>Ga0209062_1000199_pt1 | contig 226278 bp, 181 predicted proteins | sample Coa_R2_2_FD_187158 | JGI IMG/M metagenome (GOLD analysis project Ga0209062, IMG submission 187158) | Surface soil microbial communities from Centralia Pennsylvania, which are recovering from an underground coalmine fire - Coalmine... | ecosystem: Environmental > Terrestrial > Soil >... | reverse complement strand
CGTTGTGTGCTGTACGGCGGTGGTTGTGGGACAAAGCCATTTTTCCACAGGCTGGAAACGACACGGCTCTTGAGAAAATCCCACTACCTATCCGCGAAATACTACTGACCACACTCGCACCTGCCGTTTGAATCGGCATCAGTCGAGCTTAGGCGAACTGGGAGTCACGTCTTCCCGAGGCAAAGGTCGATGACCCAGCAACCGCGGCAGTGAGGACCAGGTCCGCGACAGTGGGAGAGGATTTCGTCATTATCACATCCTGCGTCCATGAGAGCGTCAGCCAGAATGGGCATGCGGTCGAAGGCACGCTCTTCGTAGATGCCCTGAGCGAGGGATAGGGCGGTGGGAGTGAGCCAGGAGGGGTTGAGCGTGATGGGGCGGAATGGGTTGCCGAATATCTCATGAAGCAATTTCAAACACTTGGGAGATTGTCTCCGTATTTTCTCCAACTGAAGCAAGCAATTATCGGCCGCGAAGAAGCTTGCCGTCTTCCTTGCTCCGGGCATCAACGTAATCTTGGAGCGTTTTGGTGGTGACCTCTGAAAGCAACAGGCGGGTGTCGAGCAATCGACGCAAGTGACCGATGTGAGTCGTCTCGGTTTTCCAGGTCCGGACTTCTTTGGCTCCTCGTGGAAACGACGTCAGGTAACTATCGAAGAGTTTTGCCAGTGTGACTCGTTCGGCAGTTGGCGACTGCGAAGCGCGTTTCTTGAGCTTGCCTGCGGACATGATGTAGACGCCGACATCCGCCTCGGCGGGTGGGCAGTCGATGATGCCGCGTTCGATCAGCCGAAGATGGGCTTCAAACCGAGCCAGGGATTCGTCAGCCTCTTTCCTGTTCGATGTGTTCAGTGCGAGTAACTGTTTGGTTCCACCGTAGCGGAAGCGGATGCGGAAAACGTTGCCCTTGGTTTCGAGCCAGGCCATGTGACACCCCACGGGAATTATTCGGGGTGGGTCCAGCGATATGGCACCAATGCGAGTGCCATACTGCCCACCCTGTGCCCACCGATCCGTGAGGAGAAAACAAAAAAGGCATCTGCGATCTCTCGCAAATGTTTGGAATCGTAAGGCTTGCATTACCCTGGAAGAGAGTCGGGCTGACAGGATTTGAACCTGCGACCTCTTGGTCCCGAACCAAGCGCTCTAGCCAAGCTGAGCTACAGCCCGTCGTGCATGTCGTGCGGTCATCGTAGCTGGCGTGCGGTGAGAGTCAATACCAACCCCGACCCCCGAATCCGACCGATCCCTCGACGCGAGATCAATCGCTTTCCCACGCTTCCCACAAGCCAGGAACCGCCAGATACCTATCGGCTCGCCGTTGCCAGCGGATTCTCCCTCCGTCATACTTACAAGACACCGGTGCCCACGCGCCGGTTCGCGCGGATCGTCCTTACTTCCTCATCACACGCTCCGCCGCGAGTCGCGGCCAGTCGGCGCACCCGTATGATCTACCCCCTGCTTGCCGTCTTCAGTCCCGCACTTGCTGTTGGTGCGGCCGTCGCCGCGGTCGGAGTACCGCTCGTCGTTCACCTCCTTTTCCGCAAGCGGTATCAGATCGTCCCGTGGGCCGCCATCCGCTTTCTCCTCGTCGCCGAACGGCGACACAAACGACGCATTGACCAGTGGATATTACTCATCCTCCGCACGCTGGCGCTGGCACTGTTCCTCTTCGCCATGATCGCCACGACCAAATGGGCCGAAGACATCTGGCAGTGGATTAAACCCGGCGCAACGGAAACCGTGGCCAATGTTCCGCGGACACACCACGTCATTGTTCTCGACGCGTCCTTGAGCATGACCGCTAAGGCCGACGACGGACGCCCGCGTTTCGAAGTTGCTCTTGCGCAAGCGGAGAACCTGATCCGCTCCAGCAACCCTGGTGATGGTTTCACCGTCCTGCTGATGACCAACGCCCCACAACTCATCGTCCCCGGGCCATCGAACGACCCGGAGAAGGTCGTCGCGGAGTTACGGAAACTGAAGCCCACACACGGTGCCGCTGATCACACTGCCGCGCTCGCCCACGTCGCCGATATCCTCACACGGTCGCCACGCGCATACCCGCGGCGGCAGCTTACTTTTTTCACCGACCTCCAGCGTGCCTCCTGGACCAACGCCATTCCCCGACCGGAGAACAACACCGCGGAAGTCTGGCAGCGAATCACTTCCCGCGCCGATGTGGCGGTGGTGGACACGGGGCGTGCGGACTCGGATAACCTTGCGATTGCCGAAATCGCCCTCTCCGAGGCCATGCCACTCATCGATCAACCCGTTGTCGTCACGGTGACGGTCGCCAATCTTGGTCGTGTTGAGCGGAAGAATGTTCACGTGGATCTGCTTCTGGGGCGTCCATCCGGTGGGACTGATTCGCTGGTTTCCATCGAACAGAAGACGCTCGAACCCATTCCGCCCGGTACCCGTGCAAGTGTAAAATTCAGCCTCACGGGTCCGAACGTCTTCCGCGATCGCGGCGTTCATGTGATCCAGGCGAAACTCGTTGAGGGTGATGATCTCGCGGCCGACGACAGCCGTGCGGTGGCGGTGGAGGTGCGGGATGGTATCCACGCGCTTCTGGTGGACGGCAAGGCCGACCCGGAAGCAAATCGCCGCGCCGCCACGCACCTTAACCGCGCGCTCTTTCCACCCGGTGCCAAGCCCACCGATACGCCCAATCGCCCCCGAGTCGTCACACCCACCGAATTCCTCGATCCGAATATCTGCGACCTCGCGGGAGTCGATTGCGTCTTCTTCTGTGATGTACCGAACCCCACGCCTGACATGGCCGCAAAGCTCGAAGCCGTCCTGCGCCGCGGAGGGACGGTCATCATCGGGCTGGGGCCGAACGCCGCCGGCAGTCGGGCGGAATATAACGCCGTGCTCTACCGGGACGGCAACGGCATTTTCCCTGGGCAGCTCAACGAGACCATAACGGTGAGTGGACCGGACGACCTCGGTTATCGTCTTGTCGCCAATGAGGAGCAGTATCGCAAGCCTCCGTTGGTATCATTTGCAAGCGACCGGGCACGGGCCGGTCTGATTAGCGTGCCATTTCGAACTTATGTGAAGCTCGAGCTGTCGCCGAGTGCGCAACGCATCATGAGCTTCACGCATGCCAAAGTAGCGACTAACCAGAACGCGAAACCTGATGCGAAGCCCGACGCCAAGCCAGAAGCCAAACCCGACCCGGCGCTCGTCGAATGGACCCGCCACCGTGGGCGCGTGTATGTGTTCACGAGTACCTTCAACGAAGATTGGAACGACTGGCCATCGCTTCTGAACTATCTCCCATTCTGGCACGAGTTCCTGAAGTACTCGGTTGCGAATCCCGACCGGCATACGCTCCGCGTTGGCGAAGCGATCGAAGAGTTCTTCCCCGCGAATAACGCAGGCCTGTCGGCGGGCCTCACTGGGCCCGACGGCCTCACGGCCACCATCCCGCTTGTCCTCCAGGACGAAGCGGGAGTGGCACGTTTCAACAACACCCTGGTGAGCGGACTCTACCGGATGGGACTGAACGGCTCGCGTGACCGCGTGTTCGCGGTGAATGTTCCGGAGGTGGTGCCCGGGACAGCGACGGAATCCGATCTGCGCCGCATTGACACGAACGAATTCAAAGCCATCGGCCCAGTCCAAGTCGTTCCCGATCCGATGGAAGTAAAGCCCACCGGCGAGAGCGGAGCTGTCATCACTTCCACCCGCAAGCCGCACGGGCCATTCATTGCCCGGATCGCCGTGGAATTGGCTGTCCTGATTCTTGCAATCGAATTGCTGCTTGCGTGGTACCTCGGGCCCTCAAGGGTGGGTGGCGTGAGCGGGGCCGCCAGGCCGACGGGCCGTCGGCTGATCCGGCTGACTGGCACGACCGCCGCGATCATCCCGCTTCTCGTTGGCGTCTTCGTCCTCGCGACGGTGTTGCATGCCGAATTCACGGGTGATCCCTTCGGCTTCCTTCCCCACCAGCTGCGGACTGCCATCGAGACTGCCGCCGAGGTTCCAACAGCGGCGCCAGGCGAGGGGACGAAGTGGCGGTTCGAAGGCGTCACGGCATTCTTCCGCAATGCCGTCACCGATCGCCGCGTTGTCGCAGTTCTCTGGCTGGCCTGCCTGACACTGACCGTCTTTGTTTACTGTCTCGAAAGTCGCGCTGTCGGGGGCTTCCGGCGTGTCTTTGTCCCTACGCTCCTCCGCTGCACCACGTTCTCACTGGCGCTGTGGGTGATCTTGCCGCAGAAGCAACTTCAGTTCGATCGGGAAGGCTTGCCCGAAGTCGTCATTTTGCTCGATATTTCCGCGAGCATGGATAAGCGGGACGACTTTAAAGACCCCGCCGTTCGGGCAAAAGCCGAAGAACTGGCCGGCAAGACCAATCTCTCCGAGACAAACCGCCTCCGGCTCGCGCAGATGCTTCTCACGCGCAAAGATGCTGACTGGCTCGATAAACTTCTTCGCGAGAAGAAGGTGAAGGTCCACATCTATGCAGTAGATGTTCAAACGCACCTGCTGACCACGGTGGAAGAGGAGTCGCAGATTGACGATGGCCGCAGCGCCATCGAGAAACTGAAGGCCGAAGGCGAGGGCTCGCACTTGGGCGAAGGGATCGACAAGGTGCTCAAGGATTTCCGCGGCAGTCCGCTTGCGGCGATCATCATGTTCACCGATGGCGTCACCACCGCGGGTGAGGATTTGCCCAAGGCCGCCCGTACCGCCTCGCTCGAAGGTGTACCGCTGTTCCTCGTTGGCGTCGGCGACACCTGGGAAACCCCCGACCTCGACCTGACTGATCTGAAAGCCGAAGATGTCGTGGGGCGTGGCGACCGGCTGGCGTTTGAAGCGCGGCTCATCGCGCGCGGGAATGTCCCCCCCACCCCCGTCACAGTCTTCCTCAAAGAGAAGATGCCCGATGGCAAGCTCGAGGATCGCGGCCAGGCCACCCTCACACCGGATTCAGCCGGGAATCCCGTCACGGTCACGATTGCGTACACGCCAATGGAGGCCGGCGAGAAGACGTTCATTCTCGTGGTCCCCGCCGTGCCTGGTGAAACGAACCAGCGCAACAACCAGATCGAACGTACCGTGCTGGTCACCGATTCACGCCGCATCCGCGTGCTCTATGTGGAGGGTTACCCGCGTTACGACTTCCGGTTCGTCAAGGTGTTGCTGGAGCGCGAATCGGACAAGTCCATCGGCGGAAAGTCGGTGGAAGTGCAGGTGGTGCTGCTCGATGCGTCGAAGGGTTGGGCGGAAACCGATCGCTCGGCGTTTCGCGGCGAGTTCCCCACACGCACGGAGTTATTCGGGTTCGATGTGGTGATTTTGGGTGATGTAGACCCCAAGCAGGTGGGTGGAGCGCGTTCCGCGGTGGCTCTTCGCGACCTTGCGGATTTTGTCAAACTCAAGGGTGGCGGACTTCTCTTCCTCTCGGGCGAACACGGCACTCCGGCGGCTTATGCCGACACACCGCTTGCGGAAGTGCTGCCGGTGATTCCAGGCGATGCCCCGCCGGTAACGCGTCCACCGGAAGAAGAGCCAATTATCGAGGGCTTTCAGCCCAAGCTCACTCCCGCTGGTACGTTACACCCGCTCTTCCGCTTCTCAGCCGATGAAAAAGAATCGATGCGCATCTGGGGGCAGCTCCCCCCACTCTACTGGTATGCCACTGGCTATCGCCGCAAGCCGCTCACACACGTGCTGGCCGTTCACCCCACTCGGCCCGCGGAGGGTGGAGGACCGGGGGAATACCATCCGCTGGTGGTGCAGCAATTTGCCGGGGCTGGGCCCGTGCTCTTCTTCGGCTTCGACGACACTTGGCGGTGGCGGTTCCGCACGAATGAGGAACACTTCGACCGCTTCTGGATGCAAGCGATTCGCGTGTTATCCCGTGCACGAATTCGCCGACCCGAACTTCGAGTTCTGCCGAACACGGAGTTCCGCCGCGACGAGCGAGTCACGGTCCAGGTGCGTTTCCCGATCGAAGCACCTGGACCCAGTGGCGATACGCCCGTGCGTGTTTCGGTTAGACGATCTCCGCTCCCCAAGCCGGATGGAACTCCTGGCTCGGGGCAGGTCGAAACTGGCTCGCTTGTCCTCGAACGCGTGAAGGGAGGACCGGCGGTGCAGTATGAGGCGACGCTGGCACGTGCGCCGGAAGGCGAATATCGTTTCGAGTTGATTGATCCCGAAATCCAGGGCTCGCGTCCCGGCGCCACCGCGCGTGTGCTTCCCCCCCTCAACGAGCGCGATCGGACTGAATTGAACTCCGACCAGATGAAGACCGCCGCAGCGATCTCGGGCGGTGGATTCTACACACTGGCGAACGCCGACGATGTGCTCACCGACTTGAAGAACCTTCAACGTGTGCCGCTCAATCAGCCGTGCCCGCCAATCCCGTTGTGGAATCAACCGGCGGTTTACGCACTGGTGATGTTCCTTTTGCTGGGCGAGTGGCTTTTACGGAAACGCGAACGGCTGTTATGATGAGGAAGCTCTCGGCGTCTTATTGTTAGGTAACCGTCGGGGTGTATCGTATGGCACTGATTCTCCGCCCGCCGACCGAGCGCGAATCGCTCACAGACCGGCTGGCCGATCTCGGCCGCGCACGGAAGCGAGTTGCAGTCGCGGCTGGTCTGTTTGCCTTTGTCGCCATCAGTGTTGGGCTTGCGACACTCGCCGGCTTCCTCGATGCCGCGATTCACATTTCGCCGGTTTACCGGGCGTTTGCACTCGTCATTCTTCTCACCACAAGTGGAGTAGTGTGGCTGCGCGGAGTGGTCCGGCCGCTCAGGTACCGCACCGACGCGCTGGCGGTGGCGATCGAACTGGAAAATCAGTTTCCCACCTTTAATGACTCTCTCGCATCGGCGGTTTCGTTCCTCGGTCCTTCTCCGGAAGAGGAAGACGATGACCGACCGCCTTCCCCCACCGGTGTCTCCAACCGTCTTTTGGCGTCCGCAGTGCGGTTGGCGGAACGGAAAGCGGGTCGGTTGCCGCTCGATAACTTCGTCCCCACGGGACGATGCTGGCAGGCAGCGTGGCTGTGCGTTGGAGTGCTGGCGGTGTCGCTGCCGCTCATGCTGTGGAATCTTGGCCGCGCCGACATTGCTTTCGCTCGCCTCTCCAACCCATTCGGCTCGACGAACTGGCCCACCAAGACGCGCATCGACATCCTCGCCCCGGAGTTCCCGGCTCGGATCGCAAGAGGAGAAACGTTTGAATTGAAGTTCACCGTTCGCGGCGTGCTCTCGGGACCAGCCACCGTCCGCGTGCGGGTCCACGGCGGCGCGGAATTCGAGGAACACTTTCCGCTGGCGATCAATAACGATCCGCAGTATCCCAATGCTGCTGTCGTGACCGCTCGTTTCGATCCCGCACGCGTACCGAGTAACTTCTCTGTACGGGTGACTTCCAACGACGCTGATACTGACTGGCGTGAAGCCACGGTCGTCCCACCCCCACGGCTGGTGCCGCTGGATGGGCGTCCTTCACCACAATTCCACGCCACTCCGCCGGAATATACGGGCCTGTCGCCAACACAACTCCCCGATGGCGCTGCGGTGATTGAAATACCCACCGGCACGCTCATTCGCTTCCGCGCTGCGACCGATGTACGGGTCTCAACCGCTGAGTTAATCTTCTCAGGCGATAAGTCCTTCGTCATCAACGCTGCACCGGTGGCGTACCTCGGCCATTTGAACCCACTTTCAGCGATTGCCTGCCAGGAACTCGCCGAGCAACTCGGAGCGAACATTCCGCTCACGATCTCCGAGGATCGAACGCGCATTACGGCCGAGTTCATTCCTCCACTGTCCGGGCTCTACGCGCTGAAGCTCACGGACGAAACCGGTTTGACCGGCACGCAACACCTCGAAATTCGCCTTACCGTGGATCCGGTTCCCGCCGTCATCCTCGCCCGACCAACGGCAAGTATCGATCCGCCGCTACTGGCTCCAACGGCGAGCGTTGTGTTGAACACCCTCGCTGAAGACAAGCTCTATGGCGTCCGTCGGTCGTTCATCGAATACCGCGTTGGCCGAGAGGGACCGATGCGCGTCCTGCCACTCACGGAACGACCGAACATCTCCGCATCAGCACTGGCGGCTATCACGGGTTGGCAAGGAGCTACCGCCATTCCGCAATCGGGAATCGTTGAAGTGAACCGCGTGATACCGGTGCGAGCGTTCCTTCGCGACGACGGGACTCCCCTCCATGAAGGTGATATCCTGATTATTCGCGCCGCAGCGGACGACTGGGACGATGTTGCGCCACTCAAGGGGCCGGGGCGCAGTGCGACGGAATTTGAAATCCGAATTGCGTCTCCTGAAGCGATTGAGGCGTGGTTGCAGAAGGAACTAGCGACATTCCGACCCGAATTGATTCGCATTCGCGACCAGCAACGCGACGCCAAGCAGAAAGTCGCGGATGTGATCGTACTCCCCGGTGGCGTGGTGAGTTCACCCGATCGTGATCGCTTGATTACCGCCGAACAAGTTCAACGACAACTGCGGGCCAAGGTAGCCGACCCACGTGATGGCCTTCGCGCCAAAGCCGATTTACTTCGGGCGACGGTACTCGCGAACAAACTGCCGAAATCGAACACGACCGAGCGTGTGGAGATCGTCGCGCTCGAACTCGGCCGCATGGCCGATCGCGAACTCGGCACCGTGGAACAGAATCTGGCCGAAGCACGACAACTCGTGGGCCAACCACCCAAGCCAGACCAGGAGCAACAGCTCAACTCCTTCTTGCTCAAGACCGGCCGTTCGCAAAAGAACATCGAGGACGCCGCGACGGCGTTACTCGATCTTCTCTCGCAGTGGGGAGGAGCCGGCGAAATTCGCGGCGAGGCCCGTGTGTTGCGGGACGCCATTCTCCGGCAGATCGCGATCAACGAACATCTCAAAGACCGGGTGCCGGAAGGCAAGCTCCAGCCCAGCGACGACGAACAGCGCGAACTCGCTCGCGCCGCGGCGAAAGCGGAACAATCTGCGGAGCAGGCGGGCCAACTGATTGCTCGCGCCGCCCGACTCGCGACGGAAAAGGATAAACAGGCAGCCGACCTGCGCACCCAGGCCACAGCGAAGGAGAAGGACGCCACCGCACTCCGGCTGCAAGCAGCCGAGACAAATAATCCCGTCGAGAAGTCTTCGCTCAATGCAAAAGCCGATGCGCTGGCTGCCAGCGCCACCGATCTGAAGCTGGCGGCCGATAAAGCCGCTGCGGAAGCCGCTGCTCTACGGAAAGGATTGAACGCCGCCGGCGGGCAAGGACTGGCGGACGATCTTCGCAAGGCCGCCGAGCTGCTCCGCAAGAACCAACAAAGTGCTGCTGCCGCGATCCAACAATCTGCTGTTTCCCGGCTCGATGCGCTGGGGGCAGCGCTGGCCGAAAACGAGCAGGACGCCGTGCCCGAACTGGCAAAGCCCAAGTCGCTCAAGAACGCCGCCGACCAGCTCAACCAGCTCGCGGACGCCCAGGATGAGTTGCGGAAGAAGGCTGAGGCTGCCAACCGCATCCAAGATCCCGACAAGAGGAAGGCTGCACTCAAGGAACTGGCGAAAGAGCAGGATCTGCTCATCGAACGGGGGCGGGAACTGCTCCAGAAGCTCACGCGCGAACGAGCCGATGATGCGGCTCGCGATGCCCGCGCTGCGCTCGACAAGATGGAAGCGGCTCGTGACGATCTGGAGAACGGCCGGTCTCCTGGTCGAGCCCAAGCCGAAGCCGTGGATAAGCTCGACGGTGCACGCGACCGGCTCGACGTGGCATCGGCACAAGCGGGACGACAACTCTCCGACGAGAAACGCCGCAAACTCGCCGATATGGTGAAATCGCTTCTTGAACGGCAGAAGGCTGCGGTTGGAGAGGCAACACGCATCCACGGCGATGTCGCCAGGATGAAAGGTTGGGACAAGCTGCTACTGACCAGTTATTCCGACCTCGACACGGTTCGCGAACAGGAAATCGCAATCGAGATTCGCAAACTGGCGGAGAAGGAATTCGCACCGCTGCCGGTCTTTGCGCGACTCTTGAACGATGCCGCCAAGGCCATCGACACCGCACGCGAGAAGATCAAGACCCGTTGCGACGATGCCGACCTCGGGGCTGCATTCGATCCTGAACTGGAAGCTGCCAACGACCGCAAGGTGATGCGACCGATGACGCTCGCGCTCCGTCGCTTGGAACAACTCGCCGAAGCGCTCAAACCCGACGATCCGAAGAAGCCAGCCGAGAAATCAAACGGCAATCCGCCAAATCAACCGCAGAACCCGCCGCAGCCCAATCCCGATGGCGGTGGAGAGCAGGACATTGTGCCGCCGCTGGCGCAACTCAAGGTCCTCCGCGCGTTGCAGGCCGAACTGAATAAACGTACTGCGGATTTCGCCAAGGATCATCCAAACCCGGATAAACTCACGGATGAGGAGAAGGCCGAACTGCGGGAACTGGAGCAATCGCAACTCGAAATCGCTGAATTGTTCGAAAAGATGGCGGCACTGTTCCAGAAGAAGGACATGCCGTCGCCGGAAGAAGGCAAAAAGGAAAAAGGCAAGAACGAAGAGCCGAAGTGAACCGTCGGAACACATGGGGTCAAGAATCGACCGAACTGGTTTATGCTGTTTCTTATTTGAGTGCAACGACTGCTGGAGAAGCCATGATGCGCGTCGCTTCCCTTGTTCTTCTCACGCTGGCCGTGGGTGCTCTGGCGGTTCGATCAGCGAGAGCCGAGTTACCCGTTGCGCCGCAACCACGCCTAGTCCGCCCCGATGGGACGCGCGATCCCGCACCGCCCCCTCAACCACCTGCAATGGCCGAAGACCCGGCGGTGGTCGTGGACCGCATCATCAAGAACTCCAAGGACGTCGGCGACAAACTCGCCAAGACCGATACCGGCTCCAACACCCGCAAGACGCAGGACAAGATCCTTGCGGACATTGATTCGCTCATCAACCGCCAGGAGAACCCACCGCCGAAGCCGGACGACAACAAGGATAAGAACAAGGACAAGGATAAAGACAAGAACAAGGACATGAACAACGACCCCATGATGAACCAGGACATGCCCCCGCCGAAGGGAGATATGCCGCCCCCCAAAGGAGGTGGCGACATGCCAATGGAGAAGTCGAACATGGGGATGAGAGACCAGAATCCCATGCCTATGGGCGGGATGGGCATGAACGAGCCGCAACCGATGGGTCGGCGTCCGCGGATGGGGGATCAGAAGAACGACAACAATCACCCGGACAAATCGGACGCCAAGAACGAGCCCAAAAACAACGATAAGCAAGTGGGCAAACAGCCGAAGGAATCGAAGAACGCGAAGAATCCTTCGGGAGCGGCCGGTGGAGGAAACACGGGAAAGGTAGCCGCCAAGCCATCGTTGCCGTTCGATGAGGATGTCGCCAAAGATGTGTGGGGGCATCTGCCGGACAAACTCCGCCAGCAAATGACGCAATACTACAAGGAAGATGTGATGCCCAAGTATGCCGAACTCTTGCGGCTCTACTATTCCTCGCTTTCCGAGAAGACCGCGAACCCGCCGATGTTTCCGAAGAAGTAACCCGCTGCCGTTTGCAGTCGCCCCGCGACGTCGGCCTGCCACGCCCACAATCGATTCATGCCCACGTTTCACTCAAAGGTGTTCCGATGCACAATCCGCTACGAACAGTTTCTCGTCGCGACTTGCTGCGTCTTTCGGCGGTGACCGGGCTCGTGGGTGGGCTGAACTGGGTCAGTTCGGCGCAACCGCCGATGCCAATTCCGACTCCACGCTCGGATACCGGAGCCGAGTTCATCACCGCGGACACACAGGAGGCCATCAACCGCGGATTGTCGCACCTTGCTCAGACCCAGGGCGATGACGGTTCGTTCGCCGATCGTGGCGGCAGCGCGCCGGGCATCACCGGTCTGGCCGGGTTGGCGTTGTTGAGCGCAGGTCATCAACCCGGCCGCGGGCGGTACGGCAAGAATGTCAGTCGTGCGGTCGATTACATACTGGGGTTGGGCCGATCGGCGAGCCCCGGTTTCCTCACCGCCTCGCCAAATCAATTCAATCAACTGGGCATGCAACCCAGCGCGATGTACAGCCACGGCTTCGCCAGTCTCTTTCTGGCAGAAATTTGCGGCATGTTGCCAGAGGAATCGCGGCAGAAGAAGGTGCGCGAGGGACTGGAGAAGGCCACCAAATTCTCAGTATCGGCGCAGAACAAAGAAGGCGGTTGGCGGTACACGCCCGGTGCTCCCTACGCTGACGTTTCGGTGACGGTGGCCATCATGATGGCCTTGCGTGCGGCTCGCAACGCCGGCGTGTTCGTCCGCAAAAGCGTGGTTGCCGACGGATCGAGATACATCCGCGAATGTCAGATGCCCGACGGCGGGTTCAGCTACTTCAAGGGACAGGGATTCTCCGCTTTCGCTCGCACCGCGGCGGCCATCGTCGGTTTGTATAGCGCCAGCATCCCCGAGGATGAGAAGGCGAATGCGAAGGCCATCGAACGTGGCCTGCGGTATCTGCAACAGTTCATCCCCGGCCGGCAATTCAACCATCGGGAAATCCCCGCACAGCACTACTACTACGGCCAGTATTACGCGGCGCTGGCGATGTGGACGGCGGGGGGCGACTACTGGCGGACGTGGTTCCCGGCCGTTCGCGATGAATTGCTTGGCCGCGCCCGCGCCAATGGCGGTTCCTGGAACGACCAGTTCGGCAGTGCTTACGCGACGGCCATGAGCCTCATCATCCTGCAACTGCCCAACAACTACCTTCCGATCTTGCAGAAGTAAATCCACCGACCGGTTCATCTGCACTCAACGAAAACCGAGTCGCCGCCTACCGGCCGCGACTCGGTCCTCCATTGTAAGTTTGAAAAGCCTTGATCTGTCCAAGGGTTGTAACCACTGGAACTGTTGGCATTTGCTTACTGCGCGGGTTCCACGGCAGTCGCAATCACGTACGGCTTTGATAGCTTGTTCCGCGTTTGCGGAACCCCGTACACGTCGATTGTCTTGCCGAGGTACTGTTCCAACTTCACCCCAGGTCCTGCAATCACATACACCTTCACGACGCCGGGGGAGGTTTCCAGTGCGTACGCAGGGCTGCCCGTGCCGTCAGGAGTCAGTGCCGTTCGGCGGAGGAGACCGGGCCCACTCCACTGCGCGTCGGTCGTGTTCGCATTCGTTCCCGTCCCGGTATTTGTGCCAGTATTCGTCCCCAAGCCCGTTGGGAGTGCTTGCGGTGCCCCCGGACGTACTCCACGGCCGCTCTTTGAGGGGGGTTGGAGTACGTTCGGCGTAGCCGGTGTGGTGTTGGGGGTTGGCGCTGAGGTCTTGATTCCGCTGGCGTTGCGTTTTTTCTCGCGGATAGCGTGAATACGAGTGTAACACAAGTTCGCGATGTCGTGATCGCCACCGGGTGCATTCATGACCGCAGCCAGTTCGAAGTAGGCTTTTTCGGCGTCGCCAAGCCTGCCCTCACGTTCAGCAGTTTCAGCCTGTAACCAGAGCGGGTGGTTCACCGCTGGCTTGCTTGCGGTCACGCCCGCGGAAGGCAGAGGACTGCTTCCCGACCCCGGCACGGTCGCCAGTGGGGCACCAGTGGGCGGACTGACAGGCGTAGCGGCGGGCGGAATCACGCCGCCCATGTCGGTCACGCGAACGGCAACGCTGTTGTTGATCGGTTTGTCGATCTGTACAGCACTTTTGGGCAAATATCGCACATCGCCGGCTGGCGGGGCGATTGGCCACCACTTTTTGCCGGAGGCATCAGCAGCCGGTGGGCCAATTAAGAGCACAATCGTCCCTTGCGGTAGTTTCTCTCGGCGAACGTCGAGTGGTTGAGTATCGCCGGCTTTGCCGACGGCAATGGTCACCTCACCTTCCGCATGGACGAGCCCGTTCTTGGGTGTTTGGCGATCAGGAGAGAGGTCTTCCACAAACGAATACGCAATCCAACTTACCGACCCGTGCGGTGCAGTGATCGCCAGCCAACCGTTCTCTTCGCGTTCCACAACGACGATGCTTCCACGCTTGAGTGAGCTGGTTTCGGGAAATGCGTCGCTCGGTCCGGCCCGGAGCTTCACCTCGGGATCCGTAACCACGGCGCGGTAAATCGCGGGATCCGCGGCCATCGCCTGCGACGCGCACAGCAATCCAGCGAGCCCGACAAACGCGGTGAAACGCATGCGGCATCTCCCAAATATGGGCGCAAATCGCGAGAGTGAGTCCGCATACCATGCGAGGAGAATGGATCAAGGCCGACTGAAATGGACCTTGCGCAGAGTGACAGGGTCATTGAAAGTTTCATGTTGGTGAAGATAGGAGGTCGACAGCTTCGTGGAATCGCGCGGCCAGTCTCCGCGTGGCTTGGGCGTAGTTGTCGGCATCGACCTGCGTCAGCAGATGGAGCGCCACATTGCGAAACGCGGCCAGCACCTGGGGAGCCGAGTCGCGACGCACACGACTGGCGTCTTCCCCCAGCGTCACATCGCGAACGTAGTGCAAACTGTTCTCGATCTGCCAGTGACCCCGCACCAACTCCAACAACCGTTTGGCGTTCGCCTTCTCCAACGGCAGGCTCGTGATCCCATGAACCACTTCCTCATACGGCTTGCCCTTGCGAATTCCCCAGCGACGCACACGAAAGCCTTGCTTCAAACCCGGCCAATCCTGATGAACGGTCAGGATCGTGGTGCTTTCCAACGTCCGATGCTCCACGCGACCGTGACCCTTATTCGTGCTCTTGGCAAACCGTGGTCCCGGCGTCGGTTCCTTCGGGGGAACTCGCCCTTGGGGGGGAAAAAGTCGCGGCCGTCGCCGCGAAAGCCAAACCCGCATCGATATCGATAGCTAACGCCTTTTGGTTATCCTTGACCACCAGCACGTAGTCGTCGCCGCGTCTGCGGATCGCTTGACACACGTCGCTCTGGGTGAAGATGGCATCGCCTGTGAAGATGTAACCGCCCTCTCGTGTGGGCAGGATGTTCAACAATTCCAAGGCGGCCTTGTGTTCGTTGGTCGTGGCTTCGACACGCATTTGAGCCAAGACCGCTTGCACGCTGGGAGCAAATGCTGCCAGCAGATGAACACCGGGTAGATCGGCGGAGGGTTGAACGCTTCCGCGAAGTCGCTTGCCGTCGATGTTGACGATCAGCGGTTCGGGCGTCCCATCGGTGGGTGATGTGGGATTGGTTGCTGGCAGCCGGGCGGTGATCCAGTCTCGGAGAACCGCTTCCAACGCAGCCGCGTCGATGCGGCGGAGCAGTTTGGAGAGCATCGACGCGGTGGGCACCCGACGTCGTGGAAAGCCAAGCAAGAGGGCGAAATCAGTCCCGTAATCGTCGGTCAACTGGACGATGGCCTCTGGTGAGCGGCGTCCCAAGAAGATGCCGACGACGAGTAAGGCGAGAATCGGGGTGAATGGGTACGATCGCCCCTTGCGGGATCGGGGATCAGGCACCGCGTCAAGAGCCTCCAACAAACACCGACGGCTCATCGAACTACTCCAGTGGCCTGCCGCACACAACCTGCACGCGGCGAAGCAACCGAAATAGCAACTTCCCCAAACTCACCAAGATGAAACTTTCAATGGCCCTGCGCAGAGTGAGCCTGACACGCTATGTGATGAATGTCGCCGCTGAAGCGGGTCACTACGAACATTCGAACAAGAGTACCGACCGGTGGAACAGTGTTCCGCCGGTCGGGCATTAGAATGATCTGAAAGCGCGGGCTACTGTGAAAGTCGGTAACATCAGTCGCCGCGAGCGAGCAAGGAGGCGGGTGTCCCGCCTCCCGTTACAGTCCGTCGGCTCATCGCATCGCGTCTTCGGGAAGGTATAGTTCGTTGACCTTGCCGTCCACTTCGCGCATCCCTTCTGACCACGCAGGGATAGCCGACTGTTCCGGTGTATAGAGCGTTTCCATCGGCCCCCAGACGGCATCGACGCGATCCGTGAACAGGTCGCCGATCAACAGGTCTGTTACCGTGTTCTTGAGGTGCGGGTAGGTCCGCACGAACTTCCCGAAGCTGAAGCCGTTGTAATACTCGCACACCAGGCGGCGCATGCGGTCCACGCCCTTATTGAACATCTCACCCCATCGCCCCAGTTGCGCCGCCGACACATCACCCGCTGCCAAACCGTCCGCAATGGCGTCCGCCGCTAACTCACCCGACTTCAGCGCGAGCAGCACCCCGGACGAATAGAGCGGATCGAGGAAGCCAAACGCGTCGCCGATAAGTACCCATCCGTCCCCCGCCACCTGCGAGGAGCGATACGAATAGTCCTTGGTGGCGTAGTAGCCATGAGTCCGGCGCCCCTTCGATACCCGCTCCTTGACGGCGGGGCAGGCTTCCAACTCCTCCTGGTACACCTGCTCGTGGCTCCCGCGTCCCTTAAACAAGTAGTCGAACGGTGCAACCACACCGACGCTGATTGTGTCGTCGTGCTGCGGAATGTACCACCACCACCCGCGCTTGTTCGGCGTTTGGATCACCACGGTTGCGCCTTCGTCCCGACCGGTATCGCGATAGGCTCCCTGCCAGTAAGTCCAGATCGCGCCCTTGTTCAGTACGGGATCCCACTGCCGCAGCTTGAGTCGGTTCTGGAGCATGGTGCTCTGGCCGCTGGCATCGACGACCACCTTGGCGCGAACTTCCTCACTGCCGCCATCCTCACGCTGAACCTTCACGCCAACGGCGCGATCACCCTCGAAGAGCACCTCCAACACTCGGGCCGGCTGGCGAACATCCACGCCATGCTCGCGTGCGTTGTTGAGCATCATCAGGTCGAACTCGCTGCGGATCACCTGCCACGTCTGCGAGCATTCGTGCGGCTTGTTGTCGTGGAAGTAGAACGGAGCCGAGAGCTTCCCATTGGCGTTGACAAACTGCACACTGTACTTCTTGACGAAGGGGCTGGCCTTCATCTTGTCGAGCATGTTGAGGCGCTGGAACACCCAGTATGTCTCAGGGATCAGCGACTCGCCGATATGGAAGCGCGGGTACTTGTCTCGTTCGAACAGCCGCACCCGGCAGCCGCGTTGCGCGAGGATGGTCGAAACGGTAGACCCTGCGGGCCCACCGCCAATTACGACGACATCGGGGTTATCGGAAGTCATGGGAAACTCCTAATGGAACAGATTGCGAGCGATCACCGCCAACTACTGTCGGCGGGCTCATGAGGAAGTCGGGCGGCGCGAAGGAGAGCGGTTAGGTCGCGAAGCTGGGAGCGGGACAGGTGGCCGAGTTGCCGGCTGTGGCATTCTCGCAGTGGTTCTTGTAGTTCGTCGAGCAGCGCGATCCCGGGCGCCGTGATACCGACCTGCACCTCGCGGCGGTTGGTGGCGGGTCGGTTCCGTTCGATCAGGCGGCGTTCGGCCAGTTTGTCGAGCAATCGGGTGGTGTCGGGGGCGCGCGAGACAAGGCGTGTGGAGAGGTCGAGAATACGGAGTGTTCCTGGCTGTGCGGCGCGGAGGAGCCGGAGCGCGTTGTATTGCTGTGCCGTCAGGTCGTACCGGGCGAAGAGTTCCTCTTCCAGGGCGCGGAGGCGGTCGAATGTGCGCCACAGACCGAGAAATGCCTCTTGCTCGGGCGAATCGAAGCGGCGTTGCGGCGGCGCGCGACGGGTGCGTGTGGTACTCATACGGCCACAATACCAGTTCGGACGACAATTGTCTAAACAGATATTACACGCGCATCCGATTGTTTCTTACACGTGAGGCAGAGCCGAATCGAAAAGAAGATCGACTCGCGAAGTTTGCTACGACTTGCCGAGTACCAAATTCACCAGCAAGCACCCGCGAACATGTACCTGTTTTGGATCGCGACAGTGGGTGAGGATGTCGTCGTTGTCACAGTTGGCGTCTTGAAGGGCATCCGCGAGAATCGGCATCGCGCTGAACTCATGGGAATTGTACATCTGCTGTGCCAGCGTGATCGTACTGCTGGGCCATATGCCGCTCCGCATCTGAAGCCAGACCATCGACGAACCTCTCAGCAACATCAATGGCATGGATGAAGTGCGGGGAACTCAACAGGTGAGCAATCCATCGACAGCATGCACACGCGAATAGCCGCAATTTGCGCGCACTCGCCGATTCGCGAAGATATGCGAGGATGGGCTCAGGCGTCTTGCAGGCCAGCCATTCTGCTTCCGTCATCGGCGTTACCCTCGCCCCACCTACTTGCCCGCCGGCGGTGATAGTTCGTAGACAGCAACGGGGCGGGCATCCGTTCCCTCCCCGATTACCCAGCGCGTGTGCGTCACACGCCACCCACTCGCCTCAAGCTTTTCCAATAACGGCATGCTCGCGGCGCGGTACGGATCGGAGAGCAATATTCGTCCGCGACCCGCCAGGTTGTTCTCGAAGATCCCGCGCAGTTGCTCGTGATAGATGTCGGCGTAGAGGACATCGGAACCGAGAATCCAATCGTAACGGTGGTCGTCGGCCCACTTGACCCAGTCGGCCAAGCGGTACTCAACCTCCACTCCCAACACTTTGTTTCGTTCGCCGTTGAGACGGCAGATGTGCAGGGCCAGTTCGTGTCGGTCTGTCTGGACCACTTTCGCGCCGAGGGACGCGGCCACAATCCCCGGCAAGCCCGTGCCCGCGCCCAGCTCCAGTACGTTGCGGCCCCGGAACTCATCCGGGTGCGTGGCAACCTCGTGAGCCAGGGCAATGGCCGCGGGCCAGAGAGCAACCCCATACGGCACGCGCGCCTGGTCATCCAGATAGCGAGCTTCGTCGCCACGGCTCAGGACCGCCGTGGCGTGGAGGACAGCCCACTCCCGTCCGCCGACCGCCAGCCGGCACTCGGCGAGCAGAACATCGCCGGCGGTGGTGTGAAGAACCGGAGGAGTGGGGGAGGGGGTCACGCAGTTCTCACTCGGCGACAACGGCCACCAGTTCGATCTCGACCAGCCAGTCGGGAACCACGAGTGCGGCGACGCCCACTAGCGTACTCGCTGGCGGGTGTTCCATGTTGAGGTATTTCCGCCGCACCTCACGGATGTGCGGTACGTGTTCCGGCTTCAGATCGACCACGTAATAGGTGATTTTCACGACATCGTTGAACGTGGCGCCGGCAGCCGCGAGAGCAACCTTGAGATTCTCGAAAGTGTGTTCCACCTGGGCACGCAAGTCGCCCTTGCCGACCACCTCGGCTTTCTGGTTCACGCTCACTTGGCCCGAAACGTAGATCGTCTTTCCGCCGGTCGCAGTGACGACGTGTGTGAAACCATTCGTCGGGTTCAACGCGGGCGGATTCAAAAACTGCTTCTGCATAGTGCAAGACCTCATGGTGAAGAACAGCAGCGATTCCGGGTCGATTGTAGTGAAGATGCTGCAACACAATGAGGAAGGGGACTACAACGTCTGGCTGCCAGTACCCCGACCGGCTAATGTGGCTCCGTTCACGCAGAGTGTTTAGCTCGCTGCTTTGCAGGAAGACGATGTCGCGTCGTCCGAGCGTTTCGCCAGTCACGTGTCGTGAGGAAGGCTGTTCCAGCACCGCTTTCGGGCGCACGCGCGTTGCGCAACCGGTGGTCTGGAACAACCCCGCCGGTCGTAGTTCCACCGGTTGCGCAACGCGCGTGCGCCCGGCGTTGCCGTGAGCCTTCCACACCACAGGATGAGATGTAAACGCGCGTGAAGGCGAACGAGCCAGGAATAGCTCCTGGCTCGTTTCGTCTATTTACGCACACGGAGGTGTGCGACTACATTGTCAGCGCTTGCCGAGTCGCTTCAGTGCCGCGCTAGCATCGAACGTGAGAGGTGCGTTGGTCGCACCCGCCGCCAGTTCGTTGAGCAACTTCTTTGCGGCTGGCGTGCCTAATCCCTCCAACAACTCCACGGCACGGACTTGCCGCAGCCGTGTCCCTGCCTCGGTCGACGCCGACGGAGGCTTCACCTGACGCCGGATGATGTCGACCGCCTGATCGGGCGAAGTCGCCAGTTGAACCATCGCTGCGAACGCGGCCTTCGAGTCGTCTGCTTCGATAGCTTGCCAGAGTTTGTCCACCTCCGCGGCAGAGAACGGCTTGGAACGTGGTGTGGCTGCGCCTGTCAGCGACGTGTCCCAGACGAGTGCTGTTCCGTCGTAACAGCCGGAGATCAGCCTTCGCCCATCAGCGCTGAAACCCAGCCCGCTGACATACGCCCGGTGACCGGTGAACGTGCGACGAACACGGCCCGTTTCCACTTCGAAGAGAACAATCTCGCCGGACATGTACGACACACAGAGTGTGCGTCCGTCTGGCGAGAGTACCGAACAGACACAGTTCCTGTAGACAACTCCGTCTGGCATGTGGGGCGGTTCGAATCTGTGCACCACGCGCCCGGCGGTTAGATCGAACAGATTGATTGTGCCCGTGAACGCTTCTCCTTCGCTGCCGTCGGGCTGGATGATCGTTCCCTCGCCTCCGGCCAGCACGAATTGCCCGTCCGCGGTGAATAGGCCGGTTCGGAATGACGATAGGCCCTCAGCGAGTCGGCGAACGCGCTTGCCGGTGGCGAACTCCCACACATCCACGACGCCTTCCCCGGAGTAAGAGTGCGTGGCGCCATCGCGCTCCTCGGTCCAGGCTCTCTCAGCGACGGTCACGAGCCACTTTCCGTCTGGCGAAACGATGGCGGTGTGGCATCGGGTCTGGCCGTTTACCGGTGGCGGATTCTCCCACTTCGACTTGCTCGGCTTTGGCAACTCAATGGTGCGAGCCAGTTTCAGACTCGGCCATTCCCAGAGAGTGACCTTCGATCCAGACGCCGCAACCAGATGTTTCCCGTCGGGCGAAAAGGAAAGTACCTCGAACTTCGCGTCGGCTGGCAGGTTCGTCGGCTTCTCGCGACCGGTTTCCCCGTCCCACATCCGCAGTTTGCCATCGTCGGTTGCGACCAGGGCGATTTTCCCATCAGGGCTTGGCACAAGCGACGTCATGCCATTGTTGATTGGCATGGACCGCCGCTCTGTGCCGGTGGTTGCGTCCCACCAGCGTAGCGTGTTGTCCCAACTGCCGGTGATGGCGGACTTGCCATCCGCACTGAGGGCCACATGCCAAACGACGAACTTGTGGCCGGGGAGCGGACACACATCGGCTCCGGTCGTCAAATCCCAAAGGCGAATCGTACCTCCCGTGGACGCCAACAATCTCCCATTTGACGCAACAGCGAGCGAGTCCACCCAGGAGTGGTGCCCCGTCAGCGTGCGCACGAGCTTCCTCGACTCCAGATCCCACACCTTGACGGCGTTGTCCTGTCCGCCGGTGATGAGCGTTTTGCCATCGGGGGTGAATGCCACGGAATACGTGCCGATGAAGTGACGAATCTTTTGGTTCACGTGCTTGGTGTCGAGTCGTTGTTCCTTGCCGGTCTTTAAATCCCACAAGCTGGTGTCTCCCTTCGCTAGCCCAATTGCGAGCGTGGTGTTCGAGAGCGCCACGGCCGGTCGGCCGTTCGTGGCCGGGCGTGGAGCTGTGAATCGCGTCCTTTCTTTACTGGTCTTCACGTCCCATACGGTGACGAGCTGCTTGTTCTCGAACTCGTTGCTGTCCAGATACTTTGCCTGAGTGAACACAACGAGAGTTTTCGCATCGGGAGTGAAATAGATCTCGCCACAATTGCCGGGGTGAATGACGCCGCCTTTGAGCGGCTTGAGCGTGTTGGTTCTCACGCCAACCTGCAATTCCCACAGTTGAACCTCACGGTCCTGTTGTAATTGCCCCGACTTGCCAATGGCTAACATCTTGCCGTCGGGGCTGATGGCGTAACACGCATCGTACACGTTGTCCTGCACCGGCTGGACGGGCGCGGAGAATGTCCCGCCAGTCAGGTTCGGCCGTTTTCCTTTCGGAATGGGGGCGTTCTCTGAGGTGAATTCCCAGAGGAGTGGCGCGGAGTCGTCGTACACCTGCACCAGAGCGATTCCGCGCCCATCAGCCAACCATGTGAGAAGGAAGACTCCCACCCCTGGCAGATTAATATGGCGCAAGGCACGCCCGGTTTTCGTGTCCCAGATGACAAGCTCAGTGGTGTGTTGATAATCGCTCTCCACCGACGCCATCTGCGTTCCGTCTGGCGAAAAGACGAGACGATCGACGCGTCCGCCAATCCGCAGCCGATCGCTTCCCAACCGAACGACCGCGGACGGAGGGAGCGGATCGCTCAGCGGACTGGCCTCGGCTTTCTCCTCCGACTTGGCTGCGGCGGGCGGGTTGGCCGACGAATCCGGCGTCTTGTTCTCGGACCAGACGAAGGACGCAAAGGCGACACTAACCGCCATCACCCCGGCGGCAATGAGAGAAACGACTTTGAGTGAGAAAGTGCTCCGCGAGCCAGCGATCAGTGCGGCAGCGCCGGGCGGGGCGGTTCCGCGTGCAACGAACGCGACCGCCGCACGCGATGTTCCCTGCACAGCATTCACGTCCGCAAGATCGCATACGAGCAACCCCACGCCGATGGCGGGGAGCGTGACTCCACGACGTGTGAGCCGATGGTGAAGAATAGCCCGGGCCCGTTCCAGTCGTCGTTTCAGCATCGCCAGCGAACAGCCGAGCATCTGCGCGGCTTCATCGCGCGTGTGGCCTTGCAGGTAGCACAGCACAAGCGGCGCGCGAAGTTTTTCCGGCAGTTCGGCGAGTTCTTCGTCGAGCGCCCGATAGCTTTCCGCCCACGCCAGGCGCGCGGCGGGGTCTGCGTCTGGTGCCACGGCTTCGGTCTGGGGCGTTACCGATACTGGCCTAGTTCGCCTGGATGACTTTCGTGCAAGACGTGTCGTTGTCGTATACAGCCAAGGGCCGACGGTTCCTCTCCACGAGATCATGCCGGCTTTGCTCGCCAGCACAAGGAACGCGGCCTGATAGACATCCTCTGCGGCATGTATGTCGCGAACCCATCGGCGTGCGACTCCGCGCACGAGCGCACCATGTCGTGCGACAATTTCGGCGAACGCGGATTCGTCGTGTGTGGCCGCGAACTGAGCGAGCAGTTCGGCATCAGTGCACTGTTGAATTCCTGATTCAGAGCGGAGCAAGTGTGTGGCAACCTGACGGGCCGCGAGCCGGGACATGCCTCACCTCCAAATTGGACGTTCCCAGGATAATGCCCTCAGGCCAGAATGCGGCGCAAGAACGTGACTGGGTTTTTGGGTGAGGCACACGGGATGGCTTTGACTTGAATGTTCGATCAACTTGATTACGCTATTGGAAGTTGAAGGAATCACTCTCCGAACGCACACCCGTACTGGTGTTGTGGCTGAGCCGGTGGGCGAGGGAGTTCGGCAACGGAATGGGGTAAGACCTTTGTATCACTGAGTTCGCTCATGATCCCCATCCCGCCCATCGTCTGGACTTCATACACCGCCACATTGCGCGGCCGGGTTCTCAGGCTCGTGCTGTGCGAGGACTGCGGGACAGAATGCGTCTACGTGCTGGAACGCGAGGGGATGGGGTGTGGGACGAGCTTCTACTCGCTCAACGAGGAGGGCGCCGAACAGCAGGCGAAGACGGGCGCGGTTGGTCTCATGTTCACTCCAACCAGAACGGAAATCGCGGAGCGATACCTGGATCTAATAGCTAGCCAAACGAGAGCGGCCGGTGTACAACGCTGGCAAGACGCCCATAGACTGTTGCGCACGGCACTCACCACGAGCCGTGGCCGCTCTATGTGGCGTCGCCCACGGGAGGGCGAACATGTCGCTCAAATATGGCTTCGTGAAGTGCAAGGTGTCCACGATTCTGCCGATCGCGCACAAATACATCCAGGATCAGAACGAAACACAGTACCACCTGCATGCGAAGTTGCGGGTGGCTACCGATGGCGGCACAGAGGAATGGGATACCGCCGTCAATGTAGGGACCGACGACTCCGACGACCTCCTGCGCTACAAGCTCACTTCCAATTACCAGAATCCACTCACTGCCATCCTCGCCGGCGCAACGCCGGGCCCCAATGAACTGACGGGCACGAAGGGGCTGCCCGCGCTCGATTTCCTTCGCAGTAAAGTTCTGGCCGGGACCGAACCATGGCGGTTGAGCGCCATCATGAACGGCAGCGAGGATCTCGAACCATACGCTTCGCTCAAGGCTATTCTGCTCCAAGCGAAAGAGCAGGGGGCGGATGTGTACATCTTCGGTCGTTTCTATGAGGAGGGTGGCGGCTTGCACGATGTGCACATGAACCAGGGATCGAAAGGCAACAAGTACGTCAACCACGGGGTCGACCATGATGCACATGGCCGGCTGATCGACCACAATGACATCTGGCAGGACGGTGCGGTGCTGGTGGACATGGGCGCTGCCGGCTGGTCGGCGTACTTCACGGCATTCACGCAGCAACTCGTCCCGACGGACAATCGCGGCAACCCCTCACCGGGCAGTCGCGGGATCACCGACGCCGATGACGGCAGTTTGTCTGGCTAAGCACGCGCCCAAGGCGGTTTGTGCGGTTTTTCAACGAGTGGTTTGGGTGCATCCCTGGAGCACGACCACTCGTTGGTCGTGCCACTCGCCGGGCGGCAAGGGTCAGCCTCGACCCGACAATTGTCATCTCACCACATATTCGTCACTTGGACTTTCCGCTGATTGGAGGCTCTCTGACGACACCGTCGTGGAATCGTGCATCACGATCGGTGCTTTGCGGGCTTGCGACGTCTTGTAGTGAGTGACATACAGTGTTGCCCCGACAAAGGTCAATCCGCCGACGAGGTTGCCGACAATGGTCGGGATCTCATTCCAGAGGAGGTAATCGATCCACGTATACTTCCCGCCCAACATGAGCCCGGATGGGAACAGGAACATATTCACGATGGAGTGCTCGAACCCCATATAGAAGAAGACCAGAATCGGCATCCACATCGCGATGACCTTGCCCGAGACGGAGGTGCACATCATCGCCCCCACGACGCCGGTCGAGACCATCCAGTTACACATCACGGCACGGACGAAGAGGGTCAGCATACCGGCCAGACCATGGGCGGCGTAGCCAACTGTGCGGGATTCGCCGATCTGTCCGATCTTCTGGCCGATCGCATTCGGATCCTCGGAAAAACCGAACGTGAAGGTGATCGCCATGAACACCGAGACGACCAACGCGCCTGCAAAATTCCCCACGAACACGAGGCTCCAGTTGCGAAGGATCCCCGCCACGGTGACACCCGGCCGACGGTCGATCAGGGCCAGGGGAGCCAGCGTGAAGACGCCAGTCAAGAGGTCGAATCCCATCAGGTAGAGCATGCAAAAGCCGACCGGGAACAGTAGCGCGCCGACAAGCGGTTCTCTGGTGTTCACCGTGATCGTGACCGCGAACGCGGCCGCTAGCGCGAGAATGGCCCCGGCCATAAAGGCGCGGATGAGCGTGTCCCGGGTGGACATGAAAACCTTCGCCTCGCCAGCATCGATCATTTTCGACGCGAGCTCCGACGGGTTCACGTATGCCATGATGCGAGCTCCGTATACCTCGTTCGGTTACCGTTCGGCGTCACACCGATGTCTCGTGGGGCGCTTTACCTACACCCAACAATCGGATCAAAGGATCCGCCGATCACGCCATACCCATACGCACGCCCCAGCCCAAGACCCTGAAGTGAGGACGAAGGGCCACAGCCAATATGCCTCAGCCACGGTCAGGCCGTGTCGCTGTGCAACCGGACTCAATGGTATTGCAGACGCGCTCGGATACCTGGCGGCGTGGGCTGACGCAACTGGTGCGCCAAAGTTCCCGCACGGTTGCCGGTCCTCGCTCGGCCTGGAGAGAGAAAACGTGGTTTACCACGTTCTTTTGTGGATACTGGCTTTGGGCGGAGTTCTGGAATATTTCGTCGTCCCGAATTCGGCTCGATTGACTGCTGCCTCGGCTGATAGCACTCGCGGCTTAAACTGCAGGCAGACGCAACGATACGACTTCTGCAAACCGGTTGACCTACAGTGGCGGCAGTCCCTGAGTTTCTCGAACTGCGGTATTCTCTTTGTGTTTATAATTGTTTGATAATAAATGGCACCGGTACGAAAAAAATCGCGAATAGCCGCGAACTCTCTCGATCCCTCTGCGTCTACTACTACACCCCGGCGATGAAGACATCCGACGTGGGCAAAACTGATACACCGGAGACTGGTTCGCACCCAACCGCAGGAGCCTACAAACTGGTCAAGCAGGTGCAATGCGCCTGCTGTAGGTTCGATTCCTACCTCCGCCGCTTTTGAAACAATGGCGGAGAAGTGCTTCTGGAACTTGTGCGGACCTGTGATTTATCGCAAGCTGATGAGTTGAGCCGAGAGGATAACGGTCGAGAGGACACCGAAGATGAGGAACCCGATCATGGCAGAACGCGAACTCGGCGTGAAGGTCGTCCACATTCGCTTCGAAGGACGTAGCCTGGACGTTCCGCAGGATGATTTGGATGTCGGGACCGCGTCGAGCGACAACGAGGTCAAGCGCGCGCTGGCTCGGCACCTGGAAGTACCGGAAGCGAAGCTGCGAGACTATGTCATCGACCGTCACGATACAGGCAACATGACCGTTCGCCCCGAAGCGGTCTTTGGCTGAGAACTATTGCATAGACACCGAAACAACCCGTACCCAACGGCAAGAGCATACAAACTGTAAACAACAGAGAGGTCGTGGGTTCGAATCCCACCCCCCAGATTTCGACCTGGGGGTAGCTCAGTGGTAGAGCACTAAACAACTGCTTTCGCGACTTGTACGGGTTACTTTTTCTGACGATGTTTGCAGATCAGGCTGACATGTTCCTTCCAGAGGTAGGAGAACAAGCCCGTACCCAACGGCAAGAGCGTACAAACCTTCCAACGGTAGTGGCCGTGGGTTCGATTCCCACCCCCCAGTTTTGACCTGGGGGTAGCTCAGTGGTAGAGCACTAAACAACCGCTTCTGCGACTCGTACGGGTTTTTTGACTTGCTTCGCGACCGACCGAAGAAGCCTACACACCTCTATTGACGGTACTAAGGTAGCGAACTCGGGCGACCGAGCGAGCGAGCGTTCCGGTTCTCTCGCAGAACCATGATGCGTGCCCACTGCCGGTGCATGCCGGTAAGAGCGGCCGTGGTTATCCCGCTTCTTGAACTTGCGCGAAGCTCTTTTGAACAGGAGACTCCCCGTGGCTGCACGCGCCTCGAACCCCGAACAGGATCTGCGCCTGGCGCTGCTCAACTCGCTCCTCACGACCCCGCACCGGGAGCTGGCCAAGATTTGGCCGCTCCACCAGGAGCTGGTCGCAAAGGATCCCCGCTTCTACGTCCGGCTCGGTGCCTGGTACACCGACCACGGCGACGTGCGCGACCATAAGGAGATATTCATCATCACGCTGGTCCTCAGCGAGTTCGAGGGGCACCGCGACGTGGGTTTGGCGATGCTTCGCGCTCTGCCGCCCTACCAGGTCGTGCGCGTGCTCGACTTCATCAGCGGGCGCAAGAAGACGAAGAAGGTCCGCGCCGAAGGGGAGAATAAGAGCAAAGGAGAGAAGAAGACCAAGAGCCGTAAGAAGGACGCGAAGCCGGCAGAGCCGGCGGTGGAAGCGCCCGCAAAAACGACCGTTGAGAACTTCGGTCTGTTCCGCAATCCGCCGCGGGCGCTGAAGACGGAAATCACGCGCTACCTCCGCGAACGGGAGGCCGATCCGGAGTGGTTCGACGGTAGCGTGCTGGTTGCGCGGAAGGCGATCAAGCGACTGTACGCTCTCCTGCACGTGAAGCCGGGCGAGCGGGCGCAGCAGATTCTCTTCGACGAAAACCCGCCGGAGGACAGCCGGTTGGCGGCGCTCAAGAAGCTAGCGCGAGCCGGGACGCCTGCCGAGCAGGCTCAGGCGATCATCGAGAACCGCATCCCGTACCGCGTCGCGGTCACGGTGGTGCAGCAGATGACGCCGACCGTGCTGCTCGCGCTCGTCGACGTGATGAGCCCGCAGGAAGTGATTAACAACCTGGCGGCCCTGAAGCGTCGCGGCGCCATGGACAACCCGGACCTGAAGTCACTCATCGAGCAGAAGTTGGAATCGGCCAAGACGAGTACGCGAGTCAGTGCCTTCAAGGCCGAGGAGGCGATGAAGGCCGCGAACCTGTCGGCCGATGTGCGTGCCAAGCTCGAAGAGGTCGCCGATGCGCAGGTGAAGGCCAAGGGCCGGATCACGCGATCGACGGCGCTACTGATCGACAAGTCCTCTTCCATGGATCTGGCGATCGAGTTGGGCAAGCGAATCGGCGCGATGATCTCGGCGATCTGCGAGAAGGAACTGTACGTGTATGCCTTTGACACTATGGCTTACCCGATCGAGCGGGGCGGCGATGACCTCGCCTCGTGGGAGAAGAGCCTGCGCGGCATTAACGCCAGCGGCGCGACGTCCTGCGGCGTCGTGCTCGACTACATGACGCGGAAGCGCCAGTATGTCGAGCAAATCATCATCGTCACGGACGAGGAGGAGAACACGCCGCCGTTGTTTGTGGAGGCGCTGAAGAAGTACCGCGAGACGCTGCCTGCGGACCCGAACGTCTGCTTCGTCCGGACGCCGGGCGCGCGCGACCTGCTTGAGCAGCAGTGTCGCAACGCTGGCCTGGCCTGCGATGCGTTCCAGTTCACCGGCGATTACTACTCGCTGCCGAACCTGGTGTCGCTGGTGTCTCGCCCTTCGAAGTTGGAACTACTCATGGAGATCATGGAGTACCCGCTGCCGGTGCGAAAGCCCGTGTAAGGCACTCCCGGGGCACGGGGACAGGACGAGTTGCCCTCGTCCTGTCGCCTTCCGTATATGACGAAACTTGGTAAGAACATGGCCTCGCGCAAAAAGAACACGACTTCCGCCATGAGCGATCCACTGACTCACCTCGATGTCGCATTCATCGTCGACACGACGGGAAGCATGGGTCCTTTCATCGACGCTGCTCGCCAACACATGGTGACAATGTTGCGCCGACTGACAAGCGATGCCGCGACACCAGTGGATCTGCGTACTGGCCTCGTCGAGTATCGGGATCACCCACCGCAAGAGCGGTCGTTCGTGACGCGCGAGTATGGCTTCACCAGCGAGTTGCCAGAAGTGCAGAAGGTCATCGCCAAACTGCAGCCAAACGGCGGCGGCGACGCGCCCGAGGCCGCACTTGACGGCCTTCTTTCGGCCTGTCGGAATTTGGAGTGGCGAGTGAACAGCCGGCGTATTGCGATTCTGATCGCCGACGCCCCGCCTCACGGCTGGCGCGGGCAGGCTCCGCATGGGAAGTGTGCGTGCGGTGAGACGGTCGATTCCGCAACCGCGGCACTCGAAGAGCAACGCATCGTCCTCTACGCGCTCGGTCTGACGCCATCGGTTGATGCGCCATTCACATGGCTGACTCGCGCCACGGGCGGCGCATACTTCGCCACACACAAGGGTCAGGATGCGATGACCGCGCTGGAGGCTCTCCTGGCCCGCGAGTTTGCCGACCTGGATTTCGACCGCCGAGTCCGCGACAGTCTGCAGCAGAACCCCAAGACAACCGCAGAAGAGTTGGCGACATCGCTCGAAAGCCCGCCCGCCCGAGTTGCCGCGAGCCTGAGCCGCCTGGGCCGCCGCGGAATTTTGTCTGCCGAACCGATGGTTGCGGCTGTACACTAGAGACAGCCGTGGCTGGCTACCCAACCGCAAGAGCCTACAAACTTCACCAAACCGAGGTGATCCGTAAGGATCGTTAACGCTCTTGGAACTTGTAGCTGGCCACGGTTTCTTTTCACATGGCCAAGTCCCGCAAGATTTCTGACGCCCTGAGTCGCCTCGCCGCCGCGGAGGAACGGTTCCTGGCGAGTGAGTTTCTCGCTCCCGTCGTCAGCGGCGGCCAGGTGCAGGTACGCATCGCCGGCGTGATTTGCGCGCTCAAAATTCAACCTGCGGACTTCACGGGTTGGGGTGTTTTCCGACCAGCCACGCACGGCGAAGCGAAACTGGTCCGTCCGGCGAAATTGGCCGAACAGCAACGCTACCTCGAACTCTTCCCACTCATTCGGCTCATCCTCATCGGCCAGGACGAAAACTCGTGGCTCGCGGTGCCGGCCCATCGCGGCGATTCGCGATTCCGGATCGAAGGAGCCGTCCCGATTCAGTTGATTGAGGACGCGCAACTCTTTGAAGTGATCGAGACGCGCTTCGACGGGGTGCGGTTCTGGTTTGCGGGACTTGATTCGCGCTGGGACCCGGCGACGGCTCGCTACCTACGTCAGGAGATGGATCGGCTGACGCCACCGGAGCAGCTCCAGCGTCTCGGTTTGACAGCCGAGGAGCGGGCCGCCTACGCGATGAAGTACTCGATGTCCGAGGAAGCGCGCCGACATCGTGAGGAAGAACGGCTTCGCGGCGCGCTCGCCCACGCGGGGGCGGAACTCAAGGACTTCGTCGAGCGGCAGGACGTCTACACCATCACGTACACGGTGGACGGCCAACGGCACGTCTCGGCCGTGTCGAAACGTGACCTGTCGGTGCAGGTCGCCGGTATCTGCCTCAGCGGCGAGGACGCGAACTTCGACCTGCAGAGTCTTGTCGGTGTTATTCGTGAGGCCCAGGGCGGTCATGGTTTCGTCCGTGTTGGGCACGAGAACCACGGCATGGCGGAGGAAGACTACTGGCGCGTGCATCCCCCCCACTGACGGAAGTCGTCGAACAATGCTGGATCCTGCTCGGCGAACGCCGCGGCCGCATCTGGCTCTGCCGCCGCGAGCAGCCGGAACAAGGCGAGCGCACGCGCGTGCATTTCGACGGGGCGTGGGTCCTTGAACGGGAAGAAACTCACGGCGACGTGGTCGGCTTCCTGCATACGCATCCAGATGGCCCGGCGTCGGCCAGCGCCCGCGACGTGCGGACCATGCGCGCCTGGTGCCTCGCCTTCGGTAAGCCACTCGTGTGTTTCATCGACGCCCCATCTGGCCTGCACGGCTACCGATTCGATGATGACGAATCGAACGGCGTGCGATTGGCTGTCGTCGAAGTCTTTCCCCACGACGTTGTGATCGGAGTGGATGCCGATGGCTGACAAATTCCATCATGAGGCAATTTACCGCGGTACTGGCGAGTTCGCGAAGCTTGCCAGCCAGCGGCTGACGCTTTGCGGCGCGGGTGCACTCGGTTCGAACCTGGCAGACAATCTGGCCCGTCAGGGCTTTCGTGACTTGCGCGTCATAGATCGCGACCGCATTGAGGAGCACAACGTCGGTACGCAACTTTACGGCGAGTCGGATGTCGGAGCGTGGAAGGTAGAGGTCTTGAAGCAGCGCCTCTTCCGCGCGACCGGCATTGAGATCGAAGCCCATCGCAAGAGCCTTGATGATCGCACCGCCAAGAGCCTCTTGCAGGATGGTGGGCTGGTCATCGACACATTCGATAACTCGGCATCGCGTCGGCTGGTGCAGGAACACTGCCGCCTCCTGAATCTCCCCTGCCTGCATGTCGGGCTTTACGCCGACTACGCCGAGGTAATCTGGGACGAGCGCTATCGCATCCCGCAGGATGTCGGCGGCGACGTATGCGACTACCCACTCGCGCGAAACCTGGTCCTCCTGGCCGTTGCGGTCGCGTCCGAAGTCCTCATCCGCTACGCACTCGCCGGGGTTCGGCAGGATTTCTCGATCACACTGCGGGATTTCTCGATCAGACCTTTCGAGAACTGAGCGATTCAACGGAATCGCGATCATCTTCTGGCGCTTCGGCAGCGATCCTCGACCACTGGCTGTCTATTCCGATTCCCTGATACACATTCCGGTTGAGGGTGTCGCATTCTGAACGAGCCGCGACCGCCCGCCAGGGAGCGGCTCGTTGAAAACCAGACACAATCAAAATGAGGAAGATCTTTATCGGCGGGAGGTTGAAGATCCCCTCGCGTCGGGAACCATTCACGTCACGGTTGTCGATTCCGAAGCACGCGTCAGACCGACACGCCGCAGTGCAGAGGCCATGACGGAACACTGCACATGCCCAGTTGCTACCAGAGTTGGTTCGTGAGTGGGCGAGCCGGAATTACCCTTCTCAGCCCATGATGGCCGCCCGCTCGGCCGCAGCTGTCGGGTGCGGACTGTGTCCTCTCCACAGTCGGCCGAGGTAGTGCCCGAGGCTGTCGAGGAGGGAGTACATCACTGGCGTTACGAGCAACGATAGCACGAGGCTCAGGAGTTGCCCGCCGATGATGACCTTCGCCAGGCTCGCACGTGCCCCGGCTCCCGGCCCAGCGCCCAATGCCAGCGGGACCATTGCCGCGACCAGCATAAACGTCGTCATCAGAATCGGACGCAGGCGCGTGTGGTTCGCTTCAAGGATCGCCGTGTCCCGGTCCACTCCCGCACGCCGCAGTTCGTTCGTCTTGTCCACCTGAAGGATGCCGTTCTTCTTCACGATCCCGATAAGCATGAATAGCCCGAACATGGCGTACAAGTCCATCGGCTGGCGGAAAATCAGAAGCGACAGCAACCCGAACGGAACCGTCACCGGAAGAGCCGCGAGGATGCTGACCGGGTGCAGCCAGCTCTCGAACTGCGCCGCCAGGATCAGATACATGAACAGCACGCTCAAGCCCACGGCGATGGCGAAGTAATAACCCGTCTCGCCAAGCATCTTCGCCTGTCCGCCGAAGCTGACGCTGTACCCCGGCGGCAGGTCCATATCCTTCGCAATCGCTTTCGCCCGCAGCATCGCATCGTTCAGCGATATCTCGTCCGGATGAGCCAGCAGAGTCACCGTTCGCTGACGGTTCAGCCGGTCGATCTGGCTTGGACCGCGAGCCTCGCTTGGACGAGTCAGAGCGGCGAGTTGCACCGGACCTGCGGTCGCGGACGGGACGGTCAGGTAAGCCAGGGACTGAGGATTGGAGCGGTATGGTTTGTCCGCCCGCAGCCAGACGTCGTACCGCTCGCCACCCTCCTTGTACTGAGACACGATCTGACCACCGATCAGGATGTTCAGCGTCGACGCGATTGTCTGGACCGGGACGCCGAGATCGCTCGCCCGGTCGCGATCAATTGCCACCTGTACTTCCGGCTTCCGCATGGAGAGCGTTGAGTCCACGTCCACCAGCCCCGGCACCTCGCGAAGACGCGTCTTGAAGGTGTGCGCATAATCGGACAGCTTGTCGAGGTCCGGTCCCGAGATGCTGACCTGGAATGTCCGGCTGTCGCCGTTCGGCCCGCCGCCGATAGCAGAGACGTCCGACACCGTCGTTCGTAGTTCGGGGTATTCGCGGAGGATCGCCCGCGCTCGTTTCATCACCTCGAACTGCGTATATTTCCGTTCGTTCAGTTCCGAGATGCGGAAGTAGATCGAGCCGCGTGTCACGTCGCCCTGTCCCTTGCCGGCGTTCCCGTTGTTCTCTCCGATGGCGGTGAATCGGTGCCGGACGCCGGGAAGCTGCGCCAGGCGCTGCTCAATCTCGGTGATGACTTGGTTAGTTCGTTCCAGGGTGTACCCTTCCGGAGTGATGTAGTTCACTTGGAACTCGCTCTGATCGTCTCGCGGTACGAAGTTGAACCCCATCGCCTTGGCGATGGGGCCAGTGGACAGGACGACGAGGCCACACAGTCCGAGGGTTAGGAGCCGGTGTCGTAGCGCCCACCGCAGCGCCAGTCCGAATGCGCCATCGGTGGCACGCCAGACAAGTCCAGACTTCGACCCGCCGTGCCCGGCTGCAGATGGGTCGAGCTTGAGGAAGCGGGAACACAGCATCGGCGTCAGAGTGAATGAGACGAACAGGCTCATCATTACGGCGAACGCCACCGTCAGCCCGAAGCTACTGAAGAACCGGCCGACGAGCCCTCCCATAAACGCGACCGGGAGGAAGATCACCACCAACGACAGACTCGTGGCCAGGACGGCCAGGGCGATCTCGGAAGTTCCCTTGCGGGCGGCTGTCGTTGCATCCAGCCCGCCTTCCTCCATGTGGCGGAAGATGTTCTCGTGGACGACCACCGCGTCGTCGATCACGATCCCAATGGCAAGAATCAGCCCGAGCATGGTGATGTTGTTCAGCGTGAACCCCATCCAGCTCATGAACAGGAAGGTGGGCACGATCGATGTCGGGATAGCCAGTGTGGCGATCACCGTCGTTCGCCAGTCGCGGATGAACAGGAGGATGGTCCCGGCGACCAGGAACGCGGCCAGAAGAAGGTGGAGCTTCAGTTCCCGCATCGACTCCCGGATGAACCGGGACTGATCCTGAGTGAGTTCGATCTTGATGTCGGGTGGCAGCGACGGGCCGATCTCCGCGAGTCGGGCTTGCACCGCATCGGAGATCGCCACCGTGTTCGTCCCTGACTGCTTCTGGATGAACAGGCTGACGCTATTGTTCCCGTCCAGTCGAGTCAGCCCGCGGGGCTCCTCGACGGTGTCCTCGACCCGACCGACATCGCGAATGCGGATCGGGTAACCTTTCCGCTGAGCGACGATCAGGTCCGCAAACTGGCCTGCCGTCTGGACCCGGCCGAGAGTCCGCAGCACCAGTTCCCGCTGGCCCTGGTCAACGATTCCGCCCGGCACCTCCAGGTTCTGGTTGGCCAGGGCCAACCGCACGTCCTCAACCGACAGGCCGTAGGAGGTGAGCTTGTCCGTATCTACGATGACGTTCACGGCACGGGTCCGCCCACCGGACATGAATACCGCCCCAACGCCGGAGACGGTCTGGAGCCGCTCCAGGATCTGATGCTGAGCAATCTCTGTCACGTCCCGCACCGGCCGGCGGCCGGAAATGCCGATGGTGATGATCGGAGCAGCGTCGAGGTCAAACTTGTTGACGACGGGCATGTCCATCCCCTGCGGCAACTGCTTGAGGATGGCCGACATCTTGTCCCGGACATCCTGCGCCCCCACATCGCCGTTCTTCTCCAGCTTGAACTGAACAACGACGGAGGTGTACCCCTCGCGGGTGGTGGAACGCACTTCGTCCACACCGGAGATGGAGTTGACTGCTTCCTCGATCGGCTTCGTGACGCTCGTCTCCATCTCCTCGGCGCCAGTGCCGGGCAGGTTAGCGGTGACCGAGACGATCGGAAAGTCGACCTTGGGGAACAAGTCCACGCCAAGCTCGAAGTAGGACACCAGGCCCATCACCACAGGGATCGCGGCGAGTACCCAGGTGAACACCGGCCGGCGGATGCAGATATCGGATACCGTCAACGTTCTAACTCCTTGTGACCTGGTCTGGGTCGCTTCACTTCCCCCGCGAACTCCGCACAGTCACGGGTGTCCCGTCAGCGAGGATGGCGTGACCACTGGTCACGACCTGTGTCCCCTGCGGCAGCCGCGGCTTGACAACCTCGACCCACTCGATCGTTTGCGCTCCCAAAGTAACAGGAACGTCCTTCACTCTTCCGTTCTCCACCACGAACACGCGTGTTGTTCCGGCGAAAGTATAAGGGGCCGTCACTGGGACCGTGACGGCGTTCGCGTCCACGCGAGTGAGGATCGCCGCCTTGGCAAAGCTCCCTGGCTTGATGTCCCCAGCCGGGTTTGGCACCTGGATCTCGACCTCAAATGTTCGGGTAGACGTCTCGACCGCCGGATTGATGCGGGTGACCCTTCCCGAATATGAGTGGGCGGAGGCCGCGGTTGTCACCGTGACCATCTGGCCGATCCGGACCTCGGCGCTGAACCGCTCGGGCACCGGAACGCGGAGTTTCAGGGTCCGGTCGATCACCAGCTTGCACACTTCGGTCCCCGGCTTGACAAACGTACCCTCCGTCACCCCACGTGCCGTGACCGCATAGGTGACGACATCAGCGCCGGGCACAGGCCGGGTCGGGGTGGGGACGATGATCCTCGTCTCCGCCAGTTTCGTCTTCGAGATGGCGAGAGCCGACTGCTTGAGGTGGATGGTTGCCAGCCCGGCGCGGGCCAGGAGTATCTGGTTGGCGTACTCCGCCTGGGCGGCCCGGTAGTCGCCGGTTGCGGTGGTCACGTCATCCTCCGAGTTTGCGCCTGCGGCGCTGGCCTTGATGGCCCGATCCCGCTTGGCTTTCGCGGTCTCCATCCGGGCCTGGGCCTGCACGACCTGCGGAACGGTCGTCAGGTCGAACTCGTTGCCGGGTGGCTGCTGAAGGCCGAGCTTGGCCAGTTCAACCTGGAGTGCACGCTCGTCCTGCTGCGCAGCCTGCTCGTAATCTGTGGACTCGATCTCGACCAACACTTCCCCCGGCCGGACGCGGTCTCCAACATCGTGGTGAACCACACGAATCCGCCCCTCGATCTTGGCGGTAATCGTCACCTCCTCGAACCCGTAGAGCGTTCCGGTCGCTTCGACGGAGCGCTGAACGGAGCGGTAAGTCGCGGCTTCCGTCGTGACCGCGACGATGTCGGGGTCCGGCCCGATGTTCTGCTCGCCGGGCAGCGATTCACGGGTATCGGTTCGGAACTTCGCGCCAGCGAGAACCACGCCCCCCACAGCGGCGAGAGCCAGCACCACCATCAACCCGCGCCGCCACAAGAGTTTCCCCGCGGGCGGAGATCCGGGCTGTGGCTGCCCAATGGCGGGCGGGGTGGAGTGATCACTCCTGCCCTCGCGCCTGTGTGGCGCGCGGTCGGGGTCCCCCGTCGGCATCGGCTCAAGCGGAGTTGGGTCGCCGGTTGGAAGGATCATCATGGACGCCTCGTACCTCGGGGATCAGTCGCGATGGTTTCCCGCGGCTGTCGATCGATTCGCATGCCGAATAGTTCGGCAATCGAAGTAAGTGGCAAAAAAAATTAACCCTCGGTCCCAGTGGTGGACAGACGCTGGACCTGCGACCGGCCGGCGCGGGCGATCTTGCGGTAGAGCACCAGGAAAATCTCCTGTTCGTCCTCGGTCAGGCTCCCCAGGATGCTCCGTTGGAATCGGAGGTGCGCCTCGTCGCAGGACCGGTGCGCCTTCTGCCCATCCTCGGTGAGTTCGACGCGGACCACGCGCCGGTCCTCGGCCGAGCGCTGGCGGCGGAGAAGCCCCTTGGTTTCCAGGCCATCCACGATGCTGGTCACCGAGTTGACGGCCAGACCAAGAAAGTCTGATACCTCCCGCATCATCTTGGGTCCCTGTTCGCCGAGAAGTTCGATAACGCGGAGTTCCTGAATGTTCAGATGGGCGAAGGGGCCATTGGCCGCCACCTCGTTGACGACTTGAAACTGCTGGACGATTTCGCGGACGATTTCGCGCAGCTCAGAGGCTTTTCGGTCCAGTGGAGTCATTGCTTCGAAACCGAGATAGTTCGACTTTCGAATAATTCGGTGATAGCAGTAAAGATACCTGTAGTCAAGGCGCTTTGTGGAGGTGAACTGCGCCATCCCTCGCAACACCGACTGCTGACACCATCGGCCGCATGCACCTGATACATGAACCCGCTGGAAGTGTCACGTTGCTTAACGAGCCGCGACCGCAAGGGAGAGGGCAGCGATTCCCGCTCCCTTGCGAGAGATGAGAACACGGCCTGCCGGGTTCTCATCTACTCCAGCGACGCGGCTCGTTCAATGCGACAGTCTCATCGGGTTCCCGTCTGAGGGCGGTTCTTCGCTCTTGTGGGGACTCATCGCTCAGCTTGGCAGAATTTGTCTGCAAATTGTCAGGTTGCCGGCTGTGCTGCCATATTCGACCTTCCTCAATCCGGCAGATGGCAGACTCCAAAGAATGGCCAAAACCAGCGGTTTTTCGCTCTTCTTGTGGTAACTCTCTTGTGGGGACTCATCGCTCAGCTTGGCAGAATTTGTCTGCAAATTGTCAGTGGTTACGGCCTTCTTGCCGTGCGGATGGCCAGCGGCACCCCATGTCCAGCCACCAAAAGTGTGTCGAGCCTATCCCCCGGTGTCGTCCGGTGTCGTCTAATGTCCGGTTTTCGGGCCGTTTTTCCCGCCTGGTTTCCGGTTTTCGAGCCTTTTATCTGGTTGGTCTGGTCCCTCCCTGCCCAACTGTAACGCGGGTGACGGTGGGGCCTTAATTAATGTTACTATACAAAATACCATATATCAATAGCGAACTCTTCGGGGCGTCTGATATGAGTCGGAAACCAGTGCCTCGGCGTCGATTCAATACTCCGCGGGTCATATGACCGATGCGTGTTATGTTCTCGCAATTCTTTACACAGTCGCATTTGGCTGATACCCTGTCGAACGTACTGTGGTCATGAAACCCGATTTGAACCATCCAACAGACACGAGGAAGACCAGCCCATGGGAAAAGCACGATCCAAGCCAACAAAACAACTGAGCGAGCAAGCCATTGATCGAATCATCGGCAACAACCTCGATTTGCTGAGAAAGCCCGGTGTGTTGACCGTCCGACCCGGCTATGAAATTGCCGGACATCAATTGACTGGGAAGTTGGCGATTGTGGCAACGGTGCACACCAAAAAGAAGGATCTCCCGAAATCAGATCTCCTCCCAGACATGATTGAGGGCGTGCCGGTCGATGTCCGTGAAGCCACAGCTCATCAGCGACTTCGGGCTTTTGACCCCGCTGCTGCCTCTGTGACCCAGACATTCGCCAGGCCAGAGGATCGCGAGCCAGTCTGGCCGCTGGAACGCGAGATGCCATCGGGCCAGAAACTCCACACCCCGACCAGCCACACCACCAAGTTGCAGAATCAAGACCTGGCAGTCCGACCCATGACAGCAAATGTCATGAGTAAGCATGAAAAGAAACAGAAAATCGACTACGTTCCCGCGCAAGCTTCTCTCGACCCAGTGACGGTTGCGGCGACGATCACGGCTCATGTGAGCCCGGATGCCGGGCTCGTCACACTCGAGGACTTTTTAGCGGATACCAAAGAATCGCTGGTCATTGGCATGTATGATTTCACGTCCGGCCGGATTCTCGCCAGCGTCCAGGATGCGCTCAAGAATGCCGGGACGTTGATGATGGTGCTCGACAATCCGCCGCTGACGACTCACGGGTCCGATCAACGCGATGACGCGACGGTCGAAGAACTCAATCAGAGTCTCGGCGGGCGCGCCAAGATCGCCCGTGCGCTGGTCCGGTCGGACACCTATGCCAGTGAGTGGATGTTTCCGTACGCCTATCACATCAAAGTGGTCGTGCGCGACCACAGCGCCATGTGGCTGTCGAGCGGCAATTTCAACAACTCCAATCAGCCGGACCTTTCTTCCCCGCCGCCAAAAGAGGATCGCGACTGGCACGTGATCATCGAGAACGAACAACTCGCCCAGACGTTCGAGGCGTTCCTGACTCAAGACTATGAATCGGCGGCCCAACACCAGACCACCCCGACGCAAAGCGAGCGCGACACCACGATGCAAGCCTTCATGAAGCTTGCGACGGAAGAGAACCCGACTCCGCCCCCGATGGTTAGTGTGGCGGCGACCGCGGTCGCCGCCCCGGCCCAGCGGGTGAAGCCGCTCACTGTCACGCTGGACCAGGTGAGAATCACGCCACTCCTGACGCCTGACAACTACCACGGCGACAAGAGCAGGGGGGAGTACCTCACCAACATCATCGACCTTATTTCCAGCGCCAAAGAGACGATTTGCATCCAGCTACAGTACATCGAATCATCGGACCCCGATAAGGATCGCGACTACGATGCTCTGCTCAAGGCGATTGCGGATCAGGTGAGCAAGGGGGTGAAGGTTCAACTGATCGAAAATGCTCAATACGGCGAAAAGTGGGCCGAGAAGATGAAATCGATCGGTGTGGATCTCACGGCGAACATCTGGCTGCAGCCGAACGTCCACAACAAGGGCTTTGTGATCGATTCCAAGACCATCGTGGTCAGCAGCCAAAACTTCTCTCCGGCGGGGGTCCGTCAGAACCGCGATGCCGGCGTCATCATTGAGAACGAAAAAATCGCTCAGTATTTTGAAGGGGTCTTTCTTTCCGACTTGAAGAACAAGGCCAAGCCATTCGTCGCAAAGACGGCGGCCGGCACAAAACCGACCAATCGCCGTCCGCGCAGGTCTCCCGCAAAGAAACCGAGCACTCCCACCAAGAAAGCTCGCCGGAAACAGGTCCCCGGATGAGAGTTCGCAGAAGGGCCGAGGTCAGTACTGTTTTTGGATGGGCGGTTCGGTTCGGAGAATCGCCCCTCTCTCGTCAGCCGTCACGAAGTAGCTGTTGGGGATTCCGTCGGCGGATGCTCCCTCGCCGGTCCAGATGTTGACTCGGAAGTGATCGCCCCACAATGGCGAGACGGAGACTTTCAGCAATCGGGAGGGACGCCCCAGCGCTGCCAGAACCCCCGCCCGAATCACTTCTTGCCGCTGTTCGGGAGAAGAAGCCGCAATTTCCCGGATTTGTTCCATAAGCGATGCGTGGTGCGGCAATTGGGACATCGTGACCTCCTCTATGGGGTTACTATTGTTCAGTTTATTGGATTTTTAATCAATCGGAGCGTCTCAGCGCTCTCGGCGGCTTCCAAGTGTGGGGCGAGCGCGGTGTATCACCGCCCGGGTCGGGGAAGCGAGGGCGCGGGGCGGCCTCAACCCAACTCGGGCGGGGTTCCGAGTGGCGAACCGGAACGTGTCTCAAAAGGAGTTGTGTAAGCAGTCCGTCGTCGAAGCGATTCGGAGCAGCCGGGCGATCTGGGTGAGATGTAACAATCTTAGGAGATGATTTGGGTCTGAGTTGAGATTTTGCCTGATTATTTTCTCGCGTGAGTTTTTGCGATCCTGTCGCGGACTCGGCGGTTCACGGCATCTCGGACTTTCCTCGCTTGCAACTGCACCTCAGCCATCATTGTTGTCAGGCCAACGCAAGCGACAGGCCGTCTTCCCCGAACGGGGCAAGAGCATCGGGCCCGTACAATGTTTACACCCGTTGCTGGGGGAAGGCCGGCAATCACCTGAACACGGACGATGGGGACTTGGGGCGGCCGAACCGCCGCCCTCTGGATGAAAAGGAGGCGGGGATGATCAAGCTCAAGCGAGTCTACGACAAGCCTTCTCGCGAAGACGGAGAGCGAATCCTGGTGGAACGGTTGTGGCCGCGCGGCTTGACCGAGGAGCGTGCGGCGCTGCATCTGTGGTTGAAGGAGATCGCCCCCAGCCCGGGGCTGCGCAAATGGTTCGGGCATGACCCCGCAAAGTGGGAGCAGTTTCAAAAGCGCTACTGGAAGGAACTGGAAGAGAAAGTGGAGGCAGTCTCCCTTCTGAAGGAGAAGGGGAAGCAAGGGACCGTCACCCTGGTGTACGCGGCACGAGATGAGGAGCACAACGGTGCGTTGGCTCTGAAACAATTCCTGGAAGGTCGCAAGCGCTGAGGTCGGCTTGGTACGCAAAGTCAGGGCCCAATGACCTGTCGCCGGTTCCACGCCAGTTCCGACAGCGGCCTGCTATTCGCTCCTGCGGCTGGGACAACCACTATGAGCCGGATGACGTTCCACCTCGAACCCGTCCCGCCTTTCCGCCTGGATCTGACTGCCTGGACATTGCGTCGGCGCCCGGACAACGCCGTGGACCGCTGGGATGGGCAAACGTACCGCAGGGTTCTTCCTCTGTCGGCGGAACTTGCGGAAGTGGCGGTTACGCAGGTCGGGCCGCCACAAACCCCGCGTCTGCGAGTGGCGGTGGAGGGGCAATCGCACCGATCCTCCGTGCGAGCTACCGTGGTTTCCGCACTGGAGCGACTGCTCGGCCTCAGCATTGACCTGTCGGCGTTTTACACGTTTGCGGCGCGACAGCCGCGGTTGGGGCCGCTGGCCCGCCGATTTCGGGGCATGAAGCCGCCGCGCTATCCCACCGTCTTCGAAAGTCTCGTCAACGCGATCGCGTGCCAGCAGGTGACGCTGACGCAGGGTATTCGCCTCTTGAATCGACTGGCCGCAAAGTGCGGCCCTGCGATTGCAGAGGGCGAGCATGTTGCGCATGCGTTCCCGCGTCCCGAAGATATGGCTGGGCTGCGTCCGAGTGAGCTACGCCGGATCGGGTTCAGCCGACAGAGGGGCCAAGCCGCCATCGACTTGGCGCGGGCGATCACGGAGGGAAATATCGACCTGGATGAACTGGCGGAACTGTCCGATGAAGAGGCTGTTGCCCGGCTTTGCGAGCTGCGCGGGGTAGGCCGCTGGACGGCGGAGTATGCTCTCCTGCGCGGCCTGGGTCGGGTGCACATCTTTCCGGGTGATGACGTGGGCGGCCGCAACAATCTCCAACGCTGGCTGAACCTGACCCAACCGCTCGATTACGAAGGGGTCCGGCGAACTCTGGGCCGCTGGCAGCGATACGGAGGACTGATCTACTTTCACGTGTTGCTGGCTCGGATTGAAGAAGCGGGATACCTGTCTGCGGGAGCGCCACCACCACCGACCTGACATTCTTCGCTGTGTTCGGTTGCCACATAAGAATGCGGCCAAACCGCTACTACCAGATTCTGAATGAGAAAAAGTCGCGATGGCTGAAAGGTTCCGTTGTCCCCCGGCGTAGAACCAGTGCGTCGTCTACCTCACAGGATGACTCAATGCCTCGTTCCAGCCAACTCATCCTCGGTCTGCTCAATGGCATCGACGACAAGGTGATCAAGGCTCACATCGTTGGGCTTGAGTCCAAAGCCAAAAAGATGGAAGTCCCGAGCGAGACCTGCCTGATTGAGCTCATGGGGACAGACTCTTCGCTCGAGGACTACTGGGCTCGGATCAATGAGGCGGCGAAGAAGGTTGGAGTGAAGGATAAAGCACGGCTCTACATTCACGGGCATGGGGACTGTAATTCGCAGACCATCGCCTCGTTTCCCGCTGCGATTGTTGCTGGTTTGGTCGCCCCAGCTCTCAAGAAATACCCCTTCTCGACGGTCAGCATCACGGCGTGCGAGATGGCGCGTGACAAGGGAGCCAGTGGCAGCGTGCGTGTGTCGAATTCTGCCGACAGTTTCGCCTGGCATTTCTGCGAGATCCTACACGACAAATACGAAGTGACGATTGATGTATATGCGCGTGTTTATGATGTTGCCCCGGACGTCATTGGCTCGTCGCCGGGGAAGAAGAAAACGGGGATAGGTCAGACCCTCGACTGGAAGTATCACCGTGAGCAGTCGAAGGTGCTGTTCCGGTACGAGAACGGGAAGCTCAAACGATACTGGGCCAACTACGCACTCGGGGTTTACGACGTTCCGGAGCTGTGGGATGAGGTTTCCTAGTCAAAAGTACAAACCGTGATCGACGTGCAACCCCCCTAGAGTGACAAGCCCGAGACCGAATTGTGAAGATTATCCCCCGCGCTGGCCGCCTGCGTGTATCGATTGAGCCGGAACTGGATGCCCTCATTGAGTTGGTCGGTCGCTTGTCATTGCTGGTTACGACTTCTTCGCTCGCATGTTCGGCAAAAACGCCGTGAGTAGTCCGATCAGCGGCAGGAACCCGCACATCCGGTAAACGGCTGCAATACCGACCTCGTCCGCCAATCGCCCGAGCGCTGCGGCCCCAATCGCCCCCATCCCGAACGAGAACCCGAAGAACAACCCCGCCACCATCCCGACCCGGCCTGGAACCAGTTCTTGCGCGTACACGACAATCGCTGAGAACGCCGACGCCAGCACCAGTCCGATCGGGACAGTCAGTACGACTGTCCAAAACAGGTTGGCGTAGGGCAGGGCCAGGGTAAACGGAACGACACCGAGGATTGATCCCCAGATCACCGTCTTGAACCCGATTCGGTCCCCGACTGGTCCACCGGCCACTGTACCCACGGCGACCGCACCCAGGAAAACGAACAGGCATATCTGAGCGGCTGGCACGGACACGCCAAACGTGTCGATCAGGTAGAACGTGTAGAAGCTGGTCAGGCTGACCAGGTAAAAGTTCTTCGAGAACACCAGCGTCAGCAGGATCACGAGAAAGATGATCACTTTGCGGCGAGGGATGTCATGGCCAACCCTGGTTCTACTGGTCGTTGGCCGGCTCGCGAGGTGCGTGCGATACCACACCCCGATCCGCACGAGGACGACCATTGCCACCACGGCCACGACCGAGAACCACGCGAGACTGTGCTGCCCGCAGGGAACCACAATGAAGGCCGCCAGGAGGGGACCGAGTGCCGTCCCGGCATTGCCCCCCACCTGGAATAGAGACTGGGCAAATCCGTGCCGCCCTCCCGAGGCCAGCCGGGCAATACGTGACGCTTCCGGGTGGAACACCGACGACCCGACCCCGACGAAGGCCGCGGCTGCGAGGATGGTCGGGAAATCGTCAGCGACCGACAGGAGGAGAAGCCCCAGAAGACTCGATGCCATACCGAACGGGAGCGAAAACGGTAGCGGTCGGCGGTCGGTACACAGCCCGATGACCGGTTGGAGGAGAGAAGCCGTGAGTTGAAACGCGAGGGTGATGAGTCCAATCTGGGTGAAGGATAATGAATAAGCATCCTTCAAGATGGGGTACACCGCAGCGATCAGCGACTGAATCGTGTCGTTCAAGAGATGTGAGACGCTCAGCCCAACCAGCACCGCGAATGTCGTCCCAGGTTCGCTCCGCTTGGATTCACTCAACCCCACTTCTCACCTCCTCATCCGGGACTCCTTTTTTATTGTTCCGTGAGGTGATGGCAGGATTCTCGCCCTGATCGGCAACATGCCCTTCGCCGATGTTCGGATGTTCGGCTCGCCTATCAGGGGCAGAAGTTCGCGCTGCACTACGATTTCTTGGCGAAGTCAGTGGCCGCATTTAACCACTCAGTTCACATCGAATTCGATAAATTCGTCGTGAAGTGCTTCAGGGGGGGTTGGTGAGTGGCCGTCCCAGGCGAGCCGGACGATCAGCCGGTAGCGTCCAGGGGGCCAGTCCTTGGTGGGCACGGTGAACGACCGGCCGGCCAGGGTCGCGCCCGGCTCCAGATCCCGCTCGATCGGCAGGCTATAACTCCCGCGCATCCCGGGCGAGAAACCATTCTTGTCCGGCCCGATCCGTTCGCCCAACAGGTGTACCATCACCCCGTGAACGGGAAAGGTGGGTGCGAGCGCGCGAGCGCGATCCGCTCCCTTCACCAGGTCGAAGTGGACAGACAGGGGTTCGCCGGCCTTCGGCTTCCCCTCCAGGCGGGGGTTGGTGATTCGCAGCGTCTGCGCGAAGAGGCGGCTGCGTTCGCGGATCGCGGATTGTGTCCCATCCCACCGGTAAATCTTACTGTCTAAGCCCACCGTAAGGATCGCCGCCCCGTCGGGGGTGAAGTGCGCGTGTTGGACGTCCCGAATGTGACCCCGCAGCAAGATCGTCTCGCGCCCGGTCACGGCGTCGAGGACCTTCGCGGTCCGGTCCTTGCTGGCGGTGACGAGGCGGTCGTCCGCGGCGGAAAATTCGATCGCGTTCACTACGTTCGTGTGGGCGTCGCAGGACCACAGTTCCTTGTGCGCGTTCACGTCCCAAAGCGTGACACGCCCGGACTCACTCGCGGCCGCCAGCCGATGGCCGTCCCGCGAAAACCGCAGGGGCGAAATTGGCCCGGTCATTTCAAAGGTCTGCTCTGGCGCAGTGCTATTCCGGGTGGGGACGAGGTGAACCTTGCCGCTCACCGTCCCGACGGCCAGGAATTGTTCCCCCGGCCTGAGGGCGAAGCTCGTGATGCGATCTGCTACCCGCACCACCCGGGGCTCGCCGCGTTTCCGCAGGTCGTGAATGCGGACAACACCGTCCCCGTGCCACACGGCCAGCAACCGCCCGCCGGGGACACAGGCAACCCCCACGACATCACTCAAACCGTCAACGAGCGGCGCGATCCCCTGGCCCGCCAGGTTGTAAAACCTCACCGTGCCATCGCTCAACCAGAGGGCAAACGAATTGCCGTCCGGCAGCAGCACGCCACCCCGCACGTACCTGTCTCCTGTGGAAAGGTCCGAGTCGGTGAGTTGTCTTGGGAACGGCAGAAGTTGCCCGGTGGTCGGATCGCAGAGCGTCGCGAAACCCGTGGGGGCCACGTTGAGCAGCCGCTTCCCCTCGGAGAGGAGAAAGGACACCAAGTGGGGCGCATAGAAGCCCAGGTCTGTCCTCTCGGGGTTGAGACCCGGAACCCAGTGCCGGGCGACGCCTTCGTACCCCATCGAAACGAACAGGTTGGTCTTCGGGTTGAATCGTACCGAATGGATGGGGGTGGGGTGCCCGCGCAGGCTGTGTCGGAGTTCGCCGGTTTCGGGATTCCAGACCCGCAGGATCGCGTCATCTCCGCCGCTGGCCAAGTAGGTGCCATCCGCGCTGAACGCCAGCGAACTCACCCCGTCCGCGTGCCCGTGCAGTTCGCGCACCAGCGTGCCGGCCTCGTAATCGCAAATCGCAATGGGGCCTCTTCCGAAACCGACGGCCAGGAGTTTCTTGCGTGGGTGGGTCACCACGCAGAGCAAGCCCCGGCTCAGTTGGATCCCGCGAACGTGTTGGCCCGTCTCGGCGTCGTGCAGATGAACGAAGCCGTCATGTCCGGCACTGATCAGGAGCTTCCCGTTGGCGGAAAACGCGACGCTTTGGACCGGCAACGTGTGCCGGGTGGACACATGCTTCGGCTTGCCGGTGGCTAGGTCCCAGATGATGACCTCGCCGGGTACCACTCTGCTCCCGAACCCGCCGCTGCTCGAGGCCAGGGTGCTTCCGTCCGGAGAGAAGGCGACGCATAGCACGTTTTGCGTATGTCCGTTGAGTGTTTGGAGCAGGGTTCCGGTTTTCGCGTCCCAGAGGCGGACGGTTTTATCCCAGCTGGCGCTGGCGATGCGGTCCTTCCTGGGGTCGCAGGCGAGCATGGTGATACCTTCCGTGTGCCCCCGAAACTCTATCGGCAAGACGCCGGACCAGGGGTCGTAGATTGCGAGCCCGACGGGCCGACCATTCTGGGCAATCACCAGACGCTGACCATCCGGGAAGAGGGCCAGCGCGCGGCTACCGAGTGTGTTCGACAGGGAGATCGACATCTGTTCCGAGTGGCAGAGTCGATCGAGGTAGTACCACTCGAACCCACGCAAGTCCGGGTCACCGGGTTTCTTCGGTGTGTACCGGTCGAGAAACTGTCGCGTGCGAGTCAGGTAGCCGACCTCCCACGCCTTCATCGCCAGGTTGGCTTCAAGGGCGTAGCGTTCCCGGATGCCCCACGCTTCGCGGTCGAGGGCTTGGCGAGCCAGGTTCTGGGCAAGGGTCTTCTGTTTGGCTTCTTCCGCCCGGGCCAGGTTGGCTTCGGCCTCCTTGGCCCGGGCCTCGCTGGCGCTGGACTCAGCCTTTTGGGCCTGGAACCGGGCCTTTCGCTCGCTGTTTGCTGCCTGCTCGGCCGCGACTTGCGCCTCCTGGGCCTTCTCATCGGCCCGAATCGCATAGACCGTCGAGACGCTCGCGCCAATCGCGGAGATAAGAAGGATGAGTGCGCTCAGCCCGGCCACGACGGGGTTGCGCCTGCACCACCGCCACGCTTGCTCAACCGCCCCGGTCCGCCGCGCGTGGATCGGGCGGCCTTGCCGGAACCGGCACAGATCATCGGCCAGGGCCTGGGCGCTCGCATACCTGTGGGCGGGGGATTTCTCCAGGCACTTCAGGCAGATGGTCTCCAGGTCGCGGGGAATGCGCGGTTGGAGTTGACGTGGCTGGACGGGCGTATCGAGTATGACCTGGTTCAGCGTGTCGGTGTGACTGTCGGCTAGAAACGGCGGCCGACCGGTGAGCATCTCGTAGAGGATAACGCCCAGCGACCAGATGTCCGTTGCGGGTCCGATCGCTTTTCGTTCGCCGCGCGCCTGTTCGGGTGCCATGTAAGTCGGCGTACCCGCGACCATGCCGGTCGCCGTCAAGTTCCGGTCGTCATCGAGCCGCTTGGCCAGTCCGAAGTCGCTGATCTTGGCAACGAACGTGGGACTGTCCGCTTTTGGTGTCGGGCTGTCGATCGCATTATTGGTTTGGGTGGAGGCGAACAGGGCATTCTCTGGTTTGTTATCCACCACCTGGAGCAAGATGTTGGAGGGTTTGAGATCGCGGTGGATGATGTTGATGGCATGGACGGCGTGCATGGCCCTGGCGAGGGTCTCGCACATCTCGGCGGCAAAGTTAGCTGACTGCGGCTGCCCCTGGAGTTTTTGACCCAACGTGCCGCCGTCGACATACTCGAGCGAGAAGTACGGATGGCCGGCGTGCTCCCCGATCTCAAAAACTTGCACGATATTGGGATGCTGCAGGGCTGCCACAGCCTCGGCTTCGTGGAAGAAGCGGGCGCGTTCTTCATACCAGGCGTGGTTTCCGGTCAGAATCATCTTGATGGCGACCAGACGGTTCAGACCGTGTTGCCGTGCCTGGTACACAATCCCCCCTCCGCCACGCCCCAACACACCGAGAATCTCGTAGCCCGGAATCGTGGGGAGCGCTTGCCGCGCCCCCGTAAGCAGGATCGAACTTATGCTGCCCGAAGCAGGCACCAGTGGGGGAAGGGCTTGTGGACCGCGCAACTTTTGAGTTTCAATTTCGTGCGGCTTGGTCTTCTCAAGCAGTTGCCGGATCGGATCGGCCAGGTGAGGGAATCGCTGGAGGTACTCGGCCAGTTCGGGTCGGTCGGCGTGCTTCATTCGGACCCGGAACTCCGTTTCGATCAGTTCCAGACCCGCTTTGTCATCCACGATGAGGCCGGAAAACAGGTCGTCGTAATCTTCGATCCGGGCGACTTCGCCACGTTCATAGCGGCGTTCCAGATCAGCCTGAATATAGGCCAGAACCTCGGGCAAGGAAGAGCCCTGGGCATTGGGATGACGCAACCTGTTTTCCCGAACGGTTTTATCGCCACATTCGGGATCGGGGATGGCATTGAGCGATGTTGTCGCCATGGGATGAATCTCGGTGGGTGCCCGAGAGAACGAACAACATTCCGGTAAGTGTGGTATTTTGCCGGATTCTAGTTCACAAATTGAGGCGCTGCGCGAAATAGAACAGAAAGTTGAGTTGATGGTTGCTCGCACTGATATGAGACGAATAACTCGACGCGTTTCAATATCGTGTGGAAGTTCCGAGGGAGAAGTTCATCAATGCATGCAGATCGCAACCCTTCGCCCTGCCCCTCCTGTCGCCTCCAGGGATGGCTGTGCGTGTGCGCGTACGCCCCGCGGATGACAACCCGCACTTCGCTCGTCCTCATCGTTCACATCCGCGACCTGGGCCGGACGAGCAACACGGTCCGCCTTCTCTCCCTCGCGATCCGCGATGCCACAGTCCTCTGTCACGGGGCGTACCCCACCCCAGCCGATCCTGCGGCCCACGTGCCCGCAGGCGCGACGCCGGTCGTGCTTTTCCCCGGCCACGGAGCACGGCCGCTGACACCGGAGCTTGTTGCCTCCCTGCCGTCGCCACCAGCCCTCGTCGTCCCGGACGGCAACTGGCGACAGGCGAGCCGGATGGTGAAGCGCCTCTCGCTCCTCGCCGGCGCCGTGAAGGTCGCGCTTCCAGACCGGGCCTTTGCGGGAATGGCCGTGCGTCGCAATCAGGAGGGGCACCACATGTCGACCTACGAGGCCGTGGCCCAGGCACTCGGTATCCTGGAAGGCGAGGCGGTCGCTGGGCCGCTCTTCGATTTTTACCGACGGGCCACCGACCGCATGCTGCTCGTCCGCGGCAAACTCCGGCTTGGCGACGTGTACGGCGGGCTCGACGACCTGCGTTCGGAGGACATACTCCCGTCCTGCTAACCAGGCCAGAGAGGAAGCAATCACCCGCATCGCCGACGCGGCAATCCTTTCCCTTTCAGACGAGGTTTTGCGGCTGAACCGCCCGACAAACTTGGCAAGCTGAAATCGGTGACAAACAGCCGGGTGACAAACGAGACGTGAGGCAAAAAGTGAACCCGCCGAAAGTCCTTGTTTGAGACTTCGGCGGGCTTTCGTTGAGTGCGCGTTACTGGACTTGAACCAGTGACCCCCACAATGTCAATGTGGTACTCTAGCCAACTGAGCTAAACGCGCCTGCTCCCATTTCTACGCGATCTAGCCCACGCGTCAAGACGAAACGTCGCCTGCAACGCTCCACCACGGCCACATACCACAACTCCTACACAAACCACGCGCGCTGTCACTTCTTCAGTTTCTTGAAATCGACCACGTTGCCGTCGTCGGGAATGATGAAGTTCCGCATCTCGTCCAGGTCGTAGTCCTTCTTGAAGAGGGTCACGGAGCCGTCGCAGAAAAGGGCGTGGAAGTCGCCATCGAAGAGACCGCCGAGTTTGGGCAGCGGACCCTTCTTGGTAAATGGCAGATCCACGGGCTTCGTCCAGATCACCGGATTACCCGCCTCCACCACCAGCCCCGTTGCGGAGGTGCCATCGGGCACCTGCGGGATCGTGTAGCTCGACCCCTTCTCGTTGAAGAGCGCTCCGGTACCGACAAACCGCAGGTAAAACGTCTCGCCCTTCTTCGCCTTGACGCGGACCGGCGCGTATACATCCGGCATCTTCTCGATCAGCTTCTTGTTGTGATCGCTGTCCCACGGTTCATCCAGTTTGAACTCCTTATACAGATCCTCCGCAGCCAGATATGGCAGCAGCGCCACACGCCAGCTCAGGAGCGGCTGGCCGTCCTTGTCTGTGATGTCGTCTGCCCACTTATCGTTGTAGTCACTGCCATAGCTGTGGAATGCAAGCCCGATCTGTTTCAGGTTGTTGCTGGAGGTCCGGAGTTCCTGCGCTGTCGGTTTCTTGATCGCCTCTTTCTTCGGAGGTGCATCTGCAGGTTTCTGCTTTTCCGCCTTCAAGTCATCGAGCGCGGCGTCGAGCCGGGCCCGTTGCTTTTCCAGGTCGCTCACACGCTTTTCGAGTCGTTTGATCTCCATGGGTTCCCCGGGAGTTGCGGTTGTGGCGTTCCCGGTGGCCTGTTCGGTCCCTTGGGCCGTGCTGTCGGACCGGCTCGCCATGCCCAGTCCCACCACACCGGCCCCCAGAACCAAGATTGCCATCATCACCGCCGTCATCACCTTCTTGAGCCAGAACATGCGCAGCACCCCATCAGTTAATCCGACCACCGTCGGCGATACGCCGGCCGCGGTCAGGGTTGAAGTCGAGTAGATTGCGGCCGAACGCACCGACGCGGACGCCAGACTGGTTGGAACCGCGACCACGGCTGCGGTGAGCGCCAAGGGAACGCCGTCGCCCAATAACGCCCGCAGCCGCTGGAGGGCGCGGCTGAGCCGCGCCGAGAGCGTACCCTCCGGGCACCCGATCCGCTCCGCGGCTTCACGCCGCGTAAAGCCCTGTAAGTGGCACAGCACCACCGCTACGCGGTCGCGTTCCGGCAACGCCAGAATCGCACCGTCGAGGTCGAGCTTCTCCACCGCCGGTTCGGAGTCCGGAAGGGGGATTTCGTGTTCCATCGGGCCGGTGACGACGGCGCGGCGCTGATTCCCACGGATCACGCGGCGGGCCGTGAGTACGGCAACGCGGTACAGCCACGGTCCGATCGGCCGGGTGCCGGTCAACTCGTTGGCGCGGCGCACGAGGACGAGAAACGTGGCCTGGAACGCATCCTCGGCGTCCTGGTGGCTGGCGAGTTGGCGGCGACAAACCCCCCACACCACCGGCCCGTACCGGCGCACCAGTTCGGCGAACGCGGATTCGTCGCGTGCTGTGAGGAATCGCTCCAGCAACTGGCCATCCGCTGTGTCGCGGACGTCGGTAAACTGATCGTAAAAGCGGTTGAGAGCCCGGTTCATGCCTCCATATTGCCCGGGAACTGCCCCGCGCGTGCAGGGAAAAAACGGAGCGTGGGAAGAATCCGCAAAGTGGCCTGTTCGCGGAGCGAGCGGGTCGCGGCGACCGGTAATGGGGTTCACGTTGCGAGTCTCCGCAAACACTGTGCGGACCACTCTGCTATTCGGCTTCTGTATGCTTTGCGGCAGAATGTACCATTGGTTGGCCATGTGATTCCGTCTGCCTATTCGTCCGGTGCAATGCTGACTCACGCTTCAGCAGAATGGGCAGCGGACCAACACTCTGCCGACCGTGCGGCACTGGTGGAAGGGATCGCCAAGGAATCCCTTGCCATCGTGGAAGACTTGATGGACGCCGTCGCGATGATCGCTGACCACGTCTACTGTGATGGCATTCCCGATCAGCCAGCCTTTGCTCTTTCGCTCCGTCTCGACTCGTCTGTGGTCCGCGGTTACAGTAAGACACGTCCGATTTTTCAACTCCGCGAGGATTCGCTCATGCGTGCCGCGCTTTTGCTCTTGGTCCCACTCCCAGTCTTGGCCGCCCCAATCCCCAAGGAAACGCCCGAGCAAAAGCTCGCCGCACTCTTCGGTACACCAGTCGATCCCAACAAGGACTGCGAGTTTGACTTCGACGGGAAGAAACTCACCATCAAGGTCGGCAAGGGAGATCACGCCTTACACGCCTCCAGTAACCGCGCCGGAGCGCCCCGCACGCTCCGCACGGTCGAAGGAGATTTCACTGTCGAGGTCGCTGCGGCAGCCGGGCAGCGGCCGCCAGGTGCCAAGCCCGCGATGGCCGGTCGCGGTCTGACCTTTCACAGCCAGGGTCTGCTCCTCTGGGTCGATGACGGAACTTACGTCCGGTTGGAACATGCACACGTTAATCGACTCAATGGCATGGTGTTCACCTACGTCAACTGGGAACTGTTCAAGGGCGGTGAGTGGATCCGTGTTGGTGTGACGACTGACGGATTGCTTGACGATTCCAAACCGACGTGGTTTCGGCTGAGCCGTAAGGGTAACGAGATCCGCGGTGCCTGGAGTCAGGACAATGGCAAGACCTGGAACGAATTGGAGGCATTGACCCTGGAGCTAAAGGCGAAGGCCCAAGTCGGTGTGATCGTCAACCACAACACCGACTCGGCATTCACGGCTGTATTCGAGGGGTTCAAACTCACTCCTGCAGCCCCTGCCAAGTAGTAACAATGGATACGACAGTGCCGACATCCTCGGTGGTGAGTCGGGATCGCCGGCGGCGTCAGCCTGGGGTGTTGAGCGGGGTCGTACCTGTCGGCCGAGAACTACTTGGAGGGGGGTTGAACCGGCAACACGCCACCTGGAGCTGGCACGGCCGGAAGCGGGACCGCTGGCGCAACGCCAACCGGTGGCAACGGACGGAACCCGCCACCTCCGACCACGGTTGGGCCGACGAGTTCAGGCGAGGTGAAGACGAGAACGTCGTCCTTGAACAGCTTGAGGTAGTGCGGGTTCACCGGCTTGCCGTCGGCCGAAACGATGACCACGCTGCCGTTCTTCAGTTGCTTCACCGCGTCGGCCACGTCCACCTTCTTGCCATCGGCGGTGGTGATCGTCAGGTCTTTCACTTCTGCCAACTCAACCTGGATCATCTTGGGAACCATGACCTCACGTGTGACGACCGCTGGTGGGGGATTCGCACCGGCACCTCCAACCCGCCCGACAGCCACCTGAACCTTTTGCTTTTCCGTGCGAATCACGGTCACTGTGACTTTGCCGTTGGTGTCGGTTTTGACTTCCATCAGCCGCGGCAGCGGCCCGGTTTGCGCGGGGGCGGCCGGCGCGACCGGCACCGGGGCCGCGATCGCCATTGAAAGCACGAACGAGGTCAGCATGGTTGTTCTCCAGTGAGAGCGAGAGCAGAAGAGAGCTTACCCTATTTGCGGGGGCATATCTATCGACGAGACTCACCGTGAGACGGATTGTAGCAATCCCTTTCGAATGTCGTAAAGAACAAAGATGGTTAAGTGACAATGAAAATGAATCGCATCTGTTTTCATGGGAAGCTCCAAGCTGACCCTCCCGGTCCATCAGTTGAGCCCGAACCCTGTCAGCGGAGCTTCTCACAAACCAGAGGGTAGTCAACCTCGACAGTTGCACGCGCTTTGGGGCTATTCCTTGAGCCACAGGCCAGCGTACCGGAGTTTCCCGCCCACCGAGTAGCCGCTGATCTGAACTTGGCGGTAACCCTGCTTGTTGAGGTTGGCGTTTGATTTCTCGTATTCATTCGCGTCCAGCGCGTGGTGGGCGTACCATACTGGACCCGTTGATTTCTCCCAAATGCCCGCGAATCGTTCCTCGCCGTCGATTGTGTAGCCAACCACGTGGACCAAGCGGAACTGCTTCTCGACCTGTTCGTCGAACACTTGCTGGTACTGGCCCGGAGTCAGATCGCGGCGCATGTGCCAGAGGGGAGCGCCTTTCAGTTCTTTCTCCCAGATAGTGGCATACCGGGTCTTCTGACCGATCGTGTAGCCGTTGATTCGAAGCGGGCGGTAGCCTTTGTTCGTCAGTTCGGTGTACAGTTTCCGGAAATCATTGGATGTGAGGTCGTGGCGTGCTTCGCGTGCGGGAGCGTCCTTGGGTTCCTTCTCCCAGATTGCGACGAACCTCGCTTCGCCGTTCATCTCGTAGCCGCAGACATCGACGGGTCGGTAGCCCTTTTCTTTCAGTTCAGCGGTGGTGTCTGCGTACTGTTTGGTCGTCAGGTTGTGCTGCGCTTTTCGGTCCGGCCAGTCCTGGTGCTTTTCCCAGACGGCGGCGAACCGAACTTCCTTACCGACCAGCGTAGCGCTGGTTTGGATGAGGTAATAGCCCTTATCAGCGAGGTCTTTGGACGCGGCTTCAAACTCCGTAGCCGTTAACCCATAGCGCACTTCGGAGGGCGGAGCCGCTGCGCGGGTAGCACCGACGCAATAGACAACGAGAGCGCAAGCAAACAGAAATCTGAGCATAACTGCCCTCCGACTTCAGGACGCTCTGTTGAAACATGGGTTGAGGTTGTCGAGGTCATTGGGGAAACCTGCTTCAAAAGAACCGAACTCTGCGACAATCGACCCAAGGTTTCAACAGAGCAACGATGGGACAGAAGAGAGTATGACGGTAGCTGCGGTCGGCCGTCTCAGGGACGCGACGAACACTTCGATGTCTTCCTCTCCTCTCCGTCGAGTGAGAAGCTTCGCTTACGGGGCAGAGGACTGCACTGAGGGGGTGTTGGAGATGATGTAGAAGATACAACAGGAGTATCCGAAGGGCGGGGTACTCGCAAGGAAAAAGTGAGAAACGGGAAAGACGGGAAGTTGTGACTCGGACAGTGGTTTTTGAAGAACTCCGTTCTCGTGGCGAGTTGGCTCAACAGTTTCGTGGGGAATTGCTACACTGCTCGCATCCTCAATATTTCAGCATCGATGTGATCTCACCACTTATGTTTCCAGACGACTGGGAAACGGAAGTCGCCGAACTGCTCGAAACCTTTGTTCCCAACCTTCTGTCCGAACGGAAGTATGAAGGCTTTGTCGCCTACCTGTTCCAGTCAGAACAGGAGGTGCGAAAAGTCCGAGAACACTTAAACCACGGAACTCACCGATGAAACTGCATGGCATTATTCCGCCCATCGTCACGCCCATGACTGCCGATCAGGAAGTCGACCTTCCCGGAATGCGGAAGTTGATCGACTATCTCCTGACGCGAAAAGTTCACGGCATCTTTGTGCTGGGCACGACGGGTGAGTTTTATGCACTCGACGAGCGCGAAAAACAGGCGATCATCGCCGACGCCGTCGATTATGTGAATGGTCGCTCGCCGGTTTACGCCGGGACGGGAGCGGAAACCACGCGTGAAGTACTTCGACTCACGAAACTGGCTGAGCGGGAAGGGGCGTCGGGGGTATCCGTTATCACGCCATACTTCATCAAGCCCACGCAGGCGGAATTGTTCGACCATTTCCGTCGCATTGCGGAGAGTACGAAGCTGCCGGTGGTACTTTATAACAACCCGGCGACCTGTGGCGGGCTCAGCATCGAACCGGAAACGGTCGCGAAGCTCGCGGAGATCCCCAACATCATCGGCATCAAGGATTCGTCTGGCGATCTGCAGAACACCATCGAAATCCTCCGGCAAACGCGGTCCGACAAGTTCAGCGTGCTCAACGGTCGTGACACGCTCATCCTGGCAGCGCTCCAGGCGGGAGTGCAGGGAGCCATCCCGGCGTCGTGCAATATCGCGCCGGAACTCTGCGTCGGCATTTATGAGTCGTTTGTGCGCGGCGACATCGAAGCCGCGAAACAGTACCAGTCGCGTTTGCATGGCGTTCGCATGGCGATGACACTCGGCACAGGCAACAGTGCCGTGAAGGAAGCCATGGCACTCCTGGGGCGAAGTGCCGGGCCAATGCGGTTCCCGATTCTGCCTTTCAGCGACGACAAGAAGGCGAAATTGAAGGCTATTCTGGAGAAAGCCGGGCTGATGAATTAACGGCAGACGCGGTCTGGCGCCGGTGCCAGGCCTCGGATTGGACTCACGAGCCGGAAGCATCAGCGACGGGCAAGCGACAACGAGGCGGAAGCGTAACCGATGAAGAAAAGAGAAGCCCCCTCACCCGACGGAAATAGGTTGCAAGCAACGTGGCGCCACTCGCCATCTCAAACGGGGCGAGGTGAGCGCAATTGCGCCCCAAGTAGTTCAGTGAAGAAGATACCCACGCCCACCTCGCTCCGCTCCTTCTGCCGGACGGTCGGCCTGCCGATAGGTCAGCAGACCGACTGGCGCGCAGCGGCGTGGGCGGTGGGTGGGGGCTTCTGGATTTCTCGTAGCGGTGCTACGGCGTTTGCAATGTGTTGGCAAACCCTGGGTACGTGTCCGACGAAATGCGGCCGTATTCACCCCACCATACCGCTCGCAACGGCCAAGATGTGCCGATCGGCTTTGTGCGTTTGCTTCCACTTCACGCCGTCGGTTGATGAGAACAACCGACCCTTCCACGCCGCGCCCACAAACAGCCCCGCACCGTAAGTCGCGATTTGTGGCGCGTCCTCGTTCGCGATCCGTTCCCACTTTTCGCCATCGGCTGAGGTATATGTCGCACCCACGCCGACCGCCACGAACTTACCACCCGCGAACAACACCGAGTTGAGGTGTTCGCCCTCTTCACCAGTCTGTCGGGCGGTCCACTTCAAACCGTCCTTGCTCATCATTCGCAGGCCGTGCAAACCGACGCCCACGAACACGCCATTGCCGAACGCTACATCGACTAATGTGTCAAGCGCCTTGGTTTCCGGGGCGTCGACCCATTCCTTGCCGTCTTTGGAATATGCCCGGCGACCGCGATCCCCCACGGCCACAAATCGCCCGTCGCCCCACGCCGCTCGACGGAGCATGTGCTTGCCTGGGACGGCGTGTGGGCCGTCCCAGGTCAGTCCGTCCTTCGAAAACATCATGAACGGATTGGAACAGCCGACGCAACCAGGATCGCCGCCGAGCGCCATGAACTGACCGTTGCCGAAGCAGAGCCCGCGCATGTATTTGACGTACTTCGCTTCGTGCTTGCCGGTCTTCCATGTCTTGCCGTCAGCGGTGGATGCAAGAATGTTATCCCCGCCGAAACTCCCCACTGCCACGCAGAGGCCATTCCCGAATGCCACGGCACGATACGATTCGCCCTCGCGACCGATTTGCGTATCGGTCCACTTTTGCCCATCGGCCGAAACGATGCGCAAACCATCGAGACCCACAGCGACGGAGAGATTCGTTTCGCGTTTCACGTTTGGTTTCCACGTTCGGGTAAGGTCCGCTGTAACCGACTGGATACTCAAAGAGTATAACGTGCGGGTGTGCCAGGCGCGACCTTGTTCGGTCGGCCGTGCCCCGTGTCACCTTTCCTCGCTCAAGCTATCAACATGACAACGGCGCCTGGAGGATCGGCCATTCCATCCGCGGGCCGCGCCCAGACGATCATTGCCGGTGGGGCTATTCTGGCCATCTGCGCGCACCTCGTCTGGCGGTGGATCGGCCCGCCTGTTTCCGATACTCCCGTTCCCCCCTCTGCTTCCCCACTCCTCATCGCTCTGGCTCTTGGTGGCGGATGGCTCGTGTTCGGGCTTCTCGTTCGGATCGCCCGCGAGGAGTTCGGTTCGGATCTCCTGGCCGGGATTTCGATCGTGGCGTCAGTCGTTCTTGGAGAGTATCTGGCCGGTACTCTGGTCGTGCTCATGCTCTCGGGCGGGGAAGCTCTGGAGGCGTACGCCGTCCGCCGAGCATCGTCGGCCCTGGACGCACTCGCTCGGCGTATGCCATCAGTTGCGCATCGAACGCGAGAGGGGGTGATCGCGGATGTCTCGCTCGCCGAGGTGGCAGTCGGCGATCTCGTTGTCGTGTTCCCGCACGAGACATGCCCGGTGGATGGGGTCGTGACCGACGGGCACGGAACAATGGATGAATCGTACCTGACCGGCGAGCCGTTCTTGCTGGCCAAGGCGCCCGGGTCCGCGGTTCTCTCAGGAGCGGTGAACAGTGATTCGGCATTAACGATTCGCGCGGAACGGCTGGCGCAGGACTCCCGATACGCCAAGATTATGCGCGTGATGCAGGAATCCGAACAGCGGCGCCCGCGGCTTCGCCGGCTCGGCGACAAGCTGGGAGCATGGTACACGCCGTTCGCGGTGACCATTGCGCTGGCGGCCTGGGCGGCAAGCGGTGAACCAGTCCGGTTCCTGGCGGTACTGGTGGTGGCCACGCCCTGTCCGCTGCTCATTGCAATCCCCGTTGCAATCATCGGCGCGGTCTCGCTGGCGGCGCGGCGCGGAATTGTCATCAAGGATCCGGTTGTCCTTGAGACGGTCGATTCATGTCGGGTCGCTATCTTCGACAAAACCGGCACACTGACATATGGCCGGCCGGCGCTTGTGGAGTTAATCGCTGCCAGTGGATTTACTCGCAGCGAGGTGCTCCAACTGACGGCGAGCCTCGAGCGATATTCCCGCCATCCGCTGGCTGGGGCCATTCTGGACGCCGCAAGCATCGAGGGAATGCAATTGCTCGAAGCCTCGGAGGTTGCCGAACAACCTGGGAAGGGATTGGTGGGGGTGGTGGCCAAGCGGTCGATCCGGGTGACCGGCCGAATGAAGTTGGAAGCGAGCGATCCAGCGACAGTTCGGCTCTTGCCGCCGAACGTTGGTGGATTGGAGTGTATTGTCCTGATCGACGGCCGGCTGGCGGGTACCGCGCGTTTTCGTGATCGACCCCGCGCCGACAGTCGCGAGTTCATCCACCACCTCGGCGCAAAGCATGGGTTCACGCGGGTACTTCTTGTCTCGGGTGACCGGGAGAGTGAAGTCCGGTATCTCGCGGATGCCGTCGGGATTACAGAGGTTCATGCGGCGCAAAGTCCCGAGCAGAAGGTAGAAATTGCCCGCCAAGAGACGGCCCATGCGAACACGGTGTTTGTGGGTGACGGGATTAACGATGCTCCCGCCTTGACCGTGTGTACAGTTGGTCTGGCATTCGGCCAGAACAGCGACGTGGCCACTGAGGCTGCCGGGGCGGTAATCCTCGACGCTGATCTGAAGCGGGTGGATGAGTTTCTCCACATCAGCCAGCGACTGCGGGCCATTGCGCTTCAGAGCGCGCTGGGAGGTATCGTCCTGAGCCTCGGCGGAATGGTCCTGGCTGCATTCGGGCTGCTTCCGCCAGTTGCCGGAGCGATCTTCCAGGAAGTCATTGATGTCCTGGCCGTTCTCAACGCACTCCGGGTGGGATTCCCCCCAAAGACGCTCACGGACTACTGAAACTCAACAGTCACTTGCCGGGACGAGTCCGCAACTAAACGAGCCCTGGCAGTTTCCCGTCGTACTGCCGGTACTGGCTGGTCATGTTGTCGCCGAACTTCTCGGTCTTCACGCCCATGCGATCGAGAATCTCGGCGTAGAGGTTCGATACGGGTGTCCGAGATTTAAACGCCAGGTGCCGGCCGGTCTTGAGTGTTCCGCCGGCCTTGCCAACGAGCAGCACGGGGTAGTCGTGTGTGCCGTGTCCACCATCGGCCATGTACGACGTGTAGAGCAGCAGCGTGTTATCAAGAAGCGTACTGCCGCCCTCATCAATGGCGCGCATCTGCTTCACCATGCCGGCGAAGAGTTGCGTGTACCAAACGTGTATTTGTCGCAGTGCTTCACGCGAAATTGGGTCGGCATCTTCGACCCGCCCGGCGTTGCCCTGGTGTTCGAGGGTGTGGCAGTGCGTCTCATAGCCCACTGTCACGACGCCGGGGAATTGTGCTTCGTCGCTACCGCAGGCCAGCACGCCCACGCGAGTGGTGTCGGTTTGGAAGGCGAGCACGAGCAGATCGATCATGAGCTGCGTGTAGCTCTCGTGATACTCCGGATCGCGATACACCGGATTGGTGATCTGCCAGATGGGGATGTTTTCCTTCGGCAGATTGGTGGGGAGCGATACCTTCGACGGGCCGGGGTTGGCGGCGTCGATCGCTTCGAGCCGCTGGCGATGTTCCATGAAGTCGATGCGCCGTTCGATCGCTCGCACGCCCTCCAGGTATTGATCGAGCCGTTTGCGATCGGCGGAACCCAGATCGCGGCGAAGGTCATTCGCTTCTTCGCGCACGATGTCCAGGACACTGCGGTCGACGGTGTCTTTCTTCTTGTTCGTGATTGTTGCGGAACTGGAGTTGGCCGCTCGTGTCTTCCAATTCGGTACCACCGGCAGCCGACCGCGGAACATGCGGTCGTAAATGATTCGCGGATTCGCTTCGTACGGCACCGGCGCATCGGCAGCGCGGAACGAATAGCGCGTTTCGTGATTGCTCAGTCCAATTTCGAGCGACGGCAGGAATGTTTGCTCCCCCACGGCTTGGGCCGCCACTTGATCGACCGACGGCGCGACCATCACTTTCCCGTCCACTTTCTTGGCCATCTCGGCGCCGGTCAGGTGCAAGAAAGCGCAGTGTTCGTGGCCATTCAGGCCGTCGCTGCGTCCATTGTGACACAGGCCCGAGAGCACAAGCAGTTCATCCTTGGCGAACTCCAGCGGGCGGAGTATCGATGGGAGCTTGCCCAACGTGCCGACATCCTTGGGCTTCCACGACTCCAGCACAGTTCCGCCCGTGACGGTAAACACACCGAACCGCAGCGGCGGCTTTGCTGCTCCGGAAGCCGACGCGGCAGGAGCGAGCTGTTCAAGGAAGGGCAGAGCCATCGTGGCTCCGACCCCGCGCAGAAACGCCCGGCGAGTGAGTGGATGACAGCGAACTTCGCGCATGAATCGGCTCCGCAATGAGTGGAAGCGGTTACTTCTTCTTGTCGAGAATCGTCCGCATTTGAGCAAGCATTTTTTCGTCGGGCGGTGTCTGCTTGATGGTCACGCCCGGCAGATCAGTCTTCAGCTTTTCGAGATCCGCTGATGCAATTTCGGTTTTGTTCAGCACCAGTTCTTTCAACCCGCGCAGCGATTTTAAATGCTGGAGACTGGCAGAAGTCAGGATGGTTTCGTCGTAAGTGATTCGTTCCAGTGTGGGAATGGTGCAGAGGGTCGTCAGACCGGCATCACTGAGCCGCATCGAGAATTGCGGACCGACATTGATGCTTTTCAGGTGTGGCAGTTCCTTCAGGTACTTCAAGCCATCGTCGGTGATCCGCGTGTGGTAACAGACCACATCGGTCAACGTCTTCACTTTCGTGAGTGCTTTGAGGCCGTCATCGCCCACTGTGGAACCAGAAAAGTTGAATTGTTCCAGTTTGGGGCAATCCGCAAGGGCAGTGAATCCGCTACCTGTGAGCGATTTGTTCTGCCAGCCCAGATGCCAGATGGTGAGCGACTTCAGATTCTTCAGCTTCGCGAATTCCTTGAAGCCCTCATCCGAGAGTGCGGTGCCGTTGATCGCCAGTTCCTCGAGCGTGGTGAGCTTCCCCACATGCGATGCTTGCGCATCGGTCATCTTGCAGTTGCCGTAGAAGGTGAGCTTGGTCAGTCCCTTTTGCATGCCAATAGTCTGGAAATCGGCGTCGGTGAGGTTTTCGGACTTGGCGAAGGTGATCGTGGAGATCGTGCCGTCTTTTTCGAGCTTTACCGAATTGCCGGCTGCCTTCAGCGCGTCGGCATACGACTTGTCATCGGCGCGCAAAGCGGCGACGCAGAAGAGAAGGGCGGTGATAGCGGCGAAACGGGTCATCGCGAATGCCTTACTGAGAAGAAAACATTTCACCGCAGAGGACGCATGAGGGCGCGGAGAAAAACCAAGAGCAGACTGCTGCCGAGCCAGTGCCTTCACTCTGCGCCCTCATGTACCCTCTGCGGTGAATCCTCTGCTTTCCTGTTACTCCTCGTCCTTTGGATTTCTGCGGTGCTGGAACGGGAAGCTTTTCGCGACACCCGTGACCAGCACCGAGAACTTGTAGCCGTTGTTCTCGAGGTCGGCGGCGATGGCGCGGATGGCTGGGGCGTCGCTTGGTTGCAATTCGCGTCCCAAAGCGAACACCAGCATCTTCTCGGTCATATTCTCAACAAAGCGCGGTTGCTTCTTGAGCAGCACTGCCTTCAGTTCCTTTGGCCCATCGAAGGTTTCGCCGCCGGGCAGCTTGCCGGTGGCGTTCACTTCACCACCAGAGTTACGCCATCGACCAACGGCGTCGAAGTTTTCCAGGCCGAAGCCGAGCGGGTCGATCTTGGTGTGGCAGCCAGCACAATTGGGTTGTGTGGCGTGCAGTGCCAGCTTGTCGCGGAAGGTCTTCGCTTCTTTCGACGCCTTGGCTTCATCGATCTGGCTGACTCCCGGTGGGGGCGGAGGTGGGGGAGTGCCCAGGAGCACATCGAGCACATACTTTCCGCGCAAAGTTGGACTCGTACGGTTGGTGTGGGACGTCATCGCCAGCACCGCGCCCATACCGAGCAAACCGCCGCGGTTCGGGTCGGTCAATTCGACTTTGCGGAACTCCGGGCCGGTCACGTTCGCGATGCCGTAATGTTTGGCAAGGTCGGCATTCACGTAGGTGTAGCTCGCGTCGAGCAGATCGGTAATTGGTCGGTCATCGGTGCGGAGGTGATCGAAGAAGTTCTTCACTTCGTCGTGCATCGCCTGGCGCAATTGCGGCGTAAAGGTGGGGAAGAATTCCCGGCTCGGCCTCGCCCGCGGCAGCTTCTTCAATTGCAGCCACTGCTCCGCGAAGGTTTCGTTGAGCGCCCGGGCTTTCGGGTCCGCCAGCATTCGCTTCACTTGTGCTTCAAACACCTTGGGCTTGCTCAACTCGCCCCTCTCCGCCAGAGCAAAGAGTTCCGCGTCCGGCATGCTCGACCACAGAAAGTAGCTCAACCGCACCGCCAGTTCATGATCGCTCACGCGGTAAGCGTTCTCTTCGTTGGCGTGATCGCGTTCGATGCGAAGCAGAAAGTTCGGCGATACGAGAATGACCTTCACCACGGGTTTGAGAGCATCCTCGAACTTCACGCCGGCCTTCGTTCCCTTCTCGTAGAGCGCAAGCAACCGGTCCAGTTCCTTCGCCTGAATCGGACGCCGGTACGCCCGGCGTGCGAGTGATTCGATGGTTCCGCGTACGTCGCCGGGCTTGGCGATTTTCGCCAGGAGCGGCGGAAGTTCGCCGGGCTTGGGTTTGGGTCCGCGCTGAGGAAAGGCATAGAGCCGCTCGATGATGAGGTCGGCGGCGGCGAAATACTTCTCGGTAAGCGCGTCGGAGATATTCAACGCAGCGGCGAGGTTATCGAACGATTCGCTCGCGGAATCGTCGGAGATGCCCACCGCCCCAGCAGTGTCGAAATCCACACCTAGCAGGTCGCGGATGGTGCGGTTGTATTCTCCCGGCGTGAGCCTGCGCACGACGGGCCGACCCGGATCGGGTCGCTTGCGGTCGATTTCATCGGCGGCGTCGAGTGTGGATGCGATCCACTTCACGATGCGGTCGCGTTCGTCTTTGGTTGGCTGTTTCGCACCTTTGGGGGGCATCTCACCCGAAGTCAGTTGCTCGGCCACTCCGCGCCAGGCCTTGCGGCGTTTGAGAACAGCTTTCTCATCCGCGAATGCGCTAAGGTTAAGCCCGCCCTTTTGCATTTTTTCGCCGTGGCACTTGGCGCAGTAAGTTTCAGAGAATTGGCGCACTTCCGTGAAATTGGGCGCGGCAGTTGGAGTTGGCGGCGCGCTCGGCCGACCGGCAGCAGGGTAAGAAGCCGGGGTGAAGGCGTAGAGCACGATTGTGAGAAGCAAGGCGGGACGAGTATGCATGCGTGGTGGGCCGTGTGGCGGGTGTCCACAGTATAGCGTCGGCGCGGCAGAATAAACGAAAAACATGGCTGGTTTTTGCGGCCTTGCGATAGCGTGCCAGCATTTTCGAGGAAGAACTGTCGCCTGCTGATGTGTATGCTGATCTCATCCCTCCACGCAATCTCCTTCCGAGTAATCCGCGATGTCACGCCTGTCAGCTCACGTTCGTTTCGGAAGTTTCGCGGTCGTTATCGGTGTGCTGGTCTTGCTTGCGATCCGAACTGAGCAACCCACCGCCGCGCAGGAGCCAAAGGGGAAAGCTCCAGCCGAGGAGTACGCGAGCAAAATTCAGCCGCTCATGAAGAAATATTGCCTCAATTGCCACTCCACGAAGGCAATGAAAGGCAGCCTGGACCTGGAACGATTTGCTAACCTCGATGACATCCGGAAGGACCTCAAGCCGTGGCAGGGGATCATCGAGCAGGTCGAAGCCAGTGAGATGCCGCCTAAGGGGAAGCCACAACTCACCGCGGAAGAGAAGAAGCAACTCATTGCGTGGATTCGCGAGTTTCTCGATGCGGAAGCCAAAGCCCGTGCGGGTGATCCGGGGCATGTTCCGCTGCGGCGATTGAGCAACGCCGAGTACAACTACACCATTCGCGATCTCACTGGCGTCGATCTTCAGCCGGCACGCGAGTTCCCTGCCGATGGGGCAGCCGGCGAAGGCTTCACCAACGCCGCCGAAGGACTTACCGACATTTCGCCAGCGCTGCTCACCAAGTACCTCAACGCCGCGAAAGACATCGCCGACCATGCGGTGCTGTTGCCCGATGGCTTCCGTTTCTCGCCGGCAAAGACACGCCGCGACTGGACGGACGAGAGCACCGCTGCGTTGCGAAAGTTCTACGCCGGCTTCGCTCCGCCGGACGGCAAACTCGTCGTGCAGCCATATCTGCTCGCAACTGTACGTCATCGCGATGCGCTGGCAACGGGGAAGTTCGCCGAAGTGGCTGCCAAAGAGAAGGTGAACGCGAAGTATCTCGCGGCGTTGTGGCACGCGCTCACCGACAAGACGCCATCGCAGCCGCTCGACTCGATCCGCGTGCGATGGCGCACTGCAACTGAGAAAGAGGTCCCCGCGCTCGCGGCCGAAGTGGTGGCTTGGCAGTCGGCCTTGTGGCGAACGGTGCGAATCGGCAGCTACTTGCAGGCCAAGTGGGGAGAAGGAGCGGGCGCGGGCAAACCCATCGAAAGTCTCACGCGGCAAGTACCGCTCGATCCGCCTGTGTCGGACTCGGTGCCGTTGCGGCTTGCAGTCAAACCCACGCCGGGGCAGTCGGAAGTGGTGCTCTACCTCACCGCGCAGGAGATTGGCACGAAGGGATCGGTGGTGTGGCAACGGCCGCGCTTTGAGGGTGCCGGCAAGCCAGCTCTTCTGCTCCGCGACTACGCCGACTTCGGCTCGGCGTACGAGGTCGATTATCCCTCGGTATTTGCAAACAGCGCGCAGTATCTCGCCGCCGCAATCGAACTGGCCAACGACAAGGATCTCACACCCGAATCAGCGGCGAAGAAACATAACCTCGACGCGGCGTTCCTGAAACGTTGGAGCGAAGTGCTGGCGATTGAGCCATACACACGCGACACGGAAGCGATCGGCCGCATAGTCCCCGTCGTCCCGCTCACGCTGCTGGAAGAGAAGACAGCCAAGAATGACGCTCGCCCCGCCATCAACGGCTGGCACAAGAAGGGGACCGACCTGCCCGTCCTGGTAACAAATGCATCCGACAAGGCCGAGCAGATTCCGGGTCGCGTTCCGGCGAAAGGAGTTGGCGTTCACCCGATGCCGAAGGAATTCGTCGCGGTGGTGTGGACGGCGCCTGCGGCATGCAGCGTGAAAGTGAATGCCAAGATCGTTCACGCACACCCGGCTTGCGGCAACGGCGTGGCGTGGTGGCTCGAACACCGCCGTGGTAATCGCGCGGCGGTGTTCGGCGAGGGCCGGGTTGATCTGGGCGGTGAGGCTCAGCCACTGCCAAAGACTCTGAAGGTTGATAAGGGCGATCTCGTCATTCTCGCGGTGGATGCGAAGGATGAGAACCACGTTTGCGACATGACTGCGATCGAATTCAGCCTTACCGAAACAGAGAAGCCGGAGCGAATGTGGAACCTTGCCAGCGACATCGCAATGACGGTCCAGGAGGGCAACCCCCACGCCGACAAGCACGGCAACAAAGACGTGTGGAGCTTTGTTCGCGGGCCGTCGCGGCCGCTGGGCAAGAGCATCAGCAATGTGATTCCCTCCAATTCGCTGCTGGGCAAGTGGCGCGACGCGGCCTCTGATCCCAAACGCAAAGAGGAGACCGCGAAACTTGCGGAGCAAGTGCAGTCGCTTCTTTCCGGCAAGCGGCCAACGGAGGACAAGTCGCCCGATCGCGTGCTGTACGACAGTCTCGTATCAGTCGAGAGTACGCTGTTCGTGGGCGTCGACCCGACGAATGTCGGCAAACGAATTGGCACTGCGTTCGGGCTGCCGAAGAGCAAGTTCACCGATGCGAATCTCATTACAACCGCGAATACCGTGACGGAGGTCAAACTCCCCGCGGCACTCTTCGCTGGTCGTGAATTCGTCGTCGAGGTGAAGCTCGACGGGATGGAGGGGTATCGATTGGCTCAGACGCGTGTGGCTGCCACCCCACCCACAGCAGAAGTTCGCTGGGACGGGCGGCTCCTGGGTTCGGCGGATGGGGATGCATACAAGCAACTGCTCGCCGGGCATGCCGAGTTCCGCAAAGTGTTCCCACTCTATACCTGCTTCCCGCAAGTCATCCCCACGGATGAGGTCGTTTCGCTCAAGATGTTCCACCGCGAGGACGAACCGCTCATCCGCTTATTCCTCACAGACGAAGAGAAACGGACAATCGATCACTTGTGGGTGAACCACCAGTTCATCAGCCGCCAACCGGTCGCAGAGTACGATTACCTGCCGCAATTCATGGGCTTCACCACGCAAGACACCCCCAAGGAGTTTCAGCAGTTCTTCATCGACCGAAAACCGCTGTTCAAGCAACAGGCCGATCAGTTCCTGAAGGAGGAAGAGGCCGCAATCCCCAAGCAACTCGATGCACTGCTCGAATTCGCCGCGCGCGCCTATCGCCGACCCCTCCAGGAGAAAGAGAAGAGTGATCTGCTGGCGTTGTACCAGGCCATCCGCAAGAAGGGAGCGGACCACACCGAAGCGTTCCGTGGCGTGCTGGCACGCACACTGGTGGCACCGGCGTTCCTGTTCCGCATCGAGCACGTGCCGGAGGGGAAGAATCCAGGTCCCGTCAATGACTGGGAACTGGCCACGCGGCTCAGCTATTTTCTGTGGTCTTCACTTCCTGATGAAGAACTCCGCCAACTGGCTGCTGCAGGCAAACTGCGCGATCCGCAAATCCTGTCCGCGCAGGTTCAGCGGATGATCAAGGACGGGCGAACTCGATCGCTGGCGATCGAGTTCGGCACGCAATGGATTCACGTTCGCGGATTCGACACATTCAACGAAAAGAACGAGAAGCTCTTCCCGACGTTCACTCCGGAACTCCGCAAAGCGATTTACGAGGAAGCGATTCTCTTCTTCCTTGATCTGTTCCAGAACGACCGCACCGTGACTTCAATCCTCGACGCCGACTACACCTATCTCAACGAAACGCTGGCGAAACACTACGGCATTCCCGGTATGAGCGGACCGCAATGGCGAAAAGTAGATGGTGTGCGAAAGTACGGCCGCGGGGGGATTCTCGGCTTGGCGAGCGTGCAAGCCAAGCAGTCGGGGGCATCGCGGACCAGTCCGGTGTTGCGCGGTAACTGGGTGGTGGAGACGTTGCTTGGCGAGAAACTGCCGAAGCCGCCGCCGAATGTGCCGCAATTGCCGGAGATGGAAGGTGCGGACAAGCTCACCGTGCGGCAACTGGTAGAGAAACACGCATCTGTGCCGGAGTGCGCCACCTGTCACGTCCGCATCGACCCGCTGGGATTCTCACTGGAGAGATACGACCCCATCGGCCGCTGGCGGGAGAAGGATCTCGGCGGATCGCCCGTCGATACGCACGCCAAACTGAAGGACGGCACCGAATTCGACGGCATCGACGGCCTGCGTACATACCTTCTCACCAAGAAGAAGGATGTGATTGTGCGTCTATTCTGCCGCCGACTTCTCGGTTACGCTTTAGGTCGGGCTGTCACGCTATCCGATACGGCTCTCATCGACGAAATGGTGACTGCGCTCGCCAGGAACGACGGCAAGATCTCCGTCGCGGTGGAAGTGATTGTGAAGAGCCCGCAGTTCCGGATGGTCAGAGGGAGTGAATTTGGGGAGTAATGGTAATGCGCCGTGGAAAGGGTAGTCGTCGAATCGTCGTCAACGACGTTGAGTATCGTTGGCGAGCGACGGGGGATGATGGTTTTATCTCGATCGGGATTTGGCCCGCGAATAACATTGGCGCGTACATCTGCGGTAACCTACGTTATTACGAAACCTGGATTGACATCGAGAATGGAGTTCGGCTCTCCGCAGGCGACCAGATCGTTGTAACAAACAGAATTATCCGCAGGATTATCGAACACGCAATCGCGAAGCATGAGTACAACCCGACTGTGAAGAGCGCAGAACTCAACCTCAAGAACCTCCATCACGCCATACACTGGGAGGACGCCGTGCGTGCCTCCCGACCCACCCACTGATAGCACAGGTGTCCACATGCGAATCACCCAACCTCTCTCCCGCCGCACATTCCTCCGTGGTGTCGGCGTGACGATGGCGCTGCCGTGGCTGGAATCGGCCCCCGTGTGGGGCGATGACAAGCCCAATAACTCTTCATCTGAGCCGCCGGTGCGGTTCGCGGCGCTCTTCTCCGGTAACGGCTTCCACAGCAAGGAGTGGTGGGCGAAGGGCGAAGGCAAGTCGATGGAATTGGGGAAGGTACTCGACCCCCTCAAACCGCACCGCGAGAAGATGCTCTTCCTTCGAGGACTTTATAACCAGGAAGCTCTCATCGGCGGCATTCATAGCTGCCAGACGGGGAATCTCCTCACCGGTGCGCACCTCGCCCCCGGCGGCGAAATCAAGAGCGGGATCAGTTGCGATCAGCTTCTGGCAGAGAAAACGAAGGGGCAGACGAAAGTACCGAGCCTCGTGCTCGGTACCGAGCCGTCGATCGCGGCGATCCACAAGAACTACTCGATGATCTACAGTTCGCACATCTCGTGGAGTTCCGCCACGACGCCCACGCCGCTCGAACTGTACCCCGCACTCGCGTTCGACCGGCTCTTCCGCGACGAAGTCGGCAAGGCCGATCAGAGCGTGCTCGACGCCGTGCGCGAGGATGCCAATAGTTACAAGAAAAAGGTCAGCACAGCCGATCAGCGGCGGCTGGATGAATACCTCTCCAGCGTGCGAGAGGTGGAACAACGTATCGAACAGGCCGGCAAGAACGGCAGACTGCAAGGCTGGCGGCCCACGCTCACCAAGCCCGACATGAAGCGCCCGGCCGATGGCATTCCGCAAGACATCGACCAGCACATGCGGCTGATGTGCGACATTCTCGTGCTGGCGTTCCGCACCGATACCACGCGCGTCTGCACTCTGAAGCTCAACAACGACCACTCCTCGTTGCGTTTTCCGAACCTGCCGGCTTCGGGAGGGAAGGGGGGAATCGATTACATGATCCACCACCTGCTCTCGCACACCGATGGTGCGGACTGGCTCAAGGTGAACCAGTTCTTCACGCAACAGGTTGGTTACATCGCCGAGAAGCTCGACGCCGTGCAGGAAGGCGACCGCACGCTGCTCGATAACAGCATGATTCTGTTCTGTTCGAGCATGATGACTGGTAACCACAACAACGATCAGTTGCCGGTGGTGATGCTCGGCCGCGGCGGCGGGAAGATCAAGACCGGCCGCATTCTGGATTACCTCGGCAAACCGAACCGGAAGATGTGCAGCCTGTATCTGTCACTTCTGGAAAAAGCGGGCGTGAAGCTGAAGGAATTCGGCGACTCGAAGGAACAACTCGCGGAGATTTAGAAGAAGAGCCAGGGATAAACACAGAAAACGCGGATCAGGCAACCACTGAACTGAATTCGGTCTGATCCGCGTTTTCTGTGTTTATCCCTGGCTCTTCTTGCGGTTTGCCAGCATCTTTCGCGTTGCCGCGCACTTCTGTAGTCGTAATCTGCGTGCAGTTCTTCTCCCTTTCGCGAGCGATTTCCAATGAGCACCAAACGTGTGCGTGTGGCTATTATTGGCCTCGGCTTCGGGGCCGAGTTCATTCCCATCTACCAGGCGCATCCCAACGCCGAGATGTATGCCATCTGCCGACGCGACAAGGCGGAACTCGAACGCTGCCAAAAGCAGTTCGGCGTCCCCAAGGCCTACAGCAGTTACGAGGAACTGCTCAAAGACCCCAATATCGACGCCGTTCACATCAATAGCCCTATCCCCGATCATGGCCCGCAGACCATCGCCGCTCTCAAGGCCGGCAAGCACGTCGCCTGTACCGTACCGATGGCAACCGAGAAGGAGCAGATCAAGGAGATCATCGAACTACAGCGGAAGACTGGGAAGACGTACATGATGATGGAAACCGTCGTGTACAGCCGCGAATACCTCTTCGCCAAAGATCTGTACGACCGCGGGGTCTTGGGTCGTATTCAGTTCCTGCGAGGTAGCCACCAGCAGGACATGGACGGCTGGCCGGGCTATTGGCCGGGGCTTCCACCCATGTGGTACGCGACCCACTGCGTTAGCCCGTGCCTGGCCATCCTGAGCGATCCGGCGAAGGGGAAATGTACTCTTGCGGAAAGCGTCGTCTGTCATGGTTCGGGTCGCATCCGCGAGGAGTACATCCCGATTTACAAATCGCCGTTCGCGATTGAAACCGCGACCTTCAAGATCAAGGACACCGACGTGTGCGCGGAAGTGACCCGTAGCCTGTACGACACGGCCCGGCAGTACCGCGAGAGTTTCGACGTCACGGCCTCAAACGTGAGTTTTGAGTGGCAGCAGTTGGAGGGTGAAGAACCGGTATTGCACATGCGCGGACTGCCGGAATCGCAGATTCCCCGCCGCGTGAAAGTGCCGGACTTTGCTGGCCGGCTGCCGGAGTCCATCCGCAAGTTTACCGGAGCAATTCACGACGCCACGCACCTGAGCTTTTTGCAAGGTGCCGGTCACGGCGGCAGTCACCCACACCTCGCACATAACTTCCTGATGGCAGTGCTGGGTGAACAGCCGGCGTTCCCAGACGGTCCGACAAGCGCCAACTGGACGTTGGTGGGGATTTGCGCGCACGAAAGCGCCATGAAAGGCGGCGATCGCGTGGCGATTCCGATGTGGTGAACAGAAAGTAGCCGCAGAAAGACGAACAGAAGAGCCGCAGATCACGCAGATAAACACGGATTAAAGACAGAAGACTGATCAGAAGAGTTTGGACGGGATGAAGTAGGATTGAATTCAGACTCCTGTAATCCTGTCCAAACTCTTGTCTACCTTTAATCCGTGTTTATCTGCGTGATCTGCGGCTCTTCTCTCTCTTACTTCTTCTCTTTTGGTGCCGGTGCTGGGTCGGTCTTCACGCCAAGTTCCTTCTTGTCGGCGGGCGTCTTGGGGTCGGTGACCTTCGGATCAGCCGGTTTCTTGTCCTCCGGTTTCTTGTCCTCTGGCTTCTTCGGTTCAAGCAACAGCTTCGGATCGGCTTTCAGTTCGGTGGTCTTCTTCGGCGGTTCGACCTTCGGAGCCTCCCGATCGATGTCCGCGATGGCTTCCCCGCCAGCGCGAGTTGCGAGCGCCTTCAAGACCTTGGGGTCGATGTCGGTGGGGATCCACCGCACTGAGCCATCGGCCATGAGCGCGTAAGTACCCTGCTTCTCGCGGCCGGGGTGAGTGTATCGGAACGCGGCCATCGGATCGGTTTCATCGAATCCGCGAACGGTCGCTCCCCCGCCGGCGATCCACGGTTGTTGCAGACCGGGCGGCGTTTGCATCATGTAGATCGTGTTCGAGAGGCCATCGGTGATTTCTTCGGCCTTCGATCCCCAACCGTACCCGGTGATACCCACCTTCTTCTTGAATTCCGGGGAAGCGGGGTTCTCGCGTGCAATGTCGAGCCCGACGCCTGCGATAGCGACATAGTTGGTGGCGCCCAGAACATGATCGGGTGCATAAGGCGAAGTCGCACGCCAGGCCGATTGTGGATAATACGGCACGAGCAATTCCGGAACCCATTCACCGGCCGGGGTGAGGTTGTCCATGATTACGCGGGGCTTCTTGTCCGGAAACCGCTCGTCCGCCTTCTCGTACAGGACATCGAACCACGCCCGGTGCGGATCGATCTGCTTGGCGAGTGTCTCCCGACCCAGGAAGGGGAGCAAATCGCGGAACAAACTGACCCGCGTTTCCGGGGGGTAGGGGAGCCCATACCGAGTTTGATCGCTCCTGCGATCCGCCGTGCCACGAGGGAAACTCTTGAGCGTTTTTTCCGCCTGGGGACCCGCTGCGGCGATCGCATGCCAGGAGAAGTCCGCCGAGAAAACCGCCATCTTCCCCTTAATCTGGTTGGCGAGACTTGCCAACCGCGGCGCCACCGCCCTGCGGTAGGTTGTGTCAGTCATGGAGATGTCAAACGCGATAAGCAGTTGTTTGTCGACCATCCCAAGATCGATGTGTGAGGCAGTGGGGGGCGCTTCTTTTGGCTCAGGTTCCCCATTGGCACCTCCCGGGCCCATCGGCATGGTCGGGAATCCCCCCGGGCCGGGCATGCCCGGTGGGCCAAAGCCTCCCGGCACTCCCGGCCCCATCGGCCTCAACTTGCCAGGCCCCATGGTTGGAGAACCCATCGGGCCAGGGAATGTGCCCATTGGGCCAGGACCGGGGAAGGTACCCATCGGACCAGGGCCAGGGAAGGTTCCCATCGGCCCCATTCCCATGGGGAATTGCGGGAAACCGTTTTCTGACGTGGTCGTGCTCCCGCCTGCGGTATAGTCGCGGAATTCGACTGGTGTGAGCAGGTATTGCTTCAGCAGTTCGGCGAGAATCTCCAAGGTGGGGGCAAACTGTTCCTTCGCCAAGGAACTGGCATCCTCGCTTGAACCGAGAGTTAACCTCAGATTGCCAACCACTCGCCTTGACGTGAAGTGCAGTACATTCGCGCTCAGATAGCGGATTCGCGAGGCAATCGGGTCAAGGAAGGTCGCGACCGCCTGGTAATCTTTCTTCAGCATTCGCGGATCGTAGTGCCGGACGTCGAATTTCTCGGCGTAGACGAACAAGGGAGTCTGCATACGATCAGATTCCATGTCATCGAGCGCCTTCTTCAACGGATATTCAATCGTGCGATAGGCATCGATCGAGGTATAGGCCTTATCTCCTGTTGTGGGAGCGACAGGAGCAGTTGTCGGCGGGGTGGGTGTCATCGGCGGCATCGTCGGCGGCGTGCCTGGCATGGGCATGCTTGGTGTCATGCCGGGCGTTGTTCCTGGGGCGGGTGTGGTTCCCGGCGCCGGTGCTGCAATCATCGTGGTCTTGAACGGCGGGTAGCCATTGGCGTCGAGTTCGTTGAGGAATTGTTCGAGCAATGCATAGTCGCCAACCAGAATGTGCTGCGTGTCGTACACACACAAGCCCGTTGGTTTGTCTTTTTTGTCGGCGGGGGCCATCGGGAGAGTTTCGAAGTACTCGCCAAAGAGCGACACCATCGACAAGGCATGCGAGACGGCATTAATGAAGGGGTTGGGATAGACCTTGTACAGGGCGTAGCTCTTCACCGTTTTGGGCTTCCCCTGCGTGGCTTTCACACCCGCGGCCACTTCGTTTGGCTTCGACGGAAACTTGAGTTTGATGATCCCGAACGGAGCGCGGTCCTCGCCCGCGAAGCTGTGGATGTAGGTCTCTACGTCGTCCAGGCTGAAACCCATCGAGTCCCGAAACATCACGCTGATTCGCGCATCGGCCAGTTGTTCATAGGCCGGGCTGTGCCGGGACTGGTCCAGATTGAAGCGGTAGACTGCCACCGCCTGTGGAGGGAGTAAGTTCGTGGTGATTTTGGTGCTGGCGGGAATGCTGGGTTGGGTGGGGTCAACTTTTGGTTGGTTGGGGTCTCCCTTCGCTTCTTCCGTGGTGCCGCCGCTGTTTGAACGCATGCCCGGGGGCGGGGTATATCCCCCCTTCTTCTTGTCATCCCCACCGCCAAAGCCAACGATGGCGACCACGCCGAGAACCACTACAGCCCCCACACCAGCGAGGATCTTCACGAGTTTCTTGTTCTTGCCGGATTTCCCTTTCGTCTCCGCGGTCTTTTTATCTTTGGGGTCCGCGCCGGGCGTTGTCGGCTCCTCCACCTTGAACCGGTACTTGCACTTCGGACACTCAACCTTTTGGCCAATGAGGTTCGGGTTCTTGATGAGAACCGGAGCTTCGCAACTGGGACACGGAAGTTTGAAACTCGGCATGAGCCTCTCCAGCGGAAAAATGCCAGCGCGACGTGCGTAAACCCCATCTTAGCGGGCGGTGAGCGAGGGGTGCAAAGGGTTTTTAGTTGTCGCCAGAGGCAATTGGCCGCAGCATCAGTCGTGTGAACGGGGCAAACTTCGTTGAGATGTCCGATCTTGCTGGAAGAATCGCCACAGCCAACCGGAATCCACCTGCAATGCACTTTTTCCCTACACTCCGTCACTTCTGACACTATTCTGTAACAGCACCCGCCGGCATGTCGCCTTCCCCGCCGGTGACGCGGAGTCTCCCCAGTCATGAAATCCCCCATCAAGGGGCTTTTGGATCGGCTGCGCCCCCGGCACTATGTCCGCCGTCAGCCGCTCGTTTTGATCAATGGTTTGGCCGAGCAAGCGGAGTCGTGGTACCGCAACCGGAAGTTCTGGTCGCGGTACTTCGAAGTCCACTCGCCGAACATCCTCGCGTATGAGGGTGAGGCACTACATCGCAAGATCGCCGCCAAAGAAGCGATCACCGTCGAATACCTCGTTGGCCAACTGTATACCTACCTCGACCAGTTCGTGCAAACGCCGCCATACCACCTCGTTTCCAGCAGCCTCGGCGGGAAGGTGGCGGTCGAGTTTGCCGCCCGCTATCCACAGCTTGTGAATCGGATTGTTCTTCTGTGCCCGTCAGGCATGGGCGACAAGGAACAATTGCCGATCATCGATGGTGTGCGCGGACAAGACGCGAACATGATGGTGCACAGCGTCTTCCACAAACCCCGTCGCGTGGATCGCGAAATCCTTCGCTATTACAAAGCGAAATTCACCAGCCGTATCTGGAAGAAGGGTTTCATCCGCACAGTGCAGGGGACGCTCGAACACTCCGTCCGCGAGCAGATGAAGAACATCGCCGCGCCGACGCTCCTGGTCACCGCGTCACACGACAAGGTGTGCTGCCCGAAGACCGCGGAGGAAGCGGCCCGCGAATTGCCAAGTGGGCACTTCCGGAAGATCGAGCGGTGTGGCCACGCGCCGCAGATCGAGAAGCACTGGCTAATCAATCGGCTGGTTGTAAACTTCCTCAGTTCACCGCGGCCGACCGCACACCCCTCGTGGACGACGTTGATCCTGTCGAAGCCTACACGAGCGAGCAAATGACGCCATCACCCATCCCACACCATCCACCCATGACCGGCGGAGCCGCCCATAATCCGATGGCGCCACCCTCCGACCCCGGCACTGAAGCCAAAGCCAACCCGAACTCCGCTCCGCGCGCACCGAAGGGCCCGGATTGGTGGTTGATGGTAAGGGCGTTTTTCAAACAGGGGAAGCGGATTGCCTCAGTCGCACCGAGTTCCCGGTTTATGGCCCGGAAAATCCTCGACGGGATTGACTGGTCCACTACCCGCACCATCGTCGAACTCGGTGCCGGGACTGGTCCCATCACCGCCGCGCTGGTGAAAGCTGCTCGGCCGGAAACCAAACTTGTCGTCATCGAACTCGATCCGACGCTCTGCGGCCGCCTCCGCGATCGCTTTCGCAATACCCCGAACGTGGACGTCATCCTCGGCGACGCCACCAAGTTCGGCGATCTCTTGGCCGAACGCGGCATCCTGAAAGTCGATCACGTTCTCTCCGGCTTACCGCTGCCGTCGTTCCCCGCCGATGCACGCGATGCCATCCTCGCGACTGCCTCACGCACCATCGCGACGGGCGGGACGTTCCGCCAACTCACCGTGATGCCGCTGATTTACTACAAACTCTACCGCCGCTACTTCGACGACGTGCGATTCCGTTTCGTCCCCTTCAACCTGCCCCCGGGCGGTGTCTACGTCTGCCGCGGCTATCGCGGCGCACCGGCAAACTGACCTAGGATCGCGTAAAATGGAGCCTGCCCCTCTGTGGGTAGGCTCTTGGCGTTTGAATACTCCGCTGAATGGGGTTTCCATGCCCAGCACCGCGTTTCTTGCTCCCCTGGCAAATACTCGGGTGGTTCGGCGCGTCGCCGACTCGGTGATGCTCCGCTATGCCCACCACCGCACGGTCGCGCTCGATCGCATGAACGCGGTCCAGGTACAGCACGCCACGCTGATGAAACTCGTGCGGACGGCTCGCAATACGCGTTTCGGTCGCGATCACGACTTCTCCCGCATCTCTTCCGTGGCTGACTATCAAGCCCGTGTGCGGGTGCGGGAATATGAGTGGTTCTGGAACACCTACTGGAAGGATTCGTACCCACACCTCGACGACATCACTTGGCCGGGGAAAATCCCGTACTATGCGCTCTCGTCCGGCACAACGAGCGGCGCGACCAAGTATATCCCCGTGTCGTGGGCGATGGTGCAATCGAACCGCAAAGCCGCCTTCACCACCACCGCCCTCTTCCGTCACGCCTACCCCACCGCCAAGTTGCTCACGGGCAAGTTCTTCTTTCTCGGCGGGACGACCGAACTCCGCAAACAAGCTGACGGCAGCCTCGCCGGCGATCTCAGCGGTATCGCGGCGATCGAAATCTACGAAGCGATGCGGCCATACACGTTCCCGCCATATGACCTCACGCTCATCACAAACTGGGAGGAGAAACTCACTCGCTTCGCGGAACTTGGCGCACGCGAACGGATCACCGCCATCAGCGGCGTGCCATCGTGGATGCAGCGGTTGTTTGCTCGCGTGAAGGAGATTACCGGCAAAAAGACAGTCGCCGGCGTCTGGCCCGATTTGCGGATGGTGGTTCACGGCGGGACGAAGTTCGACCCATTCCGGGAACTCTTCGAGAAGGAAATCGGCAGCGACGCCGTGAAGTTCTGCGAGGTCTATCCCTGTTCTGAGGGCTTCATCGCGACTGAAGATCCGCGCTATCAATTGCTTCGCCTTGTGCCCGATCACGATATTTTCTTCGAGTTCGTGCCGGTGAAGGACCTGGAGGACAAGAAGGAGTTTCCGACGCGACACACGCTTGCGAATGTGGAACTGGGCGTGCAGTATGCGGTGGTTCTCACGAGTTGTGCGGGCGTCTGGTCGTATCTCGTGGGCGATACCATCGCGTTCGAACGACGCGATCCGCCGCTCATTCGCTTCACCGGCCGGACGAAGTATTTCCTCTCGGCGTTCGGCGAACACCTCATTAGCGAAGAAGTGGAGAAAGCCGTCGCACACGCCTGTCATGTGTGCGGCGTCTATCAGACCGATTTCCACGTCGGGCCGGTATTCCCCACCGATCCATCGAAGCCGGGCCACCACATCTATCTGATCGAATTCGTGGGCGCAAAGCCGGATGTCGCCCGATTTGCCCGCGAGATCGACGAGGAACTCACGCGCATCAACGAGGACTATGGTCCGCACCGCGTCGGCGATCAGGCGATGTTGATGCCGGAAGTACGGGTGGTGAAACCGGGCGGCTTTGATGCCTGGATGGAGGCACGCGGAAAGGCTGGCGGCCAGAACAAAGTGCCGCGAATGGATAACGGCGGCAAGATCACGCGCGACATGACCGCGTGGTTCACGGACCACGGCTGGTTTGCGTAAGGTGACTTGTTGATCTCTGACTATTTGGAGAAGCTGCGTAATTTCCTCATCTACTCCTCCGCAGGCTTCGCGTTCTTCTCATTCAACTCACCCAAACTGTGCGGCCGATACCGAACATGCAGGATTATCGGATTTCCAGGTTTTGCACGGGTGTGCCATGCACGCATCGGCTCGCTGCCTTCCCGTTCTCGCCATACTTGCGGCGCTTGTCCTCGTTACCACGCCAGGTTGCACGCGACACTTCTACCGCCAGGCTGCGGATAAGGATGTAGAGGGCGTTATCACCCAAAAGGACATCTTCCCCAGTTGGAAATTGACCAACTGGAATGTTTATCCCAACCCGATGGCGCGGTACGCCGATAACTCGAACCCCGACCGGCCGCCCTATCCGCCCGACGACTACGCGGCTCGGCTCACGTCGCCAAACCCGCAGCGGCCAACCAAGAAGAGCGGCGTTGGCCGGGTGGATGGCACTGGCTACCTCGCCTATCTCCAGAAATGGGACGCAGAGAATCGCGCGAACGATGCCGCCGAAGCAGCGGGGAACCCTCCCAAACAGACTTCATCCAGCCCGCCGGCGTTGGATTTGCCCGTCGCTGGTGTGATGGCACCCCCAATCCCGGAACGTACCAGCAGCCCGGACCGGGCTGTTCGCCACACCGTGCCAGCAGGTATCCCCGCGGCTCTCCGACCGGGTAGTGGGGGGGCGTCCGGAGGGCAACCGCAGGCGTCTGCCAGTCCGATCCTCAAGCCTGCTCTGGGGGCGGAATTCGGACCGTGGACGGCGGTGCGGCCGAGTATTCCCGGACCAGTGGTCACGGATCGTGGACACGGGATGGCCATCACCGAACTCCGCCAGCCAGTGATCGTTGTTGGCGGGGAAGTGGAACAAAACGGCAAGTCGGTGCCGGCGATCGCTGTCGTGCCGATGACGGTTGAGCCTCCCCTCTCGCCAGTAGGAATGCAACCACTCGTTCCGCAGCCTCCCCAGCAACCGCCCGCGCCTCAACCGCAGCCTGGACCTCAACAGCCCGAGCCGCTTCCATTGCCGAAGGTGGCCGACCCGATGGCCCAACCACAGACCGGTGGGCCGCTGGGCCAAGCCACCCCTGGACCGACCGATTCCAGCGTTCTGGATACGCAGTATCTCGCCGCGCTGGAGTCGAAGCAACCGGGTTATCGCCTCACGCTGGAACAGTCGGTCGAATTAGGCGTTCTCAATGCTCGCGAGTTACAGGACCGGCGCGAAGACGTCTATCTCGCGGCGTTGCCGGTAACGCTCCAGCGATTCAACTTCGCCGCGATGGGGTTCTTCACGCAGCAGGCGGTTCTGCAATCGCTTGGTCGCAACGTGCCTGGGGGCGGTGGGGAGAAGTGGACCCTCAGTTCCAACGGGAGTGTCAGCAAGCTATTCCCCACCGGTGCACTCTTGATGGTGAAACTCGCCAACCAGGTGGTGATCGATCTCTCCAACGGTAAGCCAACTACAACGATCGGCAACTTCTCCTTGAGCTTGATGCAGCCCTTCCTTCAGGGCGGCGGCCTGGCGGTGAACCTGGAGGATCTGACCTTCGCCGAGCGCAACTTGCTGTATGCGTTGCGTTCCTTTGCGCGCTTCCGCAAGTTGTTTTTCGTCGCGGTCGCTGCGGGGGCCGGCGGCTATACGAACAACCCCTACGGTCTCCAGGGGCTGTCGGTGAATCTGGGCCGCGGCGTCGGTTCCAACCTGACCGCACCGAACGTTGGGTATCTGCCGCTGGTCTACCAGCAGGCGGTCATCAACAATCAAAAGCGAAACGTTGCGGCGCTCGAACGACTGCTCCAATTGTATCTGGCCTATCGCGAAGGCGGTCAGTTCGCCGATCTCCAGGTGGGTCTGGTGGAGGTACAACTGCTGAACAGCCGGTCGGCGCTCCTCGGTTCGCCGCTGTCCACCAACGGATCGACGAACGGTATGCGCGGGTATCTGGACACACTCGATAACTTCAAGCTCCAACTTGGTTTGCCGCTCACGGTGAACCTGGAACTGGACGACGCGGCGGTGAAGCCAATCCGCCAGCACTTGATCCGATTCGAGGATGTCTACGCCCAGGTGCAGGAGGTGGAACTTGCGGGGGCGAAGTACAATCCCGCCGAGCCGGTGGCGGCATTCCGAAAGCGATGGTTGACACTCTTCACGGAGTCGGCACTTGTGAGGGGTACGCCTTTCGCGAAGAACATTGTCGCCCGCTGGGAGTCGTGGTCGCCGGCGAAACTCAATGACGAGCAAATGCGGAGACGGCTGGCGGATCTTCGCGAAGAGCGACGGAAACTACTGGCTGAGCGCGTGGAGCGGGAGCTGAAAAAAGTGCCGGAACCCCCGGCTGAAATTCGCCGTTTGGCCACTCTGAACACAGAAATTGATCTGGGCACTTTTGAATCGCTAGTGCGGACGTACGAGGCTCAACCGTGGGCGAACAAGACGGGCAAGGAACGCTCCATGGTCCAGGAGGGGGCCTTCACAGCTGCGTATAACGCGTTCTATCTGGTGATTCTGGAGGCACGCAACGATCGTCTGGCTGCCCTTTATGCGAGCTGGCCACAACTCGAAAGCTTGTCAGTTGGTGGAATTGATGTTCGCGATGCCTCTCTGGACGACGCCTACACAGCGGCCATCCAAACCGCGCTCTCGAACCGGCTGGATTTAATGAACGCTCGGGCGGAAGTGGTGGATGCGTGGCGGCAAATCGCTGTCATCGCAAATTCATTACGCGGGGTGTTCAATGTTGAGTATGATCTAAGTAGCACCACTCCGACCGGTGGTAACACTCCGCTTGGCTTTTCCGCCGGTCGGGATACGAACCAGCTAACTTTTAACGTGCAATTGCCGATCGTCCGGCGAGCACAGCGCAATAATTACAGACAATCCCTGATTGCCTACCAGCGGCAACGCAGGACATTGATGGCATTTGAGGATAACATCGCCAACGACGTGCGGAGCGATGTGCGGGAATTACGAACCCTTATTCAGTTGTACCGCATCCAACAACGTGTGATTCAGGTCGCTTATGCCCAGGTGGATAACGCCACAGCGATCCTCTTCGCCCCGCCTGTTCCTGGTGCCGGCTCGGATGCCGGCAGTGCCGCGGCTCTGACCCTCCAGGTGCTACAAGCGCGGACGAACTTGCTGGCTGCCCAGAATACGCTCTATCAGCTTTGGGTTTCCTACCTAACCTCCCGCATGAGTTTCTACTTGGATCTCGAGTACATGCAACTCGACGACCGAGGGGTGTGGACAGATGAGCTTTTCAACCGAACCGACAGCACAAACCGACCCACTCAGTCAGGGGAACGGCTTCACGCCCCACAGCCCCTCGTCCCCAATGACGGAGGGAACCCCGGGCAAGGGCGGTAGCACCCGCACGCTCCCCTCCAGCGCCCGCTCGCGTAAGCGGTTGGGGATCTTCGCGGTGGCGGGCGTTATTGTGCTTGTGAGCATGGCTGTGGCCGGGTGGTTCCTTTTCCGCCCGACCCCCGTTCGCGCCGATGTTCTTCTCCACACCGTCAAACGCGAACCGCTCATCGTCAGCGTGACCGAGAAAGGCACGCTCGAATCCGCCGAGAACAGCGACATTGTCTGTAAAGTCCGCGCTGGTGCGAAGGGGTATGCCAGCACCATCAACTGGGTCATCGACGACGGTACGCGCGTCCAGCCCGGTCAAGCGCTCATGATCCTCGATGATTCCGCGCTCAAGGATCAAGAGGAACTCAAACAGATTGAACTCGTGACCGCGCTGGCGAACAAGGTGAAAGCAGAGAAAGATGTCGAGATCGCCATCAAGCAGAATCAAAAGGACATCGCGACGGCCGAGTCTGTCCTCACGACAGCGGAAAACGCGCTCAAGAACTACACCGGCGTGACCTATGACGCCACGCGGGCGCCTCTGGCCGCAATTGGCGGAGGCCCGCTTTCGCTCGTGGAGGCGGGCACATTCCGGCAGTCGGCCGATGACCTCAGCGGCCAGGTTCGGTTGGCGGAGAGTACCGTCGAGCAGAATCGCGAACGTGCAGCCTGGGCCGATCGGATGGTGAAGCTGTCCTACATGAGTGCCGCCCAGGCGCAAGCGGAGCAATCCCGCCTTGACAGTTCGGTCGAGACGCTCCGAAGTCTCCGCGCCAAACTCAACCAGTTGCTCTACAGTGATCGCGATCAGCAACTCACCAAGCTGATCCTCGACCGCGATATCGCTCTGATTAGTTTGGAGCAGGTCAAGCTGTCAGCCGAAGCCAACCTCGCGAAATACATCGCCGAAAAACGGAAATGTGATCTGCTCTACGCGCAGGCGGATGACTCGCTCCACGACATCCTGCAACAACGTGCGGAATGCAAGATCAACGCGCCAGCCACCATCGAACCCGGTTCGATGGTGGTCTACTTCAAACAAGAAAGCAACCGCTTCAGCGGGACGACGACTGGCATGATCGAACAGGGCGCGCAGGTGAAGGAGGGGCAGAAAATGCTCCGTATCCCGAACCTGCACAGGATGCACGTCAACACCAAAGTTCATGAGGCGATGGTGGCTCGAATTCGCGGCGATGTGCGCGTGCCAACGCACATCGTCGAGAATTTTCAGACCGCGATGATGTTCAACACAAGCCCATTCGGACGGTTGGTCGGCCAGCGTCAGGAAGTCATCGACCGAATCCGTAACCAGTTCCGTAATCGCGAATACAAGACTGCGTCGCGGGGACAGAAGGCCACCATTCGCGTGGACGCTCTGCCGGATCGTCTGTTCGAGGGGCACGTTCGCTCCGTTGCGAACGTCGCCAGCCAGGCGGACTCGTGGATTTCCGATGTCAAACTGTACCAAACGGTCGTCATGATCGACTTCGAGGTACTATCCGACGGCACCCACAATCCGATTGAGGGCGAGTTCCTGAAACCGGATATGACAGCCGAGGTGACAATCACCGTGGATACGGCCAAGGAACCTGTTCTTTCCGTGCCGGTGCAATCGATCATTGGTGGCACCGAGATGGGGGCCAAGCGGGAAGTCTTCGTCAAGACACCAACCGGGTATGAACGCCACCCAGTCACTCTCGGCCTTTACAACGAGAAGGTCGTTGAAATTCGCGAAGGGTTGGCCGAGGGCGATGAAATTGTGCTCAATCCGAAGGTGCTCCTCGCCCCGGACGATAAGACGCGAACCCGCGACGAGGGCAAGGCTGCTCCCGGCGGCAAGGGCGGGGGGAAGGGCAAGGGTGGTGAAGGGGACGGCGGCTCTGACAACCCGAAGGGTCCTGGTGGACCGAAGGGTGGCGGTGGTAAGGGCAAACGTGGTGGCGGCGCTGGCGGCCCACCACCGATGAATTGAGGGCGAACGGCGCGGCGTCAGCCCGCCGAGCAAGTGGAGGCTCGGCGGGCTGACGCCGCGCCATTCGCCAGGATGAACTATGCCTGCCATTGTTCGCATTGTTGACTTGGTAAAGAACTACTACCTCGGTTCGCAGACCGTTCACGTCCTCAAGGGACTGAACCTCTCGTTCGACGAGGGTGATTTTATTGCGCTCATGGGTCCGTCAGGATCAGGTAAGTCCACGCTGTTGAACGTGCTCGGTTGTCTCGATCGCCTCACAAGCGGCCGGTACTACCTCGGCGATGTGGACGTGTCCGAGATGGACGACGATCAACTGTCCGAAGTCCGCAGCACCTACCTTGGCTTCATCTTCCAGTCGTACAACTTGCTCCCGCAATACACGGTCGTGGAGAACATCGAGCTGCCGCTGCTCTACCAGGGCATCAAGCTGGACGAAACGACCAAAGCGCGGTGCATTGCGCTGGCGGAACTCGTGGGCTTGGGCGACCGCTTGGATCACCGGCCGCTCCAACTCTCCGGTGGTCAGCAACAGCGCGTAGCGATTGCCCGGAGCCTGGTGAACGATCCCCACTTGATACTCGGTGACGAACCAACTGGTAACCTCGACTCGAAGACGAGCGTGGAGATCATGCAGATGCTCCGCGAACTCAATCAGTCGGGCAAGACGATCATCATGGTGACCCACGAGAACGATATCGCCGCGTGGGCCCGCCGGGTGGTTCGACTGCGCGATGGCCGCGTTGAATCGGACGTGCGCAACGACACCCGTACCATCGTGGAGATGGACAGATGAGCTTCAGCTTTTCGAACAACGACTGGCTGCTTTACCTCGCCCTGTTCGTCGGGTTCGTGGGATTGGTTGCCGTGGTGATCCTGGTCGCGAATCTGACCGGTCATCTCCCACTGGCGGCGAACACCGCCAAACTGCGCCGGAGCGTATCGCTGGCGGTTAAAAGCCTGTGGTTGCATAAACTGCGCTCCTTTCTCTCGGTGCTTGGCATCATCATCGGTACCTGCTCGGTCATCTCGCTCATGTCCTTCGGTAAAGGTTCGATGCAAGATGCCTTGGACGACATCAAACGTCAGGGGGCAACCAACATTATCGTCCGGAGCGTGAAGCCACCGGACGAGTCGTCCACTGCTTCCCGCGGATTCGTGACTACCTACGGCTTGACGCAAGATGATTTGAACCAGTTCAGCACATTCGGTGATGCGGTTGGCCGCGTGGTGTCAATGCGTGTGTTTCCGACTGAAGTGCGCTACCTGGAGCGACTCATCAACGCCCGCGTGATTGCGACCGTGCCCGACTATCAGATCGTCAACAAACTCGAGATGTCGCGTGGGCGGTTCCTGATCGACTCAGACGATAGCGAATTGGACAACTACTGTGTCCTCGGTTCGGAGGCGGCAGACCGCTTGTTCCCTTACGAAGATCCCATCGGCAGGTCCGTGGGGATGCGCGGCCACTTCTTCCGGGTTGTGGGCGTTGTGCGGGAACGTATGCCAACTGGCGGAACGGGCGGCAGCCAGGCAGCTGAGGATTACAACCGCGACGTTTACATCCCGATTCGCACGAGTCGCCGCCGGTTCGGCGACATCATTTCCGTGCGGACCTCCGGAGCGCGGATGAATGAGAAGGTGGACATCAGCCAGGTTACACTGACGGTGAACGCGGAAGTGGATTCGCCTGATGGCCGCGAAAAGGTGCAGGCCATCGGCAACGAGATTAAGCGGATGCTGGAGAAACGGCATCCGAAGAAAGACTGGGCGGTGACCGTGCCGCTAGACAAGCTCGAGGAGGCCGAACGCGCCCAGAGCCGGTTCACGATGCTGATGGCGATGATCGCGTCCATTTCGCTCTTCGTTGGCGGCATCGGCATCATGAATATCATGCTCGCGACTGTGACGGAGCGAACACGCGAGATTGGTATTCGCCGTGCGCTTGGCGCCAAACGCAAGGACATCATCATGCAGTTCCTCGTCGAGGCAGTGGTGCAAACCACCATCGGCGGGCTCTGTGGGGCGATCATCGGTATCGTTTCGGTGTTCGCGATTCCGGTAATCTGGGACTTGATCTTGAGCTGGGGCTGGTTCGCCGGGACGCGCCTGCCAGCGAAGCTCCACGTCATGTCGATCTTCATCTCGGTGGGAGTGTCGATTCTCGTGGGCATGGGCTTCGGGCTCTATCCGGCGTGGCGGGCGGCCAAACTCGATCCCATCGAAGCACTGCGACATGAATAGCAAGCGCAAGTTCTGGCCCGCGAACTGTTAGGACAATGGGTGGGGCTGTTCCCCACCTGTTCCGCTGAGGAGGCGCCCGGTGCAGGGGAAACCCGGCCGGGCGTCTCCGTTTTGGGGCAAAGTTCCAAGTTGAAATCCAAGAATGATTTTCAACTTGGAACTTGGAACTCACGAACTTGGAGGGAACTTGGTTCTCACGTACCTTCGCGCCGTTGGCTGGGGTGGTACAATTCCCCTGTTGCAGTCTTTATCCTCAACCGGGAGTCCGCATGCCTGCCACGCAAGACCGCGTTCCAGTAACCGTTCTGACCGGCTTTCTGGGAGCCGGTAAGACGACGCTTCTCAACCACATTCTCACAGCACAACACGGCAAGCGCATTGCTGTGATCGAGAATGAGTTCGGTGAGATCGGCGTCGATCAGGATCTGGTCATCAATGCCGAGGAAGAAATCTTCGAGATGAACAACGGCTGCATCTGCTGCACCGTGCGGGGCGACCTCATTCGCATTCTCGGCAACCTGATGAAGCGGCGCGACAAGTTCGATTACATCCTCATCGAAACCACTGGCATGGCCGACCCTGGCCCCGTGGCACAAACGTTCTTCATGGACGATGAGATTCAGTCGAAGACTACCATCGACGGCATCATCACACTGGTGGACGCCAAACACGTTCTCTTGCACTGGGACTCACACGAAGTTCAGGAGCAGATTGCTTTTGCGGACGTGATTCTCCTGAACAAGACCGATCTCGTCACACCGGCTGATCTCGAACGGCTCGAAAAGATGATTCGGAAGATGAACTCGACCGCGAAGATCTACCGCACCCTCAACTCGCAGATCCATCTCGACCACGTGCTGAACGTGAAAGGCTTCGACCTCGACCGGATTCTCGAACACGAACCAGACTTCCTCAAGGATGGCGGGCACAAGCACCATCACCACGATCACGACCACGGCAAAAAGAAGCACATCCACGACGAACACGATGGTAAGGATCATTCGCACTGCGACCACGAACACGGCCATTGCGAACATGACCATGACCACGATCATGGACACAAACACGCTCACGCCCACGACGAACACGACGGCAAGGATCATTCGCACTGCGATCATGAACACGGCCATTGCGAACACGATCACGATCACCACCACGAACACGAGCACACCCACAAGACACATTCACTTGCCGTTCACGAGGAAGAGCCGGATCACGTTCACGACACATCGGTTTCGAGCGTGGGCATCACGCTCGACGGCGATCTCGACGCAAAGAAACTGAATCTGTGGATGAGCAAGCTGCTCCAGGAGAAGGGGCCGGACATCTTCCGCATGAAGGGGATTCTGGCGATTAAGGGCGAGCCGAACCGCTTCGTATTCCAGGGCGTCCACATGCTCTTTGACGGCAAGGTGGATAAGCCGTGGGGCAAGACACCACGCGGGAATAAGCTGATCTTTATTGGCCGCAACCTCGACCGCGACGCGCTGACGGCTGGCTTCAAGAGTTGCTTGGCGTAACTTTCCGGGCAAAGCCCGGAGCCATTGGGCAGGCTTGCGCCTGCCGGGAGGCCTATCCTACAATGTGGGACAGGCCTCCCGGACTGTCGCAGTCCGAAGGACTGCACGATTTTCGTTTAACAACAGCGGTGGTCTGAGCTTCGGGCAAGTTCGCCCCAACTGGATCGATTCGCCCGCACGGTTACCCACCTCGGATTTCCTCATGCCTCTCGTGAATCTCTTTGGCCGGTCTGAGAATCGCCTTCGTCCCGTGTGGCAAGCGTCGGCGCCAGACCACGCGATTAGTCTGGCGTGGTCGCCGGACGCAACGTGGTTGGCGGTCGCGGCGGTGAGCGGGCCGATTACGATTTTCGACGCGGCGAACGGCAAGTCTGTTCACCAACTCAAAGGCCACGGTTTTGGCACCGCAGCCATTGCCTGGCAGCCGACGGGTAAACTTTTGGTGTCGGTTGGTCAGGATGGCAAGGTCAGGATGTGGGACACCGCGATTGGTCAGGAGATAAAGGCACTGGATGCGGGTGCGTCGTGGGCGGAAAAGGTGATCTGGCACCCATCAGGCCAATATTTCGCGACTGCGGCGGGCAAGAAAGCGAAGGTATGGACTGCGGCGGGCGAACTCGTCCGTGAGCTTCCGCAGCAGGCCGGCACCGTAATGGATTTGAAGTGGCGCCCGGGGACCAATCATCTCACGCTCCTCGCCTATGGCGCGGCCACAACGTACGATCCGTTCGCGGGCGACGAACCGGTGAAGATGTTGGCATGGAAGGGTTCGCCGCTGGCGATGGCATGGTCGCCCGACGGCAAGATTCTCGCCCACGGCAATCAGGATTCCACCGTCCACTTCTGGTATTACAGCAGCTCGCGCGATCTCCAGATGTGGGGCTACCGGACGAAGGTGCGGGAACTGGCGTGGGATTTCTCGTCGCGCTACCTCGCAACCGGTGGGGGGCCGGTGGTGTGCATCTGGGATTGCCAGGCGGGACCGAACGGCCCTGAAGGTTCCAAGCCGACGATGCTCATCGGTCACAACGAGGAAGCCAACTTGACCGCAGTCGCGTATCAGGCACGCGGATTTTTGCTCGCGTCGGCGGCGCTCGATGGCAAAGTCATCTTGTGGCAACCGACCAACCGCCGTGGTGCGCAGGTGGGGGAGTTCCAGTTCCAGGGCGGTGAAGCATCCGTCCTGGCGTGGTCCCCGGACGACAAGACCCTCGCCGCCGGCTGTGGCACGGGCGCCGTCGCGGTGTTCCGAGCGGGGTGAACTCAATCTTGAACAATCGTTCACACTCAGCTAACATGCGTGCATCGACACCCGCAACCGAGGCACTATCCAATGACAACGGAGAACTTTGACAATACTCTCCGCGCACTTCAAGACATGAGGCCATTTCGTGTCTTTACCGTGGAACTCCACGGTGGTGAGCGTTTCGAAATCGATCACCCGAACGCCATTGTGGTGCGCGATGGTGTTGCAGTGTTTGTCGCACCCGGTGGAATTCCCCATCTCTTCGATCACGAGAGCGTGAACCAAATTATCGCTGCGGGGAAGAACAGTCTGTCGGAACCGCCGGCAGCATAAACGAACTGACTCTGGCTACGGTAGCGCCGAATAGAGTGACTTCAAAATGTCGGGAGACAGGACAGACCGCAAAGAGATGCGCCAATGAACTTCCTTTGCCACTGGCGATTTCGCTTCTGGGTTCATGAAGTGAATCCGGAGTTGAGCCGCTTCGGGCAGCCGGCGCTAATCATTTTCGTGAGCGTGGTGCCGTCGGGGGTCAAGGACACAAGGTTTATATTGTCTCAATAAATGAGGGTTACCTCTACCTGGGTGGCCGAATGTGCATCTCGCGCTTGGTGAGTCGCGCCGAAGCCATCCGGGAGAGCAGGAATCCACAGCTTTATGATGGAGCAGACGAGTGGGTTCTTGACGAGACTCCATTAGGGGGGACGCCACTACACCTCCACCGACGACTCGATCCGTCTTTGACTCGGCGAATCCGCCGCATCTTGGCCAGCGATGTCGAACGTGGTTTGTGTTTCAAGCCGAACACACCAACGGCCACAAGTCTCGATCCACAAGCCACAAGAAATGTACCATGTCTGACTGATGCTTCCGCACAACTCCTCGATCGCATCATTGAACTGACTGATGCAATGAAGCGAACGGGCAAATTGATTACGGTCACTGAAGAAATGATTAACGACACGGTGACAGTGCAGAGCCGATAGCGCGAACCCGTTTGTCCTCCCTGTGTCTCTCTCACAACTCACTGGGAGAGATCATGCGGGCGGATATGGGGAAGGTGCTGGTGGAGCGGCCGCGGCTTGGCCGCAATCGCGCCGAGAAATGGCCCGGTAAGGGATACCGCAAGCGGCTGAAGAAGTATCAGGAGGCGGGCGATTCCCCTCCGCGGCGCGAAGGGATGAAGCATAGCTACGGATATGGCATAAAGCACTTCAACGAACACCTCGGTCCGCTTCGCCGCTTTCTCGATGCCAACGTCGGCCGTCCTTGGGACAAGGTCTACTCTGAAATCTGCAAGCACGTCGATCGCGGAAATGTTGTCCAGAAGCACATCCTCACGCACCTCTTCGACTACGTCGTGGTTGACACGGTTCTGATTGACGGTGAACCGTGCCGTGCGAAGCCACACTGGGGTTATTGCTACGGTGAGCCGCTCCGCACCTCGAACCGCTATCACCGGTGGTATGTCTGCCCGAGTTCGGGCTTGCTTCGCAAGAGCCGCTATGTGCCGTGGAAACCGAACCGTCCAGACCCACCGCGAACGGTGAAGCTGAACAACAAGCAAGTTTGCGTGTGTCGCGGGGACCGCTGGGAACTGATTTCTGTGATCCTCATCGCTCAATACAACCCACAAACCGCCCCAGTTTACGATGTGATTCTCAAGCGGTATGTTGAAGCCCGTGACTTGACTGAAGGCGACACGGTGGAGGATCACGGCAGCAATAAGTATCGCGTCAGCCGGCGCATTCTCTCGCGAAAAGAACTGCGCACGCTGCCAATTCCGATCGACTGGCTGAAGTGAAGAAGGCAGCGATGTTCATCGCTGCCTTCTTTTGCTCACCTTCACTTTTCCAATCCCAAAAACCGCTGATTGGTGTCGAATCGGCCGACGAATGCCTTGTCAGTAAGATAGTTCGATCGCGTGTGGCGGACGGTTCCCCGGCCAGTGATTGCAACGAGCATCTCCTCCGGATGCAACTCGGAGGCAAGCTGGGCATCGGCTTCGCCGAGGATCGCACGCCAACTGTGTCGTGATGCGTGCCCCGGCACGCCAAACACCTGAAGCACCGCGGCGTTGTTCACCAGCGATTCCCAGTTGTTCGGGTAAAGCTTGATCATCTGGCTCAAGTCTTGCCAGAAGGTCCACAGTTGCATGCCGTAACCGCGGAGCAGCGAGACCGCTTGCGGCAACAGGTCGAGCGAACCCAGCTGCGCGGCTTCGTCCAAGAGGAAGAGCGTGCGGCGTTTCGGTAGTCGCGTGCGGCGCATCACCACTGTCATGAGTGTGACAACCCACAGCCGCATCAGCGAGCGGTGGCTGTGCAATTTCTCCGGCGGCAAGACCAGGTAGATCGTCATCGGGCGGTTGTGAAGCAGATCGTTGAGCGCGAAGGTTGATCGCTCCAGACTCCGCGAAACGCAAGTGCTGCCGAGACACTTGACGAACGTCGTGGCGGTGGTGCGGATGCACGGCCGCGTTTTGTCTGACGGAGCGGCAAGGTACGCGACGAATTCATCGCGCGCCAGCGGCGACATCGTTTTCTTTCGCGTATCGAGCGCGACTGCCAGCGTGTAATCGAGGTCGTCGTTGTAGAGCAGTTCACGCAGTGTGCAGAGGTTGCGCTTCTCGGGTGGGGTGCTGGTGGCGACATCCGCGAGCAGCCCAGAGACCAGCCCGCGGCCGGTATCTTCCCAGTACCGGTCGGTGCTGAACTCGTGGCCCACAGCCAGTTGTGCTGCAAGCATTTCCGCATCGGATTCGATGTCCGAACCGGGCACGGAGAACAAGTCGAAGGGATTGAGCTTGTCGCCCTTGTCCTTGGCGGTCACGAGGCCGAAAGGATCGAGCACCACCACCTGCTGACCCATCTCGCGGCGGTAGCGCGCGGTGACCTGATAGTTTTCACCCTTGATGTCGGTGACAATGATGGAGCCGGGATAAGTCAACAGCGCTGGGATGATCGCGCCGACGCCCTTGCCGGCGCCGGTAGGGGCCACGGTCATCAGGTGGCCGTCGCCATCGTAGGTGAGTGGTTCACGGCTGGCATTGGTGCTTGGTGTGGCGCGGAAGCCAAGGGTGGGTTTGTGGTTGGTACCGGCCCAGCCGAGGAAGAGTGTGGTGCCGTCGTCGGGGAGAACTTTGGAAGCAGAGCGGCGGCGGGCGCGAGGCTTCTTCGGAGCCCCGCGCCGGGTGTCACCCGGCTTCGCGGTCTCGTGTGGTTCGATCCGCTCAACCGTGGTCTTGGGGTCGGCGGATTCGTCGGCCGGATCGAACATGGGCTGCTCCTGCGGAATCGGCAAGACAAGCCTCCTGTCCCTTCGCTTGGGGCGAAACGCAATCTGAAGGAAGCTCATGTATGATACGCGGTGATTGCGATCATTTTGTTGCTTTTTCGCCGCCCAAATGCCCCAATGCTGAACTTCCCGCTGAGCAACCGCGTCAACTCTTACGTTACCGCAACGCGTTGCCTCACCAAATGTTGGATGGGAAAAAGAACCGCCCGCTGTGGGCGGGCGGTTGAGCTGGAGTAAGACGCGCAGGTATTATTTCTTGGGCAGGCGGTGCGGACGGTGGCAGGCACCGCAGTCGATGGTCTTGAGAGCCTTCTCAACCGCTTCGGCGTCCTTGTCTTCGGTCGCCTTCAGAGTCGCCTTCGTTGAGTCACAGAACTTTGAGCACTGTGTTTCCCAGGATTTGGCCTCACCCTTGGGAGGCGTGTTCTTCCCCATGACAGTCGCGAGTTCCACCCACTCCTTCGCCATCTTCACGGCGGCGTCCCACTTCGCGTCCTTGGCGGCGGTTGTGATGGACGTCTTGTAGCCATCCTTCCCGAAGCTCTTCTTCATAATCACACTCACCGAAGGAGTCTTCTCCTCTGCGGCCGTACTCATTTCCGTGTGAGCCAGGACAACAGCACCCAGACCCAGCGCCATCGCCAGCGTCATCTTCAACAGCTTCTGCATTGCACGCTCCTCGACACAAGCAACAAGTCCACCTCGGCGCAAGCGACCTCCACTTGCGCGGTCGGCGGATGATTCCAGCCATAATTTCAGTGGGGACACTCGATTCGCGTGTCCCGCGGATGGAGTGACTCACGGCGGGGATCGAACCCGCTGCCGACTGAACCGCCGCCGGAACGCCCGGCCGGATTGCTACCAATCACCGAGAGTGTGGGGTTCCTCTCACAGAATCACCTCTCGCGACCGGGCACGCCGTCGGCGGTCGTGAAACGCCAGCCTCTCGCCGGTTGAGACGCGAGCCGTGCGGAAGATATTCACGAGAACCCGCGCAAACGTGTCCAACTTGCTTCTCAGCAAGGGTTTGGAACGCGCGGGCGCTTCCGGTCAGGCGCGGGGAGGGGGGAAGGGCGGAGGAACTGGGCACACTGCCACAAGAACAGCCCAACAGCAGAGATTCGGTTGGGAAGCGGAATCAAGTATGATTGCCAATGCCTTAAAAGGCGGCATTGCCGGTTCGGAAGTTGCGCTCGACTTGAGCTTGTCGCAACGGCACTTTCCGCCGGGAGTGATCTTCGCGGTCGGCTCAGGGGGATGGGTGAGCGTGAACTTGCACGCGGTCGGCGGTTCTGGCTTTTCAGGCTTCGTCGTTTCGCAACAACTCTTTCGCTTTCGCTTCGCGATTTCTTCGCAACAGGACACTTTCTGAGTTTCGGGCTTCGCGGCTGCTGTTGGTGCTGTGGATTCGTGTTTGGAGCAACAGCAACAAGAGTTTGCACGCTCAAGCGGCGAGCAGGCACAGGACGCCGATGCTGCACAGCCACCGATCGTGGAATGCTGCGGCGAGACAGTGATCGCGGCAATTGGCAACGCGACAACGGGCGTTAACTGACCGAGGAGCGCCAGGGTCGCCAGTGCGAGTCGCAAGTAACCTGAAGAGCGCGCGAACAGCATTGTGCCCCGTTTGCAAGGACATAGAGAGGATAAGGTCGGCGTCCGCACGAGTCAAGCAGCGACACGAGTCACGAGTCACCCTGGCAGAGCCTTGCCGCGCGCTGTATCTTGTCAATATTGCCTACCTTGCAGCGTCCCGATCCGTCCCCGACCTTCCGGGTCACACGGAATTGGGGGGAACGTCTCCGGTCCCGCGCCGACCTTCCGGCGACCCGGCGGGAACCCAACACACATCACTCCGGGTGCCTTCAGCCATGACCCCTTGGCATCGCAACGAGTACATCCTCAAGGGCCTATTCTTGGGGCTGTGGATATTCTTTGCTCTTCAAGTTCCGGCCAACTCCGCGGACGCGTGGATCGACATCCTCTGGGTGCTGGCCTGGACCTGCGCGGGCCTGTTTGTCGGGCTTGTGATCGGCACGAGTCAGCTCATGTCGCGTGGCGTGAAGCCGTGGGACAATCCGCGGGCCTTCCCGCTCCTGGTATTGCTCGAGAGCCCCATGTACATCTACGCCGGCATCATGATTGGGCTGGCGGGTGGCGTGCTTTCCGGTCGCGATTTCGCCGAACCACTGGTGAGGGAGATCGGCGGCTGGTTTGGCGAAGCCGATCGATTGTGGAAAGTGGTGAGGCACGAAAAGCCGGTCGGCGACTGGCTCGGATTCTGTGCGGTTGGTGGAGCGGTACTCGGCTTTGCGCTCTATCGGATGCGGCAGATGCAAGACACGCAGTATCGGTTCTTTATTGGACTGGGTGTCGCGGTGCTCATGGTGTACTTGGCGTCGGAGTACATTCTCGAAATCAAGGATAAATCGGACCCGTCCAAGCTGGTGCCGCTTTTTGAGTCGCCGGAGGCACGCTTTAACCTCGGCATCTATCTGCTCTTGGGTTTGCCATTTTTCTACCTGCTTACATTCAGCGGCGAGGCGGAGGAGTCCGAAGTCGAGATCATGACCTTCTGCGCCACTCTGGGCGTCGCACTGTACCTTGTTGGTTTTGAAAAGGGGATTGCCGCCGCGGCTCCGTTCCTGATTCCGATGACACTGTACTTCGTCTACGCGACGCGCATTCTCCCAGGGTTGCGCGTGTTCAAGCATGTTCTGCGTGGCTTCAGCTACATGAATTTGGGGAAGCTGGCGCTGGCGATTCGCTTCTTTCGCCGGGCGCTCGAACTGAATCCCGGCAGTCAACTTGCCAGCGAGGGGATGCTTCGTCTCCACAACAGCCTCACGCTCTCGAAGCTCGAACGCGACCCGGACCTCGTGGAGTCGCTCGACTTCAGCCTGTGTCTCGACCGGGCGGCTACGCTCCTCATGACGCCGCCCACACCGCAAGCCCGCGATGAAGCCGAGCGGTTCCTCAATCTCGTCGAGCAGAAGAAGCCCTCCTACATGGCGCGAGTCGATTACCTCCGCGTGATCTCGCTCATACACGCGAAACAATACGACGCCGCGAGCGAAGCTCTGTCGCGCTTGCTGAATCCGGAAACGCCCGGCTATCACGCGAACATCCGCCGAAGCGTCCTGTTCGAGGCGTGGTTCCTCGCTCTGGATGGCCCCAAATCGCTGACCGACCACCTGGGCTGGGGTGAAGCGAATAAGCCAGGCCGACGGATGGAAGCGATCGCTGCCGTTGAGCGGAAACTGGCTGCTGACGCGAACAACGAGAAGGCGAAAGAGTATCGCACGATGCTCTACAGCCAGCTCACGGAAGGCGAATTCATCGCCGCAGCCGCGCAGGATTCACCGCAAGAGTTCAACTACGATTACGTCGAGCAACTCGGCTATCAGCTCGTGGACGACAACGACCCCGACCGGCGGGATCGCGGGATGGCCTATCTGCGAATTGCGGGGCGGGGATTACCCGAACGCGGACCGGCTATCTTCAAAAAGCTCGCGGACGTCGCCGAGAAACTCGGCGACCAGCACTCCATGCGTCGGTACCTGACGCACATTAGGGTCGTCGGTGAGCATGTCGGGCCGAGCAACCTCGCGAAAGATCAACGCGACATTTATCTCGCCACACTCCGTCGGCTCGCGGCAATGGCGGAAACGGACGGCGATGTCATCAAGGCGGAGGCGGATGAAGCCGATCAGCGGGGCGACGCGGCCAAGCGGGAAGCCAAGGATGCTGAAGCTAAACCGCACTTCGAGTCCGCAATCGAAGACTTGCACCGCTATCGCGCCGGCGGCGGGGGCGAGATGCGCGAGATGTATCGCAAGGTTGCAGATCTCTACGCCAAGATGCGCGATCCACTCAACGCGCTCATCAACGTCTCGGCTGCACTTCAATACGACAGCACCGACGCCGACCTGCTCCGCAAGCGCGATAGCTATTACTATTCGGTGCCCATCGACCGACTGGAACGCGCGAAACAGAACATTGGCTCGTGGTTTGACGTCGGTTATTGCGTTCGCAAGGCGATGTCGGTCCTGAATACCAAGGACGCTGACGCCGAATTGCTTGATTGGGCGACGCACTTGACGCGTCTCGCGAAAGTGATGGAGCCAAAGAGCAACCGCGTGCGGCTTGTGGAGGCCCGTTGCTTGCTTCGCCAGGGGAATCGCGACGGAGGATTGTCACTACTCGAAGACATTCACGAGAGCGAGAAGGGCTCGGGCGATGAAGAGGAAGCGTGGTACAACACGAGTCGCCTGCTCGGTCAATTGTACCTGGAGGAACTGAATCAGCCGGCCCTCGCACTGAAGGCTTATTCGGACTACAAGGAGTTCCACAAGAGCGGCGCGGACACGCTTTTCCAGATCGCACGCTGCTACGAAGCACTCAACGACCCCAGCAACGCGGCGAAGTTCTACAACGCCGTGACTGCGTTCGAGGAACACCCGCGTTACTGGGACGCAAAGGAGGCACTCAAACGATTGGGGAAGGGGTGAGCTGGTAGGGTGGGACAAGGCTTTGCGCAGGCCCACCAGCACCAGCAATACGCGCAAGGATTGGTGGGAGCGTATTGCGATTGCCGGTGGGTCAAATCCGCTACGCGGATTTGACCCACCCTACTCGCCTCCGTCGCAACTCCGCCTACATTCATTAAAACGCCCGCTTCTTCCGCAGGTGTGGCTCGCAGTGAACGATTCCCGTCCGTGGTGGCTCTGGCCGAATTTGCTTGCGCTCGATGCACCTGCGGTTGCGGTGACGTGGCAGGTGTTTCTCGCGTCGGTTGCCGGGATTGCCGTGCCGCTGGCGGCGTCGGTGGTGCTGGCGTTGGTTGTGTGGGCGGTGTATCTGGCCGACCGCGGACTGGACGCACGACGCGGGGCGAACGGCTCAGATCGCCATCGTGCGGCTGGTCGTAATCTGGCTGTCTGGATTGCCACCGCTCTGCTCGCATTGGCTGCGGCAATTGTGGTCTCCCTCACCGTCTTACCGCGAAGTCATCTGTATGTCGGCTTCGTTGTGGCCGGGGCGGCATTTGCGTACTTCGCCGCCGTTCACGTCCTCCCCGCCAAACGCGTACTCGATCGTGGCGTGAAGGAAGCGTCTGTTGGCGTTGTGTTCGCCGCAGGGGCCGCGATACCGCTCTTCGCGGAAGCCCGACCGTACACCAACTGGCTGGCTGGCGTGGTCGCGTTCGCCGGTCTTTGTTGGCTGAACTGCGTTCTCATCAGCTTGTGGGAAGACGCCTCCGCCGCGCCGCCGTTTCTGGTCGTGGTGGCCGCAGCGTGTCTTGCCGTTGGCGCAACGCTCGGAGCGTCGATTCCGGTCACTGTGGCGATTATTGGCAGCACGGCGGCTCTCGGGGCGCTGCACGTCTTCCAGCCACGAATCTCGCTTCGAGCCTCGCGTGTCCTAGCCGACACCGTACTGCTTTCTCCTATTCTTGTGGCGGTGTGGAAGTGACCCCGCGGCCGTCCTTCGACCGGCTCGCTCCGGCCTATCAGATCCTCGAACGACTCACTTTCGGCGGTCTGTTGCACTGGTGCCGCACAGCGCATCTCGCACGCTTTCACGATTGCCGCCGCGCCCTCATACTCGGAGATGGCGATGGTCGATTTCTGGCTGATCTCGTGCGGGCACACCCTAACATTGAAGTTGATAGCATGGACATCAGTCCCGGAATGCTCGCTCTGGCACACCGTCGGGTGACACGCATCCCCGCTGCCGCGAATCGCGTGCGATTCATCCACGCCGACGCGCGCACAGATCCGCTGCCAGCGAGAAGATACGATCTCGTAGTCACGAACTTCTTCCTCGATTGCTTCCCTGCCGTGGAACTTGCTGCGGTGGTTCGCCGAGTGACAGACGTGTGCGATTCGGATGCGATTTGGGTGGATGGCGACTTTCGCTTACCGTCTTCGGGCTGGCCGCGGGTGGCCGCACGTGGATTGCTTGCGGGAATGTACTGCTTTTTTCGCCTGACAACCCGCCTTACGGCGAGCGAACTGAGTGATGCTACACCACACCTGAAACGGGCCGGCTTCACACTTGGCGAGGAAGTGACCCGATTGCGCGGATTTCTCTCGGCGCGATTGTGGATTCGCCGTCAAGTGCCTGGATTGCAAGAACTGATGGTGTAATGGGCGAATTGGGTTCTTCGATCCGTGCTGGTAATGAGAATCTCCCATCTCTCGCCGGACGCCGCTAACGAGCCGGAAGCATAAGCAGCGCAAGCGATGAACCGTATGCACCTGCCCTCGCATAAATGAGACCGCGGCAGGCCGCGGTCACATTTACTGAACAGACGGGGTTTGCCTCACGCATCCACATCCCACAATACAACCTGACCGTTCTCGCTGCCTGCAGCGCAGGTCAGGCCGTCCGGAGAGAACGCAACGGAGTACAGCGACTTGGGTTTCTTCACCCACTTGAACGATTGCTGCACCGTTCCAGTGTGTGCATCAAGGTACCGCGCCTGACCGTCGGCACACACCGCGCACAAAAAACGCCCGGTGGGGTGGAACGCAAAGTCGAGAACGTTGCCCAGAGTAGTCTTCGTGTGCCACGCTGTTCCCGCGCCTGATCGGGCGCTGAGCCGTCGGGCGAGCAGCCGACCGCTTGCCAGCACGACCACCCATTCTGCTGGCGGGTCGAAAGTCACACGCGTTACGGCGGTGTATCGGAGCTGCCGCTCTTCCCACGGTAACGACACGCGCCTTCTTTTTCGTTTAAGATCGACCACATGAACGGTCGTGTCTTCGGTGCCGACCGCAAACAGTTGCCCGTCCGGGGAGAGTGCGGCGGCGCAGGTCACTGAGCCGCGTGGCAGTGCACAGACCCGTTCCCAGCGAAGGTCGCGCACGGGGACGCGGAACGGTTTGGCGCCCTCCTCGAACTGCGTTGGCGGTTCGGTGAACGCACGCATTTCGAACCGCGCGACGTCGGGTGCCACGTTGTTGCCCGTCGTAATATTCCGCACTGCAATGAGTTCTTTCGCATCCACGGTGAAGATCAGCTCGCCCAGGCCGTAATCGGGGAGCGGCAGATCCAGGCACCACTCATTTGTGTGCAGGTCTCCGAGCCACACATACCCGTCTTCATCGAATTCCATCGGGGCGGCCAGGAATCGCAGATCGGAACTGACGACGAGGGACTGGCAATTCTGGCCCCAATTGTCGAACCAGCCGTCCGGCAGCAACGACCGGGAAGAATTGGCGTCGAGGTCGTGGGCGTAGAGCCCGCTGGTCACGCCGGCCATCCGCCTATCCGTGTCGTTTGGGTGTCCTTCAACCCACGCGACGAGTTCACGCCCGGTCGCATCGAACTGAACTCGGTGGACAACGCCGGCTTTCGTTCGCACAGCCGGCGGATACACCCGAATCGTGCGCATCCATTCTCCTCAGCCGTCCACGTCCCAGAGGATGACCTGCCCATTCTCTCCACCCGCGGCGCAGGTCAGGCCATCCGGGGAGAAAGCAACGGAATAGAGCGGCTTGGGCTTCTTCGCCCACTTGAACGATTGCTGCACCTTGCCCGTAAGTGGGTCGAGGTAGCGGGCTTCGCCGTCGCGGAATACCGCGCAGATGATGTGCCCGTTAGGATGGAACGCGAAGTCGTGAACATAGCCGAGCTTCTGTGTCGTTTGCCACGGCTTGCTGGTGCCCAGGGGGCGTGCGAACAATCGGCCGGCTACCAACTGCACGATCCACTGTGCCGCGGGGTCGAAGGCGATACGTGTGGCAATGCGGCCGCGGGGTGCCCGGCCGTCGTGTTCAAGCGTCGCTGTGACGTGCTTCGTCTTGAGATCCGCGGCGTGGAAGTGACCGAGTTCATCGACCACCGCAAGGAATCGGCCGTCCGCGGAGAGCGTCGCGGCGACGGCGTGTGTCCAACCCGGCTTGGCGATGAGCGTCTTCCACTTCCGCCCCCAGTTCGGCTTGGGATCCCACGCCCACTTCTGCTCCCCGCGAGAAGAGTCCGAGAGCCAGTCGTCTCTGTCGCGACCCGCGGCCGTTGGTGCGGGGAAGCAGGACAGGCTGAAGCGGCCGATACCGCTGACAAATCCGTCCGGGCCGTTCCACACTGCGATGAGAGCCTTGCTATCAGGCGTGAACAGTAGCCCTGCGAACCCGATGGGGGATGTTTCGAAGTTCGGAAGCTCGAAACTCCCAGAAGAGATATCGCTGAGGAGAATGGTGTTGTTCGCCTCGTCATAGCCATTGATGTGGATTTCGGCGGCGAGAAAGCGGCCATCGGGAGAAAGCATCGGGCCCGCGAAAGGCCCGCTCGCACCATCGTCAAAGAAGTATGGCAGCTCCATCCATTCGTTCGTTCCCGTCGCGAGCGAGCAACGCAACAGCACAGTCCCGTAGAGTTCCTCCGGCCCATTGCGGCGGAATCGCTCCTCATCAACCCACCCGATTAATTCGCTGCCGTCCGCGACAAACTGGAGCTTATGGACATACTCTTTCACACCCCGAACTTTGATCCCCCGAGATTCGGGCGCAGAGAGTTGCAACTCGCGCATCCGCTGTTCCTCACGCGTCCACGTCCCACTCAACGATGCCTGCCGGTGGCGGAGAGCGTGCAGACGGGCGATGCTCCAGCCAAAACGACCGGGAGTCACTTCTTCGCGACCTGCTCATCCACCACAAAACTGAAACTCCCGCCGCGAACGGTGACGCGGAACACGGTCTCTTCAATGTCCTCCGGCCGACGGTTACGGTAGGCCTTCTCCTTCATGGCGAGCTCCTCTTCCACGCTCTTCGGGAAGAACGCCCAGAATGCTTTCGGCTGGCCGGGCGCTTCCACTCCCAAGGCAGCAAGGACTTCACGAACCGGTTGCGGGCGGTTATCGCTGAACTGGATCTTGCCCGCCAGTCGGTTCAGATCGGCTTCGGTCGCCACTTTTGGCGACGGATTACTCAGGTCGCGAACGATGATGCACTTTTTGTTATCGGGCGGAAGTGGAACGAGAATCTCCGCGCCCATTGCCTTTAACTGGTCAATGTAGTCGCTGCCGCTGGTGATGCGGAACCGCAACACCCACCGCAATCCTCTCGCGCGCGTTGAATCGGCACCGGTGCCGCCCGGACCGGTACCCGCGGAGCCATCGAATCCCTTGCCCGGCTGGTTCCCCTCGCCCTTGCGCCCACCCACGCCAAGCAGCTTCTTCCGAATCGTTTCATCGAGGTCGGAGTATGACTTCGCGTTGGGAGCGGCGATCGGCAGACTTCCGCTTGGATCGTCCAGTACGATCTGCTTGAGGTTCTCCTTGGCGTCCTTGAGTGCTTCCGGCGTTGCGAATGCCCGCTCGGCGTATTTGATCGGATCGACATCGCGTTCGAGGGTCGGGTCTTCCTGGCCACCGGAACCCGCCGAGCCCTCGCCGGCATCGTCGAGGCCGCCCACCTGAACCAACTGAAGCGGTGGATTCGCCCGGTCTTCGTCCAGGTTCATCGCGACGAGGAAAACGGCCACGATCGCGCCGAACACGAGGATATGCAGGAATACCGTCCCCACGCTCGCCAGCGGAAACTCCAGCCGCTTGTTGTACCGCTCCCAGAATTCTTCTTCTGGTGGTCCTTCGATGGCGTCGGGTTCATCGTCGCGCGTAAGACTGGGCCTGGCAGTTACAGGTCTCGGAGCCGGAGGCATGACAGAACCTCTCAGGGGATGTGTCTATTACATTTAACATACCCGCGAGCCGGGTGTTTGAGAACTTGCCAGGAACTCATCCAATGAGGGCGGTGCAAAGGCCAGAATAAACCGCAGAGCCCCCTCACACAACGCCGTTAAGTAACCACTTGAGCTGTTTTATTTGTTTGAGTTAATGAAAAATGCCAGACTCACCGCACATCTGACCCCGCGTCAGAAAAGAGTCATGGATCGATTGGATTTTCGTCCCACCGATTTGTACCCGGCCATGTGAGATGATTCGTGCGCTCACTGGCTTGTCACTAACACGAATCGGTGATAGCATCCGCCAAATCAGCAGAGGGAAAGCGAAACAACAACGAGCCATTCCCCGGATTCCGAGATGAGCCCGCCAAAACGACGGAAACGATCGCGCAAGACCAATTACGTACCACTCATTCTTGTCGCGGTGATTTGCCTCACCATCATCGGCGGTGGGTTCACCTGGGTGATAGTGAAACGGCAGCGGGGAATTGGGGGTCGTGACGATCGTTCTGGTTCCGGAACCTCGTCATCCGAACTGACAGCGGCCATCGCAGAGACGGACGCAATCGATCCGCAGTGGCGACTCGAAGACCTCGCCAAAGCGCGGGCGAAACTGGACCCCAATCACAATGCCGCGCGTTTGGCTATTGCTGCGGCACGGCAGGTTCCCGACTCCGCCCTCAACGCTCTGGACGGGACCAAACCGCTGCGAGATCCCTCGCAGCCGGTCCCCGAGTACGAACTCCAGCGGCTGCGTTCCACTCTGCCAAGTTGCGCCCCAGCCTTGGGTGAGGCCCGTAGGATGGCCGATTTCAGAACGGGGCAATTCGAGATCAACTTCAACTTCCAGAGGCCCCTGGAAACGAAACTGGAACCCGAGACGCTGGCGCGAAAAACGGCGTTCGTGTTGGTATGCGATTCCCAGCTCCGAGCCTCGGAGGGGGACGCCACCGGGGCCGTTCGCTCGACCGCCGCGCTATTGATTCTCGCGCGATGTTACGGCGACGACCCGTTTCTCATCAGCGCCTTGGCGAAGGTCGGCATCGACACCATGGCGATTGGCGCCCTGGAACAGACGATGACCTGCGCAGCCGTTTCCGACGACGAATTGAAGACGCTCCAGGGGATGTTTGAGGGTCAAGCGGCCGAAACTCCATTGCACGCACTCCGGGGCGAGCGGGCGACTCGCCACGCCGCCATCGAAGCGAAGACATTCGCCGGCGGCGACGTGAGTCCATCCGCACACGCCTGGTTCCTCCGGTCCATGAACCGATCGATCGATCTGACCGGAAAGAGGATCCCCTACTATTCGCCGGAGTGGTCTGCCTATCTGGACAACTTGCGGAATGGACCCCAGGACGGGATGCGGATCATGCCGGCGCTCGACAAGGTCCACGACGCATTTGCCCGCCAGGCCGCCTTTTTGCGAACGGCCGCCGTCGCGGTGGCTGCTGAACGGTATCGGCGTGCCTCCGGCTCTTGGCCGACCGATTTGCGGCAACTGGTTCCGAACTACATCGCATCCCTCCCAACCGATCCCTACACCGGCAACCCCATCCAGTCGGCCCAGACGGCGCAGGGTTTTTCGGTTTACGTCAAAGGGCTGGCTGCGGTCGCCAGCGGCGAATTTGGTGCGATTGGCAACAAGCCTGAGAATTGCCAGGGGGTTCGACTCCTGAACCCCGATCGGCGGCGCGCCAGAACAGGGAAATGAGTACGAAGGCGAACCCGCTACCCGTGGCCCTATCAAGATGACGTTGGCGAGCCAGCCGAGTACTTACCGCCATCGGATTTGTTCGTCGAGCGGTTGGACCGGCCGACACTGGAATAGGTGGTGGCCAGATGCTCGCGGCGGGTGAAATGCGGCCCGAGTGGTTGTGCCCTCTGATCCGCCTGAGACATGACTGGCCAATACTTATTTAGACCCCTTCCAGATCCTTCGCTCGTATCCGCGGTCGCGCACAATCGGGCCGAATAATCCGTCCGCGCCGTGCGAAGAAATGATGAGCCCATCGTTCTTCCGGGGATGCTACTTGCGGAAGATGCGCGGTTCGGGCAAACTATGCAGGCAACGCTCTACTTACACAGGCACCGGGGTTTCCTGGTCGTTCAAGGCCGCGATTTGCGCGGTCGGGTGTAATGCTCCGTGAATGAGATCGTCCGCGAGTTTCTGGTCGAAACCCACGAGAATCTCGCCCAGCTCGACCTCGATCTTATTGCCTTGGAGAAGGAACCCGGCGAGCGCGCAACCCTTGCGCGCGTGTTCCGCTCCCTCCACACCATCAAGGGTACTGCCGGGTTTCTCGGTTTCACCAAACTGCAGGGCGTGACCCACGCCGGTGAGAACCTGCTGAGCCGGTTGCGGGCCGGCGAACTGGGGTTCAACGCGGAAATCGCCACCGCCCTCTTGAGCTTGGTGGACGCGATCCGCAAAATTCTCGCGGCCATCGAGTCCACGGAAGCCGAGGGTGATGGCGATTACTCATCCCTGATTCAGACCCTCGAACGGCTCACCCGAGCCAGCGGTACCCACCGCGCCCGGACGCAAATCATTGCTCCCGGCAACGTGCCGCGGCCGACTTCTCCAACTCCGGAAACAACACCAACACCAGCGGCGATACCCGCCAGTCCGGTCCCTGAGCGCGCCGGGAGAGAGCCGGCACCGCCCCCACCTCACTCAATCACAGCCGAAGCACTGACGCGGACCCTTCCCCCCGCCCCGCCCCGGCCGACCGAACCTGTCCCGCTCCCCGAACCGATCGAGGGCCGCACGTCCGCAGTGTCCGACAGCAGCATTCGAGTCGATGTCGGCCTGCTCGATAAGCTCATGACTCTCGTGGGCGAATTGGTGCTCGCACGCAACCAGATCGTGCAATTCAGCACGACCCAGGAAGACACCGCCTTTCTCGGGACGGTTCAGCGACTGAATCTCCTCACCACCGAACTCCAGGCCGGGGTGATGAAAACCCGGATGCAGCCGATCGGGAATGTCTGGAGCAAGTTCCCGCGGCTGGTGCGCGACCTGGCCGTGGCGTGCGGAAAGCAAGTGCGGATCGACATGGACGGGCAAGAGACGGAACTCGACAAGACGATCATCGAGGCTATCCGCGACCCGCTCACCCATATGATCCGCAACGCGGTCGATCACGGGATTGAAACACCCACCGTGCGCGCTGATCGTGGAAAGCCAGCCGAAGGGCGAATCATCCTGTCCGCGTTCCATGAGGGCGAGAAAGTCATCATCGAAATTGCCGATGATGGCGGCGGAATCGACCCGGTACGCGTTCGCGACAAGGCCATCGCCGCCCGGCTCATCACACCGGAGCAGGCCGGTCGGATGTCCGACCAGGAGCTTGTCAATCTGGTCTTCCTTCCCGGATTCTCCACAGCCGATCGCGTCACGCACTTCTCCGGCCGGGGAGTCGGGATGGACGTGGTGCGGACGAACATTGAGAAGATCGGCGGGACAGTGGATATCGAAAGCCAGCCGGGCCGCGGAACCACCGTGAAGATGAAGATACCGCTGACCCTGGCGATTATCCCCGCGCTGACGGTGACCACCGGGGGCGACCGGTACTGCATTCCGCAAGCGAGCTTGCTGGAACTGGTCCGGCTGGAGGGGGAGCAAGTCCAGAAGGCAATCGAGCTCATTCACGGCACTCCGGTCTACCGGTTGCGTGGGCATCTCCTACCCCTGGTCTATCTTGACCGACAGTTGAAAGTCGAGTCTGCCCGGCACGCCGGGCAGGAAGTGAACATTGTGATCCTTCAGGCCGATGATCGGCAGTTTGGATTAATCGTGGACGATATCCACGACACCGAGGAGATCGTCGTCAAGCCGCTTCAAAAGCAACTCAAGGGGCTCGCTGCATTCGCAGGGGCCACGATCCTGGGAGACGGGCGAGTTGCATTGATTCTCGATGTGCTCGGCCTGGCACAGCGGGCGGGGGTCCTGTCGAGCATGCGTGAGCGCGCTCTCACCGAAAAGGTGGCGACCACACCAGAAGCTGTCGGCGATCGACAGACAGTGCTGCTGTTCGCCACGCCCGGCGATGGGAGAATGGCGGTTCCTCTCGCTCAGGTTGCCCGTCTGGAAGAGTTTCCCCGCGCGGCCATCGAGCGCGTCGGTGGAACAGAGGTCGTGCAGTATCGCAACGAGATCCTGCCGCTGATTCGCGTTTCGCGCGTGCTGCGGCGAGCAACGGCGGGACGAAACGGCAAACGCCGAACACGGCCGACCACGTCGGCCGCGGTTGCGACGGACGAGAAAGTGCAGGTCGTCGTTTATGCAGGCGCGGGCCAGCGTGCCGGACTCGTCGTCGGTCGGATCATCGACATCGTTGAGGAAACGATCATCACGCGTTCCCCGGCGTCCCGTCCTGGCGTATTGTTCACCGCCGTCATCCAGGACCGGGTCACCGAGTTCCTCGATATTGAGGGGATTATCCGCGCAGCCGACTCCGGTCTATTCCGAACAACTGCTGATGTTGGGGAGGGCTGAACGTGGCGGACGAACGCCAGTACTGCACTTTCTTCCTCGACCGGTACTACTTTGGCATTGATGTGCTCAAGGTACAGGAAGTCATCCGTTACCAGGAAATGACTCGCGTGCCGCTGGCACCGCCGGTGATCCGCGGACTGATCAACCTCCGCGGGCAGATTGTCACCGCGATCGACCTTCGTCGCCGGCTCGAACTCCCCGACCGGCCGGCCGAGCACCTCCCCGTGAATGTCGTGGTGCAGACCGACGATGGCGCGGTGAGCCTCCTGGTGGATGAGATTGGCGACGTCCTTCAGGTGCCGGAAAAGGCATTTGAGCGCCCCCCCGAGACACTCCAGCGCGCTTCGCGGGAACTCATTCGCGGCGCCTACAAACTCGAAGACAGACTGCTCCTGATTCTCGATACCGAGCGCACCGTGAACGTTGCGAATGGACGGTCCTACGGAACGGATCAGTGACGCGTCGCGGACGACGCTCCCTACTTGCGGGGAATTGTACTTTGTTGCGATGCTCCGACTGGTTGGAGGGGAAGGATGCCGTCATGACCAGCGGGGATTGCGCCCCGCCCAACATCATGAACACCCAGCCCATTAGAATCCAATGGAGACGCGGCGATGAGTTCTTCTGAGATGCACTCCCCCCATTCGGCTGTTCCAAGCCTGAATGGCCAGATGACGTCGGTCGATTTCCTCTCGGCCACACTGAACAGCTTGCAGGCGAACATCTTTGTTGCCGACAACACATTTACCATCCTCTACGCCAATGAGAGGGCCATCGAAACTCTCCGGGGAATTGCCGGTGAGGTCCGCAAGGCGTTCGGCGTCGAGATTGACGATATCGTTGGGTCCAGCATCCACCGCTTTCACAAGGACAAGCGGCGTGTCGAGCGGATTCTTCGCAATCCCGCCGTACTGCCCCATCAGGCCGAGTTCACCTTCGGCAATGTCACTCTTCAAGCGAAGATCAACGCCATCTTCGGCCCCGGCGATGTCATCCTCGGCTACATCGTCAACTGGGAGGACGTGACCGAGCGGCAGATTATGGAGGCGGAGCAGTCGCGGCTCGCTTCTATGCTGGAGAACGCACCCACCAACGTGATGATGGCCAATCGCGACCTGAAGATCATCTATCTGAACCCGGCATCGCTCACAACCCTCCGCAAGATCGAAAGGCACTTGCCCATCAAGGCTGACCAGGTGTTGGGCGCGAATATCGACATCTTCCACAAGGACCCTGCCTACCAGCGGAAGATCCTGGCCGACGACAAGAACCTCCCGGTGCGAGCGAAGATCAATATCGGGCCGGAAGTCGCCGACTTGCTCGTCACGGCAATCTACGACAACAACAAAGTTTACCTGGGGCCGATGGTGACGTGGGAGATCATCACGGATCGGGCGAACCTGGCAAGAGAACAAGCTCGCATTCAGTCGATGGTCGAGAATTCCCCCACCAACGTCATGCAAGCCGACCGCGATCTGAAAATCATTTACGTCAACCCGGCGTCCCTCACCACACTCCGGAAACTGGAGAAGTATCTCCCGGTGAAAGCCGACCAGGTCGTCGGTTCCAGCATCGACATCTTCCACAAAAACCCTGCCTACCAGCGGAAGATTCTCGCCGATCCGAAGAACTTGCCCGTTCAGGCCAATATCCAGATTGGTCCAGAAACCGCCGATCTGCTCGTGACGGCGATTTACGACAATAACAAGAACTATCTTGGGCCAATGGTCACCTGGCAACTCATCACCGATAAGCTCGAGACTGAGCGGAAGATTCAGGAGGCGAACGAACGCGAACGGCGTCAGACCGAAGAGTTACGCACCAAGGTCGAGAGCATTCTGGAGGTCGTTGGCGCTGCCAGCCGTGGCGATCTCACAAAAGAGATCACCGTCAAAGGAACGGATTCCATCGGCCAGATGGGCGAGGAACTCCGGAAGTTCTTCGCCACTCTCCGCACGAACATATCGAATATCTCGCAAACGGCTCAGACTCTGGCAGGCGCTTCACGCCAACTCACCGCAGTCAGTCAGCAGATGTCATCGAATGCGGAAGAGACCGCTGCACAAGCCAACGTTGCCTCCGCCGCGGCCGAGCAGGTGAGCAAGAACGTCACCACGGTCTCAACAGGCGCGGAGGAGATGGGAGCCAGCATCAAGGAAATTGCCAAGAACGCCAACGAGGCCGCGAAGGTGGCAACCGCCGCCGTGAAGGTGGCCGAGAAGACGAACTCGACGGTGGCAAAACTCGGCGAATCCAGCGCCGAGATTGGCAACGTCATCAAAGTCATCACCTCGATCGCCCAGCAGACAAACCTGCTGGCTCTGAACGCCACCATCGAAGCCGCACGAGCCGGGGAAGCCGGGAAAGGATTCGCGGTCGTTGCCAACGAAGTGAAAGAGCTGGCCAAACAGACCGCCAAGGCGACCGAAGACATCAGCCGGAAGATCGAGGCGATCCAGGGCGACACCAAGGGTGCAGTCGAGGCCATCGGGCAGATTGGCAAAATCATTAACCAGATCAACGATATTCAGAATACTATTGCCAGCGCCGTGGAGGAGCAGACGGCAACCACGGGCGAGATCAGCCGCAACGTCGCCGAGGCGGCGAAGGGAAGCAATGAGATTGCACAGAACATTACTGGCGTAGCCCAGGCAGCCCGAAGTACAACCGAAGGAGCCAGCGATACCAAAAAATCCGCCGACGAACTGTCCCGGATGGCTCTCGATCTCCAAAATCTGGTAAATCAATTCAAGTATTGAGCGGGGAGTCGCGTTATAACGAATCCAGTGGTTTCAAAGGGTGGATGTCGAGAAAGGCAGAAGCCCTTCACACGCCGTGACGCGTCGAAGAAGCTCCGGCGAGGTGGGGTGATGACCTCGCCCCGCTTCTGTGGGGAGAGGTCGCCGAGCGAGGTCTGTCGACAGACAGACGTAACAGCGAGGCGGGTGAGGAGTTCTGCTGCTTTTCTTGACAAGGCGTTCAACCAAACGCCCTGATATGAGCCAACACGGAGAATCCGATGTCATCGGCGGTGCCTCCCCCATCCGCACGCAATCTGCGGCTGCGCGTCGTGGACGCCGGGACCGTCCGGGCTGACCTCACCTTCCCGGCCACTGCCGCCGCTCATCTCGCTGACCTCACGCCACCCGAAGTGGCAGAAAAATTGGTAGCGCGTGGAATTGAAGTCGCGGCGGTCGCCGCGAGTGCGGCCGAACGTGGATTCCCGCCGGGCGATCTGTTTACACTGAACGATGGAACGAAACAGGTCCGGGTGTGGCTTGAGTAGGGGAGCCGATTGGGCACGGAGACGAATATGCGCGCGTTGGTCATCGACGACTCCAGAACCGTGCGACTTCTCATCGGAAAAATCCTGGTGGAAGCCGGGCTGGAAGTCATTGAGGCTGCGAATGGACGCGAAGCGCTTGAACAACTACGTCGGACGCCGGATGTCGAGCTCGTGCTTGTGGACTGGAACATGCCTGAGATGAACGGCCTGGAGTTCATTCAGACCATCCGTTCGCAGCGGAGCTACGATCGGCTCCGCATCATGATGGTGACGACCGAAACCGAGCAGGAGCAAGTGATCCGCGCGCTGGAAGCCGGGGCAAACGAGTACGTGATGAAACCCTTCACCAAGGAAATCCTCATCGCAAAACTCAGCCTACTCGATGTGTTCGCGGAGTGAACCGTGACAAAGATCCGGGTATTGATCGTGGACGACTCGGTCGTGTTCCGCCGAATGGTGGCCGAGGAACTTGGCGCCGACCCGGCCATCGAGGTCGTCGGCACTGCCGCCAATGGCCGCATCGCGCTGGCCAAACTCCCTCAAGTGAATCCGGATCTGGTGATTCTCGATGTCGAGATGCCGGAACTCGATGGTCTCGCAACACTCAAGGAAATCCGCAAGCTCCATCCCAAACTCCCGGTCATCATGTTCAGCGCGCTGACCGAGCGTGGGGCGTCCGAAACTCTCGACGCGCTGGCGCTGGGAGCGACGGATTACTTCACCAAGCCGACAAGCGCGGGTGGATTGGACGCCGCGCTGCGAGTAATCCGGAATGAACTGGTCCCGGAGGTCAAGGCGATCTGCCAGCACCGGCCAGCAAAAGAGTTGACGCCGGTCGGTTCAGGCATGTGGCAACCCGCAGCAAGTACGACACCGGTCGAACTCGTGGCAATTGGAACCTCAACCGGAGGACCAAACGCCCTCGCCGAGGTGTTCGAGGGACTGCCAACCGACTTTCCGGTCCCCATCGTGATCGTTCAGCACATGCCGCCGATGTTCACTCGCTTATTGGCCGAACGGCTCTCGGCCAAGTCGCACATCCAGGTGGAGGAGGGGCGGTCCGGAGGAGTATTGCGGCCCGGTCATGCCTGGATCGCTCCCGGTGACTTTCACATGATCACCGTCCGGGGTGGCACCCAGGCTCGTGTGCTGATTCATCAGGATCCGCCTGAGAATTCGTGTCGCCCCGCGGTAGATGTGCTGTTCCGGTCACTGGCCCAAACGTTCGGTCCGGCAACTCTTGCCGTGGTGTTGACCGGAATGGGGTCAGACGGCCTGCGCGGATGTGAAGCAATCCGGGCGGCGGGTGGGCAAGTCATTGCCCAGGACGAAGCGACGAGCGTGGTCTGGGGGATGCCCGGATTCGTGGCGCGGGCGGGCCTTGCCGATAGGGTGTTGCCGCTCTCGTTGATCGCTCCGGAAATCGTCCGTCGCGTGCGAGTTGGGGTTGGCGGGGCAAATCAGGCGGGAGCGCGACGATGACCGCCCAGGACTTCGAATACGTCTGTCGACTCGTCCGCGACCGGAGCGCGCTGGTCCTCGAACCGGGCAAGGAATATCTCGTCGAGACGCGACTTCTTCCGATCGCGCGACAGTTACAGCTCGGTTCCGTCGGTGAACTGATCGGACAACTCCGTGCGGGGCCAGACAACGGCCTTCACACTCGGGTCGTCGAGGCCATGGTCACAACCGAGACCTCATTCTTCCGCGATCTCCACCCATTCGAAACTCTCAAGTCAACGATTCTGCCCGAATTGATCCGCAAGCGGAGAGAAGAGCGCCGGCTCGACGTGTGGTGTGCAGCATGTTCCACCGGCCAGGAGCCGTACAGTCTTGCGATCCTCCTGCGGGAACACTTCGCCGAGGTGGCGGGGTGGAAGGTGAACATCGCTGCCACCGACCTCTCCACCGAGGTTCTGGCGCGAGCGCAGGCGGGGCAGTACAACCAGATCGAGGTCAACCGTGGGCTCCCAGCACCGGTATTGGTGAAGTACTTCCGTCAGCAGGGAGGGCGTTGGGAACTGGCCGAGCATATTCGGAACATGGTGGAGTTCCGGGCACTGAATCTCGCCCGACCCTGGCCGCCGATGACCCGGATGGACCTCGTGTTTTTGCGGAACGTGATGATCTACTTCGACGTCGAAACCAAGAAGTCGATTCTCGGCCGGGTCGCCCGATTGCTGAAGCCCGATGGCTATCTCCTGCTTGGCGGCGCTGAGACAACACTCAACCTGGACGATTCGTTCCGCCGGGTTGACCAACTTAAAGGCGGATTCTACCAACTTGTCAGGTGAGGACAGTCGTGACGACTGGAGACGAACTGATTGGGCCGTTCGCCGAGGCGGTGGCCATCGCGCTGCGGGAGATGGCAGGCGCAGAAGCGGTCATTCGCAACGCCGCCCCGGCAACGGGGACGGATCAGTTCGGGGATGTGTCGGTGGTGCTACGACTCTCGACTGGCGGCGAGGGATACATGGTTTTGAGTCTCCCCACCACGACCGCCACAGCTCTCGCGAAACGCATTCTCGATGGCGTGGCAGGCGAACTGGACGACACGATGATTCGGGACTGTGCTGGCGAACTGGCGAACGTGATTGCTGGGCAAGCGAAGACGATGTTGGTGGGCACACCGCACCACTTTACCTTCGCAACTCCGACAGTGACAGCGGGGAACCCAGGGCTGCCGGCCGGGGAGCGGTGGGTGGCGGCATTTGTCAGTGAGTGGGGCGAGTTCACACTCCACCTGTGTCTGCCTTGAAGCCACGACGTTCGAGGGAACGGGGGAACCGATGGCGAGCGAAGTGATAGCGACCGGTGGCTCCGCCGAGGAATTTGTGCGCAACCTCGTTGAGTGCGGGCTGACTGGCCTGGCCGACCTCCGCTCGGAGGCCGGGGTGCTGGCGACGAGCGTGTCGAGTGGATCTGCCCTTGCGGATCGTCTCGTGGCGGCCGGAAAGCTCACCGCGTATCAGGCGTCGGCGATCCTAGAACGGCGTTTCGGCGATCTCGTGATGGGAAACTACGAGATCCTCACTCGCCTCGGCGCGGGCGGGATGGGGACGGTGTATAAGGCCCGGCACCGGCGGATGAAGCGGATCGTTGCACTCAAGGTGCTATCGTGCGAAGGAGACCGAGAGGAAGCGTTCGCCCAGCGATTCCAGCGCGAAGTCGAGACGATCGCGCGATTGACACATTCCAATATCGTCATGGCCTTCGACGCGGACGAATCGGATCGCGGACCATTCCTGGTGATGGAGTTCATCGACGGACGGGATCTGGCCTCCGAAGTGTTCCAGGGTGGCCCCCTCTCCGTCTCTGATGCAGTCGACTGTCTTCTTCAGGCAGCGCGCGGATTGGAATACGCACACGCACAGGGCATTGTGCACCGGGATATCAAGCCCGGGAACATCCTCCGCGATACAAGCGGGGTAATCAAAGTCGCCGACCTCGGCCTGGCGCGTCTGAGTGATGCGAGTGGAAAATCGCGCAGCAACACCTCGCTCACGCAGGCGGGCGGAATCGTCGGGACGCTGGACTATATGCCGCCTGAGCAGGCTCTCGATTCCTCCGCCATCGACCACCGCGTGGATATTTACGCCCTCGGCTGTACCCTCCACTTCCTCCTCCTGGCTCGTCCACCATATCAAGCCGTGTCAATTATGGCACTTCTCCTGAAGCATCGGGAGGCACCGATCCCATCGCTTCGCGATGAGCGCCCCGACGTTGCGCCCGAACTTGACGCGATCTTCCGACGGATGGTCGCCAAGGCTCCTGGCGACCGATTCTCGAGTACGACTGCGGTTGTCGCAGCCCTGGAGGGATTGAAGCGGTCCGTGCAGCTCAATAACACGCGCCCGGGTACGCCAACGCTCAGGAATACCGGCCCCGAAATGATCACAAGCGCCACGGTTGAGTACGGAGCCGGACAGGTGTCCGGCTCCCACGACACCAGTCGGGTTACGTTGCCTGCCGTCGCAAATCCACCAGCTCCTTCGGGAATGGATCCTGTTGCTGGCCGGGTGGTTGTCCTTGCGGAACCATCTCGAACGCAAGCGGGAATCATCCGGCGTTACCTGCAGCAACTCGGCGTCGGCGAGGTTCACGCCACGGGCTCGGGTCGGGAGGCGGTCGAACTGGCCAAGCGAGCGGGGGCTGACGCGCTAATCTGCTCGATGCACCTCTCGGACATGACCGGGTTGCAGTTGGCGCACACTCTCCTCGCCGACCCAGAGTGCACTCGCGTCGGATTCGTGCTTGCGACGAGCGAAACCGAAACGGAAGAGGGACTTTCCCTGCCGCAAAGCCCACGCGCCGTACTCATGCCCAAGCCCTTCGACGTGCAACGCCTCGCCGCCTCGATTGCGGCGGTGATCCAAAAGGAATAGCCGCGAGCAGTTTGCCCCGCACATGGACGCGGGTCATCTCAAGATCACACCATCGCCAAGCCTACCAATTGCAAACTCCATTTTGGTCACTTCGTTTCGATAATCGCTCCGGTCTTATCGACGGGCGTAGGGGTTCTCTCAAGCTGCTTAGCACTCGCATCGACGGGGAGCTGGGAAGATGAATGATCCCGACACAGCTATTATTTGAAGCCCGCAACGGCGGTAACGAATTCACCAGTAAGCCATTCAACTCAACCCAGAGGTCAATATGAACGCGTCACGATCGGGTTTGGTTCTTGCCTGCGGGATTCTCACTTCTCTCTGCCTGATCTTCCTGTACGTGTTCTGTTTCGTTTCGATTGGGAAGGGAGAGGTTGGAGTGCTCTCATGGTTTGGTGATGTGCAGGACGCGACGCTTGAGCCTGGTCCGCACCTGGTACATCCTCTCAAGACGGTGTACCGGATGAACGTCCAGACACAGAAGGACGAGGAGCCGGCAACGGTGCCGACCAAAAACGGTTTGCCTGTCTCGATGAAGGCCACGCTGCTCTACCATCTCGATCCATCGCGAGCACCGGCCATGTCACGCGAAGTCGGCCGCGATTATCAGGATCGCGTGGTATCGCCCTACTTCAAGAACGTGGTCCGCGATGTCACCGCCGAGTTCCTTCCCGAAGCGTTTTACTCCGCTGATCGCAGCGTAATCGAGGCGCGAATCGCCAACCGGTTGCGAGTGGATTTCGAGGCGCGCGGGCTTGTGGTCGAATCCGTGATGCTCCTGGAACGTGTACTTCCTGAGTTGGTTCGCCAGCGGATCGAGGCGAAGGTTGGCGCTGAGCAGGATGCCGCCCGAATGGAATTTGTTCTCAAGCAAAAGGAACTGGAAGCCAAGGCGAAGGTTGTTGAGGCCAAAGGCATCGCAGAGAGCCAAAACATCATCAAGAAAGACCTGGACGACAACTATCTCCGCTACTTGTGGATTGAAGCCTTGAAAGAATCGGCCAAGCACAACAATGCCACGATCTACATTCCCACCGGTGCCGATGGCATGCCCTTCTTTACGGCTGTCCATGGCAAAAACGGGAAATGATATCTCTTCTCGTCGTCGAACTTCTATGGTCCGGGCATAAAGAATTGCGTTCCAGTGCGAGGACGCGATTGCTCCTCTGGCAATATCCCCGGTGGAGTGTCGCGCCAGGCCCGCCCGTCAGTTGTCACTGCAACCCCCGCGTTGTACAGACGCCGCATTTCGGTCCGATCGAACGACATTGAGTCGGAGCCGAGCTTGAAGTCCTCGGGGATCGATGCGAGGTGGTAGTTCATCCCGCCGAGCTTGCAGAGGGTGTAGATCCGAAATAATTCCCCGCGGGTTTGTGAATAGACAAGTGAGGTCAGCGCGCTTCCGCCGATCCGGATCGTCCGCCGATGGATACACGTCGGATCGGCGTAGAGTTTGCCAGCGTCAATCACGTAAACATCCGAACCGGCCAGCGGCTGTTTGCCGGCTTTGAGTGCTTCCGGAGGGAGGTGCAGGGTGGAGGCGCGGAGGAACAAGCCCGTCGTGGCGCCGCCGTCCACGTGCATTTCGGTGTAGGTCCGCCCGTTCACCTCAATGTCAATCGGTACCGGCGGGAAGAACCCCGGCACCGAAGCCGACGCCAACAGAATTTTCCGGTACAGTTCCTTGGCATCCGGCCGACCACTGGATGCGATCGCTCCCATATCCCAGATCACAAGTCGTCGCGTGTCGATATTGGTGGTCCCAACGTAAAGCCGACGCCCCTCGGTGTGCGCCTGAGCGACGGCGGCGATAATCTCGTCATCCACCTGAGCGTCGATGAGCTTCTTGAGCGGTGCGGAGGAGGCGGCTGAGTCGGACCAGAGCACGGCGGCAATGGGCCGACGCCGATAGATGTCGCGGTCGGTTACCGACGTATAGAGCCGCACCATCGTGGCGTCATATTGCTGGCCAAGGAAGGCATACGTCGCGATCAGAGCGCCTGTGCTCACGCCAGTGACCACGTCGAACTGCGGGCGGGTGCCAGTGGTGGTCCAGCCGCTCAGCACGCCGACTGTGTACGTGCCATACATTCCGCCGCCAGAAAGTACAAGAAACTTCCCCGGTTTACCGGCAGGCTCTGCCGGTACAACCGGGCTGGGGGCAAACGAACGGAGCAACTCCTCCTCAACCGGCGCGGAAACATCTGCGGGGCCAGGTTGAACGAGCCCGCTTTCCCGGCTGAGTTCCGGTGGGACGCAAGCACGATATCTGGCTGTGCAGCCCGTGACTGCCAGCACGAGAAGACAAACGATTTGGGGACGCGGGAACTGGGTCACGGCGCGTGGCCTCACCAATCGGACTTGGGCACTCACCGGACTTTAGGGCAGACGCAAGTGGGTGGTTTTTCAATCGGCATATGCGGATTGGAAAAGTCACCCTTCACTTATCGAATGTTCCAGGTCGGTGGGTTGAATAGAATCGGCAAGCTGGTCTGCTGAGGAGCAAGTACTGGCGAGAGTCTGCCTGCAAATGAGACCACGGCCGGGCGGGTTCTCATTTACTGAAAATGAAACCGCCCGAGTCGGGGAAGCGAGACCAAACGGCCTCTACCCAACTCGGGCGGCGTTCCGAAGGGCGAACTCGGAACAGGACTTGCGACGATTCGATACTTTTCCGCAGGAGCCCCGACCGGACGTTGATGGGCAGGGGTACTGCGGCCAATTGTTGCGGGAATCTTCTGAGTTTCCTCTCAGTCGCCAATTGCGAATGATTGTACCGTGACAATGTAACGGACTTGTAACAGAGGGTCACAAGTCAAGGAGTGTCGAATTTTCGGGCGCGTCAGTGTTTTCGACGAAAAAAGTGTCGGGATCGTGTTAGCCAGAATACGCTGCGCGGGTATGATTCCAACAGACCGGCCGTGGTCACCGAGGTGAATGGGCGACGCCTCGACGATCTACGGCCGGTCTTTTTTTGCGCATTTCCTCTCATCGCGCCCCAACCGACACTCCTTCGCGCAACGATCACCAATCACCACCGCCGGAGTTACTACCCCCATCATCGTTGTCCCAATCTCCTCCACCGCCATAATCCTCGTCTGAGGTGTCTTCCACATCGTCTTCATCCACCTGCCCCTCTTCGTCCGGGTTTGTATCGAACTCGCTGGGATCTCGGTTCGCGGTGTCGAAGTTGAGGTCAGAGTCTTGACCTTGTGAACCGCCGGGAAGAAATCCACCGAGGAAACTGGATCCGCTCCCGCCATTTCCGGCTGCCCAGTGGCGGAGCCCATCGTAGATCAACTGCCCCCCGATCGTCCCGGCTGCCGCAGCCGCAGCCGTCTTCAGGAAGTCGCCGACTCCGCTCCGAGACCCGGACGGTGGGGCACTGGCAGGCGGTGTGCTGCTTCCGCTCGGCTCGGCTGCACCACCCGTCGGTGAGAGCTGGCGGAGGCGGGACTCCAGCTCCTCGATCTGAGCCTTCGCCTGCTGAAGGGCGAGATCCTGAACGATTACCCGCTGAGTGAGGATGTAGGCGGCGTTCGGTTGGGCTGCCACTTCGGCCCGAATCAAGCGTTCGGCCTCTCGGTCCACGGTCGTGCGGTCAGCCGCCCGAACCTCGTCTGCCACCTTCAAGATCAGATTCCGCTCATGAGGGGTCATGGTTGGTCTCCTCGTGGTATTGTGGTTTGGCCTTGGACTTGGTTGAAGGGTTTCCTCTTCGATTGCGACAGCTTCAACCAAGGCTTCGCGGACGTGATCATCGCGGGAGGCGCAGGTAGCTGTCCGTGCAAAGGACTGCGTTCGGTATCCATTTTCTCACACCTTCTCCGCAATCCAATTCTACGCTTTGAGATGGGGAGCAGAAGTTTTTCGCTGCCGGGCCAATATTCGCGTCCGGGCGAAGTGAGGATCGTGATGGGTGTGCCGGACAGGGAACTGATACGATTGACAGGAGAGTTCGCGGACCCTGAATTGGAGGCGGCTTACCGACGACGCCACGCTCCATACGATCGTCTCCTCGCGCGGGTGATCGTCGGAGCGGCGGCTATCACCACCCTCGCGCTCGGCACTCTGGACTATCACTTCTTTCCGGGCAAGTCGGAACTCGTCGGCCTCTGGGTCGCCCGGACGGTGGTCTTCACTCTGTCCGTCCTCACTCTCTACATCTTGCGTGGGGAACTGAGTCCGGCTGCTTTTGAGTGGCGTGTCGGCGTGTGGTACTGTCTGACGGTTGCTCTCCACGCCTACGTTGGGTCGGTGTGGCCCGCTGGACACGTCGAGCTCCGCATGACCGCCGCGTTAACGGTGCTCATGTCGTACTGTGTCATGCCTCTACCGTTGCCCTTGCAAACGCTGGGTGCGATTCTGCATACGGGCGCAGCCCTTGTGGTCGTGGCTTGGCTCAACCCGCTGGGGGATATCGGAGGAGTGGTCGGAGAGGCGATCTGGCTGGTGCTGATCAATGTCCTGGGGATGTTTCTCTCCTATCGCCTGCACGCCCGCCAACGAATGCTATTCGCAGCGCTGTTGCGGCAATCGGAGTTGTCATCGAGCCTGGGTAAGGCTCTGGCCGAAGTGCGCACCCTGCGCGGGCTAATCCGGGTGTGTGCGTGGTGCCACAAGGTGGACACGGGTGTGGACTGGCAGCAATTGGAGGCGTATGTTCGGGACCACAGCCACGCCGAGTTCACCCACGGTATCTGCCCCGTCTGCCTGGAGACCGCGACGAAGGAGATGACCACGAAATCGATCTGATTGTGTAGCCGTCTCTTCGGTTTGAACGAAAGTGCCATCGCTGGGCTATCGGAAGTCAGTGCCCCGGACGGCTCTGATCGGATGCTCTCCTCGGCAGCGGGAATGATTAACCCCTGAGCGCGGTGAGATCCGCGCGCAACGTGGCTTCGTTGGTCACGCCTTCGTATCGGCGCACCACTTCACCGTTGCGGAAGATCAACAGGAGTGGAATCGCCGATACTTGGAACTTGGCGGCAAGTTGCGGGTTGGACTCGGTGTTTACCTTGCACACCTTGAAGTCGCGTGCGAGGGAGTGCAAGGTCGGGTTCATCGCCCGACAGGGACCGCACCACGGCGCCCAGAAGTCCACCAGTACCGGTCCTGGGTCGTCCAGCACTTCGCGTTTAAAGTTGTACTCTTCGAGTAGCATTTCTCACCTCAGGTTATGCGACTTTTGAAGTCCCAAGAGGAGAGTGGTCCGCGGAGCGAGCGGACCACTCTCAAGTCACCCCCCGATCTGCTTCAGATAGCGCTCGGCCGAGCGCTCCACGGCAGCCTTGGCGTCGGTCTTCACGAGTTGTTCGGGAAACGCTCCATACAGGCGTTCGTAAGTGAATGGCTTGAGGCTTTTCACGATCTGGCGGATCGCGGCGGAGCCGAGCGGAATCATGTTCGGGTACGAGTACATGAAGCTGACCCACCGGCGGTCCTGGCACACATACGGTTGATCACCGGACAACAACACCCCTTTGCCATCCGCGCCAGCCGGCCAGTGCAGAACCTGGAATCCGTCGAAATGCCCGCCAGTCTTCACCAGAGTGAGGCCGCCGAACAGCGATTTCGTCTCACCTTCCCAGAACTTCACCACGTCGTCGGGACGCATGATCCATTTCGCGTCGAGCTTGTGGATGTGGATCGGGATCTTCCCGAACGCGTGACTCCATTCCACCATCGTCGTGTAGTAATGGGGATGAGAGACCGCGACCGCTGCCAGCCCGCCGAGCTTCTTGATTGCGGCAATCGTTTCCTCGTCGAGCGGTGGAACGCAGTCAAAGAGGATATTTCCCTCCTTGGTGCGAACTAGAAACGCCCGCTGTCCGATCCCGGCCTTGGGCTGCGGATGGATGGAGTGGAGGTCGGCTTCCTCCTTCGTGAACACGTTCTTGTGGGTCTTGCGGTAGTCATCGAGTGTCGTCCATTTCTGCCCGCCATGACCCACATACTGACGCTCATCGAGACAGATCGGGCACCCCTCCGGCGCTTTCTCGGAAGCAGCAAACTGGATTCCGCAGGTCATACAGATGAAATGCTTCATGGCGGCATCTCCTGCGGTGGCAGAACCACCCAGCCCGAGAGCAAGGCCGGCGGTGGAGTGTTTGAGGAAAGTCCGGCGCGTTTGGCGGTGTGGCATGGAGGATGCTCCGGGGAAATCCGCTGAGCGAGCATACTTCTATTGTAGGCTTGCTCGGCCGGGCTCGATTCGGGAGGAGCAGAACGAATGGCGACGGAGACACCGGCACCACCTTCTCGCCTCCGTGCGATGAGTCGCGCATTCTCCGACCGCAATTATCGTCTTTATTTCGCTGGCCAGGGTATCTCTCTGGTCGGCACCTGGATGACGCGACTGGCAACCGGCTGGCTCGTGTTTCGGCTTGGTGGATCGAACGCCGCCTGGTTGCTCGGTGCGGTCAGTTTTGCCAGTCTGGCGCCGGCTTTTTTTCTTGGTCCTCTGGGCGGTGTGCTCGTGGATCGGTGGAATCGGCATACGGTTCTGGTCGTCACGCAAATCCTCTCGCTTTTGCAATCCGCTGCGCTTGCCTGGGTCGCGTTCACCGCGGGGCCGGGCGAAGGCACGGTTTGGGTGATCGCCGGGTTGAGCGTTGTGCAGGGACTGGTCAACGCCTTCGATATGCCGGCCCGGCAGGCACTTCTGGTTGAAATGGTTGTCCGCCGCGAACACCTCTCGAACGCCATTGCCCTAAATTCTTCGCTGGTGAATGGTTCGCGATTGGTGGGACCAGCCATCGCCGGTGCAGTGATTGCCGCGGCGGGGGAGGCGTGGTGCTTCGTCATTGATGCGGTGAGTTACCTGGCAGTGGTGATGGCACTGCTGGCGATGCGCCTGCCGAAGAAAGAGCGAGTTCACAAACCCGGTTCGGTGGGGAAGCACTTCATCGAAGGAGTGCGCTATGCGTTCGGGTTCACGCCGATCCGCTCGTTGTTGATGCTCCTGGCGCTCGTTAGCTTCGCGGCCATGCCGTATAGCGTATTGCTGCCGGTATTCGCAGCGGATGTGCTTCACGGTGGACCGAACACGCTGGGTATCCTATCGGCGTCGTCTGGTCTTGGGGCGTTGGCGGGGGCACTATATTTGGCTTCGCGGTCCTCGGTGTTGGGGTTGGGGCGTGTCATCGTCATCGCGACCTTTGCGCTGGGCATTGGGTTGATTGGCTTCTCGCGATCAGAAGAAGTGTGGCTATCGGTGGGGCTGTTGGTGCTGACGGGTGCGGGGATGATGATCCAGATGGCCGCGTCGAACACACTCATCCAGACGATGGTTGATGAGGACAAACGCGGTCGCGTGATGGGCTTCTTCGGGATGGCGTTTCAGGGTGCGGCACCCTTTGGCAGCCTGTTGGCTGGTTGGTTGGCGCAGGATATCGGCGTGCGTGGAGTGGTGCTGGGCTCGGGAGTGGTCGTGCTTGTCGGCGGATTGATTTTCGCCACACAGTTACCGCGCATCCGTCGAACTGCCCGGCCGGTGTATGCACGGCTGGGGCTTGTGCCGGAAGTGGTCGGCGGCGTGAACACGGTGAGCGAACTGGCGCCAGAACGACAGAGCTGAGGTAGAGTGGTGCGCTCGCGGAGCGAGCGCACCACACTAAAAACCTCACACAGTCACCCCCCCGAGAGGCGCAAGAGCAAGTTCGTACTCATGTGGTGGCGTCAAGTTGGCGTTCGCGTATAACACCCACGCCCGTCGGCTCCCCGGTCGGGCGCCGCCGTCATCGGGAGTATCTCCGTGCGCTCGTTCTCCATCATCTGCCTCCTCGGCCTTGTCCACCCCCTACTGGCGGAACCCCCGAAGGAACCGACGGACCAGGAGAAACTCCAGGGCGAGTGGGTGCTGGTGGGTCTAGAAGTCCGCGAGGAGTCCGTCCCGGCGGAGAAACTCGCCGGCACGACGCTGGTCATCAAGAAGGACAAGTACACCACCGTGGTGAAGAAGAAGGAGTACCCGGTGACCTTCACCCTGGATCCGAAGCAGGATCCCAAGCACATCGACATGCTCATCCCGGGTGACTCTGGGGAGCCGCAGTTGTCCAAGGGCATCTACAAGATTGAGGGGGACAAGCTGATCATCTGCCGGGGCCAGGCACCGGGCGGGGACCGCCCCCGCGACTTCGTCAGCAGCGCGACCAACGACGTGTTTGTGGTGACCTGGGAGCGGAAACCGAAACCTTGAGTGTCGGTTCGGTCGGATTCGCGTGTTCGTCATTGACGCCGGTCTGTCTTTACTGAATGTGCCTTACGGAGCCAACTCAACCGGCGCGCCGTCGGTCCAGCTTACGGGTCGCGTGGTGAGGAACACTTCGTTCCCAGTCAGTGATTCCCACGCCACTGCATCGCCCTTCGGTGCGGGCCGCGTTTGCTTTTGCAGAATCTCCACCATACCGTTCTGGCGTGTGCCGAGCTTCACGGGTGTCTTCAAACCTTTACCACCCTCAACGCGAACCGCAAACGGCTGTTCTTCGGCGGTCGAGATTGCCCCTGCGGGCACGACCCACGCTCCCGTTCGCTCGGTGACAAACCGCGCGGAAGCGAACATGCCGGGTCGCAATACTCCATCCGCGTTCGGCAAATCGATCTGCACGTGCAACGTCCGCGTGGTGGTGTCGAGCGCCCAACTGAACCGCGTGACCGTGCCGGAAATCTCCCGGTCGCCCTGGGCTTGGAGACGAACCGTGACCGGCATCTTCTCGGTGACCAGTGCGGCTTCGGTTTCCGGGACATCGACGAACACGCGAACGGGATCGGTGCGGACCACAACGAAGAGCGGCGGTTGAACCGACCCGGATACGGGCGGCGTGACGTACTGTCCGCGATCGATGTTCCGCTGCACCACCACGCCCGCGAAGGGCGCTTTAACCGTGGCGTATTTCAACCACTCGTCCTGACGCCGTGCATCTGCCGCAGCGACGTCGAGCTTGGCTTTCGCAACAGTCACTCCCGCTTCGGCCTTCACGCGAGTTGCAACGGCCGAAGCTTTAGCCGCCGTCGCGGCGGCGATTCCCGCTTCGGCTTCCTTCACCGCCGCTTCCGCGGTCTTCACTTGGTCCTGCGTAGTGTCGTAATCGCTCTGGCTGGCGGCGCCTCGCTCGCGGGCTGTTTCGATGCGTTTGAACTCGGCCGTCCAGTGAAAGACGTTGGCATCGGTGCGGGCTTTCGTCGCCTGTGCCTGTGTGACCAGAGCCGCCGCACGCAGTTCGTCGGCCTTCGCGGCTTCGAGTGTTGTTTCCGCCGCCGTCACTTCCGCGCGGGCCAGTTCGACTGCCGCTAAGCGGCGTTTCAGTTCTTCACGCTCTTCCGGTACGCGCAGCTCGGCGAGAACTTCCCCCTCCTCAACGCGCTGGCCGATGTCGGCGTTCCACACCGAGACGAAACCCGGAATCTTGACGTAGATTGGCGTCTGTTCGTAGCCCTCGACGCGGCCGGGCTGTTCGATCGTTTTGCGGATCGTCTTGCGGATGGGCTGAACGGTCTTCGTGCCCGTTGACTTCGCAGCCGTCTCCGACGCGGCAGGTGGAGGACTTGGTTCTCCCCGGAGTTTCGTGACACCGATGCCCGCCGCAAGTAGCAGCGGCACGGCTCCCACCGCCAGCAGCCAGCGCCGCCGCGAACGAACGGGTGGCTTGGGCAGAGCTGGCGTACCGAAAAAGGGAGTCGGCGTATGTTCAAGGAACTTCATCATGGCGATGTCCTCTCAAGACGAAAGCAGGACTAACCACAGAGACACGGAGAAAGCAGGAGAGATTCGAGTTGTTGAACTCGGTTTGTCTTGGTCTTCTTGTTTTCCTCGGTTTTCTCTCCCCCGCCGCGCGGGGACCCTCTCTGTGTCTCTATCTGTGGTTAGTTACTCTTCTTTCCATTACCGCGTCTCAGTGGTCAGGCTTTCAGCGTTCAGATTCATTTCGTCGGGGCGATAGTGGGTACTTGCCGGGTCCGCCGGGTCAAGCGATGCAGACGCCGTGTCCGCACCGGTACGTACGGCTGTGAAGACTGCGGGGAGAATCAGGAGCGTGGTGGCAGTGGAGGCGAGCAGTCCGCCGATCACCGCCCGGCCCAGCGGCGCGGTCTGGTCGCCGCCATCGCCTAGGCCCAGGGCCATCGGAATCATGCCTGCGAGCATCGCCATCGAGGTCATCAGAATCGGCCGGAGGCGACGTTTTGCACCTTCGGCGGCGGCTTCGGCCGCTCGGTGGGGCGATGCAGGCAAGGTCTTGCGGTGCTGTTCGGCGAAGGTCACCAGCAGAATCGCATTGGCGACCGCCACGCCGACGGCCATGATCGCGCCCATGAACGACTGGATGTTCAGCGTTGTGCCGGTTGCGAGGAGAGCAATCACCACGCCCGACAACACCGCTGGCACCGCCGAGACCGCCACCCCCGCCAGCTTCGGCGACTGGAAGTAAGCCGTGAGCAGGATCAGGATCGCGACGACCGACAGAATCAGACCAGCCGCGAGTCCGTCAAACATGACCCGCATCGGCTCGATTTGGCCGCGAACATCGACACGCACTCCACGCGGCGGTTGACCAGCGCGGGCGATAGCAGCATCAATTTCATTGGCCACACGACCCAGGTCGCTGCCTTCAACGTTACCAGTGAGACTGATCATTCGCCGCAGGTTCAACCGGTCGTACTGGGCCGGCGCCGTGCTTTCTTTGATGGTGGCAACATCGCGCAAAAGGAGCTGGCCTTTGTCCGTTTGCTTCACCCCGATCTGCCCGACTTCGCCGGCGTAGTTCATGCGCCGTGGAGGAACTTGCACCTGGACGAGGTAGCCGAAGCCAGTCGCCGTTTCGGTCCAGTACATCGGCTGAACAAACCGGCTGGATGACGTGGCTTCGACGAAGGATTTCCCCACTTCCGCCACCGTCACGCCGCTCTTGCCGACTTTTGCACGGTCGAGTTTCACCTCGATTGTGGGGGCATCCTGGGCCTGGCCATATTGCAGGTCGCGAATGGCGGGGATCTTCTCCAGTTCGGCTCGCACTTTCGCCGCGTGGGCCTTGTTGTCCGCGATGTTCGGGCCATACACGGCCACTTCGATCGGCGTTGGCGAACCGAAGCTCATGACTTCGTTCACGATGTCAGCCGGTTCGAATGAGAGCCGGATTTGCGCGGCGCGCTTCTCGGCATCGGCCGGGTCGCCGCCTTCGGCGATGGTTTTCTCTTTCAACCAGTTGCCCAGCTTGCCAGGAAGTTCACGCCGCAAACGCGACTTCAGTTCCTCGATCCGCACTCCGCTGTCTTTCTTGAATCCGAGCCGCAGAACGGCTTCTTCCGGCCCGCTCGTCCATGAGTAGACCGCGTTGATTGGGTAGCTTGAAGGGGCAACGCCGACATAACCAACCGAGATGTCCAGATTGCCCGGCCCCACCACTTCTTCAATGCTCCGAACGGCTTCCTTGGCTAACTCCTCGGTACGCTCGATGCGAGTACCGGTCGGGGCTTTGATTCGTAACTGGAACTGACCCGCATCGACTTTGGGGAAGATCTCGCGGCCGACTTGCGGCGCTGCACCGACCAGCAATGCCAGCGCCACGATGGCATACACACCGATCACAGCGCGGCGGTGCTGGATGGTGAAGCCCACGAACTTCGTATACGCATCGGTGATGCGGTCGAAGAATCCGCCGTGGTGTCCGTGCCCGTCGCCAACGTGCGCCGGGTTCTTGCGGAGCAACCACACACTCACTACCGGCACGAACGTGCTGGAGAGAATGTAACTGGTGATCATCGCGAAGCCGACCGACATCGCCAGTGGCGCGAACAGGTCGCGTGCCGAACCCTGCATGAAGAACACCGGCACGAAGACTGCGAGGATACATAACATCGCGAGCAAACGAGGAACCGCCGTTTCACTGTTCCCGCGCCGCACCGCCACGCCGACCGAGTCCGTATGCTCGAGTTGTGTGTGGATGTTCTCGACTTCCACCGTTGCTTCATCGACCAGAATGCCGACCGCCAGGGCCAGCCCCCCGAGCGTCATCAGGTTCACGGTCTGCCCGGTGGCCCACAGAGCCATGAGGGCTCCCATGAGCGCGAGCGGGATGTTCAGCACGACCACGACGACCGAACGCCAGTCGCGGAGGAAGATCAGCACCATGATGCCGGTCAGTATCGCGCCGAGCATGCCTTCCGTGGCAACTCCTTCCATCGCGTGCTTGACATACGGCGATTGATCGAACTCGAACTTGAGTTTCACATCCGGCGGAAGGGCTTCCTGCATGCGCGGGAGGTTCGCTTTCAGCAGATTCACCACATCCAGCGTGCTGGCGTCGGCTCGTTTTGTGACGGTCAGATACACGGTGCGTTTGCCGTTGACCGTGGCATAACCGGTGGCGATGTCCGAGCCGTCTTCCACCTGCGCGACATCCCGGATGAAGATCGTCGGCCCCTCTCCTTTCTTGAGGGGAATGTCGCCGATTTCCTGCCATGACGCCACAGTGCCATCGAGAGGAACCATCGGCGTCTCGTCGCCGATGCGCACGTTGCCGGAGGGAACGATGAGATTCCCGGTGTTGAGAGCAGCCGTGAGGTCGTCGAGAGTGAGCTTGTAGGCTTTCAGTCGATCGGGATCGACGTTCACGTTGATCGTGCGGAGGTTGCCGCCAACTGGCGGCGGGCTCGTCACACCCTTCAAGCTGCCAAAGATCGGCCGCACGCGAAGGAGCGCGAGGTCTTGCAATTCCCCCGGTGAGCGTTCGGTTTCGCTTTCCAAGACGAGATAACCCACGGGTGCGCTACCGCCATCGAGCCGCACGATGAATGGCGGAATGGTACCGGGAGGCATGAAGGCCCGGCTGCGGTCCACGTAGGCGGTGGTCTCGGCCATCGCCTGTCCCATGTCGGTGCCGGGGTGGAAGTACAACTTCACGATCCCCATGCCCTGAATTGTCTTGCTCTCGGTGTGATGAATGCCGGAGATGTAAAGCGAGTGCCCCTCGTAGTACGAGATAAGCTGACTTTCCATCTGCGCGGGGTCCATGCCGCCGTAAGGCTGCGCGATGTAGATGACGGGGATATTGAGCTTCGGGAAGGTATCGACGGACATCCGCTGCGAGGCGAGTACGCTCCCCACGGCCAGCGCCGCGACCGCAGCCATCACTGTGATCGGGTGTCGGAGGGCAAAGACAATCGGATTGAGTGACGCGTTCATGGTGACTCTCTCCCGCGAATGAATCGTCCCCACCATAAAAGCGAAGGTCGTACCGCGAACGAGAGAAACGCGCATCCTCCATGTTTCAAGGCGTTTTCGAGCGCTAAGCGGGCGGCCTCGGGCAGAACTGCCGAAGGAAAAGTGCCGGCCCGTCGGCAGGTGCCGATGGGTCGGCAGTAGGGAATGAGTTGTTGCGTTTCGGTGTGGGTTGGGTATGTTCTTCAGTGTCCTCGCGGAGTGTTTAGCTCGTCGCTTTGCGACAGGACGATGTTGCGTCGTCCGAGCGTTTCGCCAGTCATCGTTCGTGAGGAAGGCTGTTCCAGCCCCGCTTTCGCCTGGTACCAGATCTGGATTTCCAGAGTCTGGAACAACCTCACCAATCGCGGTTCTTTGGAAATCCAGATCTGGTACCAGGCGGCAGGTCCGTGAGCCTTCCGCACTCCAGGCCGGGAAGTAGACACTGCGAGGGCACCGACCAACCCACAGGAATCTTCCGTGTGGCCGGCACCGACGGATCGGGGATGACTCCCCGATCCGTTCTTCTTGGTATGCACCCTGGGGCATGGCCGCTCGATGTGAGGAAGCGAAATGGGGAAACATCACCTCCTGCAGTTTGAATCCCGACACCAGCCGCTCTTGTCGCGGCCGGCGTTTGCGCGTCGCGTGGGTCGAAACTTCGCCGCCGCATCGACACTGATTGGAGTGTCGCTTGGAGGTGGAATGCTGGGCTACCGCCTGACCGAAGGCATGGACTGGATCGACGCTTTTGCCAACGCATCCATGATTCTGTCTGGAATGGGACCATTGGAGCCGCTCAAGACCACGGGCGGAAAGTTGTTCGCCGGTTTCTACGCGCTTTACAGTGGCTTGGTGCTGATACTGGCGTCAGGAATCGTGTTGGCGCCGATGGTGCACCGCATGTTCCACCAATTCCACCTGGAAGCCGACAAGCAATAATTGCGGTGATTGTTGCGTGGGCAGTTCTGATGAGGTACCGGTCGAACGCGACGGTCTGGAGCAACCCCGCGGTTCGTGGTTCCGTCCCGTACGACCGGTACCTCATCCCGGCGTTGTCGTGAGCCTTCCGCACCTCAGGTCGAGAAGTAAACGCTGCGTGAACACAAATGGCCAGGGTGTTCACCCGGGTTTCAACCCTGGCCTCAGGGAGATTATTTCCAAGTGCATAGCGCTACGGTTTCGGCGTATCACCCGCGGTTGCGGCTTCCGCGCTGGGCTTCGATTTCAGCCCCACGGTGTTCACCGCGACGACACGGTAGTTGTGCTTCTTGCCGGGCTCCGCTTTCTTGTCCGTGAACTCCATGAGGGCGAGCGGTTGTGGAGGGGTGTCGCTGTATTGCAACCCCTGAAAGATGGGGCGGCCGAACGGGTTCTTACCTTGTTCGGGGACATTGGCGAGAAACTGCCCGTCGCGTTCGATGATGAAGCTCGCCAGTCCGCTTTCGAGATCGGCCTCGGCTTGCCATGTCAGTTTGTTTCCGCGCAGCCGCACTTTGCTGGGTGCGGGTGGTGGAGTGGCGTCCGTGACTTTCGTGTCCTTGACGTATTCCATCCATGCCTTCGCGATGGCTTCGTTCGGCAGCCATGCGGCCTTGAGAGCATCGCCCGTATACTTCTCGGCGGGAACAGCTTCTCCTCCGAGGACGGGACCAAGCCACGCCTTGTCTGTTGGCATGGCCTTGAGCGGATCGCCAGCGGCCTTGGGAAGACGATCGCTGAGACAGGCATCGAGCCAGGGAATAGCCAGGTAGCGCTGATTGCCGCAATCATGGCTCGACAGCGGATCGATTGACACGCCGACGAGTGCGCCTTTCCCGCGAATTTCGTTGAAGAACAACTCATTGGCGGGCCATACACCCGCGAACTGCTTGTCCTTGACGGTGACGCCCTCTTTCGTGCCGAGATTGCACATCATCGGCACCTTCAGCGCGCCGGCCGGCACGGTATGGGCCTTGATTCCCTTGCGGGCCGCATCGGCCTTCACGAGCGGCACGCCCGAACGCAACCACGCCGCGGCGACGCGGTCTGGATGCAACAGCACCATTCCTCCCGCCCAGTGCCCGCCACCGCTGTGCCCCCAAAGGGCCCACGGCACGGTTGCCAGTTCGGGATGGCCCGACTTTGTCCCGAGATCGGCGAGGCATTTCTGAAAAGCGGCATCGGAACCGTTTCGCGGATCGCACCACATCTGGCAGTCGGCCTTCTCCGGCTGTTCATAAGACGGAGCGAGTACCGCGCAATCGTGCTTCTTCGCCAGCGCCTGCCAGTGCAGGTCGTACGCTCCCGTGAGCCCCGACTTACACGACCCTTCGCCGCAACCATGCTGGTGAACGATGACGCCGCGCAGCGTTTTCACATCCTTCGGGATCCAGATCGTGTAATTGACCGCGAAGATCAGCTCGCCCGGTTTGGATGACGCCTCGTAGCGCACGCGATAGTACGGAGGCTCGGCGGGAGGAAAGACATCATAAGGTGGCTTCTGGGCACGCAGTTCCGTTGCGCCGACAACGGCGAACAGACAGAAAAACCAGCAGCACTTTGCGATGGGCCGGATCATGGAGCGTGCTCTCCTGAAAATGGGGATATCCGCGGCGAAGACAAACGGTCTTTATGTGGCAGATAGGCTTCTTCCTACGGTTACTTTTTGCCGGTGGCGACGAGAACTGCCACTCCCTCGCCTCAACTTGCAGGCTCAGGTTGAATCTCCGCTCGTGGTACGATTACCGACTCGCCATCTATCTACCCAACCACGTCGCCCTGTTCGTCGATCAACTCGCCTGCCTCGTTGCGTCCGACGACAGTGATTTCGCAGATGATTACGATGTTGTGCCCCAGGATGCCACACGAACACCGGTCGGCTTCGGTGAGCTGGTATTTCGGTTCACCCTTGTGGTAAAAACGGAATTGCAAGGGTGCATTGCAACGCGGGACTTTTGCCGCGAGCCGACCAAGATGGCTCCGAGAACTTCGCAGGCTCATGATTCCCTCGGGGTTAGTGTCCGCTCCAGTTCCTCGATCTTTTTTTGAATTTCGGAAAGCTCCGTCACCTTCAGCCCGAGTCCGATGATTTGCATGGCTGCACTCAACTTCACCCGTTCATTCGAACTGTGCAGTAACCCCTCGAGAGTTTCCGCCGCTCGTGTCATGCTGGCCGCCAATCGCCCGGCCACGTCGTGAACGATCTCAGAACGGAGTTCTTCGACGCGGGCTATGAACTGCGGGTCTTCTTTCCACCTCTGCACCGTTCGTTCGGTCATTCCCGCGGCCGCCGCTGCCTCGGCAATGTTTTTGCCGCTGGCCAGCGCTACGGCTGCGAGATCGCGGTTCGCTTGCTTTGTTCCGCCGGGCATGGGTTTTCCTCCGGTGTCGTCTGGTGTCGGGTTTTGCAGGTTTTTCTTGACGGTTTGCTTGCTTTGTTCTCGTGGCAAAGTTCGTCCGGTGTCGTCTGGTGTCGGGTTTTGGCAGCTTTTTCTCGCTGGTGCGTCCGGCTAACAATTTCAGATCGCCGCCTCTCGGCACGTTCGCGGCCCACCGGCACGTTAGCCCGAAGCGCCAGCGAGGCGACCATCTCTCGGCTCCTCTGGGCCGGATAGCTCTGACATTCTTGCCGCGAGAAGACGAGCAATCGCGGCGCGCGGGATGAGTCGCCGTGTGCCGAGTTGCGTGTAGGGGAGTAGGCCCTGAGCCATCAGCATGTAAGCCTTCGTACGACCGATGCCGTACTCTTTGGTGAGCCCCTCCACCGTGACCGAGCCATTCCCAAAGAGATCTTCGTTTGTATTGCTCATCCTCCACCTCTTTGTTCAGTTCATCCGGCCAGTGGTGAACATCCACGTCTGGCCTTGTACGGCAGATGGCAAGGAGTATGCTGATTTTGGTGACCTTAGCGTTGCACCGAAGAAAAAGTTTATCCACATGGAATCAAAGAAAACGCCGAAAGAGACGAAGTGCGCTTCTCGTTGTCTGGGGAAATGCTCCCGATGCAAGGAGTTCTTTTACACCGTGCGGCGTTCGGCTTCTGGGCTGTGCGGCAAGTGTCGAAAAAAACCGAGACGAGTCGCTCGCTGCGCGTGGTGCAAGATTGGATTCACGGCGCATCGCTCAACGGGGCGATACTGTAGCGCGACGTGTCGCTCGCGTGCTTTTCGTGTCCCGTCTTCAACGCGCAGGAAGCGACTCGGTTGGCGGAAATGTGAGATGTGCGACGTGCGGTTCCACCCCATCCGCAACTTGCAACGCTGTTGTGGTCGCAAATGTCAGCTTGAAGCATTTCGACGGCGAAAAACCATCAGGACACTGCATCAGAAGAAAGTGAGTTGGGAGAAAATCGCTGAACGGTTTGGGGTAACGATTGCGCTGATAAGACGGTGGGCACGCGAGGAGAGGAAGCTGGTCCAGAGATAGGGACGGGCCAGCGTGTATTTCAACTCCCGCCGCTCTTCTTCACCCACATGCGGCACATGTGGGGTTTCTTGGGCAGCGCTGGGCTTTTCGAGGGGGGCGCGAACCGCTAGACTGTGACATGCGTCACCTGTGTGAAGGCATTCGGTGAAGAAACGGTTACGCAAAGTAGCGTTTGGAGAGGTGGCAGAGTGGTTGAATGCGTCGGTCTCGAAATGCAAACAGACGAGTTTTTCACTTCCCGCACAACACGCAGCAAACGCTAGGATTAATGGGATTTGATTCACGTCTTCGAAACTCCTGAAAACACAACCAAACTTAACAAAACTGACGGTTCTGGTTGTCGAGACAACCGCTCATCCACGCTTCGCATCGGCCGCACGTCTGGCCGTCTGTGTGGGAGTCTCGGGGAGAGATGTGCCGAGCAGTTCAGCCGCTTCGCGCGCATCGTTGCGGAGTCGTCTCGCCGTCTGCGCTGGTGTTTCTGGGATCGGTTGATACTCCGGGTTGCAGTCGCGTTCGAACTGCGCCCATGCTTCCGGGGAAATGAACCACTTCCAGCCGAACCGCTTCGCGTTGAGCCTCACCTTACGGCCGTCGATCGTCACGCCGTTCTTTATCCAGTTCCAGACGGTAGGCTTGCTCACGCTGAGACGCTTCGCGAGTTGTCCAACCGTTTCGGATGTGCCGTCTGGGTTCGGGTTCGCGTCTTTCCCTTGTGGCGCCTTCACGGTCATGGAACACCTCCGAAATCGAAATGGAAACGTGCTGCGGAAGTGTACCGACAGACGCGAGGGATGGAAGTATCAAAAGCGCGAAAATACCATAAACTCCAGGGTTTGCGTTACAAGTAACACTCACGAGTTGTAACGACGCGAAACGAAAAGCCCCGCCGAAGCGGGGAGTGAGGGCAAAGTTCTGGTGCGGGTCACCGGGATATCCGGATCTTCGTCCGCTGTCGGCTGCGTATCACCGTGCCAGAGACGCCATTATGGGGCACGCTTGGGCGTCTGCGCCGTGTCATTCGGGTCTTGCGATTTATTGATTTTCGAATTATCATATTATTTCTGGGTAATGTGGGTGTTGTTATCGACACGCGCCGGTGTGGACGGGTTCGCGCGAACCCGAATCAGTTTTGATTCGCAAGTTCACCGAATGCGTTCTGGGCCAACTGTTGCACGTTCCAGGCGAAGCGCTCGGAGGTGGAGGCGGCGCGCCCGTGTCGCTGCCGCGTCGGCCTTCTCCCGCGTTTGTACCTTCAACCTCGCGAGGATGGGATAGCACCACTTCGGGAGCGTCGTTCGTGCCGCGAACTTGTCCACGGCTACCACGTTCTTCACAGCTTCCGCGAGGTTGCGGGCTGCGTCGATTGATGCCAGTTCAGCCGCCAGCCATTCGGCCGTGGGTGTGAGCGCGCTCATGCGTTCGTCCTCGAAGCATAATGAGCCGAACCCCGGCCCGTGGGGATCGCATAACCGGCGCGTCCGGCGCGATCGGTAGAATGGGTGTGCTCGGAAGTGTAGTAAAGGATTACCAGAACCGCAAGCGTGTTCCTGAAATACTAAGAAAATGTTACAGTGGACGAAATCTCTTCTGAGGGATGAGTCGAAGACAACCGGGAGTCCCAACCATGCCAGAGGTCGTGCGGATGTCAAGCGGTTTCGGTGTCCGCCTGAAGGAGCTTCGCGCGAATGCGGGGATGACACAGGAAGCACTTGCGCGCGCCGCGAACGTCAGCCTTGCCACTGTCGCGAAGTTGGAGCGCGGAGAAACCGATCCAACGTGGAACACGGTTCGCGCTCTGGCTAAGGCGCTGGGGGTGTCTATCGCGGAGTTCGACGTTCCCGACGAACCGGCCCCGCCAGAGCAACAGCCGACGCCAGCGGACAAGCCAAAGAAGAAGCCGAAGAAGTGAAGAAGGGGGCGAAAGCCCCCTCTTGCGTTCTGCCCGTCGCAATCACACGGTCACACCTTCGCCTCTTCCACCGGGTAGCTTTCAGCCCATCCAATCAGCCGTTCCCAGCCCCGTTTCATCGCGTCCAGCGTTTGCCGAACTTCCTCACAAGTGAACGTCTCCTCGCACCCAGTACAGCGGAACTCCCGCGATCCGTCGAGGTCCATGCAGACCAGCGCGCTTGCGTCCCAACACTTGATGCAGATGGCGTTCATGTTCACTCCGGTTTGATTTCCGCCGCGTCAGTCGCGACACATTTATATACGTCCGGGGAGCCAGATTATTCAAGAGGGTTCCCGAAGTAATTTGCGTCCGGGACGCCATGCACCTAGAATCATGGAGAACAGAGGAGAAAGAAATGCGCGAGATTCCGCTTTCTGAGTTCGGGCTTATGACCGTCGCGGACGTGTGCGCCGAGAAGGGATTGGCGCCGAAGACGGTTCAGAACTGGATTAACGCTGGGTTGCTCCCCGTGGTCGTCGTTGGGTCGGGTCGATCGGCAAAGTTCTTGCTTCGCGAGGAAGACGTGAAAGCCTTCACGCCACCGGCCCGCGGCAGGCCAGCGAAAGAGAAATCAGATCCGAAGAAGGGGAAGCCGAAGAAAGCCGGAAAGAAGTGAACGGAGCGCGCGAAATACCCCTCTGAGCATTCACGCCAGAGGGTTTACCATGTCCTCGCCTTTCGAGTTCACAGACACTCCCAGCCGCGGCCGATCGCGTCATCCGGCCGGCCCATCCTGGCTACACAGCTTCTCTGCGACATTTGCCGCGGTACTCCTCGCGGGCATCCTGCTCTTGCTCGGAATCCGGTTCTACGTGATGTGGAGCGTTCGCGACGCGCTGGAACGGGTGAAGCAACCGGCGCCCGCGAAAGTGTAGAGGTGAGCGCATCTCGGATGGCGGTCTCGGTTGCAACCAAGATTGTGTGAAGGTTGAATCGCGTGCGAAAATCGTCTTGGGTCAATTTCTCCCGTCTTGGGTCAATTTCTCCCAAAAAATTCCGTTGGTGCGCGAGCGAATAGGAATTAGAGGCCCAAATGAACAACAAGAAAAAATCAAAGCCTGCGGCACCTCCTCCATCACAAACACCACCAACGCCGAGTTCCGCAACTCAACCACCATCCAGTCCGCCGACGTCGAGTGATAAGAACCCGCCCGCCCCAGTTTCAAAGTGGACAAAATTAACTGCTTTCATCGCCGTTTTGGCATTAGTGGTATCGTGTCTGTCGTATCGTGTCTCAGATCGCCAAGCCGCTCTGAATCAATTCGCGCAAGATCGCGCCTCCGGCAAGATCCGGGCACATTTCGCCTTCGTCCAAATGAAAACCACCGATCCGGCTCTGGAAAAGCTGTTAACGAAAAAAGAAGTGGGGACCGACAAAGACATACTCCGTCTGGACTCCGTTGATGATATGCTTCGCTGGGGGCCGCGGGTTTCGATCAAGAATACTGGCGAAGAGATAATCGACGCGCTGAGAGCCGATGTTACCTACATCCGTGGTCGCGCCTATGGATTTGGGGTGAAGCAAATTGAACCCCACCCAATCACCCTCTCTGAACCTAGTTCTGCCGAGAACGCCTCATTCGGTAAATTACTTCCTCAGCAACACGCAGTAATCTTTTTGGACTCACTGCTGCTGGATCAGATGGCGCTAGCGCAAGCAGAATTCTACCCTGATAAAGATCGGGAGGGCGTTTTCCGTATTGAAGTATACTGCCGGATTGTGGGCGTCACGTCATACGATTCGATGGAACCAAGGAAGGCCATGCAGTTCATTTTCCACTGGCGACCAACCGTGTTTGCGGATGAGAAGAAGTGCGAAGCTCTCCTGAATCGCCAACTCCGCGTGCACATCGTAGATGCGGAACGGTGAGCGAATCCATCAAGTGAACCCGTATTATTCGGATAGATACCCATGATTAGCTTCGACCCCCCCAACCAAGGATCACCTCCCGACCCGGCCGGTATCGCCCGCGATCCAGGGCGCGAGCTTCCAAGATGTACACGGCGGGTAGTGTGGCACACCCAACGGTGTTACCCGCCCCACCTCCACGCCGAAGTGGTTCATGCTGGATACAGGAACAGCCCCGCCGCGGTCGTCCCGCTCTTCCGAACCACTGCGAACCGGCCGCGGTATTGCTGGCCAGCCATGACAACAAACCGCCGGTCTTCCTTATCGTCCTTCAGGCGTGCTATCAAGTCGCCGGGTGTACTGCACCAGAAAACCGTGCACACCTCGGACAACTCATGATCTCCAGTTGAGACGTCCAAAACCACCGACCGGACCGGAACACCGTCCGGGGTTGCTGCGTGCTGGGCGAACTTGTCTACTGTCATTGATCCCCCAAGTTAAAGCTTCGCCAGTCTCTTTCCAGTGGCTTACGCTGGCGTCGCAGACCGTGCCGCTTGGATGCGGTCGCGAATCGCCAGTACCTTGTTTGGTGTTGCGTTTGGAGCTTCGGCCACCGTCCCAGCCCGCGAACGCGCCGCGGGGGTCAATCCTAACTCTGCCGCCAGTTGCCTCACCTTGTTCAGCAGGTCAGACCGCCACTTCAACCCCGGATGCGGCTTGCGGAGGGTCGCGCCAGTGGGACGGCCGTTGCGGTCCACGGTTGGCACGTCAACCATCAGCCCATCGGCGTCAATATCACGGGAAAGCGTTTCGAGGTCTCCGACCGCGACGCAGTACGCCGCGAGAATATCGCGATCAACAAGTGTGAGCGTTCCGGCCGCGGTCATCTCGCGAACGGTACGCTTCCACACGGCACGCGCCGCTTTGCCGAGATGCTTCGGCATGTCTGGTTCACCGGTCGCGTAACGCGGCCCGCTCGACTTCGCCAACGATGAACCCGCTGGCACTGGCCGCATCTTGAATTGTCCCGGCTTTGGTCCCCTCTGCCCCATCCGGCCATCCGCCCCAGGTGTGGGGGAAAAAGTTATCGAAACCAGTTTTAGTTTTTTGCGCACGGGGCACACGGTCTTCCGGCCCATTCCGTCAAAATCTGACCGCCTACCCGGTACGCGCCGGCTTACTTCGCGATCCAACTCGTACCGTCGATGCACTCGAAAAGGTACGGTGTCTGAGCCGAACACGAGAACGCGGCGTTGGCGGTTCCACTGTTGATTTGACCGCCCGTCTGCGCGTAGACCGGAACGGCGTTGGTTGCTGTCGCGCTATACACACGACAGACATCACCCGCCGCGGCAACAGGCAGTTGCACACCCTTGGTACCGTCCGCTCCGGTGACCAGATTCAAGACGCCGTTCGTGAGCAGCGCGGCCGTTGATTGCCCAGAACCCGCCGCGGCAACACTGACCGGAACGGGGTTTCCATGCGAGGGGTAATAGGCGGATTCGCCATGAATCACCTACCACGTTCCGCCGTCCACGGTGCCGATACGGGAGCTTGGAACCGTGCCGGTCGCGAGGTTACTTGCGTTGAGATTGGTTAGCCCACTGCCATTACCTGTGTAGGAATTGGCTGTGATGTCCCCGTTTCCGGTAATTGCCGCGGTAACTGTCCCGCCCGAATTTTTGACGGCAACAGTATTGCTCGAATTGCTCGCGGTTTGCTGTGCGACGATCGCCGGGGATGTCGTTGTTTGGAATGTTTGGAGCGCAGTGAACGTGTTGGTGCTGGCTGTCCCCGGTATCGATCCGGTTCCAGCGCTAATGAGCAGCCCGTTGGCAAAACGAGCATCCGGACCAAGATTAGTTGAGTAGCCAGTTCCCGCGCCCACTCCGAGGAAGAACGTTCCCGTGTTGTCCGTTGTCAAATATCCGGATTCAGGATACACAGCACTGCTGATTGCTAGACCGCCACCCGATATTCCACCCGTTTCGGAAGACGTGATAGACTGACAGAAAACTGACGTTCCGCCCGCAGTGAAATAAAGCCCCGACCGTTCTGAGACGGGAATTCCAATAGATGTTTGTGCAATGAACCCAACTTCGTCTGCGCCACCGTTCCCGCGGAGCTTGATGGTTCCACTATTGCCACTCGGCGAACCGCCGCCGTACGGATCGACCGTGATACCTCCACCATCCACATAAATCAGCCCATCACCCCCGGATTTGCTGACGTAGATGGCATGCCCACTACCAGCGGAATGCTGGATGTTGAGTATGTTGGTTCCACCGATCCCGAATGAATAAAGCGATCCACTTCCAACGTCGAACGATGTGGCCGCGGACACGTAGCCGGGCGTTGTTATGTCTCCACTGTCATCAATCGTTACGGCGCTGTTTTGGATAACTGAGACGCCCGTTCCATTCCACCTGACGGCGTGCTTATCCGTCCCCGTTCCAGTAACCGACGAACCAGAGGTAACAGGCGCCGCAGCAAATGCCCGCGGACGCCCTGCAACTACCGATCCCTGACTATCGCTGGCAACATCACCTGTGAGAACTGCCAAGTAGATCGCGCCAACGGTAGGAACTGCTGCGGTTCCGGAGTCTCCCAGAAGCGAAAGCAAGACTCCGGAACTCGTGTAAGTTTCTGGGGGAAGAGGATCATCAGCGGCAACGGCCAGCACCGTTGCGGGGTAGCATTGAGAAGTTACGGAATCGCTGCCCGTCGCGGTCGCCGAATCACACCGGACGAACGCAACGTGATAGCCCCCGCTACCCGGTCCAGACAGACCAAATCCGCCGCGCCGCGTGCGAATGAGCGTCATCAATTCTGACGCGACGGAATCTGATAGCACCCACTCAGCCACACCTCACCCCCTAGAATGGCATGATCGCGTTGAAGTCCTGCAAGTGGTAGTGTTCAGGAAGACCGCGTAGGAATACAGGGTCGGCCTTTGGATCGAGCTTCCTCCCCTTGCCATCCAGGGGAAACGGTCCGAAATTCCCCAATGCGTCACGAGACTTCCGCCATTCGAAAATCGGAACCGGAGGATTGGTTGGGGTAGTACCTGTTTGAACCAGTTCCGCGTCGCCCTGGTCAAGCAATCGCAAGTCCCACGTCTCGCGCTTCAGCATGATGTCAATGGTGAGTTCCACGTACGCAACGCCGTTCTCAAACTTGTTGCCTGACTCAACACCATCAACGCGCGCTTGCCGCGGCAGCAACCCACGCCACTTTTTTTCATTGACTGCATCCTGTAACACCAAGAGGTATTCGAAGGTCACAGAGGGGACGTTCTTCGTGACGCGGAGTACCGGCCGCGAGTAGTCCGCCATCGCGGGTGGGTCGAATGGGAGTTTTGCCGAGTTGCGGATTGCAATAAAATTCGCCGAAAGATTTCCCGCGTTATCCACTGGCCTCCAACGTCGAACTACCTCATTCGCTTTCGCGAACGAGATACGCCAGATCGGTGGACGCTCAAGAGGATTTTCCGGAACGTCTGTGGGATCTTGGTCCTTGTCATCAATCTTGGAGTCGGGAAAGTCTGGTTCACTGTCGTACTTGACAGTGACGTACCAGATTAGCGGATTCTCCTCGCTTTGCACGAACTCCAATTCTGTTGCGATCGCCAGCGGATCGCGCGAGAATGATTGACCGCGCAGGGGCACGGCGCCCGCGGCGTAAATCGTCTGTTCGTTGTCTAACCATGAAGAAACTACCACCTCCCAGACCTCTTGGTAGGTGCGGCGCTGGAGAAACGTCAGTGTCGCGGTTCGACCGGTGTACAGAACGTTTGCGGAAAGGACGGCCATTAATCTCCCGTAGCAACCCGTTCACTCCTGCCCGCGAAACGCGCGGGCAGCTACTTCTTCGTTGATGAAGCCACGCCGAACATAGTCCACCAAACTGCGCTGAAAGTTATGGTCATTTGGGTCAATCACTGGCATTGACCCAGGCAGCAAGTTGATAGCGCCCTTAACGCCGGCCTCTTCCGCTTCACCTGCAGTATTGCATGCCCTGTGCATCGCACCAACGAACCGAACCCATGCGAGAAACGCCACCTTACCGAGTTCCACAACGGCAGTTTCCCAATCCGCTTCGCTTCTCGGTTCCATGAACGCGCCCTTGATTGAGACGGAAGCCCCGCGGAATGGCCGCGGGTTGTGAAATCGCGAATCAGAGCCCGGCAATGCGCTGGCATACAGCCAGAACCTCGCCACTTGTGACCAGTCCAGCGCGAACGAACTGAAGTATCAGCGGGTTGGCAACCGGGTCGAAAAAACCTCCCGGTGGGAGTGTTGGGGGTGGTGGCGGGAAACCGGCCGCACGGAGGTTGCCGGAGGCTTGCCATTCCTCATCCTGCGCCGCGATCAGTTCCAAGAACGCTTTCGCCACGCGCTTTGCAGCGGGAGTGAATCCGACCGCCACAGCCCGCGGGGTTAACTCGCGTTTCGCGACATCAACAGCCGCGTTGCATTCGTTCACAACCTGTGCTTCAGCTTTGACAAGGCGTCCGAGCTTCACGCGAAGAGTTTCGAGTTTCTGAATCCCCTCATCTGACTTACCGGCCGCGAGCAGTTGCACGGCCAATTTTTCGATCTCGCCGGCACTGGAACCAACCTTCAACCCGAGTTCCTTTTCGAGTGAAGACACCTCGCCAGCAACCGCCGCCCGCTGTTCACTGAGTCGCTTCAGGTTCGCCCGTGCCGCAAGCACTTGGGGAACCAATTCCACATTGGGTAACCCCGATGTGCTCGCCGTCACATTGGGGAGCTCGACCGGCTTCGCGCTGGCCTTCTCCTTCGGCGCAGTGACTGCTTGGGGAACGGTTTCATCAGGCACCAGCGCGCCACTTGCCCCATCGCCGGGAAGCCGGATATCGGTAAGCTGCTTCGCCAGTTGTACCGGCCGCCGCTTCGCTGGTTGCGGCTTTGTCTGCGCGGGATCGCTCATGTCAGAGAGAACGCTTTCAACCGCTTTGATGTCCGCATCAGCGGATGCTTTGTCTGTCAAGATTCACCCTGGATTTGAAACACATTGGAAACTCAGCCAACACAGCGCCGGCCGGTTGTTCGTTTACCAGTCGCACCAATCGCAAGAGTCGTCGCTATCAAGTCGCTCGCCGCATTCCGAACAGACTGGCACCGGCCGTGCCGCCCGCCCGCTGGTGTTCGACAGAACCGCCGCGATCCGCGATCGGTCACACTCGCTCGCGATTTTCCGGAAGCGCGCCGAAGCCATCTGGATAGCCGCGAGAAGGGAACCCGGCGCCGGTTCGGGTTGGGAAACCTCGCGGAGAAGCGCATCAACTTTCGCAAGGTCGGGATTGCTCGCCGCCACTTTCGCGCGCCGGATTTCGATTAACCGTCCGAACATCGATCGGTCACCGCAGTTGATCGCAATTTCCATCGCATCGTCGATCCCCCGGACGGTTTCGAGGTCGATGGGTCCGATGGTTCGCCCGTAGCGCTTCGGTCCGTGGTGCTTCATTCATCCCCGTTTGGTTAGCCCCGAACTTGAATCTCGCGCCCGCCACGCTTGACGGTTGCGCCGGTGTTTTCATCCAGCCAACGCAGCACAACAGCCCGCGACCAACGCGCCAGAGTGCCGAGCTTCGCCGGTGCGGGGAACGTGCCATTTCGCACCAGAGCGCGGACATGCGTTGCAGAGCAGCGGAGTAGCGATGCAACGCCGTCAACGTCGAGCGCTTCGCCACCCTCGCGGTTATTCGTGTCGCTCGTTACCATGTCTGCCCTCGCGCCGCGTGTCGTCCTATGTCGTCATATGTCGTCCTGTCTGCCTCACGCTTTCCCCGTCGTGCTGGTCGCGTCCTACGCAAAAATAAAAGCCGCGGGGAAACCCCTCGCGGCCGATTGAAACGAGAGTCAAAGTTTACAGCCGGGCGCCCACTATAGCCGGTTGCGTGTTTGGTCGTGTCGAGAATCCGGCAAGCCTTCCTGCGCGAACCGTCGTCGCGGTATATGCTGGCCGCTTCGTTAACGCGATGTGGTCAAGATCAATAGCGAGGAGTTCCAGAATCCGGTAACCGTGAGCGCGGAGTTCTCGCGCGTCGCGAATCTCGAATCGCATCGAACAATGCCGGAGTTCACGAGCGCGAACCAGCTTCCAGATATGCGCACCCACGGGAGTTTCTGGGATCAGGAGTTGAAAGGCGAGTCCGCGTTGATCGACCGCAAGCCGGAGAGTCCCATCAGCAACGTTGCCGAGTTCGAACCGGTCGGAGTGGGCAACGGTCGCCGTGATGTCTTGCCTGTCCCGCAAACAGCGATCGAACGCGGTTGGTGCGATCCGCTCGAACACGCCCGGCGCAAGCTCGTATTCCGTTCCCGCGTCGCCCTGGTTGTGGAACACGGCCGCGTATCCGCTGACGATGAGTTCCATTCGCATCACCCCGCAGTTAATCGCTTTTCGCCCTTGCGTCGTTCAGGCTTTTTCAAACGGCCATCCGCGAGTAGTTCGGCGGCTTGCTTCAACTTCAGGTCAACCGTATTCGGACTGCAACCCATCAGCATTCCGCAATCACGGAGGTTGTAGCCATCGATCATGTAGAGCCGAACGGCGAACGCCAAATCTTCGGGCAAGTCTTCAATCAGCATCGGTTGCACGGGAGCTTGCGTGCGGGTCGCCGCAACATCGAACGTGAGAGCAACAGTGTCGCCGCGCGTCTTGTGCTTCCGCGATATCCGGCTCATCGTTCGCCCCAACCACCGACGAACAGCCGCCTTTGTGAAGGGAATGAACGTGTCGGCATTCTTGCAGTTGTCACGCGCCCACAACACCGCATTGGTTGCCCCATCAATTAGCTCATCACGATGCCACGGACAAGCCTTTGCCCGCTTCTCGGCAATCGCAAGTGCGGCGTCATAGGCTTTGGCGAACACGTCGTCGGGAATGCTGACCGCAGAGGATTTCTCCGGGTTTTTTTCGATCATCAGGAAGCCTCTTGGTGATGGATGGGCAGAGTGAACCACGCGGAGCGGTCAAGCGTTCTCATACCGGGTCAACGGCCCGGTGAAAGCGAGGGTAACTTCTCCCGTTGGCCCATTGCGGTTCTTGGCGACGCCGCAATCAATCAGGGTTCGGGCACCATCCGCAGGACCGCGTTGGGGGGACAGAAGCAACACGCAGTCGGCGTGCTGTTCGATCTCCCCCGAGTCTCGCAGGTCGGAGAGCCGCGGTTTGGGATCGGCGCGGTTCTCGCTCTCTCGGTTGAGTTGACACAGAACGATAACGGGAATCGAGAGTTCGCGAGCGAGGAGCTTCAGCCGCCGCGCGAGGAGTCCGATTTGTGCGTTCCTGTTCTCGCGTTGGTTATCTGGGGTGAGTAGTTGAAGGTAATCCACGATCAGGAGTTGAACGCCATTCCGCCGAACCGCGCGGCGGGCGGTTGCCGCGAGTCGATCAGCCGTGAGGTTGGGGCAGTCCTCAAGTTTCAACGGCCACTTGGCGATTCTTTCCCCAACATCGACCAGTTTTCCCGCTTGTTCTGGGTTGATGTCCGATTCGCGAATATTGCGAAGACGCACACCAGAACTCGCCGATAGTAAACGCTGGGTGAGTTCTGCATTAGTCATTTCCAGAGAGCAGAACAGCACTCCCGTTCCCGCGGCAGTCGCGTTTGCTGCGATGCCGAGCGCAAAACTCGTCTTCCCAACTGCTGGCCGCGCCCCGATCACCACCAGTTGCCCTGGCCGCATTCCGCTCAACAACCTATCCACCTCGCGGAACCCTGTCGGCACCCCTTCCGGCCCGCGCTCGCGTCGGTTGTCGATGTCTGCCAGTTCGTTCGCGATCAGTTCCGCCACCGATCGCGGCCCGGCTGTTGCCGTGTCGCCTGTCGCGTCCAGCAAGAGCCGTTCGCACCGGCCCGCGATCTCCGCGACGGAGCCGGTTGGGTGCTGGGTTTCGGCCACGATTTGAGAAGCCACACGCTTCAAGGCGCGGAACCCGGAGTGTTCCTTGACCACGTTCGCGTAATACCTCGCCGCGGCGTCGGTTGGTTCAGCTTCGTACAGGTCCGCTAACCAGACCGCTGGGTTAGACCCGAGTTCGGCCAGTTGGTTCCGTTCGCGGAGGTAAACGAAGACCCCGTGAACGGTGACGGGTGCCGAGCGCGCCCGGAGTTCGAGCATTGCTCCGAATACGAGTTGGTGAGCCAGAGCCGAGAAGTCGCCTGGACTGACAACCGCGGCTACATCGTCCAGACCGGAGCCGTCGTACTCACACGAGCGGAAACACGCCGCGAGCAAGTGGCGTTCTGTGTCGGCTGCCTTTTGCAGGTCCGATACGCTAACAGGATGTTCCGCAACCATTGGATCAGCCCCCCATTGGTGCAAAGTCGGTGTCTTGATTCGCAAGAACTTCCGCTGCGGTTTTCACTCGCGGTGTTTCGTTAGGTTGCTCTGGTGAGTCGCGGATTGTGCAGATGTGCTTTTCGATGATGCCCAGAGTGAGCCGGGGGTGTTCACTCGGCTTTGCCCACGGCAATAGTTGACGCCAACGATGAGCGAAGTCGTGAACTTCCTCCGGAGTGAATGGCCGTTCGGCTTTTGAGAGCAGTGCGGCAACCCTGCCGACGTGCGATCCATTCACAACAGGATCAGCGCCTGTGACCATCACAAGCACATCGAACAACGGATTCCGCTTTCGCGGCTTCTTGGTTTTCTCTTTCGTCTCAGGGGTTGGTTCGGCGGGCGAATGGCCCGCAATAGGGATAGGGGAAGGGACAGGGAAGAGAGTTCCGCGGTTTCCTCGCGGTTGCTTCCGCACATTCCTCGCGGTTGCTTCCGCATTTTTGCGGATGAATCGTCGCCTATCATCCGCACTTTCTTCCGCATTTTCGCGGAACAATTCGGCCCCTTCACCCTCATCTGTTGGCGCGTCATCAGTTCGGTTGCAATGGGAAGGGACGGTTACAAAGTACCGCCCAGCCCGGCCACGGGCGCCGGGTTCGTATTGCAGCCAGCCGGACGCAATGCACTTCGCACGAACGCGGTCAAGCGCATCAACCGACCCAACGCCGATGAGGGGTAGAAGTTGCTCGTTATAGAACGTGACAGGATCGGTATACCCGCGGGCGTCTTCAGTCATCGCAATAACGGTAAGCAGCCAGCAGGCGGGCGAGCCGATATCGTTGGCTACGGTCTTCTTCGCGAGCAGCCGACAGAACTTGAAGGCAAAGCACTTCGGCCGCTTAGGGTAGGTGAAGGCATTCATGCACCCACCCCCGTAGCTTCAGCCGCCGCCGCGAGTCGCGCGCGGAGTGAATCCAGAAACGCGACACGCTCCCGATACCACTTTGGGGTAACCCCGAAGTTGGTGGCGCCCTTGCCCGGCCGAAGTTCCGCCGCGAGGCGAATTACCTCCGCGCGGAGTCTCGCGAGGTCGAACGAGTCCAGAACAAGAAACCGAGAGTTGCCCATCTCAACAGAAGAGGATGGGACAGATGGCTTGACTTTTGCCAAATTTGTCAGTAGGGTTTCAGCACGCATTAAGCCCCTTGTGTTTTGCTTCCCCAACCGTCAGCCGCCAAGCATCCGGTTTGGGGTCGCGCGTTGATGTTCGATACCGGAAACCCCTCAGTTAGCGCTGAGGGGTTTCGCGTTTTCACACAATGAATTGGATCACATCACCCGCGGGTTTCTGACGCCGCTCGCGCGGAGGAATTGGTGTTGTGGTGCGCGATTGCTCAAAGGCATCCAACGCCGCTTGCGTGATTCGCCAGCGAGGTTTTTTGGTTCTTGCAGACCCACCGACGTTTACCGCCCTCAACTCGCCAGAATGTATCCAACCCAGAATGGTCGGTTCGCTCACTCCGTAGCGCTCTCGAAGATCGCGGACAGTGAAGCTCTTCACGGTTGCTCCAAGTTTCGTTGCTCTTGGTTTGGTTGGGTTTCCGGTCGGGTGGCTATGTCTCTTTCGGTGTGACCGCTTCCTAATAAATCCGGCGTTTTCCTTTGGTTTTTTGGCCCACTGTCGAAAACGCCGACGCAAAAGAATTCAGGCTTTCAAATCTCTTGTGAACTCATGAAAGAAAACAGAACGAAACAGCCCGGCATGATGCCGGGCTGTTTCTGGGTGAGTTGAATACGAGCGGGAACCTAGGTGACAGGCCACAACCACGCGCGGACATGATCGACCACGGCCCGCAGCCGTGAATCGTCAACCCGCTCACGGTAGTTGGATGCCATTGACGGATCAGTGTGACCCATCACCACATCAACCGCAACTTGATCCTTCGATTCCCCAGCGATTGTTTCGAAGACGTGCCGGAGTGCGTAGAAGCCAACTCCTTCGCGGTGGATACCCAGCGCATCGATCAGCTTGCGGAACTGAATCCCGATAAGGTCTTTTCGTGCACCCCCATGATGGGTGCCGTCTTCGGCCTTCTCGATTGGCGTGTGAGTGACGAATGCGTTGCCGTTGATCGTCAGGAAGACGCGACCACATTCTGAGAAGTCCGCTGGCGTCGGTCTATTCGCGACCGCAGCCCGGATCGCTGCAACGGTTTCCGGCCACAGTGGACAGCGCCGGGCAATGCCGGTTTTCGGCCGGGGGAAGTCGATCCATCCGCCGTCTAGATCGGTTCCGGTGAAGGTCATCTCAGCGCAGTCAGTGTTGCCGAACCCGCAGTTCACGCCAAGAAGGATCATCGCGCGTTGGGTTGCATCCGGCCGAACCAGTTCCGGCCCGCTCTCTCCGACGACTAGGGCGCCGTCAATCAGCGCCCGGAGTTCATCCGCATCGAACATCTTCGGTGGCTTCTTTGCGCGGTGCTTTCGCAAAACCGCCTTGTCGGGCTTCACGAACTCCGGCCCGTACCGAACGGGTCGATCCATCAATCCGGTCTCGTAGCCAAACTTGAAGATACTCTTGGTGCGAGTGATGGCGTTCCCAAGTCGCACCGGTCCCCACTTCTTCGCCATTGCCGCACGGAGAGCGCCGAAGTCATCGGCCGCGAGGTCATCCACCCTGCGATTCGAACCAAATTCACTCGCGGATAAAACGGCAACTTCCTTGTATTCCGCGAACAGACGCGGCGTGAGTTCACCCGCTTCCACCTTGCGGAGCTTCGCTGTTAAGAACCGGTTGCAGAGGTCCGCGACGGTTAGTCCATCGCCCTTGATGCGCGGGGTTCGCCCCGCGTGGAGGTCATCAGCGACAGCCTTGTATTCCTTCAAGGCATCTTCCCACCCATCGCCAGGAACAGGAGTGAGAACCCCATCGACCCGCGCGGCCCATTTGCCGAAGTAATGAATCTTGCCACGGATCTTCTTCACCCAAGATCCGTTGGGGTGGGGGGTGAGCGGGAAATCGGGGTAGGGCTTCTTGGGTTTGGACGGGGCTTTTCGAGACGAGTGCGAACCGGTAGACTTAGCCATGTGTCACCTCTGCTTAAATGGTTCAGGTGATGCCGCTCTCGGTGGCTGCAATCCACCGGGAGCAACTTGCGACAACCGCCGATAGTGTACAGGTTGTCGAAACGGTTGTCGATGTGAGAAGAGAAAGTGATATAGAGAAGAAGAATAAGCCTTAAAACAAGGCAAATGGAGAGGTGGCAGAGTGGTTGAATGCGTCGGTCTCGAAAACCGATATACCCGAATAGGGTATCGAGGGTTCGAATCCCTCCCTCTCCGCTAGTTGGCATCACGTCGAAACGCTGCAAAAACCCCTTGATTTCCAGGCTTTTCGGGTGATTCCCGAGAAGCCTTTTTCGTTCCCAAACGCCAGGCTTGGGGGCAATTTGGGGGCAGCATTGGCCCTGCGTTGGGGTCGCATCGCTTGCCCTCCGCCCGACAATTCTCGGGAGGTTGTGCGATGGCCTGGCTTGAACGGCGGGGAGAGCGGTTTCGTGTCGTGTTCCGGTTCCGCGAGCGGAAGTTCCATGTCAATCTGAAGGCGTCAGACCCGAAGGAAGCGGACGGCTGCCTCGCCCGCCTGGAGGAGAATCTCCGGCTCGTCGAGCGGGGCCGGCTGACCGTCCCAAACGGTGCCGATCTCGGTCTCTTCCTGCTATCCGACGGCAAGCTCGAAAAGCCCGTCGAGATCGCCCGAACGGTTCGTCTTGCCGAGATGTTCGCTACTTACCAGTCGCAGTTCACCGCCGGGGCGAAAGAGATCATCACCCGGAAGATGGAAGACATCCACATGAAGCACCTGTCCCGGATTATCGGCAGTGACACACCGGTGGCAAGTATCACGGCTGCGACGATCCAGCAGTTCGTCGATGCAAGGAGTGGGGAGAAGCATAACGGCCAGGTCATCAAGCCGAAAACGGTGCGAAAGGCGGTTGCCACGCTGCGATTCGTCTGGAACTGGGCCAACCGGCAGGGACACATCCCCACCAAGTTCCCGGCCGTCGAGCTGGTCTTTCCGAAGGAGAAACAGCCGGAGCCATTCCGCACCTACGACCAGATTCAGGCCATCCTCGCCCGCGGTGGAGTGGACCGCCGACGGGAACGCGAGCTTTGGGACGGCCTGTTCCTCGACCCCGCACAGATCGACGAGGTACTCGCCCACGTTCGTAGGAAGACCAACGCCCGCTACCTCTACCCGCTCCTCGTCACGGCCGCACACACGGGAGCGAGGCGGAGCGAACTTTTCCGGGCACGGGTTGAGGACATCGACTTCGATGCCAAGTTGGTTCTGCTTCGGGAGAAGAAGAGGAGCCGCGAACGGGAGACATTCAGGACGGTAGATATGACGCCGTTCGTCGAGTCGGTGATGCGGAAATACTTCGCCGAGGTTCACCCGGGCGGTGTGTTCGCATTCTGCTCCAAGGCAAACCAGATGCTCACCGACGGCCAGACGTGGAAGGCGTTCCTCATGGGCGTCAAGGGGTCGAAGTGGCATGTGCTCCGCGGCTACCACGCCTTCCGCCATTCCTTCGCATCGAACCTGGCGGCGTCAGGCGTGGACCAGCGGGTGATCGACGAGTTGATGGGGCACACAACTGTGGAGATGCAAAAACGCTACCGGCACCTGTTTCCGGATCAGCGTAGGGCGGCGGTGATGAAGGTGTTCGGCGGATAACCGATCGGGTAGCCCGATGAGGCGAGCAGGGTTAGTGCCTTACTGCGGCTTCCACTGCACGGGGCCTGCCTGCGGCGAAGGCAGCAACCCCTCAAGCTTGTGCGTCTGCCACCTTGCCACATCGGGCTCATATTACAGTCGCGTTGATTTCTTCTGTATATCGTGAGTATCGGGCGATTATCGTCTCCCTCGATACTGTACTCACGTTGGGGTAGTATGGGCAATGTTTTCCCCACGTGATTATTTCGCGTGTGTAGCAGTGAAAATCGTCCGTTCATTCGAAGCGAGTTTCGGTGAAATGAGGAGATTCGCGAGAGGAAACACCATACCAAGGTTGAGACGTACCGGACGGTGCTGATGTCGCCGCAGTCAGAAGCTGCGATGCGGGAACGGTTCCAGAAGCACGGGAGAGGATTGTACACGCTCTGCGGACAAAGGGGAGCCGGGAACTGATTGTGGATCTTATCCTCAACCGTCCCCGGCTCTGGTACGGAAGTAATCGGTCGTCGCCATTCAGCTCTATCCGAGATCGCCCGAAAAGAGAATCTCCACCAGCATGAGAATCCAGTGGAGGCGATGCTTGCTTTAACTGCCCCCGGTGCCGGGTGTCGGAACGGGCAACCCGGCGGCGACCCCGAGGGCCGTCAGCGCCCCGGCTGCGGGGTCGCGGTAGCCAACAGTAGCCCCGGCCGCACCGCCCGCTACGAGAGCGCCGATAATCACCAACGGGGCAAACGGCCCGGCGAGGGGCGAGAGGATTAAGGCGGCCTGGGCTGCCGTGTATGCCCCGCCCGTCGCGCCAGCAATACCGCCCAGAACCTTTTTGTTTTCATCGTCGAGTGACATGTTCAGATCTCCATGAGTTGTGGAAGGATACCCGTCCCGGAAATTCGGGACGGGAGGGGACTGCTGTTGCGTGCCGGTAGACTCGGAGCGGGCACGTCGCTCGTTTTCATCGTGCGATCCTGGCCGACAGCGGGGACTTCCCCTTGCCAGCCGGGTTCACCTGCTCCGGCGGATCGGCCACCGGAGTTGCACGCAATGTTTTGCTTGGCATGGTAACTCTCCCCCGCAAACAGTTCCCGGCTCCCTGTTATTGGATGCGGGCAGTGAATCTTCACCGCAGCCGCGCTGCTCCGGGCATGGCATCCATGAGCGGCAACAATCCCTCGCGCTGGTAGCGGAGCAACTCCTCGTGACTGATGCACCAGGCCGGGAATGCTCCCCGGCCGGAGAGTCGTTTCTCGGCCCGGATGCGTCCCAGCCGGCACCATTCGCGGACGGTGAACTCGGCCTTGCCCAGAAGCTGCGCCAGTTCCTCGACGGAGTACCATTCCCGGACCTGCTGCCGCTCGACCAGGACGGTGAGCATGGCCTCGATCTTCTCCAGCCGCTCTTCAATCGTCATCTCCGCACCTCACCCGATGCTCCTCATATGGGCGATCAGTTCTCGCTTGGCTCCGGCGCAAGCCCCCAGCCGCTCTGGCACTCGACATAGGCGAGCAGGGCCGTGAAGAATAAATCGCGCAGACGTTGGTACCCTTCCGTCGGCGGCAGCTTGGCGATTTCGCCAAGCACGTTCCATGTGTGAGCCGCCGAGGCTGAGGCGACGTCTTCCGCGTGTGATTCGTGCCAGATCATGGTTCATCCCACTCCAATGTGTCGCCGCTTTCGCTAACCAAGCGGCGGCAACCCCGCAGTTTCTGCCCTCACTTCTTGAACAACGCGAACACCGCCTTGATGCTCTCCGGGTTAGGCAGACCATGCTTGTATGCCAGGCCGATGATGGCCAGGAGCAGCACGCCCGCTACGATCAGCATGACGTTCAGCAGAGTGAAGAAACCGCCCACCACTGGTTTGACCACGGTTTCCCCGGCTACGGATGCAATGTCGCGTGTGCCATTCAAGAAGGGTTCGGGGTCGGCGAGGAACGCAGTCAGTGCCGCTGCTCCCGCCAGCGTCACCTTGTTCTGCCAGAGAAACTCCACGACCCGGTTTCCTCCCTGTTTGGCCACCACGTCAAGCAGTTCCGGGTGACGACCGGCATTGGCGAACTCGCCATCCAGGAGCATCGCCAGCCGCCGGCCGTTACGCGGATCGACCGCGCCCAGTGCCTTGACCGCCTGCGCCCCACCACGTTCCACCAGCGGCTCGGCAACGCCGGGATGCCGTACCAGCACGGAAGCCGCATCGTCGCCGTAAGTCAGGAACTGTTTCATGGCCGTCGGCCGCGACAGCACTCGCGATGCCCCTTGCTCGCCGTAGGTGGCCAATACCCGGACGGCCTTGGCACCGTCGGGCCCTGCCGCCTCAATGAGGCCCAACGCCGATGGACCGCCCTTGCGTACCGCGAGGATCGCCTCGTCGCCATACCGGGCGGCTGCGCCTTCGATCCGCGCCGTCAACTCCGGCACGCTGCGGCCGGCCTTGGCCCCGAACCGCTCGAACAGCATCTCGGCGGCCTCCCGTGCCGCCTTGCTGCGTACCTGGCCATGTGCGGCTGACGCGGATAGTACGCATGCGACCGCCACCAGAAGCATCGTCTTCATCGCAGTCCTCCTTCCTTCAGAAGCCGGTGGATCGTTTCACGACGCAGTGTGGACCGCGCCGTGTGCAGTTGCTCCAGCCGTTCCCGCAGTGCGCCCTTCTTGTGGAACGAGAAGGTGCCGGCGTCGTGGAGCAAAGACGCCTCCAGCTTGTTGATAGCCTCGATCACCAGCGCCTCGATTTTGGCGGCCGGGTCGTAGCCCGCCCTTTTGAAAATCTCGTCGAGCACATAATCGAGGAGGATGGCGACGATCATTCCCACGCCGAGCGTGGCGACCGATGAGGCGGCACCCGTGCCCAACACCCCGGCGCTGACGCCCATATCGGTCGCAGCCTGGAGGGCAATCTGCGCGGCCAGATCCGAGGCGAGCATCACCCCCAGCTCGCGGCCGACACTGACGCCCAAATCCAGCCGCAGTTCACTTACCACGCCAGCGGCCAGCTTGCGATATTCCTCCCGGAACGGCTCATCTCCACGCAGGTGCGCTGGCAATGACTCATCACCGCGACCAGTGTCCGCGAGATCGGCGCGAAGCCGGACCAGCAGTTCGGCCTCGTATCCTTCGATGTCGTCGAGATAAGCACGAATCGCGCTTTCCAGAGCCTTGCGCAGTTCATCCGAACTGAAGACATGGCGGGCGAAGAGTTCGGCCAGGTAGCGGCGGTGCGACTCATCGGTGCCCACCAGCCCCTTGACCGCTTCCCATTTGCCCCGCCAGGACAACGCCTCCTCGGCAAAGCGTTTGGCTCCCTTGCGCCCCTTGGCAAACACCTCGGACAGTGGCTTGAGTCGCGTCGAAATGGATGCCTGCGATTTGGCATCCGCCTCGGCCAACCGGTGCCGCACCATCCGCTTCTGAGGGGTGAAAAACGACAGGTACACCCACCCCACAGCGACGAGCGCGGCCAGGAAGCCCAGACGGCACCAAGTCGGCCGTAGAAGCCACCAGAGCCATTGGTGTTGGGACTGCATTGCGTGAGTCACGGTTCTTCTCCTTGTGAAGAAAGCGGCGTGGACGAAGCACCGCCACAGTTGAGGAATGAGTTCGCTTGCGCGTCCAGCGTCCCCGCATGGGACGGCTGAGCCGTGCATGCGAAGATTACCGGTCCATGCCGAGAGACGGTCGGGGCCGTCCATGCCACGGTCCTGCTCGTTTCCTTTCGCCTTCTCCTCGGCGGCGGCACGCAGATCGCTCATCGACAGCGACTCCTGCTCGGGACCGTCGCCAGGCCCATTGCGTGCCTGGGCGATTTCGCCCTGTGTCGCCGTGCCGTACATGCCCAGCTCTGAGTCCGCAATGCTCTCCCGCGAGGGATTGATTGCGTTTCTCAGTTCTTTGAGCCCAAGGCGGCCCATCGCCGACAAAGTCCCTTCGCCGAACTTCATTGGTCATCTCCTGTGAATTGTTGGGGGTCGGTGACCGTGCCGTTCCACCTTCGCGCGGATCGCGAGGGCGACAAGCACGATGACCACAACCCACCACACCAGCCAGAACCTTGCACGCCACCGCCGCGGCCTCTTCGCCGCCGGGTTGAAATCGCGGTCCGCATACCACTTGATCCGTGTGGCCAGAACAGGCGCGGGCAGGCCGCGAATCAGCGCGATGATGCAGTCGTCGCCGAGTCTGAGCACTTCCTCCGGACGGAGCAGCGCGCGGCCCTGTTGCGAATAGTTCAGCGAATAGCCACGATTGATTTGCCCACTGTCGTCCCGCGTGCTGCGTGACTGACCGGCATTCTCGCCGTAGCCGTCGACGACCTGCGTCCAGTCTCCCAGGCTCTTGCTGAGCCGTTCCGCCGATTCGTAACTGCAGGCCGCGCCCATGAAGATTTGCGTGCTGCAATTGTCGTACAGCAGCGTGGGCTTGTCCTTGAACGCGGTCCGTACCTGGCTATCGGACTGATAGGCCAGGAGCAACCGGACGCCGGCCGAGCGACCACGCACCAGAGCCTCTTCGACGGCAGAGAGCGATCCGAGTGTGCTCGCCTCATCGAGCAGGAAAAGCACTTCGCTGCTCGCCTCGCTGCCCGAGGAACCGATCACGCGGATCAAGGTCGCTATCCAGCAGCGAAGCAGACCCTTCTGGGCTTCCAACTGTTCAGGCGGGATTTGCAGATAGAGGCTGACCCCGGGTTTCCGCAGACTGTCCACGTCGAAGGTACTGCGTTCCAGAGAAGCAGCCACCAGCTCGCTGTCCAAAAAGGAGAGGTGGCGGGCCACGGTGGAGAATACACCTGAGCCCTCACGGCTGAGTACACCCGGTTTCTCGAACAAGCTTTTAAGCTGGCTGCCCATGCGGGCCGGGATGCCGCCCATCTCCTGGAGCTTGTCGGCGACAACCTCCACCAGCCGCGGATCGCTGGCAATATCCTGCAAACTGCTGAGCGAGCGTTCGGACCCAGACAGCCGACAAAGGACGAACACCAGAATGGCAGTGATGGTCTGTACACTTTTGTCATTCCAGTGGGGATCAGGTTCTGTACCCTGACGGACGACGAGACTTTCGGCCATTGCCCGCGCGTGATCGACCAACAGCGGACCCATAGGGATCGTGTCGCAGGGATTGAACATGTCGCTGCCACCGTTGAAGGGAGCCAGGCGGATGATCCGCTGTCCTTTCGCGCTTCGTTCGGCTGCGACGGCAAACAAATCGCCCTTGGTATCGAAGACCACGAGCGAGCCGCGAACATACGTGAGCAGGTTGGGGATGATGATCCCGATCCCCTTGCCGGAGCCCGTCGTGCCCGTGAGCAGGATGTGGCAATAGCGCGGGATACGGATCAAACGGCCCTTCTCAGTGCGTCCCAGGATCAGACCATGTTGCCCAAGCATTCCCCAACGCCGCAGCAGCCTGTTGTCGGCCCAACGGGCCTGCCCGAAAGCGGTTCCCGCTGGTCGCCAACGCCGGGAATACATCCACCACAGGCAGAGAATCACCGCCAGGATAAGAAACCCAACCGCGTTGGAATGGTCGCCGCTGGTCGTCGCGAACATGACAAACTTCTGGCATCCGAAACATTGCACCGCGCACGGATCACCCGATATGAGGGTGTCTGACACTTCCATTCATTTGTGGCTTATTTCGTCTTCGCCTTGTCCTTCATCATGCTCTGGAAGGTTTTCACGTCGTACTGCTCGGCGGCCTTGCGTGCTTCTTTGAGTGTCTCGGCAAGCAGGTCCACTACTTTGCGCATGTCGAGTTCGTTGCCGTTGATGACGACCGTTGCGCTGTTGGGCATGGCAATCTTGACTCGGGACAATTTGATCGTGTCTGTTTCCGTGTTCTGACCCTTGCTGCGTGCTTCCTTGATCGTCTTGCGGCTTGCACCTGCGAGTCGTAATCGGAGCAGTTCCGCTTGCCGCTCCGGACTCTCGTGGCTGAATTCGTAGCAATCGCTGATTCCAATCAGACCATCACGGAGGGCAGTTTGAATTGCTTCGATACATTTGCCAGGCGACAGCAGGCGGGTCACCATTGACGGATCGAGGTGAAGATGTTGTTCGGCCAGTTCCTTCAACTGCCATGTCGGGTTGTCGCGTAGCAGTTCGGAACAGAGGAGCCATTTCTGGAAACCGGTCAGTTCATTGCGTTGGAGGTTTTCTGAAGCGCGGATGAGCTTGAACTGCGTGTCGGGCAGTGACGAAGGAAACAGCTTGACCTCCAGCGTCTTGATCCCGGCTGCCTTCGCTGACAGCCAGCGACCGTGCCCGTAAATCATCCGCCCGTCTTCCGTGGCTCCGACCGCCTGAAGCTGGCCGTTCGCCAGCATGTCCTCGCCTCGCCGGCGAATCTGCTCCACATCTTGATGACGAGCGAGTTCGCGTTCGTCGGGTTTGAACCAGTCGAGCGGACGGTGTTCGATAATTGGTTTTGGCGTGACCGGAGGAGGCATCATCGACTCTCGAGATTGTGAGCGAACGGCAGAGGGTCTTCATCAGGACCTTTGGATTTGAATTCAGTGACTTATTCCTCGTCGTCCGCCAGATCCCGACCTCCCTCCCCAAGCCAGACGCCGATTTGAAACTCGTCCACTCTGATGCAATCCGCCTCACCGAATGAGGGAATCTCCACACGCGGACAAATCGGCATTCCGAATGGATCGTGATCGGCGACCCGTTCACCTGATCCGTCCGGACGCCGGTCAGGATTACCGTCCGTCAACTCGTTAAGGCCCACGGCAGTTGATTGACCGATACCCAGGCTGGCGAGGGTAGACATAAAAGCCTCTTCAAGTACGCACAGACTCCGGGCCGCGGTAACGCGCCACGGCCTGTTCCAACTCGGATTGGGAAGATTCGTTGTGGGGGACATCCCCCTCGGAATGATTCTGCGATTACTCTACGGTCCACTCTGGTCGCGCGCGAAGATGTCTGTTCGGACAAGCGGTCGGGGCGGACAATATCAGGTGGACCGGGTATCGAATTCCGGCTGGATCATCGAAACCACGGCCCAGCCGAGATCCGTCAATGGCGTTCCTGTCCGGTCGCCGGGAGAAACCAGGGCGATGTTGCCCAAAGCGACCTGAAGGCGTTCGATCCGCTTCCAGACCGAGGACGGTTCAGCCAAACCCAGCAGTTTCGCCGCTGCGTAATACGAGCCGTGTTCCGCGACGAGGTAGAAGGTGCGCAGCAGAAGCCAGTCGCGGTCCTTCTGTTGAAGCATTAGGCGGATGGACGAGGCGACTGCCGGCGAGAGAGCGGGAAGTTCCGGTGTCGGCATGTGAATCTCCGGAAACGATGTGAGCGAAGCCGAAACGCAAGCTCATGCAAAGCACTTTAACTAGAAGGTTTCAGTTGGATACGTGTCATTCGCGTTTGACACCCTCGGGACAACAAAGGAGCCAGCGTGCCAATTCGGTTTGACACCCCGGCTCGGAGAAGAACTGTTTCGTATTTACCGCTTTCGTATGCCGCGCGTGGAACGAGATTGGGCATGAGCAAGAGATGCCTTGGTCAACTGCCGAAGTAGTCCCCGCGCCTCGTAGGCATCCTCGGCCAGACCAAATCGTCGATAGTCTTGCATCAGTCTGGCACCAGCAGTTCCACCTAAACCGACCATCTCTTCAAATGGATTGGTTTCCCCGAGAGTCGTAGGGGTTTGTCCAGCTATCGCCGCTCTGTAGACCGCACCTGCGAATTCACGCTCACAAGCGATCATTGCCGCGACTTCTCCTGTAGCCGGTTCGTCATTATTGAAAAAAGCGGCGGCCATAGCTTCCGACTTGTCGAACAGCAGGGGGTAACATTTCCGCAGATGACCGATCGTGAGCTTGTCGGATGGGAAAGCGATTTTGGTAAAATCCGGGGTCAGAATATCAGGCACAACAATCTCAATATCAATTGCATTATATCATATATCTTGATTGTTGTTGTGTCAAATTGTACCTATTTCTTATGATTTGCTGTTTACAACACTTTCTAGATGAAGTCTAGCAAGTGCCAGCCGCGATTTGGCATGTCGCGTAAATCGACTCGGACGGCCGCTGTCTTGCGAACCGTCAATCAGTTTACAGCACACGAAACCTTCAAGATCATGCACATCGTTCATAACTGTTCCCCGGCTTACTTCCACCCCCTCGCTCATTAGCTTTTTCATTAATCGAGGATAAGAGACCTCTTCGTGTTCTGGCCAGTCGAGGCAGATGCGGACAAGATGAAGCTGCCGTTGCGCCACCTCCCGTGTCTTTTTTTCGGCACTGGCCACGAGTTTGTTTGTCTTGCCTGTATCTTTCGGTTCGGGGGGACGATGATGCGTGCCAAGAGGCAGTAACGCCATGACCCTAGCCAGGGCCGAGGCGACAGACGTTCTGGTGTTTATGTCGGAATCATTCAAGCACGAAAAAAGAACCTTGACGACTTCAGGATCGGTGGTGGCCATCTGGTCCAGAACGCGAGCCGCATGCTGCCGGGTGAGGTTCTTCCCGCGATCTTGAAAGTCATTGCTTCCGGCTTCAAGGGCCACAGCCAGTGTCGGTGCCGCTACCGCACCGATCTTCAGAAGTGCGTCGGCTGCGCCCTGCTGAAGATCGTAGAAAGGCATCCCTTCCACCCAGTGTTCGTCGTAATCGCGGAGCGCCTTTGCGAGAACAGGAATCGCTGGCGCAGCCGAAGGGCCAATTCCTCCAAGTGCATTCACTATTTCCAGACGTGCTTGCCGCCATCCCTCCCAATAAAAGCGCATCAAGTGAGGAACTGCCGATGCAGCCGGAGGCCCAATCCTACCAAGAGCCTTAATCGAGGCCAACCTGATACCATCATCTGGGTAGTTGATCGACTTGGCCAAGAGCGGAACTGCTGGGGTCGCTGCTGAACCCATACATCCCACAGCCCAGGCCGTCGTTCTCCATATTCGATCTTTTTTGTTTTTGAGAATCGACATCAACTTGCTGACAGCACCACTGGCCGATGGCCCGATGCACCCGATTGCCCAGGCGACGTTTTCGCGGACCCCGTCATCCGGGTCTCGAAGTGCATTGATCAGGGCCTGCGATGCGGTGGAAGCTGCCTCCCTCATGCTCCCAAGGACAAACGCGGCTTTGGCCCTTACTTCGTAATGCGGATCCCGCAGCGATTCAAGCAGAGCAGGGATAGCGGATCGATCCACCTCTTTGATCCATGCCAGTGCATCCGCCGCATCACGTCGTATCTCAAAATTGGGATGGCGGAGCAGCTCAATCAATCCTGCAACGGCGACTGGCCGGAGTTCATTCAACGCAGCTTTCGCAAAATCATTCTGCTCTTCGCTCTTGAGAGCCGCAAACATGATGGTCAACCACGCTGGACAGGCCACGTGAGACCTGCCGTCGCCGGGTAGCGGAGCCGGTTTTGCTCGCGGCATCGAAACCCTCAGAAGCCGTGTTCACCAAGAGAACCGCTTGCTATTCCCTATCGCGTATCTTGCTTGAGAACTATCATGCAACCGACACGCCAAGCACAAGGCCGATCGTTAGTGCAGCGTTTTCTCTTTTGGCACGCTCAGAGGCGATTTGCCGGATGTTCGTGCTGACGTTCGTTCCGATTCTCGCACCGTGTCCCCCAATGAGTCAAGGCTCTACTCGTCGGAGGAGACCATCGCCTGGAGCGGGTCGCACCGTTCGCGGTCGCGTGAGATCTCGGTGACGAAGCATTTCGGCGGGGAGGGAACGGCTGAAACTCCGTGACCGCATCGAAGTCGCTTGGCTCATCTCGCTTCTTCTGCTTTTTGTGCCCTTGCGTGAATGCAACCTTTATCACTATCACCGGGATCGCGGCATCTAGCTCAGGTGTATCAAGGTTCCCGAAACAAGCAGCACTCTCTGAAAAACGATTGCCCTCCTTCAACGTTTAGCCCCATGCCAGACCGGCCTCTTCCCACAACCATAGCGTCCATTCGCATCGGTGCACCTTTGTGGGCAATACTCAGACCCCGTCGGAGGAAACGCCGTGAGCATCATTACAACCGCCATCCGTTCCTTGCCAGCACCAAATCCGGACGGACGATTATTGCGCATCAACGGCACGGCACTCCCAGATCGTCAGTTCAGTGTTTTCTTCTTCGGCGATTTCAGAAACACTCCACCGCGAATTCGACCCGAAGCTCGCCGACACACGCGGACTTCTTCCCACAGCGCATCGAGACTGAATTCGTCGATGGATAACGTCGCCTGGAGCGTGTCGCATCGCTCGGTCAAGCTCTTCATCTGCCATTCAACCTCCGACACCCGTCCGGCAAGACGCTGGACCTCGGCCGGGCTGAACTCCTTCGACCTGGGATCAGGGGACGGTCCCTTCCGGCGATGTGCCACCCAGCGGATGATTCCATTCAAAATCGTTTTCATGTTCCTCACTCCTCTCGTTTTCATTTTCATTGCGGCCGGATCATCGCACCAATCCCGGTGCGGTCTCCTTGAGCCATTTAACTTGTTCAGTATGTGATTCCATTTCTGCGAGCTGGATCGAGTCGATGGTCGGTCCCGACTCGCCAATCTTCCGGATGTCCTCCGTATCCATTTCGCGTATCCAGACGACCCGGTGCCGCTGCAGGCCGGAGATCAGATTCATCTGGCTCTCCGCCACGAGCGGCAGGGCGAGATTGCTCCCTTTGATGAGGATCAGATACACCAGATCCCCCGTGAACTTGAGCAGCAGCCCCTCCGACGGATCGAAGCGACACTGCCCCATCAAGCCGTAGGGGAACCAGACGCTATTGTTGTCGCGGAAACGCAGTTCCAGCGAGTTGCTGCGATCCTTGATGCCACGCAAATAGCCGAAGGCATTCCCTGAAACTTCCTCGGCGTCCTGCTCTTTCTGCTGGAGCAGCCCGCCCAGACGCTCGCGGCTGTGAACCCGATCCCGATGCGATGACTTATCGTCGGTCATGGTCGAGTCCCCTTTCCGGCGCGATCTCGTGGGACGGATCCGGCTGGCGCGGAACGCGCATCGGTGCCCGTTGCTTCGTGGGTTTCGGGATGCTTGCCGATTCATCGAGTTGTGTCGCCGACATCGCGTCGTCGGCCCGACACATCGCTTTGAGCAATTCGTCCTTGTCGTCGGTGAAAACCTGCACCTGTTCCTTGCCGCGCGTCAGCGCCACATAGGCCGTTCGCTGATTCGTCGCGGGCAGGGACTGGCTGGAAATGCCGACGAATACCTTATGCACGGTCACGCCCTGGCTGGCGTGGCTGGTTGTGCAGTAGCCATGCGTCAGATGACCGAACTCCTTGTCGATGACCCAGCCGTGATCGACGATGATGTCGCCGGCTCGGGTGAATCCTACGACGGTGAACAGCGACCCGTTGTTGAGGCGATGCCGGCCGTCCTTGGTCTTGCCACCGGCGGTAATGCGAATCCGGTCCCCTTTGGCGAGAGCGAGCGTCACCGGCCGATAGACCTCGAACCGGTTGGCAAGCGCCACAGGCGGTGTGCTATCTTCGGCCACGATCAGTCGCGATCCCTTCATGTGGCCGGGGGCGTTCTGGTGGAACTGGATGAGCATGCCGGCGTCATACTGGGTGGAGTCGGATTTCTCGGCATCGGTCAGCCGCAGCGGAACCCATGCCGGGACGACCCGTTCCTCCTTGAGTCCTCCCTTCGTCTTCAGCGCTGCGCGAATGGCGTCGGTCACGTTCTGGCTCTCGGCGTGGGTTGGCGACACCACAAGCGCCGTCTTGGGCTTGCCGTCCTTGGTCTTCTCGGCAGCGACGGAGAGATACGCCTGGGCCAACTGCTGATAACGCTCTTCATCGGGAACTTCCCTGATCCAGCGCAGCTTATCCAGTTCGGTGAAGGCATCGGCGATCCGGCCTTCGCTCAGCGCCTTGGCCGCTTTCTTGTAATCGCCCTCCTGACGCAGGATCTCCGTGACTTCGGCGACTTTGAGCCCGGCCTTGTCTTCCAACAGCTTCAGCGGTTCCCCCGCCGTCACACTGTGGTGCTGGCGTTGGTCGCCCACGAGCAGCACACGGGCGCCGACCCGCTCGGCGATCTCGAAGACGTTCAGTATGTCGCGCGTGCCGAGTTGGCTCGCCTCATCGACCAGGATGACACCGCCCCGGGCCGATTGCTGCATCGGTTCGTCCTTCAAGAACCGGGCCACCGTGTCGGCGGTCGCAAATCCGGCTTCCTCGCGCAGCACTTCCCGGCTCGCCTTGACCGACTGCGCCAGGGCCACGACCGGTTTGCCCGCTTCCGCCAGTGCCTCGCCGATCTCCTGTTGCAAGGTGGTCTTGCCGCTGCCGGCCACGCCGCGAATCACCATCACCCGGTCGCGCGAACCAAGGACATGAGCCACGGCTCCCTTCTGCCCCTCGGTCAGCCAGACGCGGGAGCAGGGCCGTTTCGGATTGCCCAGTGGCCGGCATTTTCCGCGTCCCTGACGGGCAAAATCGACCAATCGCGACTCCAGCGCCAGCATCTCTTTCGTCGTCGCCAGCGAGCGGCCCTCAATTTGACTGCGGATCAGGGGGCGGTTGTGCAATTCGCGCGTCGCGCCCTCGACCGTCACCGCGCCCAGCCCGCGTTTCAGGGCTTCGGTAAGGAGCATGCGTTCCGGGAATACCGCCTCGCGCACGAAACTGTCTTCCAGGGCGTGATCGACGGCTTTGGCTTCGCCGCGTTCGGGGTGAGGGGAGGGACGCTCGCGCCGATGGATGTCGGCCAGTTCCTTTCGTTCCTGATCGGTGAGGCGCGCATTCCATTCCTTGCGCAAGCGGTCCCAGCCGAGAGATTTCCCCTTGTGCTCGCGGGTTTCCACGCCCAGTTCGGCCTTGCGGTCGGGGTTGGTGATGCCTTTCTCTTCCGCCACTTTCTCGATCAGCGCTGTCCGCCGCGAGAAGCGTTTCAGCACGTCCGGTGCGACGCCCGCGATCTCGAAATCGTCCCGCTTGCGCTCAGTACCGAAGCCGAGATTCTGGAGCTTGCCCGCCAGCCGGACCCGGAAGGCCGCTTGGAAGTACGGGGCGTCACGCTTGAGTTCGCGGAACTGGCCGGCTTTCCAGCGCTCTTCCTCGTGGTCCCAGGTGGTGTTGAACACAAAGCAGTGGGCGTGCAGTTGCGGATCGGGCAGGCCGTCCACCGGCCGCGAGGTGGTGTGGATGAATTCGGCCCAGACCATGTTGCCCGTCGTGCGGTCGGTGTCCTGGAAGTGCTTGCGGACGCGGGTCTTCATCTCCGCTTCCATCTCACGCATCGTCTCATCGACCGCGCTGCGGAAAGCATCGAGAATGCCCTGGTCGCCGGAGAAGGCGTAGAGCAGGGAGACGGACTTCGGCACTGAAAAGGTGAAATCGTAGCCGACGGTCCGCTCGGATCTCGTCCGCACCGTCAGTGGCTCGCCAGTCTGTGGATGGAGGTTGTCGCAGAGTCGCTCGAAGGAGAAGCGGTCCACCGTTCCGGAGAGGCCGAGCCGTGTTGCTCCGTGGCCGCCCCAGGAACCCACCAGTTCCTGTCCTTCCGAGTAATAATCCGCTGTCGCGTAGTAGCGCTTGGCGGAGTTGGCACAATCCTGCTGCGAAATGCGGATCATACCTAATTTTAGAATATCGCAATAAAGTTAACGAAATGTTAACAACTCTCTGTTCCACCGCAGCCAGCTTGGGTTTGCGTGATATAGCCCGTCATCAATATCACATCTCTGCTGCCGATACGTCACCTCAATGCATGAATAGGCAGGGGCGTATCGACCTGGAGTTTGTGATCTCTTTCTTGATGCCTGTGAAAGCACACTTGGGCACCAGGACCGTCATTGCGGATTGCGCTTCCGGGGTGCATTTCTTCACTGCCGGCCGGGTTTGACTCATCTTTGTCAGGAACCGATCGGTTCCCGACACCCTCCCTTCAAGCCAGAAGCCCCCAGCCAAAAACAGGGGGAGAATCCCCCGCTGAAGTCAAGGATACCCTCGCTTCGCTCGGCTTCCGGGCGGGCCCGCCCCATCTTCCGCGGGCATCCGTGCCCTTGTGCAGACGGGGCCCCTCCCACCCTTGCGTCCTTGACTTCAGCTCCCCCCTTTCAAACTGCCCCCCGTTCCGGGTGAATGCGCGCGGCGCATTACCCGGAAGGGTCCATTTTTTACACTTGGGGTAGCTCTCATGACCACGCAACGCGAAGATTTGTACAGCAAGATCACCGGCACTATCGTGACCCAACTTGAGGCTGGGGTTCGGCCCTGGCATCAGCCGTGGAGCGCGGCACATGCGGCAGGCGGAATCAGCCGTCCGCTTCGCTACAACGGGCAGCCGTACAACGGGGTCAACGTGCTGGTGCTCTGGCTTGCTGCTTTCCAGAGGGGGTATAGCTGCCCGCTGTGGCTCACCTTCCAGCAAGCGAAAGAACTGGGCGGGCACGTCAAGAAGGGCGAGAAAGGCACGATGGTGGTCTACGCCAACACGTTCGAGAAAAAGGAGAAGGACGAGGAGACAGGCGAGGAGACCACCGAGCGGATTCCGTTCTTGAAAAGTTATGTCGTGTTCAATGCGGCTGAGCAGACCGAAGGTTTGCCCGGCCATTACTATGCCCGTGCCGTCGCTCCGCGAAACCTCGCCGATCGTCTGGAGCATGCCGAACAGTTCTTCGCCAACACCAAAGCCGACACACGGCACGGCGGGAACAAGGCGTTCTATTCGCCCTCCGGCGATTTCATCCAGCTTCCGCCCTTCGACAGCTTCGAGAACCGGGATTCGTACTACGCCACGCGTAGTCATGAGTCGATCCACTGGACCAAGCACGAGCAACGCCTCAACCGCTCCTTCGACTCCAAGCGGTTCGGGGATGATGGCTATGCAATGGAAGAGTTAACGGCTGAACTCGGAGCCGCGTTCCTCTGTGCCGATCTGGGAATTACACCCGAGATGATGCCCGAACACGCTTCCTACCTCGATGCCTGGCTCAAGGTGCTCAAGGCGGACAAGCGGGCGATCTTCACCGCCGCCAGTCATGCGAGCAAAGCCGCCGAATACCTCCACTCCCTGCAACCGAACGCAAAGCCGGAGGAACCCGTTGCGACCGAGTAACAAGTCGAACAACAGCACGACCACCCCGGCCAGAATAACGGTCGGGGTGCGTTCTTTTTTGAGCCTGCGGGGCCCGGCATCCTGCCGATGGGTCCGGCGCCTCCTGCGCCGGGAGCGCGACCCAACGGGTAGTCCGCTCGGTTGCAGGGAACGGCTCGGCCGGCGTTACGACGGCTCGATGCCTTTGAGTAACCGCACTTTGGGGTAGCGTTCGACGGCGCGGTCGCGAAAGACGCGGTCGGCCGTGACCAGCGGGATATTCCACCGGCACGCCAGTTCCAGGTACAGGCAATCCATCAGCGGATGGCCGAGAGAGACCGCGAGGCCGCACGCTTCCTTCAACAGCGTGTCATCGGGCACCAGTTCGATCACCCGCTCATCCAGCACCGTCAGCCAGCGCGCACACACCTGTTCCGCTTCGGTATGGCTCAGGCGAGGAACCTTTCCCCGTGCGGCACGGCAGATGGCCCCGGCGACTTCCAGCCGGATCAGCGCGGGGGCGACCAGATTGTGCGGGCCGGAATGCAGTGCGATCGCCTCGCGGCTTCCCGCTTCCGGCAGGAACCATTTGAGTACCACGCTGGCATCGACGACCATCATCCGCGTTTATCGCGCTCCTCGCGGATGCCTTTAGTGCCGCCGGTAAAGAGCCCGTGTCTGTGTTCCAGCTCGGCGAGGTCGGCGAGCAGCCGGTCGGCAACCTGTTGCTTGCGCGACCGTGCCGTTTCGGTCAGCAGTTCACGCAGCTCGCCTTCGAGGCTGCGCCCGTGCAGCTTGGCCTGTGCCTTCAGGCAGTCGATCACCCACTCATCGAGTTTGCGGATACGAAGTTCAGTCATACTCACTACGAGACATGTTCAACAAAAGCCAATGATGGCATGACTAGCAAGTGATGTCAAATTGTGAATATACATTAGATCTCATTATGGGATCATCTATGGACTTGAACCCATTGGCCTACTTGCCCTCAAAGGGCTTGAATGCGATATGTCGAAAACAATACGCAGTAACAATTGCTTACATACATTCTCTGCGTGCACTACTCAGAAAACCTGATCTTCTGGTACATCGGCCCTCTGCAACCCGCGCCCAGCCTATTGCGCAGACGGGTGTCAGTGTGTTAATATTGGTTAATAGAGAACTGGATTGCTGTCCCGATGCACGCCCATCCGCCCACCTATCACCTCCATGCTCTGGGTCCCCAGGTCCAGCACATGTCCCAGAACTGTCGCAATGAGCGGATGGCCATGATCCTGCAAGGGGTCGCGGTCGGTTCAATGATTATCTGCGCGGGAGCCGCTGCCGCACACCTCCTGAAAGAATTGTTCGGCCACTCCGAACAGCGCGGCCGAGGAAAGACCACATGAAAAACCCACGCGATACAGATACGCTCCCGGTTCAACAGCAGGACAAGCAACTTCACGGCATCGCCCTGGAAGCTGTCCTGCAAAAACGCCGTCTGGACCAAGCCCTCAATGCCAAGGAATTCGCCGTCTGCGCGGGCGTCTCCTATTCGACGGCGCGGAGCTGGTTCCATCTGCCCGGGTTTCCCGCCTTTCATGGCGTCGTCTTCTGGCAGGATTTCGTCCAGTGGCGCACGGGGCAGAGCGGATTCAACACTTCTGCTCTCCCACACAGCAACCGCGACACCGCTGCCATTTCAACCCTGCCTCCACGCGCCGCGCAAATACTGCTCGATACCTGAGTGAGCTTATCCTTCCGTCGGTGCTCCATTTCACCGCGGCCTATCCCGATTCGTTACCCTCGGGCGATTCGCGCGTCGTGGATGGCTGATCGATCACACGTCGACCACTCGATTGCTCGGCCTCGGTTTTCCTGGCCTGTCCCCGCAGGCTCGCAAAGGGAGTGGCGTAGAGGGACAGACGCCGCCATCGGTCCTCGGCCACCCGCACTGCCTGCGGGTCAAGATCGAGCGTGAACCGCAGCGTCCGCGAATGCTCGTCCAGCTCCTGCTCACCAACGGCCTTGCCACCATAGATCCCGATGTCCACAAGCAGGTCGGGTTCGCGCGCCACGTCGGATTCCCGCACCAGCGACACCTGCAAGCCGTGATGATGTTGCTCCTCGATCCAGGGCAGGATCGCGGACGCCGGCAGCGGCGCGTCGGCGAACCACAGCGATTCCGGCAGGATGACGATCCGTTCGATCGACAGACCCTGAGCCGCCGCCTGGAAGTTCACCCGCATACTCTGCCGGCCCGGCGGGTCCTGCCAGTAGTCCGCCGTGTTGACCCACGATACCGACCGGTACTTGCCGAGTCTGGGTGAACGGAGCAGACGTTCGTAAACCGTCCGCCATCCCTCGGTGAGATCGAACACCACCTTTCCCTCGGCCAGATCCGCCACCTGTTTGGTCACCGAAGCGACTTTCTGAACCGCCGTGTCGCGGAGCACGTCGTCCGGTTGCCGGGCAACGGCGATCAACCCATCGCAGAGGGATTGGTAAAGCCGGAACAGATCCGGGTCGGATGCGAGGGATAAGGGAGCGGACAGGCTTTCGATCGCGGCGTTGCGTTGCTGTTCGCGCTCATCGGCCTGGCCCAGATAGGCGAGGAACAGGCCACCGACGATACTGATCAGGCAGCCGAGCGTCGCCAGTTGGGCGGACAACGGGCCGAATGCCGCGACCAGCCCCATCAGCACCGAGCCAAAGGCCGCAGTGAACAGGAACCGGAAACTCAACAGAGCCGAGCGCCGGACGATTTTCTCCTTGTGTGGCATGATCCGCACAATAGAAGAACCGGCCGAATCGCGCAAGCACGAGTTGCTTGAGGGAATGAAAAGTGAGGCTGGGCGTATCCGAGCGAACCACTTCCTCAGACAATCGATCACGCTGTTTGTTGTAACGCCGCCGCGAGCCGATCCCGTTCGGTGGCTGTAAGCTCGGTCGCGGGCATCGACAGGCGGACCAAGCCGCCTTCGTACACCGTCGCTGCAACGCCCGCGTCGCGAAGCTTTGTCCGCAGAGTCTCAGGGGGAAGCGATCGAACAGCGGTTCGTTCCGCTTCCAGGAGCAGAATACCTGATCGGAGCGGGAGAGCCGGCAGCACAGGACGCCACCCAGTTGTCCGGGCTACAGCAGCGACTGCACAAGCGTTTTCGATCCGACGAGAGACAGCTTCGGCGGTCCCCGCGTCTTCGATCGCGGCTCGTGTCGTGAACAGAGGTGTCAGATTCAGGGTTTCCGTTGCACCCGTCGTTTCAGTCTCCAAGAGAGTGGAGAACCGAAGGAGCGGGTCGTCGAGATCCCCAGACGCGGTCATCCTGGCCACCATCGAATCGATCACCCTGATTGACCGGGGCCGCCCATAGAAAGCAAGTCCCATTGGATGGTGGGCACCGAGCCACTTGTGGCAACCAGTCAAATACAGGTCACAGTAGCCAGCCGAGAGTCGCCCCGGTGTGTGACAGAACTCCTGCGAGCCGTCCACCACCACAAGCCATACCCGGTGCATCGCTTCCAAACGACGGACAATGCGCTCCACGGGAAGCCGCACCCCCCAGTTGCTCACAGCCGACAGGAACAACCCATCGCACCGCCCGTCGCCAAACGCGGCGCAGAGGCGATCAATTACTTGAGCCTCATCGAGCCGGTTGGCAAGAACCTCGGCTCTGATCTCGACTCCCGTCACTCGCCGGTTCGCCCGCTGCGCCTCGCGTTCCAAAATATCGTGATACCCTGGCCAGCCGAGATCAGTGACCAGCACGTTCCGGCACGAATCAAATAGTGCTCGTGCGGCCAGCTTCATAAGCTGGGCCGAACGATGTGCGATGAGGACCGGCAAATCCGGGCAATGCCCCGCTAATATGCGAAGCGATTGTTTCAACTCACCGACACCCGCCCAATGCCCGAGGCCAGAATATCGCCCTGTTTCCGTGAGAGGGCACGCCTGCAATCCGCGTTGGACGAACCGCTCGAAGTACGCGGTGTTGCCTTCTTCGGCGGCTAGTGAAACGAAAGCAATCTCGGCTTGTTGCGCAGCAGGGGACATCCGACCCAGACGCGCGGTGTCGAGGTAGAGGAGTGCGGACAATGGTGACCTCCGGGAGCCAGCCGCGACAATCTTACCCGTTCGTGGCAGCCCGATCCAAGAGCTCTCCGAACGGAATTCCGACATATGATAGCCGGTCCAACCTATCGAGAGTCGCGCGGACATGAGTGGGGGTGAAATCGAGAGTGACGCAGATGGTTTGCAAGTAATCGTCCAGATTCCGGGTTCCTACGGCCCAGTCGTCGAACACACAGGTGTCGATGACGGGAGCTGATTCCGCCGCGAGATCGCGCTCGCGCAGAAGTATGACCCGGCCCCCGTTATTATGTTGCTCTTCGATCCACGGCAGGATGAGGTTTGCGGGTAAAAGTTGTCCCACTGGCCAGAGTGATTCGGGGAGTACGAGAAGCCGTTCGACAAAGACGCCCCGATGCACGGCGGCGAAGATCGCACGCAGACTCTCCTGGAGAGCTGCGTTCCGAACGCATTCGGCAGTCTGCACCCGAACGACCGCCCGATACTCTTTGAGGTCGGGGATGCCAAGCACCGCGTCATGAGCTACGTACCAGGATTCGGCTCTACCTCGCGTGCCGTCTCCCGACGCCAATGCCCGGAACTGGACACCAAGGGCAACGAGTTTGTGCGTAACAGTCTCTTTCCGGTTCCCTTCGGGTTGGCCCGCAACCGCAGCCAAGGCTTCGCCGACAACGCGATACAACCGTGTCAGTTCACGATTCTCTGCGGGCACGGGAGAGACAGCAGATGGCTCGCTTGGATCGGCGTGTCGCCGCGCGTCACGGGCAGACGCATAGACGAAACCACCGATGATCAAGCCGGCACCGAGCAGCGCAAGCGGAAGGACGGGAAGTTCGGCCGCGGTGAGAATCACCAAGAGTAATTCAAGCGCGACGGAAACCCAGAAGTATGGGCTGACAAAAACAGACCGGGCAAGCCCTCGGCGTGTGCGCAACATGGGGCGCAAAGTAGGGTAGTTGACGCCCGAAAGCAAGTCATGCATCGTCCAATAAGGCATCGAGTATGTTTCGCCAATCGACTGCCCGGCTCGCGATAGGTCCAGACGTCGCTTGACTTGCACTGTACTTGCACAATCTGATAAATAATGGAGCGGATGAAGGGAATCGGACCTCGTGGTGATTTGTTCAACCCAAGCAAGTCGAGAGATGATCGTCTGGACGGCAGGCGGAAGACCCCAACACGCTGCGGCCTATTTCTTTGCCGCAACCTCATCCAGGTAATCAGCCCACCACTGCATCATCTTCCGGCGTTCGGGCAGGTATTGCGCGTGGTTGTACGCGGCTCGGACAGTGTTCCGCTCGGTGTGTGCGAGTTGGCGTTCGATCACATCGGCGCGGAACCCGTACTCGTTCAAGATGGTGCTGGCCGTGCTGCGGAAACCGTGCCCGGTGGTGCGTGAATGATAGCCCATGCGATACAGGGCATAGAGCATCGTGTTTTCACTCATGAACGTCGAAGGATTGTGCTGGTTCGGGAACAAATACTGCCGGATTCCGGTGAGCTTTTCTAACTCCCGCAGCACAGCGATTGCCTGCCTCGACAACGGCACGATATGCAGCTCTTTCATCTTCATGCGCTCGGCCGGAATCCGCCATTCATTGTTGTCCCAATCAATTTCTGTCCACCGGGCTCCTCGCAATTCGTTGGTGCGGACGAAGGTGAGCAGCAAGAAACGCAGCGCGAGCTTGGTTTGCGGGTCGCCGTCGTAGCTCTCCAACTTCTTCAGGTAGAGGGGCAGTTCACTGGCCTTCAGAAAGGCATGGTGTCTGATGACTGGGGTTTTGATCGCGCCGCGTAAATCCGGCACCGGGTTCCGCTCGGCACGTCCGGTGGCGATGGCGTAGCTGAAGATTTGTCCGCACATCTGCATCACACGCCGGGCAGTTTCCAGCGTTCCTCTGCCTTCAATGATGCGAAGCATGGCGAACACTTCCGGAGCGTTGATCTCGGCAACAGGCCGATCACCCAGCTTCGGAAGGATATGCGTTTCCAAGCGAGCAAGAGCGAGGTCGGCAGAGGATGCCGCCCATTGATGCTTGCGTTTCTCAAACCACTCACGGGCCACCGACTCAAACGCGTTGGCGCTTCTCAAGACCGCCTCCCGCTTGGCCTCCTTCTTCACCTCGGCGGGGTCATTTCCCGCTGCGAGCACCTTGCGAGCATTTGCCTTTCGGTCCCGCGCGTCCGCAAGCGTGACGTCCGGATACACGCCCAATGCCAGCAGTTTTTCCTTGCCAGCGAAGAAGTATTTCAGCCGCCAGTATTTGCTGCCGGAGGGCGTGACGAGCAGGAAGAGCCCCTCTCCGTCGGCGATTTTGTAGGGTTTTGCTTTGGGTTTGGCGTTGCGAGCCTTGGCATCCGAGAGCGACATGGGGTACATTCTTCATCAACTGGGGTATCTGCCTTCGATTTATACCCCGAAATTTGGGCGAATGTCAACGAGTATCAACGGACGATGGCGGGAGAGGATTTCTCGGAGATCGGCGCTCATCCTCAATCTCACGGCCTGCGGCGGATGAAGGCGGCCTGGGAAGTGGCGACCCCTACGGTCTTCACACTAGTCGAATAAGTAACTGTTTCATAGATATATATTAATTGAAGCGAGAAACAGATACCCCGTTTTTGTACCCCATACGCTCGACTCACTCGAGCGCATTCTCAGATCGTGTCTGCAGACAGAATAATCCGCAACTTTGTGGCTAATGGGTTGACGTCTGATCCGAGAGCGTTTTGATTAGCTCGCGGATATCTTCAGCGCGCCAAGCCGTGCATCGCGCCGACAGCTTGACTGGCTTCGGGAACCGTCCCGATCGCACACCTTCCCACCAACAAGTCTTGCCAACGGGTATCACGCTCAGCACACTTGGCAATCGTAAAAACCCCGTCTCTGGAATGTCGTGCATACTCGTATACCTCTTCTTCCCGGCGATCAAATCCCTTGGCTGTTTTGAATGGCGAACTTGCCGCTCGGGTCGCAAAATGCCTCATTGCAGTCATGATTGATCATTATTAATATTATCATGATTTCCGTGCCTTGTCCCTCGGAAAATGGCTCTGACTGCCAGTTTTCTGGCGTTTGGCCATCCACTGTTCGCAAAGATCTTGGGCATCGTAACACCCTTACCCTCGGAGCGAATCGGATGTAGCGGCTACCGTGGTGCGGTCTCCGGTTTTGCGTCCATCCCTTCTAACGCCGGAACTGCATTGGCTCGTTCAATGTACCAGTAACTTCGCGCCGGGTTCCTCCCATTCGTGACCGGTTTCCTCCGCGTTGTGTGCCGTTTGCGACCTGTCTCCTTTTCCATCGTGACTGCCGTGACACGCGGCCTTCTGGATGTCACGCGTAAAGCCGCCGCCGGGCCGGATCAAGCTGCCAAGGCCGTTTCCCTGCGGGAGCCTCGGCCTTTCGCTTGACCGGTACGCCTTGCCCCGGACTGAGGCGGCTTTCTCCGCAGTGCCATCAGGCCGCGATGGTCGCGGCCGGTAACCCGAAGAAAGGAGAACACATCATGTCACAACCCGCACACAAATTCCGCGACGGAGCCCTGCAAGTCACGATCTGGAGAAACCCCTCCGAAAAAGGCAACTGGTACTCGGTCATTCCCAGCCGCAGCTACAAGAAAGGCGATGCCTGGAAGGAGTCCGACAGCCTCCGTTTCGAAGACCTGCTGGCCATGTCCAAGCTGCTGACGCAGGCCCATTCGTGGATCGTCGAGGCCAAGAAGGCTGACGCCAAGGCCCGCAAAGAATCCGCTCAGGCCGCCGCCTGAACCGGGTGCCGGTGGGTAACTCCCTGCCCACCGGCTTCATTTCAACCATCACATTTCAAGGAGTTTGTTATGACCTACATTCAACGCACACCTACTCAACCGCAACTCATCGCTGTCAACCGGCTGGAGAAATCCCCTCTCAATGCCCGCAAGACGCAAGTCACGATCGGCATGGAAGAGTTGAAGGCTTCGCTGCTGGCGCATGGGCTGATGCAGAACCTTGTCGTCACCGATCAGGGGGACGGTACCTACCGTGTCATCGCCGGGGGACGCCGGCTGGAAGCAATTCATTCGCTTCAGACCGAGGGGAAACTTCCTGATGATTTTGCGGTGCCATGCCAGATCGTCACCGCGGAGCACGCCCTGGAGATGAGTCTCGCAGAGAACACGGTCCGGCTGGCGATGCACCCGGCTGACCAGTTCGAGGCATTCGCAGCCCTGATCGAGCAGGGCCAAAGCGCCGCCGAGGTCGCCCACCGCTTCGGTGTCGAGGAAAGCCTCGTCCTGAAACGGATGAAGCTGGCCCGCGTGGCGCCGGAACTGCTCGCCGAGTACCGCAGCGAAGGCATGACGCTGGAATGCCTGATGGCCTACACGCTCACCGACGATCACCGCAAGCAACTGAAGGTGTTCAAGTCGCTGCAGAGCTGGCAGAAGGACGATCCGGACGCCATCCGCGCGGCACTGACCGAGAAGATGGTCGAAGCCAGCGACAAACTGGCCCGGTTCGTCGGTCTGGACGCCTATGTGGCGGCGGGCGGTTCGACCCACGCCGACCTGTTCAGCGAGGAGGTCTATCTCGAAAAGCCCGCTCTCCTGCACAAGCTGGCCGGCGAGAAGCTCGAAAGCATCCGCAGGGAAATGGAAGCGGAGGGCTGGGTCTGGGTCGAGATCAACCCGGAGCGCGATTATGACGCGATCCACCGTTGCGGCCGGCTCAAGCCGCAGTTGATCGGAGTTCCCGCTGAGCTGATCGAACGCAAATCCCAACTCGATGCCGAACTGAGCGACATCGAGCATGCCCTCGCGGACACAGAATCGGATGAATTGCTGGAGCAACAAAACGCCGTCCATGACAGACTGGACGAGGTGGAACGGCAACTTGCGGCGTACGTCGGATTCGATGCCACCCAGAAGAGGCTGGCAGGCTGTTTCGTCTCCATCGGCCGCGACGGTTCGCTCTGCCTCGATAAGGGGTTGGTGAAGCCGGAGGACCGCAAGATCGTGGCCAGGGTACTCGGAGAGGATGAAGGCATCACCAAGGCGATCAAGGCAAAGCCGAAGGACGCCTTGCCGGAATCGCTCCGCCGTGACCTGGCGGTGGACCGTCTGCAGGTAGCCAAGGTGGCCATCGCCGGCCATCCCGCCATTGCCCTCGACCTGCTGGCCTTCCAGGTCGCAAGCGCGATGCTTGGCAGGCAGAAAGCGATCGACGGGCCGAACGCAGAGTTCCACCTACCCAAGCCCGGCAAGGAGCGGGAGCCAGCGTTGGCCGATCATGACCTCGATGCCATCCGCAAATCGCTGCCCATCGGCTGGCTCAAGGGCAAGACCGAAGCCGCACGCTTCGAGGCGTTCTCCACCCTGCCGCAGGAAAGCCGGTTTGCCCTGCTGGCCTACTGCGTGGCCCAGACCCTGCAACCGAAGCTGGGCCCGAGCGAGGCAGAAGACGCCACCGCATACGATGTGGCCCTGTCGAAGACCGGAGTGCCGGTTACCGCTTCATGGCGTCCCTCCAAGGCAAACTTCTTCAGCCGCATCAACCGCGAGCAGTTGCTTTTGGTCAGCCGCGAGGTGCTGGGCGAGCCGTGGGCCATCTCGCACCGCGACGACAAGAAGTCGTTGCTGGTTGACCAGCTCGACCGGGCATTTGCCAACCCGGACAAGTCCGGGCGTACGCTGGAGCAGACCGAGAAGCTCAAGCACTGGCTGCCGAAGGGCATGTCGTTTGATCTTGGGATCGAACCCAAACCGGCCAAATCCAAAAAGACCAAAAAAGCAGCATGACAACTTGCGGGCGGGCGTTACGGCCCGCCCTTTTCTTCATGCCGCATTCTGCAATAACGGAGTCGTGACTCTCACTCGGATGAGTCAGGTCGTAGTGGACCCGAACATGCCCTCCGCGGGGACAACGTGTCCTTGTAGTGGACCCGTACATCGAGTCCCTCGGTGGGACAATCTTGTCTTGTAGTGGACCCGAATCGTGATGTTCCGGGAACTACCGGGCTGAACCTCCCACGGCCCGCAGAAGGGTCGAGTAGGCTTCGGAGACTGCCCGGAAGTCTTCGGCTCGTCCGCCCAGATCCGGATGAGTCTGCTTCGCCCGACGGCGAAAGGCTGTCTTGATCTCGTCTGTTCGGCATGGCCAGCCCAGCCCCAGTAGCTTGATCGCGTGCGCCAGATAGCTGGGATAGTTGGTCTGGCGTGTTGTCTTCTCCTGTTGTTGCTGCTGTTTCCTGTCTGTCCGATGCTTCATCCGGGTGAGTCCGTCACGAAGCAGACGGCGGATCGCCTCCGCCTCCGGTGGCGATAGCGTGGAAATCGCTGTCTCGACCCGTCGCCACCAGCCCGCAAGGATGCGTTCGTTTTGCAGGCAGCAGTTGCGAATGGATGCGAGACGGGCGACATGGACCTGACGCGGTATGCCGTCCACACGCTGATTACGCACGATCGAGGGAATGAACGCGACCCGGCCGCGACCGGATGAATCGTTACAGCACTCGCAAGGATGGGTTCCTCTCAACTCACGTCTCTTCCACACCACATACATCGGTCACAACATCCGGCAAATGAACAGGTCGCCGCAACGCTATCACGGCCGGCGGGCTTCGTCGAGCAAATGCTCGATGCGATAAGGCCGCATGGTCGTTGCCCCTTCACGAGCCCCGCCCGTGGCCTGTTGCCGCGGCACTCTGAACCCGCCGCCGGGCCGGTCAAGTTGCCAAGGCCGCTTTCCGCACGCGGAAGCCTTCGGCCTTTCACTTGACCGCCGCTGGCGCTGCCCGGCACCAGCGGGTTCAAGAACGTGCCGCACAGGCCCCGATAGGCGGGGCCTCACTATCGAGAAGGAGCGAACAACATGACGCAAGCAATCAAACTCGACACCCCCTGGACCCTGCACTTTGATCGCGATGGCACGGAAGACTTCGGCATCATCTGCGACACCAATGGAAAAGACATCGCCGCCTCCCACTTGCCATCGACAAGGATCGGAGAACGGACGTTCCACACCGGCACCTTCTGGCTTCCGGAATCGGCCGAGGAAGAGACGCCGGTTCTCGTTCGCCAACTCCAGCTCATGACGGCTGCGCCGAAGCTGTTGGCTGCTCTGAAGGGTTTACTCGATGTCACCGGCGGCCTGTCGATCAATCGCTTGTCGGGGCCGTTTGACGGGGCGTTCCATCAGGCCAAGGTCGCAATCGGCGAAGGGGAAGGGAGGACGGTATGACCCGGTACTTCATCACCGCCTGGTGCGACCGCCCCTTTTACGCCCAGTGCGAGGTCGAAGCGAGCACTCCCGAAGAGGCGCTCGTCAAGGCGCGAGAGGCGATTCATGACGCTCCCGCCGAAGAATGCGACGACGGGTACCCTTGGGATGAATGGCGGGTGGACACCGCGGAGGCCGACGAAGTCTTGTCGCAGTTGGACGGCCGGGCGCGGTTGCGTGCCGCTGCCGACAACCTGCTGCTGGCCTGCCGGATGGTCGTGGATCGCTGGGAGCACGGCAATCTGGCCGAAGCGGCCCGCGCCTGCCGCGATGCTGTCGCCGAAGCCACCGGCGAGGCCCTGACGGAGCACCGAGAGCCGATCGTCATTGAGGTGCGGGGAGGTGTGGTTCAGCACGTGAGCAATGTCCCAACCGGCTACGGGTATGTGGTCAAGGACTATGACGACCTGGATAGCGTCGGAAGTGGCGAACCTGCGCACGCAATCTTTGACAGCGGCCCCGAATCCGTGATAACCTCAGACACGAAAGGCAACCCATGAGTGACTCCCGACCCTTCGATTTCTCGCATCTCAGCTCTGCCGAGCGTATCCTCCTGGCCGAAGACCTCTGGGATAGCGTAATGGCCGAACAAGAGGCGCCGCCGCTCACGGTCGCCCAGGAGGAAGAACTCTGTCGCCGTCTGGCTGCTGCCGACCGGGGTGAGATGAGCTACTCCTCCTGGCTGGATGTGAAGCGTCGTCTGACCCAACCGAAATGACCCGGCTTCTGGTTGTTTCGTCCCGGACCGAAGCCGATCTGGCTGGGGCAGTCGCATGGTACAACCGCATCCGGCCGGGTTTGGGGGACGGTTTGGTGCTGTGTGTTGAAGAGGCGCTGGGCCGCATTCTGGAGCGCCCGGAAGCGTTCCCGGTCATCTTGCCGGAGGTCCGCCGTGCCCTTGTTCGCCGCTTCCCCTACGGGGTGTTTTTCCGGGTCCGTCCCCAGCGGATCGAGGTTGAGGCACTGTTCCACCTGCGGGCCAATCCCGCTCGCCTCACGGATCGGCTCCCTCCCAGTCCCGAGTAATCCTCCCGACCCGGCAATAATTGCCGATCCAAAGCTGCGATAAATCCCCGGCAACGCCAGGGATGTCCTTCCCGCTTTTCCGTCATTGCATGGCCTTGCCTCCACTGGGCCAAGTCGATGCGCAGGCGGGCTGTTTTTCCACTCTGAAATCTCTTCACTAAATGCCTTCGTCGCGCCTGCGCGAGTCATATCCAAACCACAGATTCCAGGCCCAGTATTGACCGGGCTGGCTGCATTGTCTCCGGCCTCCGGATCACGCATGCGGGAGCCTCGCACCTGTGCTGTGATCCCGCACGCGTCGCTACCAAGCCGATGCGTTTTCTGAGGCTTGGCTCTTTTGCTTTTTGTTCAGGCGTCTTCCCTATGCTCTGCATAGGCCCGCTGGAACGGTTCCAGCCTTCGGCTTGCAGGTTGGGGCACCCACGGTTTGGTGCCGGACCAGCTCACAATCGCTCCAGAAACACGCACCGAATGAGCGATTTGCGCACCTCAACTCCGGCTTTTCACTGGTCAAGCTCTTGCCCGACTGCCGTAAGCGTTTGCACAATTCACGCGGCGAGTTCTTGACCAACTTACTGTCGTTCGCTCTAGTATCATTCTCCTTACTCAACGTTCTGTCCTCACTCGTTTCAAACAACTACGAGAGACAATCATGCCAGTGCTTCCAGTGACCCATTTCGATTGGCAAGTCCTCCGCACGGTGAAGCGGAGCAAGAAGCCACCGATTGGCCGGTTACTTCGGCTCTATCCGTTGCGGCGAACCAAAGATGGTAGCTTCCTGACCAAGATGGTTGAACGCGGGCTCTTGCGACGTGTGACTGGCGAGTCGACCGCCCCATTCGAGGCGACCTATGCGCTGACCGAACGAGGCGAGCATGCCGCCGAGTATGGGGAAGCCGACTTCCCCGCCAAGCCCAACGCCATCGAGACACAACCGGAGCAAAGAAAACAAGTGCGGCCTGCGAAGATGAAGCGTTCTGCTACCCAACGGTAGCAATGAGGATCGCGTGATTTCACCTGATGAACATCCCATGTTTACCGTTGGAATGCTGTCTTGCCGAGGTACGCTCAATACCTCCGCCATCGACTTCGCTGACTCGCCCGGTATGGTTTTATCGGTGAATCTGTTATGAATCCGTTCCGAACACTGCTCGATCCGCCACCCAAAACGCGACCGCTCCCCTTTCGGCCGCAGCGCCGGCCCGAACTCACCGTCGAGCAGATCCTCGACTGGTGTGATGCTTTCCATAAGCGATTTGGACGCTGGCCTGCCTACACCGACGGACCACGCGGCCTGCCCGACACCACCTGGACCGCCATCGATAACTGCCTCAGATGCGGACACCGTGGACTCAAGCCTGGCTCCTCGCTGGCCAAGCTCTTGCTCATCGCGGGCGACGACACATTCGGTGCTTGCCTCGGCTCACTCCCGTACTGATCCTCAAGTGGGCCGACGATCACCACGCTCGCACCGGACGCTGGCCCAACAAGGACAGTGGGCCGGTTCTCGCTGCTGTCGGCGAAACGTGGAGCGGTGTGGACGGCGCTCTCTATCTCGGGAGGCGGGGATTGCGGGGCGGTTCCTCACTGGCTCAACTGCTGGCGGCCAACTGACCTCTCTATTGAGTGAGCCGATTGAACAGTGCGGTACGACGGATGCCGAGGCACCGATTCCTGAGCACTCCCTGCTTTCCAAAAAAATCCGAAAATTCGATTTGCCTCTTCCACCGCTATAGCGCACTTAAGTATAGCGACAGAGCCATCTGTGCAAATGTGCAGAAGAATGCAGGCAAGGAATTGCCACGATGCAGTTAAAGGCTCCGTTCGCATTCGGAGCCATTTTCGATGAAGTGCTCCAACGATTTCAGCTCGGCGTGGTTCTGACCTACGACGGCAGTTTGTCACTCACGCATGTGGAGAGCAGGAATCGCGTTCTGACTGTGCCAACTTGGCTTAACCGATATCATCGCATTTTTCGTGAACCACAATCCGTCTCTCGGCGTCTTTGATTTGTGAAATTAGCGAAAGCAGCAAGCGGTCTGCTGCAGAATCCCGCTCGTTGTCGGGTTCCGCAACCTCGTGTATCGCAGTTCGTTCGGCCACAACGGTGTGCCATCTGAAATGTCCTCGTTTCGCATTGTGAGAAATCCCTGAAGCCGCTTGCTTTTCATAATCAACAGACACATTGTCATGCCGTCTGCTGAACGATTAGTTTGAAGAAAAGTCTGTGAATTCCTCTCTCCAGGATTGAAATCTGTTTGTCGGGTTGCGAATATACCCCGGCTGACTTTGAACCAATACCCCGATCACACACCCATCACCGTGTGATTTTGCTCCTCCCACCTCTCTCGGTGGGTTGTTTTCAGTGATTCTCCACAACTGAAGTTTGCCCATTTAAGGAAGAATGCCCTATGAGCCGTCCTGCTCGTCTTCCATCCGCTTATTCGCTGTTCAGCAAAATCCTGTCGCTTCCCGAGCAATTAGCCAAGCTCTTCCGCAGCAGCCCTCGCGCCGCTGGTCCCGCCAAACTCCGCCTGGAGGGTCTGGAGACCCGGCAAGTCCTCTCCGCCGTTACCGAGTTCACTGTTCCGACTGCGGGCAGCGGACCGGAAGACATCATGCCCGACCCATCAACGGGCGGGCTCGACTATGTCGGGTATTACGGTGGCACATTCGGTCGTGTCACACCCGACGGCTCCATCTCCGAAATCTCCATCAGCAGCACCGTCCCCAACCCCGCCGACGTGTCCGTCTCCTCCGATGGGACCGCCTGGGTCAGCGGTTGGACCTCTCCGGTCGTGCTCCGCATCTCTCCTTCCAACTCGATCACCTCAATCTCCATCCCTGGTTCAGGCGACCAGCCCAACGGGACATTCATTGGCCCCGACGGCGACCTGTGGTTCACCACCTTCGGTGGGGGACGGGTTGGCAAGATCGATCCAACGACGAATTCTGTAACTGAGTACACCATCGGTTCGGGAACGTACCCACTGGACATCACCGCCGGCCCCGACGGCGGCATCTGGTTCACCGAGAACGGCACCAACAAGGTGGGCCGGATCAACACTGACGGCACTGGCCTTGTGGAATATGACCTGGGCGCTGGGGCCGGGTTGTGGGGGCTGGCGTCCGGTTCGGATGGCAAGGTCTATGTGGCCGAGAACGGGGCCAGCAAGATTACCGTCATCACGCCTGGGGTCGGCGTGACCGCTACCTACAGCTTGCCTTCGGGCAGCAATCCGTGGTCGGTGATTACCGGTCCGGATGGCGCGGTCTGGTTTGCTGAGAGCGGCACCGGCAAAGTGGGCCGAATCACCCCCGATGGAACCATCACCGAGGTCGCTCTGCCTTCTGGTGGCACGCCGACCGGGATTACGGCTCTGCCCGCGACGGCAACCGATCCGGCCACGATCTGGGTAACCGAACTGGACGGCTCGAAGATTGCGCGGATTGGTGCGTCGTTGGGGATGGATGGTCAAGCGTTGATTGCAGTCAAGGGTCAGGATTACAACGGTGTGGTGGCGACGGTGCAGGGCTCGCTGTGGGCCACCGGTGATCTGACGGCCACGGTTGAGTGGGGTGATGGCACCAGTTCGGTAGGCACGTTGGTTGAGTCGGGTGGCACGGTCTATGTGACGGGGGACCACACATACGCGCATGAAGGTGATTATGCTCTGGCCGTGCAGGTTGATTCGACGACTGTTCCGGGGGTCGTGGGTTATGCGGCCGGGCTGGCCGACGTGTTGGCTCCAACGGATCACACGGGGCTGCAGCAAGTCGAGGCGGCGAGTGCGGGGGGTGGGGGCGCAATTGATGAGACGGTAACGCTGACGGCTGGTGGCGGTTTCGTGGCCCACGCCACGGGAACTGTTGGCTACTCATTCTCGGAGTCCGTTGACGAGACGGGTGATTCGTTCTCGCAAGTCCGCAGTGGCAGCTTTCTGTTTACTCTGGACGAGTCCGAGTCAGGCACGGTCTTCGTCCAGCCAGACTCAACGCTATCGCTGACGGCCTCGCAGTCGTCCACCCGAGCGGAGGCCGATGCATCGCCGGACACGAACGGGACGGCAACGGTGGATGGTGCGGAAACGTACACTCTGAGCCAGATAGGCACAGGGGCGAGCTACAGTTGGGACACGACCGACGATGTGGTTAGCTCGACGCGGTACGAAACCGAGACAGTGGCTGATGGTACGTACACGGCCACTGACGGGCTAACTTCCACGCAAAGTGGCACTGGCGTAAACGATGCGGTGGGTTCAACGTACTGGTTGTCGAGTTCGGGCACGGAAACGGATAATCGAACGGAATCGGGCTACCACGACGCCAATTCCTACACGAACATTCGCAGCGAGCCGGGTACGGTCAGCATCAGTGAGGATGGTGGCTTCTGGGATGACTCGTTTACTCACGATGAGAGCCACGGTGGAACGTACAGTCTGAGCAAGAGTGTGACCGATCCCGGCGGCACCAGCACCGAGACCGATACGGGCACTTATTCCAATTCCCTTTCGGGCAATGGCACCGATCCGGGCGGCAGCGTCACGTATGTCGTGACCAATTCGGACACAGGCAGCGGGTCTGCAACGGCAACGCAGACGGGTGCGGTCACGACCTCGAACATCGCCGAGCTGGGTCATTCGGAGACAGTGGTGACCACAGGCGATGAGAGCGTGGGGACGTTCACGGTCACCGATGCGGTGGGCGATGGTTTGACCACGACGGCAACGGAAGTGAACCAAGGTGTCACTTCGACACAGACGACCACAGCCGACAGCAACAACACGCAGACAGAACTGGGAACGGTGGGGGTCGGAACGTATTCGCTCAGCGGCAGCAGCGGCACAACCACGACAATCGCCGGTTCGATGGTGGATCAGGGTGTGCCCAGTTCGTGGAGTTCCGTCGAGACCGATTCGGGCACCCTGACGCAGAACGGCAACCGGCTGACGGGCGACTACACCTTTACGCAGACAGCGACCACGAGCACAAGTTCGTCGGATGGCTCGTTGAAGTCGGCATCGCAGACGGGCGGTGGCGTGACAGGGTCGCACACGATCAGCCAGTCCGATTCCGGTAACCTGACGACCACCTCGACGATCACGCAGACCGGGAACCTGGTGAGTGGATCGTACAGCTTGCACGAAACGGATACGACTGGCTCGACCACAACAGATACAGCGATTGACGACACGGATGCAGTCGGGACGCTGGGTTCGACTGCGAATGATGACGCGACGGATACGAATGTTGGCACGGTGACCGGTGCGGTGACGACGGACCAGACGGGGAACAAGCTCTCCGGCGACTACAGTCTGCATCAGGTCAGCACCTCCAACGGAACCGCGACCGATACCGCAACGGAGAACATCAGCGCGATTCCGGGTGATGGCGAGAACAATGACGATCTCACCAACGACGTGTCCACGGATACGGTGGTGGGCGGGACGACAGTGAGTGCGACCGGCAATGAGGTGACGGGCGATTACACAGAGGTGGTGATTGATAGCAGCACCGCGACAGACTTCGACACGGTAACGGACACGGTAACGGATCACGCGGCCAACGGCTCCAACGACACCGGTCTGGATGTGAATCGGACGACGGCCTACCAGACGAGTGGGTCGACCACCACACAGACGGGCAACGACGAGACGGGCAGCTACAGTGAAACGGCGGTGGAGTCGGATTCGGGCAGTCAGTTTGAAACAGAGACTGATACCGAGACCGATCACCTGGCCAACGGTGAGAATGATCTGCTCACCAAGACAGACGTGTTGAGCGCGTATCAGACGAGTGGTGGGACGCGGTCGCAGTTTGGCAATCTGATCAGCGGTGGATACAGTCAGTATCTGGTGTCGAGCGGTTCGGGCAGTGATTTTGCCACGAGTACGGACACGTCCACCGATGACCTGGCTGATGGTTCGGTGGACGATGCGGTCGATACCGAGAACGCCGCCGATTACCAGACCAGTGGCGGGACACTCTCTAGCACGGGCAATGAGGTGACGGGCGACTACAGCGATTATGAGATCGACAGCGAAACGGCCACGGACTTCGCCACGGGTACGGATACGCCCACCGACACCATGTCCACGGGCGAGCATCTGCACGAGTTGGTGACGAGTCTGAGCACGGCCTACCAGACGAGCGGTTCGACCACCTCCAGTACCGGTAACGCGATCAGCACCGACTACAGCGAACATGTGGTCAGCAGTTCATCGAGCACGGATTCGGCGACGAGCACAGACACGACGACGGATGATCTGCGTGATAGTTCGGTGGACGACGATGTTGATGTGCAGGGAGATACCAACTACCTCACCAGTGGCGACACGGTGGATGCAACCGGCAACGAGGTCAGCGGCAGCGCCAGCGAACATGAGACAGCCAGCAGTTCGGGCAGCGACTTCGCGACCAGCACGGACACCACAACCGATCACCCTGCCGATAGCTCGACGTTCAACGGAGTGTTGAGTCGCTATGAGAGCATGTTCCAGACGGGCAGTTCGACGAACTATCAGTTCAGCAATGCTCTGACAGGCTCGTATTCGACGCAAGAGACCGACACCAATAACAGCACCGATTACGCGAGCGATACGAACAACTCAACGGATGACCTGGCAGACAGTTCGACGCAGTCCGACACGAGCACCGATAACTCCACGGACACGGAGACAGGTAGCTCGACGGTCACCTCCACCGGTGACGATGTCACGGGTGCGTACAGCGATTACGAGATTGATTCCAATTCGGGCAGTTCCACGGACATGGGCACGAGCAACGCGACGGATGACCTGTCCAGCGGACACGGCACGACGACAGACAGTGGCAACGATCAGAGTACGAATTACCAGACCAGTGGCGACACCACGACTAGCACCGGCAGCGCCATTACTGGGCTGTTCAGTGTTCACGAGGTCAGCACACTGTTCTCGACTCTATTCGGCACAACTACCGATATGCCGACTGACTCATTGACCGGCGATCCCACTCAGACCGAAGTGAATGTCGATCTGAGCAGTGCGTACCAGACCAGTGGGGCAACGACGGATGAAACCGGCAGTGACGTGACGGGCAACACCACCAATACCGCGACGGATACGGATTCGGGGAATTCCAGTGATACCACGACGGACACGGATGTGGTAAGCGGAGCCACCACGACTCAGTCAGACACGAACATTGCGACGCAGTCTGATACGAGCACCGACACGCAGACAGAGAACGACATCACGGGTTCATACTCGACGTACGAGACGGGGAGCAGTTCGACGCCGACGGATACCGATGTTTCGAGCGACCAGGGTTTGGCGGGCACGGGAACAACGAACGAATCATCGACTTGGACGATGATTGAATCGGGCAACAACTATACCGGCGCGTACACCATCACGAACATCCACACGACCAACTCGACGGCGCCGATTTCGGGAACCGATGGGCGTGGAACGTACAGCGGCACGCAAACCGATGTGAGCAGCAGCACCGAGACCGAGACGGGCAATTACATTACGGGTGTGCATATCGATGTGGTGACGGGTTCGGACTCCGCGACGGTGACCAAGACCGGTGGTGAGAGTGGTACTTCGTACACCCAGACCGTGACGAGTACCGATGACTCAACCACAACTCAGACTTGGAACGACAACACTGACATCACCTCCCAGACAGTGACGGATACGAGTTCAAATACGACCACGGAGACGGGCAGTACCTCGACGACGAACTACACCTTCACGTTGACGGAGAGTGGCACGACCACGACAACCGAGACAGACGACAGCGTCAGTGGGATGAGTACGACCACGCTGATAGCCAGCTCGACATCGAGCCTGCATGAAGTGGGGAGCGAGAGTTCGGGTAGCTACACCATCGACAAGGCGACGAACAACTCCGCGAATACGACACAAACGGCCGATGCCCAGACGGACGAATACAGCCTCAGTGGCACGACCGGAACGAGTTCGACAGCGATTGAATCGAACACGCATAGTTCGAACTCCGCTTCGTTCACGGAGATTCTGACCGAGACCAACATAGAGAGCGAGACGGGCAACGATCTGTCCGGCCAGTATGTGTTGAGCGAGTCGGGGACGCAGACCGCGAATTTCGTGGACAATGGGACAGATTCGAGCGGGAGCTTCTACGTTACGGAAGGCAGTAGCGGGACGTATTCGCGGACGACGGATGCTGATACTAACACCGGTGCAACGAGTATTGCAGCGACCACGACCACGACCTACAGCATGACGGAGATCGTGTCGGGGTCGAGTGCGTTCACCTTGACCGAGAACGGCACTGACGCTACGACCTCGACCGAGACGGATGACACCGTGACAGGTGATTACACGCAGGTGGAAAACGGCACGGATTTGTACACACTCGGTGAGTCAGGTACGCTCAGTGGTGCGTTCACCGATACCGTCACGGGCACCGATGTATACGCCTCAACCGAAACGGGCAACCACGACCAGCAAACATATACTGCGACCACCACCGGCGGTGGGAACTGGGTGCGGACGGACACTGGCGGCACGTTGGCGAGCGGGTCGGGAACAAACGGCTATACGCTGGTAGAGAGCGGCGACCAGGCCGCAGGCCACTTTAGTCAGAGCGAGGCAGAGACGGATCGGTATGGGTTAGTCGAGCAATTCGACAATGTTTCCAATACCGGTGGTGGATTGACGCCGGGGAATGTGACGTTCCACAGTCACGGGCTGGCGTTCCGAGATCCTGTGGAAACTGAGACGATGGGTGGCAAAGAAGAGAAAAAAGAAACAGTCGTTCTCGGCAAGACAGCGGACGGAAAGGAGCTTAAAGGAGATATCATCGTGAAGAGCGGGGTCTCGGTAAAGACTAAGGGAGATGGAGCTTTTTCAGATGGGCATATCCAAATTACGTTTTCGTCAAATGAAGCTGATGTCAAGTATTGGCACTTCCTGCAATTTGCGACGTTTGACCGATATAATCTTCAGGGGCAGTTAGATACGATCAACCCGATCACGAAAGCACCTTATGTCTACCCTGTGCCAATGCGGCAAGATCCCAAGAAGGAAGCGAGTAAGGATAACCCAACTGTTGAAGTTTGGCGTGAGTATGGGACTCGATATTTGGACACGACATCTCTTGATACAACAGACGAGAGTATGCTGTATTACGATAACCGGAATCGTCGCACAAATAGGCTGGCAAATGAAGTCACAATTTTCGACAAACCTGCGGATCGCAGGTTCAACGCGGCATCAAAAGTGGTAATCACATTGGACACATTACTCGTGATTTCAATTGAAGGTAAGCCTGCCGCGAGTGTCTATCGGATTAAAACAGTGATTGAAGGAACCAAGAAAGACCCTGCAGCCAAAAACTTTACCTATGCTGTCACCGGCGTAACCATCACTCCGACCAATAACATGAATACATGGCCTCTTTTGGGTGGCTCGAAGAAATTGAACGGGAACTCAACCTTGGGCGAACAATTAAAGTACGTAGATCCTTTTAAAGCAAAATAGGACTTGATTTAATCTGCCGAACATCGCTTATTTCTGGAGAAATATCCCAATGCCTCTCGTGATCTTCTTGACTCAATTGGCACTTTGGGTTCCTTTGTTTCTATCTCAATCGAAACTGCACGTTTTTTTTGTCGACCCATCGTTCACTCTGCCAGATGTAGTGTGTACTTTCGGAGTAGACAAGAATGGTAAATGTTTAGATATGGTGGGTACAGATCATTCTCCCGCAGCTTTGCGGTTTTTGAAACGAGAGGGAACTGAGAAGATCTGTTGCATGGCAATCTTCCGCGACGACGGCGTATCACGTGTAATATACTGGAAGGTGTTGCTCATTTTGATTCTCACCTCCCCACCGGATCGCCATACTGTCATTTATTGCGTTGATGATTGGCCGAAGAAATGATCCTTATCAGACACGGTCATGAGACATGAGAGGACAATGTTGGACTCGTGCGTTTCGGAATAGGTCGCCCAGGTAGTTATGACGCCTCGATTTGTGATTTCCGCTCAAGTATCTGCATCAGAGTGGTTTGGAATATACTTTCTGACAGTCGTAATTGTTTGTGCCTGATGGCCATTTAGAAGTTGTGCAATGTCCATTTGTGCTCCACCCCTGAATCCCTGCTCAGTCTCCGTCACTGATCCGTTGTCCAACCTCGTCGTCCGATTTCGCAAAGAGAAACCGGACAACGCTTCACTCTTCAGCCTCTTCGCTAAACTCGCCCATGCTGCCGGTCACGACAATCTCCACGCCGAGTTCACGCGCCGCGCCGCTGCCCGCGCAACCACTCCTCCACCGTCCACTCACCCCCCACTCCCCGAAGCCGAACGTCAGCAACAACTCGGTTGTCGGTTGATTCGCGAACGGAAGTTCGCCGACGCCGAGCAAGCCTTCCGCGAGGCTATCCGCCTCGACCCCAAGCATTCCGACGCTCACGGCAATTTGGGTGTTGCCTTCGCCCATCAACGCAAGCTGCCCGAAGCCGAGTCCGCATTCCGACTGGCCATCCGGTTCGATTCGGCCAACGTGACGATGTACGTCAACCTGGCCACCTGTCTCAGCCAACAAGGACGACCCGCCGAAGCCGAAGAGTGGGCACGACAAGCCATCCAACTCAAACCCACGCTCGCCGAACCGCACCGCGTCTTGGGTTCTGCACTCGAGGCTCGCAAAAAGTACGAACCTGCCGAAGCTGCTTTCCGCGAAGCCGCTCGGCTCGAACCCAACCACGCCGATGGACGATTCCGGCTCGGCCGCGTCCTGGCGCGACGCAAAAACCCCAAGGACGCCGAAGCCGAATACCGCGAAGCCGTTCGACTCAAACCCGACTTCACCGCCGCCTGGGCCGCGTTGGGTCAGGTTCTCACCGATCTCGGTCAACACGCCGACGCCGTGGAGTGTGCCCGCAAAGCGGCTGAACTCGACCCCAACTCCGCCGACTATCACAACAGTTTGGGCGTGGCTCTGGCTGGCTGTGAAAAGTTCGCCGAGGCCGAGACCGCTTACCGCGAAGCCATCCGACTGGCGCCCAAACTCGCCAGTGCGCACAGCAATCTCGGCAATTCACTGCGTTCCCAGGATCGACTCGACGAAGCCGAAAAGAGCCTGCGTGAAGCACTGCGGCTCAAACCGGACTATGCCGAAGCCCACAACAACCTGGGCATTGCCCTGGTCCAGGCTGGGCGTGAGGAAGAGGGGAAGAAGCACTACGACGAGGCCATCCGACTGCGGCACGACTACCCCGAAGCCCGCATGAACCGCTCACTGTCCTGGCTGGCCGATGGCGACTTCGCAAGGGGCTGGCCCGAATACGAATGGCGTTTCAAAGTCAACAAGAAGCACAAGCCACCGCCGGGTCCACGCTGGGATGGCTCGCCTCTCAACGGCAAGATTCTGCTCATCACGTCCGAGCAGGGGCTGGGCGATTCCATTCACTTCATCCGCTATGCTCCGCTGGCCAAGGCCAGAGGAGCCAAAGTGCTCTTTGATTGCCCCGATGTGCTGGCTTCGATTCTGGCGAGTTGTCCTGGCATCGACACGATTGTCAACCGCAGCAAGCCCGGCGTCACCTACGACACACACATTCCACTGTTGAGCCTGCCGGGTCTCTTCGGTGTGCCACCTGAAGCGGCAACGGCACCAGTGCCCTATCTGACTCCCGATCCGGCTCGTGTGGAACACTGGCAGAATGAACTGGCGGATGTGCCGGGTTTGCGTGTAGGCATTGCCTGGCAGGGAAGCACCGTCCACAAGGGCGATAAACTGCGGTCAGTGCATCTCACCCGCTTTGCTCCGCTGGCGGCTGTGCCGGGCGTGAGTCTGTGCAGCATTCAGAAAGGCACCGGTTCCGACCACCTGACCGATCCTGCTGTTGCCAGTATGGGAGTGAGGGATCTGGGTGCCCGCACGGCGTCGGAAATGGCCGATGTCGCCGCGTTGATGATGAACCTGGATTTGATCGTGGCAGTGGACACGGCGGTAGTGCATCTGGCAGGTGCGTTGGGCAGGCCGGTGTGGGTGGCGCTGCCCTTTGCCGCAGACTGGAGATGGCAGCGGCAAGGAGAAACCACACGCTGGTATCCCAGCATGCGACTCTTCCGGCAGACGACACGTGGCGACTGGGATGGCGTGTTCGGCCGGCTGGCCGTGGCTCTAGCTCGCGCAGCTCGCGCCAAGGCTGAAGGCACGTGGGAAAACACACTGGCGGGAGTTGAAGGAGTGCAGGTGTGATGGTACCCCGGGGATCCGGACTCTTGCACATGCGACCGTCGAAATAAGTGCGCTCAATCGCGTTAAGCGAAGAAGTCACGTCAACGTATTATCGGATTGAATTTTTCAAGATTGTTGGGTGGGCAAAGGGTGGGCAGTATTGCCCGTGCGAGCCCAACGCGCTACCATTGTCACTGAAGCCTGGCCCGTGACGCAAAACCCTGCAACTGTAGAGAGTTCAACGCGAAAGAGATGCGACCGAAACGCGGCCAAAATGCCCGCGTCACTAGGTTCAAATCCTGTCAGCCCGACTCACAGCTTCAATTCGGCCACGGCTGTGATGCCGTGGAAACGGCGATTATCCGCCCGAAGTCAATCGCGCGGCCGCCAAGCTTCAATTCGGCCACGGCTGTGATGCCGTGGAAACGTGCGATGTGCGGCCGCCCAGCCAAAGGCGGCGCCGATGACGCTTCAATTCGGCCACGGCTGTGATGCCGTGGAAACGCCGCGAGAAGCGGGCCAAGGCGGCGCTGGAGGCGGCTAGCTTCAATTCGGCCACGGCTGTGATGCCGTGGAAACCGGGCGGGATTCGCGCGGGGGGATCGGCCTTGACCAGGCTTCAATTCGGCCACGGCTGTGATGCCGTGGAAACGGGGCTACGCACGGTGCGGGAAGTCATCGACCGCATCCAGCTTCAATTCGGCCACGGCTGTGATGCCGTGGAAACGCTTGGACTTGGCGTGTGCCTGCGCCAGCCGGTTACCGCTTCAATTCGGCCACGGCTGTGATGCCGTGGAAACCCCGAACAAAGGGGTCCTGCGGCCCGGGGACGTGGCGCTTCAATTCGGCCACGGCTGTGATGCCGTGGAAACGGTCGCGGCGGGCCGGCGGTCGACGTGGCCGTCACGCTTCAATTCGGCCACGGCTGTGATGCCGTGGAAACCAGCGGGACTCGAAGTGCAGACGGAGCCAGAGGGGGGCTTCAATTCGGCCACGGCTGTGATGCCGTGGAAACGGAAGTTCGTGATTTGGGCCGTGCCGTCAGGATGGGGCTTCAATTCGGCCACGGCTGTGATGCCGTGGAAACGGTCCTACATTGCCCCTAGCTGGACCGGCGTGCCCCCCGCTTCAATTCGGCCACGGCTGTGATGCCGTGGAAACAACCCTGGCACGGACGGACGCGGAGCGGAAGGTTGAGGCTTCAATTCGGCCACGGCTGTGATGCCGTGGAAACGGCCAAAGGGCTCTTCCATGCGGGTGGCGAAGGGGTCGCGCTTCAATTCGGCCACGGCTGTGATGCCGTGGAAACGCTTGAGTTTCCGCTGTGGCTGTTCCGCCGGTTCCGGCTTCAATTCGGCCACGGCTGTGATGCCGTGGAAACGCTGCTCGCATCATGATAGACGCCGGTCGTCGTCGCAGCTTCAATTCGGCCACGGCTGTGATGCCGTGGAAACCACGGCATGGGGATTTGGTTCCGCGCGACCGACGAGCTTCAATTCGGCCACGGCTGTGATGCCGTGGAAACGTTGTCGAGTGGGAAGGGGGCCGCGAGTTCAGCGGCGCTTCAATTCGGCCACGGCTGTGATGCCGTGGAAACGTCGCCGAATAACACCACACACTCACCCGAGGATCGGGCTTCAATTCGGCCACGGCTGTGATGCCGTGGAAACGGGCCGCACTGGCACAGAAATTCAGCGCCAGCAAGAAGTGCTTCAATTCGGCCACGGCTGTGATGCCGTGGAAACGTTGACCTGTTCATCAATTTCCAGCTTGAACCGCTCGGCTTCAATTCGGCCACGGCTGTGATGCCGTGGAAACGCGGATGCCCGGAACGGAGTTGCACCGCGCCGCCGAGGCTTCAATTCGGCCACGGCTGTGATGCCGTGGAAACTCCGCGCAGGAGTAATCCAACTCCGAGGACATGGGCGGGCGCTTCAATTCGGCCACGGCTGTGATGCCGTGGAAACGATGGCCAGCGATCTTGCGATCAAGGATCTGACGCCTGCGGCTTCAATTCGGCCACGGCTGTGATGCCGTGGAAACGGGCCAGGTCGATCACCTGTCGCAACTCGGCAGGGGAGCTTCAATTCGGCCACGGCTGTGATGCCGTGGAAACGCAATCACGGTGGGCTCGGGCGCGCGGGCGGCGGGGATGAGCTTCAATTCGGCCACGGCTGTGATGCCGTGGAAACTGCGGCACACCATCAATCGAGAGCGGCCGGGCGTAGCTTCAATTCGGCCACGGCTGTGATGCCGTGGAAACGCCGGGGCAATAGTCTTATGACGAAGCTCGACATGGCGCTTCAATTCGGCCACGGCTGTGATGCCGTGGAAACGAGGCAACGCGCGCAAAGCAAATCAAGCACCGCTCGGCTTCAATTCGGCCACGGCTGTGATGCCGTGGAAACGATGGCGTGGGCATCCCCGCTTATGGCGACAATTACCAGGCTTCAATTCGGCCACGGCTGTGATGCCGTGGAAACGATGGCCGGCCGCAGTCGCGAAGACGCCGCGAAACAGCTTCAATTCGGCCACGGCTGTGATGCCGTGGAAACTGCTGGCCAGCCGCGAGCAGTCGCGCGATCTGGCCGCGTCGGCTTCAATTCGGCCACGGCTGTGATGCCGTGGAAACGGCAGATGCGCGATCTCGTCATGCGGGCGCTACAGTGGCTTCAATTCGGCCACGGCTGTGATGCCGTGGAAACGCGCTATCCAGCGCTCAGGCCCATTACGTCGAACGCGGCTTCAATTCGGCCACGGCTGTGATGCCGTGGAAACGATCCTCTTCGCGTCTGCGACAACGAGTTTGTGCGGCGGGCTTCAATTCGGCCACGGCTGTGATGCCGTGGAAACGGTCGGCCGGAGCCCCGGCCGTTTTCACGAGTTGATTGCTTCAATTCGGCCACGGCTGTGATGCCGTGGAAACGGATCGACCTCGCCGATGATGTGGTCGCGCGTCTCAAGGCTTCAATTCGGCCACGGCTGTGATGCCGTGGAAACGTCGAGTTCCTCGGCCGTCTTTGCATAGCCGGCCGAGGCTTCAATTCGGCCACGGCTGTGATGCCGTGGAAACGATGTATGCCGCCCCGACGTCAGAGAGATGAACACGGCTTCAATTCGGCCACGGCTGTGATGCCGTGGAAACGGCGAACGCTTCCGGCCGCCCGTGAGTGTGGAGAATGACGAAGCTTCAATTCGGCCACGGCTGTGATGCCGTGGAAACCTGCCCATCGCCAAACTCGAATCGCGCGATGAGATGGCTTCAATTCGGCCACGGCTGTGATGCCGTGGAAACGCTCGCTTCGAGCCGGACGAGTCGGATGCCATCGGATTGCTTCAATTCGGCCACGGCTGTGATGCCGTGGAAACGTTTAGCCGCCAAAGGTGAACCATGCCGCGGATCACGCACTTGACCGAGGCTTCAATTCGGCCACGGCTGTGATGCCGTGGAAACCCGCCCTCTTCTCCTTCTACCGAGCCGACAAAGGTCGCTGCGCTTCAATTCGGCCACGGCTGTGATGCCGTGGAAACTTGCCAAATGCGGGGTGAAGGAAGAGGCGATCTTGCGGCTTCAATTCGGCCACGGCTGTGATGCCGTGGAAACGAATGTGTTGTCACCTGATTTGAACCCGAAGCCGGGAGCTTCAATTCGGCCACGGCTGTGATGCCGTGGAAACTTCGCCAATACTGGCCGTCCGCTTGCTTCTGGATGAGGGCTTCAATTCGGCCACGGCTGTGATGCCGTGGAAACGAAGCGACCAGGCGAAAGCTGGCCAGTAAACGGCATGCTTCAATTCGGCCACGGCTGTGATGCCGTGGAAACGACGGGAACCCAGGTCCTGCTTATCGGCGACCCGTACGCTTCAATTCGGCCACGGCTGTGATGCCGTGGAAACGGGCGATCTAACCCCGACACCTCGACTTGCAACCTTAGAAGCTTCAATTCGGCCACGGCTGTGATGCCGTGGAAACGCACCAAACTCGAACAGGCCGTTGCCGATGCTCGTGAAGCTTCAATTCGGCCACGGCTGTGATGCCGTGGAAACTCTGCAGCGTCTTCAATGGCAGCGTCCCACCTAGCAGCGCTTCAATTCGGCCACGGCTGTGATGCCGTGGAAACGCAAGCCAGATCCCATCCACGGGGATCGCGACAGAGACAGTCGGCGGGGGCGGCTTCAATTCGGCCACGGCTGTGATGCCGTGGAAACGATGGCGTGGGCATCCCCGCTTATGGCGACAATTACCAGGCTTCAATTCGGCCACGGCTGTGATGCCGTGGAAACGTGGCCGTGAGGCGCTTGAAGTTCTCGGCCTGAAGTTGCTTCAATTCGGCCACGGCTGTGATGCCGTGGAAACGTCTTTTGCCGCGACGCGGACGCGATCGCGCGAAATCTGCTTCAATTCGGCCACGGCTGTGATGCCGTGGAAACGGAAAAAAAGCCGAAGAAGAAAAAGCCCACCGGGGGGGCTTCAATTCGGCCACGGCTGTGATGCCGTGGAAACGTACTCCAGTGGGTGCGGTCGCAACTCGCGACCGTCAAGGCTTCAATTCGGCCACGGCTGTGATGCCGTGGAAACGGTTTCGTGGACAATGGCGAGATCATTACTGAGCGATCGGCTTCAATTCGGCCACGGCTGTGATGCCGTGGAAACAACGAAGTGCAGACGGTAGCGGTCGACACGATCCTCTCGCTTCAATTCGGCCACGGCTGTGATGCCGTGGAAACGCGCGGCCATGAACGCCGCCTTTGCCGCCGCGGCCGAGCTTCAATTCGGCCACGGCTGTGATGCCGTGGAAACGTGGAAACGCTCCGTAAGCATCTGGCGGAGGCCGAGAAGGCTTCAATTCGGCCACGGCTGTGATGCCGTGGAAACGCACATGGACACGCAGGAGCGGACGGCGTGGCTTACCGCTTCAATTCGGCCACGGCTGTGATGCCGTGGAAACGTCGGCCCGGGCGCGGTCGCGTGCCAGTGCTTCGGCGTCGCGCTTCAATTCGGCCACGGCTGTGATGCCGTGGAAACCCGTCCGCGCCGCCATCGCCGGACACCAGGCCACCCTCCGGCTTCAATTCGGCCACGGCTGTGATGCCGTGGAAACGACCCGTTTGCCCGGTAGCCGCTTGTCGAGCGTCTCAAGCTTCAATTCGGCCACGGCTGTGATGCCGTGGAAACGGCAAGGTGCTGAACCCAGACGGCCGACGAGTCTCTGCTTCAATTCGGCCACGGCTGTGATGCCGTGGAAACGCCGCCTGCGTGAACACGCCGTGGGCGATCGCTCCCGAGCTTCAATTCGGCCACGGCTGTGATGCCGTGGAAACGCCGGTCAAGGCAATCCCCGCGTTCTACGACCATCTGGTTGCTTCAATTCGGCCACGGCTGTGATGCCGTGGAAACATTGCTCAATCCAGTCGCAGGTAAATCGACCACGAGCCTCGCTTCAATTCGGCCACGGCTGTGATGCCGTGGAAACGGCTCAACGTTGGAAGTCCGTAATTCCGCACGCGTTTGATCCAATGCCGCGAGCGGTTGGTATCATCGAGTGAAACACGAGCCGGAGCAAGTGAACAACTCGCCATGACTCCTTGTCGGATCAACACTTACCACACGCGAGCGGATCGCGATTGGAACCACGGACGAAGACGTCAGTTGTCAAAGACCTTGAGGGTGTTGAGGCGGTGCTGAGCGTGTTCACCACTTCAGCCCTCGGACCGGTTGGCCCTCGTCGGCACGAACATCCCAAGCCCGTAGTGGCAAGCATACCCCAAACACACCGGACCTGAAACGGGAGTGTCAAACTTTAACACGAATCCGCTGTGGGGTCTGGTGCGGCCATCATCGCCTGGACGTGTGCGGCCACGTTGAAACGCCGTGAAGCGGACTCCGCCGAAGGTGTCGAGCGGTTCGATACCGACGAGGTGACCAATGCCGCGGCGCGTAACCAACTCCCGAACCGCCAGTTCCGCAAACGAAAGAGGGCCGTTTGGTCCTGCCATGTGCGGCGCATCGCGTTTGATGCCGCGTCGCTTTGGGTATCGGTGTGCCACGAAAGGCGTAACCGACTCCCAAATCGTCGATTTGTCGAATATCGGAACAGTAGTCCGAAACAGATCAGTTGTGCCAAGACCGATTAGCTGGACGCGAAGCAAATGTTCGCGTCCGCCGCCAGCCGGAATCTTCAATTCTCGCACAGCGGTCAACGCCGCCACTTCGCCTGGTCCGAACCCTTCCTCGGCGTAGATGGTGACGTGGGTAATTCGGCGTCGGTCGTCGCCCTCGGCCGTCGGCAGGTAGTGAGCGTGCCCGTGGTCCTTGCGCATCTCGCCGTTGAGATGCTTTCCGGACAGCGTGGGCGACGAAAACTGATCGGGTTGGTCCAAGCGGCGGAACTCCGCTCCTTCGCTTCGGTGCTGGCGGCACCACGACGCAAACCGGCTCATCACTGCGAAGCGGAAGAACTCCGCAACGCGAACTGTCTCGGTGACCATTGGCAGCACTGGGCCATCGAGTAGAAACCGCGCCACGGTCGGGCGTTCGCGGGTGGGTCGGGAAGTGGATGCTTTCGGCGTCTTCGGTTAGTGATCAAACCACTGCCTGGGCAGGTGTCAGGTTCGGCGTCTTACCAACCAAAATCCGCTGGCTGCGGAATGCAGCGGTCAAACCCAATCCGCTCAGAGCATCCTCGTCTGGTTCATCTTCTTGCAGTTCTGGCACGCTGAGTATTGAAGCAACGCCATCCGGGGTCAACTGCGAGTACCAGAGCGGCCATGTCCAAAAAGTGTTGGCAGACCGGTTGCCGCGAAAGCCGCGTGTTCGCACTCGCTCAGGACCATCGGGAAACGATGGAAACAGTGGCCACGCTTCCAACGCCAAACGATTTGCCCCGACCATTCCTCCACGTCGCTTCCGAGTTGGGTCACTGGTGGGCTGATACCACTGATAAGCATGACGTCGATCCTCACTCGGCTCCCAATGGAGTGATTGGTTGGACAGCCCATCTGCAAAGTCCCAGGGATGAAACAGCGAGCGCCAGATGTGGTCTGCCGTTGTTACAGCCATGAGCGATCTCACGTTCCCCACGAGATAGTCACACCGAACCGTCTGCAACTGGCTATCTGCGTTGATCGCCGATTCACACGAAAGGGCTGTCACCCAATCGAGACGGAATCGATCTTCGCGAAGGGGTGGAACGACGTGTTGTTTGATCAAGTTGAAGTCGCGCTCCGCGTCTTTCGCGAAACCGCGTTCGAGCATGTCAATCACCCAAGCAGACGGATGTTCCTCAACCGAGCGTGCAAGCTTGGTAGCAAGAAATTCGGCGAACTCCGCGGATGGAGGTGGTTCCTCCACAAAGTGAAGCACGGGTGCGTTTGGGTATTCATCTGTCCCCCATGTTAATGCGACGCGTCCACTCAACCAACTGGGAGGCTTTGGAGAGCGTGCCAGTTGATCGCAAACGAGGAACGTACCCAATGCGGTGAGGAACGCGAGTGGGTTCTCGCCATCAAGTCCGGTGAGCGAAAGCGAATGCTGTTTCGGTCGCAACGCCTGTGCGGGCAACTCGACCCAAGTCGTTGTCTCATATGTCGCTGGTGCTTCATCGCGATCCTGCTCCGCAGCGCTCTCGGCGTGGTCCGCCAGTCGGAAGACTGTTTCGTGATACGCGGCCCCCCACCAGCCGTACTTGCGGACCACGCGCCAGAAGCGTTCCGGCAACTCCGCGTTCCACTCGCGGATCTGCTGCGCCGCCGTCGGCAGTTCAAAGCTCTGCTCAAACAGCTTCTGTGATTTGAATGGTACCGAGGCTGCATCGTTTTCCTCCACCGCGTTCGCAAACGGGCGTGCCGAACCGTGGTGCGTCGCGATCAGGTGCAAGAGCAGGTCGTTAGCGGGCGTGGCCTTCGCCGATACCAGAGCTGCCGAGAGCAATTCGTGCCGCGCGCCTGCGGGGTACTTGTGGACCGTGCGTGCCGCATGCACTTCTTCTTTCGAAAGCATGCGTGCGGACTTGGCCCACGGCGTGCCGACAGCAGTGCGCGGCGACGCCCGTTTGAGCATTGCCTGAAATCGAGAGTCGAGTTTACCCGTGTCGTGCCAGAGCCCGGCCTGTTCGTACAGCGTGGCGTCGAGGCCGCAGCCGACAGCGAACCGCTTCGCGTAATCGGCTACGCCTTGCGAGTGCTCTTCAAGCGTCACGGCACGTCCGCCGTAGAACGATTCGTCCGGCTCGCTGTCGTCCAAATAAGTCGGGTCGAACTGGTGCAACCGGTTCTTGCCGGCCACAATCACCCCTCCAAGCGGGTGCACATCGACCTCGCGGCGTTTGAGGTTCTCCGGCGTCGTGAAGTGTTCGACCGCACGCCGCTGCCATTCTGGGGAGTTAGCGTCGAGCGCGGCGCAAAGTTCGGCAATCGCCGCTGCGATCAACTCCGTCTCTTGCTGCCGGTTGACGTCCTCCGGGATCACCAACTTCTCCAACCGTAATAGCGCGCGGTCGCGCGACCGCTGGAACGCTGCCATCGAATAATCCGCGACCCCTCCTTCCGGGAAGTCGCCGAGGGTCGCAGCTTCGAGAGCGTCGCACGGCACGACGTAGGTATCGGTCGGTGTCACCTCCTTCGGGTGCGAAACGAGTTTCGTCTTGTCATCGCTCTCCAGTGGTCCGCGCCAGCGCAACGCGTACTTCGGCGATTGTTTCTCTTCGACTTCCGGTTCCGCGTCGGTGATGTCGCCTTCAACGTCGGCGGTATCGTCGGTGACGAGTTCACCCGCTAGCCACTTCTTGAAGACACTAATCGGCACCGACACAGCCTCGGACGACGACGGCGGACACAGCGACACGATGCCTGCCCACTGGTTTTCGTTGGTACCGAGGTCAGAGCGGAACACGACCTGCACGTCGGGTTGCCGGGATTCCTTCGGGCCGTGCAGCCAGAGTGCCGGGTCGGGGTCAGGTGTCGGGATCGGGTGTGTCTGCACCCAGCAGTCGAGGTGCGCGGGGAAAAGTAGCGGCGCGTCCGGCGCGTCCGCGTTCAGCGGCGCGAGATCGACGCCCTGCGTCGCCCTACTCACAGCCGATACGCCGAAGTCGAATTCCTCGCGTAGTGGTTCAGTATCGCCACGCAGCCACTTCCAAGTGTTCGCGAGACTCGCGCCGTACACCGGATCTGTCGACGAATCCTCTGTCTGGTCGGTGCGAATAACGATCACGGCTTTCGCACTCGGCCGAACCGCGACGCGGTTCAATCGCCCGAACCGCTGGCGCAACGCATCGAGACTGGCGCACTCGGTCACGAGCGCGTGAAAGTCGAGGTCGGCACCGACTTCGAGGCATTGTGTGGCGACAACGAACGTTGGTGGTACATCACCGCCTTTGCCGGAGAAGAGCGGTTCGAGCCGCGCAAGTACGCGGTCTCGGTCAAGCGGGCGCATCCGCCCAGTCAACAGAATCACGTCCGGTTGCGGTCCATCCACTCCCTTCTTCGTCGCCGAAGTGCGGAGCACTTCGGCGAGTCGGCGAGCGGTCGCGACGCGGTTCACGATGATACCAACGGCACGAACTGTGTGTTGGTTTCCCTTCTCATCGCGCCCCAAATCTTGTCCCATCAGCCCGCGCGCCTGTTCCGCCAGTTTCTCAACGAGCGGCGGCCCCCACCTATTCCATTCCTTCCCCTTCGCCTTCTCCGCGATAACGAGCTTCGCCGGTTTGCTCGCGTTAATCCTCGCCCCGAGAACCGGATGCGATAGGTCATCAGCGTTTGCTTCTTCTCGCTCTGTCCCCTCACGCGGCGTAGCGGTGATCGACACGTACCGAAACGGAGCTGGGTTCGGCTCGCCCCATTCGCGGTACTTCTCCACGGCTTGCATTGTCTGATCGAATGGCCTCGCGCAGTGGGCTTCGTCGAGCAGGATGAGCGAATCATTGCCAACCAACCCGGCGTGCACCGGTTTCATCGAATTGGACACACCGTACCCACGGAACAACAACCGCGAGCCGATCTGATCGACCGTTGAGGCGATGACCGTGGGCTGAAGCGGCGACCGCGCCCACGCTGATTCTCGGTACATCCCGCCGCGCAGCGCGTACACGTCCAACGGGTGAATCTCCCTCTGTTGCTTTTCGCTCAGATCTCGCCAACCCTCCTCGGCAATGTCGCGCAACATATCTGCGACCGCTTTCAGGATGCCGGTTTTCTCATCACGTAACACCTTCGCCAGCTTTTTCGCGTGTTCGTAAGCCTGGTCAACGACGACCCGGCGGTCCACCACGAAGAAGATGCGACGAGGAGCGCCTTTCGCACGGCAGGCGAGTGCGAACACCGCAATATCAATGCACGCGGTTTTGCCAGCGGCTGTGGGGAGTGCAATGGCGCGGGGCCAATTGCCGCTGCATACGCGGTGCGCCAACCGTTTTTGCCACGGGAACGGGCTCTTCTCGCTCGGCGGGTCATTCGGCTGGTAATCCGGCTCTCGCTTGCGGCGTTCTGCGAGCTCCAGTTCTGCAATTGCGAGTGTTGCCGCCTTGTAGAACTCTTCGAACTGCTCCGGTACGGGCGAATTCATGATTGCTCCTCCTCGTGCGGGCGGCAAACGCCAAAACCGGCATAGCGCCCAGCACCGATCAGCACCGGACCACGAATGGCGAAGGGGAATTCGACTTCTGCGTGTATCAGCGGGCGTGGCGGTCGGCCAATGGGTGGTCTCGTATAGAACGAACGTGCGTGCGCCACGCCTCTCCACATCGGTGCGAAACTGACACGCACACGAAGTTGTCCGATCTCTTCTTGCGAGATGTAACCGGCGTCAACACATGCCTGCGCCACCACCTCTTCCGCGGACAGGCCACGGCGCGGAAATAACGGCAGTTTCACCGGCGTGACGGTTCTCCAGACGCAGGCCGGCTCAGTCCAAGTGAACGATTTGAGCGCGGTCTGTCGGCGCCCCTCCGGGCGTTCGTCAAGTTCGAGTTCGAGTCGGCCAATCTCGCGGTTTTCCAGTTGTGGGTTATGCACTGCCACCGACAAGTACGGCATCTCGCGGGGAATGTCGTGCGAGTTCGCCCCATCGTGTTCGCCGAGCAACCGAAAGAGTTCCTCTGTGTGCTCGAAGTCGCAGGGAACCGCGATCGCCACACCCAACAGGTGTCCGTCGGCATGTTCGTGATCGACGAATCCGAGCGGTACGTACGCGGGACGATGTTGTCTGCTCTGCGAACTATCAGGAGCATGACCGGATAACCACTCTGGCGACTTCTGCGGATTTGGGTCGTAGCGGCGCATCAACTCTTGCCGAATCGCGTCCGCGACGATGCCGCACGATTCGAGCGCGTACCGCCGATTGCCTGGCAGTTCTCGGAACACGAACAGACCAGCGTCAAATGGCCCATCTCTGACCTCGGCATCAGGCTTGGCGCGTTTTGGCCCGTACGCCTCCCACAATGATGGTTGGGGACGCAATCTCGCATTGAAACGCCCTTTCAGGTATTCGGTTCGTCCCTTTCCGGATACACGCAACCGAAGTTTTGACCGCGGCGCGTTTGGAAACAGGGTTGGTTGGCCGGGGTTGTCATCAATCCACACGCGCACAGGCGTAGCCGAATGGCCGAGATACGTCACATTGCGGCAGAGTTGTTCGAGAGCCGGCCGCACCACTGCAGATATCTCCACACCTTCCCAGATGAGATGAAACGTCGGTTCGGATGGTACAACCGCAGGAAACGCTCTCGGTTGCCGATTGCGACCCAGGGGCATACTTCCCATCGGGCCGAACGGTCCCTTCTTTCCCATCGGGCTACCGTCGTCATTCACTGGCACGTAGCTGGTGAACAATGTGCGATTGCTTGCGGTGGGAAGTCGCAGCGCTGGCGGTCCGATCCCTTCGAGCCATTTCAGCGCTTTCTCGTAGAGTTCGGGGTCTGGCTCCTGCAAGCCCCACTCTCCGAACGCCGCAACCAGCGCCATGAACACGCGGTCCGGATGCGGTGGCCACTCCGGTTCTTCGCGGTTGTCGATGCGGGTCATGATGGCACGCCGCATCAGAAACTCGACGCCCAGAGCGAACATTAGGATTGGCCCTCCCCGGCTTCGGCCGCAGCCAGTTCCATACTCTTCTTCACGAGCGTAACGAGGTCGTCGGAAGGGGTGAGAATGATCTCGTCGAGTTGAATCGGAAGTTTGGCGTCCTTTACGGCTTTGAGCGCGTCGTTGTAGAGCGTAATCGCGGCGGTCTTGTCCAGCGAGAAGGGTTTGTCGGTGTCTCCAGGCTTGCCAAGCAGTTCCCATCGCACCGCGTCTTTTGCGCGGAGGATGCACCGCGAACGCAAGTCGTACCCGGCTTCGATCGCGAGCGTGGCGCCAAGCAATCCGAGCGCCGCAAGGTATGTCCGCGCCGCGTTATCGCCATCAGGGGTGCTCTTCTCGCCGGACTTCGCCGGAAACCGCAAACGCCGGAGTGCAGGCAGCGAGAGAACTGTGGTTTGCTCGGCGTAGTCAATGGTGAATCCGCCATCGGAAATGGTTGGCGTAACGTTGCCGTGATTTGCTTCCGAAGGCTTTCCATCTTTGCCAAGTTTCTTCGGGGTGCTTTTATCTTTGACTGCACTGTCCTTGTCGAGCGTCCAACCACCCCCTTTCGCCTCGTACAACACTCCGCTATTGACGCGGATGTTAAGTGGGTCAATGCGGCTACTCGTCTTACGCCCGTCGATGGCGTGCACGCCAATTATTTCGCTCACCACGGCGCGGGCGAACTTCACACCCAAGCCACCACGCGGACCTGTACTATCCCACATGCCGAACACGAGACAGTGAGGCGCGTATTGAAGGAGCGGCGTTGCGTACGCTGTGCTGAGTAAATCGAGTTCCTTCCCAATCGCCGATTCACGGAATTTGGTCGGTTTCTTGCCGTCACCGATGGTGCTGTCGCGAAGGATCGCATCGGCGATACGGTGGGGCGCTTGCAAGGACGTGATTTTCGGGATTCCGGGATTCTCAACCGCTGAAAAATCAACCGACACCAGCGGCAACTGGAAGCGCCCGCCATCGTGTGCGTCTTGCAGCGCGAGTTCCATTCGATTCGCCTGCGACGGCACGGAGTCGAGCAGCACACACGGCACCTTCTGGCCATTGATGTTCCGATCTTCAGTTGCGTACTTGCCGCCTTCGTAGGTGGGTGGAAATACCTTCGGGCTGACTGCTTCGAGTTTTAACGTGAGCCGGAACGCTGCGGCACTACCGGCGACGGCAGCCTTCAGATCGGCGTAGGTCAGGGTTGGGTCGGTGGGCACGGTCTCATGCTCCGGAGGGTTAAAGGATCATCACCACGTCGTTTTTGTTGTAATCGTCCGTCGGGCGGCCGATGGCCTCCATGCGCTGCAATCCCGATTCCGTCAGCGGGATGAACAGCACTTGGTCTTCGTTTAAGTCAATAATGTCGTACAGTCGGGAGCGCAATCGTACAAAGTCCGTTGCCGATACGCGAACCAAAAATACCGATAACTGCTTGCGATACCCAAAGTCCTCGCAGGTCTTCGCAACCTTACGCAGACGCTTCGGATTCGAGATGTCGTAACACACCAGAACGCTTTCCATCAGCGCACCATGAAGCCCGTATAACTGGGGATTTCACCACGAACAAACGCCGCCAACATCCGCGCCTGCACTTCCAACATCCGCGCGTAAGTCATCCGATAGCCATACACCGGATGCGAAATCTCCGCCGCCTTCCGCTTCTCATACGCCGCGAAGAATGCCTTCCGCCCGTCGTCGGTCAGGTTGCAGGCGTCCCGCCACGTAATGAAATCCGCCTTCGTCAGCGATTCGTTATTGATGAGCGTTAGTACAACAGAATCCGCAATGACCGGTCTGAATTCCTCCATCAGATCCAACGCCAGCGATGGCTTGCCGTGCTTCCCCTGGTGGAAGAACCCCTTGTATGGGTCGAAGCCCACCGTCAGGACGGCCGAGAAGCAATCCTTCGCCAGCATCGCATAAGCGAAACTGAGCAGCGCATTCACGGGGTCACGCGGCGGTCGGCGGTTCCGCGTCGTGAAGTCGAACCCTCTACCGTCCGGCAGCGGTTTCAAAAATCGACCGAACTCGCCAAAGTACAACGCCGCTCCCTGTCCTTCGATGCCGAGCACGGATTCCACCGAAGTTTGATCGTCGAGCACGGCCAGCAACCCGTATATCCCACGAGCTGCTGGTTCGTGGCTGCCGCGTGCTTCTTCTTCGCCGCGGAGACTACGCATCAGCAAGGCACGCTGGTTGGCGAGCTTCGCCCGCACCACGGCCTTTGAGAGTTGCAAGCATGTTGCCGGGTCACTGAACTTACGGAACTGCGCTTCGCGCAATGACACGTTTTTTGCAGGGGCCGGAACAAAACTGCCGATGAACCGCCCGTGACCGGTGACGTACGATACGCCGATTTCGTTGTCGGCCATTGTTTCAAGGGCTTGCGTGCTGACCTGCACGTTGCCACACACCACCACCTGCCGGACGGCGTGCAGCGGAACGCGACCCGTTTCCTTGCCGTCCTTCCTGATGACGAGATGCTCCGAACTTTTGCCAACCTTGCTCCCCGGCTCTTGCAGATAGAGCACCGCGCCGACGTCGGATTGCGGAATCACCTTTTTCAACTCGGGGATGGTCTTCGCGGGCTCGCCTTCGGCGTCGGCGGGTGCGGGGTGGGCGAGCTGGTAGAGGATTTCTTCCGGCAAACAGACCGGAGCGAGCGAACACCCGAAACAGCGGTTGCGGAGTTCGGGCGGCAGTGGTTCCGGCGGCGTGTCGAGCACTTGCAGTTCGCGGCAGCGGTTAATGGCGTCGCGTGTCTTCTGGCGGAGTGTATCAGTGAACTCGACGGCCACACGCTCACGGCTCCCGGCACTGAACTGGTACCCACGCGGGACCAGCTTGCCGAACGCTTCTTCCATTAGCATCGCCTGGGCACACAGTTGAACGGCGTCGTTGTCCCATATGGTCGGCTGGCCGTCGTCATCGTGCGGGGCCTTGCCGTGCTTCGTCTCAACGGGGTATTGCTCGCCGTTCTTCTCCTCGATCACGTCCAGCACGCCACTGATGCCGAGCGTTTCGCTGGAGAGCGCGATGCCGCGGCTTGTGGCGGTACCGCGGTCGGTGCGGGTCTTGTTCTTGAGGTCGGCGGAATCGACGCGGCGGTGGTCGAACAACCCCGATTCAACATGCTCGTTGTTCACCATCACGCAATCGACGTACTGGAGGTAGTAGAGCCTGGGGCAGTACGTGACCTGATTGAGTGCGCGCACGGGGATCGGGTCCGTCATCGTGGCGGGCATGGCTTACTCCGTTGTGGGAACAAGTAACAGGGAAGGTTTTCAACGAGCCGCGACCGCAAGGGAGCGGTTGATGTTCCCCGCTCCCTTGCGGTCGCGGCTCGTTGACAATTCACACGCAACTGCAGCCATCTGCTTAGTCGCGGCGGCGCGGCAGTTTGCAGCGCTTGCGGAGGTTGTTCAGCGTGTGGAGAATGTCGAACTCCGGCTTGTCCGTCGCGGTGACGCTCTGACGAACCCGGTGAAGGAACTCGCAGCGCAGTTCTGGGTCTTCGAGTATGCGATCGACAGAACAGTTATTTGGATGGGTTTTCAACATTTCGGCATAGCAAGCGATCAGGGCAGGTTCCATTGTGGCGACTCCGTGTCTTGGGCTCTGGAAACAGTTCCGGGCGGCAAATGGGAGTTCGACAACAATCCGTAAACTTTCTTCAGTCAAATGTCGCGAGTGCACCAAGCGATCCAGAATTCCTCGTTACCGACGTAACGATTCTCATCCGTAGCGACCGACTGCTGAGTACCATCGGCTGCGATGAAATGATGTGAAGTGTTCCAGGATTTGACGTGCTGAGCATGAACAACCGCACAACCCAGGGCATTGTTCCAACAGTTCATTCCCGGGATCAACCCCTGACCCATACTGATGTGTCCAGTATCGACGACCAGCGCCGGTTCACCGACCTTGAACAGTTCGCGGGTCCGCCAGTTCGACAACTCCCCGCACACGAGGACTCCGACCTTCGTCTTACCTCGCGTGACGATCCGTTCACCGCCGGGAACGTCATCAGCGGCTAACCAATCCGGATGGTAGTTGCGGGTAGACTTCTGACGCCACATCGTGTTCGCGATCTCGGGTTGAACTGTGCCGACGGCAAAGCCGAAGAACGGTAGCCGAACCGCCCGGACGAGTCTGTCTTCCTCTGCGTCCGGCGGAATCGGACCATCGACTCCACCAATAACGGCGACGTCCGCAGCGTGTGCCCGCTCCCTGATCTCGTACATCGGTAGTGATGTTTCCGACTCGTGCCCAACCGAAAGATAACCGCCTGGAAGGAGAACTAGTTCCGCGCCCTCTCGCACTGCGACCGCCAACAACTCATCGAGTACATCGAGTCGTCTCCCGTTATGTGCTGGTTGGCGGAAGCCGGTTGCGTGAACAAGAGTCTGCATTAACTTCATTGGACGAACCCCTTGGTGTATTGGTACTCGTCGCCGTTTCGTTACACATAACCGTTCACTCCGTCAGCCGTAGTTTCGCCTGGCTCGGATCAATGCTCACCAGGAGTGGCCGGGCAAAGTGCGGGAAGCTCACAATCGCTTGCCCCGCGGCGAGGTTCGGCAGGCGGTCCCACAATCCCTCATCCACACCACCAACCGTGCGCTTCAAAAGCGACACCACGTGCGGATCTTGAAGTTTGTGCAAGATAAATGAGTTGCACAGGCCGAGAACTTGCTTCGGCAAGTGGGCCGGGAGCTGTGTGACGAAACAGAGGCCAAGCCAGCGTTTGCGGCCGCGTTTGGCGATCCTGGCCACCTGCTCGAATAGCACCGGCGTCTTGTTCACACGTTCCTCACTCAAGAATTCGTGAGCTTCCTCGATCACGATCAGCACCGGCGTTGGCGGTCGTTTCTCCTGCTCGGCTTTCTCACACGCTTCGTCCTGCGCCTCCTGAATGCCGCGAAGCACGTCGGCAATCGCAAGGTTGTTCAGTTCGCCAAAACCAGTGTCCGAGAGATCGATCACCGAGAGCGACTCGGGCTTGATGAGGTTGGCGTAGTTGAGCGGCCGCACGCCATCCTTCGTTTCGTCGAAGAACACTTTCAGCCGGTTCAACCGCGACAATCTCCCGTGGAGAGCGTGCCACGAGACCACACTTCCCGGTGGGTTCGCCGCGTGAACGCGTTTGTTCAGGTGATCGAGCGCACCGGGCGTCTTCAGTTCGCGGCACCAGGGCTCAAACGCCGGCGCATCTTCCGCGTCTTCGTCCTTCTTTCCGCGTTTCTTGTCGGCCTTCGGTTCCGCACGTTGCGCGCAGATGCGCACGATGTCGATGAGCAGAGGCAGTGTGGCACGCGGGTAGCCGCGTTCGAATTCGTCGATCTCAATCGCAATCTGTTCCTGTTCCGGATGTGCTTTCTGCGGGAAGATGTCGAGGTCGCGAAGCAGCGGTTTGGCAATATCGTACGCCTTGAGGAATCGCTCTTGCTGTGCATCGGAGAGATCGAGAATTTCCATCACCGCGTAGGGTGAAAGCCGGGCGAACTGGAGTGAGAATGGCTTGCGATGGGGGTGAGACGGGTTCGCGGATCCGCGGCCGACGAGGTGGTAAACGGTCATGGCGCTGGTGGGGACGCCTTCGGGTTTCAGTTGCCGGTCGCGGAGCCCCGCCAACATCGGCTTGTGGTCGGTCGGTTCGTGTAGCGAGGTGTACTCGCCTTCCACATCCAGCACAATGACCGCCATCCCTTCGGCACGAGCACGTGCGATCAGACCGGCGACGGTGGTCGATTTGCCGCCGCCGGTGGTACCAAGAATGGCCGTGTGGCGTGGGAAGACGGTTTTCGATTTCGCTGGCGCGCCGACTTCGACGCTCTGATGACCCACCGCCAGACCGAGCCGCACATCGCCGCCGCACTTCAGCACCTTCGCGGCTTCGGCATCGTCCAGTACGAAGACGGGGCTATTTGGCAGCGGGCGAAGACGAGGTGGGGTGAGTTCGCCATCCTTGAGTTCTTCACCCAGAATCGTCACCTGGATGCGCCCGTGAAACGGCGGCAGATAGTCACCGCGATGCGTGGCGACCGCCTTGAGGATGTCTGAATCGGCACGCAGGCCATCGGGTTCAGCGAATGGCCCCGCCGTGACGACACCAAGGTAGTTTCGCTCGTCTTTGCGGCTTTTGATGCGGACGAGTGATTGCGACGGCGCATCCTGCAGATGTTCGCGGCCGAGCAACACCGTAACGGTGAGGTCGTTGCTGCCGGGCAGATCGAACATGGTCACGCCAACCGAACCTGCGTCATCGGGGTGCAATAGCTTCGGTCCGCCGGCCAGAGCAATCTCGGATTCCAGTTGTTGATGAATGGCGGCGTTGCCGTTGGATTCGGGCATGGTTGACTCCTACTGAAGAGGTGACGCTTACTCCGGCCGGTTCTGGCGTTCGCTGCCATAGCGGAGACCGACTCCAGCACGGGCATAAGCGGTGTTCGCGATCTCGCGCAAGCTCCCGCCACCGTACACTGAGGCGCACGTCCTGTCGGCCAGATCGATGAGCGCCGGGAAGCCGCGATCGGCGAGCAACACGCTGTCTGCCAGCGCGATGCGGGCCGCCGTGTGAACGTGTTCGCGATGCGCGTAGAACATCTGCGGCGGTGCCAGTGGCGAGGCGCGATACACTCCAACGAGTACCTGTGTCGCGACTTCGTCCAGGAACCGCGATACCCACAATTCCGGAAGCAGCGGTTTGCCGTCCCAGGTATCGTCCACAGTCACGCGACCAGCGAACCTCAAGTCGCCGATGAACCGTTCGATGCGATGGGCTAGCGTGCCGACGATCGCGTACTCGCACGGCCGCAATGCCTGCCCGATTGTGAGATACGCCAACTCGCTCGGTTCACTCGCGACGAAAATGAAGCGTTTGTGAACTTCGATCAGTTGGCGGATGAGCCGCACGGAGCGGATCATGATGTCCGGGTTACCAGCACCACTTAGCAATTGGTAGGGAGCGGGACTGCCGTGCCCCATCTTCCACAGCGCCTGCGAATGTTCGACGAGAACTGCCATTTCGGCGTAGCTCATCACGGCGCGTTCGGCCAGTTCGGAAAGACCGTCGCGCCGGTCAGGCTGGTTCAAGCCACCGCGATGGGCGCGGGCTTCAAGTAGCGAGATCGTTTCCGCCACAGGGTCGCCGTGCGATTCGCGTAAATCACGGCGGAACAGTTGCGTGCTCCAACTTCCGCGATTACCCGCATACGACACGAGACAAGCACCAATCTGGTAGATAGTCAACGCAAGCGATGGGTGTCTTTGAACCGTGCCGTCGCCGCAATCGATCGCACCATTGAATAGCAGGCCACGGTGAACGTCGGCAATTTCTTCCACGGTCACCGGCCAGTGCCCAGCTTCCGGCGGCGCGCCAGGAAATGTCTCCAATTTCTTGACGACGTGTTCGCGAACACGGGCTTCATGGATTGTCTCCGCCTGGACCGCACTGGCAATGGCATCGGCGACCCGTTGATATTCGCGAGCCAAGTCTTCGCCACGATGCCAGGTATTGAGATTCAGTACCTGTTCAAGCGGTTCGCCGAAACACTGTTGAAATGCCTCGGTGGTGGCCCCACTGGGGCGCGAGACAGGAAGTTCAACGGGTGGAACCGCGTCGGCCATGTGCGACCTCCGAGAACCGTTCCGATGTCCGGCGGAAAGTTCGACCGGATTTTCCAGTTTTTTCGCCGATACGGGAATAATCTTTCAAGAAATGTTCAGCAAATAAGAGCCGCAGCGTATTTCGCGGCTTGAGCAGCAGGAAAAGCGAAATCGGATTGGAGGCGTGCGGAAAGTGTGTCGCGGTCACAAGAAGCCGCGTCGAACACATCAAAAGGCGCAAGGAGTTCGTAGGCGAGTCGGTCGGCGGCTTCTTCTGCTTCGCTGGCCTCTCCCGTGACGATGCGACCCCACTGGTCGCGGTCCAGGTAATGCAAATAGCCCCCGACTCTCACATCGCGTAATACACCCGCGAGCCGCTCGTTCAGGGTTGGAAGGCGCAAGCCGTCTAACACGTCGAGGGCCTTCGGCCCAAGTCGACCAAGAACCTTGCGTCGCGGCTTGTCGTAATCGCGAAGATAGTGGGCCAGTTCGTGTGCGAGTGTGAAGATCAATTCCCGGAATTCGAGCGTTGAGTCGAACAGAATCACCCCAATACCGCGATGCCCGCCGAAGCAGCCGGCCAGTGGGCGATCAGTTGTGGGCGCGCGGCAGGGAATGCCGTGGCGGGCGAACTGTTCTGCTGCGCGTGCCAGTGTGAGAAGAGGGACTTCAACAACATGAATGGTCGGCAACCAACACAGGACGGAGCGCAAGTCGCGCGGAAAGGTCGGCGGCTCGCCAACGGCGGTCCAGAATCGCGTCGCGAGTTCGATGACCCAAACCGGCGGTCGCGCGATCATGAGGGGTCGCTCCGGTCGCGTGCCGCGAGCATCGCCACGTGTGTGTCGGTCTCAACGGATTCACGCAGTGGTTCCGCGGGCAATGGCTTCGCGACTTCCGCCAGGTGAGCGACGCTCAACCCGAACTTGGTCGCCACGCATGTCACATCCTCACGGAAATGATCGGAGCGAATCGCTCCGCAGAGACGGACATTCGCGAGTGCCTCCACCGGGCAGCCCAGATAGGCGGCAAGCGATTCGTCGTCCAGTTGTCGAACGCGTGCGAACGCAGCAAGTTGCCAGCCGAGAAACGAAGGCTCCGCACTGGCGCGGCGAGCAAGTCGTTGGAGCGGTGATTCAGTCATTGCAAGCCCTCCACAGCACAGACAAGTCGCTTCTTGACTCGGTCCTTGAGTTGTTTGACGGCGTGTGGCTGTTCGTGTTTCACGAGGTCATTCCAACCAAGGGCATTCACAAAAGACGCCGTGTCGCGGACTCCGCTTCGCATCAACTCCAGCGCAATCTGCTCTTGTGCGTTGAGTGCCGCCACTTCCGCCGCCAAGCGAGGATGGTCCCAGGACAACTCCTCGTCCTGTGTCTTGTTCCGGTGGTCGACGGGTTCTGTGACAGAATCGAGCGGAATTCCACGCTTTGCTCGGTATTCTTGTTGGAGCAAGTTCAGAAGATCGCGTCGTGCAGCCATTCGGAGGTATGTGCCAAGGGTGGCCCGTTCGGGATGAAAACGGCCTGGACGACAGAGAAAGGAAATCAAAGCCCGGTCCGCCGCATCTTCGCGAAGCTCCGTTGCAACTTGTGGAAACGCGCGGGCCAGGAAGTGCATCAGAAGCGGCAAATACCACGTCGCGAGTTCCTCTCGCGCCGTTGCGATGCCGGTATCGAGTTGAGTGAGGAGCCGACGTTCCTCTTCGGGTGTCGGCCAATCGGTAAGCGGATTCACACGCACCTCCTTTACAACCAATTAAAGGTTGGCGCGCAACAGCTAACCGGTCGATGTCAGTTGTGCAGGTGTAAATCCCACACTTTCAGCCGAAGACTTCCACAACAGCCTTCAGCGTCACATCTCGTTTTCAGTCATTCACTATTTCTGGGTGGGCAAAGGGTGGGCAGTATTGCCCATGCGAGCCCAACGCGCTACCATTGCCACTGAAGCCTGGTCCGTAACGCGAAACCCTGCAAAAGAAGAGAGTTCAACGCGAAAGCGATGCGACCGAAACGCGGCTGAAACATGCATGCGATTAGGTTCGATAACCTTCTCGCGGAGCTGCGCTCTCAAAAGTAGCAAGGTTCACGGAATCAGGCACTTGCGGAAAATCCGCAAGTGCCTTTTTCGTTGCGCGTCGCGGGCCGGGTGGGCAAACGGTGGGCAGTGCAACACTCACGTTGATGCCGCATCGCTGGACCCACCCCACACAATACCCGCGGGGTGTCACATGGCCTGGCTCGAAACCAAGGGCGACGTTTTCAGAATCCGCTTCCGCTACGGCAAAGCCAAACATCTGCTCGCACTCGACAAAAAAGAGGCCGACGAAGCGCTGGCCCGCTTCAAGGGCAATCTCCGGCTGATTGAACGCGGCATCATCGACCCGCTGGACGAAGCCGCCGATGTCGGCGTCTACATCGTCTCCGGCGGCAACCTCTCGGGCCGGCCCTCCGAAGCCACCCGCACACAACGGGCAACCCTTGGCATGCTCTTCGACAGCTGCCTGACCAATTTCCTCCGTGCAGCCAAAGAAGCCAGCACTTGGAAAACGGAAACCCAGCACATCGGCCACTTGCGGCGCAGCCCCGCCGCCGATGACGGTTGCTGCAAAAGATCCGTCGTGCGCGGAGTGTTTGTCGTTGTGTGGTCGCCCACGTTCGTTCGTTGCCTCCCCGGATGAGTCGGAGAAGGCACCGACAGTACCGGGGTCGAGACGAGCGGGGTAGCAGTGGGGTCCGATAAAGATCATCCGAGTGAAGAAGCCGGGTCTCCCATCGAGAATAAGCCTCACAATCGGAACCGAGATTTCCGAAATCACGGTGTAAACGCCATCGCCCCATCGGACGGCAATTCGGCAACATTCTCCCCAAAACTGCGACCACAGTGAGGAAAAGGACATTAAGGTGTCTTTCGCGCTTCACTCACGAAAAAATCCTTTCGGCGCGTCATCGGCAAGCCAATTCGACGCTGAGTCATTCATGGGGGTTGACGGAACTTCGAAGATACTGATCCCGTTTGGCCTGAAGGGCCGTCGGCCCGTGATGGAACACGTGGCCAGGTCACGACACCCTAAGTCGTTGGAGTTGTCTGGGCTCACGCTCAAGACTCGACCATTCGTTGGAGTCGAAACAAGGCCGGCCTCCGGCGTGGAGTAACCGGATTGAAGGGACCTCATTGTCATGGATGACATGCTCTCCCAGTTGCGCTGTCACGGTGGGACGATTGCCCGTGTTCGCGGTTAACCTCACCCGTCAACTGATCGGGGTCGACAAACGAACATGATTCCCGTCGAAGGGTCACCATTGTCACTTCGAGCGTGAATCAAGGAGCAAGTTCAAACCTATTCAATCGCGCGATGGAATTCGTCCTCGGTTCGTCGTCCAAGAAATCTGGAATGTGTGTTGAACGCATTTTCGCTTCGAGGCTTGAAGCGAAACGCCAAGGACGTGAGGCGAACAGAGACCGCTTTATCAGTTTTCGATGCTTCAACCAATCCCGAACGGTGGTTCGACGTGAGCAATGACGCGGGTGATTTGTTCATCATTCCGCAGGAATCTGTGTCCTCAATCAGGAGAAGTCATCGTGATTTTGAATCCGCTCCGCGTTGCGGCCCGGCTCTTCGGCAGCCGCTCCTCAGCCGTCCGACCCACACCATGCCCACGCCGTCGATCCCGTCTTGGGGTCGAGGAACTGGAAGACCGGGCCAATCCGACCGTGACCGGCAGCATCTCCGGGGTCCTTCTCAATGGCGGGACGTATTCCGCCCAGGGATCGGCTTCGGCCCCAGGTTATTCGTCGGTCACCGTGGAGGTGTTCGTCAACGACAGCTACCAAAACGGCCAGGGTTATTTTTACTATGCTGCGACAGGGCAGACCGATGGCTCGGGGAACTTCTCGGTCGCGATCCCGAACTCGTCCATGATCAACACAAGTAGCCCCACCCACGGCGCGGTCCAGGTCGAAGTGTGGGCGGTTGACCCATCGAACAACCAAGGCGTCCAACTCCAGACTTCGCAAAGCGCACAGGGTCTAGGCCAGAATCCGTACTACTGGACGCTCTATTACGGCGATGCAACGATCACCAATTCGGATAATACGTTCGCTGTCCAAACCGACGGACAATTGGGAGGGGTCGTTTTTACCATCACGAATAAATCCGATGGCTTTCAGTACCTCGATAACCGCGATGATGGCCGAGACGACCAGACAGCCATCTGGGGAATCCCACAGAGCGAGTCCCCACGACAGGACCTCCTCCGGTTCAACCCGACCGAAGGTGGCTCAGAGGCCGATGACACGCCGCAGCCGTATACGCACAGCTACTTGCAGGATATCTCTCTGCTCAGCTCGAACGAGTTAACGACAACAACGCAGATGGCCTTGTGGAACGCGAATGGCACCCCAACGGATGGCGGACTGACTGCATACAACCCGGATCTCACGCAGGGGACCAACACACTCTCGGACATCTACATGTCGAAAGATGTGACGGTCGGATTCGCGGGTCTGGACAATGTAATCCACCAACCGGTCAGGGTCGATGTCCCGGCGGCTGATCAATTGCAACAAGACGCGGCACAAGATGTCGTCTTCCAGGTTCAACAGATCGTGTTCACGAATGGCACGCTCCATCAGGAAGAGTATTACAACTTCGCAAACCAACAGATCCAGAGCACTCCCTCCGGGGCGAATCCCGTGATCGAAACGGACGGGATTCACTACATCGCCATTGCGTCACGACAACTTTCGGGTGCCAACACAATGCCCGTCCAGTACCTCATGGGTAACGGAGGCAATGTTGGCGGTCAGAATTACATTCAGGCTTTGTGGAAAGGGAAGCTGGGGACGTACGAAGGCACTTACTCGTTCGACAACTACATCGTGGTCGGGAACTACAATCAGGTCCTCTCGGCTCTTCAGACGCTCCAAGCGGACGGGTACATTGGTACCACGAACGGCTGGAACCAAGTGAACACCGGATCATTCTCACAGATCGTGGCCGATGCGAATGGGGACGTGTTCGCGAATTCCACCTCAGGCGTCTACGAGATTCCAGCAGGAGCCTCTTTCAATCAAGCGACCAAGCTCAACAGCGGATCCTACGCGCTGATGGCGACCGACGCGATCGGAAACGTGTTCGTCGGAAACAGCACAGGGATCTTCGAGATCCCGGCCGGGTCCGGGTACGGTACCAGTTACCAACTGAGTTCGGTGGCCTACACGCAGATGGTGGCCGACGCGAGCGGAGACCTGTTCGTCGAGAACGGGAGTGGGGTGTATGAGATCCCAGCCGGCGTCCCGAACGGCACCCGCTATTTGCTCAACGGCGGATCATTCTCACAGATGGTAGTTGATGCGAGCGGAGATCTCTTCCTTGGGAATGGCTCGGGAGTATACGAGATCCCGGCTGGGTCTTCGGTCAACTCGATGGTCACACTGAATGGCGGAGCCTTCTCGCAGATGGCAGTTGATGCGAGCGGAGATCTCTTCCTCGAATCGATCAGTACATCGGGAGTGTGGGAAATTCCGGCCGGGTCTGCGTACAACTACACGGTTACACTCAATCCAGGCTACTTCCCAGAGATGGCGGTCGATGCCAGTGGAGACGTATTCCTGGGATCTAGCGCAGGTGTCTTTGAAATTCCAGTCGGCGCGACCAGTTCAACCGCACCAGTGGCACTCGCGCCTCCCACCTCTCTCGGGACGCCATCTCTGTTCGCCGTGTCTCCGAATGGGGATCTCGTTGTCGGGTTCCCCAATTACGGACTCTGGCAGCCCCCGCAAGACAGCAAACCGTATCAGATTCTAGCTGATAGCCAGGGGAACTTGTACGAGGTCATCCACTCAGCAGATCCGGCTCTGGCAGGGGTCTGGAAGCGGAGCGCCTCAACAGGCCTGTACCAACGAATTGTTTCGGACCAGGAACCTTACCAGATCGCAGTGGATGGTAATGGGGATCTGTTTGTGGCTGTCCTTTCGACCACCCAAGCTCAAGCGGGTGTGTGGAAGTTGAATGCTTCGACCGGTCAGTATCAGCAGATCATCTCGAACTGGGAGCCATATCAGATCGCCGTGGACAATGCTGGGGATCTATTCATGGCTGTTCACCTCGCCAACCAAGCACAATCTGGTGTGTGGAAGTTGAGCGCTTCAACGGGTCAGTTCCAAGAGATCATCTCGAATTGGGAGCCATACCAAATTGCGGTGGACAACGCTGGAGATCTGTTCATGGCCGTTCACTCGCCCACGCTCGCCCAAGGGGGAGTGTGGCGGATGACCGCTTCAACAGGCCAGTTTCAACAGGTCGTCTCGAATCAGGAGCCATACCAGATTGCGGTGGACAATGGCGGAGATCTATTCGTCGCCGTCCACTTGCCTAGCCAAGCTCAAGCGGGTGTGTGGAAGTTGAGTGCTTCGACCGGTCAGTATCAGCAGATCATCTCGAACTGGGAGCCATATCAGATCGCCGTGGACAATGCTGGGGATCTGTTCATGGTTGTTCACTTGACCAACCAGGCTCAGTCGGGAGTCTGGCGACTGAGCGCTTCAACGGGTCAGTTCCAAGAGATCATCTCGAATTGGGAGCCATATCAGATCGCTGTGGACAACGCTGGAGATCTGTTCATGTCTGTCGAGGATTCGTCGGGCAATCAGTATCAGTGGCTGTTGAATGCCTCGACCGGCCAGTTCCAACAGGAACCTTTCTAGATCGCTCCCGCAGAATACCGCATCGGCTAGCTTGCCCTTGCGGTGCACTGGAGGAACTTGTCCTCCAGTGCACCGCAAGGTGTCTTGGTCTTGGTGTATCCACGCATGTTGTCTTGGTGAAGGAGGGAAGCGTCACGCGTCGTACCCGAAGAAAAACATTGCCGCTGGGCAACTAGCTTGCCCATTTGGCGCTGGCCACAGAGATGAAAGATCATTGGGCAGGAGCCGGCGTATCATCGACGGCGAGGAGAGGGCCACCGGTCCCGGCACGTTGACCGCCCCGACCACCTCGCCACCCGGCCCGCGGATCACCGATCAGACCCGGAACCGAGTTGCCATGCTTCGCGAGCAGGTGGGTCGAAAGCCGTAATCCGTCGAGTCGAGCGTGTGCGCGATCTCCGATCATGACGGCGATCGGGCTCGATGGTCGCGAGCAAGCCAGCAGGCGAGGCACGGGCGGAGAATTTGGGTGGGCAGTATTGCCCATGCGAGCCCAACGCGCTACCATTGTCACTGAAGCCTGATCCGTGACGCAAAACCCTGCAACTGAAGAGAGTTCAACGCGAAAGCGATGCGACAGGTATGCGCCCCAAATGCCTGCGCAACTAGGTTCAAATCCTTCGAGCGGATGTCGCCTTCGTGTCGTCCCGGCCGCCCGGAGCCGGCCAACGCCAAGCCAGGGTCATTAGTCCGGCCATCGCACCACTTCCGATCGTGTCGGTGTCCGAGCCGATTCTACCTGCCCTCCGACCGCCGGGGCAACGGGGAGTTGGTGGGCCATCGGAGTGCCACCCCGTGGGACGACGACCGGCGGCGACCGAGTCATGCGGACAAGCGACGGGAACTCATGGGCGAGGAAATCGTGGCGGTTCTACGCCGGGGACGAGGAGCGAGAAATCGCGGCGGCCGCAGAACGCCTGCTCGACCCGGCCGAATGACATCAAGGACGTGGCGGAAAGAGAGCCCATTACCAAGAGGGAGGGAAATACATGCTGGTGACTACCGTTGCGTTCTCATCAAAGAACACCAGGATGGTGCCTCCCTTTCCTTCCCACTTCCTTCTGCTTGAGCTTCCTACCACATGAATTGGAATAGTAGACTCGTGCTTGATGAAGAGACCGGTGTAATTTCCGGCGGGAACGCCGATGATAGCTTCGACCTCTTTTTCTGTCATGCCCTTCCGAATCTGATCGCAGACGGATTGATCAACCCGTATCCGTGACAACTTGATCTCATGGACAATGGCAGCCAGCAAGCCGCAAACCACCAAGCCGGCCACAATCCACCTGTAGATGGAGCGATTCATAATCAGTCCCTTGAGGACCAGTGTCCCTGTGGCCTACCCCCGGCTCAGTGGCGGATCGGCGGCAGCGGTCTGCCGCGACTCCGCACGCAAGCAATACGATACGAATAGGAGCGCGACCGTAGTCGTCGGAGGCACGCTTGTGACGACGCCCTGAACCCAAGGGCCATCATCGTCGTCGCTTGTCGGGCCGCCGTAGATCTCCTACCGCTCCTCTTGGGCATGAATTCAGGAGTGGCCTCGTTCCCATCCGTCGCCTCACTCGATTTGTCGCGAGGTTGTCCCGGTGTGGCTCGCCGGGCCCGCTCGATTCAAGGCTTGGGTGTAGCGTGGTTCTTCTCCAGCCACCCGATTCCTTTGCCGATGTTGTCGTAAAGCGGCCCCCGCCACCCGTGCCCGCCATCGTAGGTCTTCAGGGACACCTTAGCGCCGGCCTTCGTCAGATCCTTCTCCGCTTGCTGGGCAAACTCGTACCGGCACACCTCGTCGTCCGGGGAGTGGTACAAGTAGTACGCATGGCCCTTGGCCGCTTTCAGGTCCGGGAGCCGGTCCGGTTGGAACACCGACATGGCCACCAGCGAGCCGGTCACCTTCTTGCTCGTGAGCGAAACGGCGTAGGCTGCCGGCCCGCTCGACGACCAACTGAGAGTGAACACCCGGTTCGGGTCGATCTTGTGCTTTGCGGCCACATCGGCGATCACAGCCTCAACGAACTCCTCGGTCGTGAACTTCAATCCTTTGATGTCGTCCTTGTCCTTCGCAGTCGGCCAGACGATCTCCTGCTTCTCGTTCCACTTCACCGCGACCGGCTGCACGACAACGTACCCATCCGGCACGGAATGCTTGTAGATCCGCTTGACGAACGGGTGGAAATCGGCGGTGCCCGGTCCGCCCGGGAGGAGCACGATCAACCCGGAGCCGGCCTTCGGGGCCTTTGCCCCCTTCATCGGACCGATCAGGAAGTACCGCTTGGTCTCGTCCTTGCCGATCCGCAAATCCTGTGACGGCACGTCAGCGACGTCCTTGTCCTCCTGGGCGGGGAGCCCCGCGGCCAGGACCAGGCAACCGATAAGCCCAAACAGCAATCTCATCGCAATTCCTCCGAGAGGTGAACGGGACAGACGAGTTGGCGGCACCGGACACCCCACCTCGACAGTGCCGGTGACGCTCTCCGGTCCCACTGGTCATTCGGGTTGCTCGCTCAGCCATTTCTGCCAACGCCGGATCCCCTTCTTCAATCCCTCCGGGTCTTGGTGTTTATGCACCGTAACCTCCACCTTAGTCAGGGTTGAGAGAGTTTTCGCCAACTCGCTTTGCAGGACGCCATGAATGGTGGCCCCCTCGCTCCCCTCGACGAGTACGGCCATGTACTCCGCGTAGATCACCAGGAAGGGCACGGCCTTCACGTTCCCGAGCCGACGGAGGCTTTGCAAGGCCCGGATTTGCACGTCCGAGGAGGGGTGGCACAGGCACGACTGCAAGCACCACACGGCCTTGGCCTTTTCCAGTTCGCCCACTCCCTCGAACCAAGTCACGTTTTGCGCCTGGACATCGAGCTTCGCGTAGGCAGCGCGTACGGCTTTCGAGTCGGTAATCTCGTTCGCAACATGGCGCCGCATCTCCGTTGAAAGTGACGGCAGCGCGGGATAGTTCTCGCCCGGCGCAGGTGGCGTGGTCGCCGCACGGATCAGACCGGGGATGTCCGCATCGCGTGCGGGGAGATCAGCGGCTTCCTGCCGAAAGTACAGTTTGAGGAAGTCCCTGTCACTGAACTGCGCCATCGGCCGGTACTCCGCCACCGACAGCTCAACCCACGCTTGCTTCTTGGCGGTGCCCCTAGCCCAACGGAGTTTCATGACCTCACCCAGCCGCACTGTTGTGACCGTCCGCGTACTCTCGATGTGGAGTTGGATGCGTTCCTCGCTCCGCTCCCCGACGGCGGCGTTGGACAGCGTGATGTCAAGACGAAGTTGGCCGTCCTTCACGGCACCGGGCGTTGCCTCAATTGTCCGGCCGATTCGGACGAACTCCACTCCGTCGCCACTTACAACGGCGTGTTGACCACCGGAAGCGAAGGTGAACGGCCGGCTCTCGGTTGCAACCAGGTGGGACTCCGCCACGAACCGGAGTGTTCCGGCCTCTTGACTTCCGAGCGGGTCGCCCTCGAATACGCGCAGGTTGAACCAGAGCTGCGTTGCAGGGCGATGCTCAAAGAGGTCGACCTGGCTCATGAGTTGACGGACTCTGGTCTTGAGGGCCGTCAACTCCGCCCGCATCGTGGAGAACTGTGCCTCGGCTCTGACGAATTCCGCTTGCGCCACCACGATGTCGCGTTGGAGTTCGATTTCGGCGCGGAGTGCGTCTTTGTCCGGTTGGCCCTTATCCTTGACTGTGCCCTTCGTCCTCCCTCGTCGCGCGGTCGATGCGGCGATCTTCCGCTCCAGAGAATCAACCTCAGACGCCAGTTGCTGGACCTTGGTATCGGCACCCGCCAGTTCCACATACGTTAGGAGGCGCCGGGCCTCGACTTGCTCCAGGTCTGCTTGCACCTGTGCGACAGTGACTTCGAATTCGCGGATCGCCTTGACAGCTTCTTGATCAGGTTGGCCCTGGTCTTTGCCCTTCAGTCTCTCCCGCCACGCCGTTAACGCCGCACTCTTCTTCTCCAGCGATGCGACCTCGTTCGTGAGTTGTTGGATCTTCACCTCGGTTTCCACCAACAGCACGAGCTGTCGTGTTTTGATTCGCCTCAGTCCCGCTTGCACCAGCACGAGATCGCGTTGGGGTTCGATTGCGGCCGTGATGCCATCTTGATTCGGTCGGCCCTTCTGCTTCCCCTTGCCGTTGTCCAGCTCGTTGCCCTTCTCCCCGTTCGAGGAAGCTTGTTTGGCCAGCTCGGCGGCCAATTGGACGAGTCTCTCCCTCCGCTTCTGCTCGGTCCGGAACTGCACCTGCAACGTCTTCTCGGTCTGCTCCAACTGCTTCTTGGCCAGTTCCAGTTTCGCCTCAAGTCGCTTCACCTCGGCCGCGGGATCATTCGCCGAGTCCGGCTGGTTCGGGGTTGGCTGAGCACGGGCGTCGGGCAGCGGCACGTTACCGATACCCAGCCCCAATCCGCAGGTCAGCCCCACGGCCACCGCCCACCCTTTGCGAACTTTCAGGTTCATACCGATCACTCCTTGTGCCAGTCGAAGAACCGGACCCGGAACCACGAACCCCACTTGTGTGAGGACCGCTAACGATAGCGGCGGAGACACTGCCAGGTCGACCGCAGTTGGCGAATCCGGACGCTTCACGGTGAGTGCCCTGACCGTGCTGCCGCGATACACGCGGGACCTACTTGTCCTTCGGTGTCGTGATCCGCTTCAAACCCTTTGGTGGCGGCTCCGTTTGGTAATCGATGTTCCGAACTTCGATGAACCGACGCAGGTGCGCCGGCCCGCCGGCAGCTCGGCACTCGGAAAGGAGCAGTGGTTCGGCCCGGTGCCAGACGACGTACCTGCCGCCCCGAACCTCACCCGGGTACACGCGCCCGTCCGGGAGGACGAAGTACCAAACGGTCGTGTCCCCCAGTGTGTACGCGACGTCATTGTCCGACGGTGTTTGGTCGAAGTAGGGAGGTTCTCTCGCGCCCACGACCCGGTCAATTTCATTTGCGACTTGAAGAGCCCCGACTCCGAATTCCCTGAGCTCCACTTGGAGCCGGTCGAGTCGGCTCTCGATCCTCACCCGCTCGGCGTGCGCCAGCACCAGCGCCACTTTGAGATCGCTTCCGGCTTTGGTGGTACCCGGATCCGGTTGGCTGTTCTTTTGGTCTTTGCCCTTCTTCTCCTCTTGCCACAAGGTTAATCTGCCGCGCGGTCGCTCCAGTTCCTTCGTGAGTTGCTTGGCCTTGTTGTCAATTGCGACGAACTCCGCTTGCGTCTGGACGTGTCGTGCCTCGACTCGCTTCAGATCCTCTTTGGCCTGCGAGAGTGCGACATCGAGTTCGCGATCGGCCCGGAGTGTTTCTGGATCCGGTTGGCCCTTGTCCTTACCTTTCTTCTCCCCGCGTTGGGCGTTTAATGCGAAGATTTTACGCTTGAGTGAAGCCACCGTATGCTTGAGTGCTTGGGCCTTGACCACGACCCCGGCCAACTCCACGCGCAGTAATTTGAAGTGAGCCTCGATAAGCGCCAGATCTGCTTGCGCCTGCTCGAGAGCATCTCGGAAGCCCGCCGCTTGGTCCATTTCTGGCTTGGGGGCTTTTCCCGGATTCTCACTCGCAGCCAAGGGTGACTGTTCCTTGAGCTTCTCGGTACGTTTGGCTTCCTTGGCCGTCTGCGCCAGAGTGGCCTCTAACTGCCGCAGATCGGACTGCAGCATGAGGAGATCCCATTGTTGATTCGGGTTCAGGACTCCCATCTGCGTCAACTGCTTCAGATCCCTGTCCAACTGGTCCTTGACCAACTCCAGTTCCACTTCGAGCCGTTTCACCGCGCCCGCAGGATCGTTCGTCGTTGGCGACTCGTTCGGTGGCGGCTGTTCCTCTGAGGACTGATTCACCGCGGTCACGGATTCGTTCGGAGTCGGCTGTGCGCGAGCGTCAGGAGACCAACGGGTACCCAAACTCAGTCCCAGCCCGCAGCTCAGCACCACGATCGCGGTCAGCGCCTTGACGGATTTGAGACTCATACTGATCACCCCATGAGACAGTTGAAGGACCGAAGCCGGTACTGCGAACCCAACCTGCGCAACGGCCGTCGCCTTTGCGACGGCGACGGTCGGCGGGGGAGCCGTCACACCGAGAGCGGCGATGGCCCCGAGCGTCAAACCCCGCGCGTCGAGTCGGGCCACGATGGCATCCTTGGCGCGGGTGAGCCGACTGGACAGAGTGCCGAGCTTCCAGCCGAGTTGCTGTGCAGCTTCTGTCACGCCCTTGCCTTCGAGACAGCAGAGGACGAACGGCACCCGGAGGACCTCGGGCAGCTTCGCCACTTCCTCGTGAACCGCCGCAAGCGCGCGATCCCACGCGGACTCAGGAACCGCTGCCCCGCTCGTCTCGGGAGTGGAACGGACGTGTTCGCGTGCAGTGCGTCGGTGCTCGCCCCGCCGGGCATTGGCGCATACCTTGTACGCCACGCCGTACAGCCAAGCGGACAGCGTGCCCGTCGCACGGACCGTCTTGGCGTTCTTCAGCAGCACGAGGAACGTGGCCTGGAAGGCGTCCTCGGCGTCGGGCTCCGAGCGGGACAGATGCCGGCACACACTCCACACCAATCGCCCGTGTCGGCGGACCAGTTCGGCGAATGCCTGTTCGTCACCTCGAAGGAACTGGCGGAGCAGTTCCGCATCCGATGCCGTATCGTCGGTGTCGGCGAGGGAGTGGAGAACTGCGTGCAGGGATCGTTGGGACACGGTCGCCTCGCGGTCGGGTCATCAGAGTAGTTCCGCCGGCAGCGGAGTTCTGCGAAGAATCCGACTCGTTCAGGGCACGATTTCTGCACCAACCGGGGTTTTCCGCCAGCCAGCCCTTTACTTCCGGGTGGTCAGCTTCAAGAGGGCGATCTCGGCCTCGAGCCGGGCGTACCGGGCTGCATTCAGCTCCGAAACGGTTCGCCTCCCGGCCTTCATTTGGGCATCGACCACCTTCTCGTACCACTTCGCGATCCGCACCCGTTCCTCCAGCCACGGACGCAACTCGTTCCCAGAAAACACGTCCGAAGCGGCCGCGACGGCCCGGTTGCACGCCTCGGGAATGGTCAGGGCCGCACTCAGTTGATTGCCATCCTTGCACCGTTCCAGAATGAGTGTCAGATCCGCGAGCGCGGCGTTCAGTTTGGCTTTCTGAAGTTGCAAAAGAGCGGGATCATTGGGACCGAGCGGGATCTTCTCTGGACCGAGCGGATCCGCCTTGCCGCCGAGTGTCTTCGGGCACTTCAACACCAGGTCTTCGAGGCTCTTCGTGTCGAGGTCGGGGTACGCCGTGATCGAATCCCCCGAGGGGGAAATCATCGGCTGGTTCTTCTGGTTCTGGGGGACCGGGACTGCGGTCGGCTCCGTCTTGGGAAGTTCGGGGCGCTGGGCCAGGGCGGTGAACGTCCCGAATCCGGCGAGGGCCACCAGCCCGACGGATCAGTCCGAGGGCGATCAGCTTGCGGTGTGCGAAACGCATCATCGAGAGCACTCCTTCGGTGAGAGTTACAACAGCTTGGGGAACCGGAGAGGTTCCGAACACGACAGCAGTCGTATCACGAACGAGAGCGGGGGGCAGACCGAGCGCGGGAAGCATCACGGGGGGAGCGGAGACCCCACGACGGGCCAGTCGGTTGCGGAGCAGAGCCCGCGCCCGGCTCAACCGGCTGGAGACGGTCCCGACCGGCCACCCCAGCGCCCTCGCAGCCTCGGCATGGGTGTGCCCTTCGAGTTCGCACAGGACGACCGGGAGCCGAAACCGCTCGGGCAACCTGGTGAGTTCTTCCTGGACCAGCGCGGACAGGTCCGGGTCGGGATCGTGCGGCGCGAGGGCCGGGAGGGTATCGAGTTGCTCCGTGGTTGCTATCGCGACACGGGAGGATCGCTCGCGGAGTTTCAGAGCGGCGTTCACCGCCACCCGGTGCAGCCACGCCCCCACGCTCACGCCGCGAACCGAGCCGGCCTTCCGGGCCAAGACGAGAAACGTGGCCTGGAACGCATCCTCGACGTCGGCTTCGCACCTGAGGACACAGCGACAAGCGGTCCAGACGGCATCGGCGTGCCGAAGGACCAGCAACTCAAATGCGACGTCGTCGCGGTCCCGAGCGAAGCGCCGGAGCAGTTCCCTGTCGGGAACGTGGTCCCCTATCGGAAGGGAGGAAGAAAGCAGGCGGAGGAAGAACCGTCGGGGCATGTGAGGGTCCGAACCGGGTGAACATCGCCTTCACCATACTGATCCGGCATCCCGCCGAATTCATCCGCGGAAAAAGGAAACCGAGAACTCGACCCTTCCTCGGCTCGCGAGAGTTGCCGGCCTCGTCCCGTTGGAAGCCTCTCGCCCTAGGGCGCGAATGAGCAAAACTGGTTAGTGAGGGATCCCAACTCGGTAACCGTGCCGGCGGTGATGGGCTTCGAAGTCGGTGGGGATCGTGGTTACCCCCGGCAGCCCACCCGAATTGTGCGCTGCCGGGATGTTTGACGTGAGGCGATCGGTTGTAGTGTCGCATGCGGTGAAAGGCGACGAACTATCCCGTGCCCCGCTGTGCAGGCAACATTCACCGCCAGTCGATCAGCACCCGGAGCGAGTGGTCTTCGCCATCGATCGATAGCACGGTCTTCCGGTTCGTGCCGTCCACGTTCGAGACGACCACGTCCCGCCCCGGGAGCGGTTGGCCCACCTTGGCGAGCACCTTCCGGAGCGACACCACCCGCTTGCCGTCCGGCGCGAACCGGCAGTTCAAAGCGGTTTCGCCTTCATCGAGTGGGATCGCTGTCACCCGCTTCCTGTCCGCCAGGGTCACGGTGTCGAACCACGGCGGCAGGGGTGCGACGGGACCGCCACCGACCCCGGCGGCGGGAGTCGTCCACCCGCACATCAGCACCCGCTTCCCATCCGGGCTGAACACCGCCTCGTAGGGATTATCGTCGGCCAGCCGTTCCACCTTACCCCCGTCGGCGGGGATCCGGAACAAGCACGCCCCAGGCTGCTTCGGATCCGTGCCCTTGGCAAGGAAATGCTTGCCGTCGGCAGACACGTCCAGCAGGTTGTACCCGCCCAGCGGCTTCACCGGCTCACGCTTGCCGGTCTTCACGTCCACGGAGCAGTAGGTGATGTTCTTGTACTTGATGTACGTTTGGAATGTTCCGTCGTCGTCGTGTGTGCCGACGAAGAGCCGGGTTCCGTCCGGGGACCAGGCGAGGAACGCGGCCGACCCGCTGGGCACCTTGTAGTCGGTCCCCTTGAGCTTCTCGGCCACCGGGTACAGAGTGAGATTGTAAAGGCTCCAATCGAAGTCGCCGCGGAACTGAATCTGGCGGGTTTCAAATGCCCGGAGTACGGCGATGGTCAGGCCGTCCGGGGACAGCCGCGCTGCGCAAGCCTCCGGAACCTGCTCACCCTTCCACTCCCGCACTATCGTCCCGTCGGGACGCAGAAGGACAGCGTGACCCATCTTCCAGACGAGGATTTCGCCGGCGCGGGGCCCAGCGGCGGGAACCGGAATTGGGACCGGAGCTCCCCGGAGCGCGAGCGCCACCTTCGTCCCGGGAGGTTGGGCGGGCGGCTGGCCGGCCAGTAGCCCGGCGCCGACCAACCCGGTAACGACCGCCAGGAGGGCGACGACCGGGACGAGTTTCCACTTCCATCCGACTGCGCTTCGCATGACGACCTCGGCCAGTTTGGCGACGTGTGGTGGATGTGCGGAGACCATCGCGAGCCGGGTAGTTGCGGCCGACACCCCAGGCGCAGCGGTGGCCAGCACCACCGCGGGCACCAGCCCGCGCTTGCGGAGCCGATCCCGGAGTAATGCCCGTGCCGTTGCGAGTCGGCGGTAGAGGGTGCCGAGGGGGAGCCCGAATCGGTGGGCGAGAGGAGCCTGGTCTTCACCCTCCAAGTCGCAGAGGACGATCAGGGTCCGGTATTTGTCGGGCAACCGGGCCAACTCCTCGTCCAGTGCGGCGCGGGTGTCGCCGGCCAACGGCTCCGGGTCGGGACGCCCCCGGTCCGGCAGCGGGTGCGTGGGCGTCTCACGGGTCCGCCGGCGAGCATTGATGGCCCGCGCCTCGCGAGCCGTGCGGACCGCCACCCCGTAGAGCCAGTTCCCAACCGCCTCCGGCGGGTTCACGGTCGCCGCCCGGCGGGCGAGGACCATAAAGACCGCCTGCGATGCGTCCTCCGCGTCGTGGGCGTGGCCGGTGATGCGTCGGCAGACGCCGAGCACCATCGGCCCGTGCCGACGGACCAGGAGCGCGAACGCGTCCGGGTCGCCGTCGGCGACGAAGGAAGCGAGCAGTTGTCCATCGGACCGGGCGGACTCGGCTGGCGGGTCTATCGCCCGTCGGACCAGTGCGAGGGTGGCCGAGAACTGGGTCTCCGGCATCGCGGGCCTCCGCGGCCGGCTCCTTGCCGGCCCATCTTCTATTGGGGGCAACCCGGCCGATCCCTCGGTCGGGAAACCGATTTTCTTGACATTCCCTGCCGGGAGGCACGAACCCCATCCGAGTCGGTGGTCGGCTCATTCCGGTCGTCAAGGGGTGGGTCAGGGCGTCTTTGGGCGCGTGCCGAAGTACCGTTCCAGGAACGGTCGATCCGACACGCCCTTGGCGTCAGGTTCGGTGAATCGCTGCCGCAGGAAGTCCTTGTCGGACAGTTTCTTCTCCCGCTTCAGCACAAGGACCACGGTTCCATCCGCGCCCTTCGCGGTGATCAATTCTGCCGGAAGATTGTAATTGCTCAAGGTCAGGACCAGGACATCACCGTCGAGCAGATAACTGCCCATAGGGGTCTGGCCCGGTGTCGGGACAGGAAACCGGATCTCCCGCCGCTCTGTATCCACCTCGTAGTTGAGCCAGGATTGGCCGCCGGGGTGCCATAACTCGACGTCATTGGTCCAGGGTCGCTGCTCGTTGCGGGGCGAGAAGGTCCAGCGGAAGGGCTTCGGGTCGCTCTTCACCACCCACCAGGTCCCAAGGATCTTGGCCGCGTCGGACTCGTCGCGTTTCGGAGCCGGTTCCGGCGCACGCGGGAGCTTCCCGTTCGCCCGGGTTTCGTCACCTCCGTTCACAGCTTGCGGGGCCGTCACCGGCGGCTGTGAGAGCGCCTCGCTGGCGAAGAGCGTCATGCACACCCCGATCAGCACAACCGCCAGTGTGGCGGTGGCCTTGAGCTTTGCGTGCCACATGGTTTTCATCACCCCTTCTGCGAGAGTAGCGACCTGCGGGCAAACCACCCCCGCAGCGGCCGACTCCGCCGCGAACCGAGCGGCGGTTGTGATCGTGGAAGTCAACACTCCGGGCGGAACGTTCCCCACAGCTTTCTCCGCCAGCAGCGCAGCCAGCAGTCCACCCGACAACGTGATCCCCTGCCGGGTGAGTCGTCTAGCCAGAAGCACGCGGGCACGCGCCAGCCGTCCCGCCACCGTCCCTTCCGGCAGGCCGAGTTGGTGCGCCACCTCCTTCCGGCTCCGGTCCTCCAGGTCGCACAGGAGAATGAGAACTCGGTACTTCTCGGGCAGGCGACTCAACTCCAGATCGATAACCGCGTGCAGATCCGCCCGGGGATTGGCCGGCGGGACGGGACGTTCGGGCATCGGGGTTACCTGCCTCTCTCTGGCCCCTCGCTTGGCCGCGGCCGCACGGGCCCGGTGTGCGGTCGTGCGGGCGACCCCGTGCAGCCAATTGGCGAGCATCTCTCGCGGGCGGACGGAAGCGGCCTTCCGGACGAGGACGAGGAAGGTGGCCTGGAAGGCGTCTTCGGCGTCGTGTTGGTTGGCGAGGGCATGGTGACAGACGCGCCAGACCATCGGGCCGTGCCGGAACACTAGATTGGCAAACGCGGCCTCGTCCCGGCGCTCGACAAAGTTCGTCAGCAGTTGCCCGTCCGTCAACTCAGTCTCATTCCGCGGACAGGCGCTTTGGAAGAGATATCGCACGCGTGCGATCATCGGGTTTGTCGTCATCCATGTCCTCCGGATGAAAACCGTCCGCTCTGGGCCATGTAGTATTCCGCGTTCGGGACCGATTTGATACACGGGTTTTCCGACCCGCACGCTCAACGACCGCGCGAACCGGGATCACTCGGCCTCTCCTCAAAAGTGGCACCCTCCCAAAAAGATGCCCGCCGGCCATGTTCTGAATCGGCCAAGCCGAGCACAGCCGCTGCCGCCAACACACTGACGGATGTCAAGCCCATCCCGGTTCCTCCTTGGGACAGGTGAAGAATCGAATTCGGAACTGCAAAGCCGGGATCATGACTCCCACCCCTTACTTGTCCTTGAAAGTCACGTCGATGGTCGCGAACTCCTTCAGTCGATGGACCTTGCCATCGTTCGCGTCAGGCAACTGGAGCGATTGAAGTTCCGAGAGCGTGAAGGTGTGGTTCTTGAAGAACACCTCGATCGCCGACGCTGCATCACCGGCCGTCAAACCGACCCCCGCGAGCTTCCCGCGCTCGGTCTGCCCCCCGCTCTCGTTCGTGATACGACTGCTGTCGTGTTCGGAACCTCTCCGGTTCCCCAAGCTGTTGTAACTCTCACCGAAGGAGTGCTCTCGATGATGCGTTTCGC
>Ga0209062_1000198_pt1 | contig 226527 bp, 194 predicted proteins | sample Coa_R2_2_FD_187158 | JGI IMG/M metagenome (GOLD analysis project Ga0209062, IMG submission 187158) | Surface soil microbial communities from Centralia Pennsylvania, which are recovering from an underground coalmine fire - Coalmine... | ecosystem: Environmental > Terrestrial > Soil >... | reverse complement strand
TCCCCTGGACCCTATCCCCGCTCACCGTGATCCGCACGCGAGAGCAACGCTCTCAATAGCGTTAAGCTTTTTAGTGGTAGGTAAACTCGTCAGGGGTGGCGCCTGCCCCCATTAATGGCGTAGAGCCCTTCGAGCGAATCAGGAAATGGAGCGGGAGACGGGGATCGAACCCGCGACCAACAGCTTGGAAGGCTGTGACTCTACCACTGAGTTACTCCCGCAACCGGTTACGATCGAATGACTTGCGCAACCCAACACACGAGGCAGCGCAAGCTGCTCTATCCGCCAGTGTATCATCCAGGCAGGCGACTGCGGGATCCATCCCGGCTTGCACTTGCCGCCAATTGCAAGTACACTTTCACACGTGAAGGAACACCTTCAGATCATGAAAGTGTCGCTGCGGGTCTTGACGGCGCTGAACGAAATGTACGCGCCGGATCCCGATGACGTGGAGGCCCTGCGCGCTTACCTGGGCGTCGAAGGGAGCCGGGAACTGGACGACCTCGCCTGCGAAGTGATCCAGAAGGCCCTATGGGCCCGCTCGCGGGTGCGCGCCGCGATGCGCGGCGAAATCATGATCCCGCTCTCGTAGCCTGCCGGCCGTCCGCAAGCCCTGTCCCTTTCGGAAAGCGCCAGGCGCTGAGCGCCGCACCCGCGGTTATACGGCGGCGCTGGCCACCGGCTCCCCTCCTTCGTTAGCAGGAGAGTCCCTGATTTTGCAGGCTTTACAAAGTTTTTACGCCGTCGCTGTTTCCTCAAACCAGCAACTCAGCCATAGTGAGCCGGAAGGGAAATTCAGCTCACGTACGGAGGAGAAATGACCAGAATCGAAACACGAGTTGCCATCGCGATCTGTGTGGGCGTCTTACTCTCATTTCCATCAGGCGCAATTGCGGAAGATCACGGAGAGCACAGTGGGGGTAATGGTGGAGGCGCGGTTTCGAGCGGATCGCGAAACAATGATCACGGCCAGAACGAGGACGGCGACGACGAGGGAGGGCAGGCGGTCAATCCGCCCAACCCGCAGCTTCAGCGCATCCGAGTCACTTTCGCGGCGACCGACGCCGGCAAGGCGATCGGCGCCAGTGGAAGCGCGGACTTGCGGGCGCAAGGAAGCGAGCAGCGCCTGAAGATCGAGATGGAAGCCAATGTGCCCGACGGCACGATGTTCACACTGGCTGCCAACAACCTGCCGGTTGGCGCGATTACGATGCGGCTGGGCGAAGGCGAGTTCGAGTTCGACGGCGAGAACGGACAGACGCTCGCAGGAGGTCTCCTGCCGGCCTCCATTACTTCGATTGCGATCACCGATTCGACGAGTGCGGTTGTGCTGCAGGCTCAATTCGGCGCGCTCGCGACGGACAATCCGGGGCTGCCGCCGGCGTTGGCGATCCGGAAAAACATTCCGTTGACGCCGACAACGGCAGGCAACACGGTAAAGGCCGAAGGCAATGCGGATCTTCGCAGCGGAGGGGCGGAGACGCAACTCAAAGTGGAAGTCGAAGGCAATGTGCCGGACGGAACCGTCTGGACAGTCCTGGCCAACGGTAATGTGAAGCTGGGCACCGTAACGTTCCGGCTTATGGAGGCAGAGCTCCATCTTGACGGCGCGGCACTGTCTCAGGCCGGCCTGACCGACGGGTCGTCAATCGCGTCGATCCAGGTGATCGACGCCGGGGCGAACGAAGTCCTCTCCGGGGCCTTCTGAGATCGGCTCCGAATTGCGGCCGGCTCCCGTCGCGAGCCGGAACCGGCCGCAGGCCCTCCGCGGCGCGTCAGGCGCTGAGCGCGGCATCGGCAGCCTCGCGGGCCACCGACACCAGCCGATCGACTTCCGATTCGGTAATGACGAGTGGCGGCGCGAAGAAGACCGCATCGCCCATCGCCGGATGCGGCCCGGCGGCGGGCAGCGTGCGCGTGATGACGCCGCGTTTCTTCATTTCGCCCTGCAAACGCCGCGCGAATTTCCGCTCGCCGGGGAAGTTCTTCTTGGTGGCGGGATCCTCGACGAACTCGACCGCGGCCAGCAGTCCTTTGCCGCCGCGGATCTCCCCCACGTGCGCGCAATCCGCAAACGCCGATTGCAGCCCGGAGTAGAGGCGGTCGCCCATTTTGCGCGAATAGTCGCAAAGCCGCTCGCGCTCGATGATCTCGAGGTTCTTCAGCGCCACGGCGCAGCAGGTGGCGTGGGCGGAATAGGTGTAGGCGTGCATCCAGCGGTCTTCGGGCTTTACCGAATCCATCACCTGTTTGATGGCTTTGCTCACCAGAATGCCGCCGAGCGGCAGGTAGCCCGAGGTCACGCCTTTGGCGAACGAGACCATATCGGGCTCTACATTCCAGTGCGAAAGAGCGAACCACCGGCCGGTGCGGCCGAAAGCGGTGATGACTTCGTCCGCGATGAGGAGCACATTGTGGCGCGAACAGATTTCGCGCACGCGCGGCCAGTAATCGTCAGCCGGATACATCACCCCGCCGGCGCCATGGATCGGCTCGGCGAGGAACGCGGCAATGGTGTCCGCGCCTTCGCGAAGGATCGTCTCTTCGAGTTCGCGCGCGGCGGCCTGGCCCGCCGTTTCGCCCGGCTTCGCTCCCTGGACGCGGTACGGATACGACGGCTGCACATGCAGGAACCCGGGAACCCGAGGCTCGAACATCTTCCAGTAGGCGCCCATCGAGGTGGCGCTCATGGCCTGCAGAGTGACCCCGTGATACCCCTGGTGTCGCGCGATGACTTTGACCTTCCCCGGCTTGCCGCACGCCTTCCAATAAAACCGCGCTGTCTTCAGAGCGGACTCATTGGCCTCGGCGCCGCCCGAAGCGAAAAACGCCGCCTGCATATTGGGGTAGCTGATCTCGACCAGGCGCTCGGCCAGCAGAATCGCGGGCACGTTGGAGGAGCCGATGTATGCGGAAAAATAGGCGAGCTGCTTCATCTGTTCGGCGGCTGCGTCCGCCAGTTCGGCGCGGCCATGGCCGACGTTGACGTTCCACAAGCCGGAGAGCCCGTCGATGTACTGGTTTCCGGCAATGTCTTCGACGACCGCGCCGCGTCCACGGACATAGATGACCGGCTCGGCATGATCGACCGGATGGTGCAACGGATGGATCAGGTGTTGCTGATCGGCCTGTAACAATTCGGCGGTAGAAAGAGCCATGATTTCCTCGGTTCGCTCCCGCGGGAGCTCGGCGCGCTGCTGTGGTCCATGCAGAGAGCGGAACGCCGGTGTGGTGGATCGCGGGGCGTGTGCAAGCCGCTCTTCAGGATCCGCTTCGAACAGCGTATCACGTCAGAAACGACCCGTAGCCCATTAGTTAACCATCGTTGACAACCGATGGAAGCGGGACAGGCCGTGCGACTGGGGTTTGACGCCGGGCCGGTATTCCTTACAATCTAGGGCATCCGGCGTAGCCGCACCCCTGTAAAAGAGCAGGCTCTATTTTACTCAATGGGACTATTACCCAATCTACAGTTCGGTGCAGACTTGCGCGGAAGCTCAATTTTGGTATAATCAAATCTGAAAATAGCTTATGTTTGTACATTCCACCGATACAACATACAGCCATTGGCGCGAGACTGGTTCCGCGCCTCGCCCCCGGACGCGGATCAGCCCGCTCGATTCCGCCATTGCCTTTGAACGCTATCGCTTGTCGGTCGTCTCGCGCTGGCCTGATTCTGAGGAAAAGCAGGAAAAGGCCCGGATGATTGAACGCACCTTGCGGCGTTTGGAAGCCGAACGGGCTTCCTGAGCGAGACTGCCCTTCAATTGGCTCGCGGATGCCGGGCTGTGATACGCTCGGAAGTTATGTTGTTCGAGTCCGACAAGGTGATGTTCGAAATCTACCGCGAGACCGAGTACACGGGCAAGTATCGCGTGGTTTACTTCACCGAACTGCAGGACCACAACAAAGAAGCCGAAATCAACCACGCCCTCGCCGGCGAGCACTTCTTCGACGGGTTCATCAAAAACTACCGGAAGGACGAGGCCAAGGAGATCATCAACTCCATTCTCAGCCGGCTGAATGACGGGGAGCGCGTGGCGCCCGAAGAAGTCGAACGCGCTCTCGGCGAGCACATGGCCTGAGCAGGCTGGCTTGCGGATCACCCGTTTCCCCGGCTTGAGCGAACCGCAATTTCTGGGTTGCGCGGCCGCTTTCATCGATTCCCTGACGGGCGAATTGAATGCCGCGGCTCTGGCTCTGCGCCGCCTCGAAGGACAAACCAAGGGCTGGGCTTTCTCCTTCGAAATGGCTCTCGACACGCACCGCTACGGCGCCCTGATTGTAATCGACCGCTGGGCCACTTTAGTCGCTGCCTTCGGAGCTCATCTCAAACTATCGCGCGGCTTGGGAATGATCGAGCAGGCAGCGGAGCGAGTGGGATCGGCAGAAGATGTCCTTGGCCGCGTGAATCAGCTGATCGATGCCGCTCCGGCTTACGAAAAAGATCTGGTGGAGGCCTGTCTGCTGGGCTTCCAATCGGTCGCGGCCGCATTCGCGGAGGAGCGCGCATCGGCAGAACAACAAGCGCAACTCGGGCCGTTGCTGCCCGCCGAATATTCGGAAGCGCGGCGGATTTTTCTCGAGGACCTCGCGGCCCGTTAGCTCAGTTGCCGCGGTGTTGCCAGCCGCGCCCTGTGGCGCGCCACGCGGTCACTTCACCGGAGTTTCCGGCATGGGCGCTTTACCGTCGAGCACGAACGCCAGCAGATGAGCGGGCTTGTGCGGACCGGTTGGTTGTGGGCCAAAGGGAGTAACGCCGGGAGGCCCGCCGGCCACGGTGATGTACTGCTTGCCGTCGACCAGGAACGTGACCGGCGGTCCCATCTGGCTCATGCCCGTGTGCAGTTCGAGCACTTTCTCGCCGGTATCGGCGCGGAAGGCGAGCAGGGCATCGTTCACGGACGAGAAGACAAGATTGCCCGCGGTGGCGAGGCTGCCGCCTGAAAACGCGCCCGCGCCGCCTCCCGGAGCGCGCCACCGCTCCTTCCGGGCGACCGGATCCCAGGCGTACAGCACGTTGCCGGAAGGACCGTCGGGCCCCATCGCGGGCAGCGTGAGGGGCTGCTCCGGTTGTGCCGGCGCAGCGGCAGACGTCGCTTGTTGGACTGCGCCCGGCAAAGCATCGGTGTTCGGGGCTGCGCCCCCGGCGGGTGTGGCGGCCGGTCCACGCCCGGCTCTGGCGCGGCCGGTCCCCATATTCATGAGGCCGCGGCCCGTCGGACCGATATCGGTGGGCTGCGGCGTGTAGTTCGGGTCGGCCTCATAGATATAGCTCCCGCCGGCGGTTCCCGGGAAGTACACCAGACCGGTTTTCGGACTGTAGGTCCAAGGCGCCCAGACGTGCCCTCCCGACGGACCCGGCATCACCCGGACCGGGGTGGTGCGATAGCGGGCCTCCGGCACGATGTTGGGCCGCCCCGTTTTGGGATCGATGCCGGTAGTCCAGGAAACCTTCGTGATCGGATCGGCCGAGATCAACTCGCCGGTCAGACGGTCGAGGACATAAAAGAACGCGTCCTTCGGCGCATGCATGATGACGTGGCGCAAGCGGCCGTTGATGGTGAGATCGGCGAGCATGAGGTCGGCGATGGAATCGTAGTCCCAGTTATCGCCGGGCACTTCCTGGTAATACCAGACCAGCTTGCCCGTGGCGCCGCGGACGGCGACGATGGAATTGGCGAAGAGGTTGTCGCCGGGCCCGCGATGCATGTCGGTCCACGGGCCGGGCTGGCCGGTGCCGACGTAGACGATATCGGCATCGGGATCATACGCCATCCCGTTCCACACGGCCGCGCCGCCGCCGATTTTCCACCACTCCTTGCTCCAGGTCTTGGCCGCGTCGGCGAGTTCGGGCTGTTCGAAGGGCTTGGAAGGATTGCCGGGTACCGTGTAGAACCGCCAGGCGAGCTTTCCGGTATTGACATCGTAGGCGGAGAAGAACCCGCGCACGGCATACTCCCCGCCGCTGACCCCGATAATGACCTTGCCTCCTTTAATTACGCGCGGGGCCATCGTGATGGTATAGGGCATGTTCTCGGGGGAGACACGCGTTTCCCACACGAGTTTGCCGCTGGCAGCATCGAGGACGCGCAGCCGCCCATCGATCACGGGTGCGATCACTTTTCCTTCGTACAGCGCGATTCCGCGGTTGACCACACCGCAGCAGATGCGCGATTGCCAGACCTGCTGGTTGACATCGGGGTCCTGATGCCAGCGTTCCTTGCCGGTGCGCAGATCGACGGCGTAAACCACGCTCCACGGCCCGATACTGTAGAGCGTGCCGTTGAAGACCAGGGGAGTGGCTTCCTGGTGGACCTGCGGGTTCCCCGACGCGGCGGGAATGTCCAGCGACCACGCGAGGCCGAGGCGGGAGACGTTGTCCGCATTAATCTGCGACAGCGGGCTATACCGCTGCTCGGCCCAATTGACGCCGTAGCTGAGCCACTCGTCACCGGTCTGGCTGCCGGTTCGCAACGCGGCGTCATCGACCTGGCGGGCCGGCTGAGCGAAGGCGATCGCGGCCAATGCCGCCAACGCTCCGATGCGGAGGTATCGAGAATACATAGCGGTAACCTTATACTCTCCCAAAAGATACCACCGGAAAGACGCGCTTTTGATGACCGGCGGTTACGGCGTGTTATCTTGTTGTCTTGTCAAACTAATTGACAAGCAGGCAGCGCGACCCGCTTTTGACCATGCGCTCTCCTGATATGATTGAGGACCGAGTGGACACCGAGGCCTCCGCGCCGGTTGCGGCCGGGAATCTGGAATCGGCGGTCGAGGACATTCTCGGCGCCACCCCCTTCATCGACATCCATACCCACCTGTTTCCACCGGCATTCGGAGATTTGGGGCTGTGGGGCATCGATGAGTTGCTCACGTATCACTACCTGGAGGCGGAGCTGTTTCGCTCTTCTTCCATCGAGCCCGAACAATATTGGGCGTTCAATAAGACGGAGCGGGCGGATGCGATCTGGCGCACCCTCTTCGTCGAGAATACGCCGGTGTCGGAGGCGGCGCGCGGCGTGGTGGCGGTGCTTTCCGCGTTCGGGCTGAAGACGGCCGCGGAATCGCTCGATGAAATTCGCGAGTTTTTTCGCGAGCAGCGGGTTTCCGAGTACATCCCGCGTGTTTTTCAGATGGCGGGCATCAGTTCGGTCGTGATGACGAATGATCCGCTGGACGAATGCGAGGCTGCGTACTGGAAGAAGGGGTTGCGGCCGGACGGCTGCTTTCGCGCGGCGTTGCGGATTGATCGGATTCTGAACGAGTGGCAGGATCACTGGGCGCGGATTGGCGCCGAAGGGTACGCTGTCGAACGAGACGCCGGCGGCCGGACCGCCGCCGAAGTGAGGCGCTTTCTGGCGGACTGGTCGAAGCGCATGCAGCCCGCATACATGGCCGTCTCCCTGCCGGATTCGTTTCGTTATCCGGCGGAAGACGTGCGCACAAAGCTGCTGCCCGAAGCGGTGCTGCCGGCGTGTCGCGAGCTGAACCTGCCGATTTCGCTGATGATCGGCGTGCGGCGCCAGGTGAATCCGAGGCTGCGGCTGGCGGGCGATGCGGTAGGGAAAGCGGACATGCGCGCGCTCGAGACGTTGTGCCGCGAGTTTCCCGACAATCGTTTTCTGGTCAGCGTGCTCAGCCGGGAAAACCAGCACGAACTGTGCGTCTACGCGCGAAAGTTCCGCAACCTGATGCCGTTCGGCTGCTGGTGGTTTCTGAACAACCCTTCCATCGTGGAAGAGATCACGCGCGAGCGTCTCGAGATGCTGGGGACCAGCTTTATTCCGCAGCACTCCGACGCCCGCATACTCGAGCAGGTGATTTACAAATGGCGAAACACGCGCCGGACCTTGGCCCCCATTCTGGCGCAGACCTATCGGCTGCTGATGGCTGACGGCCGCCCGGTCACGCGAGCCGATATCCGCCGCGACGTGACGCGCCTGTTTCGAACGAATTTTGAGCGGTGGACTTTATGATTCCCGCGTTTCTACTCGCTACTCAGCCGGAACGGCTGGTTCATTTGAGCGGCGTCGACCTGATCGTCGTTACCCTTTACTTTCTCACCGTCATCGGCATCGGCTTTTATCTGAAGCGTTACGCGACGACGGGGGAGGATTTCTTCCTGGCGGGCCGCGATATGACCTCATGGATCGCGGGCCTGAGCTTTGTGGCCGCCAACCTCGGTTCGCTCGAACTCATGGGGTGGGCGGCGGCCGCGTATCAATACGGAATCCTGGCGACCCACTGGTATTGGGTCGGCGCCATCCCGGCGATGTTGTTCTTGGCGATCGTGATGATGCCGTTTTATTACATCTCGAAAACGCATTCCGTGCCGGGTTACCTGCGGCTGCGCTACGGCGAAGGGGCGCGCGGCGTTTCGGCGATCACGTTTGCGTTCATGACGGTCCTGATGAGCGGCATCAACATGTATTCGATGGCGCTGGTCATGAAAGTGGTGTTGGGGTGGGACATTCACTTCAGCATCTGGGTGTCGTCCATGACGGTCGCGGTGTACGTGTTTCTGGGCGGGCTGCTTTCGGCCATTTTTAACGAGGTGCTGCAGTTCGTATTGATCTGGTTGGGCGCTTTGCTGATCCCGATTCTGGGGCTGATCGAGGCGGGCGGCTGGAATGGGATGGTGCGCAAGATTTCGGCCAATGTGGCGGGCGGCGATTACGTGCATTTGTGGAGCGGCCTGGGCTCGTTCAGCGACAATCCCATGGGAATTCATTGGACCGGAATCGTATTGGGCCTGGGCTGGGTGATTTCATTCGGCTATTGGACCACGGATTTTCTGGTGGTCCAGCGCGTGCTCTCGGCGCGCAACCTGCACTCGGCCCGGATGGCGCCGATCATTGGCTCGGCATTCAAGATGATGGTGCCGTTCATCGTGATTCTGCCGGGGCTGCTGGGAATCGCCGTGCTTCCGGAGAAACTGGTCGGCGAGTCGGTGGCTGCGGCCAACGGCGCGCACAGCTATAACGAAGTGCTTCCGCTGATGCTGGCGCGATACTGCGGACCGGGGCTGCTGGGCCTGGGGGTGACCGCGCTCATCGCGGGCTTCATGTCGGGCATGGCCGGCAATGTGAGCGCGTTTGCGACCGTGTGGACGTATGACATTTACGGTGCCTTCATTCGCAAGCGGGCCAGCGATGCCCATTATCTGAATGTCGGGCGCTGGTGCACCCTGCTGGGCGTCCTGGTCAGCATCGGCACGGCGTACCTGGTGATGCAATTCGCCAGCATCATGGATTACGTGCAGGCCCTGTTCAGCTTTTTCATCGCCCCGCTCTTTGGCACGGTGCTGCTCGGGATGCTGTGGAAACGCGCGACGCCGGCCGGCGGCGTCTGGGGGCTGGTGGCCGGAACGCTGTCGTCGATCGGGATGTGGGCTTGGGTGAAGGTGGATCCGAGCGCGTTGCGCGTCATTGCGCTTTCGTCGAATGCCAAGGATATGGCGGAAAACATGTACCGCGCGTTGTGGTCCTGGATCATCTGCGTGGTGGTGACGGTGGTGGTCAGCATGGCGACGCGTCCGAAGCCGGAAGCCGAGCTGAACGGCTTGGTTTACGGATGCACCGAGATTCCGTCCGAGCACGAATTGAAGCTGACGCAGCGGCCGATATTCTGGGCGGGTCTGGTATGCGTCGTCTTTGTGATCCTGCAGATTATTTTCTGGTAGTCCTATGCACAAACCTGGAATGGTCTCCATTTGGTTTTTGATCGGCCTGCTGCTGGTGGCGTATGGCGTCCTGATCCTGGGGGCCGGCATTTATGAAGCGGTAGTTCCGCCGGCGCAGGCCACGGTGCTGGCCAATCTGCATCCGGGGATCTGGTGGGGGCTGCTAGTGCTGGCGCTCGGCGTGTTCTATTGCTGGCGCTTCGAGCCGCGCAAGACCAAATAGGAATCACCGCAAAGACGCTGAGACGCACAGAAACAGGATGGGTTTGTTTCGTGGATCGCGCTGTGGCGCGCCGAGTAGGACGCGGGAACTTGCGGCGGGCGCCGGCACGCACACGAAATGCAGGGCAGTTTTGCAACCTCTGGTACACTGAGCATCGGGAGCGGCCTGTCGGCCGTCTATGTCCGCCATCGATTTAGAACGAGTCCAGGGAGCATCGAGCGAAGTTGTACGCGACATCAACCGGCGGATCGTTCTGAACTTGATCCGCACCCGCCAGCCGATTTCACGCGCCGACCTCGCGAGGGTGTCGGGCCTGCAGCGGTCGACCATTTCCCTGATCGTCGAGGCGCTCGTTGACGAGAATTGGGTCATCGAAGGTCCGACGGGGCGGCTGCCGCGCGGACGGCGCCCGACATTCCTGCGTCTGAACGACGACCGGGTGATTATCGGGGTCGATATTCGGCCGACCCAGACCACGGTGGCGCTGGCGGATGTCAACGGAAAATTCACCTCGCAGGAAATGATGGCGACGCCGGGCGACGCCAAGGCCGGGGTGGAGGGGCTCACGCAGCGCATCCAGGCGTTGATCCGCTCGTGCCGCGGGAAAAAAATCGAAGGGATCGGGATCAGCGTGCCGGGCCGCCCGAGCGCCGGTCATCTGGTCTTTGCTCCCAACCTCAAATGGGACGATTTCGATATTGCCGGGCCAATCAGCAAGGCGACTGGGCTCGAGGTCGAATTGGAAAACGCGGCCAATGCGTGCGTGTTGGCGGCGGTGTGGTTCGACCGGATGGAGTCGTGCCGCAACCTGGTGGTGGTGACGGTTTCGGAAGGAATCGGCACCGGGGTCCTGATCAACGGCCAGTTGGCGCGTGGGATGAACGGAATGGCGGGCGAATTCGGGCATATCCCGCTCGATCCCGAAGGGCCGCGATGCGGATGCGGCAGCCGGGGGTGCTGGGAAGTGTTCGGTTCCAATCGCGCGGCGCTGCGGTATTATCACGAGTCCAATTCCAAAGACCCCGGGCTGAGTTTCCCCGATCTGCTGAGCTTGGCGGAACAGGGCAATGTGCGGGCGGCAAAGGCTTTGGAGCAGATGGCGCATTATCTCGGCCGCGGCATGCGGATGATTGTGGCCGGGCTGGCGCCGGAACGCATCATCGTCATCGGCGACCTGACTCGATCCTGGCACCGGTTCGGCCCCGTGATCGAGGCGGAGGTGCAGGCGCAGGTGCTGCCCGGCGGATGTGCTCCGCGGCTGATCCCGGTGCACGAAGACGGCATGGCGCGGTTACGCGGAACCGTGGCGCTGGTCCTCCAGAAAGACTTCGGCGGCGCGCGCGAAGCGCTCGTCTAACCTCCGCTCCACAGGCTATTTGATACTTACAGGTCTGTATAGGTGTTGACATCCGCGCCTGCAAGGCGGATAATTCGGCTGTCGAACAAAGTAGGGTTTCTGTTATGCGGCCGGAACAATGGGATGCATTCAAACGGGCGGCCAAGCGGATGCCTGGCGCCGGAACGCCGCTGGCGTTGATCGTGGACAGCCCCTGGATCCCGGGATACCTCGGAATCAGCCACCTGGACTACTTCCTGGATCCGGATGCCTGGTTTGAAGCGAATCTGAAAGTGCTGCTCGAGTTTCATGAGGTGACGTTTTTTCCGTCCTGGTGGATCGAATACGGGATGGCCATCGAGCCCTCCGCGATGGGCGCGCGTATCTCCTTTACGCGGGACTGCACTCCCAGCATCCGGCCGATGCTGTTTCATCTCGACGACCTGGAGCGGCTGGCTCCCATTGACCCTCAAGCGGACGGGTTCATGGCTTTGGCGTTGCATCGTTACCGCATGCAGAAGGGTCGGATTTTCAATGCGGGCTTTACGCTGCCCGTGGTCACCGCCCGAGGGCCGCTCTGCATGGCGGCGTTTGCTCACGACCTGACCCGGTTCCTGATGCACATCAAGGAGGATCCGGCGGGCGTGCACCGGCTGCTCGCTTATACGACCGAAAGCATCATCGAGTGGCTCCAGGCGCAGGCGGAAGCGATCGGGCCGAGTGTGGAAGGCATCTTCATACTCGACGATATCGTCGGGTTTATTTCCCACGATCTTTACCTGGAATTCGCCCACCCGTATCTGAAGCAGATCTGCGACGCGTTTCCCCCGGAATGGGTGAAGGTCTACCATAACGACGCTTCGATCAAGCAGTTTCTCGAGGAATTGCCGGATACCGGATTCGACGTTTTGAATTTCACGCACAAGCTGGACATCGCCGAAGTCATGCGGCGGACCGGAGGCCGGATGTGCCTGATGGGCAACGTGGCCCCTCTGGATGTGGGAGTGCGCGGCACGCCCAATCAGGTGCGCGAGGCCGCGCTGGAAGTGCTCCGCAAAACCGGAGGGCACAACCTGATTCTGTCGGTGGGCGGGGGGGTAAGCCCGGGAATGACGAAGGCGAACATCGAAGCGATGCAGGCGGCCCTCCACGAATTCAATCCGTCTCTGGTTGCGCATGAATAGGGAAGAAGAAGTCCGGCGCCAATTATTCGAGCGCACCCTGGCTGGAGACGCAAAGGAGGTGGCGCGGCTGACCGGCGAGGCGCTGGCTGCGGGTCTGAAAGCCGGCGATCTTCTATTCGAGGTGCTCATTCCATCCCTGCAGGAAGTCGGACGCCGCTTCGAAGCCGGCGATTATTTTGTCCCGGAAATGCTGATGTCCGCCAAGGCCATGCAGGAGGCATTGCGCCGGCTAAGGCCGCTGCTCGCCGAAACCGGAGTGCCGCCGGCCGGCACCGTCATGATGATGACGGTGAAAGGTGACGTGCACGACATCGGAAAGAATCTCTGTACTCTGATGCTCGAAGGCGCCGGATTCGAGGTGATCGATCTGGGAGTCGACGTGCCGGCGGAGAAGATGATCGCCGCGGTCCGCCAGCATAAGCCGCCGGTCCTCGGATTTTCGGCATTGCTCACCACGACCATGCCGATGTTCCGCGTCAATCTCGACGCCTTGAAGAGAGCCGGCCTGCGCGAGGACATCAAGGTGATGGTCGGCGGCGCGCCGGTGACTCAGGAGTATGCGGATACGATCGGCGCCGACGGCTATGCGCCCGATGCCGTCGCGGCCGTGCGTCTGGCCCGCAAACTGGCGGCCGAAGCAGTCGGCGTGCGCCATCCGGGGTGAGCATGCGGACCGAACTGTCCTCGCGTGGAAACACCGTTTCGATCGGGCCTGACCTGCCGTTTGTCGTCATTGGAGAGCGGATCAACCCCACGGGCCGGAAGAAACTCGGGCCTCAAATGGCCGCCGGCGATTTCACGGCGGTTCGGCGCGATGCGGAGCGACAGTTCCGGGCGGGCGCGCAAGTCCTCGATGTCAATGCCGGGTACCCCATGGGCGATGAACTGGAGATGTTGCGGGGTGCCGCGCGCGCGGCGCAGCAAGCCTGCGGCGTGCCGCTCTGCCTCGATTCGGCTCGCCCCGAGGTTCTCGATGCCGCGCTCGCAGTTTGCGAAGGCAAAGCTCTCGTCAACTCCGTAACCGGTGAGGAGGAGCGGCTCCAGGCGGTTTTGCCGCTGGTCCGGAAATACGGCAGCGCCGTGATTGGCATCGTCAGCGATAAGAGGGGCATCCCGGCCGAGCCGCGCGAGCGGCTGGCCGTGGGGCGCCGGATTCTGGCGCGCGCGCAAGATTATGGCATCCCGGCCGCCGACGTGATCCTCGATCCGATCTGCCTCGCAATCGCGACGGACCCGGAGTCCGGGCGCGTGACGCTCGAAACAATTCGGCTGATCCGGGATGAGCTGGGAGTCAACACCTGCTGCGGCGCCGGCAACGTCGGATTCGGGCTGCCCGACCGGCCGGCGCTGAGCGCGGCATTTCTCGCGATGTCTATTTCGTGGGGGCTCACCTCGGCAATCGCCGACGCCACCAACCCGGCGACTCGCGACGCGGTTCTGGCGGCCGATCTGTTGCTGGGCCGTGACACATACGCCGTCCGCTGGCTGGCGCACTACCGTGAGAAGCAGAACGCAGCATCCGAACTTGTACGGACCGGCTGATCATCGGGTCACGTTCCTTCCGGAAGGCTGGAGCACGCGCGTCCCGGACGGCGCCACCATTCTCGACGCAGCGAATTGGGCCGGGCTGCCGATCGACAGCGTTTGCGGCGGCCGCGGCACGTGCGGCAAGTGCCGCGTCACCGTGACGGCCCGCAGGGGCGCAATGGCAACCGGCAGCGTCCTGGCGTGCCGGACCGCCATCCAGAGCGATTGCACCGTGGAAATCCCAACGCCGGCGGCGGCACGTCAAAAGGTGCGCCTCCACGGCCGGAGCGTAGCAGTCTCTCCCAACGTACAAAAATTGTGCTTGCGGCTGGCGGAGCCGTCGCCCGATGATGCACGCTCCGATCTCCGGCGGGTTGCCGAGGCTTTGGCCGCGGCGGGACTGGAGCCGCGCGCGAATCCAACCGTGCTGCGGGATCTGCCTCGGTTGCTGAGAGAATCGGGTTTTTTTGTAACCGCCGTCATTTGCGGCGGCGAGTTGATCGCGGTGGAGCGCGGTGATACCACCGGGCAAACTTTCGGGGTCGCGCTCGATATCGGCACCACCACGGTCGCCGCCGCCATCGTGAACCTCGAAACGGGTGCGGTGGAGGCGGAGGAATCTCTGCTCAACCGCCAGGTCTCCTACGGGGCCGACGTCATTGCGCGAATTAGCCATGCCGTCCGCACGCACGGGCTGGCGGATCTGCAGGAGTCCATTGTTGGGACAATTCACGACCTTCTTGCGAGCACTCTGGAGCGCAGCGGCGTTCGCCGCGATCAGGTTTATGAAGCCGTGGCCGTGGGCAATGCGACCATGCTTCATCTGTTGCTCGGTATCGATCCCCGCGGTATCGGGGTCAGCCCGTTCGCGCCGGCTTTCCAGGATCCCGTGATAATGCGCGCGGCCGATCTGGGGCTGAGACTTCACCCCGAGGCGCGCCTCACCACCTTGCCGCTCTTAGGCGCCTACGTGGGGGCGGACATCGTAAGCGGCCTGCTCGCAACGGAATTCCTTCGCGGCGCTGCCGATCGGCCGCGCTTATATATCGACATAGGGACCAACGGCGAGATTGCGGTCCGATCGGGCGAACGTTGCCTTTGTGCGGCTGCTCCGGCCGGCCCGGCATTTGAAGGGGCCCAGATCCGGTGTGGCATGCGCGCAAGCGAAGGGGCGATCGAGCAGGTTGAGATCGCCGGCGATGTGCGCCTGCGGATTATTGGAGGCGGCTCGCGGCCGGCGGGCATCTGCGGATCGGGACTGATCGATGCAGTCGCTGCGCTGCGGACGTCGGGATTGCTCGACGAATCGGGACGCCTTGCCCGGCCGGAAGAGGCGAGCGGGCGCGTGCCGGACGCCGTTGCCCGGCGCGTCGTGCGGCAGAACGCCGTGGCCGGGTTTCTCCTGAGCGCTCCGGAAGACGGTATCGTCCTCACGCAAGCCGACATTCGGGCACTGCAATATGCAAAGGCGGCCATCGCGGCGGGAACAGCCGTTCTGCTCTCCCGGCTTGCCGCCGCTCCGCAGGACGTGGGCGAAGTGCTGCTCGCCGGCGCGTTTGGGTCCTACCTGCGCCCGGCGAGCGCACGGATTCTCGGCTTGGTCCCCTGGATCCCCGTGGGCCGGATTCGGGCGGTGGGAAACGCCGCCGGTGAGGGCGCCCTGGCAGCCCTGCTCTCTCGGGGCGAACGGGAGGCAGCGCGCCAGATGACGCGACATGTCGAATATGAGGAGATTTCCGGAAGCGCGGAGTTCAGTCAACGGTTCACGGCGGCGCTGGCGTTTCCGCCGATTCTGAATTCGGAATAACCGCTCCTTAAATTACCAAAACTGGGAAGCCAAGGAATCCCTGTTGATTTAGTATATTAAGAGCTGTATATATAATTCTAGGCGAAAACAAAATGGACCCAGAGTTGCTTGGGGAGAGGCCGGGAAAGTTTATGAAAAGAAGCACGTGGTTCGGTATTTGGTGCGTCGCTGTGCTCCTCGCGCTGGCGGGAGTGGTCGGCGTTGCCCATGCTCAGGTTCTGTACGGGTCGCTCACCGGCAACGTGACCGATCCCAGCGGCGCTGGCATGCCCGGCGCCAAGGTCGAGGCGCTGAACGCCGGCACCGGCGTGGCGCGCCAGGCCGAGACGGATGCCGCCGGCACGTACGTCTTCAACAGCCTGCAGTCGGGTGTTTACAAGGTTACGATCACGGCTGCCGGTTTTCAGACGACCATCGTCGACAACATCGTCGTGAACACAAACGAGACCAAACGCGTCGATCTGTCGCTGAAGATCGCGGTGGCGGCGGCGAGCATCGAAGTGAGCGCGCCCGCGACGGCTGTGCTGCAGACGGACCGGGCGGACGTGAACACGCGAATCGATGCGAAGGAGCTAAACAGCCTTCCCATCACGTCTTCGGCCGGCCGGAACTTCCAGGCGTTGTACAAGCTCGTTCCGGGATTCAACACCGTCGGCGAAGGGAACAGCTCCGATGGCGGCAATCCGCAGCGCTCCATGTCGGGTTTTGTGAATGGGACCTCCCGGCAAAACAGCTTGACGCGAATTGATGGGGCGTCCAACACATACATGTGGCTGCCGTCCAATACGGCTTACGTGCCTCCCGCCGAGTCGATCGAGTCGGTCAGCATCGTCACGAACTCGTTTGACGCCGAACAAGGACACGCCGTCGGCGCCGCGGTGAACGTGGTTACGAAGTCAGGCACGAACGAATTTCACGGCAGCTCGTTCTGGTATCACACCGATAACGCGCTGCGGGCCGTGGAGCGATTCAAGCCCGCCAATTACCGCAAATCCAAATATATCTTCAATCAATATGGCGGCAGCCTCGGCGGCCCTATCCGCAAGAACAAGCTGTTCTTTTTCGCGGATTGGGAGGCAACCGCACGGCGGATGTTCGCCAGCTCGACGCAGACGGTGATCAATCCCGCCGGGGTGTTCGACTCCAGCGGCAATGCGAATTTGTCCGCGGCGCTCCCCACGGTCCTCTACGATCCCAATACCGGGAATCCGGATGGATCCGGCCGCCTGCCGTTCACCAATAACGTCATTCCAGCGAGCCGCATCGATCCCGCTGCCAAAACCATGTTGGGCCGAATCTCTAAAGCGGGGTTTTTGAACAATAATCCGCTCACGGTCGCCACGCAGAACAATTACCAGGCCACCGGGTCCGCCAAGATGGACCGCAATACCGTCGATTCCAAGGTGAATTGGGTAGCGAGCGAACGAATGAATATCTTCGGGCGTTACAGCATTTCACCGACCACTTACTTCGATCCTCCGAGGCTGGGCGACGCGATGGGCGGAGCCACCGGCGGCGGGCAACTGGGCGCGGCGCCATCTCGAATCCAAAACGTCGGGATCGGTGGCACCTATACGATCTCGCCGACCATGCTGGTGGATCTGAACGCCGGCTTCACGCGGCAGAGGCTGGGCGCTACGTATGACGGAGATTTGGGCCTGGGAAACTTCGGGGTCAATACGCTGCACATTCCGGGCAGTAACGGCGACACCGCTCTGGCGCAAGGCATCCCGGGATTTAACTTCGTCACCGGCGGCGTGACATCCGCATCCAGCGGTGACTGGCTCGGGCTGGGCAACATCGATACCGGCAACCCGTTCCTGTTCCGCGACAACCAGTACGTCATGAACGCCAACATGAGCTGGATGAAAGGCCGACACAACCTGCGCTACGGCATCGAGCACGCCCGCGACCAAATGAACCATTTCCAGCCGCAAGGAGGATCGTTTCAGAACCCCCGGGGCGCTTTCCGCTTCAACGGGAACATGACCTCCCTGTTGGGTGGCACCGCGGCCAACAAGATCAATACTCTCGCGGACTTCCTGCTGGGCCTTCCGACCGAGGTGGGCAAAGCGGTTCAGAATGCGAATCCCAACTCCCTGCGCTGGCAGACCTGGTCCTGGTACATGCGGGACAGCTGGCAGATCACCTCCAGCCTGACGGTGAATGTGGGGGTGCGGTGGGAATATTATCCGTTTGCGACCACCGATCATGGAGGCGTGAAACTGTTTAACCCGGCCACGGGATACACTCTGATCGGCGGACACGGCAGCGTTCCCCTGGACGATGGCGTGAACGTCGGACACGGCCAATTTCTGCCGCGTCTCGGCATTGCCCAGAGGCTGGGGACCAATACCGTGATTCGCGCCGGCTACGGGATGACCGCCGACAGCAACAACTGGCGGTTTTTCCGCAACAACTATCCGGCTACCACCAACTCGGATGTCGGCCAGGCCGCCAACTTCTTCCCCGCGGCCCGCTTGAGCAGCGACACGCCGGCGGCAAATTATGCCGGCGTATATCCGACGCTCGGGGTAGGGATCCCGTTTGTGGCCGTACCGGATATCAGTTCGGGGCAGATTGCCGTTCCGAATGGCGTGAACCCGGGCAATACCGTGCCTTTTAACTTCCGGCGCGGCTACATCCACATGTACAACTTCACGATCCAGCACGATTTCGGCAAGATCGTGGCGGAAGCGGGGTACGTCGGGAACAAAGGCGTGCGCCTGCTCACGAACGAAAACGCCAACCCGGCCCCGATCGGCGGAGGCACTACCGGGCGGCTGTTGTATCCGGTCGCTAACAAGAACTGGGGCGACGTGAACTGCCTGTGCCCGGACGGGCCGAGCTGGTACAATTCGCTGCAAACCAAAGCCACGTGGCGCTTCCATGGCAACTCGTCGGTCAGCGCGATTTACACGCTCTCGCGCGCGGTCAACTGGACCGACAACGAGGAGGAGTCCGTCTTCTTCGGAACCGGATACGGCTATCTGATGTGGACTTACCCGGCGTACCGGAACCGCAACAAAGCAGTTGCCGGTTACGACCGCACGCACAATTTCAGCCTCTACGGCGTATATGAACTGCCGTTCGGGAAAGGGCAGAAGTACGCCACCAGCGGGCTCGCGAGCAAGATCGCCGGCGGCTGGCAGTTGAACTGGGTGCTGGCGAAGATGAGCGGAGTGCCGTTTACGATTGCCGGCGGCGGCAGCCAGGTGAACGCTCCAGGGAACGTGCAGACCGCCGATCAGGTCGGCCCGCTGCGGATTCTGGGGGGCGTGGGACCGCGCGGCGGCGACCCATCCTGTGCGCCTACCGATCTGTCCTGCCACTACTTCGACCCGTCGGCATTCCGGGCGGTGCCCGGCAGCGAGGTCCGGTTCGGCACCGCCGGACGCAATATCGTCCGCGGGCCCGGCATGTTCAATCTGGATGCGAGCGTGTTCCGCACGTTCAAGATCACGGAGCGCGTTTCCTTCCAGGTGCGGGGCGAGATGTTCGGCGCCACGAACACGCCGCACCTCAACAATCCCGGACTCGATCCGACCAACACGGCCACGTTCGGGGTGATTACGTCGACGTTGAATTCCGCCGGCCGTGGAACGGGAAGCGGCGGCGAACGGTGGACCTACTTCTCCGGCAAATTCATCTTCTAGCCGGCCAATTTTGAGGAGCTCATTCGGCGCACCCGGGCAGCCTGCCCGGGTGCGCGTTTTTTTTGAGTGCGTCGGTTTGGTCTTAGAGTTCCTCTTGGAATGAATGCTCTGAACCGCGCTGCACATAAACGCCCGCATTTGTGCGTTCGCATACGATTTTGCCGTTGACTCGCTGCCGGCTCCTCTATATAATTCTAGGCCACAACTAAATAGTCTCGGGTGTGCTTTGGAAGGAGGAGAAGCATGAAGAGGAGGATTTTGTCGTTCCCGACTTGGGGGTCGGTGGCGCTGCTGGTGTTTTCGCTGTTCATCAAGGCCGCTGATGCTCAGGTCCTTTACGGTTCGCTCACCGGCAATGTCACCGACCCGACCGACGCCGCAGTCCCCGGAGCACAGGTGCAGGCCACCAATGTGGGTACCGGCGTGACGCTCCAGACGGTGACCGACGCCCGCGGAGCCTACATCGTGAACAACGTCCAGATGGGAACATACAAAGTTACATTTACCGCCAAAGGATTTCAGACTTCGGTCGTGAACGACGTGGTGGTGAATGCCAATGAAGTCCGCCGCGTCGATGTGAAGCTGCAGATCAGCCAGGCCACCCAGACGGTCGAGGTGTCGGCCAACTCCGCGGCCCTGCAGACGGACAAGGCGGATGTGCACGCTCAGATCACCTCTCGTGAAATAACCGAACTTCCCTATAACGGCGGGGAAGGCAAGAATTTCCAGAGCCTCTTGTACCTGGTGCCGGGAGCCGGCATTCCGGCGAACACCGAGCCCAACTCTGAAGCGGGCAACCCCATGCGCGCGAAAGCGCTCATGATGAACGGCGTTTCCGGGACGAGCAACAGCACCAAGCTGGACGGCGCGACAGATTCCTATCCCTGGCTGCCGGTCAATATCGCCTACGTGCCTTCCACGGAAGCCATCGAGGCCGTCAACATCTCCACCAATTCCTTCGACGCAGAGCAGGGCTCGGCCGGCGGCGCGGCGGTCAACGTGACGATGAAATCGGGAACCAACCAGTTGCACGGGGTGGTCTTCGAGCGCCATCAGGATAACGATATGACCGCCGTCAACTACTTCGCGCACACCAGCCCGCTGGGCAAAAACGTCTTCAACAATTATGGATTTGCGTTGGGCGGGCCGGTTTTCATCCCCAGGGTGATCAACGGCAAGAACAAGCTGTTCTTCTTCCTGGACTACCAGGACATCAAACGCCGCCAGTACGCCTCGGCACCGAACCTGACGCTGCCCACCGATTTGATGCGGCAGGGCAATTTCAACGGCACTGGCGTGACCATCTACGACCCGTTGAGCGGAAACCCGGACGGCACCGGGCGGCAGCCGTTCGACAATAACACGATTCCCGCCAGCCGGATTGACCCCGCGGCCAAAACCATGGTGGGTCTGTTGCCCGCCACGCTTACGCGGCCGAATGCGTACACGAACAATTACGATGCCTACGGCAACACCCAATACAACCGCTACAGTTGGGATTATAAAGTGAACTACAACCCCACCGACAAGGCGGCGATTTGGGGACGCTACAGCTTCTCGCCGATTAAAATTCCAGGTACCTTTGCGCTGGGAGCAGCGGAAGGCGACGCTTTAGGCGGTGCCCAGCCCGGCGTGGCAGGTGGGCGGATCCAGACCACCGCGGCCGGTTTCACCTACACGATTTCGCCCACCCTGCTGGTGGATGGCAACGTCGGCTATACCCGTCAGAATATCGGCGCTAATGGCGACGAGAATATGGGCCCCTATGGCCTGAACACGCTGAAGATCCCCGGCACCAACGGCTGCGGCACCAATTGCAATGGCATCCCCGGGTTCCAGGTGAGCGGCATGGCCAACATGGGAAACACGAGCACCGGCAGTCCCTTCCAGTTCCGCGACAATCAGTACACCTCCGCCATCAATCTGGGCAAGGTGCATGGATCGCACAACCTGCGCTTCGGTTTCGAATACGATCATTACGGCCTGAACCATTTTCAGCCGCAGGGCGGAGCGTTCCAAACGGCCCGCGGCAGCTTTTCCTTTGCCGGCGACTTGACCACCATCCCGGGCATAACGCCCAACGCGAACGGCATCCCGGCCAACTCCTTCGCCCAATTCCTGCTGGGCTATCCCAGCCGCATGGGGAAGTCGAACCAGTTTGAGAACCCCAACGCGCTGCGCTTTTCCAACTGGGCGCTCTACGCGCGCGATCAGTGGCAGGTCACTCGCAACCTGACCGTCAACTACGGCCTGCGCTGGGAGTACTACCCGATCTTTTCGCACGATCACTTCGGAGCCGTGCGGTTCGATCCGGCGACGCACAACGTGCTGATCGGGTGCGAAGGCAGCACTCCGTGCGACACCGGCGCAACGGCCTCCAAGAAGGGCTTCGCTCCGCGGCTAGGCGTTGCGTATCGGCTCGGAGCCAAGACCGTGCTCCGTTCCGGCTACGGCATCACGGTCGACCCGGACAACTTCCGCAATCAGCGGAACGCCTTCCCCTCCACCATCAACCAGGACTTCACGCAGCCGGCGTCCTATCAATTCGTCAGCATCCCGGGAGTGGCGCAGCCCTCCTTGCGGACCGGTATTCCCGCGGTCGTTTTGCCGAACATCTCCTCTGGTGTCATCGGACCGTGCCTCCCAGGCTCCTGCGTTCCCTCGCCTTCGACCTACAATCCCAATTTCGGCACCGTCACGTTCCCGCAGAATTTCAACCGGGGATACATTCAGAGCTGGAATTTCTTCGTGCAGCATGAGTTCTCGCCCACTCTCACGGCGGAGGTGGGCTACATCGGCACGCACGCGGTGCACCAGGACATGGGCGTCAACATCAACGGGGGTGCGCCCGGCACGGGAACAGCGGGCCGCCAGCTCTATCCCTATGTGACCGCCGATCTAAACTCCTACGAACCGTTTGGTAACATGACCTACAATGCGTTAGCCACGCGGCTGACGAAGCACATCGGGACCTCTATAATCGGCGTCTCCTACACTTTCTCCAAGGCGATAGACAATTACAACGGCGCCGGCGGCATGGTGGGCGACAGCTCGGATGGAGTCCTGTTCCGTGCCTACCCCTTGTCTTACTCGTTAAACAAGGGGTTGGCGAGCTTCGACCGCACCCACGTCTTTCAGCTCTACCACGTCTACCAGTTGCCGTTTGGCAGAGGGCATCGCTATCTCAACAGCGGCATCGCGTCCAAGATTTTCGGTGGCTTCCAGATTGGAGGCATCTTGACCAGGAATAGCGGCGTGCCGTTCAACATCGTTTCCAATACGCCTCTGAACGCCCCCGGCTCCACCCAAACGCCCAACCAAATCAACCCGGTTGTGAAGATCCTGGGCGGCCACGACGCCAACTCTCCTTATTTCGATGGAACCGCCTTCGCCAATCCCGCGCCGAACACGTTGGGAACCGTCGGCCGGAACCTCCTGCGAGGACCGGGTTTCTTCAACATGGACGAGAACGTTTCCCGAACCTTCAGCTTCAAAGAAGATCGAATCAAGTTCCAGCTCGTGGGCGAGGCGTTCAACTTAACCAACACGCCGTCGTTCGCGATTCCCGGCGACACCTTCAACGGGCGCACGACCTTCGCTACCCCCACGCCCACTGCCAATGGCGGAATCAACTACAACGGCTATAGCGTGATCACGAACACCGTGTCCGCCGCCCGCCAGTTGCAGATCAGTGCGTACCTCCGCTTCTGACGGCACGGGGACGGTTTTGGAAAGCGCGCCCGAGCGCGAGCTCGGGCGCGCATCCTGGTTCATTGTTCAAGAAAAATCGGGGCCCAAGCGTTCTTTTCGGACATTGTTGTACTATTGAATTAATGCGGATCCAGGACATCCGGGCCACCACCGTTTCGGTTCCGCTCGAAGCTCCCCTCCGCCATGCCAACGGCTGCCACTGGGGCCGGTTCGTCCGGACCATTGTGGAAGTCGAAACCGACAACGGCCTGATCGGCCTCGGCGAGATGGGCGGCGGCGGCGAATCCGCTGAAGCGATTTTCCGCGCGATGAAATCTTACTTGGTCGGCCACGATCCGGCGCGACTGGAGGAGATGCGCTTCCTCATCGCCAATCCGACCGCCTCCCTCTACAACAACCGCACGCAGGTTCTCGCGGCTCTGGAGTTCGCGTGTCTCGACATTCTTGGGCAGGCCTGGGGCGTTCCCGTCTGTGACATGCTCGGCGGGCGCCTGCGCGACCGCGTTCCGTTCGCCTCCTATTGCTTCTTCCGGTATGCCGATCCGAAAACAGGCGCCGGCGAAGTGCGCACCATCGATCAATTGGTCGAATATACCTGCGCGCTCAAGCGCCGCTGCGGCTTTAGGACGCACAAACTGAAGGGCGGAGTCTTTCACCCGGACTACGAACTCGAGGCATACCGGGCGTTGGCCGCCGCGTTTCCCGAAGATTCCCTCCGCTTCGATCCGAATGCCGTCTGGTCCACCGAACAGGCCATTCGCTTCGGACAAGCAATTGAAGGCCTCCGCAACGACTACTTCGAAGACCCCGTCTTCGGCCTCAACGGCATGCGCCGCACGCGCCAGATGGTGCGCATCCCGCTCGCCACCAACACTGTGGTGGTCAACTTCGAGCAACTCGCCGCGAATGCGCTGAACACCGCGGTGGATGTCATCCTGCTCGACACCACGTTCTGGGGCGGTATCCGCCCGTGCGTGAAAGCGGCGGGAATTTGCGAAGCCTTCCAACTCGGCATCGCCGTGCACTCCTCCGGCGAACTCGGCATCCAGCTCGCCACTATGCTGCATCTTGGCGCTGTTTTGCCCAACCTGACCTTCGCGGCCGACGCGCATTACCACCACCTCACAGACGATATCATCGAGGGGGGACTCATGCGCTACGAAGGCGGCGCCATTCGCGTTCCGGATCAACCCGGGTTGGGCGTGCGGCTCGATCGCGACAAGCTCCGCCAATATCACGAACTCTACTTACGGTTGGGAAACTACCCCTACGATCAGGATCCGGCCCGCGCCGGCTGGACGCCGCTGGTTCCCAACGACCGCTGGGCCGATCCCAACGACGACCGGCCGGTAGCGATTCCCTATTGATATGCCAACCCCTCTGGACCTGAGCGATCGCGTGGCCGTGGTGGTCGGGGCCACGTCGGGGCTGGGACGCGCGCTCGCCGTCGGCTTGGCCCGCCATGGAGCCCACGTCGTGCCCACCGGACGCCGCGAAGACCACCTGGACGAAGCCTGCAAAGAAGTGGAGGCAGTCGGCGGCCGCACGCTGCGGCAGCCGGCGGATGTGCGCGACCGCAAGTCGGTCGACACGCTGCGCGACGCCGTGCTCGACCGCTTCGGCTCCGTCGACATCCTGATCAACGCCGCCGGCTACACGTTCAAGCAGCCCACGGCGACCGTTCCGGAAGACCAGTGGGCCTGCCTCATCGATACCAACCTGAATGGCGCGCTCCGCACCTGTCAATCGTTTTACGAACCGCTCAAGGCGAGCCGCCGCGGGCGTATCATCAACGTCGCTTCGCTGGGCTCATTCCTCGCCTTTCACCAGGTGGCCGCGTATTGCGCCGCCAAGGCCGGACTCCTTTCATTGACTCGCAGCCTGGCCTGCGAGTGGGCGAAAGACGGCATCTGCGTGAACGCCATTGCTCCCGGCGTGTTTCCCTCGGAGTTGAACGCCGAGTTCGTGCTCGATACGCCGCGCGGGCAGGAGATCCTGATGCGCACCCCCATGGGGCGGTTCGGGAATCCGGAGGAATTGGTGGGAGTGGCGGTGCTGCTGGCGTCCGATGCCGCCAGCTTCCTCACCGGGCAGTGCATCGCGGTGGACGGAGGCTATCTGGCTTCCGGCGTGAATTCCTAGGAGGACTCATGTTGCGACAGCTCGGTGTGCTGGCAATTCTGGCAGCCGCGCTGCATGCGGAAAACGGCTCGAGCGCCTGGCTCCGTTACGCCGCTCTCGATGACGGAGCCGCGCGGGGATATCGTGATTCGCTGCCGGCCGTCGTTACTGCGATCGGCGCCGAAGCCCCGGTTCAAACGGCGCAGCAGGAGCTGATCCGCGGCGTTCGCGGCATGCTCGGCCGGACCCTGCGCGCGGAAACGCGCGTGCCTGCGGAAGCTGCCATCGTGCTCGGGACGCTGGCGGACCTCCGGAATTCGGGGGCGCCCTTCAGCCTCCCCGGAACCCTGGCGCCCGACGCATTCCGGCTCAAAAGCGTGAACGTGAACGGCCTGCTCTACACCATCATCACGGCCGGGAATGCTCGCGGGGTTCTCTACGGAACGTTCGCCTTCCTGCGCAAAATCGCGCTCGGCGAACCAATCGCGAATCTCGATGAACAGGAAACGCCGTACGCGCCGATCCGCTGGGTCAACCAGTGGGACAATCTGGATGGCACGATCGAGCGCGGCTATGGCGGGCGCTCCATCTTTTGGGAAGACGGCCGCGCCCGCGGAGATTTGAGCCGCGTCCGGGAATACGGCCGCCTGCTCGCCTCGCTCGGCATCAACGGTTGCTCAATCAGCAATGTCAATGCCGATCCGCGGCTGCTGTCGAGCGACTTCGCGCCCGAAATCGCACGGATTGCCGCGGCCTTCCGCCCCTGGGGCGTGCGGGTGGCGATCTCGGTCGATTTCGGAAGTCCCAAGAGCATCGGCGGGCTCGACACGTTCGATCCGCTCGACCCGCGCGTGGCCGCCTGGTGGAAACAAGAAGCCGACGAACTCTATCGCTCGGTTCCCGACCTCGGCGGTTTCGTTCTCAAAGCCGATTCCGAAGGCCGCGTCGGCCCCTCCGCCTACGGGCGCACGCACGCCGATGCGGCCAACGTAGTCGCGCGCGCCTTGAAGCCGCATGGCGGACTGCTTTTCTACCGCGGCTTCGTCTACGACCACCACATGGACTGGCGGAATCTGAAGAACGATCGCGCCCGCGCGGCGTACGATAACTTCCACCCGCTCGACGGCCAATTCGACGATAACGTGATCGTTCAGATCAAGAACGGGCCGATCGATTTCCAGGTGCGCGAGCCCGCCTCTCCTTTATTTAGCGGGCTTGAGAAAACCAACGAGGCCGCCGAACTGCAGATCACCCAGGAGTACCTCGGCCAGGCGCGCTTCCTCGTCTTCCTGCCGCCGATGTGGAAAGAGACGCTCGACTTCAACATGGGCCCCGGCACGGTGAAGGCGCTCGCGGCCGGCAAAACGTTTCATCGGCCCACCGGAGGTTTTGTGGGCGTCGCCAATGTGGGGCTCGATGAAAACTGGACGGGCAATCATCTGTCGCAAGCGAATCTCTACGGCTTCGGACGCCTGGCCTGGAATCCTGACCTCCGTTCGAAACAAATCGCTGATGAATGGACGCGTCTCACCTTCGGCCCTGATTCCAAAGTCGTCAATACCATCAGCAGCATGCTGCTGAAATCGTGGCGGGCGTATGAGGATTACACCGGCCCGCTCGGATTGCAAGGCCTCACGGATATCGTCGGCAACCATTACGGAGTCTCGGTCGAAGCCTCGGAGCGAAACGGGTGGGGGCAGTGGCATCGCGCGGACAAGAACGGCGTCGGCATGGACCGCACCGTCGCCACCGGCACCGGCTACATCGGCCAATACCCGCCGGAGGTCGCGAAGAGGTACGAGTCGCTCGAGACTTGCCCCGACGATCTGCTTCTGTTCCTGCACCACGTGCCCTACACTTACAAGCTGCATTCGGGCAAAACCGTGATCCAGACCATCTACGACTTGCATTATGAAGGCGAGGAAACCGCCGAGCAGTATCCGCGCGAATGGAAATCGCTGAAGGGAAGAATCGATGAGGAGCGGTATCAAGCTGTGCTGGCCCAACTCGAGTACCAGGCTGGCCAGGCGGAAGTCTGGCGCGATGCCGTCAATAACTGGTTCCATCGCGAGTCGGGGATAGCGGACGAGCAGGGCCGCGTCGGCCATCACCCCGGCCGGGTGGAAGCCGAAGCGATGATGCTGGACGGATACACTGTGGTGCCCGTCAGCCCGTGGGAAGCGGCCTCGGGCGGCACGGCCGTGAGCTGCCCGAACAGGCAATGCACCGCTACCTACCGCTACGGCGGCGCGCCCGGCTGGTACACGCTGCGCGTGCAGTATTTCGATCAGAACAACGGCAGCGCGCATTACCGCGTCTTCGTGGGCGGGCAAATGGTGGACCAATGGACCGCGGACGATCGCGTTCCCTCCTCCAAAATCGACGGTTCGACCTCGACGCGCCGCTCCATCGCCGGAATCGCCCTCCGGCCGGGAGATGAGATTCGCATCGAGGGCAGGCCCGACGGAGGCGAAACCGCGGCTCTCGATTTCGTGGAAATTCGACCCAATCATGAAAACTCGGAGTGACCAAGCCGGGACGGCGTCATACCGGAATCCCAGCCTGCCCGCAGCCAGACGGGTGAAAGACCTCCTGAAGCGAATGACGCTGGAAGAAAAAGCGGCGCAGATGATCTGCGTCTGGCAGCAGAAGGCGGACACCCTGCTGAACAGCGATGGCGACTTCGATCCAGTCAAAGCCAAAGCCGCTTACAAGAAAGGCCACGGCCTCGGCCAGGTCGGCCGTCCGAGCGATGCCGGCAGGGGCAAGGATGCCCGCGGCATGGCCGAGCTCACCAACGCCATCCAGAAGTTTTTTATCGAAAATAGCCGTCTCGGCATTCCTGTCATCTTCCACGAAGAGTGCCTGCACGGTCACGCCGCCGTGGGCGGCACCAGCTTTCCGCAGCCCATCGCGCTGGCCGCCACGTTCAATCCGCTGCTGGTGGAATCGCTGTTCACGATGACGGCCGCCGAAGCGCGTCTGCGTGGAACCCATCAGGCGCTCACACCGGTCGTCGACGTGGCGCGCGATCCCCGCTGGGGCCGCGTCGAGGAGACCTATGGCGAAGACCCATACCTGGTCTCGCGCATGGGAATTGCCGCCGTGCGCGGATTTCAGGGTGATGCCACGTTCCGCGACAAGCGTCACGTCATCGCCACTTTGAAACATTTCGCCGGCCACGGGCAGCCCGAATCCGGGATGAACTGCGCGCCCGCGAATGTCTCGCTGCGCGTGCTGCGGGAAACCTTTCTTTATCCGTTCAAAGAGGCGCTCGACAAAGGCGGCGCGCTCAGCGTGATGGCTTCCTACAACGAACTCGATGGCGTGCCCTCTCACGCCAACCGCTGGCTGCTTCGCGACGTGCTTCGGAAGGAATGGGGTTTTCAGGGCTTCGTGGTCGCTGATTACTATGCCATCTGGGAGTTGAGCGATCGGCCCGACACCCACGGGCACTTCGTCGCCAAAGACAAGAAGGAGGCCTGCGCCCTCGCGGTCCGGGCCGGCGTGAATATCGAGCTGCCGGAGCCGGATTGCTACCTGCATCTGGTCGAGCTTGTCAAAAAAGGCGTCCTGAAAGAATCGGAACTCGATGAACTCGTCGCTCCGATGCTCCACTGCAAATTCCAGATGGGCTTGTTCGACGACCCGTACGTCGATCCCGGCGAAGCCGGCCGCGTCGTGGGCTGCGCCGGGCACCGCCAACTGGCGCTCCAGGGCGCGCGCGAAGCCATCACGCTATTGAAAAATGACAATCGGATTCTGCCTCTCTCGTTGGAAAACATCCGAACCATCGCGGTCATCGGCCCGAACGCGCACCGCAGCCTTCTGGGCGGCTATAGCGGAGTCCCCAAACAGAATGTGACCGTGCTCGATGGCATCCGCCAAAGAGTGGGAGGCCGGGCCAACGTGCTCTACAGCGAAGGCTGCAAAATCACGGTCGGCGGATCGTGGAACCAGGACGAAGTCATCCCCAGCGACCCCGAAGAGGACCGCAAACAGATCGCCAAAGCAGTTACCGTTGCGCGCAAAGCCGATGTGATTGTGCTCGCGATTGGCGGCAACGAGCAGACTTCCCGCGAAGCATGGTCGTTGAAACACATGGGCGACCGCACCAGCCTCGATCTGATCGGCCGGCAGAATGATTTGGTGCGGGCCATCGCCGGCATTGGCAAACCCGTTGTCGTTCTGCTGTTTAATGGCCGCCCTCTTGCGATCAATACCGTGAATGAAACGGTTCCAGCCATTCTGGAATGCTGGTACCTCGGCCAGGAGACCGGCACGGCCGTCGCCGAGGTCTTGTTCGGAGACTTCAATCCCGGCGGCAAACTGCCGATCACCATCCCGCGCTCGGCCGGGCATCTGCCTGCCTTTTACAATTACAAACCTTCCGCCCGGCGCGGCTACTTGTTTGACGACGTCTCCCCCTTGTTCGCGTTCGGCTACGGCCTGAGTTACACGACGTTCACGATTGACAACGTGCGGCTGGCGAATCCGAGGATCCGCACGAACGGTGAGACGCGGGTGCTGGCCGAAGTCACCAATACCGGCGCGTGCCCGGGCAGCGAAGTCGTACAGATGTACATTCGCGACCGCGTGAGTTCGGTCACCAGGCCGGTCAAAGAGTTGAAGGGCTTCGAACGAGTCGCGCTCGATCCCGGCGAAACCAAAACCGTGACTTTCGACATCACCCCCGATCGGCTGGCGTTTTATGACATCAACATGAAGTACGTGGTTGAGCCGGGCGAATTCGACATCATGGTGGGCACTTCCTCACGCGACCAGGACCTGACGAAGATCACCCTGACCGTGACGAAATAGGGCGCCGGCATATGATCCAGAAACTTTCGGTCGGTGAGAAGGCAGGATACGCCTTGGGTGACATGGCCGCGAACTTTGTTTTTCAGGCCATGCTTGCCCTGCAGCTGGATTACTACACCCGGACCTTCGGCCTGAGTGCCGCCCAGGCGGGAACTCTCTTCCTCGTCGTCGGGCTGGGAGTCGCGTGTTTCAACCCCGTCATGGGAATCATCGCGGACCGGACCACCAGCCGGTGGGGTAAGTTCCGCCCGTGGCTCTTGTGGACCGCCGTGCCGTTCGGCGTCATCAGTATCCTGACATTCACCACGCCTCAACTCAGCCTGGGCGCCCGGCTCATCTACGCCTGGACCACATATATCCTTCTGCGCGTGGTCTACACGGTCAACAACGTCCCCTACGCATCTCTGACCGCGGTCATGACCCAGGATCCCGACGAACGCACCAGCATCTCGTGTTACCGCCAGATCGCCGCGAATAGCGCCGGGTTCATCGTGCAGGCCCTCGCGGTTCCCATGGTGGCGTTTTTCGGCCGCGGCAATGACGCCCGCGGCTATCAGCTGACCATGGGTCTGTTGTCGCTGCTCAGCATCGCTTTTTTCCTGGTCAGCTTCCTGGTAACCAGAGAGCGCATCCAGCCCGACCCGCGGCAGAAAACGTCGCTCGGCCAGGATCTGTCGGATCTCTTCCACAGCCGCCCGTGGGTTGTGCTGTTTCTGGCGACCTTGTTCTACTTCACGGCGATTCTGGTGCGCGGCAATGTGATGCTGCCGTACTTTCGGTTCGTCGCTGGGAATGCCACCCTTTTCGCCTGGTTTAACGGCTTCGGATTGGCTTCCCTTCTGGCCGGCGTGGCTCTCTCCACCCCGGTATCTGTGCGGGCCGGCAAACGGGAGCTCTTTCTCGGCAGTATGGCCTTGACCGGCCTTTTCACGATCGCGCTGTACGCGATCCCGCCGCAGTCCACATCCATCATCATCACGGTGGAAGTTCTGCGCCAGTTCTCGTTCGGGCTGTCCGGCCCCATCTTATGGGCGATGATGGGCGATGTAGCCGATTACGGCGAATGGAAGACCGGGCGTCGCGCCACCGGCACCGTGACTTCCGGCATCGTCTTCGCCTTGTGGGCGGGTCTGGCGCTCGGTGGCGCCCTGGCCGGATGGCTGCTCGCGGCTTATGGCCTGGAGTCCGGAGCAGCCGTACAAACGGTAGAAGCACAAACCGGCATCGTGCTCACGGGGAGCATCTACGCCGGTCTCTTCTTTCTGGCTGTCGCAATTTGCCTCTTGTTTTATCCGCTGAGTCGCGAGAAGACTCAAGCGATCGCCAACGATTTGGCCGAACGCCGCAAGCAAGCGGCTGCCTAGGAGTAAACTGATGCAAAGGTTCTCGGGTCTTGCCGTTTTATCGCTGGCAGCGGGGTTGATCGCCGCCGCGCCGGACCAACCCAGTCTCAAGGACGCATTTCACGATTCGTTCCGCATCGGCGCCGCTCTCAACGCCGCCATTTTCACCGAAGAAGATGCGCGCGATGCGGCTCTGGTGAAACAGCAGTTCAATTCCATTACTCCTGAGAACGTCTTGAAGTGGGAACGCGTGCATCCCAGACCCGGCGTCTACGATTTCGATCTGGCCGACCGCTATGTGGCCTTCGGCGAGAAGAATCGCATGCAGATCATCGGGCACACGCTGGTGTGGCACAACCAGACGCCGCGTTGGGTTTTCGAAGACGAGAAGGGAAATCCGGTCGATCGGGAAACGCTGTTGAATCGCATGCGCGACCACATCCACACCGTCGTAGGCCGGTACAAAGGCCGGATCTTCGGGTGGGACGTTGTCAATGAGGCTCTGAACGAAGACGGCACGCTGCGCCAATCGCCCTGGCTGAAGATCATCGGCGAAGATTACATCGCGAAAGCGTTTGAGTTCGCGCACGAGGCGGACCCCAAGGCCGAGCTCTATTACAACGATTACTCGATCGAAAACGAGGCCAAGCGCAAAGGAACCATCGCGCTGATTCGCAGGCTGCAGGCGGAGAACGTGCCGGTCGCTGCCATCGGTATCCAAGGCCATGACCACATGGATTGGCCTTCCGCCGAGCTGGAAGACGCGGCGCTCACGGATTTCGCGAAATTGGGCGTGAAGGTCAACATCACCGAACTCGATATCGACGTGTTGCCGCGCACCACCGGCCAGCAGGGCGCGGAAGTCACTCTGCATGCCGAAGCGCGATCCGAACTGAACCCGTATCCGGACGGCCTGCCGGACGCCGTGCAGGAGGCGTTGGCCAAACGGTATGCCAGCCTGTTCAGCGTGTTCCTGCGTCATCGCGGCCTGATCACGCGAGTCACGTTCTGGGGTGTCACCGATGCCGGCTCCTGGCTGAACAACTGGCCGGTCAACGGCCGAACCAGCTACCCGCTGCTGTTCGACCGCAATGCCAGGCCGAAGCCCGCGTTCGGTGCGGTGCTGGAACTCGTCAAGCAAGGAGCATCCAACTGAGCATGACTGGAAGAAAAGTCGTTCTGATGGCCTTTGTGGCGGCCGCCCTGTTCGGGCAAGAGCCTTTGTACAAGAATCCCGCTGCGCCGATCGAGCGCCGCGTGGACGACCTGCTCTCCCGCATGACGCTCGAAGAAAAAGTCAGCCAGCTCATGAACGATTCGCCCGCCATCGACCGGCTGGGTATTCCCGCCTACAATTGGTGGAACGAAGCACTGCACGGTGTGGCCCGCTCCGGCCGCGCTACCGTCTTTCCTCAAGCCATCGGTCTGGCGGCCACCTGGGACACCGGCCTGATGCTTCGGGTCGCGACGGCCATTTCCGATGAAGCGCGCGCCAAGTACCACGAGTTCCTTCGCCGCGATAAACACGCCATCTACCAGGGGCTGACGTTCTGGTCTCCCAACGTCAATCTCTTTCGCGACCCGCGCTGGGGCCGCGGCATGGAAACGTACGGCGAAGATCCTTTTCTCACCGGCCGGATGGGCGTCGCGTTCATCAAGGGCATGCAAGGCGACGATCCGAAGTACCTGAAAACCATAGCCACCGCCAAGCACTATACCGTGCACAGCGGGCCTGAGCCCCTACGTCATGAATTCAACGCCGTTCCCAGCGAGCACGACCTGCAGGCCACCTATCTGCCGCATTTCGAAGCCGCGATTCGCGAAGGCGGCGCCGGTTCGGTAATGTGCGCGTACAACGCAGTCGATGGATTGCCGGCATGCGCGAATCCACGGCTGCTTGAAGACATTCTGCGCAAGCAGTGGGGCTTTCAAGGGTACGTGGTGTCCGATTGCGACGCCATCCGCGACATCTACACCAGCCATAAGACCGTCGCCACGGCCGAAGAGGCCGTCGCTCGCGCGATCAAGGCCGGCACGGACCTGGATTGCGGCGTTACTTACGAAAGCGCCCTCCCCGCCGTGCGCAATGGGCTGCTCGCCGAATCCGATATCGATCGGGCGCTCCGCCGCTTGCTGCTGGCCCGCTTTAAGCTCGGCATGTTCGATCCCCCGGCTATGGTGAAGTGGGCGCAGATTCCGTATCGCGTGAACGACAGTCCCGCGCACCGGGAACTGGCCTTGGAGACGGCACGGAAATCCATCGTGCTCTTGAAGAACGAGCGGCGCGCGCTGCCGCTGAGCAAATCGCTCAAGGCCATCGCCGTGATCGGGCCGAATGCCGACGATCCGTACGTCATGTACGGCAACTATAACGGCTTTCCCTCCGAGCCCGTAACCCCGCTCGAAGGCATCCGCCGCAAGCTCCCCGGAGCCCGCGTGCTTTATGCGCGCGGCAGCGATCTCGCCGCCAACATGCCTTCCTTCGAAGTCATTCCCGCCAGCGCTCTCACAACCCCCGGCCACCGGCCGGGCCTCCAGGCGGAATATTTCGATTCGGCCAACTTCGATGGCCGGGCGCACCGAGCGCGCGAACTGACCACTCCCAACTCCGGTCAGGTAGTCGGGAACATTCCGCAAAATCCCCAGCCTCGATTCACTCGCGTCGATCCGCAGGTCGACTTCAACTGGTGGGACGCCGCGCCCCGCCCTGATTTGAACGACGACGACTTCGGCGTCCGCTGGACAGGCTTCCTCTCGGCTCCCGTGACTGGCACTTACCAACTCGGCGCCCGCGCATTAAACGGCTTCGAATTGTACTTCGACGGCCGGCAGATTGCCCGCGGCAACAGCACCTCCGGCTTCAATTACCAGTTCGCGCCCGTGACTCTGGAAGCCGGCAAGCAATACGCCATCCGGCTCGATTACCACGAGTACCTCGGCGATGCCATGGTCCAACTCGTCTGGTCCAAACCCGGCGGCGATCCGGAAGCCGACGCGCTCACCGCCGCGCGCCATGCGGATGCCGTCGTCATGGTGCTCGGTCTCTCCCCGCGCCTCGAAGGCGAGGAGATGCGCGTTCCGGTCGAAGGCTTTCAGGGCGGAGACCGCCTGACCCTCGATATCCCCCGGGTTCAGCAGCAGCTTCTTGACAAAATCGCGGCGATTGGCAAACCTCTGGTTCTGGTTCTCATGAACGGCAGCGCCCTTTCGGTCAACTGGGCGCGCGACCACGTTCCCGCGATTGTCGAAGCCTGGTATCCCGGCCAGGCCGGCGGCGCGGCCCTCGCCGACGTCCTGTTCGGGGATTACAACCCGGCCGGCCGTTTGCCCGTTACCTTCTACAAATCCGTGGACCAGCTCCCGCCGTTCACCGACTACGCCATGAAAGGCCGGACCTACCGGTACTTCACCGGCGAGCCGCTGTTTCCCTTCGGCTACGGATTGAGTTACACGACCTTCGCCTACCGCAACCTGCGCGTGCCCCAGACCATGGCGGCCGGCGAACCGCTCCCGGTAAAAGTCGACGTCACAAACACGGGCAGCCGCGCCGGCGAAGAAGTCGTGGAGCTCTACGTGAAGAGCCCCAACGACGAAGCCATTCGTTCGCTGCAAGGTTTTGCGCGCGTGGCCCTGCGCCCCAAGGAATCCAAGACCGTCGAATTCACGCTTCAGCCGGCGCAACTGGCGCGCGTGACCGCCGAAGGCAAGCGGCGGATCGACCCCGGCGCGCTCGAACTCTCGATCGGCGGCAGACAATCCGGCCCGGGCGTACTGACGGCGGCGGTCCAGGTTACCGGTTCCAGTCAGGAGCTGCCGTAGTGTTTTTGGCCGCTGCGGCCGATTCCAGCGCCTCCCGCAATTCCGCCGTTTTGATCGGCTTGGATACATAGCCGTCCATCCCCGCGGCCAGGCTGGCTTCGCGGTCCCCCTTCATCGCGTGAGCCGTCAGCGCGATGATCGGCACATGACGCCCGCTCCCATTGCGCTCCGCCATTCGAATCGCCGAGGCGGCTTCGTATCCATCCATTTCCGGCATCTGCACGTCCATGAGGATGACGTCGAAATCCTGTTCTCTCGCCCGTGCCACCGCTTCCCGTCCATTGCCGGCGATGACCACCGAATGGCCCCAGTTCCGCAGCAGCCCCAGCGCGACTCGCTGATTCACCGGGTTGTCTTCGGCCAGCAGGATGCTCAAAGGCCTCTGCGGCTCGGTTTTCCGGCAGATCTGCGGCTGGGGTGCGTCACACGCTGCGTCCGGGAGGCGGTCCGATGCTGCAATCCCGAAACGCGCCGTGAAGTGAAACGTGCTTCCGCGCCCCAATTGGCTCTCGAGCCATATTCTGCCGCCCATTCGCTCCACCAGGCGGGATGCGATGGAGAGCCCAAGACCCGTTCCGCCGAACTGCCGGCTGATCGAACTGTCGGCCTGTGTGAACGCCTCGAAGATTCTCTTCTGTTTTTCCGCGGGGATGCCCGGCCCGGTGTCGCGCACGGCGAAGTGCACGACCGTGGAATTCCCTTCGATCGCGGCGGCCTCCACCCGCACCACAACCTCCCCCGCGGACGTGAACTTGATGGCGTTGCCGACGAGATTGAGAAGGATCTGCCGCAGCCGCGCCGGATCGCCGACGACCTGTTCGGGAACATCCGGCGCCCACTCGAGGCGGAACTCGAGATTGTTCTGCGCCGCATGGACAGCCAGCGGCCGCATCATTTCCGAAATCGCGGACTGGAGCGGAAACGCAATCCTGTCCAGCTCGAGCTTTCCCGCTTCGATCTTTGAGAAATCCAAAATATCGTTGATCAACGCGAGCAGACAGTCGGCCGAGTTCTTCGCCATGGTCAGGTATTCGCGCTGTTCGCCTGTCAATTCGGTCGCCAGCGCCAGTTCGGTCATGCCCAGGACGCCGTTCATCGGCGTCCGGATCTCGTGGCTCATGTTCGCCAGAAATTCGCTCTTGGCGCGGTTCGCCGCCTCGGCGGCCTCTTTGGCCCGGCGCAGGTCGTGCGTCTGCCGGTTCACACGCCGCCGCAGGACGATTCCCCACGCGACCGCCAGCGACGCGATGCCGGTCACAGCCGCCGCCAGCCGGAGCGTGCGCTGTGCCGTCCACCAGGGTGCCTCTTCGAGCACCACGACATCGGCGGGCGACCGCAGCAGGAGCAGGAAGCTGCGGGGCCCCGTTTCCCCGAGCCCGGGCTCCTCCAGAGAAGTGATCCCGGTGACTCTCAGAAGGCTTCCGGCATTCAGGTTCCGCAGCCGCTCGCCGGCCAACCGCGCATTGAATAGGATGGATCCGGAACGCAGTACCAGCGTGTGCTCGTTGATTCCGGCGGCCGGCTCCACCAGCCACGCGTCGAGGGCGACCCGCTTGGCCCCCCAACCCTCCTCCAGAATGTCCTCCGCCGTTACCACCGGCGCCCGCGGCTCCGGAGCGTGCCCCACTTTGAGCAAATCGCCGTCGCGCAAAACCGGATTGAACGGACCGGCTTCGGCGAATCCCGTGGCTTCGACCAGATCTCCGGGGTTCAGCCGCGCCTCCGCATGATTGAGCACCGCCAGCCCGCCGCTCCCGTCATCGACGTACGTCGGGCCCGTCGGGTTCGCCAGAATTACCATGCCGCGGATGCGCGAAGGACGATCACTGTCGGCCTGCGGCGAGTACCGCAACAGATTCTCAATGGGCGTCGCTTCGGCTCCGACGGCAGCCGCTGGGCGTTCCACTTCGATGAACCGGCGGTCGGGTACCCGGATATTGACTCCCAGAATCTGGCGTTTGAAGTTGAATCGCGGCGCGCAGACACCGCGCACCCGCACGCGCGAATAGAGTAAGGACGGAGGCAATTGGCGGACTCCTGCCACGCCCGCCTGCAGCCGGTAGGCGCCGGAACGGATTCCCACCATCGCGCGGCCGTTGGCGGTGCCAAGCGAGTACACCACGCCTTCGACTTCGACCCACCGGCTGTCGGCGGCCCCGGTGAACAGCTGTTTCATTTCCAACCGCAGCGGTTCCGGCAGCGGCCGCTTCCCGAGCACCCGGATCCGGGGGCTCGTGATCACCGGCGCAAAATCGCCAGGCCCGCTGAATCCGTCAATTTCGACCAGGGTGCCCGGGCCGAGCGGCGGCAGGTCCCCCGAAATCGCAGAGACATAAATCCCTCCGGTCTGGTCCTGCACCACCAGGGTCCGGCCAATCGGATGGAAATAGGTGACCACCGCTGTGATGTGAACCCGGTATGCCAGCCGGGCTTGCTTCTCCGGCAAGCTGTGGACTTCCGCAACGCTCGTCAACAAAGGCAAAACGGACGGCTCGCGGCCGGCAACAATGCACTCCGCCAGCGCGGCCGAGCCGCCTTCGTTGACCAAAACGCCGGCGATGGACTGATCTGCCCCCGGAAGGACCGATTCGGCCGGCGCGGGGTGCAGCGCAATGGCGCCCGTTCTATCTTCCAGGTACAGTTGGCCATCGCGGACGAGCACCGAACCCTGCAGGCGGATTCGGTGCATGGGAGGACTCGAGCCGGCCGCTAAGACCTCGCGAACGCTGCGGAGCGGAATCTGCGAAACCGGTCTTGGGGGAGTAATGACATCCAGTTCGTGCGTGGAGGGCACAAACAACCGGATGGCAGCCACCCGGCCGCGCGCATCCGTGCTGACGGCGAGGACGCCGCGAGCGCGCAATTCCGCATCCGGAAAGCTTCGGTAATCGGCGCCGAACAGCTCCCGGACTCGCACCAGGACGTCCACGTCTCCGGCGCGGAGCGTCAAGGCGAGGCGCCCGCGCGCGTCCACGGTGGAAGCACGCACGATGCCTTGGACCGCGACGAACCGGTACTGCAGTTGCTCGGATACCAAATCTGCCCCGGTTGCCACGAAAGCAGGTGGGAGGGGGCCCGGCGTCGCCAAAACGCGGACTGCGTCGCGCGCGACCTGCGGACTCGAGCCCCCCTGCAGGACCGTACCGTCGACTTCCACTACATCTCCGGGGCTCAGATTCGGATCGAGGCTGACATTTTCGAGGCGCAGCCCTCCGGCCGTATCTTGGAGAAAGGTCTGCTGATGCGTCGGGGAAACGTAGGTAACGGTTCCGCGCAGCCGGACCGCTACTGCCTTTCCGGGGTCGGCCCGCAGTTGACGGATCTGCGCCACCGTGGTCAGCACCCGGGCAGGAGGGTCCCGGCCGACACAGCCGGCCAGCGCCAAGCCCGCCAACACCCACGACCACCTCGGCGCGGTTCCGGAGCACACTCCGGGACGTTGCTTCGCCACATCTCCCTATCGGATAAAAAATGGTGGAAATTTAGTTGGATGCTACAATTATTTCTCTCACCGCCATGAAACCCGTTCCCGCCAACCAGCAACGGGCCCTCGTCGAACGGCTTACGCTGGCTTGCGGCGGCGCGTATTCGCCCGAAACCCGCCGCAAATACTTCATCACCGGCCCCCAGTGGGCGGCTTCCTACCAAGGCCAGGCCCTGTTTCACGCGCCCACCCGATCGGCGATCGGTTTCGAAGAAGTCATCCGCGCATTCGCCAAAATCGGCATCGGCTACTGGTGCACCCACGATTCCGACGTCATCCCGACGGACCAGCTCGGCAAGGACGGGCAGGCCGAAATTGTCGCACGCATCCGGCAGAGCCTCGCCGACCACGGGTTGAAGTGCTCGATGGTCACCACCGAAACCTTCTATCACGAGGTGTTCGCCGCCGGGCCGGCCGCCGAAGCGCCGGAAATTCGCGAGTATGCCGCGTTTCGCGTCCGCAATACCGTGGACATCGGGCATGAGCTCGGCGCGCAGTTTGCCGTCTATTGGCCCGGCTCGCTCGGCTATTACACACAGGGCGCGATCGACGAAACCGAATCGCTGCGCTGGTACGCGGATGCGCTGAACGCGGCGTGCGAGCGCGATATCGAAGTGGCGCGCCAGAAGAACCGGCCGACCCTGAAGCATTGCCTCGAGGCCAAACCGTTCGAGCCCCAAGCCGAAATTCTGCTGCCCACCAGCGACGCCATGCTGGCGTTCATTTCCTCGGGCTTGCTGCGGCACCCGGAAATGGTCGGGCTGAACCCGGAGTATCTGCACGAGCTGATGTGGGGCGGCGCGCCGCGCGCGGCCCTGGCTCGCGCGCTTCTCGCCGGCAAGCTCTGGCACTTCGACATCAACGACGGCTACCGGCTCAAACATGATGTCGACATCGGGGTCGGACTGGTCAATCCGCTCGATTGGCTGAACGTGCTGGTGCTGCTCCGGACGCACGGCTACAACGGGCCGTTCAACCTCGATTACAAGCCGCCGCGCACCACCAGCAACCACGGCGTCTTCGCGTTCAGCTTTCCGGCCGCCGTCGACCGCTTCATCACGCTCTGGGAAATGGCCGGCGAGGTCCGGGAGGATCCCATCATCCGCGAGGCTACCGATGCATTGAAAGCCGGCGCGGGCGCGGCGGCTGGCGCGGATGCTAAGACGATCCACGAGGCCAACAAGGAACTGCTGACGCTCCATGAACTGATCGGCCACCGCCTGGTACAGATCCTGCTCGGCCTTCACCGCGGCCGGACCTATTCGGTATAGCGGCATGTACTGGCTGGGAATCGATGTCGGCACCGGCGGCACACGCGCGCTGTTGATCGATGGACAGGGCAAGGTGCGGCACGCGCGCACCGCGCCGCACGAAGACATGCGCATGGAACGCCCGCTCTGGGCCGAGCAGCGGCCGGAGAACTGGTGGGACGCGGCGCAGCTCGCGATCCGCGGCGTGTTGGCGCAAGCCGGAGTTCCCGGGCACGAAGTGCGCGGCATCGGTCTTTCCGGGCAGATGCACGGCCTCGTGCTTTTGGATGACGCCGACCGCGTCATCCGCCCGGCCCTCATCTGGTGCGACCAGCGCAGCCAGGCTCAGGTGGACGCCATCAATCAGTGCGTCGGGAAGCAAATGGTGCTGGCCTCGACCGCCAACCCCGTGCTCACCGGCTTCACACTGCCCAAGCTGCTGTGGGTGCGCGACCACGAACCCGCTTTGTTCGCGCGTGTCCGCAAAATGCTGCTTCCGAAAGACTACGTCCGCTTCCGGCTCACCGGCGAATACGCCAGCGATGTATCCGATGCCTCGGGGACGGCGTTGTTCGACGTGGTGCGGCGGCGTTGGTCGTACGAGCTGGCGAGCGCCCTGGGGGTGGATCGCACGATTCTTCCCGCGGTGAGCGAATCGGCGGTTGTGACCGGAAAGGTGACTCCGGCCGCCGCCGGAGCGACCGGCCTCGCCGCGGGAACTCCGGTAGTGGCCGGCGGCGGCGACCAGGCGGCCAGCGCGATCGGCAATGGCATCGTGGAACCGGGCCTGGTCTCCTGCACCATCGGCACTTCGGGTGTCGTCTTCGCCCATATGGCGGCGCCCGCCTACGATCCAGCGGGGCGCGTCCATACCTTCTGCCACGCGGTGCCGGAGACCTGGCACGTGATGGGGGTGACGCAGGGCGCCGGCCTCAGCCTGCAATGGTTTCGCAACCAACTCGCGCCAGGAAACGATTACGACGCGCTCACCGCCGAAGCGTCGCGCGCGCCCGCCGGTTCCAACGGCCTGTACTGGCTGCCCTACCTGATGGGCGAGCGCACCCCGCACCTGGATGCCGCCGTGCGCGGCGGCTGGATCGGGCTCACCGCCAGCCATACGCGGGCCGATTTGATCCGTTCGCTGCTCGAGGGCGTCTCCTACAGCCAGAAAGACTGTCTCGACATCATCGAACAGCTCGGCGCACCGGTCACTTCGGTTCGCGTCTCGGGCGGCGGCGCGCGCAGCGCCTTCTGGCGCCAGATGCTGGCCGATGTGTTCGGCAAGCGCGTCGTCGTTTTGGAAACCCAGGAAGGGTCCGCCTACGGGGCCGCCCTGCTGGCCCTGGCCGGAACCGGCGGCTATGCGTCGATCAACGAACTCTGCCGCGCCGCGATCCACGAAGTGGAGTCGATTGAGCCTCGTCCGTCGGAGCGGGAGATCTACGCGCGCGGGCATCGGGAGTATCAATCACTGTATCCGGCGCTACGCGGCTTCTATCATCCGGCATAGGGCGGATTGCTCCAGCCCCCGCATCAGATAGAATCTTTCTCGGAAACAAGGAGCCCTCTCCATGCACCGCACCCTTGCTGTTCCGGTCTTTCTTGGTCTGGCTGCTGCCGCGGCGGCGCAGCCGGTCGCGGATGTCCGCGCCGTTCTGGAAGCCTCGCTCCGCGCCATGGGCGGCGACCATCTCCAAACCATCGAGTATTCGGCGGCGGGGTGGTCTTCGCGCATCGGCCAGACCTATGGACTCGCCGAAGATTGGCCGCGCTATGAGGTCGCCGAATACAAGCGCCTCATCGATTACGAGGCCGGCTTCTCGCGCGAGGAGTACACGCGCCGCCAGGGACGCTATCCGCTGCTCGGGCGTTCGCCGATGCCGGAAGAGCGCATCACCTCCCTCTTTAGCGGCGGCTTCGCCTGGGACGTGCAGGGCGGTAACGTCGTGCCTCTCACGCGCCCCTATCTCGACGGCGTCTCCTACGGCGACCTCCGCCGGCTGGAGCTCGCCATCACGCCGCACGGGTTCCTCAAGGCCGCGCTCGCGGCGAAGGATGCTATCGCGATCAGGCTCCCGATCGTCGGCCCGTCGGATGCCGGGCTTTCGCAGAACGGGCGCAAGGTCACGATTGTCTCGTTCATGCTGGGCAAGTATCGCGTCAACGGCACCATCAATGACCAGAACCTCGTCGAACTGACCGACACGTGGTTTCCCAACCCGGTTTACGGCGATATGGATTACGAGATGCGCTTCACGAAGTACAAAGATTTCGGCGGGGTGCGGTTCCCCACGCTGCTGCACGTGCACCAAGGCGATCCGCGCCTGAACCCCGCGCACAATTATTACGAGTACACCGTCAGCGACGTCAAAGCCAACGTGGCGGTCACGCCGCTGCCGGTGCCCGAAGCCGTGCGCGCGGCCAGGCCCTCGGCGGTGAAAGTGGATCCGCAGAAAGTCGCGGATGGCGTGTGGCTGCTGGCCGGCGGCACGCACCACAGCGTCCTCGTTGAGTTCAAAGATTTCGTCACGATCGTCGAAGCGCCCCAGAACGAGGCCCGCTCGCTCGCGGTCATCGCGGAAGCCGACCGCCTCGCCCCCGGCAAGCCGATCAGATATGTGGTCAACACGCACCACCATTTCGATCACGCCGGCGGACTGCGCACCTATCTTTCCCAGGGCACCACGGTCATCACGCACGAATCCAACAAGCAGTATTACCTCGACATCCTGTTCTCCCCGGGGCCGCGCGAGCTGCAGCCCGACCGCATGGCGCTGTTCAACCCGATGTACATGATCAGCCGCCGGCCGGCGCCCATCGAAACCGTCGCCAGCTTTGCCGGCGGTCCCGGCGGCGGCGCCGCCAAATATGTGATCACCGACGGCACGCGCGTTTTGGAGATGATCCACGTCGAGGATATGGCGTACGAACTGGAAGACCAGTCCTACGCGCAGGGCAATCACAGCGCCGACATGCTGATAGCCTATCTGCCCAAGGAGAAAATCCTGATCAACGCGGACCTGTATTCGCCGCCGCAATCGGCACCCACCACCGGCACGCGCACGCTTTACCAGAACATGCTCAAGCAGAAGCTGGAGGTGGCGCTGCATGTGCCGCTGCACGGGCGGGTGGCGGCGAACGAAGAATTCCTGAAACTGGTGGACACCAGTGTTCCGGCGAGGACAGGGGGGAAATAACAACTCAGGGTTGCTCGGGACCGCCGCAGGTCACCAACGGTCCCGCATGCGCAGGCACTCCACTTCCAATGTTCCGAAAGGCGATGCGTTTCCCGCGGCTGCGAACGGGCCGGTCCAGCCGACGGGCCATACCGGGTGTACGCCGCCGGTTCGCCGCATCGCCTCAGGTTGATGTCGCGTGTCAGCGTGCCGGGTTTGGCAGCACACGACGGCGGCCCAGCGCGACGAGTCCGACCAGAATCGCCCCGAACACCCCGGCTGTGGCGGGTTCCGGTACGGGCGAGAATTGAGCATTGGCGGTAATCGGCACATTGCCGGCGACGGCGCCGTTGTCGATCGAGAAGCCCTGGAGCGTCACATCCCAGTTCCCGGCGGCCGTATTAAAGAGCACCGGCGCCGACGAATTTACGGTAATGAAGGTGTCGTGTGTCAGTGTGATGGTCCAGGTGGCCGCTTGGGTCACGGTCTGCGTCACGCCATCGAGCGTCAGATCATACGACAGGTTGAAGTTCTTGACTCCCGTCCCATTGGTATAGACCGTGTTGTAGGTGCCGCTGTTGATGGTATTGGTCGTTGTCAAACTGCTGTCCAGCGCCAGCGTCCCGCTCTGGCCATTCAAGGTGAAGGTGTCACCACCTCCGTCCGGGAACAGGTAGGTAAGGACCACTCCCGTCGTTGAGTAGGACAGCGTAACAGGGTCGGCCATCATGTTTCCGGCAAATACGGCTGCACATGCCAAACCCAGAGTGAGTTTCCACATTGCATCTTTCCTCGGCGCACTAGTTTTGCTTGACAATCATCCCGGCAACGAGACTTTGGCGAGCAGTGCAGAATTCAGTGTAATGGCAGAGCCTGTTCTGCGAGCCGGAGGATTCGCGGTTCCGTACCAAGTGCCTGCGGCCTTTCGTACCGCCGCTGGAATTAGCACTTTTGCTTGAAAGTGATCGCTGATGGCATGTCGAAGTGGACCTGCCGCCCGAATTTGGTCCTATTGACTCCTTGCAGACCGGTACAATTTGCGGATCATCTCTGGAATACTAGTACGCCAGACGAAAACCGTCAAAACCCGCGTTCAGGTGCCGAGCCTCAAATGCGGCGATTTCGAAGCCCCTCAAACCTGCTCGGCAGTCCTGGTGGGACGATGAGGCCGCTTTCCCCGGGATTCACTTTTGAGGGCCTGGGCGGTTGCGCGCGCCTGCGCGTGTGCGACCAGATCCTCGTTCGTCAACTGGTGCTCGCCGGTTCGGCTCTGGGCAAGATCCGCCGCGAGTTTGCCGGCGCACAAAGACGGGCCGTCCTGAATCTGAATGCTGTGCGACAGAAACAGGGTGAGGTCCGCGCTGACGGTGAAGCGCACCGAAGGCTCTCCTTTCACGATCCGGTCGAACCGATAGCATCGCGTATTTCGACTCTGTTCAAAACCCATGTATCGTAATTCCATGCTCATCTCCGGATGGATGCGATAAACGCCAATAATCGGTTCACGGTTCCTGTCGACGGGCGGCTGCCCGATCGAACGCTCCGCCCGACCGGTTCAAGTCCCCGCGCATATGGAAGGCGTCTCTTTTGATTTGAAGGGCTTGCGCGAGCGCCTCCGTGGCTTCGGCGAAAGCGGCGTCCGCCCGATGCTTCAATTCGCCGAGTGTGGGGGTGGTGGGAAAACGCGAAGCACGCGGCATGTCCCGTTCCTTTCCGCAGGAAAGAGGGGCCAGCCGGTCTTAACGGTTTAGACGGCTCTTCGCCAGCCTCTTCAGCATATCAGAATCGGTGCAACACGGCGCCGCGGCGGTGTCAGCCGGCGCTCGGAACCTCGCGGCCGGCGGCGGGACGCTGGATGCGAATGCACTCTACCTCCGACGCGGCAATCAGCCCGGTGTCCATCATCGGCTCGATCTCCGGGATCAGGCGCGCGATATTGGCGGGCGTATCAACGATCATCACCACGACGGGCTGATCGCGGCGGAGGAGGCGCTTGCGGCGCAGTTCGGCGGTTTCGCCGTAGCCTTCCAGCCCCTGGAAGACGGTCGCTCCGGCGATGCCGAGCTGTCTTGCCCGGTCGACGATCGCTTCGTATAACGGCTTGCCCTCGTGCCGGTCGTGTTCGGAGAGATGCAGGCGGAGCAGCGTGGCCTTTTCAGGGGTTGGCATGCACGGACTCCGGGCCCGAACGGACCAGCCGGATGATTTCGACATCGGAGAGGACGATGAGGCCGTCCTCGATCATCGATTCGACGGCTTCGATGGCCTGCCGCAGTTTTTCTTCGGTGTCGACAACCGAAATCATGATCGGCAGGTCGCGCGAAAAGGGCAGCGCGCCGCTTTTGTGCGTGTGGCCTTTGCGGCCGTAGCCGAGAATGCCCCGGTAGACGGTGGCGCCGGCGATGTCCATGAAGCGCAGCCGCTGGACAATGGCTTCGTAGAGCGGCTGGCTCTGCCACTTGTCGGATTCGCCGAGATAGATGCGCATCATGCGGGCCTTGCCGCGGATCTCGGTGCGCGGCCGCTTCTCTTCGGGGGCGCGGTCGCGGTTGACGGCTTTGACGATTTCGGTCGGTTGGACTTCGATCAGACCGTCGGTAACCAGGTCGTACAGCCCGGGCAGGAGTTCGTCCACCTTCCCGGCCGATTCAAGAAACTCGATGCGGATCGGAAGGTGCTGGGACAACGCCTCGATCTTGGGGGTGTGGATGACCTGGTGCGGGCCGAAGCCGGCTAGCGCGCGGGTGGCGGTGGCGCCGGCGACGCCTTTGTGCAGCAGGAACGTGAGGATGGATTCGTAGAGCGGGCTAAAGTGGTGTTGCGCGTCTTCATTGACGTAGATGGTGACTTTTTTCGCGGGCCCCTTTTCGAGCATTCCAGTTTGAGCGTAGCATCTGGCCTGCCGGAATTCACCGCGGAGGCGCGGAGACGCGGAGTTTGAGAAAGTTCCCGAGGACCGCGCCTGCTCGACTTAGTTTGCGCGCGGAGAGGGCGGAGGAAACTTGCGGCTGCCGCCTCCGGAACCCTGTTTTGGCTAGCCTTGCTTCAAGGCCTCCAGAACGCGCGGCGGCGTGAGCGGATATGCGGTCATGCGGACGCCGGTTGCATCGAAGAACGCATTCGCGATGGCGGCGGCGGCCGCGGCCATCACTTCCTCGCCGGCGCCGGTCGAGCGCTGGTCCAGATGCTGCACCACGACGGCGGTCACTTCCGGAGATTCTTCGAAGCGCAAGATCGGGTAGCTGTTCCAGTCCAGGCTCGTCACGGCCGTAGTCGAAAATTGCACTTCTTCCTTGAACATGCGGCTGGCCGTCTGCACCAGCTGGCCGCTGATCTGGTTTTCGACGAATGCCGGGTTCACCACCTGGCCGGCGTCGATCGCGCCGTAGAGGTGCTTGGCCCGCACGTGCCCGGTCTCCTTGTTGATCTCGATTTCCGCGACGGCCGCCCCGTACGACGCGAGGTGAGTGCCCACGCCGATACCGCGGCCGGTGACGACCTTAGCGCCGGACCGATTCGCGCCGGCGCGCCGCTGCGTCCAGTTCGCGGCCTTCGCGGCGGCGTCGAGCACGCCGCGCCAGCGCGCATCCGTGATGTTACGCCGGCGGAATTCGTAGGGATCCATGCCGGCCAGATACGCCAGCTGATCGATGGCCTGCTCGGACGCAAAGGAAAACGAGAGGTCCAGAGGCGACCGCAGCCAGGCGCCCTTCAAATAATCCTTCGCCGGCACCTGGTGATTGACCAGCCGCACGTTGGGAATCGCGTACATGCCGCCGCAATTCAAGGCGCTGACTCCCTGCACTGGCGCGGGCGGCCACTCGGCGGCCGGAATGCCGGTGAGTTGCGCGGAGGTTTCCACGCCGGCCCAGTTGTGCTGCCATCCGTGGTATTCGTACGCCACAATCCTGCCGTCGGCATCCGCGGCGGCCCGCACCTCGCCGACATGGCCGGGGCCGTAGTTGTCCCAGCCGAGTTCGTCCCAGCGCATGAATTGCAGGCGCACGGGCTTGCCGGCCAATTGCGACATCAGCGCGGCCGCCTGCGCCACGTCGTCATAGCAGCTGTGCCCGTAGGTGCCGGAGCCTTCGTAATACTGCACCCGCACCTTCTCCACCGGCAGGCCGAGCAGGCGCGACAGGCTGTTGCGCGTCCCGTAGACATCCTGCGTGGAGCACATCACGAGCGCCGAATCGGGCTTGACGTCGGCGAGCGCGCAGTTCGGGCCGAAGGGAGCGTGCGCCTGATAAGGGCCGTGGCAGATCTGAGTCGCCACGTGCGGCGCCGAGCTCAGCGCCGCGTTCACATCGCCCGCCTCGCGCACGACGCGATCGGCGGTCTTGCTCGCGCGCATCTGTTCGTGCAGTTTGGCATTTCCGGGCAAAGTGGGGGTCGAATCCCAGGTGACTTTCAACAGCCGGGCGGCGCGCACGGCGTCCCACTCGTTTTCCGCGACTACTCCCAGGAAATCGGCCTTTCGGACGACGCGCGCGCCCGGGATGCCGCGAATCGACGCTTCGTCGATCTGCAGCACCCTGGCGCCGGCGCCGTAGGCTCGCTGGCCGCGCGGCCGCACGACCCGTCCGTGCAGCATGCCAGGAACCCGCACGTGTTGCATATAAACATAGCTGCCGCTTACCTTGGCGGGGATATCGTTGCGCGGGACGCGCGTGCCGACCACCTTGTATTCCGAGGGCGCTTTCACCGGCGCCGATCCGGTGAACGGCACGTTGAACAGCTTGCCGCCTACCAGATCACCGTACGTCACTGATTGGTTCGGGCGGCCTTTCACTGAGACCACGCCTTTGCTCACGACAAGCTGTTCCACCGGAGCATCGAGCTTTTGGGAAGCCATCTTCAGCAATGCCTGGCGCGCTTCGGCCGAAGCGGTGCGCAACTGGGGGCCGCCGCGCTGGATCGACGCGCTGGAATAGGTGCCGCCCTGGTTGGGCGTGACATTGGTATCGAGCCGCACGGTCTTGATCTGGCTCATGTCGAGGTCGAGTTCGTCGGCCGCGATCTGCAGCAGGGACGTCGAATTTCCCTGCCCCAGTTCGGCAAATCCGATGAAGACGGTGGCGGTGTTGTCGGCGTGAATGGCGAGCCAGGTATCGACCTGCTTGGGATCGGGCGGCCCGGCTTTGCTGCCGCGCTCCTGTCCTTGCAGAACGTTGCGCAGGTTGAAGCCGACCACCAGCGCGCCGCCGGTTTTCAGAAAATCGCGCCGCAGCACCGGTTTCATCGCGCCACCTCCTGGCCGGCCATGAGGGTCGCGGCCCGCTGGATGGCTTTGATGACGCGCGGGTAAGTGCCGCAGCGGCAGAGGTGGCCGTTCATGTGCGACCGGATCTCCGCTTCACTGGGATGCGCATTCTTCGAGAGCAGCTCCGAGGCCTTCACGATCATGCCGTTGAAACAATAGCCGCACTGCACCGCTTGCTCATCGATCATGGCCTGCTGCACCGGATGCAGCTCGGGAGCTTTGGGCAGTTTCTTTTGGGCGGCGTACCAGGCGGGAAGGCCTTCGAGGGTGGTGACGGATTTGCCTTCCGCGGCGGAAACCGGTGTGACGCACGAGCGCCTTTCGACGCCGTCAACCAACACCGAGCAGGAGCCGCACTGAGCGAGCCCGCAGCCGAAACGCGGTCCCTGCAATTGCAGCTCATTGGCAAGCACGTAGAGGAGCGGGGTATCGGGAGCGGCGGAAATGGTCCGCAATTGCCCATTTACGCGGATTTTGGCAGTGGCCATACAGTCTTGAGCATAGTACAGGATCGGGAGGCCTACGATAGGATGATCGGTAGAGGAGAAAACGAATGCGATGGTCGATCGTGCGCCGGCGTGGTCCGGCGGCGGCCTGGCTGGCGGCTGGAGCTGCTTTGTTGGCTCCCACAGCCTGGTTGCGGGGAGCAGGAACGCCTTCCTGCGACCCGGATAATGGCGGTCTGAAACTGCCGGCCGGTTTCTGCGCGCTGGTGGCCGCCGACGATCTCGGCCCGGCGCGGCATATGGTGGCGGCGCCGAACGGCGATCTGTTCGTCGCTCTGCAAGGCAACGGCGAGCGCGGCGGCGTTGTGGCCCTTCGTGATACCAACGGCGACGGCCGCTTCGAAATGAAGGAGCACTTCGACGGCGAAAGCACCACCGGGATTGCGCTGCACAACGGCTATCTGTACCTGGCGCATCCGACGGCGATTGAGAGATACAAAATAACGCCCGGCGAGCTGAAACCGAGCGGCGCCGCCGAAGTCATCGTCAAGGATTTGCCGGGCGAACGGCAGCACCGCGACAAGGGGATCGCCTTCGACGGCAAGGGTTCCCTCTACATCAATGTGGGGGCTCCGTCGAACGCCTGCCAAAATCCCGACCGGCAGCCGCATGTGAAAGGCCAGGATCCCTGCCCGATTCTCGAGAAGCACGGCGGCGTCTGGAAATTCGATGAAAACAAGCTCAACCAGACGCAGGACGACGGCACGCGGTTCGCCACCGGCCTGCGCCAGTTTCCCGCGATCGCCTGGCACGAGGGCGCGCTTTATATTGCGATGAATAATCGGGACGCGCTCGATCAATACTGGCCGGAGCATTTCACGGCGCAGGAAAATGCCGAGCGGCCCTCTGAACCGCTGTACCGCGCGGTGCAGGGCTCCAACTTCGGCTGGCCTTTCTGTTTTTACGACTACACCGAGAAAAAGATGCTGCTCAATCCGGAGTACGGCGGCGATGGCAAGACCACCGGCCGCTGCAGCGAGTTCACGCCGCCCGTCGCGGCTTTCCCCGCGCACTGGGCGCCCGTCGACCTCATGTTTTACACCGGCACGCAATTTCCGGCACATTACCGCGGCGGGGCATTCCTTGCGTTTCACGGATCGTGGAACCGCGCGCCGCTCCCCATGGCCGGGTACAACGTGACCTTCCAGCCGTTCTCGAATGGAAAGCCCTCCGGCAATTTTGAAGTGTTCGCGGACGGCTTCGCGCGTAAAACGCCGTTGATGCGGCCGAACGACGCGATGTACCGCCCCGACGGCGTGGCACAGGCGCCGGACGGGTCCTTGTACATCGGGGATAGCCAGAAAGGCCGCGTCTGGCGGGTGATTTATCGCGGCCAGTAAGCCGGTTACGGATTCAGATAGACGATAACGCCATCGCCGCGGAAGATCAGTTCGGCGGGCGCCTTCTTCGCCGCGTCCCCTTTGCGCGCTTCCACACGGCCGTAGATGACGGCCCACCGGTCATAATCGGGGGAGCCGAACCGGAACTTGCCGAGCGCGGTGTGCTTCTGCAACTCGGCGAACTTGCGGTTGAGCGCGGCTCCGTCGATCTCGAAGGAATTGGGCGCTTTCGGGCCTGCTTTGCCGTCCTCGGTCAGCCAGAGCACCGGCGGGATGTTCGAGTCGCCGCAGGTCTGTTCGCTCAGCCAGCGGCCGTCGGAGCGGAACGAGTATCGGCCGAGGGCGGCGACCGGATTGTCCTGGAAATGTGTCAGGCCGGCCAGGATCTCACAGACGGAATACGGCACCAGCGGCGCATCGGCGCACGGCGCGGCCCCTGCGAGCAGACCAGCCCACACCAGCAGACGAAACCGAAGCATACCCGAAAGAACTGAGACTAGTAGACACTAGATTAGCGCAAGGACCCGCCGTTACGCTGCGGACCGCTATCCTATTCCGAGTTCGTCGACGCGCTCCAGCGGAGTGCCGCAGATTCGGCAGATCACGGAATGGCAATCGCCGCAGACCAGCGGGTCCGCAACGGGGCGGGCGCAGCAGGGACAGTACAACTCGGCGGTACGCTCGGGCTCGGGCATACCGCCATTATCGAGGTTTTCCGGGGCGGGCTATTGAGCGGCTTTGATGGAGTCTACCTTGAGGGTGCTGGTCTTGGCGTCCAGTGTTCCCATTACCATCACTTTTTTGCCGGCAAACTGCTCGGGAGTTTTCTGGTCGCTCAGCGTGTAGGCCTTCTTGCCGTCGTACAGAACATATTCCGCGCCATGCGCCCGAACGCACGCCTTCGTGCACTCGGCATTGTCGCCCATTCCCATGGCTTTGTGATCGCCGTTGGCACAGGCGCTATCGGTGATGACACCGGTGAAACTCGCGCCGAACATCATGCCCGCCGCCAGAAACGTGAATGCGAACGCTCTTTTCATTGAATTCTCCCGTTCTTCTTTTCGATCTGAAGCCAGATTTCGTTGTATCGGGCTTCGCTGATGGGTTCCCGTAATTCAAAGTTGAACCCCTTTCGGTCTCCGTACTGAGACCGGTCCCGCTCAAACGTCGTGATGGTGAGTTGAAAGGGACCGGAACTGCTGATGCTGTCGATATCGGAATAGCGCCACGTACGCGAACCGGCGGACTGGGCCGAATAGACCACGATGTCAGCGCCAAAAACCAGTGTACCCTCGGAACCGCGAATGCGCTTGAGATGCTTGACCGGAATCGCGAAGCCGGAGGCCGCGCGGTCCGGGAGTTCAGCGACGAACCGCTGATCCATGCGTTTGCTCCAGAGCTGAAAGAGCGCGTCCACCGGGAGGTCCCCCGTGAAGGCGTACTCGCGGTCGGCGCCGAGCCGCAGCCGCCGGTCCGAGTACGTCAGTATATGAATCTTCCGGGGCTCCAATCGCAGTTCCTGGATCTCGTCATACGTCCACGTCCAGGCGTGCCGGCCGGGGCCGGCGAAGCGCACGCCGGTCTCGTCGGCCGTCATCGTGCCGTCGCAACCTTTGTGCAGGTGGTCGTGCCGGACCGGGAATTGCGCACCCGACGCCGCGATCCAGCCCGCCAGAATTACGCCGCTTGCCGCTTGAGCGATTGCCATTTCCAAACCTCGTAGATTGCCGGATAGACGATCAGTTCCAGAATGAAAGACGTGAAGATGCCGCCGATCATGGGCGCGGCGATCCGCTTCATGACGTCGGCGCCCGTTCCGGTGGACCACATGATGGGAGCGAGACCCATAAACATGGTGGCCACCGTCATGAACTTCGGACGAATCCGTTTCACCGCGCCCTGGGTGATGGCCTGCTGGAGATCGCCGAGCGTCCGCAGGGTCCCGGCCCGGCGCCGTTCTTCGCAGGCGAGATCGAGATAGAGCAGCATGAAGACGGCGGTCTCCGCATCCACGCCCATCAGCGCGATCAACCCGACCCAGACCCCGATGCTCATGTTGTATCCGAGCAGATAAAGCAGCCAGATGGCGCCGACTGCCGAGAACGGCACGGCCAGGAAGATGAGCAGCGTCTTGGCGGCCGACCTGGTGTTGAGATACAGCAGCAGGAAGATCAGGAACAAAGTCATCGGGACCACGATTTTCAACCGCTGGCGGACGCGGTCCATGGCTTCGTATTGCCCGCTCCAGGTGAGCGTGTAGCCGGGCGGCAGATGCACCTGGTTCAGCACGGCGCGCCTGGCGTCGGCCACATAACTGCCGATATCCCGGCCGGCCACGTCGATATAGACGTAGCCGTTGAGCATGCCGTTTTCGTTCCGCAGCATGGCCGGCCCGGTCCTGGTTTTGAGCGTGGCGATCTCCGCCAGCGGGATCTGCTGCTTGCCATCCCTCGCGGGGACCAGCGCGCGCGCCAGGCTTGGGATATCGCTGCGGTACCCGCGGTAGTAGCGCACGTTGATGGGGTACCGTTCGCGGCCTTCCACCGTGGAGCTGATGTTGTCGCCACCGATGGCGTTGGTCACAATCGCCTCGGCGTCGTCGACGCTGAGGCCGTAGCGGGCGAGGCGGTCGCGCTTGATATCGACATCGAGAAAATAGCCGCTGCCCGCGCGTTCGGCGAAGACGCTGCGGGTGCCGGCCACGCCGGGCAGCACGCGCTCGATTTCGGCGCCGAGACGCCCGATTTCGGCCAGGTCCGCGCCGTAGATCTTGATCCCCACGGGCGTGCGGATGCCGGTGGTGAGCATGTCGATGCGGTTCTTGATCGGCATGGTCCAGGCGTTGGTCACGCCGGGGATGCGGAGTGCCCGGTCCATTTCGGCGATGAGCTGATCGGTCGAGATGTGGCCGGGCGTGATGCGCCTGCCGATCGGACGGAACCAGCGCGGCCACTGGTCGTACCACGTGGGGGCTTTACGCCACTCGGATTTCGGCTTGAGCAGCACGATGGTCTCCATCATCGAGAGGGGCGCGGGATCGGTGGAGGTTTCGGCGCGGCCGGATTTGCCGAGCACGCCGGCGACCTCGGGAAAGCGCATCAGGATGCGGTCCTGCACCTGCATCAGCCGCTGCGCCTGGCCGGCCGAAATGCCGGGCAGCGTGGTGGGCATGAACAGGAGCGCGCCTTCATCAAGCGGCGGCATGAACTCGGAGCCGAGCTTTCGATAGGCCGGAACCGTGATGGCGACGAGCGCGATGGCGCCCGCGATGATCCCCCACTTCCAACGGAGGCTCCATGCCACCACCGGTTCGTAAACCCGCATGAGCACGCGGCTGATCGGGTGTTTCTCCTCGGAATGGATCTTTCCCACCAGAATGCCGTTGACGAGCGGCCCCAGCCAGCGAGGGCGGATAAAAAAATTCTCCTTGCGGAAAAACAACAGCCGCATCGCGGGATCGAGCGTAATCGCGAGAACGGCGGCGACGATCATCGCGAACGTTTTCGTGTACGCAAGCGGTTTGAACAGGCGGCCTTCCTGCGCTTCGAGCGTGAGGACCGGGAGGAACGAGGCGGCGATCACCAGGAGCGCGAAGAAGCTCGGCCCGCCGACCTCCTTAACCGCGGCGATGATGGCGCGTGTGTAGTCCGCGGCCGTCCAGGTGGCGTCTGCCGATTCGAGTTTCTTGTGAGTCTGTTCGACCACCACGATCGCCGCGTCCACCATCGCGCCGATCGCGATCGCAATGCCCCCGAGCGACATGATGTTCGAGCTCATCCCCATCCAGTGCATGGGCAGGAACGAGATCAGAACCGCCAGTGGGATCGTGAGGATCGGGATGAGGGCGCTCGGAACGTGCCAGAGAAAAACCAGGATGATGAGCGCGACTGCCGCCATTTCTTCGAGCAGCGTGTGCTTCAGGTTATCGATCGAGGCAAGGATCAGCTCGGAGCGGTCGTAGGCGGTGACGATTTTCACGCCCGGCGGCAGGCCGGGTTGGATTTCCTGAAGCTTCACTTTGACGCGTTCGATGACCCGCAGCGCATTTTCGCCCTGCCGCATCACGACAATGCCGGATACGGCTTCGCCGCGGCCGTTGAGGTCGGCGATGCCGCGGCGGAGGTCTGGCCCGAGCGTGACCGTGCCGACATCGCGCACCAGGATCGGCGTGCCCGAAGCGCTGGCGCCGAGCGCGACGTTTTCGAGGTCCGCCGCGGAACGCGCGTAGCCGCGGCCGCGCACCATGTATTCGCGGCCGGTAAATTCCACCAGGCGCCCGCCGGCGTCGTTGTTCCCGCCGCGCACCGCGGCCACTACCTTTGAAATCGCAATTCCATAGGCGGCGAGGCGGTTCGGATCGACGTTCACCTGGTATTGCCGCACGAAGCCGCCCAGCGGCGCCACCTCCGCGACGCCCGGCACGGCTTGCAGGTGGTAGCGCAGATACCAGTCCTGCACGGAGCGCAGTTCGGCGAGGTTGTGCCGGCCGTCATCGACCAGCGCGTATTGAAAGACCCAGCCGACACCGGTGGCGTCGGGGCCGAGTTCCGTTTTCACGTCCTGCGGCAGGCGGCCTTGTATTTTCGAGAGGTATTCGAGCGTGCGGGAGCGCGCCCAATAGATGTCCGTGCCTTCATCGAAGATGATGTAGACGTACGAATAGCCGAAGTCGGAAAAGCCGCGAACGTCTTTCACTTTGGGTGCGCCGAGCATCGCGCTGACAATCGGGTACGTGACCTGGTCTTCGATGATGTCCGGGCTGCGGTCCCAGCGTGAGTAGACGATCACCTGGGTGTCGCTCAGGTCGGGAATCGCATCGAGCGGAATCGTGTGGAGCGCCCACCAGCCGCCGAGCGCCGCCGCCGCGACCAGCAGCAAGACCAGGAAGCGGTTGCGCGCCGCAAACTCAATGATTGTGTTGATCATGGTCAGCTCCCGGCCCCATCGCCCCTTTCAATTGGCTTTCGGAATCGATCAGAAAGTTGCCGGAAGTCACAATCCGATCGCCCGCTCTCAAACCGCTCAGAATTTCGATGCGGCCGTCCATCTGGGCGCCGATCTTGACCTCGCGCGGCTCGAAATAGCCGCTGCCCCGATCGACGAACACGGTCTGCCGGTCGCCCGAATTGAGCACCGCCGATTGCGGCACCACCAGGCGCCGCGCGCCGCCCGCCTGCAATTCCACCTGTCCGTACATATCGGGCTTCAAGGCGAACCCGGGGTTTTCGAACTCGATCCGCACTTTGAGCGTGCGCGTCGTGGGATCCACTTGCGGCAGGATGTAGCTGACGCGCCCGTGGAACGCGCGGCCGGGCAGGTAGTCCAGCGTCAACGTCGCCGGCTGGCCCAACCGGACGTTGGCCGCTTCGTACTCGAACACATCCGCGATCACCCACACGGTCGACAGATCCGCCACCGTGTACAGCACCGTCTCGGCGTTGACGCGCTGCTTGGGAAATGCATTGCGTTCCGTGACGAAGCCGGAAATCGGCGAATCCAGGGTCAAGTTTTTCAGCGTCTGGCCGGTGCGGCCGATCTCGTCGATTTGCGCGTCGCTGATATCCCATAGTTCCAGACGTTTCCTCGCCGCCGCCACCAGGTTTTCCGCGCTGCCGAGCATTTCGTGCACCGGATTGTCGTGCATTTGATGCTGCGCCTTGATGGCGAGTAGATACTCCTGCTGGGTGGCGAGCGCTTCGGGACTGTAAATGGTGAGCAGAGGATCGCCTTTCCGGACGAGCTTGCCGGTGAAATCGGCGAACACCTGATCGATCCAGCCTTCCAGCTTCGGCTGCACCTTGGCGATGCGCGTTTCATCCAGCGTCACGCGGGCGGCGGCGCGGACGGAATCCTTCGTGGTTTCGTATTCGGCGGTGCCGTATTCGACGCCGATGAGCTGCTGCTTTTCCGGCGTGATCTCGACCGTCCCGGGCGGCAAAGTGCGGCCTTCATACCGCTGTTGCTCGCCGTCATATACAGGCGTCAACTTCATGCCGCAATCGGGAGCGATGCCGGGCTTGTCCGATTTGTACCAGGGGTGCATCGCGTCGACATAATAGAGCGGCTTCCGCTCTCCCGCTGCCGCCGCGGGGAACGGCTTCCCATACCAGCGGCCGTACCCGTATCCACCGGCAAAGGCCGCGGCGATCAATACAACGATGACCAGGTTCTTCATCAGTACATCTCCATGCCAGTCATTTCTCCCAGCCGCGAAAGCGCGACGTGGAATTGCATGATCTCTTCGTGGTAGGCCAACTGGTAATCCACCACGTTCATGAAATTGGAAAAGACCGGAAGGAAATCGAGCGCGCCGGTCCGGTAGCCGGCCAGCGAGGATTCGAGCGCCAGCTGGGCCGCGGGGATGACCGACTTCTGATAGAGGTCGATCAGCCGGCGCGCGGTCGTCGCGACCGTGTAATCGTTGCGGATGCGCGCTTGGATTTCGACATCGGCCGCCTCGTAGCTGTGCCGGGCATCGCTCAGCGCGGACACCTGCTCGGCAACCTCGGCCCGCTGTTTGCGCCAGAAGTACGCCGGGATCTGAAAATCGACGCGGAACTGGAACATGGGCGGCATCCCGCCCTGGTTGAAGTAGCCGCCCGAGACCGTGTAGTCCGGATAGTAATCCTTGCGCGCCAGGTTGGCCGCCAGCTGGCTCCGTTCCACGATCTTCTGCTCCCGCTTGAGAGCCGGCGCCTCGGTGCGGGCGCGCGCGAGCAACTCGTCGAGCGAGGCCTTCAGTTCGCCGACCGGCATGTCGTCCGGCACGTCGACGGCGGTGTCGGACGGCCGGTTGAGCAGCGCGTTGATTTCGATTTGCCTGCTGGCGCGCTCCTGCTCGAAGCGCAGAAGCTGCGCCGCAAAAATCGAAAACTGGGTTTGCGCCTTGAAAATATCCTGTTGGGAAGCGCCGCCGACGGCATAGCGGGCTTCGGAGATGCGCAGAATACTCTGCAGCAGTTCTTGCGACTGCTTCACGTACGCGATGCTGATGTTGGCGTGGTGCAACTCGTGATAGGCCTGCTCCAGCCGCTGCGTGATGTTCAGCCGCGCCGCAAGGTACCGTTGAAAATCCGCGTCGGCCTCGGTTTGGGCGATTTCGCCGCGCAGCTTCCGCTTGCCCGGATAGGGTATTTGCTGCGAGATGGCGAACCCCGCGTTGCTCGTGGCAGCCGTGCCGAGCCCCGCTCCCGGCCACGGCGGCCCATTCGACGTGTACCCGAGCGAGAGGGCGGGATCGGGCAGGCTGCTTTGCTGGGCCGGGCGCTGACGCGCCGCCTCATACTGCTTCTGGGCCGCCAGAATCTCGCGATTGTTTCGCAGCGCTTCGTCGACCAGCGTACGCAGCGGCTGGCCGCCGGCCGGCAGCAAAGACACGGCCAGGCATAACCAATATCGATAGTTCATTTCCTTTCACCGCTCAACAGACAACTGTGGGGCGAAAGGAGGGGCTAGACCCGAAGAATGGAGTGGAGCGCGGGCGAACCGGGCGGGGAATACTCTCCCGGCGCGGGACTCGGCGGCTCGGAGAGGAATAAAATTGCCGGCATCACAGCCTGCGCTACCACCGGCATCGCCGGCACGGGAGCGCCGATATCGGCTTTTACGAACTGCTGCAGGTTCTGAGTTTCACAACGCGACGACGTCTGCTTGTGGGGTTTGCAGCATTGGTGCGACGCCGAGGCCAACAGGGTTTGCGGGCACGAGAAGCAGTTTCCCCAGAACAGCGCCACCACCACCAGCGCCGCCATCACCGCACTGGAGAATACCCGACGCATCGCAACTTGATTGTATCTCTATTGTGGCAAATGTCAACAGATATTCAGAGTTCTAAGACTGAATTACCGGTTGATCCCCGATTATCGTTGGATAATCTAGCAGGTCGGGCCAGGCGGGGCCGGCGCGCCGGCTGCGCATTCCGCGGCAAAACCATTGATTCTGAACGCTGAACTCATTGGCCATTTGGGGGATTTCACCAACCGCTGCCCTGGCCTCACAATGCCACGGAGGAGGAAAGATATGAACCGCCGTTCAATCTGCACCTTCACTCTCGCGCTCGTGGGCAGCCTCGCGACGGGGAGCGCGGCCCCGCGCGAAGACGTCGCGGTCCGGCTGGCGGCGAATCCGTCGCTGCTGGCGCGAGTTCAGCCCCTGTTGCCGGCGGGCACCAGCCTGCAGGCGGCGGCTGCGGGTTTCGGCGATGAATGCGAGTTCCTTGCGGCCCTTCACGTCTCGCGAAATTTGAACATCCCGTTCAATGAGTTGAAGGCGAACCTCACCGGCACGCGGCATCGCAATCTCACGGGCGCCCTTCGCGCGCTCCGGCCGGAGCTTCGCACGAGCGGCATCAATCGCCACGTCAAACGGGCCACCCAGCAGGCCAAAGCCGACCTGCTGCAAGCCGGAGCACTGGCCGAGAATACTCCCGGTCGCTAGCGCGAACTCCCCGTCCACGCGATACACTCGGGCGAGGGAGCAGATATGCGCATCCGCAAGTGGCTCATCGCCTGGTTTCTGGTAGCCGGCCTTCCCGGCCAAAATGCTCCACGAAGCGGCATCCATCGCGAAGATATGGATCCCACGTGCAAGCCCTGCACGGATTTTTGGCGGTATGTGAACGGCGGCTGGCTGAAGAAGAACCCGATCCCGGCCGACCGGTCGAGCTGGGGTCCCTTCGCGGTGCTGACCGACGCCAATCGCGAGCGCATCCGGACCATTCTGGAAGCGGCGGCGGCCGATACGAGTGCCAGCCCGCAAACCAACCGCCGGAAGATGGGTGACCTCTACGCGAGCTGCATGGATACGGCAGCCATTGACGCGCGCGGGCTCGCGCCGCTCCAACCGGATTTCGACCGCATCGCCGCCGTCAAAACCTTGAATGATCTCGGCGCCGCGATAATTGCCTTTCAGCGCGAAGCCCGGCCGTTCGGCGGCGTCAACGGCGTAGTCGTGGGCCCGTTCCGGTTCACCTCCGGACAGGATCCCAAGAACCCGTCGCGCGTCGTGGCGCGGATTGTCGAACGGGACGCCGCCGGCCGCGCCGGAACGTCCATCTTTTCCCTTCCCGATCGCGATTATTACTTCAAGACCGACGACAAATCGCGCGAGATTCGCGCCGCCTTCCTGCAGCATGCCGCCCGGATGCTGGAACTGGCCGGAACACCGCAGCCGTCCGCGGAGGCGCAGGCGAAGCGCGTCCTGGAATTCGAAACTCAGCTGGCCGCTTCGGTCATGACCATCGCGGAGAAACGCGATCCGGAGAAAACTTACCATTTGATGGATCTGGCCGCGCTGAAAACGCTCGCCCCGAATTTCGACTGGGCCCGGCTGCTGCGCGAGGAAGGTTTGCCGGAATCGACTCCCATCAATGTCACCGAGCCGGAGTTGGTCAAGAAATTTAACGCGAAGCTGACCGCCGCTCCCCTCGAGGACTGGAAGATCTGGCTGCACTGGCGGGCGTTGAGCGTCGCCGCGCCGTATCTCACGAAATCGATCGCCGGCGAGAATTTTCATTTCGAAAGCACGATTCTGGCCGGAATCCAGCAGGCGCCGCCGCGCTGGGAGACCTGCTCCAATTACGTGGATCGCGATCTGAGCGACGCATTGGGCCAGGCGTACGTGGAAAAGTATTTTCCGCCCGAAGCGAAACGCCGCATGGGCCAACTGGTGGAGAACCTGCGCGCTGCGATGCGGGAAGAAATCGAGCGGTCGGTGTGGATGCAGCCCGAAACCAAGAAGAACGCCATCGCCAAACTGAACGCGCTGCAGGTGCAGATCGGCTACCCCGACCGGTGGCGCGATTATTCGGCGCTTCCGATCGACCGCCGGAAGTTTTTCGAAAATATCCGGGCCGCCTGGAGGGAGGGCGTGCGTTACGAGATGGCGAAAATCGGAAAGCCCGTGAGCCACGTCGATTGGGCGATGACGCCGCCCACCGTGAACGCCTACTCGAATCCGCTCGAGGTCAAACTCGTTTTTCCCGCCGGAATTCTCCAGCCGCCCTTTTTCGACATGCAGGCCGACGATGCCGCCAATTACGGAGCCATCGGCGCCGTGATCGGCCACGAAATGGGGCACCAATTTGACGACGGCGGATCCAAATTCGATGCCACCGGCGCGCTGAAAAACTGGTGGACCGAAGACGACCGCAAGAAATTCGAAGCGCGCACGGCCTGCGTCGTGAACCAGTTCAATACACTCGATGTGGGCGAAGGGCTGCATCACAACGGCAAGCAGGTCTTGGGCGAAGCGCTGGGCGATCTGGGCGGGCTTTCGGTGGCGTACCGGGCCTACCACCGCTCCCTGGGCGGCAAATCCGGGCCGGTGATGGACGGCTTCACCGCCGATCAGCGCTTTTTTATTGCGTTCGCGCGCATCTGGGGACAGCAATACCGGCCGGAGGCCGTGCGGCTGCAGTTGAACACCAACAATCACCCGCTCGCGCAATACCGCGCCATCGGCACGTTGCAGAACATGCCGGAATTCCACCGGGCCTTCCAGTGCAATCCAGGTGATCCGATGGTGCGTCCCGCCGCGCAGCAATTCAAACTCTGGTGAGCCCCTCGCGGTCAGCCCGCGAACCTAATGCGGCGCGGGGATCTTGGTGAACACGGGCACGGGCGCGTCGCGCAGCATCCGGCCGGAGCTGTAAGCTTCGACCCGGTTGCGGCCGTTGCGCTTGGCGAGATAGAGGGCGGCATCGGCTTCGCGCACCAGCCGGTGCGCGTCCACGGGTCCGGAGCAATCCGCCGCCGCCACCCCCAGGCTGCACGTGACGGGCGGGGCGCCTTCCGGCATGTCGAAGGGCGCGGACGCAAACGAGGCGCGCATCCGCTCGGCCTGAGCGAGGCCCCCGCGGAGCTCGCAGCCCGGCAGCACGATCAGGAACTCCTCGCCGCCGTAGCGGCCGATCGAATCGTACTGGCGCACGTTCGAGTGCATCCGCTGGGCGGCCTGCCGCAGCACGCTGTCGCCTACGATGTGCCCCCACATATCGTTGATCTGCTTAAAATAATCGAGATCGGCCATGACCAGCCCGACCGAGCCGCGCTCGCGCGCGGCGCGCGAAATTTCCTTGTCGAGGATCTCCAGGATCGTCACCCGGTTCCATAAGCCCGTGAGCCCGTCGCGGGTGGCCTGCTCGCGGAGCGCTTCGCGCGCCTGCACCAGTTGCTCCTGCAACTGGAGAATCCGCCGCCCCGCCCACAGACGCGCCCGCAGTTCGGCCGCGTTGAAGGGCTTGGTGACATAGTCGTCCGCGCCGGCTTCCATTCCCATCACGATGTCCTGGCTGCCGGCGCGGCCCGTGAGCAGGAGAATGTAGATATATTGCGAGCGGCTGCTGGCGCGCACCTCGCGGCACAGTTCCACGCCGTCGATCCCCGAGCTCTGCCAGTCGAGGACGGCCAGCCGCGGACAGTGATCCGACTTCAGGACGCCGGCTGCCTCCGCGCCGCTCGTCACCGTGACGGCGTCATAGCCCCACTCCGTCAGGAGATCTTGCAAGTTTGCCCGGACCGCGGGGTCGCCTTCGGCCACCAGAACTTTCATAGTTCCCCTCGCTACGTGCTCAGCCAGACCTTAGCACGGCAGGTGCCCGGAAGCCATCTTGTCTTTTCAATGGATTAGAACGTTAACTTTGGGCGTAAGAGATGACAGAATGGCACACCGGCCGGGGCGGTTGTGACAGGCCGTCCCGGTCTCCCCGCGCTACACTGAGAGCGTTGGGACGCCTGTACAATCGGACCGAACTCCTGGAACAACGAGAGCGCTGGCGGAACAAGGGCCAGAAGGTGGCCTTCACCAACGGGTGTTATGACTTGCTACACCCCGGCCATATCCGGCTGATCGAATACGCGCGTTCCTGCGCCGACGTGCTGATCGTCGGCACGAATACCGATTCGGGCGTGAAGCGTCTGAAGGGCCCCAGCCGGCCGCTGATCCCCGAACAGGAACGCGCCGAACTGCTCGCCGCGCTGGAAGCGGTCGATGCCGTGATTTTGTTCGACGAGGACACGCCGCGCGAACTGCTGGCACAGCTCTTGCCCGATGTCCTCATGAAGGGCGCCGACTGGTCGCACTTTATTGCCGGACGCGAAGAAGTGGAAGCCGCCGGCGGCCAAGTGATCGCCGCGCCGCTCCGGTCCGGGTACTCGACTACTTCGATCATCGAAAAGCTGCTCGCGCTCGATGCTGGATTCACCCCGCCCTCACAGCCCGGCGTGGTGCGGCGAAGCGGGGAATCGTGACGATTCCGCTACACTGAGAACTGTGGAGGAACTGCGCCTGGCTCGCATTCTAAGCAGTAACGGGTACGCCGGCGATCGCCCCCTGCAGCCTTGATTCATCCTGCCGTTCGCGATTTATTTCTGGATCTAGCCAAGCACCCCGGCTTTCAGGAAGCGGTCCGCCGCGTCCAGAAGGGCGGCCGCGCCAGCCTGTCGGGTCTCACCACCACGGCTAAGGCCGTGTACTCGGTCCTGCTGTGGCAATTCACGGGCCGGCCGCTGGTCCTCGTGGTCGACGGCAACAAGCAGGCGGAGGCGCTGTCGGAAGCCCTGCAAACCTTCTTCTCGATGCTCGCGGGCGAAGAACGCAACGGCCCGCTGCTGCTGCCGGCGCTGGATGTCCTGCCGCTGCAGAACCTCTCGCCCCACGCGGACATTTGCGAGCAGCGGGCGATCGGGCTGTGGCGTCTGGCGACGCAGCGGGTCCCGATTACCGTTCTTCCGGTGCCCGCCGCTCTGCTGCGCATTGCGCCGGGCGACCATTACCGGCAACTGGCGCTCCGGCTGCGTGTCGGCGACGAACTGCCGCTCGACGATGTACTGGCGCACCTGGAGAGCATCGGGTACGAGAAGCGCGAACCCGTCGAGATGGTGGGGGAATACTCGGTTCGGGGCGGCATCCTGGACGTCTTCTCGCCGGAATCGGCCAAGCCGGTCCGCATCGATCTGTTCGGAGACCAGGTCGATTCGATCCGCCGCTTCGAGGTCGAGTCGCAGCGGTCGGTGCTGAAGATCGAAGACTGCACGCTGCTGCCCTTGACCGAATTTCAGAAATCGCGGGCCTTGCTCGCCCGGTTGAACGAGCTGATGCAGGAGGCCGACATACCGGGGCGCGACCTGCCGCCGCCCGGCGCGCCCTTCCCGGGATGGGAGCTGCTGTCGGGCATGGTGCAGCCGCGGGACAGCTCGGTGTTCCGGCTGATCGACAAACCGGTAATCGTCTGGGACGAACCGGAGCAGGTGCGCGGGGCGGCCGAGCGGTTCTGGAAACGGCTGGAGCAGATCGAACGCTCGCCGGCCTACGATCCGGATAAGCTTTTCTTCCGCTGGGAAGACCTGGCGCGCCAGGCGGAAGCCGCGCCACAAGCGGAGCTCAAAGAGCTGGAATTCGGAGTCGGAGACGACGCCAACTTCCACCTCTCCACGCGGCCCTCCCTGACCTTTCACGGCAACATGCAGGTGGCGATCGGCGAAGCGCGCAACTTAGTGGAGGCGGGCAATCGCGTCGCGTTCTTCGCCTCCACGCCGGGCGAAGTGGAACGGGTGGCCGATATTCTCAACGAATACGGCATCCCCTTTCAACTCGGTCTGGATCAGAGCGAATCCACTCCGGCCTATCTGGCGGAGCGCGCGTATCTGGCCGGGGCGGTGGCCAGCATCTATGTGATCCGCGGCCTGATCCGGAACGGCACGGCGTTTCAGGATTCGAAGCTGGTCGTGTTCGGCGCCGAGGACCTGTTCGACACCTCGGAACTGGTGGCGCGCGCGCCGGCCTCCAAATCGGCAATGGCCGCCTTCTCGGCCGACCTGATCGAGCTCAAGCCGGGCGACTATGTCGTGCACGCCGAGCACGGCGTCGCCCAGTACCTGGGAATCCGCGAGATTGCGCAAGGTGAAGCCAAGGGCGATTACATGCTGCTGGAATACGCGGGCGAATCCAAGCTCTACGTTCCGCTCGCGCGCATCGACCTCGTCCAGCGTTTCCGCGGGGCGGGCGAAGCCAAGCCGTCGCTCGACCGCATGGGCGGCGCCACCTGGACCCGCACCAAAACCAAAATCAAAGCCAAAATGCGCGACATGGCGGACGAGCTGCTGAAGCTCTACGCCCAGCGCAAGATGAGCGATGGCTTTTCCTACTCGAGCGACAGCAACTGGCAGCGGGAGTTCGAGGATGCCTTCGAGTTCACCGAGACCAAGGACCAGCTGAACGCCATCAAGGAAATCAAAAAAGACATGGAGAGCCCGCAACCCATGGACCGCCTCCTGTGCGGCGACGTCGGTTTCGGCAAAACCGAGGTGGTGATGCGGGCCGCCTTCAAGGCCCTGGGCGACGGAAAACAGGTTGCCGTTCTGGCGCCGACCACCGTGCTGGCGTTCCAGCATTTCGAGACGTTCAAACGGCGCTTCCAGCCGTTTCCCGTGCGCATCGAGATGTTCAGCCGCTTCCGGTCGCCGAAGGAGCTGAAGGCCGCGCTGGCCGACCTGGCCGAAGGCAAAGTGGATATCGCCATCGGCACCCACCGGCTGCTCTCGCAGGACGTCACGTTTCGCGATCTCGGGCTCGTGATCGTGGACGAAGAACAGCGCTTCGGAGTCAAGCACAAGGAACGTCTGAAACAGATGAAGAAGGTAGTGGACGTCGTGAGCATGAGCGCCACCCCGATCCCGCGCACACTACACATGTCGTTGCTGGGACTCCGGGACATGTCGGTGATTGAAACGCCGCCCAAGGACCGGCTGGCCATCAACACCGTGGTCGCGCCGTTCCAGCCGGCGTTGATTCAATCGGCGCTGGAACTGGAATTAGCCCGCGGCGGCCAGGTCTATTTCCTGCACAACCGCGTCGATTCGATCTGGCAGCGGGCGGCCATGCTTCAGGAGTTGGCGCCGCAGGCGCGCATCGGCGTCGGGCACGGCCAAATGGGCGAAGCCGAGCTGGAAAAAACCATGCTGAAGTTCATGCGGCACGAGTACGACATTCTGGTTTGTACGACGATTATCGAAAATGGCCTGGATATCCCGCTCGCGAATACGATCATCATCGAAAATGCCGAGCGCTACGGCCTTTCCGAGCTGTACCAACTGCGTGGCAGGGTGGGCCGCTCCAACCGCCGGGCATACGCGTACCTGCTGGTCCCGCCCGATACCGAGCTGACCGAAGTGGCGCGCAAGCGGCTCGCGGCATTAAAAGAGTTCAGCGATCTCGGGGCCGGCTTCAAGATCGCCGCGCTCGATCTGGAGCTGCGCGGCGCCGGCAACCTGCTGGGCGGCGAGCAGCACGGCCACATCAATACTGTCGGCTTCGATACCTATGTGCGGCTGCTCGATGAGACCGTGCGCGAGCTGAAGGGCGAAGTGGTCGCTCCCGAGATCCATTCCGCGCTGAACCTGGGACTCGATATCCGCATTCCGTCCGATTACATTGCCGATGAGAACCAGCGTCTGCGCGCCTACCGGCAGATCGCCAACGCCGCGGACCCGGCCGCCCGTGAGCGCATCGAAAAGGAGCTGGAAGATCGCTACGGAAAAGTGCCGGAGGAAGTGCGCAACCTCATCGAGTACTCGGCATTAAAGACCGTGGCCGAGAAGGCCGGCATCGAGGCCATCGACCGGCGCCACAGCATTTTGAACATCAAGTTCCACAAGGAGACCCGGGTCGACCCGGCCCGCCTGATGAACATTGTCAGCGGAACGCGTGGCGCGCAATTCACTCCGGCTGGCGTGCTGATGCTGCCGCTGGACGGCCGCGGCAGCGCCGGCGAGGTCTTACAATTCCTGCGCGAGCGTTTGGAACAGTTGCGGCCGCCGGAAGTCCCTGCTTAGCCGCCCCCATGAGGTCTCCGGCTAACTCACCGCTGAACCGCGATGAGATAACGCCAGCGCTAACTGAACGCTTTGCCGTTCGTCACGCGGGCCCGGACGATTTTCAAAATCGCTTCTTCCACCTCGTCGATGTTCAGGGACGTCGAATCGAGATAAATCGCGTCCGGCGCCTGCGAAAGCGGGGCATCGGCGCGGGTCGAATCGCGGCGGTCCCGTTCCTTCATCTGCTCGGCAAGCGCGGCTTCGCTCACCGGCTCGCCCTTGGCTTGAAATTCCAAAAGCCGCCGCCGCACGCGCTCCTGCGGCTGCGCGTCCAGGTAGATCTTGACATCCGCGTCGGGAAACACGACCGTGCCAATATCCCGCCCTTCCATGACGATGCTGGTCCGCTCCCCGATGGCGCGCTGCTTGGCCACCATGGCCCGCCGCACGCCGGGGATCACCGCCACTTTGGAAGCGCCGCTGGAGACTTCCGGGCTGCGGATGGCATCGGTCACGTCTTCGCCATTGAGTTTGATGCGCCCGGGCGATAGCTCGATCTCGGCGGCCAGCGCGAGCTGCTCCAGCCGGTGCATATCGCCGGGATCCACATTCTGCCGCAGCGCCCAGAGCGCGACGGCCCGGTACATGGCGCCGGTGTCGATATACGTAAAACCGAGCCGGTGCGCCAGACGCTGCGCGATGGTGCTTTTGCCGGCGCCGGCGGGCCCGTCGATTGCCACTACGATCCGTTTCTGGCTCATTCGTGCAAGCAAGTAGAATAGCAGCAGGCATGAACCCGGACGAATTCGATCGCCTGGTCGAAGCCGCTTACGCCCGCATCCCCGCCCGTTTCCGGAGGCGTTTGAAGAACATTGCCGTGGTCGTGGAGCCGGAGCCGACGCCCGCCCAGCTGGCGCGCGCGGGGATTCCGCGCGGTCCTCGCGCGCGCCACGGGACCCTGCTCGGCCTGTATGAAGGCCGGCCGCTCACCGCCCGCAGCGTATTTGAGCCGTTCGCCATGCCGGACCGCATCACCATCTTCCAGGGGCCGCACGAGCGGCTGGCGCGCTCTCCCGAGCACCTCAAGCAATTGATCGAAGACACCATCTGGCACGAAGTGGCCCACTATTTCGGAATGGACGAAGCGCAGGTGCGCGCGGCCGAACGGGCGCGGCGCGGCAAGATGGGGCGCTGACTAGCGCTACGGGCGTCCCGGCCGGAGATTCGGCGGCAGCGCGGGCCCCCCGGCCGAAGTCCCCTGGATCTGTCCGGGCTGCCCCGCGACCCCGGGTTGCGGAGAGGCATTCGGGTTGGCGCCGACCGCCGCCGCCGCGCTCGGAATCGCTACCGGGCCTGCATTGACGGCCCCCGCCGGCGTTCCGGGAAGTGTGCCCAGCGCCGCTGCCGGCGTGCCCACGATTCCATTCGGGTTGGGAAGCGGCTGCTGCTTGGTGTAGTCGAAAACGAATTCCCACTCGTTGTAATTCGTCCGGTCATTGTAAACCATGATCGCCGGGTTCTCGGATTTGCTCGCGACACCGGCTATGCCTCCGCCGATTTGCCGGCCGGCCGGCTGGGCGCCGGCGGTTACCGGCCGCGGATTCGTCAGGATATTTTGAATCATGGTCGTCGCCGGATTCGGCGCTCCGGAAGGGAAACCGGGAGTGCCGCCCTGCGGCGCGCCCGGCATCACCGGAGCCACCGGATTCACAGCGGCCGGCGGCGTGGGGTTTCCCGGAAACACAGGCTGATTCGGCAAGGGCTGCGCATTCACCGGAGGCGCCGGCGTAAACGGCGTTGGATTCGGCATCTGGGTAGGAGGCGCGGTCGTGCCGATATACGGCTGCCCGCCCACGTACGGCTGCGCGCCGCCCACATACGGCTGGTTGCCTCCGACGTACGAAGACGACGGGCCTTGCGCGGACTGGCTCTGCGCTCCCGGCGGGAAAAGGCCCGGCTGGCGGAACGAGGCGGGGCTGCCGGCGACTCCTTGCGGGAACGGTTGCGCCGGCAACGGCTGCCCGGTTGGGTTTGCCAGCCCCGGCATGTTGGCGAGCTCGGGCGGAACCGGTGTGCCGGAGTTTTGCGGCACGCCGGGGAACGGCTGCGCGTTGGGATTGGGCTGCCCCCCGGGAAACGGCTGGCCGGGGAGCTGGCCGGCGAACAGCTGCCCGCCCTGATTCTGACCTCCCGGAAACGGCTGGGCTTGGACCGGGTTGGCCGCGTTCGCGTTCGGATTCGTCTCCGCGTCCGGACCCGGCGCCGTCCCGGTAACCGGCTGCCCGGGAAACACCGGCTGCCCGTCCGGTCCGATTGCGGGTTGCGCCGGGCCGCCTTCGCTGGGGCGGCGGCGGACCGATGCCGGGTTGGCATTCTGCGGACCAGGCAGCGCCGCTTCTCCGATCGACGGCTGCACCCCCACGTAGGTGTTTGCCGTGGACGACGCCTGCTGGTTGGGATCGAGCGATTCCTTCTTGTTCAGCACCGAATCCGTGAACACACCGTTATTGATGTGGACCAGACGCCAGTCGTCCTTACCAGTCATCGGATCGGCGAACTTGTGCCGCAGAAAACGGCGGTTGTTGAAGTTCTCCAGGTCCTTCAGTTCTCCGGGGTACCGTCCGTTGCTTCGGACAAAAAGTTGAATCGCGCGTTTGTATTGCTCGCCGCGCTCGATGAGCAGCTGCTCTTTCTGGCGCTGCGCCTGGAACGCGACCCGCGGGATCTGCATGTAAAGCGTGATCGCAATCGCGGCCGCCATCAGAAACACGAGCAGCAGGGCGAACCCCGATTCGCCTCCGTGCGGGCGCGGGCGGCTCATCCGGCGGCCTCCGGAGCCAGCGGCAGCGTCTGCTGGTGCTTGGATTCGGTGTCTTCCATGACGACGGAATTGCTTCCGATCCGCACAACGCGGTAGCGGCGCTTTACGGTGTCGCCTTCCTTCGCCACCAGAATGTCCTCGCCGTCGAGGAAAAAGGCGGTTTTCGCCGTGCTTCCAGGCACCGACGTGAAACCGTAGTAGCGGAGGTTGATAGGCGGCGGAGGCGGAGGCCCGGGCGGAGGCGGCGCTGGTTCGACCTTGGCGGGCGGTTGGTTCAGAACGATCTTCGGCTCGGGCGGCAAGGGCTTGACGGGCGGCGGTCCGAACTGGAACACGTTCCTGCCCGGGCCGGCTGCCTCGGCGTTTTGTACTTTGGCCAGCAGATCGAGCCGCAGCGTGGGATCGATCCGGGCCGGATCGATGCGGTCTTCAGGGCGTTTCGAGTGCAGGACCGGGTGAAACTCATCGCTTTGCCCGCGGGAGCGGAACGCGCGCGCCGGCCGCGCCGGTTGAGCGACGTCCGGCGGAACGGCGGCCTGGCGTGCCGCGGGCGCCGTGCCGGCCACCGCCGGGCCGGGAGACGGCGCGGACAGCAGGTCGGAGAATTTCAGATATCCGCCGATCACCACCAGCGCGCCCAGCACGATCAATTTTTTCGGCTCGTCAATTCCCAGCTTCATGACACAGCCCCGGGCTGCTCCTTCACGAAGGTGTCCAGCTTCAAAGTGACGTTGAGGGTCTGTCCGCCCTGCTGCGGCGAAGCCACCAGGCTTTCGATAATCAGAAAGCGCGGCGAGCGGTCGAGCAGGCTGATGAACTTCTGCAGACTCTCGTACGAACCTTCGTAGCCGGCCGTGATCGACATCATTTCCAGCGTATCGCTTCCCTCGATTTCATTCAGTTCGACGTTGCGATCGCGCGGTTTGATGCCGGCCTGCTGAGCGGTGTGGTCGAGCTCTTCGAAGATGGTGGAAAACGTGGTGCGGCGGTCGGTCACGTAACGGTTCAGGAACTGATCGCCTTCGGCGCGGGCTTTTTCGATTTTGGTCGCCAGAGCGCGCGTCGCCTTCAGGCGCGCCTGCGCCTGCGTGAGCTGGCTTTGCAAGGCGTTCCGGTGCTGCCGCAGGTCGTCGGCCGAGCCGCCGAACGGCTTGAAGGCGAGCGCCGCGGCCGCCATGTTGGCGGCGAGCAGGACGCCGAGAACGGCGCGCACGATCACGCGCGGATCGCGCACCGCGGTTTTAAAGTTTCTGGGCATAGTTCACCGTCAGGCGGGCGCGATAGAGCGGCTCGGCCTGGGAAGGCGCCAGCGTGTTCGGCGCCGACACGGATTCGAACAACGGCGATGATTCCAGCGCCTTCAGAAACTCAATGACGGAAGAGGGGCTCATGGCCCCCACAGTCATGTCGAGCGTCACCTTGTTGTCCTTATTCACGAACGGCCGGATGGTCATGATGCGGACGTTCGGCGGGAGAGCCTTGCCGAGATCCGAAAAGATCTGCGTCCAGCTGATGCCCTTGCGATAGAGCAGCTCATTCAGAAACACGCTGCGTTCGAGGACTTCGGCATTCTCCGGGCGCCGCAGCACGCCTTCCAGAGCGGCCTGCTGCGCCGCCGTGCTGCGGATGTCGCTTTCCAGACGCGCCACGTCCTGGCGCACGTCGGCGAGCTGCGCGCGATCCATCAGAACCAGGGAAATCAGCACGCCCAGCGTGCCCACCAGCAGCACCGCCACCGCCGCGGAGCCGACCAGCATCGGCCGGTCGCGCCGGAACGGCTGGCTGGCGAGATTGATGGGAATTTTCATATCAGTTGTACCTGGCGAGCGAGCGGAGATACCCGAGCAGACCGGCATCATGCTCGCCGGGAACTCCGAGCGGCGAACGCAGCGGTTCCACCGGGACATCGAGTTCCGCCTGAAACCGCCGTTGCGCGAGATCGGTTTCGGGGCCGAAGCCGCACAGCATCAGACGGTCGGCTCGCGTCCCCAGATTGTCCTCGATGAAGACGAAGGTCGGCAGCAGCACCGCCGCGACATCCTCCCACGCGGGAGACGGCACTTCCAGGCAACGCACCAGCTTGACGGCTCCGCTCGCCCGCACCACCACCGTCAGGACATGCCCGGCAATCTTGGCCAGCACGCTGACTCCGGTTTCGGACGCCAGTTCCAAAGCGCCGAGCACCGATGTGGTCACAAACCCGGGATTCATCCCCGCGGCGCGAAACGGCGCTTCGTAGCGCGCCACGATCTCGGCCGGGGTGACGACGACCAGGACGTCGCACTTTTTGCCCGCGCCATTCTGGGCCCAGTAGCCGACCGCGGCGGAATCCACGTCGAACGGCACGCTGCGCTTCAGGCGGAAGCGGACCAGCGAAAGCTGCTCCCTGGCGTCGGACGGGAACTCGTCAAAATCGAGAACCGCCATGCGGGTGCAAAAGTCGGGGAGGATCAGCGCGATATCGCGCCGCTTCCGGGCCGCCTGCGGCCCCCCGAGAGCTCGCACCGCGAGCGAAAGCTCATCGGGATCAATCACGTTTTCCTTCAAGGGAGAAACCGACAAAACGCCGGGTTTGAGCGGCCGGAAGTCCAGTTCGGCGCGGGAGCCGATCCGCGCAGCCGTTATGCCGGCTTCGGAGATTTCGAAAGCCATCGCCGGAGGCGGATCCTGCAGAAGAGATTTGAGCCGGTCTAGCATAAGTCGCCGTTGAGACGCAGAGGCGCGGAAGCCCGCGTCTTCTGAGTTTCTCCGCGTCTCCGCGTCTGGGCTGTGAACTCCATCCCTCTATCCTTCAATGAACGTCACCTTGTTGATCTCGCGCAGGGTCGTCACCCCGGCCCGCATCTTCGCCACCGCCGATTCGCGCAGGAAGGTCATCCCTTCTTCGCGCGCGATGCGCTTGATTTCCGAGGTCGGCCGCCGGTCGAGAATCATCTCGCGGATGCGGTCCGTCAGATCCAGCAGTTCATGGATCGCGGAACGGCCGCGGAAACCGGTGCCGCCGCACTCGAAGCAGCCCGCGCCTTCGTACAACGGCACGTCCCGCCACTCCTGCGGGTTCAAGCCGCTCTCCACCAGCGTGGAATCGGGATACCGGACGCGCTTCTTGCAATGTTCGCAGATGACCCGCACCAGCCGCTGCGCCAGAATGCAGTTCAGGGACGAAACAAAGTTGTAGGGCTCGACCCCCATGTTGAGGAAGCGGCCCAGAACATCCAGCACGTTGTTGGCGTGCACCGTGGTGAACACCAGGTGCCCGGTGAGCGCCGAATTGATGGCGATTTGCGCGGTCTCCTGGTCGCGGATTTCGCCGACCATGATCTTGTCGGGATCGTGGCGCAGGATCGAACGCAAGCCGCGCGCGAACGTCAGACCTTTCTTCTCGTTGACCGGGATCTGCGTGATGCCCTTGATCTGATATTCGACGGGATCTTCGATGGTGACAATCTTGTCTTCGTCGTTCTTGATCTCGCTCAGCGCCGCGTACAGCGTGGTGGTCTTGCCCGAGCCGGTCGGGCCGGTCACCAGGACCATGCCGTAAGGCTCGGTGATATAACGGCGGAATTTCACCAGGTCCGCTTCCGAGAAGCCGACCACGTCGAGCGAGAGCTTGGCGAACTTCTCGCTCATCGACTCCTTATCGAGCACGCGAAGCACGGCATCTTCGCCGTAAATGGTCGGCATGATGGAAACGCGGAAATCGATCAGCCGGTTCTTATAGCGCACGCGGAAGCGGCCGTCCTGCGGAACGCGCTTTTCCGCGATATCCAGCTCGCTCATGACCTTGATGCGCGAAATGATGGTCGACTGCCAATCCTTGGCGATCGGCGGCATGGCGTAGTGCAGCACGCCGTCGATCCGGTACTTGATCGCGACTTCCTGATCGCGCGATTCAATGTGGATGTCGCTGGCGCGCCGCTCGAGCGCGTTGAAAATGGTCGTGTCGACCAGCTTGATGACCGGCGCGATGTCGCTGTCGGCCGCCGTCAGCTTGTCGATCGAGAGCGTCTCGTCCTGCTCGCCTTCATCGGCGACCACGTCCAGCGTGAAGCCTTCCGTGACTTCTTCGAGCACGCGCTGCGACTGCTCGGTCTTCTTAAGCAGTTCGGCAATCTGCGACAGCGTCGCCACTTTAATGCGCAGCTTGCGGTTCAGCAGCAGCGTCAATTCGTCGATGACGTTCAGGTTGCGCGGATCCGAGAGCGCGATCTCAAGTGTCCCGTTATGCGAGCGCAGCGGCACGAAGTTGTAGCGGAACATCAGATCGACGGGAATCGACCGGAACAGATCGTGCTCGATCGAGGCTTCGCGCAAATCGACGTATTCGCAGCGATAGCGCGCGGCAATGGCGCGCGCCTGTTCGGCTTCCGTCGCGGGATCAATCAGTTTGGCTTTGTCGCTGGCTGCCATGCGCTCCTACCGAATCGTATCCGCCAACGAAAAGATCGGCAGATATAAAGCGATCAACACGAACGCCACAAACGATCCCATGAAAATCATGATCGCGGGCTCGATCAGCGAAAGCGTCGCCTGCATGCGGGTGTTGACGTCTTCCTCGAAGAATTCCGCCACGCTATTCAGCATCGCGGGTAAAGCGCCGGTCGATTCCCCCACTTCGATCATGTCGATCGCCAGCGGGGGCACGAGGCCGGAGGCTTTGAGCGAAGCCGACAACGGCTGGCCTTCGCGCACGCTCTTTCCGGCGATCGAGACGGCCCGCTCGAGCAGCGGGGTGCCAAGCGATTCCGCCGCGGTTTCCATGGCCTGCACCAGCGGAATGCCGCCGGTCAATAGCGTGCTCAAAATGCGGCCCAATTGCGCCACCTGATATTTCAGCCAGATCTCGCCGGCAATCGGCAGTTTCAATTTGACGGCGTCGATTTTCTCGCGGGCCGATTCTCGCCGCGCCGACCAGCGGAACAGAAAAATCGCGGCGACCAGGCCTCCGGCAAACGCCAAAACGTAGGAGCGGGCCGTCGTGCCGACGGCAATCAGAGCCAGCGTCAGCGCGGGCAGCTGCGCCTGCATGGTGCTGTACAACGTGGCGAACGTCGGGACCACGTACGTGACCAGGAAAACCATCAACAGCACCACCAGCACCACCAGCACCGCTGGGTACAGGAGCGAGACCAGCACCTTTTTGCGAACCGCCAGCGAGAGCTTCTGATAGCTGATATAGCGGTCGAGAACCTCGGTCAGGCTGCCGCTCTTCTCGCCGGCCATCACCGAAGTCACGTAGATTTTCGGAAAGATCCCCTGCTGGCGAAACGCTTCGGAAAGCAGCGTCCCGTTGCGGACCTCGTCGCGCACCGCCACGATGTAGGGCGCCATCTTCGGATCGGTCAGGCGCTCGGCCAGCAGGTCGAGCGATTTCAGAATCGGCAAGCCGGCCCGCACCAGCGTCACGAACTGCTGGTTGAAGATGAGGAACTTTTCCAGGTTGAGCTTTTTGCGGCGCGTCAGAATTTTCGGCGCGGCCGCCAGCCGCGGCTTGATCGAATAGATCAGAAAGCCCTGCTGGGAGTAGCGCTCCCGCAATTCCTTTTCGGAATCGGCGGTCGCCACCTGCTGGTGAATCTGCCCGCGGCCATCCGCGTATTTCAGAACGAACTGAGCCATGGCGCTACTGTCCGGATTCCTCCAGGCGGGCGCCCTGGGGCATCTGAAACTGGAAGAGCTTGGCATCCAGCGGCGGGTCCAGCTTCTCCTGGTCGAAGGTAAAGGCCAGGACGGAGCGGTCAAAACCCGTCACCTTCACTTCGCGGATGCGATAGTCGGGGGTGACCACGAACTCCACTTCCGAATAGGGCAGGTTGTCGGATTTAGGCTCGGCGGTGATGCGGGTGTCAGAGCCGTCCGGCTTTGCATGAATGTTGCGGAACTCCTTATCAAAGTGCAACTTGCCGAGCAGGAACGCGAGCGGCGCGCGCATGTCGTCGCTCTCCTGCAGCTTCATTTTCTCCACCAGATTGTCGGACGGTGTGTATAGCCAGTGATTTTTCCCGTCGGAAACCCACAGCTTGCCCTTGGGATTCGTGTAGTCCCAACGCATGCGGCCGGGTTTGCGCAGCATCAATACGCCGCCTTCCGTCCGGGTGGCGCTTCGGGGCGGCGTATATTGTTCAGTAAAAATGACTTGCAGAGTCTTGGCGCGGTTGTAGCGGTCTTCCACTTTCTTGAGCAGCGTGTTCAGCGGGCTCTCCGCTGCAAAAGTCAACACCGCCAGCAGGCCGACACTCAGCCGAAAGAGGCTCACAAAGCTTTGACGCATTGGCTCTCCGAAGCGTGTATGAAAGCTAGACCGGAAGAGCTAGGGACGCGCTCCAGCCACCCCTCTTATAATAGAGAGAATCGAAAGGACCCCGGAGCCCCCGCACAGTGTGGATTGTCCAGATTGCTCTCAAGCGCCCCTACACGTTTATCGTGATGGCGCTGCTGATCCTGGTGATCAGCCCCCTGGTCATCCGCCGCACCCCGGTCGATATCTTCCCTGAAATCAACATTCCCGTAGTCAGCGTACTTTGGCAGTACAACGGGCTGAACGCGGAGGAAATGGAACAGCGGGTGGTCTCGAATTACGAGCGGTTCGTGATCACGGTGGTCAACGACGTCGAGCACATTGAATCGCAAACCATTGAAGGGCAAGGGATCGTCAAACTTTTTTTCCATCCCAACGCCAAGCTGGACGCGGCCTTTGCCCAGACCATGTCGGTGGCCCAGCCGGTTTTGAACAAGATGCCGCCGGGCACGGTGCTGCCGCTGGCCATCGCGTACAACGCTTCCAGCATTCCCATCCTGCAACTGGCGCTCTCCGGGAACGGCCTTTCCGAGCAGCAGCTTTTCGATATCGCCGCCAATGCCATCCGTACGCAACTGGCGACCGTGCATGGAGCCGCGGTGCCCTGGCCATACGGAGGCAAGCAGCGGCAGGTGATGATTGATTTGAAGGTTCCCGCCCTGCAGGCCAACGGCATTTCGCCCGCCGACGTCGTCAACGCCGTCACCACCCAGAACATCATCCTGCCGGGAGGCACCTCGAAGATCGGGCAGTTCGAATACGATGTCGACCTCAACGGCAGCCCGCGGACCGTCGCCGAACTCAACGATCTGCCGGTGAAAGCCACGGGCAGAACCGCGATCTACGTTCGCGACGTGGCCCACGTCCGGGACGGGTTCACGCCCCAGACCAACATCGTGCGGCGGGACGGCATGCGCGGCGCGCTGCTTACCGTGCAGAAGGTCGGAGACGTTTCCACCCTGGACATCGTGCAGCAGGTGCGGAATGCCCTCCCCGCGATCAAGGCGGCGCTGCCGCCGGCGCTTCAAATCGAGCCGATCGCGGATCAATCGATTTTCGTTCGCAACGCGGTGAACAGCGTCATCCGCGAAGCCGTGATCGCGGCGTGCCTCACCGCGATTATGATCCTGCTGTTTCTGGGAAGCTGGCGGAGCACCCTGATCATCGCGATTTCGATCCCGCTCTCGATCCTGACTTCCATCTGCATCCTGAGCGCGCTCGGCGAAACCATCAACATCATGACGCTGGGCGGGCTGGCGCTGGCGGTCGGCATCCTGGTGGACGACGCGACCGTCACCATCGAGAACATCGAGCGGAACCTGGACGAAGGCAAGGATCTGCACACCGGCATTTTTGACGGCGCTGCCCAAATCGCGCTGCCCGCGCTGGTTTCCACCCTGTGCATCTGCATCGTTTTTCTGCCCATGTTCTTCCTGACCGGCGTGGCGCGGTTCCTGTTCATCCCGCTGGCCGAAGGCGTGGTGTTCGCGACGCTGGCCTCGTATGTCCTTTCGCGGACCCTGGTGCCGACCATGGCGATGTACCTGTTGAAACCGCGGAGCCACGAGCAGGGGGCGGCTTCCTGGAACGTCGCGGGGCGCCTGCAGCAGGGGTTTGTGCGCGCGTTCGAGGCCGGCCGGCAGGGCTACCGCGAGATCCTCGCCGGCTGCATCCGGCTGCGCCGGGCCTTTGTCCCCGCCTTCCTGCTGGTGAGTGCGGCGGCGTTTCTGCTGTTCCCCTGGCTGGGGCAGGATTTCTTTCCCTCCAGCGATTCCGGCCAGATCAAAATTCACATGCGCGCCAAAACCGGCACCCGCATTGAAGAAACGGCGCGGATCTGCGATCTGGTGGAGGCCTCGCTGCGCAGCGCGATTCCGGCAGACGAGCGCACTTCCATCATCGACAACATCGGGATTCCTTACAGCTCGATCAACCTCTCGTACAGCACCTCGGCGCCGATCGGCACGATGGATGCGGACATTCTGGTAACTTTGGCCGAGAAGCACCGGCCGACCGCCGATTACGTGCGGGAACTTCGCCAACAACTGCCGCGGCAGTTTCCGGGCATTTCGTTCGTGTTTCTGCCGGCCGATATCATCAGCCAGATTCTGAATTTCGGGCTGCCGGCCCCGATCGACATCCAGGTGGTCGGGCCGGACGTGGAGTCCAACCACGCGTTTGCCAACCGGCTGCTCGCGAAACTGCAGCGCATCCCTGGCGCGGCCGATTTTCGCATCCAGCAGGTCTTCGATCAGCCCAAGCTGCACCTGTGGGTGGACCGCACGAAAGCGGTCGAAAGCGGGTTCACCCCGCACGACGTGGCGAGCAGCATGCTGATTTCGCTCAGCGGCAGCTTCCAGACGCAGCCGAGTTTCTGGCTCGATCCGAAGTCCGGCGTCTCCTATAACGTGACCACGCAGGCGCCGCAGTATTCAATGACGTCGCTGGAAGACCTCTCGAACATTCCGATCTCGGGCGGCAGCCGGGCGCGGCCGGAAATCCTGGGCGATGTGGCAGGCACCTCGCGCGGCGCGGGCATGGCTTTGGTTTCGCACTACAACGTGCAGCGGGTGATCGATATTTACGGCTCGGTGCAGGACCGCGATCTGGGCGGCGTGGCGCGCGATATCGACCGGGTACTGGACGAAAACCGCAAAGATCTGCCGCGAGGCGCGCGGCTTTCCATTCGCGGCCAGATCGAAACCATGCGCACTTCCTTTCAAGGGCTGCTCGGCGGGCTGATTCTTTCCGTCGTGCTCGTGTATCTATTGATCGTGGTGAATTTTCAATCGTGGCTGGACCCGTTCATCATTCTCACGGCGTTGCCCACCGCGTTGGCCGGTATGGTGGTGGCTTTGTTTGCCACGGGTACGACGCTCAGCGTGCCGGCGATGATGGGCGCGATCATGGGAGTAGGAGTTGCGACCGCCAACAGTATTCTGGTGGTGAGTTTCGCCAAGGACCACCTGGCCGTCCACGGCGATGCCATGGCCGCGGCCCTGGAGGCCGGGTATGCGCGGTTCCGCCCGGTGCTGATGACGGCCGCCGCGATGATCATCGGCATGGTGCCGCTTGCCATGGGGCTGGGCGACGGCGGCGAGCAGAATGCGCCGCTCGGGCGCGCGGTGATCGGCGGGTTGGTGTTCGCGACCGTGGCGACTTTGTTCTTTGTGCCGGCGGTGTTCGGGATGATGCATCACAATCGAAAGGTGGACGATGGGGCAATCTAGGCGGTCCGGCCTTCAACGAGGCGCGCGGCTGGGAATTCTGCTTCTGGTAATGCTGGCGGCGGCTGTGGTGGTGACCTCCGGGATTCGGACTCGCGAAAAAACCGCGGCCGCGGTCAAGCAGCATACGCTCGACCTGGCGGTCCCGGTGGTCTCCGTGATCCATCCCAAACACGGCGCCCTGAAGGACGAAGTGGTCCTACCGGGCAATATCCAGGCCTATACCGATTCGCCCATTTACGCGCGAGCCAGCGGATATCTGAAAGCCTGGCACGTGGATATCGGCGGGCGCGTGAAAGCCGGACAGTTGCTGGCGGAGATCGATGCCCCGGAACTCGATCAGCAGGTGCGGCAGGCGCAATCGGCGGTGACGCAGTCGGAGGCCGCGTTGGAGCAGGCCCGCGCCAATCTCGAGCAGGGCAAAACCAACGAGCAGCTCGCCCGGGTGACCGCGCAGCGCTGGGCCAACCTGAGCGCCAAGGGCGCGGTTTCCAAGCAGGAGAACGATCAATACCAGGCGCAGTATCAGGCTCAGGCGGCCAATGTCCAGGCGCTCGAAAAAGCGATCGCGGCGGCCCAGAGCAATGTGGAATCCGCGCGCGCGAATCTGTCGCGCCTCAAGGAAATGCAGGCTTTTGAGCAGGTGCGCGCTCCTTTCGACGGCGTGGTGACGGCGCGCAACATCGATGTCGGCGCTCTGATCAATGCGGGCAACGGCGGCCCCGCGCAGGAGTTGTTTCACCTGGCCTCGACCGCCCGGCTGCGCGTCTACGTGAACGTGCCCCAGGTCTATTCGCGCTCGGCGGTTCCGGGAATGACCGCGGACCTCACTCTCGCCGAGTTTCCCGGCCGCCATTTTGCGGGTAAACTGGTGCGCACCGCGGAATCCATCGACGCGGCCACGCGCACGCTGCTGACCGAAGTGGATGTCGATAATCCGACCGGCACGCTGCTGCCAGGCGCGTACGCGCAGGTTCACCTGAAACTGGCCGCAGCCGCGCCATCGCTGATTCTGCCCGTGAACGCGCTGCTGTTCCGCAGCGAGGGATTGCGCGTCGGCGTGGTGCGGAACGGGAAGGAAGCCGACCTGGTGCCGGTGACCCTCGGCAACGACTACGGGACGGAAGTGGAAGTGGTTTCCGGGATTTCCGAAACTGACGACGTGATCGTCAACCCGCCCGATTCGCTCGTATCGGGCGCGCCGGTGCGGGTCGCCGCCGCGCAATCGAAACAGTAGCGGGATGGAAGGCAAAGCCATTCTGGCAGCCGCCGGAATTTTCGGAGAAGACCCGTGAAGCGCTCTGGCACCGCCGATCTTCCGCTGCACGGCGGCCGCGTGCCGGAATGGCTCGCCGCGCGCATGACGCGCCTCGGCACGGCCATTTCCGAGAGCATCCTCTATCATTACGGAACCGCGGAACTGCTGTCCCGGTTGAGCGATCCGTTCTGGTTCCAGGCGCTCGGGTGCGTGATGGGAATGGACTGGCATTCTTCCGGCATCACCACCTCGGTGCTGGGGGCTCTCAAACGCGGTCTGAATCCGCGCGCGCACGAACTGGGTGTTTTTGTCTGCGGCGGCCGCGGGCGGCACTCGCGGCGCACGCCGGACGAACTCCGCACCATAGCTGAAAGGAACGGGTTGGACGGCGCGGAACTGGCGCGCACGAGCCGGCTCACGGCCCGGGTCGATAACAACGCGATCGGCGACGGCTTTCAGCTGTATCTCCACACGTTCATCGTGAGCGCGTCGGGCGAATGGGCCGTGGTGCAGCAGGGAATGAACGAGCAGACGGCGCTGGCCCGGCGCTATCACTGGCATTCCGCGAGCGTCCGCGACTTCACCTGCCAGCCGCACACCGCGATCGTGGGCGAGCCTCAGGGCGAGATCCTGAACCTGGTGGATGCGAATGCCAGGCCGGCGCAGAAGGCCATGCTCGCGATCACGGCCGAAGCGCCGGACCGGACTGTCGCCGAGTTCCGCAAGCTGGCGGAGCCGCGCCATCACGAAGTGCGCGCCGAAGATGTGGACCCGAAGCGCCTCGGAGCGGTGCTGGCGGTCGCGTATGAGCGGCAGCTTCGCGATTTCGCATCTCTCCTGCTGTTGGAAAAAGTCGGGCCGCGGACGCTGCAATCGCTGGCCTTGATCGCGGAGGTGGTGCACGGCACACCGGCGCGATTTTCGGACCCGGCCCGGTTTTCGTTCGCTCATGGCGGCAAGGATGGGCATCCGTTTCCGGTTCCGTTGAAAACGTACGACGAATCGATCACGCTGCTCCGCCGCTCGCTCGACGCGGCGAAGCTCGGCCGTTCCGACAAACTCGACGGCTTCGCGCGGCTCGACCGCCTGACCCGAGCGGTTGAAGAAGGGGCGCAGCCCTGGGCCGACTTCGACCGCGTCCTCGCCCGCGAACGGGCGATCTCGGCGCAATTGAACGGCCGCACGGTGTGGGACGATGTCAAACGGCGCAAGCCCGCCCCGCCTTCGCGCGGCCAGCTAGCCCTGTTTCCCTGATCGCCAACCTTGGTTAGCGTTGCCCTGCGTAGGCTTTACGCCGGCGCCAGTCCCCCTTAAGCTGTGGTCATGAAACGGTGCTGGGCGTTTCTGTTGCTGGCCTGTATCGGGCGCGCCCAATCCGGCCAGACCGGCCCGCGGCCGGAATGGCCGTGTGTGGCAGGCAGAGCTGTAGATCCCGCCTACCTGGAAACCAGCGAAAGCACCTGCGGCCAGATCTTCCTGTTTCAGAAAAACGAGATCGGTAAGGCCGGCTTGTTCCTGACCGGCGATTTCAGCCATCCGGCGACCCTCTTGCGTGCCGTAGGGAGCGTCTCGGGCGCGCGCGATTGGGAATTCGCGATCGATTCCACCGTCCAAAGCCTGCTGGTCCTTGCGTCCATCCAGTGCCGGACGGCGATCCGCGTATTCCGGCCGAACGGAAGCGAAATGACCGCGGCGAATGCAGCCCAGAGTGTTGATCTGCAGGCGGCGCGCGCGATCCAGGTGGATGCTCCGGAGCCTGGGAAATGGAAGCTGCGGATCGAAGGCATGGGCGTATTGATCGCCTCGATTCGCGCCAAGTCGGCGCTGAAGATTTCCGGGGTGCAGTTTTTCGAGGATGATGGCGCGACACCCCGGCGGCAGCCGCGCCGGGGCGTCAGCCAGCAAGCGAGCGTAGGGATCACGGGCGAAGTGGGGGACCTGCATTACCAATTGCTGAAAGCCGATGGCGAACCGATCTCCGGCATGGCATCGGCCGAAGCTGCGTCCGGGGGCGGTCGCTTCGGGTTCACCCCGCCGGTAGAGCGCTTCCGCGTCAGTGTGACGGGCACGGATTCGTCCGGCTGGCCGTTCCAGCGTGTCTATCCGGTCCTGTTCCGGGCCCAGCCGTGATTGGCGGCAGGATTCAACGGATTCGCTCGGAAACCCACCGCCCGATGAGCTCCGCCACCTCGAGGTTGTTCTTCTCGATCATCATCATGTGTCCATTGCCGTGAATCCCTTGCTCTTCCAGTCTCCAATGGGTGTTGGGGACTCCCGCCTGCTTGAGGTACTGGGCGGTGCAGTGGTCATACGGCGCATGATAGGAAGACTCCGAAGTAAGGATCAGGATGGGAATCCCCTGCAATCGCGGAAGCCGCCGGGGCGGATCGGCCTGTTTCCAGCAAGGGACCAGGCCGGGTGCATCCGGCTTCGGTTCGCGAACGGCCTTAAGCTCATTGGGTGATTTGGCGGGCGGATCGTAGGTGAGCGGAATATCGGCCAACCCCCACGCACGGCTCCTGGTTTCATTCGTGACCGCGTTTTGAAAGGGCGGGCCGGACGGCTCGATGGCCACGATCCCTTTCACGGCTTTGGGCCGGCTGTCGGCCAGCAGCCAGCCGAACGCGCCCGATTGCGAGTGCGTCACCAGGATGGCCGGGCCAATTTTGTCGAGCAGCGCGGACCCCGCCGCCTGGATCAGCGTCTGGGTTTCGACCGCGCTGGTGAGGCTTTCGACCTGCGTGGCAAAGAAGGCGTCGAAAACGGGGTCTCCTTGCCGGCCCTTTTTCGGGCCGCCGCCGGGCCATTGCGTATGTTTCTTCGCTTGCGGCCACGTGCCGCTCACTTCGGAGGCGGTGAACCGCTGCTCGGTATCGGCGATGGAGAGGCCGCCCAGCGGACCGTTGGCGGAGACATGCCACGCGGACCTTCCGCGCGCGGGCTGGTCCACCAGATAGACGACGTATCCTTCTCCGAGAAAATAATCGGCCCAGCCTGGCCGGCCGTCGGGGGTGCCCATCCAATTTGTCGCGGTCTGCCAGTTACCGTGAAAGAGCACCAGCGGATAGGGGCGCGTGACGCGCTGCGGCCGCAACACCTCGACGTACATCTGCCCGGCCATGACTTCGTGTCCCGGAGGGCCGGCATACTTGCCGCCGACGTAGAAGAAGTCGCGCGTGGCGAGAGTGCGGCCCGCGAACGCGCTTGCCGCGAAGCAAACCAGACAGACGGCTCGATTCATGTCCACACAGTGTATAAGATGGAAGCCATGCGCCGCCGAATGGGATTGCTGCTGCTGCTCGGCGCCACTGCCATGGCTCAACGAACGCGTGAGGTGCTCCGCCGCGACGACGTCCGGATCGAAGTGATCGCGGAAGGGCGGGGGCCGTTGCTGGTTCTACTGCCATCGCTGGGGCGGGATTCGGAAGAGTTCGATCCAGTCGCGGAGCGGCTGGCGGCCGGCGGTTTGCGCGTGCTGCGGCCGCAGCCGCGCGGATACGGCCGAAGCAGCGGTCCGATGACCCACATCACGCTGCACGATTACGCGCGCGACGTGGCCGCGGTGATCGAGCACGAAAACGCCGGCCCGGCAATCCTGGCCGGCCATGCCTTCGGGCATTTCGTGGCGAAGATGACGGCGGTGGACTTTCCGCAGCTCACCCGCGCCGTGATCCTGATCGGCGCGGCCCAGAAGAAGCCGGACCCCGCGGTGCAGCGCTCGGTGGCGATCGCGACCGATCCGTCGCAGCCCGAGGCGGCGCGCCTGCAGGCGTTGCAGCACGTGTTCTTCGCTCCCGGCAACGATCCCACCAGCTGGCTCACCGGCTTTCACGCCAGCGTGAGGAACGCCGAGATCGTCGCGCGGGATTCCACGCCGCAACAAGAATATTATTCCGGCGGGACCGCTCCCATGCTGGATATTCAGGGCGACAACGATCCCTACAAGCCGCCTTCCGCGGCCAATGAGCTGGTGGACGAATTCGGCGCCGCTCGCGTGAGCGTGGTACGGATCCCGCACGCGGCGCACGCGATCATGGTCGAGCAGCCCGGGGCGGTTGCCGACGCGATTCTGACGTGGGTACGGCGGCTGCCGCCGCTGCATTGAGCGCGGGCTCGAGCCGCGCGCGATTTTGCAGTATCAGCGGCGCCGGCCGGCGTCTCCGCTGCGGTTGGGTATCAGTTCTTGCCCATGTGCGCCGGATCTCTATTGTTCTCGCAAACAAACTCTTGAATCTCGTCGCTCGGCACCAATTCCCAGACGACGTGGATTTTCCATGGCTTGGTGAACGTGGCGGGGTCTTCGACGGTCACTTGAACATCGAGGTGCCCGTAATCGGGCCGGCGATACCGCGTCACCACATGCAGCATTTCGGTATGGGGGTAGATATCCAGCCAACTCCGATCGTTGAAGCCCACGGTATCGACCACCAGCGTGTCGCCTTCCCATCGGCCGACGGAGTGGCCCATCCAGGTCGGGTTGAGATCCTTGGGATGCGGCCGTCCGTCGAGGAATATCTGGCGGAATGCCCCCACATTGTATTCGGCGAGAATCATGACAAATGCCGGGGTTTGGATGATCTTGAATGGATTCGGGGAAGTCAGCAGCACGTCGCCCGGCAGGCAAAGAGCAGATGGGTTGTCTTTCTCCGACCGGTTCTTGGCGATGGTCTGTGCCCATGGCAGAACGGCTGGCTCCTCCGGGTTGTGATCGTTGTCTCCATTCCACATGCCCGAGAAATCCGGCTTGCCATCGGGCATCCGCGGAGTGGGACCGTTCGGAGCCGGAGGCCGGTAGCTCCGCAAGATGGTGGCGTCATCGTCCCCAATGGTGCCCAAGTTGCCCGCCCACTGCAGCCGCACATCGACGCGCAGGGTTTCGGCAGCCTTCACAACCAGGCTCTTACGTTCGAATTTTGAGTAGGTAAACCCGATACTCGGGATCAGCAACTCGTAAGTGCCAGCCGGCAAGTTTGCAAACGCATAGGCGCCCTTGGCGGCGCTGGTGGCTTCGAATCGCCGATCGTCCTCGATCCTCCTCAATTGAATGGGCGCGGCAGGCACAGGATCGCCGTTGGGGTCGGTGATCGAACCGGCTATGCCGCCCGCCTGATTCTGCCCCAGCGCGGCGGCGGCAAGCCACAGGAAACACAGTGAACGCATGGGACCTCCACCGGACGCTCCCCGGTTGTCCGTTCAAGTGTACCAGCCCGCGCTGAGGACCGAAAGCGAATCTCACGGCCGGAAACCGTCGCCTGGCCGGGCAGTGAGTTTCGCGCGATTCACTAAAAAAGGAACTTCAGGGCCAGCTGAATCTGGCGCGAGGTTCCCACGATGGAAGTGATCTGGCCGGCATTGGCGGCATTGCCCAGCGAGCCCGTCGGAGCTCCGGTCAATCCATTGACCGCCGTGAAGGCGTTCAACGCCGGAATGCCGAAGTTGGCGTGATTAAAGATATTGAAAACCTCCGCGCGGAACTGGGTGCTCAGACGTTCGAAGATCTTCGTGTCTTTCGATAGCGAAAAATCCGTCGAGACATAGCCCGGAGCCGTTATGGTGTTCTTGCCCAGGTTACCTATGGTCCCGGGTGCCGGAAGCGTGAAGCAGGACTTGTTATACCAGTGGGCCGGCGATTGGCCGGCGGTCACATCGCAGCCCGCGATCACATCCGGACGCTGCGACGAGAAAGCGTTCGAAAGCAGGCCGCGATCGTAGCCGATGCCGACCGACATGGGAACGCCGGTGCGCCACAGCTCGATGCCGCTCACCTGCCAGCCCTCGATCAACCGGTTGCCGCGGAACGGCAGCATATAGACGACGTTGAGCGAGAGGTTGTGGCGGATATCGAAACCGCAGTTGCCTCGTTCCCGGGATCCGTCGTAGGGATTCGTCCACGAGGAAGTGCCGTTGTTTCCGCCTAATCCGCCATACGTGTAGGCGCCGTCGGTGCAGTGGGAATACACGTAGGACAGGTTTGCGATGAAATGGCTGCCGAACCGGTTGTTCCAGCTCATCTGCATGGAATTGTAGTGAGACGAACTGCTTGGATTCGTCAACACCAGCGTGCCGAACGCCGGATTGATCCGCGGATAGGAAATGCCGGTGGCGGGATTGCCGAACTGCATCTGGCCGTTGGGCAGAATCTGCGGCACCGGCGGATTGTAGTCGCGGAAGCTGAGCAGGTCCACGCCGCGCGACCCGACATAACCCACGGTCAGCACCGAACCGCTGAACAGCTGGCGCTGAATGTTCAGGTTGTACTGCATCATGTACGGCGTCTTGTGAATCAGGTAATCGGTGCCGAAGGTCAAACTCGGCAGCGGCGGCGCCACATTGCCGCTCTGGAAGGGAACGGGGAACGAAGGGTTCTGCTGGTTGTAGGAAAGGAACGGCGGGGTGCCGACGTAGCCGGAGAAGAAGACATAGGTCTGGGCCGGATCGTGGAACATGCCGAAGCCGGCGCGCACCGAAGTCTTGTGATCGCCGCGCACGTCCCAGGCCAAGCCGAAGCGTGGGTCGATATTCCGGACGTTGGGATTGTCTTTAAAGGCGTGGTCGACGTGCGTGAAACCGGTTCCCTGCGGCGGATTCACGACGTTGCTCAAGTTGTTGTGAGCTTCGGTGGGGTTGGTCTGATACTCGTAGCGGACGCCGATATTGAGGGTGAGCCTGCGGCTCACCTTCCAATCGTCCTGAACGTAGGGCTTCAAACTGATGTCGCGGAAGTCACGATTGCCGTAAGCCAGACCGGGAGGCGCCATGGAAACCAGCGACGGGGTTCCGGTCAGGAACGCAACCAGGCTGGGGAACGTGAATTGCCCGTTCCAATACGTGTAATTGAAGGAATTGATCTGGTGCCGGCGGAAGTGCATTCCGAAGTGGATGTTGTGGCTGCCGCGCGTCCACAGCAGGTCGTCCTCCACGGTGAACTTGTTTTCCAGAAACCGGAAAGGGTTGGTGATATTGGCGCCCAAACCAGTGAGGCCGGCGACCGCGATATTGACATCTTGCCGTGTCGGGAACGGCTCCAGGATATTGTTCGGGGCAATGTAGGGCTCGGTTTCGGTTTCGAGCGGCCGCGAAAATGCAAAACTGAACGAGTTCAAAAGCGCTGGAGAAAAAATGTGGCGTTCCTGAATGGTGGAGAACTGATTGTGGTTGTGATCGTTCACCGGCCAGAGCGGGATGGGGGTCGGGAAAACGGCGTTGGCCACATCGGAGACGTAGCGAACGAACACCGAGTCTTTGCTCGACATGGTGTAATCCACGCGGCCGATCACATAGTCTTCATGGATGACCTGATTGGCCACCGTGGTGGTGGTCCCGATGCCATTGCCGAGCGGGTTGGTCGCCGCGGGGTATAAGTTGAGCAGAGGCGCAATCGCCGGATTGATGGGAACCTGTGCCAGCCCGGTGGCAGGGTTGCAGGTATACGCGGTCGCGATGGCGCACGGCACCAGCCCCTGCCGGGCGTTGGCATCGGGAACGTTCACCAGCGATGTGCCGCCGAGCAGCTGCCGGATGCCTTCGTAGTTCGCGAAGAAGAACAGCTTGTCCTTCTTGATCGGACCGCCGAGGCTGCCGCCGAATTGGTTTTTGCGGAACGGCGGCGGGGAGTTCCGGTCGAAGAAATTGCGCGCGTCCATCTGGCTGTTGCGGAGAAAATCGAACGCCGATCCGTGAAAGCCGTTGGTCCCCGACTTCGAGACGGCATTGACCACCGAACCATTTCCGCCATACTGCGCGCCGTAGGTATTGGTCATGGTCTGGAACTCGGCGATCGCCTCCACACCCAGCTGGGTGCCGGATACATTGGCGCCCGAGCCCCGCTGCCACCAGTCCTGCAGATTTTCGCCGTCCAGGAGAATGGCGTGGCCTTCCGGCCGGGCGCCCGAAATGGAAAAGGTCGGCGCGCGGCCGACGAGCGCGCTGCTGCCGCCCGCCGGGTAGGAGACAGCGCCCGGCGCCAGCAGAATCAACTGCTCGAAATTGCGGCCGTTCAAGGGGAGTTCGCGCATCTGGCTTTCGCCAACCAGTGAAGAAAGCGTGGCGGACTCGGTTTCGACCTGCGAGACGTTGGCTTCCACATTGACGGTTTCGGCGGTCTGCCCCACGGGCAACTGGAAATCCGCGACCGGGGCGGCGCCGACGGTGAGAGTGATATTTTTCTGAACCAGAGTCTGGAAGCCCATCTTGCTGGCTTGCACGTCGTAATCGCCGATCGCGAGATCGGCGAGGCTATAGCGGCCCTGGTTGTCGCTCACCGTGGAGCGGGTGATTCCGGTGCCGTTGTTCTTCGCGTTGATGGCCGCGCCGGGAATGGCGGCGCCGGAGGTATCGGTGACGGTTCCGGTGATGGTGGCGGTCGCGGCCTGCCCCCAGAGGCTTCTGGCACTCAGGCACACGAACAGACAGAGACCTGCAGCTACATGGCGCATAGGAAATTTCCCCCTTGGTGGGCACCATTATATAGGTATCGCAGGGTGTTTGTACGGTCGAATACAAAATATTTTGGGACACTTCTGCAGCGCGCCGACCCGTTCGCCCGCTCTCAACCGACGCACGGATTTCCGCTCGGCCCGACATTTAACCCACGGCGCGCGGCCTGAGGCGACGACAGTGGTTGTGTAGACTCTCCCCGAACTAGGCGTGATAGAATCGGCGCCAGAAGCTCACACGCGGAGGGATTTTCCCATGGCAAAGATCTCGAGGCGGAAGTTTGTCGAAGGGACCGGCGCGGGACTGGTGGCGACTACCGTCCCGTTGAAGGGGCAGACCCGATCCGGCGTGCCTCGGAGCACGATCAAACTCACGGTCAACGGGACGGCGCACACACTCGAAGTCGAGGACCGGTGGACGCTGGCGGAGGTGCTGCGCGATCATCTCGGGCTGACCGGATCGAAGATCGGGTGCGACCGCGGGGAGTGCGGCGCGTGCACGGTGCTGCTCGATGGCAAGAATGTGTACTCGTGCAGCCAGTTGGCGGTGTGGGCGGACCGGCGGAGCGTGGTGACGGTCGAGGGGCTCGCGCGGAACGGGAAGCTCGATCCGCTGCAGGAAGCGTTTATCCAGCATGACGGCCCGCAGTGCGGATTCTGCACCTCGGGGCAGTTGATGAGCGCCAAGGCGCTGCTGAACCGCAACCCGCATCCGAGCGCCGATGAGGTGCGGCACGCCATGACCGGCAACATCTGCCGGTGCGGCAACTACAACCATTATGTGGAATCGGTGCTGGCGGCGGCGGGAACGTTGTCGGCCGATGGACGGAGGAAAGCATGAACACCCTCCACACGGTCGGGCATCCGACCAGCCGCATCGACGCGCGGAAGCGCGTGACCGGCGCGGCGACTTACACCGGCGACCTGAGGCTTCCCGGAATGCTGTACGCGCGCGTCCTGCGCAGCCCGCATCCGCACGCGCGGATCCGGCGGATCGACCTTTCGAAGGCGCAAGCGCTGCCTGGCGTGAAGACGATTCTCACGCACGAGAATTGCGACGTGATCTGGGGCAGCGGGGACATGCGCAACAAGCGCTACCTGTTTAATAACCCGGTGCGGTTTGCGGGAGACGCGGTGGCGGCGGTGGCGGCCGTGGACCGGCACACCGCGGAAGAAGCGATGCGGCTGATCGAGGTCGATTACGAGAAGCTGCCGTTCGTGCTGGACCCGGAAGACGCGCTCAAGCCGGGCGCGCCCGAAATCCAGCCGGGCGGCAATCTTTCGCCGACGGCGCGCGGCGCGCGCGAGCCGGAAAGCTACCGGCGCGGCAACATCGACGAAGGCTTTCGCGCGGCCGATCGGGTGTTCGAGGATCATTACAGCTCGCCGCACATCAACAACGCGCAACTCGAGCCGCGCGTGGCCATCGCGCAGTGGCAGGGTGAACGCCTGACGGTCTATACGCCGACGCAGGGGATTTCGAACTGCCATACCGAAATCGCGCGCGACCTGAAGCTCCCGCCGGAAAACGTCCGGGTGGTCTGCCAGTTCATGGGCGGAGGATTCGGCAACAAGAACCAGGACCATGATTTCGAATTGATGGCGGCGATGCTGGCGAAGAACGCCGGCGCGCCGGTAAAGATCGAGTTCACCCGCAAGGAAGATTTCCTCGCCGTGCACGGGCGCTGGCCGACCAAGCAGTATTACAAGGTGGGGGTGAAGAATGACGGCACCCTGACCGCGATCCAACTGCGCGGGTACAGCGGCATGGGGCCGTACCGGAAGGGAACGGGCGGGATTGAAGGCATCGCCATCTATCAATGCCCGCACGTGGAACGGCTGGTCTACCCGGTCTACACGAACAAGGCGGTGTCGGCGAACCTGCGCGGCCCGGACTATCCGCAAGGCGTGTTCGGGATCGAATCGCTGATGGACGATATCGCGTACAGCCTCAAGATGGACCCGCTGGAGTTCCGTCTGAAAAACATGACACGGAAGTTCCAGGATCAGCTGCCTTATACCAGCATCGGCCTGGAAGAGTGCCTGCGGCGCGGCGCGGAAGCGTTCGAGTGGAGCAAGCGCTGGCATGCGGTGCCAGGCGAAGGACCGGGGCCGGTGAAGCGCGGCGCGGGTGTGGCAATGGGCTCGTTCTTTTCCAACCTGGGCCGGAGCAGCGCGGTGATCGATCTGGATTCGGGCGGCATGTATCACGTCCACGTCGGCGTCACCGACATCGGCACGGCCGCCAAAACCACGATGGCGTTGATCGCCGCAGAGGAACTGGGCGTGCCGCTGGAGAAGATCGACCTGATCTCGGGCGATACGGCCCGCTGCCCGTACTCGGTGGGCGAATCGGGCAGCCGCACGACCACGCACACGGGCTGGGCCGTGATTCAGGCGGCGCAGGACTTGAAGCGGCAGATCGCGGAAAAGGGATTGCCTCAAGGAAGCCAGCTCCTCACCGCCAGCGCCAACACGAACCCCGAGCCGCTGGCGGGCAAGGCGCGGTACAGTTTCGTGGCGCATTTCGCGGAAGCGGAAGTCGATACCGAGACGGGGCATGTGAAGGTCACGAAGTATGTGGCGGCACACGACAGCGGCCGCGTCATCAACCCGCTGACCGCCGAAAGCCAGGTGAAAGGCGGAGCGACGATGGGGATCGGGATGGCGCTGCACGAAGAACTGCTCTACGACCGCGCTTCGGGCATTGCGCTGAACACGGGATACTACGGCGCGCGGATCCTGACGCACCTGGACACCCCGGAGGTCGAGGTGCTTTGGATCCAGACCGAAGATCCGTACGGCCCGTATGGGGCGAAGACGCTCGGCGAGCCGACCATCATTCCCTCGCCGGCCGCGGTCGCCAATGCGATTTATAACGCGATCGGGAAACGGGTCAAAGATCTGCCGGTTACGCGCGACAAGATTCTGGGGGTGCTCGCATGAAATCGTTTGCCAATGTCAATCCCCGCGATTTCAAGGATGCGGTTCGCAAACTCGGGCAGCCGAACGCCGTCCCGGTGGGCGGAGGCAGCGACTTGCTCGGCATGGTCAAGGAATATATCGTCCAGCCGGACACGCTGGTTCATTTGAAAGCGATTCGCGGCAACGATCAAGTGAGCGTCCGGTCCGGCGAAACCCAGATCGGCGGCTTGATCACGCTGGACACGCTGGCTCACGAGCCATCGATCCGCAGCCGTTACACGGTTCTGGCCGAAGCGGCCGAGAGTGTCGGGACGCCGCAGATCCGGAATGCCGGAACGCTCGCCGGCAACGTCTGCCAGCGGCCGTGGTGCTGGTATTACCGCAACGGCTTTCCGTGTTTCAAGGCGGGCGGCAAGCAATGTTTCAGCATCACGGGCGAAAATCAATTTCACGCGATTTTCGGCGGAGGCCCGAGTTTCATCGTGCATCCGTCGGACACGGCCCCGGCCCTGGTGGCGCTCGATGCCCAATTCCGAGTGATGGGAACCAAGGGAGATCGAATCGTTCCGGCGGCCGAGTTCTTCGCGCTGCCGAAAGTGGACCCGGCGCGCGAAAACGTGTTGAAGAACGACGAAATTTTGATGGCGGTGCACCTGCCGGCGCCGAAGCCGAATGTCCGCAGCACATATCACAAGGTGCTCGACCGCGAGGCTTGGACGCATGCCGTGGTGAGCGCGGCGATCGTGCTCGAAATGGACCAGCAGGTTTGCCGGTCCGCCCGGATCGTGCTCGGCGGCGTGGCTCCGATTCCGTGGCGTGTGCCGAAGGTCGAAGCGCTGCTGGCCGGCCAGCGCATCACGCCGGAACTTGCCGCGCAAGCCGGAGAAGTTGCGCTCGAAGGCGCAAATCCTCTCGCTAAAAACGGTTACAAGGTTCCGCTGACCAAGGCGGTGGTGCGCCGCACGTTGCTTGAATTGGCGGCAAAATCCTGAAAATCAGCCGGGAATTAATTCACAATTGTACTGGCGGACGGCAAGCCGGAAGCCGGCATCTGAGGGCGCTGCGGGGAATCCTGGCGGGTGCGGCCGGGGTGTTCCAGCGAGTTGACGAACAGCAGAAGGCACGCTTTTCCTAGGTAATAGGTAGCACCAAAGCTGAGCGCCACTGCGGGAACGATGGGCAACGCATCCATGTTTTTTAGAATCGAACACGGCAACCGAGACAGTCAATATTTACTTTAATTAGGTGGTAAATATTCCAGTCTCAATTAATGCCGTTGTTTCAGAAAAATCGCCGAATGGTTAAGAATATCGGGCGGGCGCGGAAAGTGGATGCGCGGTTTCGGCGGGAAGAAGAAAATCGGCGAACACGAAACCGTCGCGCTCCAGGATCTCCCCGGCTCGAATGGCGATGGGACGGGAAAAACAAGGCGCGTTGTAAACCAGTGTGTGAAACTCGCCGTTCTCGCCGCAGGGATCGACATCCGGTGGAAGGCGTTCGAGGAACGCCTGGTCGAAATCGCATCCGGCAAAGGATGCGTCGAGCTTTCGAGGATCGACGCACGTGATTTTCGCCCGGATCCCTGCTGTGATCATGTCGCGCGCCAGTGAGTTCGTCGGAAGATCCCAGAGCGGAAAAAGGAGTTCGAGGCCCGTGTCGCGCATCTGCCGTTCCCGGTACGCGCGGATGTCGCGTAGAAAGAGATCTCCGAATGCCACGGCATCGATGCCTTGGTCCCGAGCGCGCCGGCAAACCGCGCCGAGCAATTCTTCATATTCCGCGTTCGCGCAGGGCCAGGGCAATTCGACCGGCCACAACGGAAGGCCGGCCCGCTCGGCCTGCGCTTCCACGAGCGAGCGCCGGACGGCGTGCATGGCGACGCGATCGGCCGCTTGATTAAACGTCGTCAGCAGCGCGGTTACGCGCAGATCGGGCTGTTGCGAAAGGAGGTGCAAAGCCCAGGCGCTATCTTTGCCGCTGCTCCAGGAGAGAAGAACGTTTTTCAAAACGCTATTTTAGCGGGCGGGGCCCTGCCGCCGGCGTGCCCTATAATCTGAATTTGCACCTATGAAGACAACCAAACGATCGCATCAACGAGTGCTGGCCGCAATGGCATTGGTCCTGCTGGCGGGCGCCGCCGAAGCCGCGCCCGCCATCACGGAGATCACGCTTCCCGGAACGCGGGTTTTCCCGGAGAGCATTACGTCCACCGCCGATGGAACCCTGATTGTCGGCAGCCTGGGGCATGGCGACGTCATGCGGATTGCGCCTGGAAGCAGCACGGCCGCGGAATGGATCAAGCCCGGCACCGGCGGGCTGAACCAGGTGCTGGGCGTCTTCGCCGACGAAAAGGGGAAGACCCTGTGGGTCTGCTCGAACAACCTGGAGAACAAAGGCGAAGCGACCGCGGTGATGGCCTTCGACTTGAAGAGTGGGGCCCCGAAAGGGACGTATCCGCTGCCGGGGAGCGGGCCGTTGTGTAACGACATCGCGGTGGCGCCGGACGGCACCGCCTATGTGACCGATACCCGCCAAGGTACGGTCCTGATGTTAAAGCCGGGGAGCAGGACGCTGGAGCTGGCGGCAAAAGATCCGCTGCTGGCGGGCGCCGATGGCCTGGCCTTCGGCGACAAAAACACCCTGTACGTGAATAGCGTGACGGCCGGGAAACTGGTGCGGCTGGATCTCGGGCCGGATGGCAAAGCGAAGAGCGTCACCGACCTGAAGCTGCCGCGCGCGCTCGACCGGCCGGACGGCATGCGCGCGATCGGAAAGAACCGGCTGCTGCTGGCGGAGAACTCGGGCAAGATGAGCATCGTCACGTTTGAAGGGCCGAACCAGCAGAACGTGGCGCTCAAGACCATCAAAGAAGGCCTGGAAAGCACCCCGGGCGTGACGGCGACGCGCGGCATGGCCTGGATCGTCGAAGGCAAGTTGAACTACCGCAACGATCCGGCGTTCAAGGACAAAGACCCGGGCAGCTTCAAAATGTACGCGATTCCCCTGCCCCGGAAATAAACCGCCTGCCGCCGGCCTGATTACGCGGTGGTGAGACTGGCCAGCCACTCGGACGGACAGCCGAACCCTTCGACCGGGGCGCCCAGCTTACGGAGCGCATCCAAAGCCAGCATCCGCCGGTGGGCGTTGAAGGTGATGACGTGAGCGAACATGCCGCCGAACGTGAAGGTCTCGGCCGGCTCGCAGAGCGCATCGACAAACGTGTCTTCCCAGGCGCTTCGATTGCGGACGTCTTTCAGCACGCCGTGGAACTCCGAGTCGGCTTTATCGAGGCGCGCCAGCATGGCTTGCGGCGTGCGCTCGGCCGGCGGCGTATGGTCCAGCTGCGGCATGCTGCCGCCCGTCAACGCCGCGGCCCAGACCTCCTTGGTCTGCACGAGCCGTTCGAGAATCTGCCGCAGCGTCTGGTCCGGGCTGTCCCAGGGAAAGACCTTGAGGGGGCTCTCCAGGGGACGGTCGAGCTGCTCGTCGTTCAGCGTCTCCGCGGCTTCCAGCAGCCGGCGGGTGTGCCAGGACTCCTGGCCGGCGAAAATATCAAACAGATCCATAAATTGACCGATTCCTTCCCTTTTCTCGCAGCCGTGATGGTGGTGGATTCCGCTGGCGGCGTGTAGATGCGTGTAGGTCGCCCCCATGCGGCGATAGAGACTAGGCGAAACCCCGAACGCCTTGCGGAAGGCGCGGGTAAACGCCTCGAGCGACCCATAATTGGCGTTCAGCGCAATTTCCGTGACTGGAAGCTGTGTCCGGGAGAGCTGCCAGGCCGCCCGTTCCAGCAGCAGCCGCCGGCGCATCGCCACCGGCGTCTCGTCGATCATCGCCCGGAACACGCGGTAGAACTGCGTGCGGCTCCGCAGCGCCTGGCGCGCGAGGCCTTTGGCATCTTGCGGCTGGTCGAGCGACTCAAGAACCGCGTCGCGCAGCCGCCGGGCGTCATCCACAGGAGCAACTTATCATGGGCGAACGCGCCTTTGCCTGATCGGGAGTCCCGAAAATCGGAGTTTGGTCGTTTGGATTCTCGCCACCCGCCAAGTCGATTACAAAGTTGTGGGTGGACCCCTCTTCACCGCAGTAACCGCACAAGTCGTTATCAAGACTTCTGTCGGAGGAAGTCTTCGCTGCGAATCCGAGTCAGACTACGGACTTCCTCAGCAGTGCACGGACACGTGCAAGCGTCACTTTTGCGACTTCCTCACCGACCAACTCGGGGCTCAGCAGAGTCCGCTGCTTTTGAAAATACGAGGACGGAAAAAACGTCTGATGGTACTCTTCGATACTGCGAATACGTCGCGGCGTCCGCCCCTGCACCGTGCGTCTAGGATAGCTATTGCCCATCTTCAGCCTGTACCGATTGTACTCGATTTCTGTGGCCGTATTTCGCAAAAAAGTGCGGGTTTAGGTCGGCGCGGAAGTAGTGTTTTCGTTTTATCCAAATGAACCCGTCGCCCTTCGAGATCACAGCGACATCTATCGGCCCACCTACAGTCTCCGCGTTGAGAGAAACCTTCTGCTTAAAAGAGGTTAAGTTTACGAGCGATTCAGCCATGGCCGCAAGTTCGTCCATCGGAAGAGCAGAAACCGCTTCGGTAATAGGAACGACGTGATTCTGGCTTTTATACTCTTGGAGCTCCTTCCGGAGCTCATCGCACAACTTTCTCCCGGCGTCCTGCAAGATTTGCCCAAGCTTCTGCCTTCTGAACTCGTTAAGCCCCGGAACGGCGCTCACAATGTCAAGTGGATAACGTTGGAAGATTTTTCCGAGCGCCCCGTTTATCGCTTCTGCGTAATAAGGATCAATCCCCTCCATAAACGTGGAAACCATTTGATGTTGTGCAAAGGGCACAATCGCAGCCCGATTTGCAAAAGTGATTTTAGAGTCGTGGCTCTGTACGTACTTCAGTACGCCGTCGACTTTCCCATCTACGGTATAGGCACGAAGAGCAGGGAAAATCTGTCGTTCGCCGAATCCCGCGATCACAACACCAGAGCAAGACTTTGTGAAAAGGCCTCGGCAAAAGGACTCGGATGCAAGTCTGTCCAGGTCGCTAGACGTTCTTTTAGACAGCGGTAGCTTTTCGAAAACCGCCTTTTTGAGCATTTCAATGATTCAGCTCTGTTCCTCGCAATCCGTTGGCCGGCATCAGCCCCGACATGCGGCAACACAGGAGCGTGTTCACATTCGCGCACTTGGTCACGAACTATTCCGTCAATGATTCGACGCACTCCGTCCGCTGTTATTACGGATTCCGCTCGGATCTTGGCTTTAATCGCGTTTTCAATCTGCTTTCGAATGTGAGCAAAGAGAGCGCTTACTCTCTCCTCGAAATGACGCTTTTCTGCTTCTGGGGAGAACAGGACGGCATCTTTTTCGAGGAATTCCAGAAAATCGCTGGCATAATCCTCGAGATGATCGAATGCCTTATCGCCAAGTTTTCGGCGATAACTCTTGACCACGGACTCCCAGGGTACATGCATGAGTTCGGCACTGCCATAGACCATGATCCCCACGGGATAGTAGGCCGACAGCATGAATAACTTATTAACGGTGTTATAGATCTTTTGCCCGGAGCGATGGCCAATGGTAACAGCACTGTCTGCTGCCAAGGCGATCGCCATGCTGTTCATGATCGCGATTTCGGCTGTCATTCCGGTCTCCGCTTGTTGAGATGAAGTGTAACAACATTCACCCTACCTGGCGAAAGTCTCGCTGCCTCGCAGATACGCAAGCCGATTTCGGCTTCACACAAAACCGTGACTCTTCAGCCCGGATCAGCCTGTGGCCGGCGCTGCCGCGGGCTTACGCTCGCTGCGATTCGGCGTTGACGATCCAGCCGTCGGCCAGGTTGATGACGCGGTCGGAGTAGGCGGCGTTGGCTTCCGAGTGGGTCACCTGCACGATGGTCGTGCCTTCGCTGTTCAGTTTTTTGAACAGCTCCATGATCTCCTTGCCTTGTGTGGAGTGCAGGTTCCCGGTGGGCTCGTCGGCGAGGATCAGCTTGGGATTCGCGATCACGGCGCGCGCCACCGCCACCAGTTGCTGCTGGCCGCCGGAAAGCTGGCTGGGATAGAGGTCGCGCTTGCCGACAATATGGAACCGGTCGAGCGCGTCGCACACCATGGCCGCCCGCTCGGAGGCCTTCACGTTGCGGTAGGAAAGCGGGATATCCAGGTTCTCGTAAACCGTCAGGTTGTCGATCAGATGATAGCTCTGGAACACGAAACCGATGTATTTTTTGTTCAGCTCCACACGCTCTTTCGGCTTCATGCGGTGCACCTGGTGGCCGAGGAACTCGAATTCGCCGGTCCAGGCGCCGTCGAGCATGCCGAGAATGCTCAGCAGCGTCGATTTCCCGGCGCCGGACGGGCCCATGATGGTGACGAACTCGCCTTCCCGGATCTCGGCATTGATGCGGCGCAGGACGTAGGTGCGGCCGTAGCCGCCTTCGTAAAATTTCTCGACGTTCCGGAGAGTAATCATGAGGGGGCTAGAGATCGGGCCGCACGCGCCGGCGGCTCCAACTCGAGTGGATCGAAATCCCGCCGTTGACGTTGTGCAGTAAGATCCGGGGCCCGCCGTTTCCGAGGACCGCTTGCAGATGATGGCCGTTCGGCGTGGGAGCCGGCGAATCGAAATCGGTCTCGATGCCGCCGGCGCGATTCTGCGCGATCAACTGCCCGCCGGCATGCGGGGGAATCGAAAGCACGATTCTGCCGTTGACGGACCGCAGAGAAATCGGCTGCGAGCCGCTCACACGGGCGAAGCCGGCTTCCACCTTGCCGTTGATGGTTTCCAAATCGGCTTTCCCTTGCAGCCCCTCGGCTTTGATGCTGCCATTTACGGTCGTAGCCTTCACGGCCCCGGCGACGCCGCGAATCGACAGGCCGCCGTTGAACAGGCGAACTTCTTCCAGATCGGCCGTGCGCGGCATGGTGATCCGGTATTCGACGCTGGCGGGATTTTCCGGTTCCGCGCCCGCATACTGGGTGCGTACGGCCAGCCGGTCGTTGCTCGCGTCCACAAGGATGTTGGCGCCGGGCGCGCTCCGGACGGCTTCGATTCGCACCTCCGGCCGGTCCCAACCGCTTATCTGCACATTGCCGTAGCGGTTCTCGATCTGGATGCGGCCGCGTGGAGACAGAGCGTAGCTCTGGCGGAACGGTTGCGAAGCGGGAGAACTGGCCGCCGGCAGGAGGAATGCGCCGCCGAGGGCCAGCAAACCGCACCAGTAGATTGGGCTGGAGTGTCTCATACAATCAGTTCCGGGCGGAAGCTTCCAGGCTCTCTTCCACGATGCGGCCGTCGAACAGCCGGATGGTGCGGTCGGCGAATTCGGCGTAGCGCGGATCGTGCGTCACCATGCAGATGGTCGAGCCGGATTGATGCAATTCGCGCAGCAGCGTCATGACCGCTTCGCCATTGCCGGAATCCAGGTTGCCGGTCGGTTCGTCGGCGAGTAGGATCGACGGATCGCCGCCCAGGGCACGGGCGACCGCGACACGCTGCTGCTGGCCGCCGGAAAGCTGCGAGGGATAGTGCTTCATGCGGTGGGACATGCCGACGCGTTCGAGCGCCTCCTGAACCCGGCGTTTGCGCTCCGAAGCCGGCATGCCGCGGTAGGTCAGCGGCAGTTCGACGTTTTCATAAACGGTCAGGTCGCCGATGAGGTTGAACGCCTGGAAGATGAAGCCGATCTCGCGATTGCGGATGCGGGCGCGCTCCGACATCTTCAGGCCGGTAACCGGCTTGCCATTCAAGTAGTAGTTGCCGTCGCTGGGGGTGTCGAGAAGCCCCAGAATCGCGAGCAGGGTCGATTTGCCGCAGCCCGACGGCCCCGCGATGGACAGGTATTCTCCCTTCTTCACCTCGAAGTGGATTCCCGAGAGCGCGTGCGTCTCGACTTCGTCGGTGACGAAGACCTTGCTGACGTTCTCCAGTTTGATCAGAGTCTCTCCGCCGTTCTCCATCGCTGGTTCCTTCCTTCGTTTACGCCGTCAATTCAACCGGATTCGGTCGTAGCTGTCGTAAGCCGACATATCCGAGAGAATGACCTTGTCTCCCACGCTAAGCCCGTCCTTAACTTCGATCGTGTTCACGGAGCTTCGGCCGAAAGTGACCTTCACTTTATTGGCGTATTGGCCGCCGGGTTCGATCTTGAAGAGCTGCACGGTCGCGTCCTGCTGGCCGAACACCGGCCGTTCCACGTACACGACGTCATCCAGCTTGGCCAGCTGAATGGTGCCGTCGACGCTCAGATCCGGGCGCGCCGCCGCGGGCAGCGGGCCTTTAAGCGCCACATCGACCGTGACTGTGCCGTTGAGCACCGAGGGATCGATGCGCGAGACCCTGCCCTCAATTAAGCCGTTGCGCGTATCGACCACGGCGGGCAAGCCGATCGTGATGTCCTTGACCTGGGTTTCGGCGATCTTCAGCTCGGCCTTGAGCTTGGACGGCTGGGAAATTTTCGCCAGCGGCGTCCCGGCCATGACCTTCTGCCCTTCTTCCACCGGCATGGGAAGCTGCTGCAGAGTGCCGTCGACGCCGGCGCGCACCTTGAGCTGATCGACCTGGCTCTTTTTGAGGTTGTACTCGGCGCGAAGCTGTTCCACTTTGACCTTCTGGGCCGCGAGCTGCGCTTCTTCGGCTTCGCTGTTGATGGCGAGCCGTTTCTGTTCGAGCTGGTAGCGGCCGCTCAACTGCTCGGCTTCGACACTGGAAATTTTGGCGTCCAGTTCGGAGTACAGGCCCTCTTTCGAGAGCGCCGCGTCGCGGTCGGCCTTCAGCTTCGCCGTGTTGTAGTCGGCGCCGACCTGCGCCATCACGGCCTGCATGTCGAGCTTGGCCTTGGCCAGCGTCACCTTGAGATTTTCATAATCGGCCTCGGCCGCTTTGAGCGCATACTCCGCATTCAGCAACGCCGTGTCCAACTCGGGGCTGGTCAGCGTCATGATGACCGAATCCGCCTTGACGGGGGTTCCCGGCCGGATCAGGATCCGTTGTACCCGGGCATCCGTGGTGGCCGGGATCAGCATCGTGTCTTCGGGAACGAGCGTTCCTAATCCCCGCACTTCGAGGACGATGGGGCCGCGCTTGACGGTGCCCGGCCAAAGCGTGGACATCTCGACGCTGGGCGCCGCCGGCTTCAGCCGCGAGAGCGCGATGGTGACCGCGGGGATCGCCGCCGCGAGCACCACGCCGACAATGACCCCGCGAATGATTTTCCTCCGGCGCGCGCCGGTGCGTGGAATATCCATGAGCTTTCTGGCGGGGAAGTGGCACGAACTCTGCCACTCGCCTCCCGCGTATCATTATGACGTTTCAGCCAATAGGCTGGCGAACCCGTTCGCCAGGTGTCCGTTTCTGGGAAACGCGGTGCCAGCGCCGAACGGCTGCTAACGAAGAGTCACGATGGTGGCGCCCCAACCGCCGGCCTCCGCCGGCGCATCCCGGAAGCCGGCGACGAATTCCGTCCGCGCCAGCACCGACCGGACAATTTCCCGCTGCACGCCGATGCCGCGGCCGTGGATGATGCGCACCGCCTTCAATCCGAGGCGATTCGCCTCCTCCAGATACTCCTCCACAATCGCTTTGACGTCCCGCGGCGGAACGCTGTGCAGATCGAACACGTCGGTGAGGGGAATCCGGACGGGCTCCGGGTCCATACCTGCAGACCCCCTACACGAAAAAGCCCGGTCCGCCATGCGAACCGGGCCCGGCTTGAACTTCCTGAACTGCGCGCACCTGACGTCAGGCAACCCGCTGAGCGCGATATTGGCTCATGATTGCTTCCATCTGGTCCTTCAATCGGAGTTTCAACTTCTTCAAGCGCGTTTCTTCCATCTGCTCTTCATACGTCAAATGGGGGAGCGCTCGCAGCGTGTCCAGCTTGGCTTTTAAATCCGAGTGCTGAACCGCCAACTGGCGAAACTCTTCATTCGTTTGCATCAGATGCGCTTTCAGATCATCCAGTGCGTTCTGTTCCATGTAGGCAAATCCTCCTGCGAGGTTGCCACGCCGAGTCGGGCTTCCGAATCAAGGCTCGGTGGGTAATCTCTTGCTGATTCTGAGTGACGGCGATGCCGCCCACTTGCACCTTAACATGAATGAAACTTCATGACAATACCTGTTTCTGGTGGTGAGGCGTAGTACTGCGGCCGTACGAGAAATTCTGCAAAGCCGAGCGACTCGTAGAACTTCCGGGCAGCTTCGTTGCTGGCCCGAACCTCAAGAAAAACCGCGCCTTGTACGGTCCGTAACCATGGCTCCACCAGCGCGCGCGCCACGCCCTGCCGCCGAGAGTCCGGCGCGATCGCCAGGTTCAGGATCTCCGATTCACCCGGCGCAAGTGTACGGGTGACGAGGAATCCAGCAACGCGCGCGCCGAGCAGGGCGACGCTGCAGTCGTACTGCAGATAATCGGCGGGATTCCACTGGGCGGCTTCCGGGCTGGCCGCCTGGATGGCAGCGATGGCCTCCAGGTCTTCCCGGCCGCCGCGCCGGATGAGCGGCTTACATTTTGGGAGCGTAGTAGCCTTTGCGCGCCCGGACGATCAGGTCCTTGCGGCCTTTCACGCGCAAATCGACGGTGTGGTACAGACCATCCGTTTTCAGGGGCTCCGGGCGGTAAAAGATGTTGTATTGGTGCCGCAGCTCGTTGGCGATGTTTTCGAACGACTGCGCCAGGTCCTCAACCTTGAACGGGAAAAAGGCCCGCCCGCCGGTTTCCTGGGTCAGGTAGCGCAGAACTTTATCGCCGTCGGTCTCGGTGCGGGTGATATTGGTCGAGATCGCATAAATCACCGCGTCGGCCTTTTGGGCCATTTCGAGCGCCTGGTCGCGGGTATAGCGGCTTTGGTTGTCCTCGCCGTCGCTGACCACGATCAATGCCCGCCGGAACTTGTGTTTGGGCTGGTCCTGCTGCAGTTTGTCGCGGCAGGCAAAGAAGATGGCGTCGTACAGGGACGTGCCGCCGCCCGGCCGCAGGCTACGGATGGCGCTGTCCAGCCTGGCATAGTCGTCGACCAGATCGGAAACCAGTTCGGCGGAGGTGTCGAAGCTGATGACCATGGCCTTGTCGAGGCCGGGATGAATGACGCTGTTCAGGAATTCGATGGCCGCTTCCTGCTCGAACTTGAACCGGTCGCGGATGCTGCTGCTGGTATCGATCAGGATGCCGATGCGCAGCGGCAGATCGGATTCCGCCGTAAATTCCTGAATGACTTGAGGCTTTTTGCCTTCGATCACCTCGAAATCGTCCTTGTTCAGATCGGTGATGAAGCGGCCTTTCTTATCGGTCACGGTGAACAGCATGTTCACACGGGTGACATCGACCAGGATCCGCGTCGGTTCGTCGCCGGAAGCGGCAGTTTGGGCCGGCGGGGCGGGGTTCTGATCCGCGGCGCCGAGGACCACGGCAAACACACTCAGCACCGCGACGGCGCCACGCACTTTCATATGCCTGATTATATCCCGGATCGCGGATCAGGCCTCCAGATGGGCCATCCACGTTTCCAATTCCGGCGGGAGCGGCGCTTCGACCGCGATCTCATGGCCGGTGGACGGCTGGCGGAACCGGATCCGCTGCGCGTGGAGGAAGTAGCGGCCCAATGCCGGCGTGCCTTCGACTTTCGCCGGCGCTCCGTAAACCGTATCTCCCGCCACGGGGTGCCCGAGACTGGACAGATGCACGCGAATCTGGTGCGTGCGGCCGGTGCCGATGCGGACTTCGAGCAGGGTGAATCGCTGGAACCGGCGCAGCACCCGATATTCGGTCCGCGCGGCCCGGCCTTGCGCCAACCGGGCCGTCATGCGGATGCGGCGGACCGGATCGCGCGCGATCGGCCGCTCGATGCGCCCGCTCTCGGGCTTGACCGTCCCGTGGACCAACGCGATGTAAACCTTTTCCACCTGGCGGCCGGCGAACTGGGCGGCCAGCGCGTGGTGCGCGGAATCGTTTTTGGCCGCCAACAGCACGCCGCTGGTGAAGCGGTCGAGCCGGTGGACAATCCCCGGGCGCAGCGCGCCGCCGGTGGACGAAAGCGTGCCGAACCGATGCAGTAACGCATTGACGACGGTTCCGGAATGAACGCCGGCGCCGGCATGCACCACCATCCCGGCCGGCTTATCGATCGCGACCAGATCGTCGTCTTCATACAAAATCCGCAGGGGAAGGTCTTCCGGGGTGGCGCGCAGGGGCGGCGACTCGGCGGGTTCGACGTCGATGGAATCTTCCCGGCGGATCAGATAAGCCGCGCGCCGCGCCGCGCCGTTGACCCGTACCCGGCCGCTGCGAATCCACTCCTGGATGCGGGAGCGGCTGAACTGTGGCAGACGCTCGTGCACCACCTGGTCAAGCCGTTTGCCGGCATCGCGAGATTCCGGGGAAAGACGCACCAGTTTCAGCTTACGCGTTGGGCGGACGATCCGGCGCGAGATTCCGCCGGTCGTAGAACTGAACCCGGCAAAAGTAGCAGTGATACAGTTTTCCGCGCCCGAGAATCCATTCCACAAATGTAAGGAGGCTGCGGTGCATCGGGTCGATGCGGTCGCGGGTCTGGCGGGCGTTCACACGCGTGCTTCCGCAGCGCGGGCACTGCACGTGCGGCCCGAAATGGAACCGATACTGACGGGGCGCGTACCCCCAGCTTCCGCACTGGCGGCATTGAAACACCGCCTTAAAACGCAACTGCTGAAGCCAAGTCCTATGTACGCGCTGGAGCGGTTTCCCGCAAGTGGCGCATGCGTACACGAATTGGCTTTGTTATAGCCCGAGTTCTTGCAAAATACAATCGAATTATAAAGAATTAACGTTGGGCAGCCCCGCCCGGCCCCCTGAGCCGCGATTTGCCGCCGCGGCATAATCCGCGTCACAATGAGAGATTCACCCTCCCGCTTCGCGACTCACTATGCTGAACCGGATCACCGTTCATGGCGCACGCCAGCATAACCTGAAAAATATCGACGTCGAGATCCCGCGCAACACCCTGACGGTAATCACCGGTCTCAGCGGTTCGGGAAAATCTTCGCTCGCCTTCGACACGATTTATGCGGAAGGCCAGCGCCGGTACGTGGAGACACTCTCGACGTACGCCCGCCAGTTTCTGGACCAGATGGAACGGCCGGACGTCGATTCCATTGACGGGTTGAGCCCGGCCATCTCGATCGAGCAGAAAACCACCAGCCGCAGCCCCCGATCCACCGTAGGAACCATCACCGAAATCTACGACTACCTGCGGCTGCTCTACTCCTCCATTGGAGTTCCGCACTGTCCGATGTGCGGAAACGAAATTTCGCGGCAGACCACCGAACAGATTCTGCAGCATGTATTGGCGCTCAAACCCGAGGACCGCATCATGGTGATGGCGCCGGTGGTGCGCGGGCGCAAGGGCGAGTACAAAAAAGACCTGGAGAAACTCGCGAAACAGGGATTCGTGCGTGCGCGCATCGACGGCGTGCTGCGCTCCCTGGAAGAAGACATCACGCTCGACAAACGCAAGAACCACACGATCGAAGTGGTGGTAGACCGGCTGCTGGTGAAGCCGGGGATCGAAAAACGTCTGGAAGCGTCCATCGACACGGCGACGAAACTGGCCAACGGGCTGGTGCTGATCGTGGTGGTGAATGGCGAAGAACGCCTCTATTCGCAGAAGCTGGCTTGCACGGAATGCGGCGCCAGCGTTCCGCAGCTCGAGCCGCGGTCGTTTTCTTTCAACAGCCCGTACGGCGCCTGCGAGGAGTGCAACGGGCTCGGCAGCAAGTGGTTTTTCGACCAAGCCAAAGTGATCGTGGATCCGTCCAAGCCGCTGTTCGACGGCGGTCTGGGGCCGGGCGGAAGTTCGTGGCTGATGCAGCACCGGCTGGGTGAACTGGCGCGCAAGAATCGCATCAATCTGAACACGCCGTTCGATCAGTTCCCGGCCAAAACGCGGCAACTGCTGATCGAAGGCAACGGCGAACTGCCGGGCATTTTCGGAATTCTGGAAGAAGGCTACGAATCGTCCGGCGACAATTATCGCGAGTGGCTCACCGAGTACATGTCCCCCTCGCAATGCCCGGCGTGCCAGGGAAAGCGGCTGCGGCCGTCCAGCCTGGCGGTGCGGGTGAAGAATTTTTCGATTGCCGAGTTCACCGCCCTGCCGGTGGCGCGCGCCCTGGTGACGGTGCGCAACTGGGAATTCCAGGATCGCGAAATGCAGATCGCGGGGCGGGTGCTGGATGAGATCCGGCGGCGGCTGGAGTTCTTGTCCGCCGTGGGTCTCGATTACCTCAGCCTCGACCGTTCGGCCGCCACCATCTCCGGCGGCGAGGCGCAGCGCATCCGGCTGGCCACCCAGATCGGGTCGAAGCTCCGCGGCGTGCTCTACGTCCTGGATGAACCGTCGATCGGCCTCCATCCCCGCGACAACGGGCGGCTGCTCGAGACGCTGACGCAGCTTCGGGACCTCGGCAATACGGTGGTGGTGGTGGAGCACGATGCCGAGACCATCGAGCGCGCCGATTATGTGATCGACCTCGGGCCGGGCGCTGGGAGGCTCGGCGGCGGCCTGGTCGCGCAAGGCAAGCCGGCGGAGATCTGCGCCAACAGCGATTCGCTCACGGGACGGTATCTTTCCGGCGCGCTGGAGATTCCGGTGCCGAAGCAGCGCCGCAAGCCAAACGGCAAGGCGCTGGTCATCCGGGGGGCGCGCGAGCACAACCTGAAGAACATCGATGTGGAGATTCCACTGGGCGTGATGACGGTTGTGACGGGGGTCTCCGGCAGCGGAAAATCCACGCTGGTCAATGAGATTCTTTACCGCTCGCTGGCTCAGGAAATCTACGGCTCGCACGAGGAGCCGGGCGCGCACGATTCGATCGACGGCATCGGCAACATTGACAAGGTCATTCGCATCGACCAGGCGCCGATCGGCCGGACGCCGCGCTCCAACCCGGCCACCTACACCGGCCTGTTCACCCCGATCCGCGATCTCTATGCCATGCTGCCGGAATCGCGCGAGCGCGGGTACAAGCCCGGCCGGTTCAGCTTCAACGTGAAAGGCGGCCGCTGCGAAGCGTGCCAGGGGGACGGGCTCAAGCGCATCGAAATGAATTTCCTGCCGGACGTTTACGTCACCTGCGACGTCTGCCGGGGCAGACGCTACAATCGCGAGACCCTGCAGGTGAAGTTCAAGAATTATTCGATTGCCGACCTGCTGGACGCAACCGTGGAAGAGGCGCTCCCGCTCATGGAAAACCTGCCGCAGATCAAGACCAAGCTGCAGACCCTGTACGATGTCGGGCTAGGTTACGTGCACCTCGGACAGTCCTCTACGACGCTTTCCGGCGGCGAGGCGCAGCGGATCAAACTTGCCAAGGAGCTGAGCAAGCGCCAGACCGGCCGGACCTTCTACCTGCTGGACGAGCCGACGACGGGGTTGCACTTCGACGATGTCCGGAAACTGCTCGACGTGTTGCAGCGATTGGTCGACCTGGGGAATACGGTGGTCGTGATCGAGCACAACCTGGACGTAGTCAAAGCGGCCGATTGGATCATCGACCTCGGGCCGGATGGCGGCGAATACGGGGGCCGCGTGGTGGCCAGCGGCACGCCCGAGCAGGTGGCGCGGTCGAAAAAGAGCTACACCGCGGAAGCGCTGCGCAAAGTGCTGGGAAACGGGAGAGCGGCGTCGGCGTAGCAGCCGGCCGATCATAGAGGGCAGCGAACCGCGTCAGGTGCCTGGTTCGACGGCGCCGTGCTCCCTACTTCTGCTCCGCCGGCGTGGTCGTAGACGGCCCCATGCCGACGATCTCGAGCACGCAGTCGCCGGTTTCCGGCTTCGCGCCGTCCCAGTGAATCTCGCCCGGATGATCCACCACGTAGGTTCCGGCGGGAGCGGGATAGGTGTTGTTGGGATCCCACTTCGGACCCGTGCCGATCCACCACGTCCCGGAAACGACATAGATGTACCGCTCTTCGCCGTGATAATGCGGACGGCTCATGTGGCCGGGATGCCACCGGATCAGCTGGATGTACAGCCCCGGTTTGCTCGGATCGCCTTGAATATTGGCGGTGTCCGCGTTCTCGGATTTCCGCCATTGGATCTCGTCCGGCAGTTTGACGGACACCAGTTTGGGGTCGGGACGGTCCGCGGCGCGGCTGGCCGTGACCGGGAGGAGGGCGGCAACCGCCAAAGCGGGGAAGATCAAGCGTTGTAGAGTCGACATGGCATTCTCCTGGGCGCGCTTCCTCATACGCTATCATGGACGGGCCGCGAACTGGCGTTTACGGAAGCGGGCCGAATGGAAGCGATACCGCCCCATACGGGATAATGGGTTGATGGACGGCGGCCGAACGAGCTCATGAGCAAGTACGCGAAACGCCCGCTCGATTTCGGCGCGCTCAAAACCGTGGGTCTGAAGGAACGCGGCGGCAAAGTCAAGACCGCGGATTTTGCTTCGGCCTATCGCCAGGGGTCGGGAATTGGCGGCTGGCTCGATTCGCTTCCCCACATCCTGGCCGGCGACTCGTTTCGCGCGGTGGTGGACGCGGTGGCGAACGCCCGCTCGCGCGGCCGCGCGCTCATCTGGGCGCTCGGCGGCCACGTGATCAAATGCGGGCTAGCCCCCGTGTTGATCGATCTCATGCAGCGCGGCTACGCTACCGCGTTTGCCTTGAACGGCGCCGCGGCCATCCACGATTTCGAGATCGCGCGCGCCGGCCACACCAGCGAAGATGTCGAAGCGGTGCTGCCCGACGGCCGGTTCGGCTCCGCCGAGGAAACCGGGCGCGATATGAACCGCGCCATTCGAGAGGGCGACAGCGAAGGTTTGGGTATCGGTGAATCGCTGGGACGGTGCCTGGAATCTTCCGCGGCGCCGGAGTACGCAGGGGTGAGCTTATTGCTGCAAGCGTACCGGCACGGCACGCCCGTCACCGCGCACATCGCCATCGGAACCGACACGCCCCATACCCATCCCGCGGCTGACGGCGCGGCTCTGGGCTCCGCCGGCCTCCGCGATTTCCGCCTGCTGTGCGCGTACGTGGCGGATCTCAACGAAGGCGGCGTCTATCTGAACTGCGGATCCGCCGTCGTGCTGCCGGAGGTTTTCCTGAAAGCGGTATCGGCGGTTCGCAACCTGGGCCATCCGCTGGCGCGCTTCACCACCGTCAATTTCGATTTCCTGCAGCACTACCGGCCGCGCGTGAACGTCGTCGAGCGGCCGCATGCGCAGGCGGGAGGAACCGGCTACGCCATCACCGGGCATCACGAGCTTCTGCTGCCGCTGGTGGCCGCCGCGCTGATCGAAAGGGACGCATGACGGAACAGCAGCCTTTTCATCCGCTCGGCTTGCCGCCGCAGCCGGAAGCGCCCCCGCCCGAACCCGCGCCGCCCCCGTCCGAACGCGAGCCGTTCTGGAGTTATTCCGATGTGATCATCTTTCTGGGCCTGGCGATTCCCTGTCTTCTGTTGGGCGTCGCTCTCGTGAAAGGCGCGGAGTTTCTGTTCCACGTTCAAGTCAAGGCGCGCGCGCTCGAACTGCTGCCCGCGCAGTTTCTGGGCTACGCGTTCATGTTCACGGCGTTGATGCTGCTGCTCCGCTGGCAATACCATCGCCCCTTCTGGCGTTCGCTCGGCTGGACCGCCTTGCGCATGCCCGCTCTGCTGGTTGTCATCGCCGGTGTAATTACGGCCTTTGGCGTATCCGCCATCAGCCTGCTGCTGCAGACTCCCGCCACCAACAATCCGATGATGGAAATGCTGGAGAATCCCGCGTCTCTGGTGATGGTCGCGGTTTTCGGCGTCACTCTTGGCCCGTTATGCGAGGAATTGGCGTTCCGCGGGTTTCTGCAGCCGCTGGTGGTCCGGAGTCTGGGGGTCGCGCCGGGAGTGCTGGTGGCCGCCATTCCATTCGGACTGCTGCATTTTCAGGAATATGGAAACTCGTGGCGTCACGTGGTGCTCATCTCGCTGGCCGGCGCGGCGTTCGGCGCCATGCGGCAGCTCACCGGCTCCACCAAGGCATCCACGCTCATGCACGCCTCCTACAACGCCCTGTTTTTCATTGCGCTGCTCGCGCAGCGCAATCAACTTCCGCATCGCTAGTTCCCGCACACTATGGTCGAAACCGTTCAGTGGATTGATGACACCGTCGTTCTGATCGATCAGACGCGCCTCCCGTTGGAGGAAAAGTACGTGACCTGCCGCACTTACCAGGAGGTGGCGGAGGCCATTCGTGGCATGGTGGTGCGCGGCGCTCCCGCGATCGGCGTCACGGCGGCGATGGGGGTGGCGCTGGGCGTGCTGCAGGCCTCCGAAACCGATCTGGACCGCTGTTTGGAAACGATCTGCGAAACGCTTGCGAAAACCCGGCCTACCGCGGTGAACCTGTTCTGGGCGATCGAGCGCATGCGCGGCCTCTACCGCAAAGTGCGCGGCCGTCCCATCGCGGAGATCCGCCGCTTTCTGATTGAAGAAGCCCGGCTCATTCGCGAAGAAGACATCTCGATCTGCCGCGCCATCGGCCGCAATGGCGCGGATCTTGTGCCGGACGGCCGCACCGTCCTGACACATTGCAACGCGGGGGCTTTGGCTACCGCCGGCTACGGCACCGCGCTGGGGGTGATTCGCGCGGCGGTCGAGTCCGGCAAGAAGATCGACGTCTTCGCCGACGAGACCCGTCCCTTCCTCCAAGGCGCCCGGCTCACCGTCTGGGAACTGCAGCAGGACGGTATTCCGACCACTCTCATTACCGACAACATGGCCGGCCATTTTCTCAAATCGGGCCGCATCGGCTGCGTGGTGGTGGGGGCCGACCGCATCGCCGCCAACGGCGACGTCGCGAACAAAATCGGTACGTACACGGTTGCGGTGCTGGCGCACGAGAACGGCGTGCCGTTCTTTGTGGCCGCACCGGTCTCCACGCTCGACCTCACGCTGGAATCGGGCGACCGGATTCCTATCGAACAGCGCGCGTCCGCCGAAGTGACCCACGTCTTCGGACAGGCGGTGGCGCCGGCCGGGACGAAAGTCGAAAACCCGGCGTTCGACGTCACACCCGCGCGTTACGTGACCGCGATCATCACCGAAAAGGGCGTCGCCCGCCCGCCCTATGCAGAATCGCTGAAGCGATTCTCTTGAGGACGCCGTCCCTCAGATTCCGACGGCTCGCATGTGCTGCTCGGGATACCGCAGACCGGCGGTGCTGCCCCGAGGCGCAATCTCATCCAGCCGCTGCAGGTCTTTATCCGAAAGCCGGACTTCCAGCGCGCCGAGATTCTGGTCGAGATAGGCGCGCTTTTTGGTGCCGGGAATCGGCACCAGATCCTCGCCTTGCGCCAGCACCCAGGCCAGCGCCAGTTGCGCCGGCGTGCAGCCCTTTTCTTTGGCGACCTGCTCGATTCCGTTCACGATCCGCTTATTCTTCTCCATCGTGTCCTGCTGGAAACGTGGATGGAATTTCCGAAAATCCTTGTCGCCGAAATCGCCCGTACTCTGGAATCGCCCCGTCAGAAAACCGCGGCCGAGGGGGCTGTACGGCACGAACCCGATTCCCAACTCGCGGCAGGTGGCCAGAATGCCTTCCTCGGGGTCGCGAGTCCATAGCGAGTACTCCGTCTGCAAAGCGGCGATCGGATGCGTTTTGTGAGCCCGGCGGATGGTTTGCGCGCCGGCTTCCGAGAGCCCCAGATAACGCACTTTTCCCTGCTCGACCAGCCGCGCCATCGCGCCTACGGTCTCTTCGATGGGCGTGTTGGGATCGACGCGGTGCTGGTAGTAGAGATCGATCGTCGCAATCTTCAAACGCCGCAGGCTGGCTTCGCAGGCCTTCTGGACATATTCGGGGCGGCCGTTGACCCCTTGAAAGGAGCCGTCGGCGCCGCGCACGTTTCCGAATTTGGTCGCGATGACCACTTCATGGCGCCGCGACGCAATCGCGCGGCCTACCAGTTCTTCATTCCGGCCGATACCGTACATGTCCGCCGTGTCGAAAAAGGTTATGCCGCGATCGATGGCGTGGTGGATGGTGGCGATGGACTCCTGCTCGTCGGTTTCGCCGTAGAATTCCGACATTCCCATGCAGCCGAGTCCTTCGGCGGACACGACCAGAGAACTTCTTCCCAGACGTCGGTATTGCATTTCCATTTCCTCCGATTGAACGTTCCGGCAGGGAGCCGATGGACCGCAGTCACATTGTAATCGAGCCCTGGCGGCCGGTTCGAAGCGGTTGATGAATTCCCGTTCATCCGGAAACGAGGCTCTGCAAGCTTCCGTATCAATTAGCAGGAAAGCCAATGAGGAGCCTTCCGGAAACGAGGAAATTATGCGTGGCATCCATCTCGCGGCTTGGATTTTTGCAGCCGGAAGCGCCATCCTGCCGTTGACCGCGGCACAGGCACAATACCGATACCAGGAATGGCCCGGCCCCTATTACGAGCGGCAGGATTTACGCGGCGATTACCGCGATCTTCGGCACAATTATGCAGAGGTAGACCGTCTGCGCGCCGATATCGCCCGGGACCAGTACCGGCTCGAGATGGCGCGCCGGGCGGGCGATCATTGGGCGGCGAAGCAGATCTTGCGCGACCTGCATCGCGACCAGCACGCCCTGAACGCCCTGTTGAAGGACATTCGCCACGACCGGCGGGATATCCGCAGAGATCAGCGGGATCTATACCGCGACGGCTACCGCTAACCGGCCGAAATCGCGCCGGCACGGCCGGTGGACGCTTTGGTACAATGGGCGAAGTTATGGCAATTCCGAATGTAAAGCGGTTCCGGCCCTTCTGCCCTACCTGCAACGATAACTTCACCCTGATGGCGGTCCTTCCCAAGGATGCCAACGTGGACCAGTACCTGGCGGATGCCGTGGCGCGCCACGATCACAAGGCGTTCCAGGAATCCAAGGTGTTGCACTTCAAGGTGCGCGTCGGCCAGCAGAAGCAGAAGAAGGCGAAGTAAAGTTCCGGCGGCGCCGGCGGCCAGCCGCCGGCGCCGCATTTCCCCTTATAATCGCGCCTGCAGCGTACGCAATGCCCGCTGCCCTTCCTGCGCGACCTCGTTATCCGAGTCATTGCTCAGTTTCTGCAGATAGGAAACACTTTCTTTGTCTCCGCTGCGCGCCAGAACGCGCGCCAGGCCGATTTTTTCGTCTTTGGTGGCGTTATTGAGAGACGCGTAGAGCGCCATCCGGACCCGCTCGTCGCGCGCCAGCTCGATCAGGTACGCCTGCGCCACCTCCCGGTATGATGCCGAATCCAGCGTGTTGATGAGGTAGGTCAGGGGGCTGAATTCGGCGGTGTCGAGCTTGCCCAGCATGACCTGCGCGAAGGCCAACGCCAGGCGCGGCGGCGTTTTCCCTTCGTCCTGCCACGCCTTTTCGAGCATCGGCAGATCGGCTGGATTGCGCAGCCGCGCGATGCCTTCCGCCGCCCCGGCGCGCATCTTATCGTCTTTATCCGTCAGGTAGCGCGAATACAGGGCGCGGCTGCTTTCGGCCGGCAGCATGGCAATGGCGGTCAGGGCCGCCCGCCGCACCTTGGCGTCGCGCGCACGGTTGAGCGCGTCCACCAGATCGGGCAGGGCTTCCTTGTTCTGCAACAGCCCGGTGGTCTCGATGGCCGCGATTTGCACCTTCGGATCCAGGTCGCGCAACAAAAACGTGATGCGGGGCGCGGCCGATTGATCGCGAATCTTCTGCAGCGCGTTCAGCGATTCGTAAATGACGGCGGAATCCTTCGTGTGGATGGCCTCGATGAGGTCCGGCACGGCGTCTTTGCCGCGCAGAATTCCGATGGCGCGCGCCGCGTTGGCCCGCACTTCCATATCGGCGCCGCCGCGCGCCAGTTTGCCGAGCGCGGCGATCACTTCCGGCCGCGCCATGACGTATGGGTCGACCACCTGATCGTTGGTATCGGTGAACTTCGCCTTAATGCTGCCGCCCACCCGCTTCAGCGAGGCGCCCAGGCCCGTCTGGACATAGCCCGGCAGATAAAAATTCACGAGGCCATCGGTCGCGCGGATCTGCACCTCCGGATCGTTGTCCTGGGTGGCGAGAATCAGCGGGTCGAGGCTGCGCTGCGTCCCGATTTCCGTAATCGCCTTCACCGCCTCAACGCGAATGTCCGGATCCGGGTTCTTCAGCAGTTCCTGCAGTTTGGGAAGGGCGTTGGATCCTCCCTTGGCCAGCTCCCGCACGTCTTTCGGCCGTAAGTCTTGAGCCGCAGCGGCCGCCACGGCGACACAAGTGAGCAGCATCACTCGGTGGAAGTGCATACCCTTACTCTACCGCTCCCGGAAGAACGCGCGCCGCGATTTCGGCCGGCCTCGGCAGCCGCCCGTTTCCTCGGCTCCCTCCGCGCGCGAACCCCGCCGGCGAGCATCGCCGCCGTCCGCCGCCGCCAGATTTTCTGTTTTTGTTTTCTCCGCGTCGCCGCGGTCCAATCCTAGCGGACGAACTCGACTTCGACTCGCTTCGGAATCAGCCCCGCGTCGAAGCCGAGGTCGAGCAGCTTCTGCGCTGCCTGCGGAACGATATCTCCGCCGTCCACCGTGAAGTGGTTCACATACATGCCGACGAACTTCTCGGCCAGGCGCGGCTCCATATCGCGCGCGAACTGCATCGCATACTGGAGCGCCTCGTCGTGGTTGTCGAGCGCGTATTGGATGCTGTCGCGCAGCAGCCGGCAGCATTCGCTCTGAATATCGGCGGGGAGCGACCGCAGCAGCACATTTCCGCCGAGAGGCAGCGGCAATCCGTAGCTGGTTTTGAACCAGCGCCCCAGGTCCACAATGCGATGGAAACCTTCTTTATCGAAGGTCAACTGCGCCTCATGAATGATGAGTCCCGCGTCCACGGTTCGTTCTTTCACCGCGTGCGTGATTTCGTCGAAGCGCGTGATCACTGGTTCGAAATCCGGTTGAAACAGCTTGGCGGCCAGGTAAGCCGTGGTCATCGTGCCGGGGATCGCGATGCGCTTGCCTTTGAGATCGTCGGGCTCGAGCGGCCGCGTGGAAATGATCATCGGGCCGTAGCCGTCTCCGATGCTGGAGCCGCTGGCCATCAGGACATATTTGTCACACACGTACGGATAGGCGTGATAAGAAATCGCGCTCAGTCCATAGAGCCCTTCCATTGCCTTGCGGTTCAGCGTCTCGATATCCTCGAGCACATGCCGGAACGCCACCTTGGCCGATCGCACCTTCTTGGTGGCGAGGCCATAAAACATAAAGGCGTCATCTGAATCGGGACTATGGGCGGCGATGATTTCCTGGGGGGCTGCCGAGGTCATATGTGGAGTACACTCCAGTGTACACCAGCGTACCGGAGCGCCCGCACGGCCCGGGCCCAAAAATAAAGAGGCGGCTTCCCTCCGGCGCGGCGAACTCGGAAGTTTCTGTTGACGGTCATCCGTTCCGCGCGATCCGCGCTCTGCCCAAGACTGCTGGGCAACGAGGAATCCGACCGTTCAGCACTCCCTCTACTGCATGTTCCCTTGCCGGAGGTGAAGCCGCCCCGGTACTGGCCCGGCTCTATCTGTCACCTCCCGCCGGCCTCGAAAAACGCCGGCTCGGAATCGATTCCACCTTCAGTCTTACTCCACGCTTTCGCACTTGTCAATGGTTCCGGAAGTACTTTTCTGCCCAGGCTTGCCGTCCATTTTATTTCAGGACTTTTTGTCCGATAGCTCGGGTTTCCACGGCCGTTGCCTCGGCCCGCCGCCGTACCTCCGAAGTAGGAGCGCCTGGGAGCACCCCGAATTTTCCGGCCCGCCTGCCCGACATTCCGGAACTTTCCGGGTTGGCCTTGGTCAACTCCGGATGACGCGCCTCCCCGACCCGCGTCGTATGCTAGAAATTTGTAACGAAATGTCCAGATCGGCAATCCACAGGAACATGATGGGAAAGTACATGAGGCGCATGGCATTCTTTCTGGCTGCCGGCCTGGCGGCGGCGCAGACGCCGCAAACCTGGGACACCAGCGGCAACGGCCAGTTGAACGGCGCGTATTATTTCCGCGAGGTGGTCTGGCAAGGACAATCCGACAGCACCAACGACTTGCAGATCGCCGGCTCGGTGTACGGCACCATCAACTTCGACGGGCAAGGCCATTACACTCTGTCCGGCGCGCAGGAATACGACAGCGTCAATTTCGCCGCGCAGCCGTACTCGTTGCAGCAGCCCGGAGCGTTTTCCGTCGCGGCCAGCGGTTACGGATTCATCGACAGCCCGTTGATCGGGAGCACCCTGAACGTGCTGGTGGCCAACGGGGTGGTCATCGGAAGCAGCACCGATAACGGCGGCTGCAGCTCGAGCAAGACCCCGTGCACCGATCTGTTCATCGCCGCGCCGGTGCGAGCGAATGCCAGCTTCCAGGGGCCCTATTCGGTGGCTGGAGTCGATTGCCCGACGATGGGGGTGGCGGAGACGCGGGCGTATACGTTTCTCCTGAATGCCAGCGGCACCAGCGGCAATATCGGAACGGTGCGGCTGACCGGTTCGTTTGCCGCAGCCGGCGCTGCCTCAGCGGACAGCATTTCCGGCGTGACGTTTCGTTTCAGCAATGGCGCCGCCGTCGTCCAGTTCGGCGGCGAGTTGAACAACAGTAACGTCGACTCCCACTTCATGGCGGGTACCAAGTACTTCTACCTCTCGCCGGATGGAAACTTTTTCTTTGGCGGCTCGCCGACCGGCTGGGACATGATCGTGGGTGTGCGCCAAAGCTCCGGCGCTGCTCCCGCTCTCAGCGGCCTCTATTACATCGCCGGTCTCACGCAGGATAATTCCACCGCGGCCAGCGGGTACGCCAATCTGAACAGCGGTTACGGCGCACTGAACGCGTTATCGAACGGCCAGATTCTGGTCCACCAGCGAGTGCTTACGGTTTCACCCGCCAGCGGTTCGCCGTTTGACTATACCTATTCCGATGTCGTCTCGACGTCCGGCGGCTCGTATGCCGATTCGTTCACGCAGTACCTGGTAGGCGCCAATGGCTCGTTCGCCCTCGGCTTCGCCCAGCAGCCCGGGCTCGGGATCGAGGTTCTGGTGCAAACGCCTCCCGCTAGCGGGCAGGGCGTCTACATCTATCCAACGGGAGTCGTGAACGCCGGCAGCCTGGCGCCCTTCACCGCCAGTTGGGCGCCGGGCGAGCTGGTCTCGATCTTCGGAACCAATCTCGCCAATACCACTGCCACCAATGGCGCCTTGCCGACGACTTTGGGCGGGGTTCAGGTGCTGGTGAACGGGACGCCGGCGCCGATCTACTTCGTATCTCCAGGCCAAATCAACGCCGTCATCCCCCTTTCGGTTACCGGCATCACGGCATCGGTGCAGGTCGTCAATAACGGCAATCCATCCAACACCGTTTGGAATTATCTGGCCTTGACCGCCCCCGGTGTCTTTAACAGTGTCACGGCGGCTGCCGTCCAGCACGCCGACTACTCGCTCGTCACGCCGACGCATCCGGTGCAGCCCGGTGAAACCATCCTGGTGTACCTCACCGGCCTGGGCACGCTGGATACTTCGGGGAATTCCACGCAGAAGTTCACAGCTTCGATCGGTGGAGCGGCGGCTACAGTCGCGTTTGCCGGGACTCAGTCTCCGGTCGGCGGTGGGTACCAGATGAACATCGTGGTTCCCAGCACCGGCGTGCCTGCCGGCAATGCCTATCTCGATATCTCCGGCCCGGACAGCTACAACTCCGAAGCCGTGATTCCGATCGGCGCTTCGCGAGGAGCCGCTTCTCAAATCAGCCCGTTGTCGGGGCGGCGGCGCCCCGCGAAAACCAGTGTGGCGGCGCCACGCCCCCGCCCTTGAAGGGTGTGGTGGCGCTGTTGTAGCGATTTGCTCACAGTACGGGGTCAGTTCCGGCCGCCAGCCAGTACGTTTTAAGCATTCCTGCGCGCGAACTGGCGCACACATGCCGCGCAAGTTTCTGCAACGAAATTCCGGCGCCCGCAATCCACCGTAGCGTGACTGGAAAGCGCGTGGCGTTCACGATCTTGCTCGCGGCCGCGAGTGTTCCGCTGGCTGCGCAGAACTGGGATACGAGCGGAAACGGGCAGTTGAACGGGAATTATTTTTTCCGTGAGGTGGTCTGGCAGTATGGCGGCACTGGTCTGCAATTGGGCGGCTCGGTGTACGGCACCATCAGTTTTGACGGTAAAGGGAACTATACCCTCGCCGGCGCCCAGGCTTACGACAGCGTCAAAATGGGCCCCCGGCCGTATACGTTGGCGCAGCCCGGAACCTTCTCGATCGCGGCGAGCGGATACGGTTTCATGGACAGCCCCGCCATCGGGGATGTCCTGAATGTGCTGGTGTCGAACGGCATCGTGGTGGGGAGCAGCACCGACAATGCCGCCGGCTATAACGACCTGTTCTTCGCGGTTCCGGTTGCGCAATCCGCCCCCACGCTCCAGGGCGCCTACTCCGTGGTGGGCCTCGATTCTCCCTCCCTGTCGGTCCAGCACACCCGCGCCTACAGCTTTCCCCTCACCGCCGGCGCCGGCGGCACCATTGGAACCGTAATGGCCACCGGGTACTTCGCTTCCACGCCGGCGAACAACGTCGCGGCCGACACGCTGAGCGGCGTCACTTACAAGATGAACAGCGGCGTCGCCACTGTGCAATTCGGGCCGGAACTGAGCAGTTCCAACCCCGACGCGCATCTCCTTTCCGGAACCAAGAATTTCTACCTCTCTCCGGACGGGAACTTCTTCTTCGGCGGCTCCCCGACCGGGTGGGACATGATCGCCGGGGTACGCCAGAACTCCGGCGCCGCCGGTACCCTTTCCGGCCTGTACTATATTGCCGGCATGACACAGAACGATCCGAGCAGCGCGTCCGGTTCGGTGAATTTGAATAGCGGCTACGGCTCCTTGAACGCGCTTTCGAGCGGGCTGATTCTGGCTCACCAGCGCGTGCTCTCGGTTTCCGCCAAGAACAGCGGCCCTTATGACTTCACCTATTCCGACCAGGCTTCCAATAGCGGCGGTTCCTACGGCGATTCCTTCACCCAATACTCTGTCGGACAGGGCGGGGCGATTGCGCTCGGATTCGCCCGGCAACCCGGCCTGGGAATGGAAGTGCTGGTCAAAGCGCCGGCTCTCTCCGGACCGGGAGCTTACATCTATCCCAACGGAGTCGTCAACGCCGGCAGCCTGGCGCCGTTTACGGCCAGTTGGGCTCCCGGCGAACTGATTTCGATTTTCGGAACCAATCTGGCGGCCGTCACCGCGACCGACGCCAGCTTGCCCGCTACTCTGGGGGGCGTCCAGGTCCTGGTGAATGGATCGCCCGCGCCCGTCTACTTCGTTTCCCCGGGGCAGATCAACGCGGTGATCCCGGTGAACGTTAGCCCGAGTTCAACCTCGGCCGTTTCCACCGCTTCCATTCAGGTGGTGAACAACGGCACGAAGTCGAATACCGTGTGGAACTACGTGGGGCTCACCGCGCCCGGCGTCTTCAACAGTTACACCGCGGCTCCCGCCATTCAACACGCGGATTACTCGATGGTCACGTCCACCCGCCCGGCGAAACCTGGCGAAACGATCCTGGTGTACTTAACCGGCGTAGGACCGGTGGACAGTTCGGGAAAAGCCACCCAGACGTTTACCGCGTCCATCGGCGGAGTCGATGCCGGCGTGGCGTATGCAGGCACGCAATCGAAACTGGGCGGCGGCTATCAACTGAACGTCACGGTCCCGGCAAGCGGCTTAACGGGCGGCAATGCGTATCTCGATATCTCGGGGCCGGACAGCTACAATTCCGAGGCCGTCATCCCGGTCGCGGGAAGCGCGGCCGGCGCTTCGCAGACCGATATGCTTTCGGCGCGCTCGCCGCGGATGAACGTGGAACGGCGGGCGCGCCGGTTGCGCCCGTAGCCCGGTCTCAGATTCCGCCGCCGTCGGTCAACTGGACATTGCCGGCATTTCCGCTGGCGAGCCGGGCAACCGCCGCTTCCAGCAGGTCTGCCTCGTCCTCATATTGCGAACGGTCGAGCAGCAGTACCTGCTCCGGCGGCAAGCCGGCGGGCAGCGAGCCGCTCTGCTCCGCCGCCGGGCCGTAGACAATCGAAACGAGCCCCGCTTGAAAGAGGGTCCGCACGGCCTCGCCGGCGTGTTCGGCTCCTTCGAGTACGTGCGCCAGATAGCCGAGATCGAACAAGTGCCGCTCGAGCAGACGCGCGGTATCCGCGTCGCCGCCCTGAAGCCGGATCACGTACGGCCGGTGCCCGATGCGCGCCAGCCGCTCCGCCCCGCTCACCGGTCCCGAATGCCGGTGAATGTCGGGACGGGCGATCATTCCCGCGCCCAGCGTCTCGTTCGTGATCGGATCGATGAGGATGAAACTGCCGGTGGCCCGGTTCTTGCGGTAGGCGTCGAAGAAGACCGGCCGCTGCGCTTCTACGCTGACCACGCCAATCTCGTTCAGCTGTAACCGGCTGGCGCGCTCGTGACCCAGCGTGTTCACGTCCACGCGATGCCGGATCTCCCGCACCCGCGCCTGCACCATCTGGGTCGTGTGTTTGAGCAGGTAGGGCCGGTGCTCTTCGAGCGGCTTCTGGTTCATCCATACCACCGTCGCTTCAAACCGCCGTCCGGAATGCGGCCGGGCCGCCGGGTGCACCAGCATGTCGCCCCGGCTGATATCGATCTCGTCTTCCAGGCAGACCGTCACGGACATCGGCGCGAACGCTTCTTCGAGTTCGCCGTCGTAGGTGACAATCGATTTGACCCGGCTCGTGCGTCCGGAAGGCAGCACCGCGATTTCATCGCCGCGCCGGAGCACTCCGGAGGCGATCTGGCCCGCGAATCCGCGGAAATCCAGGTTCGGCCGGATCACATACTGGACCGGAAACCGGAACTCGGCCAGGTTGATGTCGCGGTCGATGGGCACGGTTTCGAGGTGTTCGAGCAGGCTCGGCCCCGTGTACCAGGGAGTCCGGCCGCTGCGCTCCACCACGTTGTCGCCGAGCAGCGCGCTGATCGGAACATACTGGACTTCGCGCGCGTGCAGTTGCGCGGCGAAGGCGGCGAAGTCCTGGCGAATCTGGTGGAACACGTCCTCGCGGAAATCCACCAGGTCCATCTTGTTGACCGCCACCAGCAGGTGCGGGATGCCCAGCAGCGTCGCGATGTACGCGTGCCGGCGCGATTGCGGCAAAACCCCATAGCGGGCGTCGATCAGAATCACCGCGAGGTTCGCCGTCGAAGCGCCGGTCGCCATGTTGCGCGTGTACTGCTCGTGCCCCGGCGTGTCGGCGATGATGAACTTTCTTTTGGGAGTCGCAAAATAGCGGTACGCGACGTCGATCGTAATGCCTTGTTCGCGCTCGGCCCGCAGCCCGTCGGTCAGCAGCGACAGGTCCAGCCCGTTGGTGGACTGGTTGCGCGTCGCCTTGCGCACCGAGGCCAGCTGGTCTTCGTAAACGCCCTTGGAATCGTACAGCAGGCGTCCGATGAGGGTCGACTTGCCGTCGTCCACGCTGCCGGCCGTGGTGAACCGGAGCAGCTCGGTTTGCGCGGTCTGCGTGAGCCATTCGGCTGCTTCGAATTCCATTTGCGTGGCGGCCATCAGAAGTATCCCTCGCGCTTCTTCAACTCCATCGAGCCTTCCTGGTCGTGATCGATCACCCGATTTTCGCGTTCGGAGCGGCGGAACTGGATCATCTCCGCGATAATTTTCGGCAGCGTGTCGGCTTCGGACCGGATCGCCCCGGTGCAATAGGTGCAGCCCAATGAGCGCATCCGGCACATCACCGTCTGCGGTTTTTCGCCCGGCAGCAGCGGCATGTTGTGTTCCAGCGGAATCAGCGCATCGCCGCGGACTACCATTTGCCGCGGCTTGGCAAAATACATCGGAACGATCGGGATGTTCTCCAGGTAGATGTAGTGCCAGATGTCCAGCTCGGTCCAGTTCGAGAGCGGAAACACGCGGATGCTCTCGCCTTTGTCGATCCGGCTGTTGTACAGGTTCCACAACTCGGGGCGCTGGTTCTTCGGGTCCCATTGCCCGAACGAGTCGCGGAACGAGTAGACCCGTTCCTTGGCGCGGGCTTTCTCCTCGTCCCGCCGCGCGCCTCCGAATGCCGCGTCAAACCCGCCCTGCTCCAACGCATCCAGCAGCGCCCGCGTCTTCAGCAGGGCGCAGCATTTCTGGGTACCCAGCCGGAACGGGTTGGCGCCATCCTGGATGGCTTTGGTGTTGGTATGGACAATCAGCTTGGCGCCGATCTCGGCGCAGAACTTGTCCCGGAATTCGATCATTTCCCCGAACTTGTACGTCGTGTCGATATGCAGCAGCGGGAACGGAATCTTGCCCGGATAGAAGGCCTTTTGCGCCAGCCGCACCATCACGGAGGAGTCCTTGCCGATGGAATACAGCATCACCGGCTTTTGAAACTCGGCCGCCACTTCGCGGATGATGTGAATGCTCTCCGCTTCGAGGGCGCGCAAATGGGTTAGCGTTCGCTCCGTCATGTGGTTCCAGATTCCCTGCGGCTATGTGCTATGGTCGGGGTTCGGGCCGCCGAAACGGCCCGCTTATTCAGCTTACACCACGATCATGACGAAGTCTATCGGCATTATGGTGATTGCGGTGCTGCCTGCCCTGGCCCAGCCGGGCCCGGTTTCCGCCGACCGCATCCGCGAATCTGTGAAGTTTCTCTCCAGCGACCTGATGGAAGGCCGCAGCGTCGGCACGCGCGGCGGCGACCTGGCGACCGAGTACATCGCCAATCAGTTCGCCTTGGCCGGCGCCCAACCGGCCGGCGACGACGGAACCTACTTTCAGAAAGTGCCGCTGGTCGGGGTCGCCCCGGGACCGGGCGCGCAGTTGACCGCTTCGGCCGGTGGAAAAACCGTTTCTTTCAACCGGCTCACCGAGTGGGTGGGGACCAGCAATACCCAGAGGCCGGAAACCCGCTTTGAAGGAGACGCGATTTTCGTGGGGCACGGGATCACAGCCCCGGAATGGAAGTGGGACGACTTTAAAGGCGTGGACGTCCGCGGCAAGGTGCTGGTTCTGTTCACCAACGAGCCCACTTCCAGCGATCCGAATTTCTTCGAAGGCCGGGCGCTGACCTATTACGGCCGATGGACTTACAAGTATGAAGAAGCGCTGCGCCGGGGGGCCGTCGCGGCTCTGATTATTCATACCCGGCCGACGGCCGGTTACGGCTGGGATGTCGTCCGCAGTTCCTGGGGCCGCGAAGACCTCCAGGAGAAACTGCCGCCCGGCCAGAACGCGCTGGCATTGGCCGGCTGGATCACCCGCGAGGCGGGCGGCAAACTCCTGGCTCTGGCCGGCAAGAGCGTCGAGGAACTGCTGGCCGCGTCGGAGTCGCGCGACTTTCGGACCATTCCGCTCGGCATACGGATCCACGGGGTAATCCCTTCCAAAGTGCGGCAGATCGATTCCCGCAATGTGGCGGCCCTGGTTCCCGGCAGCGATCCCCAGCTGAAGGATCAGGTCGTCATCTACACCGCCCATTGGGATCACCTCGGAAAAGGCGATCCGGTCAACGGCGATGCGATCTATAACGGCGCCATCGACAACGCCACCGGCTGCGGCATCCTGCTGGAGCTGGCGCGGGCGTGGGCGGCGCGCCCGGAGAAGCCGCGGCGCTCGGCCCTTTTTCTGGCGGTGACGGCGGAAGAAGGGGGCCTGCGCGGCTCCGATTTCTACGCCACGCACCCGATCTTTCCCCCCGCCAAGACCGCCATCGATCTGAATTACGACGCCATCTATCCGTGGGGCCGCGCCCAAGACGTGGTGCTCACCGGCGCGGAGCGCACCTCGGTCTGGCCGCTTGCCCAAGCCATCGCGCGGCGCCTGAACCTCACCATCTCTCCCGACAGCGAACCCGAGCAGGGGCACTACTTCCGCTCCGACCATTTCTCGTTTGCGCACGCGGGAATTCCGGCATTCTCCATCGAGCATGCCACCCAGTTCGCGGGCAAGCCCGCCGATTATTACCAGAAGACTTGGCAGGAATTCAACGAGAAGCATTATCACCAGCCTTCGGACGAGTTTCGCGCCGACTGGGACTTCACCGCGCTGGCTCAGGCCGCCGAATTCGGCCTGCTGCTCGGCACCGATATTGCGAACCAGGATCAACTTCCCGACTGGAAGCCCGGTGATCCATTTCACAGGTAGTCGTGATAGGCTTGCTGTCGAGGAGAATTAGGACCATGACCGTGACACGCAAGACGTTGCTCTTTCTGTCCGCCGTAGCCTGCCTGGCTACGCTGGCCTGGGCCGCCGGCAAGGGCATTCTGCACCCGGAGATGAAAGTGGAAAGCGGAAGCTACGAAAACCCCATGGCGACCATCGGGACCAAACCCGACCAGCCGTGGTCCGCGACCACCGTCGCCGCCGGCGTCGATAATAAACCGCAGCCCGGCAAGCCGGTCAGCATGGTGGGCGAAATCGTGGATTTTTCGTGCTACCTGCAAGTCGGCAAGCATGGCGAAAAACACCGCTCCTGCGGCCAGAAGTGCGTCCAGAACGGAAATGCGGCGGGTCTGTTGACGAAGGATGGCTCGCTTTACATGCTGATGGCCGAAGAGCACGATCCGCGGCGCGATGGCGGCGTGGATATCCGATCGGTGGCCGCCGAGCACATGGGCCACATCGTCCAGGTCAACGGAACGGAAGCTTCGGTCAACGGCTATAACGCAATCTTTGTGCAAGGACTATCCAAGAAGTAGATGAAACTCCGATCCTCTCAAAGGGCCGCGGCGGTTGCGCTCGCGGCCCTTTGCGTGGTGTGGGCCGGCGACCGGCCGCGCCAGCCTCTCGGACTCCCTCCGGTCGAGTGGCCCAAAAAGAATCCCTACTCGGCGGCCAAGGTCGAATTGGGGAAACTTTTGTACTTTGACAAGCGGCTCTCGGCCGATGGCACCATTTCGTGCGCGTCGTGCCATGAGCCGAAATATGCGTTTGCCGACGGTTCGGCGGTTTCCAAGGGAATTCGCGGGCAGACGGGCACCCGCAGCGCCCCCACAGTGATCAATCGCGCGTTCTCACTGGCGCAGTTTTGGGACGGCCGCGCCGCCACTCTCGAAGAGCAGGCCAAGGGGCCGATTGTGAATCCAATCGAAATGGGCAACACGCACGAAGCCGCGGCGGCGACCATCGCGAAGATTCCGGGCTATCGTCCTCTGTTCGTGAAAGCCTTCGGCAGCGACCAGGTGGATATCGACCGCATTGCCATGGCCATCGCCACGTTCGAACGCACGATTCTGTCGGGCAACGCGCCGTACGACCGCTACAAAAAGGGCGATAAGAAAGCGATGTCGCCCGAGCAGATCCGCGGCATGTCCGTGTTCTTCGACAAAGCCAAGTGCGACCGCTGCCACGAAAACTCGAATTTCACATTGAACGCGTATTCGAATATCGGGATCGGCATGGATAAACCCGATCCCGACGTGGGCCGGTATGCCATCACCAAGGACCCGCGCGACTGGGGCGTCTTCAAAGTTCCGACCCTGCGCGAGATCGAGCACACCGCGCCCTATATGCACGACGGCAGCCTGAAGACGCTGGAAGAAGTCGTGGACTACTACGATAAGGGCGGGAACCCCAACAAGAACCTGGATTCGAATATGCGAAAACTGAACCTGACCGATCAGGAGAAGAAGGATCTGGTCGCGTTCCTGAAAGCGCTCAGCGGAGAAGGCTGGCAGATTGAGGAGCCGGCTGAGTTTCCGCAGTAATCAGGGCACGCGGACCACCGTGTAGTTGCGCAGCGCGAGGGTTTCGCCGGCCTGCGCGACCTTGCCGCGAAAATCGATGTTCAGCCCGCCGGCATAGGCGTCGGCGGCGCTTGCCATGGCGGTGCTCAGCGGAAGTGTCGAGCCCCACGAGAGCGCCGCGAACCGCGCGCTCCCGCTGGCGAGGTTGGCATCCATCCGGCCGGTGAGGAATGTATCCGCGGCCGGCGCATCCCGCAGCAGGACAGCCGTGTTGCCCCATCGCAACTCGAAGGAATACCCGCCGGTTACGCCCTGATGCTCGAGATCGAACCGGATCTCGAGGCGATCGCCGGCCGTCAGCAGGCCGGCTGGTACCGCGCAGATCCCGATGCTGCTCCACGCCGCGCTGTTCGTGACGGCTCCAGCGCCGCTGCACAGCACCTGCGGCGTCCGATAGAGGGAAGACGAGGTCCCCGCGCCGCCGAGCCGGTACGAGGTGAGAAGCGTGTCGCCCGGCTGCGGTGTGGCCGCCGCGTGAAATTGAAGGGAGCGCCCGCTCAGGGTATAGTCCAGCCCCGGTTTTTGCAGGAGGCCGTTGCGGTACACCTGGAGACTGCTCACCGGGTCGGGCGTGCCGGTCAGCGCGAACCACGCATTCGCCCCATCGACGACACCGGTGAGAGCCTCACCGTCGACGAAGGATGGCGCGGCGCCGCAGGGGCCCGAAGAACCATCCACGCGGACGCAATCGCCGGCCATGCCGGCTACCGACTCCAGCTGGCTTTGGGAATTGACAAAGGCGACGCGCCCGGCGGCCAACCCGGCGGCTTTCGTGGGCCGGGCTCCTAGATCGGCAATGAGGCCGACGACCTCCGATTGCTGGATGGGACCGCCGCCGCCCCCGGACGGCGGCGCCGGCGCGGCAATCCGCACGTCGCGCAGCCGGAGCGCTTGTGTGCTGGGCGGCACCGCCCAGGTTTCGTTGAACTGCACCTTGCCGTCGCTGTTATACACCACTGAGTAGTAGGTTTGCGGGGTCGCGTTGGTATTGGGGACAAGTTTCACGCGAAGCACTCCATCCACCACCTTGACCGTGAGCATCTGGGTCGCAATCGCCGAGTTGTCGGAAGCCTCGAAACTGCTCCACGAAACCGTAATTTGCCCGTTAAAGCGCGTTCCATCGGCTTTGTAGATGACGTCCTGAACGGTCGTCAGCGGCGGCACGGCGGCCGCCGCCGCTCCCAACAGCAATGCCGCCCCAACTGTGTAGGAAAACCTGATCAACAAACCAAACCCTCCTGCCGCTTACAGTGTAGTTCCGCGATGCCTGGCGGCCGGGCAGTCCGGCCGCTGCGGCTCGGAGTAACACCGCGATACGGCAAGACTTAGCGAAATTGACGAAACGCGTGACTGAGGCTTGCGCGCGCTGCTATTCTGAGCCGCATGGAACTGAAACTCGTCCCCCTGGAAGTGCCGGAAGGCGGGAACCTGATTCTCGGGCAGACGCATTTCATCAAGACTGTCGAAGATGTCTACGAGGCGATTGTCAACACGGTCCCGCAAATGAAATTCGGGGTCGCGTTCAACGAAGCGTCCGGGCCGTGCTTAACCCGAGTGGACGGCAATGACGATGCGCTGAAAGCGCTCGCCCAGAAAAACGCCACGGCTTTGGCGGCCGGCCATGTGTTCGTCGTAGTCATGAAGGAGGGCTACCCGATCAACGTGCTGGGCCGCATCAAAGACGTGCCGGAGGTCTGCTCGATATTCTGCGCCACCGCCAACCCGGTGCAAGCCGTGGTGGCGCAGAGCGAGCAGGGACGCGGGGTGATCGGAGTGATCGACGGCTTTTCCCCCAAAGGGGTCGAAACCGCGGAAGACGTGGAAAAGCGGCGCGGATTTCTGAGAATGATCGGGTATAAGCGGTAGACGGCTACTTCGCGAGATCGATGCCGAGTTTCTTCAGTTCCTCGGAATAGTAGCGCTTATGTAGTAAGTCCCATTCCTCGGTCCCCTCGGGAATTTCCCGCTTCTGGGAACGGATCTTGAGGCGCGCCGTGCGGTCCACTTTTTCTTCGGCCACCAGCATCTCGGTCATCACCCGGACGATTTCTAACCGGACGCTATTGGGATCTTTCTGCTTGAGCCGCAGTTCCCGGCTTTTGCGCAGCATGTCGACTATCTTGTGCGAGATGTCGGTCACTTTGTCCCGGGAAAGCTTCATGGCGTCGCCGGAATCACGCCCGGAGGCGCGAATGACCTTGCGCTGGGAAATCAGGGTGTTTTTGATGCGGCGGAACATCTCCTGATAGCTCACGCCTTCGCGGCGCATATACTCGCTGTACTGGCTGAGGAGGTCGCGCACTTCGTCGTTGAGCCGGTCTTCAACGGCGAGCTCCTCCTCGATGACCTCGGCGATCTTCTCGGCGACCGCGTCAGGAGCAGTAGTCTCGATGATCCCCGGCGTCAGCCGCTTCACGATTTGTCTGGAGATATAAGCGACGAACTCTCTGGCCAGCAGCATTCTACGCGCGCAAGCCGTAGTGTAGCACGTACGGCGAACCGCTGAGTTTGCGCGCGGTTACCGGACAGTGGCGTCCAGTTCGCCGCGGGCCAGGCGCACGTGGATCCGCGAATCGGGCGGGGCGGCGGCGGCGTCCTTGAGGATGCCGCTTTCGTTGGAAACGATGGCGTAGCCGCGCTCGAGGATGCGGAGCGGGCTCAAGGCGGAGAGTTTCGCCGCCAGTTGCTGATAGCGGTTGCGCCTGCCGGCCAGTTGCGCCGCAAACACCTGGATGGCGCGGGCTTGCGCTGTTTCGAGCCGGCGGTGGTCCGCCGCCAGCCTCGGCCGGATATCGAAACGCCGCAACCGGACTTCCAGGCCGCGCCGCTCGCGCTCGCGGAGGGCAAAATCCGCGCGCAGCCGCTCGCGCATGCGGTAATCGAGTTCGTCGATGCGCTGCATGCCGCGCCCGACCCGCCGGTGGAGCGCGCCGAGGGCGCGTTCAATGCCCTGCTGGCGCAAGCGCCGCTCCAGCAGGGCGAGACGATAGCGCAGCGCCTGGGCGGACTGAGCCCGCGCCGCCGCCAGGCGGTCCAGCAGATCGTCGCGCAGGGGAACGACCAGTTCGGCCGCGGCCGACGGAGTCGGGGCGCGGAGATCGGCGACGAAATCCGCGATCGTGACATCGGTTTCATGCCCCACCGCGGAAACCACCGGCACCGTGGATGCCGCGATGGCGCGCGCGACGGCTTCTTCGTTGAAGGTCCACAGGTCTTCCAGGGAGCCGCCGCCCCGGCCGACAATGACGACTTGCGCCCACTGGCTCCGGCTGAAGTAGTCGATTCCGCGGCAGACTTCCTCGACCGAACCCTCGCCCTGCACCAAGGCGGGGAAAAGCCGGACGTGCACGCCGGGGAAGCGGCGCGTCAGCACATGAATCAGATCGGCGATGACGGCGCCGCGCGGCGAGGTCACGACGCCGATCCGCCGCGGAAATCGCGGCAGCGGGCGCTTTCGCGAGGCATCAAACAGTCCTTCGGCCGCCAGTTTCTTCTTCAGCTGCTCGAAGGCCAGCTGCAGCGCGCCCAGACCCTGCGGTTCGAGAACTTCGACAATCAGCTGGTATTCGCCGCGCGCTTCATAGACATCCAGACGCCCGCGCGCGAGCACGGCGAGGCCGTCCTGCGGTTTGATCTTCCAGTAGCGATGCGCGGAGCGGAAGGCGACGCACCGCACCTGGGCCTCGCGCTCCTTCAGGGTGAAATAATAATGGCCGCTGGCGGCGAGTTTGACGCCGGAGATCTCGCCCGAGACCCACAGATCCTGGAATTCCGCATCCAGAACCGCGCGGATTGCCGCATTCAACTCGGCGACTGTAAAGATACGCCGTTCCGGCGCGCGGTTGAACTCGAAGGCGAACTGCTCCACCGAGCCATGGTAATACGCGGGGCGGATGCGAAAGTCCGGACCGGCCCGCACAAGCCGGTCCGCGGACGGCGGCGCCCGCCCTCGGCTGCTATTGGACGTTGATCAGGATGCCGTCCGGGGATTGAAAACTTCCCTGAATGATTTTGATCGGCAGATCGCCTTTTGGCAGGGACGCCGGAAGCTGAATATTGACCTGGTACAAGCCGGCATAACGCAACACGGCGGCCAGCACCGGCACATTGACGCCGCTGACGGTCACCACCGGGCTGGTCGTGAGCGGCGGAAAACTCGCCGGCTGCTGGCCGGCCGGAAGAGGCGGATTGGTGGGCCCGAGCCCCGTGGCCCACAGCGTCAACGCTTCGCCCGCATGAGCAGAAACCGTGCCGCTGATGACCGCCGGATTGCCGATGTAGGTCGCGCCGTCCGTGATCAAGGCATAGGGATACTGCCCGCCGCCCCATTGCAACAGCGCCGGAGAATTCGTCTGGTAGGTCGCGGTTGCGGCCGCGCTACTCACGCCGTTGTTGGTCACCACGACGCTGACCGGGCCAAGCGCGCTGTCGTCCGGCGCCTGCACGTTGACCTGGCTGGGACTGATGAAATACACGAACGCCGGTTTGCCGTTGATGGTGACGCTGGTTCCATCCATCGAAGTGGGAAAGCTTTCGTTGGCGTTCCAGCCGCGCCCGGGGTTGGTATTCGACAGATTCGTGCCTTTAATGGCGACCCATGTGCCGGACTGAATCGGCGAGTTCGCGATGTTGCTGAACGCGTTGTCGACTTCGCTGATGGCAGGCGTTCCCCCGCCCCCGCCGGCGGACGGCGTGAGCGTGTAGGTCTTCGTGTAGATATGATCGCCGGCCGTGGTGAGATCCCCATTGGCGGCGTTGCCGGCCACGTAGATCGTGATGCTGCCCACGTTGGTTGCCGGCGGCGTCCAATCGATCTGGTATTTGCCCGAGCCCGTTCCCTTCGTGTTGGTGTAGCCAGTGAGGCTGTGCTCGATGTACTGAATCGGCATGTTGGCCGGGCAGGTCTGCGCCTTGGTCGCGCTATAATCCACCTCCAGTTCGGAAGACAGATTTGTAGAAGCGCACATAAGCAGCGTGTTCGCATCTATCGACGCGAACGTGCCGGCCTGCGTCTGCGCCGAGCCGCTGTTGCGCGCGGTCAATTGAAACCCCCAGGCGCGTTGGGTGGGTGCCGGATCCGCGATCGTCACCGTGAGCCGCTGCTTGACGCCCGGGACATACGTCTGGCCGTTGGGGAACGCCACCGTGACGCTGCCCTGGTTGGCTGGGTTGTTGGCTGTCCCCAGATGACAGGCGGATTGGGCGCAGGTCCCGAGTTCTCCCGGTACATTCGTATAGCCCGCGTCCGGCCCGTATTCGTGCGCCCAGATCAGCAGCGGAATGGCCCCCAGAATCGCCGCCGTTTTTCCCCAAAAGATCTTCCGTTTTCGATTCATGACCGTCCTAATCCATCAACCCGATGTGCAACCAGATTACTCGGTGAGTGGGATTCAATTCTATGGCAAAGCCGAACTTTTACGAATTCCTCACAAGTTAGGCCCGCTGGGGTTAACTAATTTGAACAGAACACCCGTCATTATAGAGGCGTAGCGCTATACAACACGAGCTCGTCATTTTGATTGAGCGCCAGCAGATAAATTGTGCCGTCCTCCTTCAGGTCGAGGCCCAGAATATTGACCAACAGATCTCCGGCCTCGGTCGGCCGTCCGGTGGTCAAAACCGTGGATAGGACGCCGTTTCGCCGGGAGTAGACGACCTGACTGGGATAGGCTTGGCTGACGAAGACCATATCGCCGTTCGGGTTCGCCTCCAGCTGGTTGTAGGAGAGATAGCCGAGCGGGAAACCGGTCGGCATCCGGTCGTTCGTGCCATAAAGGATGGTCCACCCCGAACCATTCCACTCGGCAATGTTGCCGCCGAGATCGGTTTGCAGGGCCGCGAAGCAGTGCGGGCCTATGGTCCGAAGCGCATTCAGAGAATTTACCGGATTCCCATTGAGCTGCGTCTTTCCGGGCTGCAGGGCAAGCTGAGCGGAGCCCTGGCTCCAGGCGTACGTGCGGGGGACCGGATCATTCTGCAAATGGACCTGCAGAAAGACGCGGCCCAGATCATCGACAAAGAAGGTATCACAGCTGAAAACCGTGTCGCCGGCGATGGAGCCGCCGGTCTTGCACACGAGTTGGTTCTGACCGTTCTGGCTGAGATAGACGCGCGTATCCTGCTTGTCGGTCCCGGATATCCAGGCGATGGCGCCGTTATTGTTGACAGCGATCCGATAGGCGCCATACGCGGTGGCGCCGTCGTCCAGCTTGATGGGAAATTTCAGCGCCACGCTCCATTGCCCGCCGCTGTAGCGGGCGACGCCCAAGCTCGGAAGTTCGACATAGAGATCGCCATTGGCGGTCTGCTGCACCTGATAGCCGAGGTTGATGCCGTTGAAAGGCGGCGCACCCAGGATCCGGTCGCCGGGAGAAAGCAGCGGCTGAACATCGTTATTCTGCCACGCTGCAATGCCGGCATAGTTCGTGCTGCCCACCAGCATCACCGGATTCCCGGTGCGGCCGCCCGGGACGAATGCTTCGATGACGTTCGGAACCGGAACATCGACCGGGTCTCCCGATTGAAATAATACTTGCGGATCGGCGCCGGGGGCGACGCGGATTACGACCATCGGATTATCGGCGGTGGCCACCATGAGGGTAATCTGGCCGTTGGCGTCCATCGCGCCGCTTTCGATCGATTGAATGGGCGACCCATTGACCAGTGCCTTCCCGATCAGGGCCACTGGCTGGAGCGAGTCGCCGTTCCAAAGCCACGCGCCGTCGCCCTTGTTTGGGTATGGATTCCCGTAGATCAATGCGGTTCCATCGGCGTGATAGGAGAGCACGACCGCGTTGTTATTCGTCCGCAGCGTGGCAGCCGGCTGGCTGGGATCCGCGCCTGTGTAGCGCAGCAGAAAATTGCGGTTGTCCTGCAGCGAGACACTGAAGAGGACGTCGCCGTTCTCCGCGAACGAAAACCCGGGCGTCGAGTTTCGCTGCCCAGAAAAGCCTTTGATGGTTGATCCGAGAAATGCATCTCCCAGCGCCAGGAACTTCTGCCGGCCGCCCGCATCGTGCCGGTACAGCGCCTGCTGGTTTCCTCCACTGGCGGCGTACCACGCCACGCCGTTGTTATCGACGCCGAAGCTATAGACGGACGCGCCGCTCCCGCCGATTTCCGGCAGCTGATCGAGCTGATTCACCAGGATATCGGTGACATTATTGCCTGAACCGCGGAACAGGCCATTCACGTACAGCGAGGTTCCGGGAACCCGGTACCAGCCGGTAAACACGAAGTACCCGTTGGACGACCGGCTGTTGCGGCTGACAGTAAACGAATTGAGATTCTCTGCTCCGGCGGCCGAACTGTTCGTCACCAGAAGCGGCTGCAGGGGGCCGTTGTCGCTGAGCTGGACCATGCCTCCGTCACTGGTGTTTTCCTGCACCATCAGAGCGCCGCTCTGGGTGACGGAATGATTTCCGAGGTCGGTCACCAGCGAGCCGGCCGAGTTGCTGGCCGAGCCCGCAGCTACAATTTTCTGAAAACCGCCGTGCCAGGCCAGCAACGCCGTCCCTGCTCCGTCCAATGAGGCGTTGAACAAAACTGTGCCGTCAGGCAGAGTCCACAGCGGCGAGGGCCGCGGGCGCAGCTGCGGGTGTTTGCGGGTTTCGGTGGTCGCATCGAGCAACCGCGTCACCCGAAAAGGCCGGGGAGCCGACACCACAAAAGGCGCATATACCGGGATCCGCATTTCCATGCCGGCCAGCACGGCCCCCTGGGGATACGTGAACATCGCCCGAACATAGGCCATCCCTTCATACCCCGCCGTGAGCAGGCCGCCCGGCGTGATGGTTCCGTACGGAACCCGCGGCGTGCCGTCGCTATTGGTATCGGTGATATCCCAGTTGAAGGTCACCCCCGGTATGGCCTTGCCGTTCCTGTCATACGCGGTAGCCGTGAATTGCCGCTGCTCGCCGATCCAGAGCCGCGCCAGCCCCGGCCGGAGGATGACATGGTCCGGCACAATCTGAATCGACGTGTCGTGCCAGATGTTTCCGGATTGCGCCCGGACTCTGAGAATTCCGAGAGAAGTCCCGGTCAGGTTTCCGGAACTGTCAATGGTCCCCAGGGCCGGCTGGTCGACGGTCCAGGTGATCGGAGGCGAAAGGATCGCGCCGGAACCGGAAATGCCGATGGCGGCCAGCGGCACCGTTTCCCCCGCCGTCACGCGCGGGGAAGGCGCGAGGATCTGAAGCTGGACCAGATCATCCGCGAGAGCCCCGGAGATCAGGACCGCCTGCGCGAGCAGCAGTCCGCGCCAGGCAATCACAGGAACACCTCGTTAATCGGCTGATACAGCCCGGCCGACGCGCCTTCGACGTAGTAGAAGCGGCGTCCGGAGGGCGTGTCCGCGATCGACTTCGTCCAATCGATGCCGAGCGCGGAATAGATGGTGGAGACCACATCCTCCACCTGAATGACGCGGTTGCCACTCCAGCCGGGGTCGACCACTTTGGAGCTGGTCGCATCGGTTGTCCCGATCGTGATGCCGCCGCGTGTCCCGCCGCCGATCAGCACGGCCGACATGATGTTCTGGTAATGGTCGCGGCCGCCGCGGCTGTTCAACGGGCCGGGCGTGCGCCCGAATTCGCTCATGATCACGATCAGGGTAGAGCTCAGGTCGCCCGACGCCTTCAGATCCTGGACCAGGCTGTAGATCGCACGGTCGATCTCGTTGGTCAGTGCATAATGGTTGGCCTTGTTCGCGGCCTGATCGAACAGGTTGGCATGGTTATCCCAGCCGTAGTGCGTCACGTAGGTGAAGACCATGCCGTTGTTGGCCCGGACGGCGTTGCGCGCCACGCATAACGCGTCGCCGAACTGGCTGCTTCCATAGCGGCCGTGATCGTCGCCCGTAAACTTGAAAATGTTCTCGATGTCGGACTGGTACATCATGCCTTTCGCCAAGTCGTAGAAATCCGCGTAATCCGACATCGCCTGGTTGTAGGGCTGCGCGCGGAAAGGCGCGTCCAGGGCTTTCATCAGCGCAAATTTCTCTTCGAACGTCTGCCGGCTGGACGGGCCGTAGAAATCGTGCGTCAGGGTGTTCAGACCGTTCTGATTGACGTAAGGCTGCAGCGGCGTGTACCGGCCTCCGAGAAAGGTGGAGCCGCGCATGGGGCTGCTGTTCAATCCCAGGAAGGGAGGGAACTTGCCCGTTCCCGCCTTCTCTTTGGAAACCACCGCGCCGATGTGGGGAATCTCGTTGGCGAATGCGGGATTGAACGGATGGTTCGTCTGCAGGTAGTACACACCGCGGTCGTGCGCAGCCTCCCATGAGGTCAGCGAACGCACCACCACCAGGTCTTGTGTGATCTTCGACAGGTTGGGAAAATAGCGGCGCGACAGGATCAGCCCGCCGGGATACTGGCGCAAGTCCGCGTCCGGCGGATTCCAGGAGCCGTCCTTCGGGTCGAACATGTCGAGATGACTCGCCGCGCCGTTCAACGCGATAAAGATACAGCTCCGCGCCGTGTTCCGCGGCGTCACTCCGCTCGACACCGCTTCGGCATCCGGATGCGCCCGCAACAACGCCGGCGACGCGGCGGCCACCGACCCGAACAGGAAGTGTCGCCGCGTGACGCGGCCGTGCATCCCGCAGCTATTCGAATTGCATGGCATACGCGCTCGCCCCTCGCCCCGCCTCAGTCATTGAATATGAATTCGAGTTTGTTGATCAGGGCCCATTGCAGGCGCGGCAGCCAGACCCAGCGCGGATTCGTTCCGCGGGCCGCCAGCACGGCTGCGATCTCGCCGCTCGAGGGGTTCCGCGCCAGCGTGGCCAGGTAGATCTGGCGGATCGCCGCCTCGTCCGTGATCGGCTGCAACGCCACCCGCGTGGCGCGATTCGGCGGATTCCATTGCCCGTACGGCTCGGAGACCCGCTGGAAGACGTCATACTGGTTCATCAGGTACAACAGGCCAAGCAGCGTCGGGCTGGAGTCGCGCGGAATCGTCGTGTAATTTCCTCGGCCCATCGTGGTCAGGAAGCTCTGAACGCTGTAGTTGTCCCACGGCTCGTAGGGATCGGGCAATTCGTTGGCGTACATCACCGGATTGGCAAAGCCGGCCACGTTCATGGGGGTTTCGGTCTGGGTGGCGATGGCGATCGCGTCCCACAGTTCTTCGGCCGAAAGCCGCTGCGGGCTATGGCGCGCGAAGTCGGTTGCGAACGCGGGGTTCCAGGTTCCCGTGTAGCGGCTGGAAAGCTGATAGGCGTTTGAGTTCACGATCAGCCGCACCATCGATTTGATGCTGTAGTTGTTATTGATAAACGCATCCGTCAGCGCCTCGAGGAGCGCCGGCTGCGAGTTTTGCAAGGGCCACGGCGCCGGCGGCGGGTTATTGGGGTCGATCCGCAGTAAGTCCCACCCGTCGGGCGGATCCACAATGCCGGAACCGAAGAAGTACGCCCACAGGTAATTGACCGTCGCGCGCGCGAATTGGCGGTCGCCGGTGACCAGCTTGGCGAACTCGCTACGCCATGCCTGCGTCGCCGGGCTGGCCCCGTTCAGGATGAAGGAAGGAAGGGTCACATCCGCGCCCATCCGCTGCGGCCGATTGCCCGGGTTGGTGACCGGAACCGCGCCGGTATAGTTCCCGTAGCTCCGGTCCTGCAGCAGATACCGTAACCGGCCGCCGTCCCCCTCGCCTTGCAGGAAAAAGTCGGTGCGGGAAAGGAAGGCGGATGTGTTCCAGAACTCCGACCTGCGCTTCGGCGCCAGGAAAAGATTGATGTTCTCCAGGTGATGCCGGCCGTTGTGGCAGGAGATGCACGCCGTTCGGAAGCCCAGGAACTGGGTGGTGACATAGTCGGTCATGTCGTCCCAGAAATCCTGAGCCGGATTCCCTTCCAGCTGGCTGAAATAACGGACGAAGTAATTGACTCCGGGGACCGTGTCGGAGTCGCCGGAGGAGGTGAGCAACTCCTGAACGAATTGGTTGTAAGGCCGGTCGCGGGCGACGAAATCGCGCAGGAACCCATAGAACAGATTTCGGCCCTCCAGCCGGACGTTGGAGCCGCCGCCGCGGGTCACCTGAAAGCGGTTATTGAAATAGAGCGTGAACTGGGAAACGTAGGCGTCCGACGCCAGAAGCTGGTCGATCAGCTTCGAACGCTTATTCCCTGAGGGGTCGTTGAGAAAAGCCGTGGCCTCTTCAGGCTGCGGAATCCTCCCTGTGAGGTCCAGATAAACGCGCCGCAAAAACTCCGCATCGGTGGTGAGCGGAGCCGGGGCGACCCCATCGGCCGCCATCTTATCGAAGAGCAGATTGTCGATAAAATTCAGCCGCGGAATGGAGATCGCGAGCGGCCGCGCGCCGCTGCCGCGGCTGCTGAGGTATTCCGAGAAGGCTCGCTCCCGCTGCAGCGCTGCATTCCATTGCGTACGCACCGCTTCCGGGTATTTCGGGCAGCTTGGATCGGGCGGCGGAAACTTCGCAGGTTGCCCCGCGCAGCACCAGACCAGGATCAACATTGGCCAAGGCACGAAGCGCATTTGTGGAATTGTATACCGTCAGTTAACCCGTATCAACCAATCCGGTTGTATCGAAAGGGTGTTTGTACTATTACGATTGATTAGAATTTCATTCCGGCCAGGCGGAGCGCCTTTCGGGCCGTGGTGCTCAAGGGGATCTTCGTCAGCTCGCGCGGCGCGTGCCAGCCGAAAGGGCGGCGCGCCCCGGAAGCTGCGGCTTCGGCCACTCCGAACGTGTAATGGTGGTGCGTAATGGTGTGCCGAAACATGCCGAGACGGCGGCCGATGCGCGCGTGAGGCAATTGCTCCGGCGTAGGGAGTTCCCAAAAGCCGGCCATGCGGCGCGCGTCCGGTTCGCGTTGCCGGAGCAGAATCCGGCCGTTTTTGCGCACGATCAGGAGCAGCGCTTCGATGGCGACCGGCTCCGCCCGGCGCAGTTTCACCGGCAGTTGTCCGGCGGTGCCTTCCGCGGCGGCCCGGCAGTCCGACGCCACGGGGCACAACAGGCAGAGCGGATTCTTCGGAAGACAGACCGTTGCGCCCAGTTCCATCAGCGCCTGGTTGAACAGCGCCGGCTCGCGTGCGTCCAGCCACTCCTGCGCAATCCCGCGAAAGCGCTGGCGGGTGCGGGCCGAACCGATATCGGCGGGATCGTTTTCAATCCGCGCCACCACGCGCAACACGTTCCCATCCACCACCACATGCGGCAGCCCGAACGCGATGCTCGCGATCGCCGCAGCGGTGTAATCGCCGATTCCCGGCAAGGCCCGGATCGTGTCGTAGTCCCGCGGAAACGCGCCCGCCTCCACGATGCGCTGCGCCGCCCGCCGCAAATTGCGGGCTCGCTGGTAGTATCCGAGGCCGCTCCAGACCGCCAGCACATCGGCTTCCTGGGAACGGGCGAGTGCTTCGACCGTCGGAAACCGCTCCAGGAAGCGCTCGTAATAGGGGATCGCTGCCTGAGCCCGGGTTTGCTGCAGCATGATCTCGGAAATCCAGATGCGATACGGATCGTCCGTGCGGCGCCAGGGCAGATCGCGATGGCCCTGCCGGTACCAGGCCACGAGGCGCGCAGCGAAATCGGGGCGGCTCACTCAATCACACGAAGCCACTCGGCCACCACGGCAAAATCCTGTGGTTCGGCGTCCCAGGCTTCGAATTCCGGGTTCAACGGTTCGAGGCGGATGCGTTCATGCCGCCACTCGTCTTCCCCGGTCTGGACTTTCTGACTGGCGTAGCGCTTGACCGTGTAGCGCGCGGTTTCGTCGAAGGCGCCGAAGCGCTCGACGAGCAGAATTTTGCCTTGCCGCGAACCCACGGGATGGAACCGGAAAAGATTCAGGCTGCCATCGGGAATCCGGGGTTCCATGGAGCGGCCGACCACGTGCGCCACGAACAGATTCGTATCCAGGCGCAGTCCTTCGGGGGCACGCACCCAGTCTTCTTCGGCTGTCTCCATTTCTTCGCCCAGGCGGCCCGCGGCAGCGCGCAGCGTATACAGCGGCAGGTGCGTGACGAACCGTTTCACTTCGAGTGGTTCGACCTGTTCCGAATAGATCCGGTCCAGCACGCGCGTGAACGAATCGACCGGGACGGCGTGGCGCTCGCCGACTCTCACCGTATTGGAAAGCGAATCTTCGAGGGAGGCCAGATAGCGCTCGGCGCCCCATTCGGCGGCGCGTGCCCGGATGTCTTCTTCCAGGCTTTCCAGAACTTCGGCGTCCTCGGGATCGGCCAGATCGTCGTACGATTGCCGCATCCGCAGCCACAGCCGGTCGCTTTCGGGATCCACCAGCAGGACACCAATGGCGTGAGGCGGCCTGCCGGGCAGCACGGCTTCCAGCAGCGCGTATACGCCGCGGCGGCGCGCCGTTATGGGAATCACGCTGGCCGGCATCGCGCTTCTTATCCTAACTTGCTTATCGGTGAAAGTGGGGGGCGCGTTAATGATTGGCGGGCGCCAGTTCCACCGGATAATACCCGCGCCGCGCCCGGATCTTCACGTTGGGAAGGTTCGCGATTTCCACCTTGATGTTCCGGAACACCTTCTGCTTCGCTTCCGGATCGACATCCGGCACGTAGCGCAGCACATACTGGGTGGTGATGTCTCCCGAGATCGCGCCGACCGCCTTGATGATATTGCCGGAGATTTCCGCTTCATATCCGCCGGTTCCCACTTTGTAGGCGTAGCTGCCTTCATCGGAAGGCTGGGCGAAATACGTGTTGGCCGACAGATCTTTGTACAAGGTATTGAGCGGGTACTCGACGCGGCCGCCGGTCTCTTCCGCCATCCGCTCGAGCACGGCACGGTCCGGATTATCGAACCCGTACGCCATGGTGCTGATGGCGTAGATCGTGACCAGCTGCCGCTGCGCGATTTCGATGACCTCATCCAGCGTCTTCTTGCTGGCGCTGTCATGTCCATCGCCCACCACGACGATCACGCGCCGCGGCTCGTACGGCTCGCCTTTCACCAGTTCGCGCCGCGTGCAGGCCATGTAAATGGCATCAAACAAGGCTGCGCCGCCGCCCGGTTTCATGTTGCGGATTTTGTCGGTGATCTTGTCGGAATCGGTGGTGGTGTTGACGAGCAGTTCGGCGTCGTTGCCGTAAGAGATCAGATACCCGGAATACCGCGAGTCGCCCGGCAGCAGGTTCCAGACCAATTCCATCACCGCGTCCTGAAACCGTTTCCAGTGCAGGCGCGTGTTGTTGCTCATATCGAGCAGGAACCCCACCACCACCGGCTGTTTTTCGCTATGGCTGAAGAAGGTCAGCCGCTGCGGCCGGCCTTCGTCGAGGACGCGGAAGTCCTTGGCTTCGAGGTTCGAAACAAACTTGCCCTTCTCGTCGGTCACGCTGACCGGCAGAATGACCTCGTTCACCTGAACCTGAATCCGGGTTTTGGGTTGTTCCTGGTCCTGGGGAATGCTCGGGGCGCACATCAACCCGCCCAAAAAAAGTACGGCGCTGCACCGGGCCAGGGAAGTCATGCGTTGGTCTTATTCTAATCCTTCCCCGCCACGACGTCCACCGCGAATCCGGAGTCCTGCGAAGACAGACCTTCAAACAGAAGCAGGCTTCCGGCGGGCAGGTGCGCGGCATCGAAAAAGCCGGTGCGCACGCGCCGGACCTGATCCGCCATTTTTTCCGAAAGCGGATAGAAGCGCGCAAAGGCGACGTCCCGGGGCGAGACGCCGGTCTGGGCCATCACCTTCCCCAGCCGGTCGAAGGCCAGGCGCGCATCCCGGTCTTCAAATCCGAAAGAAAGCTGGGCGCCGGTAAAGACCGCGTGCGGCGCACGCAAAATGGCGGTCTGGGAACCGTCCGGACCGGGCTGGAGCAGTTGCACGGGCGGTCCCGCGGTTTCCGCCGGAGCCGCCGCCACCGCTTCGCAGCCCGCAACCGCACGGATGGGCTCCCGTTGGGTTTGCACGAGATCGAATGGCGCGCGGGGGAATTCGGAGGCCAGGCGGGCGCGCACCGCGTCCGCGTTGTCGAGCGAACTCACAAAGCAGGTGACGCGCAGGACATCGGCGGCGGCCAAGCCGGCGGCTGTCAGGGCATCGTGCAGCCCGGCAATCGATTTTTCGGCCAGCGGCGCGGCCGGCGCCAGCGGATCCGCCGCCGCAGCAATCTGTGCGGAAATCCACGCGATGCCGCCGGGGTGCAAATCCTTGTGGGACTCGGCGACCGCTTCCAACACCACTTGCGCGCCATTGAGCGGCAGTCCCCCGCTTTGGATGATGCTGACGGCCGGGAGCGGCTGGCGGCGCTCGGTGAAGGTTTCGCTGATGAGATCGCGGACACGGCGCAGGTCCCCCGTGCCGGCCAGGAACGCCCGGATCTGGAGGACCGTATCGTCGCCGTCCAGCCGGTCGAGAGCTTTCAGTGCGTCACGAACCTGTTGAGAAAGAAGGCCCTTTGCCGAAAGCGGCGTAACGTAGAAGGTCAGCCGGCGGGTCTGCCCCACCACCGCGGGGGGCAGTTCCTTGGGAAGCTGCAGAGTCTGGGTCTCGTCGTCTTTTTTCTTCTTGGCCGGCCAAGCCGCCAACCCGGCTAAGAGTGCGAGCGCGAGAAATGCCGTAGACTTCCGGAACAACCGAACCACTCCGATCCGCTAGGAATTGTAGCAAACGCGCAGGGAACGCAGACCCAGCCAATATGGTATGCTATGGCTGATGGATTTGGAGCCACTGGACCACCAATCCGAATCGCCGCTCTATCGGCAATTGTTCGATCAGATTGCGGAACAGATTCGGTCCGGGCGGATGTCGCGCGGCACGCGGTTGCCCGCCACCCGGGAATTGGCTGGTCTGCTTGGCCTGAACCGAGCTACCGTTTCCGCGGCTTACGAGATGTTGGAGGCGGAAGGACTGATTTCCGGACAAGTCGGCCGCGGCAGCTTCGTCACCGGAGATGCGCAGCCGGGAGCGGCCGGAGTGGATTGGAATTCGCTGCTGGACCACGGGGATGCCCCGGTAGCGGGTCCGGCGGCCGTGGCCGGCAAGGAAGTGATTCGTTTTGTGGTCTCGCAGCCGTCCAGCGACCTGTTCCCGCTCGATGCCTTTCGCGCCAGCTGCGCCGCCGTGCTGGCGCGGCCAGACCTGGCCGAGGTTCTGCAACTGGGATCTCCGAGCGGGTATGAGCCGCTCCGCCGGCGATTGCTGGAAGAGGCCCGCCGGCAGGGCGCGGCTGGACCCGCGGATGACCTGCTGATTACCAACGGCTGCCAGCAGGCGTTGGATCTGATTGGCCGGGTGCTGGTGAGACCGGGCGATGCCGTGGCGGTCGAGGATCCCATCTATCCGGGGTTGAAGAACCTGCTGGCCGGCATGGGAGCGCAGCTGCTGGGCATTCCGGTCGGCCCCGACGGAATCGACGTGGAAGTCGCCGGCCGGCTGCTGGCGCGGGAGCGTCCGCGCCTGTTGATCGTTACTTCGAATTTTCAGAACCCGACCGGGGCCACGCTGCCGCTATCGGCGCGCGAATCGCTGCTGGCCACCGCGCACGCGGCCGGCGTGCCGGTCATCGAAAACGACGCGTACGGGGACTTGCGGTATCACGGGCAGCCGGTGCCTTCGCTCAAGCAACTCGACCAGCGCGGCGGCACCGTGCTCTTGCGCAGCTTCTCCAAGGTAAGCTTTCCCGGCCTGCGGGTCGGCTGGGCATTGGGGCCGAAAGCCCTGATCGAGCGGCTGCGGAATGCGAAGGAAGCTTCCGACCTGCACACCGATCAGCTTTCGCAGGCCGTGCTGCTGGAGTTCCTGGAGACGGGGCGCCTGGAGGCGCATCGGGCCCGCGTGCTGGAGGCCGGGGCGGAGCGGCTGGCGGCCACGTTGGACGCCTGCCGCGATTGCTTACCATCGGGAGCGCGCTGGAGCCGGCCCGAAGGCGGTATGAATGTATGGGTGCGGCTGCCTGCGCCATTGGACGCAGGCGAAATTCTGCCGCGCGCGCAGCGGCAAGGCGTGGCTTATCTTCCCGGCCGGTATTTTGAAGTGTCGCGGCGCCTGGCCGGCGCGTTGCGATTGAGTTTCGCGGGGCTGGCGCCGGAGCAGATCCGCAAAGGCCTCGCCATTTTGGGGCGGGTCGTCGCGGCGGAGATCGAACACGCGGGCCGCGGTTTGGCGCCCGCACCCGCGCTCGTTTAGGAGAGAAAGCATGTTTCATTTCGAAAGCGAAACGTTTCGCGTCAAGGTCGGGCTGGCCGAGATGCTCAAAGGCGGCGTCATCATGGACGTCACCAACGCCGACCAAGCCAAGATCGCGGAAGACGCCGGGGCTTCGGCCGTGATGGCGCTGGAACGCGTGCCCGCCGATATCCGCAAGGAAGGCGGGGTGGCGCGCATGGCCTCGATCGCCAAGATCGAAGAGATCATGCGCACGGTTTCCATTCCGGTGATGGCCAAGGCGCGGATCGGCCACTTCATGGAAGCGCGGGTTCTGGAGGCGCTGGGGGTCGATTACATCGACGAGAGCGAAGTGCTCACGCCCGCCGACGAGGAGCATCACATCGCCAAGGAAGACTTCAAAGTGCCCTTCGTCTGCGGCGCCCGGAACCTGGGCGAGGCGCTGCGCCGCATCGCGGAAGGCGCGGCCATGATCCGCACCAAGGGCGAAGCCGGATCGGGCAACATCGTGGAGGCCGTGCGGCACATCCGCACCATCGTGAAAGAGATGAAGAAACTCACGGTGCTGGGCAAGGAAGAGCTGGTGCACGAGGCCAAGGAGCTGCAGGCGCCGCTCGAACTGGTCGAGTGGGTGGCGCGCCACGGCAAGCTGCCGGTTCCGAATTTTTCGGCCGGCGGGATCGCCACGCCGGCGGATGCGGCGCTCGTCATGCAGTTGGGCGCGGAGGCGGTGTTTGTGGGTTCGGGAATCTTCAAATCGTCCGATCCCGCGGCGCGCGCCAAGGCGATCGTGCAAGCCGCGAAGAATTACAACAATCCGGAGAAGCTGCTCGAAGCCAGCCGCGCGCTCGGCGACGCGATGCCGGGCCTGGACGTGGCAAAGATGCCGGAATCGGAGCTGCTCCAGACGAGAGGCTGGTAGGGAGAACGGTGCGACGCTGGTAAAACGCAGGCGGGCCATGAAGAAGAAGCGGGTCGGCGTCCTTGCTCTGCAAGGCGATTTTGCGGCACACGGAGCGGCGCTGGAACGCGCCGGCGCCGAACCCGTCTTCGTGCGCGACGACGCGCAGCTCGCCGATCTCGACGGGCTGGTGATTCCCGGCGGCGAGAGCACCACCATGCTCAAGCTGCTGCACTATGACGGCCTGATGGAGCCGCTCGCGCGCTTCGGCCGCGAGAAGCCCATCTTTGGAACCTGCGCCGGCGCCATCCTGCTGGCGCGCGAGGTCACCAATCCCGATCAGGAAAGCCTCGCCCTGATGGACATCGGCGTCGTGCGCAACGGATACGGCCGGCAGTTGGACAGCCGGGTGGCCCGGATCGATCCGGAGCCGGAGTTCGAGCAGCGGAGCGGGCAGCGCGGTACACTCGAAGCAGTGTTCATTCGCGCCCCGATCATCCGGCGGGTTGGCGCCCAGGCCAAAGTGCTGGCTCGATACGAGGGCGATCCCGTGCTGGTGGAACAAGGCCGCCACCTGGTGGCTACCTTCCATCCGGAGCTGACCGCGGACTCACGCGTGCATTCGCTGTTCCTGGAGAAACTGTGAAACGAAGCAAGCGGGTTCTGTTTGTCTGTATCGGGAATTCGTGCCGCAGCCAGATGGCGGAGGCTTTTGCGCGCGCCTACGGCCGCGGCGTCATCGAGCCCTCCAGCGCCGGGGTTTACCCGGCCTCGATCATCGCGCCGGACACGATTCGCGCGATGGCCGAGAAAGGCCTCGACCTGAAAGGCCAGTTTCCGAAAAACGTCAGCCAGATGGACCTGACGAAGTTCGATCTCATCGTCGACATGAGCGGCGGCCTGATGGAAGGCGCCCCCAAGACGCCGGTCGAAGTGTGGGATGTGCCCGACCCGGTGGTCATGGAATACGAAGAACACTGCCGCGTCCGCGACCGCATCGAACTGCTGGTGAAGGATCTCATCCGCGAGCAGGGCTCCAAGAAGAAGATCGCGCGCGTGTTCGGAATCGGCTTCTGACCCCCCGGGGGTCCTCCTTACACAGCAGAGTTCCGCTCACCTGCTGACCTGGATCCTGCCTCCCACACCGCCGTCACGGCCGGGGCGAGCGCCGCCAGCGTGAGACGAGCTTTACCGGGGCGCGCGTTGGTGTAGGATGTCATCAGGTCGTTCAACCGGAGCAATCGCATGAATGTCCACTACCTCGTGCCATCCGTGAGCCGCCGGCTTCTGGCCCTCGGATCCCTTATGCTCGCGGCCGGCCTGCCGCAGGCGGTTCACGCGTCAGACCTTTCAAAGTTCCGGCGCATCGAGCCGCAGTTCATCGCGGCGCTGGGTGACCCCGCGGCCACCTCCGGCAACGGGGCGCAATCCTGGGGCTTCTGGAACCAGGACCCGGGCCCGCGCGCTTGCAAGCTGGACCACTACCCTCAGTTGAAGGCGTCCGGCGTGGCGCCGGCGCAGTGGAAATTCGACGCCAAGGACTGGTGGCTGGAGGAACACGGCCTGATCATGGAGAAGCCGACCTTTCCGCTGCCTCCTGGGAAATACCTGGTCACGGGCGACCGCAACGTGACGACCGTGCTGACGATTCATCCCAAGGACAAGGACGGCAACGAGCGGTGGGAACTCGCCGACGGCGCGACCCTCTACGATGTCACCCATCTCGGGTGCCGCTCCGCGCGCTACACGCCGGAGACGGGAAACAACTCGTGCTCGCCCGCGAACGTGCGGGCCACCGGTTTTCCGGTGAAGCCCGGGGCAGCCATGCCGCCCGTGAACGGCTGCCACAAGCAAGATTACGCGGTGCTCATCGTGGTTGGCCTGCCCGCCACTCACTGAGCGGCCGAGGGAGGGCTCGACCGCTCGCAGACAGAACGTTTATTCGTCTTTCAAGCCGCGGTAACGTTTCCGTCTGTCGCTCCCTGTCTCGGTGGGCCTTAGGGCCGGTCCTGTGCGCCGTGGTAGATACGCAAGACTTCGATCGCCTCCCCCTTCACGCGGTACACCGCAACATAGGGCAGCGGAGGGAACAGCACTTCCCGGGTGTCTGGCTCACTTCCGGGCCGTCCGCGATACGGCGACTGCCTCAATGAGCGGATCGTGTCGTACAGCTTGCGCAGGGTGGGCTTCCGATAATGAGGATGGCGCTCCTTCAGGTAATCGCTGATATGCTGCAAGTCCGCTGCGGCGGAAGGCGTCCAGTAGAGGCGCATCATTCCGAGCGCAACATCTGCTCGAAACGGGCGTCCATTTCTTCTTCTTCAAGCAATTCGCCGCGGTCGGCCTGCGCGATACCCTCCCGCACGGCGGCTCGGAAGCGGGCTTCTTCCTCAAGCAGGCGCAACGCGGCTTCTTTCACCAGGCGTTCCGGGTCGGTGCCGGACCTACTGGCAATCTGGGCAAGCTGCGCTTCCTGCTCGGTGGTGAAGCGGACCTCCATGCCTCTCAAGATACGGGAAAAGCGGCTGCGAAGCAACCCTAATACGGGGTCGGAAGTCGGGTAGAAACTCCTTCCCAAAAGACTTCTGAACTCCTCGCGCACCCACTCGAGGAAGCGGTGACAGACGGGACGGTGCTTGCTCGAAGCACTGGTGTCCGGTCCATCTGTCACCGGATTTCCTCGCCTGGGTCAATCCCTCTCAGGGGCCGGATTTTCTTTGTAAGGAATTTACTTCGTTATACTCCAAAAGATCTCCCGGCTGACATTCCAGCGCTTCGCAAATCGCTTCCAAGGTGGATAGCCGGATCGCTTTTGCCTTGCCGTTTTTCAAAATCGAAATGTTGGCCATCGTGATGCCGACCTTCTCGGCGAGCTCGGTGACACTCATCTTCCGCTTCGCCAACATCACGTCAATATTAATGATGATTGCCATGCCGGTCTGATTAAACCGTGAGGTCGTTCTCGGATTTGAGATCCACCGCATTTTGCAAAATCCGTTCCAATACCGCCGCCGCGGTGGCAATGAGCATCGAGCCGAAGGTAATGAGGACGCGCATGAACAGCCCCGCCGGTCGGTCATCTTTGTCGCCGAACGCCATGAAAATCACGGACACGGCCACAAAACCGATGATGCCGATGGCGCAATATTTTATGGTCCGCAATGCTTTCACGGTCGGCTCCGAGAATGTCTCATTGTGCCGGATGTACATCAAAACCTGGAATGCCTGCCGGAGCGCCACGAAAAACGGGATGGATGCGATGTACGCATACGCTAAAAAGGGATCTTTCAAGTAAATCTCAAACAGCGTGGCATGCACATTTCTACCCTCGACGTGGGGTTCCCAAAGCAGAAAAGCAAAAGCGCCGATGCCGATGAGCACAATCACGACCTGAAGAAAGATGGTGGAACCTCTTTTCATGGCTGCTTCCATCTTCATCCAGGGTTTATCGATTGTCAATAAATATTTATCGTTATTTTCGGCATCCGCGTGAAGAAGCGGCCGGCAGCGTTCGCTCTACCAGCCGACAGACCACGATTCGGCTTAGGTCAGAAAATTCGGTGAACAAATCGGGGCGCAGACGGAATTGGCCAAGCGGCAGCACCCGGAAAGGAAGCCTCGCCGTTGAGTGATGGCAGGAAGAAGTAGGCGGAATCGCAGGGCTTTCTCGAAGGTAGCTTATCTCCGAACGAGATCCTTCCAGAAAGCGATCGAAATAGAAAGCCCCCGGCTTGCGCTGGGGGCTCTTCCTTGTCCAGCAGGGTTCCGCTTACCGGCTGACCTGGATACTGCCTCCCGTTCCGCCGCCGCGGCCGGGACGAGCGCCGCCACCGTCAGAGACCAGCTTGACCCAGAGGGAACCATCGCCCTTGTAGTACGAGGTGCTGGTGGCGCTGCGCAGCGCCTCCAGGCTGGTTTGCGCCGTGCCGGTGGCTGCGCTGGTGTATCCCGGTAATTCGAGGATCACCCAGGAGCCCTTGTCCAGCTCCCGGATATTGATGTTCAGAGACGGCGCTTCGCTTTCCGCCCGGATCTCGGTGCCGGCGAGTACCGTTGTGTCCCCGTTGACACTCAGTTTTCTGCCATCGCGAGTGAGAACGACCGGGGGAGCGGCCCCAAAGAAACCTCCTCTTCCGCCTCTTCCCCCTCGCCCTCCACCAGCGCCCGGACCGCCGGCAGCGCCAGGTCCACCACCCGCGCCCGGCCCCCCGCGGCCTCCCAAAGCGCCGGGACCGCCAGGGCCACCACGACCTCCGGCGCCGGCGGCGCCAATCTGGAGGCGCCCGAAATCGCCCTTACACACGGCAGCGTTCCAGTCCGGCTTGATTTGACAGTGCTGCGGATCGTCCGCGATCCCGTTGTCAATCACAATGTACGAATCGGGGACGCCGCCCACCGAACCGTCGATATCGTGGAACACCGCGCCATTCCAGCCGGTAAACCTCCCGAATTCCCCGGAGAAGGACCATCGGCGATCGATCGGCGGGAAATACACCGGCTTGGCATTTTCGAACTTCAGGCCTTCGACATCGTTGTTGGTGCTGACGGGAAAGCTGGTGTACAGCAAGTAAGAGATGGCTCCGGCTTTGCGAGTGGCATTGTCCTCGAAATTAACGAACTTGGTATTGATCACATGGTGCGTGAAGTCGTAGTATTCGTAGCCGCGGATCGGGTAATCCGGGTCGGTGCGCGGCATGGATCGACCATACGCGATTTCCGCCGCGGTTTTGGGAGTGCCTTTATTGTCGGTCTCGCCCACGAACAGGGAGTCCTCGACTTTCGAGGTAAAGTCGCCGTGGTACGGGGCCACACCCGGGTACGCATGGGTGTAGCCGATCCCGCTGTCGGCCAGTTTCAGGCCTCGGAACACATGATTCTCGCCGCGGGCCCAAATGGCAGCGCCACCGTTCTTGTAGCTGGTGAAGTCCGTGATCACGGTTTCCAGCCTCGCGCTGTTGGTATCGCTGGGATCCGTATAGGGCAGATGCGTGTTCCCGCCCAGGTTGAATTTACCTTGCGGATTGGGTCCGCGATCGAACATCAGCCCGTCGATGTCGGAGTGGGCGACGTTGCCGGAAAACTCCCGCAGCTGCATACGACGCGGCCAGGTCCTCGCACTGATCTCCGTGCCCTCAAACTTGCCCGTTGGATGCTCCGGCAAAGCGATCCAGAAGCCGGTTGCCTCGGAACCCGCGGACACATTCCCGCGGTACGTATTGTCGGGGTTGGTGATCCAGAAGGTGGACGCCGTGTTGTCGGAAGGAATCAACTGATCGGTGGCATTTTGACCTTCCCCGGAGCCGTTCAGGGCGTTGGTCGGATTACAGGCGCGGGTGGTATTGCATTTGGTCAGGATGCCCAGGTTTCCAATGTATTGGTTCCCGTGTTCCACGCCATCTTCGAGGAAGTAGCAGTGGCCGACGTTGTTGTACGCCACGTTGTTCTCAACCCGCACATTGTTCGTGCCATGCACCGTCACGCAGCGGCTGTAGGTGTCGTGAATCGCGGAGTTCTGAATGTATTGCCCCGGCGCATCGCCCACCAGGTGCCAATGGATCGGATACCGCGCCAGGTTTTCGTGCTGGCCCATTCGAAAGAACTCGACACCGGAGACTTTCATGGTTGACCCAACCATCGCCATCACGTGCCCGCCACTGAATGATTTTTCCGCGTCGGGTGAAGCCTGGATCCGGATATTGCGTGTGAGCATGCCGACTTCACCCCGCTCATCCACGCCGAAGGTGACTTCGCCGTAGTGCATATACTGGAGTTTCTGATCCAGCGTAATCACGTTTCCAGCGATGCCGGCGATGGTTCGCCGCTCTGCCTGGTGGGGATCGAAATCCGTGGAGGCAACCACAATCTGCTCGCCTTTTTTCCAGTCGCCGGCATTCGCGACTTCGATGGTGTTGCTGCCCGCGGCGGCTGTTTTTGTCAGCTTGGTCCAGGAGTTTTTCTCCGTGCCGTGCAGGTTCAGGGTTCCGCCCATGATCATGATCCCGCGGTCCCCCATGGTTTCAATGTCTTCACCCGGGACGTTGTTCGTCAGCGTAATGGTCGCGTTGTGCGTATGGGGCTTGGCTTCCGTGCCAATCTCCAACTCCCCGTGCAACAAGATCCACTCGGTGGTCAGTTCGAGATCCTTCTTGTCTGAGAAGCTCAGTTTGCCGTTGATGGTTAAACCGTGCAGCGGCGGCGGGCTGACATCGAGGACGACGTCCATGTCCTTCGCAATGGTGACCACGGCGTCTTTGCCCGGCACCTTCTTGTCCGGCCAGGTAGCCGCATCCGACCAGCGCTTCTCGCGGGCCGTCGCAGTTTTTTGCTGAGCCGTAACGACGGCATATCCGCCAAGGACTAAAAAGGCTGGGACCAGCAACGAAAGGAGCAAGCGGCAATGTTTTCGCATCGTTAAACCTCGGTACCATGCAACAACTGAGAGACTGACGACGGGAGCTTCATATAAGGTTACTTTCGTCTGAGAGATTTCAGTCTCGCATCCAACGCGCCGGGTGCTTACTCCTTCCAGCCTTCCGGCGGGTTACTGCCGCTCGCGATCTGGCGGGTCTTGTAGAGCCACTGGCCATTGACCTTGACCCACGTGGCATACTCCTTGCCCTGGGTCGTCATCTTCATCGGATCGCCTGGCTTCTCCTGCCGGTACTCGGTGAAAATGACCTGCGAGGTGGCCGTGTCGCCGTGCACGATGATCAGCGGATTCTCGATCGCCACGTTGAACGCGGTCCTCTCGCGCGGGGGCGCCGCGGCGGCAGCAGGGGCCGCTCCAGCGGGAGCGGCGGCGTCACTTGGGGGCGCCGCGGGGGCACGGTGGTAGGCCTGCTTGATTCCTTCCTTGCCCTTGTAGTGCCTCGTGCCGAGAATCAACTCGCCGTCATCGGCATAAAAGCTCTCTTCGCTCTGCCGATCCACTTTGCCGAAGTTGTAGTAGTAACGCGTGATCTGATCCAGGATCAACTGGCGGTCAATCAACGACTGCACCGTCATGTTGTCTTCCGCGCGCGCAGCCGGTGCGCTTGCCAGTGCGATCCCGCACAGCGCCCACACGGCCGCCCGGACGCTCGCCTGACGAATGGAATTCAGTTTCATGACGTCCCCCCTTACCTCTGCCCCGAGATATCGTAACAAAACGTCCCGGCTCTGTCCGCCGGGCGGCCCCGTCCGCCGGCCTCACTCAAAAAACGAAACTTCCTGCATCGGGTAATGCTTGCGATTGCGCGTCCAAAGCAGCGCGCGGTGCGCGGCGGCGGTTGCCGCAATCAGGGCATCGCCCAACTCGACAGCGTGGCTCTTTCGATACCGTCGCAAGTAGGCTCCGGCGAGCCGCCCGACTTCCGCATCCGCCGGAGCGCACATCAGCGCGCCGAACAACTCCTCAAGCCGGCCAGATTCGTTGGGCCGCGCTCCCGCCCAGAGTTCGGCCTGGTTTACTGGAGAAAACAGGATCAGCGCATCGGACCGGCTCAGCTCCAGCCACCGCGACACGATCGCCGCGTCTCTTCCCCGAGAGACTTCGATCAGGACATCGGAATCCACCAGCACGGTCATCGTTCACCGAGCCGGTCCAACCGGCTGCCTGCGCGCAGGCGCCGGACCTCCAGCCGCGCGTCCCGGTCGTCCCCACCGGCCTTGTGGATGCCGACAAAGTTCTGCATGGCGGCCCGGCGCCTCTCCAGGTCGCCGAGATAGCGCTCCCGGGCCGCCTGCCGAACCAATTCCGAAATGGTTGTCTTCTCTTTCCGCGCCCGCGCATGGAGCGCGCCCCAAAGCTGCTCGTCCAGATAAAGTTGCGTCCGCCTCACAATGTATATTATACATCGCCCTGAGATTTCGGAGGGGTTTCGGGGGGGTTCGGAGGTTTCGGGGTTTCAGGGACAGACTACGAAACTCCAAAATCGCTCGCGTAGCGCCCTTGCCGCCTTTGGGAGTTTCGTAGACTGTCCCCCAATACCCCCCCAATACCCCCCAATACCCCCCGGAGCGCTGGTGTCCGTATCCGCCTGTCACCGGATTTCTCGTCAAACAAAAAGCCCCCGGCCTGCGCCGGGGGCTTTTGCTCTAACAGCAGGCTTCCGCTTACCGGCTGACCTGGAGGCTGGCTCCGCCGCTCGGGCCGCTGTCCGGGCCGCTGCCAAGGACGTCGCCGCTGGACACAAGCTTGACCCAAAGCGAACCGTTGCCTTTGTAGTACGAGGTCTCGCTGGCCTTGCGCAGTGCTTCCAGGCTGCTCTGCTCCGTGCCCGACGCGGCAGTGGTGAATCCCGGCAGCTCGAAGATCACCCACGAACCGGCATTCAGTTCCTTCACGCTGAGGGACAGGGACGGTCTTTCGGTGGTTACCTTGAACTCGGTACCTGCTCGTACGTTGGTTTCAGCGGCAATCGGGAAATCCTTGCCGTTGCGGCTGAGAACAGCTGCCGGCTGCGCAGGACTTACATTGAACCGGCCTCTTGCGAACCCGCCTCCTCCGAACAACCCGCCCGCGCCACCACGTCCGCCAGGACCAGCCGCCGCGCCTCGAGCGCCAGGACCTCCACGGCCGCCGCCGGTTCCACGCCCTCCACCGGCGGGGGCGGGGGCGCCCACCGTCATCCGTCCGACATCGCCCTTGCACACCGCGGCATTCCAGGCCGGCTTGATCTCACAGGCCTGGTCGATGGCGATTCCGTTACTTTCGTCATTGATGAGAACGAAGGAATCCGGGACACCGCTAACCGAGCCGTCCACGTCGTGGAACACCGAGGTCTTATAGCTCCCGTTGCCATAATCATCGTTGCTCCACTTAAACTCCATCGGTGGGAAATACACCGGCTTGGCGTTGATGAATTTGGCGCGCTGTATGGTGTTGTTGGAGCTCATTCCGAAGCTGGTATACAGCAGGTACGAGATCGCTCCCGTCTTGCGGGTGGCGTTGTCCTGGAAATTCACGAAGGTGTCATTGTCCAGTTCATGACGGTAGTCGTAGAACTCGTAGCCGCGGATCGGGAAATCCGCGACTTCGGGCTCCGGCAGGCTGCGGCCGTAAGCCATCTCCGCCGCCGTTCGGGGGTTGCCGGTGTTCTCGGATTCGCCGACGAACAGCGAGTCCACCACCCGCGACGTAAAGGCGGACCGGCCGAAGTTGCCCGACGCATGCGTGTAGCCGATGCCGTTGTCGGCCAGCTTCAGGTTCTTGAATGTGTGCATCTCACCGCGGGCCCAGATGCCGCTATTCCGGTTCTTGTAGGCGGTGAAATCCTCGATGACCGACTCCACCTGAGGGCTGTTCGCGTCCGCGGGATTGGCAAGCGAAATATGCCCGCCCGTGGCGAAATGGCCATCCGGCCTGGGGCCGCGGTCCATCATGAAACTATCAAAGTTCGAATGGGAGGTGTTGCCCTTGAACTCCCGCACCCGCGTTCGACGCGGCCAGGTCTTCGCGCTGATCTCCGTGCCTTCGAACTTGCCCGTCGGATGCTCCGGCAAGGCGAACCAGAACCCCGTCGCCTCGGACCCAGCGGCCACGTTGTCCCGGTAAATATTATCCGGATTGGTGATCCAGAAAGTCGACGCCGTGTTGTCGGAAGGGATCAGGATATCCTTCGCGTTCTGGCCGTCCGTATTGAAGTTTTTGCCGCCCTCCGCCCCGAACGGGCCGAGGTCTGTCGGAACACACGGTTTGCCGTCGGGATGACACTTGGTCAGGATCCCCAGGTTGTGGACGAACTGGTTGCCGTGCTCCACGGCGTCTTCGAGGAAGAAGCAGTGACCAATGTTGTTGTAGGTCACGTTGTTTTCCACGTCCAAATAATTGGTGCCATGCACGGTCACGCAGCGGCTGTAGGTGTCGTGAATCGCCGAGTTCTTGATGTACTGCCCCTGCGCGTCGCCGATCAGATGCCAGTGGATCGGATACCGGGCCAGGTGCATGTTCTGACCCATGCGATTGAGCTCGACGCCCTCGACAAACATCTTGCTCCCGTTCATCGCCATGATGTGGCCGCCAAAGAACGTCTGGTCTGCGTCGGGCGAAGCCTGGATCAGGATATTGCGCGACAGCATGCCGACTTCGCCGCGCTCATCCACGCCGTAGGTGATCTTGCCGAAGTGCATGTAGTCCAGTTTCTTGTCGAGCGTGATCGTATTGCCATGGATGGCGGCAATGGTGCGCCGCTCTGCCTGATGGGGATCGAAATCCGTGGACGCGAGGACAATCTCGTCGCCTTTCTTCCAATCGCCGGCATTCAAGACTTCGATGGTGTTGCTGCCCGCGGCGGCCGTCTTTGCCAGCTTGGTCCAGGAGTTCTTCTCCGTGCCGTGCAGGTTCAGGGTTCCGCCCATGAGCATGATGCCGCGGTCGCTGCGGTCAGTCGTTCCACCGATGCCACTCATATCTTCGTCTTTGACGTTATCGGTGAGGGTGATGGTCGCCTTGTGCGTGTGGGGCCTGGCTTCCGTGCCAATCTCCAACTCCCCGTGGATCATGATCCACTCGGTGGTCAGTTCGAGATCTTTGTTGTCGGCGAAGCTCAGCTTGCCGTTGATCGTCAAACCGTGCAGCTCCGGCGGGCTGACATCGAGGACAACGTCCATGTCCTTCGCAATGGTGACCACGGCGTCTTTGCCGGGCACCTTCTTGTCCGGCCAGGTGGCTGGATCAGACCAGCGCTTCGCGCGGGCCGTCGGAGATGTTCTTTGCTGAGCCTTAACGACGGTATGCCCGCCGAGGACCAACAACGCTGGCAGCAGCAGGGAAACGAACAAAAGATGTTTTCGCATCGTCAAGCCTCCGTGATCGAGAAACCGGTTCCCATGTCCGAATCGAGCGATTGTATAAGGCCGAGCCTGTCCCACGCAACAACTGAAAAGACTGACGACGGGCCTTTCCTATTAGGTTACTTGATCCTGCGAGATGGCAGGCAAAGGGGCGCGCCCGGCTTCCGGCCGCCGGGTTTCGCGCCTCGCCCCTCGTTCCGATTTCCCTGCGGCCGTTGCCGCCGCCCCGGCTACGGTATCCTGGACCTGTGAGGAGATGGATTTAAATGGGGTGTGGAAGCGGCGGGCTCACCGGCATCAATAACGCAGTGCCCCCGGGCAAGCGCAAGGTGTTTTGCGTCAAGTTCCAGCGCGAGATGGAAGGGCTCGACGAGGTGCCGTTCGAAGGCCACCCGCTCGGGCAGAAGATCTTCGAGAACGTTTCCAAGGAAGCCTGGAAGATGTGGGTTGAGCACATGAAGATGCTCATGAACGAGTACCGGCTCAACCTCGGGACCAAGGAAGCGCAGGAATTCCTGATCGAGCAGATGGACAATTATTTCTTCGGCGAAGGCGCGGCGCTGCCGCCGGATTTCGTGCCGCCTAAGACGAAGGCTTGAACGTTTCGAGCGCGGTCGCGATCTGGAACCGCAGCTCGGCATGCGATTGCCGGAGGGCGAACTCCACCTCCTCCGGCGTATCTCCGCGAGCAAAGAGAAATCCCAGGTAGCTGGCGCCTTCGGGCAGAGGAACGAGGAGCTGACCGGGCTTGGCCGTGATGACGGCATCCTCGATGCCGGGCACCGCGCGGGCGCGGTCCAGCCCGTCGACGGATTCGTAGATTCCGCCTTTGGGTATCGGAATCATCATCACGCCCGAGGCCGGATGCGCCGGGCGGGCGCCGGAAACGTCCGCGCCGAGAGCGTGGCACAATATCAACTCTTCGAGCGGGACATCCGGTTCGAAGCGAAGCGCGCGCGCGCACAGGCCGCCGATGGGACGGGCAGCAATTTCCAGGATCCACGCGCCTTCGGAGTTGTAACGCAGTTCAGCGTGCACGGGCCCGTGGTACAGGCCGAGGGCCCGCACCGCGCGCGCCGTGGCATCCAGCAGGACCTGCTGCACGGCCGGCTCCTCGCGGGATGGCGTCACATATATCGTTTCTTCAAAGAACGGGCCTTCGAGCGGATCGGGCTTGTCGAAGATCGCCAGCGGCTGAAAGCGGCCCTCGGTCACCAGCCCCTCCACCGCGAACTCGCGTCCTTCGATGTAGCTTTCCACCTGGAACTGGCTCTCGCCGATCTTCCGGATGCGGTGAAACGCTTCGACAAATTCGGATTCGGTGTTGGCGCGAATCACGCCGCGGCTGGCGGACAACCCGAGCGGCTTGAGAACACAAGGGTAGAACGAACGCCGGGCCAGTTCGCGCGGGTCGTCACCGAGGCTCGCCCGAAAGAACCGGGGCACCGGCAGACCGGCTTTCTGATACAGTTGGCGCGCCTGATATTTATCGTGGCAGGCCCGGGCGGCGACCGGCGGGTGAAACGGGATATCCAGCATCCGGGCCGCTTCGGCCGCAAGAACGGCGGGACGATCGCCGACCGCCGCGACCGCATCGAACCTCCGGCCGCGCAGAACCTCGAGCGAGTGCTCGATCTGATCGAAGCGGACGGGAAGGGCGCGGTCGCCCCACGGGTCCTCGAGCACATGGCACCGGTCCGTGGCGAGAGTCAGGTCGGCCCCGAGGCGTTGAGCGGCCTCGGCGAAGACCCGGATCTGATATCCCGTGGTGGCGGCAAACAGCAGCAGACGGCGCGGCACTTCCCCTATTTTCGCGCGCCGCGAGGTGAAAGGAAGTCCGGCGTCGCGGCATTCCCCGATATGCGATGTCCCCGCCTTCATGGCCGTCGCTGGCTGGCGACGGCGGCGTTTTCGATTCTGCTGCCCGCGTTCGCCCAGCAGCCAGGGGTGACTCCGGGCGCCGAGGGGATCCCAAACCAGAAAGCGATCAACGATGCCGTGGCGAGCGCCCTTCGCAACGCTCTCAACCGTCGTGGAAGGCTTCCCGCCGGAACGCCGGGCCGGGAACAGGTGGAGGGTTTGTTGACCTGCGCGGTTCCTTTGCTGGAAGTTCCGGTTGCGAAGGACATCGACGAAAACATTTTTCTCCGGCGAGGGGCCCGGGCGGCCGACAGCAAGATGGTCGTGGTCCCTTCTGTCCCGCCCTGCGGCGTGCGCAGGTGAAAAGGCTGCTGCGGAACTCGGATCAGAGAAGAGCCAACTGCTCTTCGGTGGGTTCCGCTCAACAATACCAAGGCTCGGTGAGGTACGGAATCGTGGCGCGCGAGGCGAGCGGAACATCCACGCAGAACGGTTCCTCGAAAACCAGCTCCGTGATCTTGCGGAAGATCTCGGGCCGCGTCCGGCGCGCGCGTTCTTCGCGCTGGATTAATGCCTGCGCCGAGGCCTGCAAACTGTCCAGAGCGGGGTCGGCGGAACGCCAGGGATAACACAAGGCACGCGCGTCAAACGGTTGCACCATTTCGCGCACCTCAGGCAGACCGAGAAGGAGCGACCCCTCGGGGATCAGAAGCCGGATCGCCAGTTGAATGGGAGCGACCTGCGCGGTGAGCTCGAGGTCCGCCAGGTCGCGCAGGAAGGAACGGTATCCCTCCAGTGTGGTCCACGGGGTAAACGGGATGAAGGTAGGGGACAGCGGCAGGTCCACGGCGCGGGTCAGTTCCAGCGCTTCTAAGAAATCCGCGCGGGTGTGGCCTTTCGCCAATTTTTCCAGAACCGCGTCCTCGAGCGATTCCACCGCGCTGGTCACGAAGGCGCAGTCGGTCCGTTTCAGAACCGGCAGCAGGTCTCTGTGGTTCAGCAGGTGTTCGATTTTGATCGTGACGTCGTAGGTCAGAGCCGGCCACTCGCGGTGGAACGCTTCGACAATCCGCAGGGCATGCCCAGGTCCGTTGAAAAAATCGGGATCGCCGAAGGTAATGTGTTCCGCGCCGGCCGCGACCTGGCGGCGCACATCTTCGAGCACTACCTCGGGCTGAACCACGCGGAATATGCCGTTATAGACGGGCACTACCGGGCAGTGGCGGCACAGGTGTTTGCAGCCGCGCGAGGCTTCCGTGTAGCCGACGGTACGGGTGGAGCCGTTCAGCGCCAGGCGGGCGTACGACGCCAGCGGCGGAAGCCCCCGGCGGTCCGGCGTTTGGAATTGTTGCCGATCCACGCAGATTTGCGTGCTGGGAAAATGCCGTGCGGGATCAGCGCTGAGCCGCGCCACAAGATCCAGGAGCGGCTGCTCGAATTCACCGCCGATGACGGTGGAAACGCCCGCGGCCTTCAATAGCTGCTCGTTGAGCGGCGCATACAGACCATACGCGCACAGGTGCGCGGCGGGGTTTTGGGCCTGGACACGCCCGATCAGCTTCAGGAACAGCCGGGTGGCGGTATGCATCGGCAGGAAGAAGGCGATCAGTTCGGCGGCTTCGACGGCCGCCGGCGGCAGAGGAGTCCGCGAGAGATCGGCGACGGTGACTTCGTGGCCGGCGGCGCGCAGCCAGGCCGCCGGAGAGGCTAAGCCAAATGGTTGACGGCCCAGCTCATAAGTCGAGATCAGCAGCACCCGCACTGCTCCCATTATGGCCGTTTTGCTACACTGAATAGCAACGGTCACTTCCCCCTCATGCTGGCCTCTACCTCCATCGCCGACGAGATTCTGGAACTCAAAAAAGAGCGCAAGGCCATCCTGCTGGCTCACCATTACCAGGAGCCGGAGGTCCAGGAACTGGCCGATGTGATCGGGGACAGCCTGGAGCTGGCGCGGAAGGCGCGGGATTTCGAAGGCGACGTGATCGCATTTTGCGGCGTCTGGTTCATGGCGGAAACCGCCAAAGTTCTCAATCCGAATCGGGTGGTTGTCGTGCCCGACCGCGCCGCGAGCTGCAGCTTAGTAGAAGCTTGCCCCGTCGAGCCGATCCGGGCGTTCCGGCGCGCCAACCCGGATCACGTGATTGTCAGCTACATCAATACGTCGATCGAGGTCAAGGCCGAGAGCGACATTCTGTGCACGTCGCGCAACGCCGTGAAGGTGGTGAACTCGATTCCGGCGGAGAAGCCGATTCTGTTCTTGCCCGACCGCAACCTCGGCAACTACGTGAAGAAAGAGACCGGGCGCGCGAACATGGAGATCTGGCAGGGCGCCTGCATCGTGCATGCGACCTTCCCGGCGCGCAAAGTGGCCGAAGCGAAGCTGGAGCACCCGGACGCCAAAGTAGTGGCCCATCCGGAGTGTCCGGAACCGGTGCTGGCGCTGGCGGATTTCATCGGGTCCACCTCCGCCATCATCGAATGGTGCGCGGCGAGCGACGCGAGCGAATTCATCGTCATGACCGAAAGCGGCGTCAACTATTCGCTCCAGCGGCAGTCGCCCGGCAAGCGTTTCTATTACGTGGCGAACGAGAACTGCAACTGCAGCGAATGCCCGTACATGAAGCTGAACACGCTGGAGAAGCTGCGGGACTGCCTGCGCACGCTGGAGCCGCGGGTCGAGCTGCCCCGGCAGATCATGGAGCGCGCGCTGCTCCCGCTCGAGCGCATGCTCGCCATTAAATAATATGGCCGCCGCACCGCTGGTCGATTCCTTCGGGCGCACGCACGACAACCTGCGCATCAGCGTCACCGATCGCTGCAACATCCGCTGCTTTTACTGCATGCCGGAGACGGATGTGCATTTCGTCGAGCGCAGCGAGATTCTGGATTTCGAGGAAATCGAGCGGTTCGTGCGCATCGCCGTGGGACTCGGCATCCGGAAGCTGCGGGTGACCGGAGGCGAGCCGCTGGTGCGGCGCGATTTGCCCGTGCTGATCCGGCGGTTGTCGGCCGTCCCCGGCATCGACGACCTCGCGCTCACCACCAACGGCGTGCTGCTGCCCAAGCTGGCCGAGCCGCTGTACGAGGCCGGACTGCGGAGGATCAACGTTCACCTGGATACCATCGACCGGGCTCGATTCCTGCAAATCACCCGGCGGGACGAAATCGATAAAGTCCTCGCCGGCCTCGATGCCTGCAAGAAGCTGGGATACACCAAGATCAAGCTGAACGCGGTGGCGGTGAAGAACCTGGTGGAGCCCGACATTGTGCCGCTGGCGCGCTATGCGCGGGAAAACGGGTTTGAAGTGCGCTACATCGAGTTCATGCCGCTCGATGCGCAGCAATTGTGGGATCGCAGCAAGGTGCTGCTGGCCGATGACATCATCGCCATGCTCAGCCGCGAAATTGCGCCGCTGATCGCGGTGCCCGATCCCGACCCCCGCGCGCCGGCCAGCGAATATCAGTACGCGGATGGAGGCGGGCGGATCGGATTCATTGCGTCCGTCAGCCGGCCTTTCTGCCTCAACTGCAATCGCATTCGCCTGACGGCGGACGGCAAACTGCGGTATTGCCTCTTCGCGGTGGAGGAGGACGACGTCAAAAAGCTCCTGCGCTCCGGCGCGAGCGACGAGCAGATTGCCGAGCTGGTGCGCCGCAACGTGGCCGGCAAGTGGGTCGGTCACGAGATCAATTCCACGCGCTTCGTGCCGCCCCCGCGGCCGATGTATTCGATCGGCGGCTAGTTCCGGCATACAATACCGGAGTATGCGGGCGGCCGCGATTCTTCTGATCTTTTGCGGCGCGGCAGCCGCCGAACTCGACCGGATCGAAATTTACAGCCGCTCGGATCTGGGCGCTTACGAACGGCTGATCGGCCGCGCGTACTACAGCGTCGATCCGGGTCTCCCCGCCAACCGCGGGATCGCCGACATTGCGCTGGCTCCCAAAAACTCGCGAGGCAAAGTAGAGTTTTCGGGCGATCTGATGGTCTGGCGGCCCCCGGAGTCACGCCGCCGCGGGACCGTTTTTCTCGAAGTGGTGAACCGCGGCGGGCCGCAATCGCTCTACCTGATCAGCGGAGCAGCCGGCACCGACAGCGCGCCGGAGCACTGGGACGCGGGTGACCGCTTCCTGCTCGACCAGGGTTTCACCCTCGTCTTCCTTGGCTGGCAGTTCGATGTTTCGCCTCGCGAAGGCCTCACGTTCCGCGTGCCCACCGTGCCGGTGAAAGGCATGGTGCGGGAGAGCTACCCGTTCGACGGGTCAGGCCGGCGCAGCGCCTTCGCCCTCTCGTATTGCGCCGCGGATTCCGAGGACCCGGAAGCACGACTGACCTTCCGCAAACAGATCGACGGGCCCGCCCAGATCCTTCCGCGGGAGAACTGGCGATTCGCGCCCAGCGGATGCTCCGTGATTCTCCCCGGCGGCTTCGAACCGGGATTGTACGATGTCATTTACGAGGCCAAGGATCCAGCCGTGGCTGGGCTTGGCCTGGCCGCGATTCGCGATTTCGCTTCCTATCTGAAATACGGCGGCAAGATCGACACGCTGCGCGAGGACCCGCGATCGGTCCGGCACGTCATCGGGTATGGCTACTCCCAAAGCGGGCGCGTGCTGCGACAGTTCGTTCGGGACGGGTTCAACGCCGATGAGCAAGGCCGGGCTGCGTTCGACGCGTTGATGATCTCGTCCGCGGGCGCCGGCGGCGCCAGCGTGAACCACCGGTTCGCCATGCCCGGCCAGGCCGGCAACTCGGTTCTTTCGATCCTCCGGCCGGTCGATGTGCCTCCGTTCACGGACGATGGCTTGCTCGCCAAAGCCGAGGCTGCGCGCGTAACGCCTCGCATCTTCTACACGTTTTCGTCGACGGAATATTGGGCGCGCGCGGGATCGCTCACGCACACCAGCGCGGAGGGGAAGAACGACATTTCGCTGGGCGCCCGGTCGCGTCTCTACTTCCTGACCGGCACGCCGCACTCGGCCGGGCCGCTTCCACCGCAGCGGGGCGCTAGCCTGAAATACTACGCGAACTTCGCCGAGCAGCGCTGGGTGACCCGGGCGCTGCTGCTCGATCTGGATGCCTGGGTGCAGTCCGGCACGGAGCCGCCGCCTTCGCGGTATCCGCTGATCCGCAAACGCCAGTTGGTGCCGCGCGAGGCGGTCCGGTTTCCGAAAATCCCGGGCCTCGCGTTTCCGGACTACCTGCCGCAAGTCTGGCGGATGGATTATGGGCCCGAGTTTGCGACCCATGGCATCATCTCCATCGAGCCGCCGAAGCTGGGACAGCCTTATACGGTGCTGGTCCCGCAGGTAGACCCCGACGGCAACGATCGGGGCGGTGTCCGTTTGCCCGAGGTCGAGGCGCCGCTGGGTACATATACGGGCTGGAACCTGCACGTTCCGGAATTGCGCGGCTTGCATTACCTGGCAGGGCTGTTCGGCTCCTTCGAGCCGTTTGCCCGAACGAAAGAGGAACGCGAGCGCGCCGGCGACAGCCGCCGCTCGATCGCCGAGCGGTACGGCAGCCGCCAGGATTACCTCGACCGTGTCCGCCAGGCCGCGCAGGCACTGGTGGACCAGCGCCTCATGCGGGCCTCCGACGTCGACGCTGTCGTCGCCCGTGCCGGCATGATGTGGGACGTACTGGAGCAATAGCCCCGAAGCGCGCCCTCCGCCAGCGTGGACGCGTGCCCCTGAGGCGTACAATACAAGCATGTCCGCAACCTTAAATATCGCTGGCCGGGAGTTCCGCTCGCGTCTCGTGGTCGGCACGGGCAAGTACCGCAGTTTTCAGGAAATGCAGCGCTGCCACGAAGCCTCCGGCGCCGAGATGGTCACGGTGGCCGTTCGGCGCGTGAACCTGACGGACCGCTCCAAGGAGTCGCTGCTCGACTACATCGATCGCGACAAGATCTTCATTCTTCCGAACACGGCGGGCTGCTACACGGCCGACGATGCGATCCGTACCGCGATGCTGGCGCGCGAGGTGGGGCTCTCGAACTGGATCAAGCTGGAAGTGATCGGCGACGAGAAGACGCTCTTCCCGGACAACCAGGGCCTGCTCGAAGCCACGCGGGTTCTGGTGAAGGAAGGGTTCGTGGTGTTGCCGTACACCAACGACGATGTCGTCAATGCGCGCAAGTTGATCGACGCCGGCGCGGCCGCCGTGATGCCGCTGGCGGCTCCCATCGGCTCGGGCCTGGGCGTGCAGAATCCGGCCACGCTCCGCATCATGCGGGAGATGATCACGGAGGTGCCGATGATCGTCGATGCCGGCGTCGGAACAGCATCCGATGCCGCCGTAGCCATGGAGCTTGGGGCGGACGGCGTGCTCATGAACACCGCTATTGCGGCCGCCGAAGATTCGGTACGGATGGCGCGAGCCATGAAACTCGCCGTCGAAGCGGGCCGGCTGGCGTATGAAGCCGGACGGATGCCCAAAAAGCTCTACGCCACGGCCAGCAGCCCGCTAGCCGGCGTGGTGGGCAGTTGAGCGTTCTCGTAAGCCTTGCCCGCGGAAACTGAAGATGGAGCGCGGTGCGTAGCCGGCCGCATCACGCCTGCTTTTGCGCGAGCGGGCCGATCACGGGAAGCACGACCGTCTTGCCTTGATACGTCGTGACGATCATGTAAATCCAGAGCGCGACGAACGCCAGCCAAAGCAGCGGCGAGAGGAACAGCCCAAAGACCAGCCCCAGTACGTGAACGAGGCCGAGGACCACGTTCAGCGCGAACCAGACGACAATCCAGGCGATGTTCAGCAAGATCGCCTGCAGCGCGTGGAACCGCACCGCGCGATTGCGGCTGTACGGCTCCAGGACAAGGAACAGAATCCCGGTAATCAGCAGACCCAGATAGCACAACGCGCCCGCCACATTGTCGGTGAGCCCGGCCGTGTTGGGCATGGCGGCAAGGGGTGTCGGACCGGCGGCCGGCGGCTCGGCGGCGCCGACCGGCGTTCCGCATTTGGCGCAGAACCTCCCTTCGACAGCGGCTCCGCAATTGGAACAAAACGGCATGGGACCTCCCAATCGGCCGGGTTACTTGCCCGGCGCACCCAAGACGACTAACGGGATCACCGCTCCCACGATGCCCCCGATGATCAAGGCCGGGTTTCCAGCGCCGAGGAATGAAATCAGCAGCCCGCACAGCGAGCCGATTCCGGCGCCGACCACCGCGATCATGATCCTTTTCCCCATACGCGGGTATGCACTTACACAATAACAGCCGGCGCGAGGTTGCGAAAATGGAGCCATGAAAGCCTGCGTGTTGCCGGCGCCCGCGGCGGTCGAGACAAACCCTCTGCGGATTGTGGACGTGCCGCGGCCCCAGCCCGGCCGCGGACAGGTGCTGGTCCGGGTGCATGCCTGCGCGGTCTGCCGCACGGACCTGCATGTCGTGGAGGGCGAACTGCCGGCGCGGAAGAGTCCGGTGATTCCGGGACACCAGGTGGTCGGCGTCGTGGAGGAGTGCGGCCCGGACGCTTCGCGGTTCGCCCCGGGCGCGCGCGTCGGAATCGCGTGGCTGCGGCGAACCTGCGGCGTGTGCGAGTACTGCCGGTCGCATCGCGAGAACCTGTGCGAGAACGCCGAGTTCACCGGCTGGACCGCGGACGGCGGATACGCCGAGTATGCCGCGGCGCCGGAAGATTTCGTCTATGCATTGCCGGAAGGATTTGGCGATCTGCATGTCGCGCCGCTGCTCTGCGCGGGCATTATCGGGTTTCGCACGCTGCGGCTTTCCGGAATTTCGCGCGGCGGCCGGCTCGGCATGTACGGCTTCGGCGCGGCCGCGCACGTGGCCATCCAGGTGGCGCGCTACTGGGGCATCGATGTGTATGCGATGACGCGCGATGAGCGCCATCGGCAGCTCGCACTGGATCTGGGGGCCGTCTGGGCGGGCGGCTCCCAGGAGCAGCCGCCTGAGTTGCTCGATGCCGCGCTGATCTTCGCGCCCGCCGGCGAACTGGTTATTTCGGCGCTGCGCGCGCTCAAGCGCGGCGGGACCGTCGCGCTCGGCGGGATCCACATGAGCCCGGTTCCGCCGATCGATTACAGCCTGCTCTATCACGAGCGCGTGGTTCGCAGCGTCGCGAACAATACCAGGGCCGACGGCGAAGACTTTCTGAAAGTCGCCGCCGCTATCCCGATCCACACCGAGCTGCGCGAATTCCGGCTCGAAGAGGCGAACGAGGCGCTGCGCGCCCTCAAGCATGACGCCATCCGAGGCGCGGCCGTATTGAAGATCCGGTGAAGACCGCGCCCCGCGCTAGGGAACCAACCGGCTGTTTACGACGCAAGGGAGCTGGAGATATCCGATCACGGGCTTGTCTCCCGGCAGCACGCGAATCCGCGCGGCGTTTTCAGCCAGGTCGCACAGGCGGAACGCCGTCAGGTCGCCATCCGCGATCCCCGGGCTGAAGAAATAAGACGCGGGCGCGAGTTCCGGCAGCGCCAGATGAAAATCAAACGTGCGTACTTCGCCGGCGGCCATCGGCGCGACGGGAAGGTTTTGACGCGCCGTGTTGGTGCCGGAAAAATCCACCCCTTGTTCCGTCCTCACCAGCAGGCCGATGATCGGCCACTCGATGGGTTCCTTGGCGCGCGCGCTGACGCGGACGACGATCTCGGCCGGAGTCCGCACGGATTCCACCGCATGCCCGCTCCGGTCGGTGATTTCGATGCCGAGCAGTTCCGCGCGTCCATCGCCGTAACGCGGCGCGCAGGAGGGGATGCCGCGAGCGATTTCCGGAGGCTGCGAGGGCGCGCGGTGCTCCTGGAACAGGGCGGCCTGCCGCTGCCGCCAGCGCTCCGAGTCCTTGCTGAGCAAGGCAGCCTGGTAGCGGTGCGCGATTCCGGCCACGTCGCCGATTTCGCGGACGCGGCCGCCTTCGAGCCATACCGCGCGATGGCCCAGTTCCTTGATCTCTCCAATGTCGTGGGTCACATAGATCACCGTGACTCCCCGCGCGCGCAGCTCGTGAATCTTGCGCATGCAGCGATGGCGGAAGTAAATGTCTCCGACCGCCAACGCTTCGTCCACCACCAGAACCTCGGGATTCAACTGGACCGCCAGCGCAAAGCCGAGGCGCACGACCATGCCGCTGGAGTAGGTCTTGACGGGCTGATCGATATAGGAGCCGATTTCGGCGAAGTCGAGAATGCGATCGATCGACTGCTCGACGTCCCGCGGCGCTAAACCGAGGATGGCGCCATTGAGGAACAGGTTCTGGCGGCCGGTGAATTCGGGATTGAAGCCGGCGCCGAGTTCGAGCAACGCGGCCAGCCGGCCGTGCACGCGCACGCTCCCTGCCGTCGGCTCCAGAATGCCCGCGATCAACTTGAGGAGAGTGCTCTTGCCCGAGCCATTCTCCCCGACGATGCAAAATGTTTCGCCCTTTTTGATTTCCAGATTGATGTCGCGCAGAGCCCAATGCTCGCGGTGAAGACGGGCGCGGCCCAACAACAGCGCTTCCTTGAAGCGATCCGCCGGATGCTGGTATAGCTTGTAAAGCTTCGAGACGCCCTCGATCTCGACCATGCTTCCGATGGTAGCGCGATAATGTGGCTATGGCCGGCGGATACCAGGATGCGCTGTAGTGCGGCGCGCGCGATTGCGCGGCCGGCCATGGGCTTGCTGCTGCTGGTCTGCAGCGGCGCGGCCGCTGGTCATCGCGACTACCGCGACAGGGTCGGCGTTTATGTCTGGGGAAGACTCGGAGGCGGTCTGGAGGCGGCGGCCGCGGACGTGAAGAATCTGGGCGCCGATCGCGTGGTGCGGGTCTACATCGGACCGGGGGCGCTGTGGGACCCCGCGGGGAAAGCCGATAACAGCCCGCTCGACGTGAAGGTCCGGCGCGCCGACTACCGCAAATTTCTCGCCGCGTTTCCCGTAGTCATGCTCACCGCCTATGACAGCGCGTCCTGGGACCACTACAAAAAAGAACAGCTGGGCGCGAAGCACCTGGCCGCAACCCAGGATGAGTTTCGCCGGTTCGCGCTGGAGCTTGCCAGGACACCCGGACGGAAGATCATCTCCAACTGGGAATTCGAGAACGATTGCGCCGTGCCGCAATGGGCCGCATGCCGCGCATACTATCAGGCCCGTTTGGACGGCATCCAGCAGGGGCGGAAGGAAGCAAAAGCGGCTGGCCTTCCCGGGGAAGTGCTCACCGCGTTTGAGTTCACGATCGTGCCGGGATTCAAGGGCAGGCCGTCGGGATTCGCCGATCTGGCTCCGCAGCTCAGGGGCGTCGATTTTCTGTCGTACAGTTCCTGGTGGTCCATCGCCTGGGACGCGGACGCGCCCAAAGTCTATAAGGATTTTGCGTATCTGGCCGGATTGTTGCGTGGCGCCGCGGCCGAGCGGAAAATGACAACCCACCTGATCATCGGCGAATTCGGCGAATATTGGAACGTGCACCCTCACGGCGAGCGTCTGAAAGCGCTCGTGGACGCGAGCCTCGATAATGGAATCGAGTACCTGTTCAATTGGGTGCTCTATGACCAGCCGGGTAATAAGGACGAGTGGGGGCGCGATGCGTCGCATTTCGGCAAATACCGGCTGGACCGGATGCTCACGCCGCAGGGCGAAGCGTTCCGGCACTGGTTTCAACAGCCATGAGTCCATCGGCGGCCCGTCCCGATGCCCGCGCCGCTGCGGCCAAGAAGCAAAGCGGCGTGCGCATACCCGAACTCGACGGGCTGCGCGGGATCGCCATCCTGCTGGTACTGGTGTTTCATTTCACCCCCCACACAGGTCCGCTCCGGTACGCGGTGCATATTTTCCAGCTGGGCTGGACCGGCGTCGACCTGTTTTTTGTGTTGAGCGGCTATCTCATCACCGGGATTCTGCTCGACACAGTGGGACACCGGGCCTATTATCGAAACTTTATTGTGCGCCGGTGTCTGCGCATTTTCCCGGCGTACTACCTTTCGCTGGTGGTCTGTTGTGTCCTGACGTATTACCCGTACGCGCCGCGGTGGGGCGAATTTTTGCGGGCCGGAGGCTGGTGGTACGTCACCTATCTGGGAAACGTGAAGGTGTTCCTGGATGCGGCGTGGCCGGGACTGGCGATTCTGACGCCGCTGTGGTCCCTGCAGGTCGAAGAACAGTTTTATTTGACATTTCCTTTTGTGGTCTGGCTGCTGAACCGGAAGGCCCTGGCGGCACTGCTCGCGGGCTCAGTCGTCGCGGCCTTGTGCCTGCGCGTGGCGCTCTCTCTGCAGATGCCGCAGAACATGTTCGGCGTCTACACCTTGATGCCGTGCCGCATGGACTCGCTGGCGATGGGGGGGTTGATCGCGCTCGTCCAGCGCGAGAAGCCGGAATGGCTGAAGCGCCCGTGGGTCGTCTGGATGACGCTGCTCGCGGCCGCCGCGTTCGCCGGAATCATTCTGTTCTACTCCAACAGCGACCCCTGGCCGTTCGGGATGCGGACCTTCGGCTATACGGCACTGGACCTGATGTTTGCGGGCATTCTGATCCTGCTCCTGCATCGCCGGCAGCCGGTCTTGCTGAGAATCTGCCGCATGCGGTGGCTGGTTTGGGTGGGAACAATTTCTTACGGCCTCTATTTGCTGCACGTCCCGGGAGAGCTGATTGGGCGGCGCCTGGCGGCGCGGGTGGTGACGATCCCGGTGAGCGGATCGGCTGAGTTCTTCGTGTCCATCGGAACCACCGTCGCGCTGGCTTGGATTTCCTGGACGCTGTTTGAATCCCGCATTCTGCGGCTCAAGGAGCGTTTTACGGTGCGATGAGTTTTCGATTGGCGCCGCCCGGAAGGCGGCCGCCTCGAATTTTCAGCCTTTCGGTTCGAGGATGAAGGTGGGCGCCAGCCCTTCCGCCGAGGAGAAACCCGCGCTCCCGCTGGACAGCCAGGTAGAGCAGCCCTGCACTTTGCCCATATAGGCGTGGGGGCGCACGTCCACCTGCAGCTCGCGGAATTCGAGATGCCCGAAGGTCATCAGCGGGAACACGGAACGAACCGGCTCGACCCGTTCCTGGACCACGTAAGGCGTGCGCATGGCCTGCTTGAGCGCGCGTTCCCAGCCGCTCTCGTCCATTTCCCAACCGTAATACGTGTGCTGATCGCTGTAGTCGTCGTTCGGCTTCAGAGCCAGACGCTCGCGGTTGCGCGTGATGAACTCGGGCAGATCGATCGTGCGCTCTTCGTAGGTGGTTTTGGTGGCGGCCACCAGCCGGGTCCACGGCACGTGCTCGCGGATCGCCTTGCGCTCGGCTGCCGGAAATTTGGAGACCAGCGTATCGTCGGTCAACAGGCCAAACATCGCCTTCTTGTGCGCCAATTCCGAACGGAAGCTGTTGACTACGCACACGGCCCGGTCGCGATAGGCCTGAACCAGCGGATGATTCAGATCGAAGCGAACGAGAAATTCCTGCACGCCTACGCGGCGGTACACAATGTGGATTTCAAACGGCCCCTTGCGCAGGACGCCGTTCCGGTATTCGAGCTGCTCCGGGGAGACGATTTCCACCGCGTGGCCTTCCTCGCGGAAATAATCGCGAAGCAATTTGTACTCGCTATCGCCCGAATTGAACGCGGGCCGGAATTCCACGATCGCGATGTTCGGTTTTTTGCCCCCGCCGAACTGCTTGTATGCCTTGAGCAGCGCCTGCAGCAGGTGCTTCCGGCCTCCGGTGCGCGACAGCGAATACCGCTTCCGCAATTCCTTGATCGGCGCGGCGTCGTAGAAAATATCTTCGAGGGCTTCCTCGTAGCCGGCGCCGCTCGGAAGATCGGCGTTGTATTGGACGAAATGCAAGTGCCCGTTTTGAACGTGCGTGTCTAATCGGGCGGCCACCTGCAGGGAAGGATATCCGGGATCAATGGAAGCGAGCATTTTCTCCGCCGGCAGTAACTCGAGCCGAGACAGCAGAGCGGGATTGCTCAGGACCATTTGTTCCATCCGCCCGATGGCGCCGAGCAGAGCCTCCCCGGTCTTGACGAGGTTTTCGTATTGCCGGCGGGAAATGAAATTCGGCCGCAGAAACGGACAAACTAACCGGCCGCCCGAAGAAAGGCCAGCCTGCTCCATGCGGTGATGGAGCGCTTCAGCCCACGAAAGGTCTTTAAATGGGCCGCTTTCCAGTGACTTGTTGTATCTGACGACGGCGTCGTCCAAATAGGACATTGTCGACTTGCGAACCTACTCTAAATTCGAGTATCCCACACTGTCGCGCAAAACGATAGGTTTACCGCGGCTAACCTGCTTCCAAGTGACTCAGGAATAAGCACTTATTGGAAATCAAGAGGAAAGTTGCGGGTATGCCCAAACGGGGCTTCAGCGGGCTGTTTGCCCCCGGACGCGCGCCGAACAAGGGGCTGGCGCCCCTTGGATTGTCTACTTCTGGCCGGTCTCTTTCGCGAGGCGGACTCGAGCGTTCTCCAGTTTCTTGGTGATCTTGGCAACGTCCTCAGGATCGTTGTCGGCGGGCGCTCCGGCCTGGTATCGGCGCAAGGACGCCTGCCATTGGGCGATCGCTTCCTTGGTCTTGCCCATTTTCAGATACAGGTCGCCGAGATGGTCGTGGACGGTCGGATCATCGCCCATCTTCTCATTGGCGCGCAGCAGCGGTCCCTCGGCTTCGGTCAGTTTCCCCTGTTGGTAGTAGACCCACCCGAGACTATCCAGGTAAGCGGGGTTGTCGGGATCCAACTCCAGAGCCTTCGTGATGAACCGCTGCGCTTCATCGAGGCGGATGTCGCGGAACGCGAGCATGTAGCCGAGATAATTCAGAGCACCCGAATTGTTCGGGTCGATATCGAGTACCTTGTGGAATTCCGCTTCGGCTGCGTCGTAGTTCTTCATCCGTTCGTTCATCGCCCCGCGGGTGAATAAGACGCGAACTTTCTGCTCATCCGATTTCGCGATGGCATCGGCCTGGTCGAGAACCTTGGCTTCTTCGCCAAACCGCTTTCCCTTGTCGTAGACGCTCGCGAGTGCAAGCAGGGTGTCGAAGTCGGGACCGCCCTTCAGCAGACCCCGCACTTCGCCGGCGGCTTCATCGGCCTTGCCGCGGTCGGCGAGCACGGAAGCGTGCGCCAGAATCACCATCTTCTCATTCGGAAACTTCTTCTTGGCGGCCTCGGCTTCGCGGGCGGCGTTCTCGTAATCCTTCGCCGTCTGATACGTCTCAATGATCTGGACCGCGATGCGCGGCGCGCCCTCGCTGTCCAGCGGCGTAATCTGCCGGAAGGTGTCGATGGCCGATTGGTATTGGCCCGCTTTTACGTAGAGGATGGCCAGTTTTTCGAGCATCAGCGCGCGGTTCGCGGACTCTTCGGCGGAGTAAGTCTTGCGCGCGGTTTCCTCGAGCATGCTCTTGAGACCGGCGATCGCCTGGTCGGTTTTTCCTTGCGCGTCCAGCAGCGAGACTTCGGCGTCGCGGATGGCCAGGCTGTCCGGCTCGATCGCCTTGGCCTTGTTCAAGGCCTCCTGCGCCTTCGGGAAATCGTGTTTGGCCCGGTAGATTTCGCCGATCCGGAGCCACAGCATGGCATTGCGCCCGTCTTCGGACGCCAGTTGCTGGTAGATGCCGAGGGCTTCATCATATTGCCCGGAAGCGAATAGATCCTGAGCCAGGCTGCGGCGCAGGCGGGAATCGTCAGACGAGACTTCGATCGCGCGCTTGAGAACGGCGGCCGCGCTTCTGTAATCGCGAATCTGTTCGTATGCCGTGGCCAGCGCGACGAGCGTCCGCTCGTTGGGCCGGCGGTCGGTCGCGGCTTTCAGCTTATCGATCGCGCGATTGACGTCTCCCAAGTTCAAATACAACTGAGCCAGCGTAGTGAGCGCGTCTTCGTTGTCGGGTTCGGCCTTGAGCGCGTTGTTCAATGCCTTCTCGGCGTCGACGGAATTGCCGGCGACGCGGTATAGCCGCCCGAGCATCACCCAGCTGTCGGCATCTTTCGGGTCTTTCTCGGTGATCTTCTGATACTGTTCCGTAGCGCGGCGCAGCAGATCTTCATTGATGCGCCCCTGCTGCGGATCTCCGAGCATCCGCGTATACACACGGCCCAGCATGCGGCGCGCGTCCAGGTTGTCCGGATTCTGCTTGAGCATGTCCTCGGCCTGGGTGACCGCGTCGCGGAGCCGGTTCGTCTGGATATAAAGATCCGTGAGCTCTTCGAACACCACACCCGACGAGGGGTCGGCCTTGAGAGCCTCCTGATAGTACTGAATCGCTTTGGAGATGTACTCGCGGCTGTTTCCGGACGAACCGGCCAGTTCCGTGTACAGCCGGCCCATGGCAAAGTTGTAATATGCGCCGGCGCGTTTATCAGCCGGCCCGTTGGTGGTTGCGGCCGGAGTCTGGGCATACAGGAAGGAACCCAGCCCGGCAGCGAGGAAAAGCGCTCTACCGAAGCGAATCATGCGATCTACTCTCTTTCGACCAACGGGAGGACCCAGCCAAGGTCGAACGTCACTTCACCTATTGTATAACGCCCCCGGAGCGGGCGCCCTTTCGTGAGACGGACGGACTCCGACACCCCGGCGGCGCTCGCTGTTTCCGACGCGCCGCAGCACCCGCTGGTTGCGGTGTTAGGACCTACCGGTACAGGCAAGAGCGCCCTGGCGCTGGACATTGCCGAAGCGTTCGAAGGCGAAATCGTCAACTGCGATTCGCTGCAGGTCTATCGCCACTTCGACGTGGGCACGGCCAAACTGCCGCCGCGGGAACGCCGCGGCATTCCTCACCACCTGATCGATATTGTGGAACCGGACGAGGTGTTCACCGCCGGCGAGTACGCGCGAAGAGCCCGCGAGGTGATTGCCGGCATTTCGGCCCGCCGCCGGCTCCCGGTTGTGTGCGGAGGCACAGGGTTCTATCTGCGGGCCCTGGTGGATGGTTTGTTCGAAGGGCCTTCGCGCGATCAGGCGTTGCGCGACCGTCTCACCGCGCGCGAGAGGCGGCGCCCCGGCAGCCTGCACCGGCTGCTGGCGCGCTTCGATCGGGCCGCGGCGCGCAAGATTCATCGCCACGACACTCCGAAGGTGACCCGCGCGCTGGAGATTTGTCTGCTCGCAAGGCGGCCGGTCACGGAGGTGTATCGAGCCGGTAGAAACGCGCTGCGCGGATACCGAACGTTGAAACTCGCGTTGCGGCCGGACCGGGCCGCCCTCTACGAACGCCTCGATGCCCGCTGCCGCGCGATGTTCGAGGGCGGGCTGATCGAGGAGGTTCGCCATATTCTCGATCTCGGCTATCCGGCCGGCGCGAAGCCATTCGAATCGCACGGATATAAACAGGCTCTTCAACTCCTTCGCGGCGAACTAACGCCGGATCAGGCGATCGACTCCGCCCAGCGGAATACGCGCCGGTACGCCAAGCGGCAAATGACGTGGTTCCGGCATGAAGCCTCGATCGAGTGGATCGAGGGGTTTGGCGATGATCCCGCGGCACGCGGGCGCGCGCTGGCACGAGTCCGCGAGTTCTTAACAAATTTGTCGCAAAAACCTTCGGAACATTTCTGAGCAGTGCCCGTCTTATCAGACGAGGCAGGATCTCGAAACCTAAACATCTGAGAGGTAGGGAATGAAGAAGAAATTCTTGATCGCTATCGGTGTGGCCGGGCTGTCGATCGCCAGCGCCAAGACCAAAGCTTACTCGATTGAGTTATTTGAGCCGGCTATGCTGGGCAGCACAGCGCTGCCTCCGGGCGAGTACAGGGTCGAAGTGGACGGCGATAAGGCGGTCGTTCGCAACGGCAAGCTTCACGGCGAGGCCCCGGTGAAGATTGAGAACACCGATACCAAGTACAGCACGACCACCGTCCAGTTCGCGAACTCCGACGGCAAGATGCACATACAGGAAATTCACGTCGGCGGGAGCAAGACCAAGCTGGTGTTCAACGAGTAATAACTTTCGGAAACGGCAGCCGACATTTGCCGGCCGCTTTTCCAATCGAACCGGTCCCGTCTCGGCTACACTGAAGGTGCATGCGACGGTACCTTGCCGCGATGACGCTGTTGTGCGGCGTGCTGCGCGCCGAGACGGTTCTGGTTCTTCCGTTTTTCAACCATTCCAAACCGGACTTGGATTGGATCGGCGAAAGCATCTCCGAATCCATTCATGACTCGCTGGCCGCCGAGGGTTTGCTCGTCCTCGACCGGGAGGACCGGCTGGAAGCGTACCGCCGGCTTTCGCTGCGGGCAGGCGCCGAGCTGACGCATGCCAGCGTCATGAAGATCGGCCAGTCTCTGGACGCCTCGATCGTCATTTATGGCTATTACGAGGTATCCCCGCCGCCGAACGGTAAGGAGCCCGGAAGCGGTTCGCTGAAGGTGAGCGCCCGCATTCTCGACCTGAAGCATTTGCGGCAATTCCCGGAATTCATGGAAGTGCGCGCGCTCGAGGATGTGGCGCCGCTGGAGGCGCACCTGGCCTGGCGCGCGCTGCAGTATCTCAATCCCAAAGGCGCTCCGGACGAGCAGGCGTTCATGCGCGAGCGGCCGCGCGTGCGCCTGGACGCTGTCGAGAGCTATATCCGCGGTCTGCTGGCGCAGAACCCCGAACAACGGCAGCGCTTCTTCACGCAAGCGGCGCGGCTGGACGAGCACTACTCCCAGCCCTGTTACCAGCTCGGAATGAGCTACTGGATGAATAAGGATTACCAGGTGGCCGCCACCTGGCTGGCGCGCGTCGACCGCTCCAATCCTCACTACCTGGAAGCGCAGTTCTTTTTGGGCTTGTGCTGGTATTTCAGCGGAGACTTCGCGGGCGCCCAACACGCCTTTCAGCTGGTTGCCGCCTCGGTGCCGCTCAATGAGGTCTACAACAACCTCGGCGCGGCGCAGAGCCGGTTGAACGACACAGCCGGAGCGATCGCCAGTTTTCAGAAAGCGCTGGAAGGCGACAGCTCGGACCCCGACTATCATTACAATTTGGGATACGCGTACTGGAAGGCCGGCAAGTTCGCCGAGGCCGTGACGAGCCTGCGGGCGGCGGTGGAACGGAATGCCCACGACACGGAAGCCACTTCGCTTCTGGGCCGCGCGCTCAAGCGCGATGGAGCGCGGCCGGGGGATCCGCGAGCCGAAGGGCGCGAACGCCTCAAGACGAATTACGACGAGGCCGCCTACCGGCAGCTTCAGGCGGAACTGCAGTCGCGGCAATAACGCATTCTCAAATCGATATAGAATGATGGGTTCTTAACGGAGATTTCATGAAACACCTTGGTCTTCTCACGATGATTGCGGGATGCGCCCTGGCGCAGGCTCCGGCGGCTCCTCCCGCCGGTTCCGCTCCCAGTGCGATGAGCGAGCCGGGGCTCTACGCGATCTTCAATACCTCGATGGGCCAGATCACGGCCAAACTATTCGAGCAGGAAGCGCCCAACAATGTGCGCAATTTTGTGGAGCTGGCGCGCGGCACCAAGCCGTGGAAAGACCCGAACACCGGCGCGATGGTGACCAAGCCGCTCTACAACAACATCACCTTCCATCGGGTCATTCCGAATTTCATGATTCAAACCGGCGATCCGACCGCCACCGGCTCGCACGATTGCGGCATCCGGATGCGCGATGAGATCGTGCCGAGCCTTAAATTCGACCGCCCCGGACGCATCGGGATCGCCAATATCGGCAGGCCGAACTCCGGCGGCTGCCAGTTCTTCATCACGGAAGTCCCTTATCCTTCCCTGGATCCCGCGCCCGGCAATAGCGGATACACCATCATCGGGCAGGTGATTGAGGGGCAGGAGGTCGTGGGGAAGATCGCTCGTGTCCCGCGCGATGCCAACGATAAGCCGCGCACTCCGGTCAAGCTGGTGAGCGTGACGATCAAGCGGGTGGGGCCGGAGCCGGCCCGTCCCGCCGCTGCCAAGAAGACCCCGGCGAAGAAGTAAACGGAAGAACAGAAGTCAAAAGTCAAAGGTCAAAAAGCAAAAGTCAAAAGTGAGGCGGTACGGCCTCGCCCGCGGCTCGGCCGCCGTTTATGCGCTGGCGGCGACCTGGCGCAGCACGTAAGGCAGAATGCCGCCGTAGCGGTAGTATTCCACCTCTTGCGGCGTGTCCACCCGGATATCAACCGTGAAGGTGGTTTCCTGTCCGCCGGCTCCGACGGCGCGCACCTGCGCTTGCCGTTTCCCGCCGCCATTGAGCAGCGCGGAACGCACGCCGGTAATGAAATAAGTTTCTTTGCCGGTCAGCTTCAAACTGGCGGCGCTCTCCCCGGCGCGGAACTGGAGCGGCAAGACTCCCATGCCTACCAGGTTCGTTCGATGGATGCGCTCGAAGCTTTCCGCGATGACGGCTTTGACGCCAAGCAGCATCACGCCCTTGGCGGCCCAGTCCCGCGACGAGCCGGAGCCGTATTCCTTGCCCGCGATGATGAGCAGCGGGACGCCCTCCTTCTGATACTGCATGGAGGCGTCATAAATGAACATCTGCTTGCCATCCGGCAGGTGCACCGTCCAGCCGCCTTCGATCTCCGGGACGAGCTGGTTGCGCAGCCGGATATTGGCGAGCGTGCCCCGCACCATCACTTCGTGGTTGCCGCGCCGCGCGCCGTAAGAGTTGAAATCCTTCGGCTGCACGCCGTGGGCGATCAGATACTTTCCCGCGGGGCTGTCCTTGGGAATGGAGCCGGCAGGCGAAATGTGGTCGGTGGTAACCGAGTCGCCGAGCAATGCCAGCACTCGCATGGAGGAGAAATCGGTGATGGACGTTTCCGGATCCACCATCTGATCGAAGTAGGGCGGCCTCTTAATGTACGTCGATGAATCGTCCCACTGGAAGATTTCTCCGGAAGGGACCGGCATCCCCTGCCAGTTCGCGTCGCCGTCGAATGCGCGCTCATATTCGTGCTGGAACATCTCGCGCTTGACCGCGGAGCGGACAGTCTTCTGAACCTCTTCGTTGCTCGGCCAGATCTCCCGTAAGTAAACAGGCTTGCCGCTGGCGTCTTCGCCGAGCGGTTCGCTGGTCAGGTCGATATCGATCCGGCCGGCCAGCGCGTAGGCCACAACCAAGGGCGGAGACGCCAGGTAATTCGCTTTGACCAGCGGGTTGATGCGGCCTTCGAAGTTCCGATTGCCGCTGAGCACGGCCGCGACCACGAGGTTTTCCTTCTGTACGGCCTCGGTGACCGGCTCGGGAAGCGGGCCGCTGTTGCCGATGCACGTCGTGCAGCCGAATCCGACCAGGTGGAAGTTGAGCTTTTCCAGATACGGCAGCAGCCCGGCTTCCCGGTAGTAATCGATCACGACCTTCGAGCCCGGCGCGAGGCTGGTTTTCACCCAAGGCTTGGGCTTGAGCCCCCGATCCACCGCTTTCTTGGCGACGAGCCCCGCCGCGAGCATCACCGAGGGATTCGAAGTGTTGGTGCAGCTCGTAATCGCGGCGATGACGACAGCGCCGTTGCCGATCGTGAACGTTTCCCCGCCGAGTGCCGCTGAGGCGCTCTTCGCCGGGCCGCTGAAAGCCGCGGCGAAATTTTTCTTGACCTCCGGCAGTTCGACGCGGTCCTGCGGCCGCTTCGGCCCCGCCATCGAGGGGCGGACCTGCGCGAGGTCCAGCTCGAGCGTATCGGTGTACACCGGGTCCGGCGTCGCATCGGTGCGGAAAAGGCCCTGTTCCTTCGTGTACGCCTCAACCAGCGCGATCAGGCCGGCATCGCGGTTGCTGAATTTCAAATATTCCAGAGTCTCCTGATCGACCGGGAAGAAGCCCATGGTGGCGCCATACTCCGGCGCCATGTTCGCCACGGTGGCGCGGTCGGCGAGGCTCAACGCGCTCAAGCCGGTTCCGTAAAACTCGACAAACTTGCCCACCACGCCTTTCTTGCGCAGCATCTGGGTGATGGTCAGAACGAGGTCGGTGGCGGTCGCGCCCTCCGGCAGCCGGCCATGCAGTTTGAACCCAACCACCGGCGGGAGCAGCATCGAGATCGGCTGGCCCAGCATACACGCTTCGGCTTCGATTCCGCCGACGCCCCAGCCGAGAACCCCCAGCCCGTTGACCATCGTGGTGTGCGAATCGGTGCCGACCAGCGAATCCGGATAGGCCTGCCCGTTGGCGCGGAACACCACCGACGCCAGGTACTCGAGGTTCACCTGGTGGACGATTCCGGTGTCGGGAGGGACCACGCGAAAATTGCGAAAGGCCGTCTGCCCCCAGCGCAGCAGAAAATAGCGCTCCTTGTTCCGCTGGAATTCGAGAAGGGCGTTGAGCTGAAAAGCGTCCGAAGATCCGAAGTGATCGACCTGCACCGAATGATCGATGACCAGATCGGCGGGCAGCAGCGGATTGGCCCGTTTCGGGTCGGCTCCCATGGCCCGCAGAGCGTCGCGCATCGCCGCGAGATCGACCACCGCGGGGACGCCGGTGAAATCCTGCAGCAACACCCGCGCCGGCATGAAACTGATTTCCTTGTCGACATCTCCGGATGCGCCCTGGGCCACAAACCGGATGTCGTCGGCGCTCACCCGCCGGCCATCTTCGTGACGCAACAGGTTCTCCAGCAAAATCTTGGTCGAGAACGGCAAGCGGGAAACCGCTCCCACCCCTTGCTGGTCCAGAGCGGCGAGGCGGAAATAGTCGTAGCTATGCGAACCAACGCGCAGCTTCGCCGCTGCGCCGAAACTGTTATTTGGCATTATCCCGATTATATCCGGCCCGTTGTCTCCGCCCGCCTCAGCGCGAAACCACTCTGACGCTGGTTTTCTGGCTGACGCTGTGGCCCGCGTCATCCTGTGCGGTCAATGTGTACTCCGTATCCGCTTTCGGCGAAATCTCGACACAATGACTGAGCGCGGGATAGACGCCGGGGACGTCCGGCTGCATGCGAACGGTCTTCGCGCCCACCACGCTGTAGCAGAGGCGCGCCGGCTTGCCGCGCGAGACGACGGCCGGACTCGTGTAGAGGCTGAGGATCTTGAGCTCCCCGATCAGCTCCAGCGTTCGCTTCGCATCGGCGGCTTCCTTTTCCGCGCGCTGCTCCTCGATTTTTCGAGCCGCGCGGCCGCGGGAATAGAAGACCCATCCATCGTAGACGGCCACGCCTAAGACGGCCAGCGTGAGAAACGGCAAGACGCGCCGGATTTTGCCGATCGCTGGCACAATTCCACGGTATGCGAATCAGGCCGGAATCTCAAGCGTTTGGGACATGCGTGGATGCGTGCCGCGCCTCGGGTAGCGCCCGGGCGTTGGACGACCAGGACGGGCCGCGTTTTGATGTGAACGCGTTACGGCTTCACCCCCAGCTTCCGCAGGAACGTCATCATCGGGCACCAGTTGGTGAAGGCGGACTGGAACAGGTTCAGGCCGACGAAGGCGGTGAACAGGAACCACGCGGGATGGATCCAATAGCCGGCGGCCACGCTCAACATCACGAAAAAGCCGGCGATCAGGCGGAGATAACGATCGATAGTCATGCGGTTTTCCTTTTTCGATTCACGATGAAATAAACGATCGGCACGGTCATGCGCGAGAGCGCCAGCGACGCGATTTCGCCGGCCATCAGCGCAATGGCCAGGCCCTGGAAGATGGGATCGAAGAGAATCACGGCCGAACCCACAACGACCGCCGCGGCGGTCAGCAGCATGGGACGGAAGCGCACCGCGCCCGCGTCGATCACGGCCTGGTCGAGCGGCATGCCTTCGCGTAATCGCAGCTCGATGAAATCGACCAGGATGATGGAATTGCGCACCACAATGCCCGCGCCGGCAATGAATCCGATCATGGACGTCGCGGTGAAAAAGGCGTGCAGCAGGCCGTGCGCGGGAAGGATGCCGGCCAGCGAGAACGGAATCGCGGCCATGATGACCAGCGGTGTGAGAAATGACTGGAACCAGCCCACGACCAGGCCATAGATCAGGATCAGGACGGCGCCGAATGCGATGCCCAGATCGCGGAAAACTTCGTAAGTGATGTGCCACTCGCCGTCCCACTTCATCGCGTAGCGGCCGGCATCGAAGGGCTGCGCGGCCATGTGCTGCTCGATGTTGTAGCCCTGCGGCGCCTTGATCTTCTGCATTTCGGGGCCGAGCTTGAGGATGGCGTAGACCGGGCTTTCCATCGCGCCGGCCACGTCGCCAGTCACGTAAGTGACCGGCATGAGGTTCTTGTGATAGATGCTCTTGTCTTCGAGAGCCGGCTGGTTGCGGACCAGTTCGCGCAGGGCGACCAGATTGCCGCTGCGGCCGGCGATCTTGAGGTTCAGCAAGTCGTCGACGGAGGAGCGTGAGGGACGGCCGAGCCGCACCACGATCGGTATATCCTCTTTCTCCGAATCGACGTGCAGCAGCCCGGTGGTATAGCCGGCCGAGGCCGCCTGCATGGTGCGGGCGACGTCGTCTTCGGTGATGCCGTTGAGGGCCGCTTTCTCGCGATCGACCACGAGGCGGCACTTGGGCTGGTCGTCTTCCACGTACCAATCGACGTCCACGACGCCCTCGGTGCGTTTCCAGAGATCGCGGATGCGGCGCGCAATGTCGATGCGCTGTTCTTGCGACGGACCGTACACTTCGGCAACCAGAGTCTGCAGCACCGGGGGGCCGGGCGGCACTTCGGCCACCTTGATGCGCGCGCCGAACTGCGCCGCCACCGGGACCAGACGGGCGCGCACCTGCTTGGCGATCTCGTGGCTCTGCAGCTTGCGGTCGCTCTTGGAAAGAAGATTGACCTGGAGATCGGCGACATTCGAACCGCGGCGGAGATAGTAGTGGCGCACCAGACCGTTGAAGTTGAACGGGGCCGCTGTGCCGGCATAGGTCTGGATATTGACCACTTCCTTCTGCTGGAGCGCGGCACGGGCCAGAGCGTCGGCGGCGCGCGCGGTCTGTTCGAGCGGCGTGCCTTCCGGCATATCGACGACCACCTGGAACTCGCTCTTGTTGTCGAACGGCAGCATCTTCACTTTGACGAACTGGAAGTAGAACAGCGAGACCGAGCCGAGCAGCAGCGCGACGACCATGGCGAGAAATCCCCAGCGCATCGGAGGATGGTGAAGGATGGCGCCCATCACGCGGCGGTAGACGCGGGTGAGGCGGTCTTCGCGCTCGCCGTGCGCGCCGGCGCCGCCCGATTTCAGAATGCGCACCGCGGCCCACGGGGTCACCAGGAAGGCGACCAGCAGCGAAAACACCATGGCGGCGCTCGCGCCAATGGGGATCGGCCGCATGTACGGCCCCATCAAGCCGCCGACGAAAGCCATCGGGAGGATGGCGGCGACCACCGTGAGGGTGGCCAGAATGGTCGGGTTCCCGACTTCATCCACCGCCTCGACCGCCACATCGAATGGCGGGCGGCCGTGATTGGCCGGCATGCGCCAATGCCGCACGATGTTTTCGACGACGACGATGGCGTCGTCCACCAGAATTCCAATCGAGAAGATCAGGGCGAAGAGCGTGATGCGGTTGAGCGTGTAGCCGTAGAGATAGAAGACGGCGAGAGTCAGCGCGAGCGTGACGGGGATCGCGAGGAAGACGATGAGCGATTCGCGCAGCCCGAGCGTGATGGCGATCAGCAGGCTGACCGACACCACCGCGATGAGCATATGGAACAGCAGCTCGTTCGATTTTTCGGCCGCGGTTTCGCCGTAATTGCGGGTGATGTCGACCCGCACATCGGAGGGAATGACGGAACCCCTCAGCAGTTCGACCTGGCGAAGGACATTCTCGGCAACCGTCACCGCGTTCGCGCCTTTGCGCTTGGAGACCGACAGCGTAACGGCCGGAAGGAACTGTTGGCCGGCGGCGCGGATCATGCGGACATATTCGGCCGGTTCTTCTCCGCCGTCGCTGATCTCGGCGATATTGCGCACGAAGACCGGTTTGCCGTTCGCCACGCCCACCACGACGCTGCCGACGTCCTGGGCGGTGCGCAGGAACTCGCCGGTTTCGAGCACGTATTCACGGTTGAGCTGCACGAAGCGCCCGGAGTCGAGCCGCCGGTTCTCCACCCCGAGCGCGCCGGCCACCTGAAGCGGCGCCAGCTTGTAGGCGGCGAGTTTCGCCGGATCGATGGTGACCCGCACCTGGCGGCGCTGTCCCCCAATTAACGTGACGGCCGAGACATCGGCCACCTGCTTGACCGCGTCATCGGCCTGCGCGGCGATGCGCCGCAATTCGAAATCGCCGTAACGTTTGCTCGAAAGGGTCAGCGCGAGGATCGGCACATCATCGATCGACCGCGGCTTCACCAGCGGCTGCGAGGCGCCGGGCGGGATGATGTCGAAATTGGCGTAGAGCTTCTGGTTGAGCCGGACGATGCTCTTTTCTTCATCCTGTCCGACGTAGAACCGCACGATGGCGAGCGACTGGCCGGGGCTTGACGTGGAATAGATGTACTCGACGCCGGGGATTTCCCACAGCAGCTTTTCCATCGGCTTGGTGATGCGCTCTTCCACCTCGCGCGCCGACGCGCCCGGCATCGACACCATCACGTCGATCATCGGCACGATGATCTGGGGCTCCTCTTCGCGCGGCAGTTTCCAGACGGCGAATGCGCCGGTGAGCAGAGCGCCCGTGACGATCAGGGGCGTGAGCTTCGACGAGATCCAGACGCGCGCAAACCGTCCGGCTGGACCGAGATGCTTCACGGACGCACCTCCACGCAGGCGCCATCCGCCAGGCTGGCGGGCGGGGACACGACCACGGTTTCACCAGCGGTCAACCCGGAGAGCACTTCGACGGAATCCTGATAGCGGCGTCCGGCGGTAACGAGCCGGGTGTGGGCTTGGCCATTGGCCACCACAAATAGCGATTGCAGCTGGCCGTTCTCCTGGAGCGCTTTCGCCGGGATGGCCAGCACCTGCCGGGCGCCGAGCGAAAATGTCGCCTTGCCGAACAATCCGGAGCGGAGCTGCGCTAGGGCGGGCAGGTCGATTTTCACGGTGTAAGCGCGCGAAGCCGCGTCGACCGACGGCACGATTTCAGACACCCGCGCGTCGAACGTGCGGCCGAGCGCATCGAGCGCCACGGTGACGCGCTGGCCGGCGCGCACGGCCGCCAGTTTGGATTCGTCGATTTCCGCTTCCAGCCGGTACGCCCCCTCGCGCTCGATGGTCAGCAGCGGCGCGCCGGGCGCGGCGAGATTTCCGGGCTCGACCGATCGGGCCGTGACCACGCCGGCGAACGGCGCCGCGATCGCCGCATAATCGCGCATGATGCGCGCGGCCCGCTGCTCCTGCTCGGCCTGCGCGATCCTGGATTGGAGCTGGGCGCGCTTGGCCTGCGCCATCTCATAGCTGGCCTGCGCGGCCTTGAGGCGCGCGGAGGCTTCGTCGAACTCCTGGCTGGAAACGGATTTTTTCGAGGCGAGGTCGTCGATGCGGCGGAACGTGGCCTGCGCGAGTTCCAAATTCGCCTTGGCGGCCGCTATGCCGTTTTCGATTTCCGGCAGCGCGCTCATGGCTTCGGCGTGGCCGGCTTCGGCGCGGCGCAGGTTGGCCTCGAGATCGCGCGCATCCAGCGTGACCAGCGGCTGCCCTTCGCGAACGCGATCGCCCGCCTGCACCGAGACCTGCTGCACGTAGCCCATCACCTTGCTGGCGATGGTGGCGGCGGTGCGGGCGCGCACGGTCCCGGTGGCTTCATAGAGATCCGGCCAGTTTTGCATCGAGGCCGCGGCCACACGGACCGGAACCGGCGTCGTTTTCGACGGCTTGGGTGGCGCCGCTTCTTCGCGCGCGCAAGAGACCAGGAGAACGGCCGGAATGAGGAGCAGGACGGGTTTCATCAGTTGAGGACCTCCGAGTCGGCGGCCAGCCGGCCGGCCGCGAATTCCACCATCAAGGCCGCCACGCGCTGGTCGTGAACCGCCGCCAGATAGCGGGTTTGGCTTTCGAGCACCGCGGTTTCGTTGCGCAGCAGATCGGTCACGTTGCTCATGCCCGCTTCGTAGCGGTTTTGCGTGATGCGCAGGCTCTCCTGGGCTTCGGCGACCGCGGCGCGCGCGACTTCGATGCGCTGGCCGGCCGCGCGCAGGTCGGCATACGCCCGCCGCACCTGAAGCCGCACGGCCGAATCGGCGCGCTGCTCATCGGCTTCCGCGCGGCGCAGCGAATGGGCGGCTTCCTCGATGCGCGCCTTGTCGGAAAATCCGTTGAACAGGTTCCAGCGCAGCGAGACGGAAGCCAGCCAGTTGGCGCCGCCGCGCGTGACGAAGCGCTGGCGGTCGGCTTCCCACATCGAGCGGAAACTGACCTGCGGCAGCAGCGACGACCGGGCGGAGTCTTGCTGCGTCCGCGCGAGGCTCGCGGCCAGGCGGCTCCGGCGCATCTCCGGCCGCTCGCGCGCGGCGTCGCGCTCCAGTTGGGCGAGTTCCAGTTCGGGAAGATCGGCCGCCGTCAACGCGGTGGTCAGGCTGTGCGCGGTATCGAGCGGAAGACCGAGCGCATCGTTGAGCGCGGCGCGGGCGACATCGAGATCGGCCGCGCGCCGGATGCGCTGCTCCGTCATGTTGGCGAGGTGCACCCGGATCGAGAGCACGTCGACATCGGTCGAAAGACCGGCCGCGCGGACGTTTTCCGCCCGGCGCAGGTCGGCTTCCGCCGAACGAACCGCCTGTTCGGCGGTTTTCAGGCTCTCCGCCGCCAGCACCGCGTCATAATAGGCGCGGGCCGCCGCCGCGATCGCCTTCATCCGCACGTCGCGCGCCTCCTCTTGAGAGAGGTCGCGGCCCAGGCCGGCCGCTTTCAGGGCATGCCGGGTTTCCCCAGCATCGTAGAGCGTCTGATCGAGAACCAGCTGCGATTGGAAATTGTTCATCGCGTCAGGCCGGTTCAGCGGGCCGATGGCGAAGTTTTGCTCCCCGAACTGATGCTGCGTGAGCAGGGAACTGAAAACGAAGACCGGGTTATTGCTTCGCGCGAACGACTCCGTGTAATCGATCTTCGGCAGCCGCCCGCCGCGCGCCTGGTCCAGCCGCGTCCGGGCAGCCTCGACCGCCTCGCCGGCAGCCACCACCGCGCGATTCTCCCGCAGGGCCAGCCCGACGGCCTCCCGCAGGCTCAGTGGCTCCTGGGCCCAAGCCGTCGCAGCCGCCACAACGAAAAGGACTTGCTTCATCGCCAGAGAAGATGCAGCGCTGTAAAAAAGGTGACGCTGTCACCTTCCGCCGGAACCCGCATCTTGTTGAGTGACTATGGAAATCACGGTTCGACATTTAGGCGATGTGCATTTCGAGGCGGATGCCCGGGGCCACCGCGTGGTCTGCGACCAGCCCGTCGACAACGGCGGCTACGACGAAGGCATGACCCCGCCGGAGTTTCTGCTGATTTCGCTGGGCACTTGCGCGGGGTTCTATGTCGCGCAGTACCTCCATGCGCATTCGCTGGCGTGTCCGGGCCTGGAAATCAAGGTGGCGGCCGAGAAGGCGGCTCAACCGGCGCGCCTCGGCGCCTTTCGCATCGAGGTAATCGCTCCCAGTCTGGAACCGCAGCACGAAGCCGGCGTTTTGCGCGCCGTCCATAAGTGCCTCATTCACAACACGCTGCTCAACCCGCCGCACATTGAAACAGTGGTGCGGTGCGCGGCGCTAAAATCGTAGCTTGGATAAGCAGTCCGAAACCGAACTGGCCCGCGCGGTAACCGCGGGCGAGCCTGAGGCGTTCGAACGATTCGTCGAACATTTCCGGTCGAAAATCTTCCACTACAGCCTGCTCATGTGCGGCCGGTCCGAGGACGCCGAAGAGGTCGCGCAAGAGACGCTGCTGAAGGCGTTCCAGAACTTCAACCAGCTGCGCGAGCCCGAACACGTTCGCTCCTGGATCTTCCGCATCGCCAAGAATGCCTGCCTGATGCAGCGGCGTAAAAGTGTGTTCGCGCCCGAGCATGAGCTCTCGGTCGAGGAACTTCCGCCGGGCTCGGAAATCAGCGATGTTGCCCGCCTCCCGGAGGAACAATTGCAGAGCGCGGAAGTGCGCGCGGTCCTTCACCAGGTGATCGCCGAACTGCCGCCGCCGTACCGCTGCGTGGTTTTGCTGCGGGATATCGAACAACTTTCCACCGAGGAGACGGCCCAGATTCTGGATTTGACCGTCGATGCGGTCAAAACGCGGCTGCACCGGGCCCGCGCCGCGATGAGAGAGAAGCTCGACTGCTATCTGCGGAACCGCTGCATTGACGTACAGCCCATCGCGAGCCCGGCGCCGCTGAGCGAAAGCGCCTGGGACGATCTGCGCAGCCTGTGGCGGAAAGGCGAACCCTGCGGATGCCCGGCCCCGGCTGGCGTTGCGGATGCGGACCTCCTAAAATAGAAGACGTGCGAAGCCTCAAATGGAGCTCGGAACAAGCCGTGCACGTTCCGGAGATCGACACCGAACACCAGGAGATGTTTCGGCTGGCCGCCGATTTCCGGGAGGCGGTGCTGGCCGGCGAAAAACCGGCGCGCCTGGCGCTTCGCTGCCGCCGCCTGGCGGCCGAAATGAACGGGCATCTCTCCCACGAGGAGCGCTTGATGCGGGAAGCCGGATACCCGGCTCTTGCCTGGCACGAGCGCCAGCACCGCACGGTGCGCGCGAGACTCGGGGCGCTCGAAAGAGATGTTGAGCGCGGCGAGCGGCAGCCGATCTTCGAAGCGCTCGAGGCCGTGGCCGGCTGGCTGCGCGACCACACGTCCGTCGCCGACCGCATGGCCGGCGCGTACCTGCGGAACTACTGGCGCGAGAGGAATTGCGTCTCGACGTGAAAATGCCGGCTATTGAATGTTCCGGATCACCGCGTCCGTGAATTCCGCCGTGGAGGCTTTGCCGCCCACGTCCCCCGTCAGGCGTCGGCCTTCCGCGTAGGTCCGCTCGAGCGCGTTCTGCAGCCGCGCGGCGGCGTCGCGCTCTCCGAGGTGCGCCAGCATCAGCACCGCCGATTGCATCAGCGCGGTCGGATTCGCCAGGCTCTTGCCCGCGATATCCGGAGCGGTGCCGTGGACCGCCTCGAAGATGGCGTGTTCGTCCCCGATGTTGGCTCCCGGCACGATCCCCAGCCCGCCGACCAGGCCGGCCGTTAAATCGGAGATGATGTCGCCATACAGGTTCGGCATGACCAGCAGGTCGAAGCTCTCCGGCCGCATCACCAGTTGCATGCACGCGTTGTCCACGATCAGCTCGTTGTACTGGATCGTGGGATAGTCCGCGGCCACCTCGCGGCAGCACTTCAGAAACAGGCCGTCGCTCATCTTCATGATGTTGGCCTTGTGGATCGCGGTCACCTTGCACCGGCCTTCGCGCCGCGCATACTCGAAGGCGGCCCGCGCGATCCGCATGGACGCGTGGTTGGTAATGATTTTCAAGCTCTCCACCACCCCGGGGACCACCTCGTGTTCCAGCCCGGAGTACAAGTCCTCGGTATTCTCGCGAAAAATCGCCAGGTTTACCGCAACGTCATGAAATCGCGTCTTCAGACCCGGCAGCATGCGCACCGGCCGGAAATTGGTGTACAGCCCCAGCTTTTTTCGCAACTGGACGTTGATGCTCTGATGACCGCCGGCGATCGGGGTGGCGGTGGGGCCTTTCAGCCCGACGTGAGTGACTTCCAGGGAGGCAAACACCTCTTCCGGCAACAGCTCGCCGTACTCCTGAAGCGCGCTCAAGCCCGCTTCCACACGCTCCCACTCGATCTTTACGCCCGTAGCATCAACCGCGCGCACTGTGGCTTCGGCTACTTCTGGGCCGATGCCGTCGCCTGGAATAAGGGTTACCTGATGGGCCACAAAGCTATTATAAAGGCGGGGGCATCATGATCCCGGATTGGGAAAGCGAACGCCGCGAAATGGTGGAATTCCAATTGCGCCGGCGCGGGATCCGGGACGACCGCGTTCTGCGCGCCATGCAAGAGATCCCCCGCGAGGAGTTCGTTCCGACCGACGCGCGCTTTATCGCTTACCGCGACGAACCGATCCACATCGGCTGGTCCCAGACCATCTCGCAGCCGTACATGACCGCCTTGATGACGGAGTTGCTCGAGCTCACCGGAACCGAAGATGTGCTGGAGGTCGGCGCCGGCTCGGGTTATCATGCCGCGGTGCTGGGCGCGCTCGCGGCCACCGTCGTCACGGTGGAACTGATCCCCGGGCTGGCCGCGATGGCGCGCGAAAATCTGGCGCGCACCGGACGCGACGCGAATATCCTGGTCGTCACCGGCGACGGCTCCATGGGGCACGCGCCCCTCGCGCCGTACGACGCCATCTCGGTGGCCGCCGGCGCCCCGGAAGTTCCCGAAGCGTTGCTCGACCAGTTGCGGAATCCGGGCCGCCTGGTGATTCCGGTCGGCGAGCGAAGCGACCAGGATCTGCGCGTCGTCTGGAAGCGGAACGGCCGGATCGAATCCCGGACCGCCACGGCCTGCCGGTTTGTCCCGCTGCTCGGCCAGGAAGGCTGGCGTTAACATGCGGCTGCGAACCGCCAAAGACCGGCTCAAAATCGAGCACAGCATTATCGACGGCCTGCGCGGCGTCCTCGAAACGCTTCTGGCTTCGAGACCCGAGATCCGCTCCATCATTCCCGGCGTCATCCGCCCGGTTCGCGACGCCAAGGGACCCGTGCGAATCCGGGTCACCGTGCCCACCCAGAACGGCTGGAAAGCCATCGCGCTGAGCGCGGGCGCCCGGCAGGAGTTGTTCATCAGCACGCCGCTTGACAGGGCAGAGCTCGAAGCGGCGTTGCGCCAGGCCGGCGCCGCGGGCGAATAATCCGGTTGCCCTTGGCGGCGCTGTGTGTTTTAGTCGAATTCAGACGTAAAAGTCTGTTATCGGGAATGCAAGGATTGGGTGAAATTCCGGCCGCCGCGCTCGAGCAGGACCGGTCGGTGATTTTCGCGCTGGATTCCGCTCTTCGCATCATCTACTGCAACGCCGCATGGGACGCGTTCGCGTCCGCGAACGGCGGCGGCCCCGATTTGCGGCGTCCGGGCCCCCTCGGGCAGCGTCTGCTCGATTTTGTTCACGGCCCGGTCGCCGAGTATTACGAAGCGGCGTACCGGCGGGCCCTGGAAACGGGCGAACCTTGGCGGCACGTTTACGAATGCTCGAGTGCTTCGACCTTCCGCAAATTCGCTTTGCAGGTGCTGCCCATGAAGCGGGCCCGCACTCTGCTCGTGGTGAACTCGATTTGCGTAGAGCGGCCGCACGAACCGGCGCGCGGCAAGGCGCGCGAGGAGGAGTATCTTTTCACCGACGGACTGGTCGTCATGTGCAGCCATTGCCGCCGGACGAAACGCACCCACGGCTCCGAGCAGTGGGACTGGGTCCCCGAGTACGTTGAGCACCTGCCGCCATTCACGAGCCATGGCTTATGCGGCGTCTGTTGGGCGTACTACTATCCGAACCGGCTCCCCCGCTAGCGGCCCAAATGGAGCGCCACGATGCCTCCGGTGAGAAACTCATACGTCACGTCGCCAAAACCGGCGCGGCGCATGGCATCCGCGAGTTCCTGCGCGTTGGGGAATTTGCGCACCGATTCCGGCAGATACCGGTAGGCGTCGCGGTTGCCGGAGATCGCGCCGCCGATGATCGGTAAAATCCGGCGCGAATAGAAGTTGTAAAGCGCCGCAAACGCGGGATTCGGCGGCTGCGAGAATTCCAGGATGGCCGCCGCGCCCCCCGGCTTCAGGACCCGGCGCATCTCCCGCAACCCGGCTTCGTAGTTGGCCAGATTGCGGAAGCCGAACGCCACGGTGATGAGGTCGAGGCTCGCATCGGCCAGCGGCAGCCGCAGCGCGTCGCTTTCGAACAAGCGGGAGCCATGTCCCCGCCGCTCGATTTTGTCGCGGGCCGCCACGAGCATGGGGTGGCAGAAATCGGAGCCGAGGACCGCGGCGCCGCGGGCCTGCTCCAGCGCCAGCGCCAGATCGCCGGTGCCGCAGCAGATATCCAGCACGCGCGCGGCGGGATCCCGGAGGATGCCGCGAAGCCGCTTCACCGTATGGGCTCTCCAATAGCGGTCGATATTGAACGAGAGCAGATGGTTGGCGAGATCGTAGCGCGGCGCCACGCGCGCGAACATCCCGCGCACCCATTCCGCCGCTTCCCGTTCGCTGCGCGCCCCGGCCGGGGTCGTGCCTCTCATGCCAGCGCCGACCGGATGGCGTCCAGCACGGTGTCCTCCGGTATTCCGGAAACGATCCGGACCTCTCCCACCCGCACCGGCAGGACGAAGTGGACCGCGCCCATCACTGTCTTCTTGTCATGGACGAGCCGCGCCAGCAGCCGCGTCGGGTCGATGCCATCGAGGGAGGGAACCGGACCGTAGTCGCGGATCAAATCGAGCATGGCGGCGCATTCGCCGGCCGGCGCATGACCGGTCCGGCGCGCCAGATCGATGGCGGCCCGCATCCCCCAGGCCACGGCTTCGCCGTGCAGATAGCGCCGGTACCCCGTTTCCGCTTCCAAAGCGTGCCCGAACGTGTGGCCGAAATTGAGGATGCGGCGCAGATCGCTTTCCTTTTCGTCGGCGGAAACCACTTCGGCTTTGATGCGCACCGAATCGGCGATGATCCGGTCCACCGCTTCGGGCTGGCGGCGAAGCACCTCGTCGCGATGCCGGGCAAGGAACTGAAACAAACCGGCGTCCCGGATGATTCCGGCCTTGATGATTTCCCACAGGCCGGCGCGGTATTCCCGTTCGGGCAGCGTATCCAGAACCGCCGGATCGATCAGGACCGCCAGCGGCTGATGAAAGCTCCCGATGAGATTCTTGCCGCTCACCAGATTCACTCCGGTCTTGCCGCCGACCGCGGCGTCCACCTGGGCCAGCAGCGTCGTGGGGATTTGCAGAACGGCGATGCCGCGCATGAAGATGGCCGCCAGAAAGCCGGCCATGTCGTTCACGATGCCGCCGCCGAAACCGATCACCAGGCTCGAACGGTCGGCGCCGCGATGCACCATCTCTTCGGCCAGCGCCTCGATGGGGGAGATCCGCTTGTGGTCTTCGCCGCCGGGCAGGAACAGCACGTCGTGCGGTCTTGCCGCCAACGCTTGCGCGATCGCGCACCCCTGGTGGCGCCAGACATCCTCTGTGGTGACGACGAAGATTTTGACTTTCGGGGGGAGAAATTCAGCAGCCCGAGCGATGACGCCACGCTCGACGACGGCCGAATACGACCGCTGCGGCGTGTCGACACGGTACGAGGGCATACGCCTTTTGTACCATGGCGCTCCGAGGCGAACCGCGGAGGCCGATTCGAGACGCCGGTTACGCGCAACCGGCGCCCCATCGGAGTCTGAGGCCGAGGCGAGAGGCGCTGCCTACGACGCGGAAGTGCTGGCTGCGGCGAGTTGGCTGTTGGTGACCGACCAGATGCCCTGGATGCTGCCGCCCGCCCCGATAAACAGCGCCGCGGAAGCGAGAGCGACGAACGCCATCAGCAACGTGTACTCGATCAGATCCTGCCCCTGATCGTCGTTCCAGAATCGAACCAGAATTGACTTCATGAGCTGCCCTCCGAGCAGCAGTCTACGCTGTCCGACGGCGCGCCACAAGATTTGAAAAGGTTAGCTATCTCAGCGGGCTGCTTACCACTTACCAGCCGGAATCGAATTCCTGCAGACACGTCCAGCAGCGATATTTCCCGTTTACCGGACGCGAGATGGAGTTGTGAACCAGCCGGCAATGCACCTTCGCCAGGCTCTGCGACAGCGTTGCCCAGAAGCTCTTCTCCGAAAAATGAGCTTCCACTCCCTCCAGACACACTTCTGCTGCAGCCAGTTTCGACATAGTTTTTCGAAATCCTCCGAAATCCTGCCGGGAGAGCCAACCGCCTTGCTCTCACCTGCCGCAATTATTTCGCGGATTCCCGCCGTTCGGTAGTACCGAGGGTAACGGGCAACGTACCGGATCGGGAAAATAAGGGAAATTACGCAGCGAGGTTAATGTTATATAGCACTTAGTAATTATCCCATGGCATCTTTACCTCACTACTGATTCCTGGTTATATTTCAACAAGTTTGCAGTTCACCGATGAAAGGTGTTAGCCAGATGAATGCCCGCTCGCTCTTCAGTATGCTCTCTTCCGACTTAGCCATTGACCTTGGTACCGCTAACACGCTGGTCTTTGCGCGCAGCCGCGGAATTGTGGTGAACGAGCCCTCGATTGTTGCACTTAGGAAAGATTCGGGCGCCGTCGAGGCGGTGGGCAGCGAAGCCAAGGAGATGCTCGGCCGCACGCCCGAGCAGATCACGGCGGTGCGCCCCATGCGCAATGGCGTCATCGCGGATTTCACCGCGACCTCGCACATGCTGCAGCATTTCGTGCAGAAGGCGCATGCGCGCAAGCGGCTGGTGCATCCCCGCATCGTGATCGGAGTGCCCTCGGAGACCACGCCCGTGGAACGGCGGGCCGTCATGGATGCCGCGTACGGCGCCAAGGCGAGCGAAGTGCACCTGGTGCAGCAGCCGATGATGGCGGCGGTGGGCGCGGGGCTTCCGGTCTCGGAACCGCTGGGCAATATGGTGGTCGATATCGGGGGCGGCACCACCGACGTGGCGGTCATCTCGCTGGCCGGTATCGTGTATTCGCATTCGGTAAAAATCGCGGGCAACGCGATGGACGAGCGCATCATCGAACACTGCCGGCGCAAATACAGCGTCCTGATCGGCGAACGGACGGCCGAATCGGTAAAAATCGAAATCGGCTCGGCGTTCCCTCTCGCCAACCCCATGCGGATGGAGGTCAAAGGCCGCGACCTGGTGGCCGGCGTGCCGAAGACCGTAACGTTGAACGATACCGAGATTCGCGAAGCTCTGAGCGGCTGCGTCACGGGGATCATCGAGGCCATCCGGGTGGCTCTCGAGCGCACCCCGGCCGAACTGAGCGGCGACATTGCCGACCGCGGGATCGTGCTCACCGGGGGCGGCGCTTTGCTGAAGAACCTCGATGCGCGGATCAAGAAAGATATCGGGCTCTCCGTCTCCGTGGCCGAAGACCCGCTCACCTGCGTGGCCGTGGGCGCGGGCAAAGTGCTCGGCGATTTCGGCCTGCTGCGCCGCGTCTCGATGAACTAGTCCGGCGCGGCCCGATCCCGGCCGCCGGCCTGCTCAGTCTTCCGTCGGCTTCTGCTCCAGGTGATCGATCACGATCACCGGCATCGGCCGCTTTTGCTTCTCCAGTTTGAGCCCCAGTTGCTTTTCGACCGCCTCAAAGATCGAATAGCCTTCGGCCGGGTCTGAAGCTTCGGGAATCGCGTCCGCCGGGCCGGCTTCCCCGCTCCGGGCCGCCGGAATCATGACGGGGAGCCGGAAGCTGAACGTCAAGGTAAAATCCCATCCGCCTTCCAGTCCGGTGGCATCCGAAACCGGTGATTGCAGGTCCGGCGTCACATTCTGCAAGCGTTCGGCAAACTGCGCCATCGTGATGTTCTGGCATTCCATCGCTCGGGAGCCGGGCGGCGCGCCCAGGGGGGACAGGATATTCCGGCAGAAGATTCGGCTTTCCGGATTGGCCTTCTTCATTTTCGGTTTCACCGCGACGAGCGAATAGGCGGCCACCAGCCTCTGTTCGGTGTGGTACGCCAGCTTGAACCGATCCTTCAGCAGGGCGAGGAGCATGGGCGCGACGGTTTCCATATCCATCGGCCCCGCGGCCGAGTCCCCGGATGGAACGGTGGCTGTAATATCGTACCGATCCGCCGATGCAAACGCCGGGATTCCCGCGAAGGCATCGTTGTTGTTGGTGTTGAAGGCGCGATTGATCAGGAAGCTCAGGGGTATGCCCTTCGCTACCAGACGGCCGCCGGGTTGCATTTGAAAGCTTCCACCTCTGCTCGCCGGATCGCTCGGTTTCACGGTCGCCACTTCGAACTCGGTCGGCAACGGAACAGGAGGCAGCGCCTCCGCGGTTCCGGGCGGATTCTCCGCCGGCTTGCGGTTGACCTTGTCGACGATCAGGACGGGGGTGGGAATCGGCCTCTGCTCCAACTTGAGGCCGAGCTGCTTCTCGACCGCTTCGGGCAACGGGATCCGCTCGCCTGAGTTCGGCAGGACGGGCCCAACGAACGGCAGCGAGTAGCGAAGATCGAAATCCCATTTGCCCGTGAGTCCTGTCTCATCTACAACCGTGCTGCCGTTCGCACCCAGGGAAACGCCAATCATCCCGCGCAAGGCGCGGACAAACTCGGCCATCGTGACGTTTCGGCAGCGGTACTCGATCGTCATGCCGGGTCCAAGAACAATGGGATTGCCGTTCATCGTCAGTTGGCCGCCACCGCCGCGTGGTGAACCGGAGCCAGCTTGCGGCCGGCAACCGCCTTCCCCGGTACCGCCAGCCTCTCTGAGTTGGGGCTTCTTCCCTACCATCAGGGCAAATGTGGGAACCGGCCGGGTGTCTTTGTGCACCGCCAGCTGGAACCGGTCGCGCAGGAGCGCCTGCAGCATGAGCCGCTGCGTTTCGGGCGTGGAGTTCGGCGGAACCTTCGCCCTGATATCGAATCGATCCAGTTCCAGCCAGTTTGGTCCTTCCAGGATTTTGTCGGGATCGAACCCGTAAGCGATCCGAATCAAGTCCAGCATCGTGGCGGTCTTGATTTCATACCGGCCGCCTCGAACCGGCCCGGTCCGGGGAAATTGATTCCCGGTCTTGGCGCTGACGTGAACGTCCGCCGCTTCGAACGCCGGCTGAGCTTCCGGGGTTTGCCCGAATGCCGGCCAGGCTATGCATGCAATCCAAAGGGGCCCCAGGATGGTTGCTTTCATTCTGCCGCTCCTGTGGTTCTCGATTATTATGACGAATTCTAATCCGTGTGCGTGGGGGTCGGGGTGGTCCGGACGAGTCCCTCCGGCCCGGTGTGATATTATCGCCCCTTGCAGTCATTCATCCCACTGATCTGAAGGGAACACATCCATGAGACGGAGCACGGACCGCATCCTCACTACGCACGTCGGTAGTCTGCCTCGCCCACAGGATGTGGTCGATTTGATCCGGAAGCAGGACGCGGGCGAAACCTACGACTTGGCCCAGTGGGATGCGGTGATGACGCGGGCCGTCCGGGACGCGGTCAACCAGCAGGCCGAGGCGGGGCTCGACATCATCAACGACGGCGAGATGGCGAAGGTTGGTTATGCCACCTACATGCGCCACCGTCTGACCGGCTTCGAACTCGGCGATGTGCCGCGTGCCACGCCGCAGGACCTGGATGACTATCCGGAGTATCGCGACAAAATTGCGGCTGCCGGCGATACGCCGAAATATAAACGGCCGATCTGCAAAGGTCCGATCAAAGTCAAGGACCTGAAGCCGCTGCATGAGGACATTGCGCGTCTGCAGAAGGCCCTCGCGCAGGCGAATATCCCGGAAGGATTCATGACCGCGGCCTCGCCCGGCACCATCGCCGTCTTCCAGCCGAACGAATATTACCCTTCGCACGAAGCTTATCTGGAAGCGCTTGCCGAGGCGATGCGCGAGGAATACGAAACCATCGTCAAGTCCGGATTGATTCTGCAGATCGATTGCCCCGACCTCGCCATGGGCCGGCACATTCGGTTCCGCGGCGTGGACGACGACGAGTTTGTGCGCAACGCGGCGCTCCAAGTCGAAGCCATGAACCATGCGCTGGCCCATGTGCCGGCCGACCGCGTCCGGTTCCACGTGTGCTGGGGCAATTATGAAGGCCCGCATCATCGCGATATTCCTTTCGCCAAGATTGCGCGCGTGGTGTTGAAAGCCAAACCGATGGCCATGCTGCTCGAAGCGTCCAACCCGTGCCACGAGCACGAATGGGAGATCTGGCAGACCCTCCGTCTTCCGGACAATAAGATTCTGATTCCCGGCGTCATCGATTCCACCTGCAACTACATCGAGCATCCGGAGCTGGTTTCGCAGCGAATCGTGCGGTTCGCCAATCTGGTGGGCCGCGAGCGCGTCATGGCGGGCACCGACTGCGGATTCGGCACCTTCGCCGGGTTCGGCAAGGTTCACCCCACCATCTGCTGGCAAAAGATGCGCTCCCTGGCGGAAGGCGCGCGGCGCGCTTCGAAGAAGCTTTGGGCGCGTCCGGCCAAGAAAGCGGCGAAGAAGGCGGCCGTCAAAAAGAGCGCCGGCAAGGCGGCCGCCGCCAAGAAGAAGCACGCGGCCGCGAAGAAGAAGTCGCGCGTGCGCGCCCGCTAGCGCAGGAGCGGAACGTCTTTCACCGCCGGCGGGTCCGGCAGGGATTGCAGGAACGCGTAGATGTCGGCCAGCTCCGCGTCCTTGACGACTTTGGCCGTGTACGGCGGCATCTGGCCCGCCGGCTGCCTCACATATTTGACAAAGTTCGCGTAGGGAATCGGATGCGGCCCAAGCCGGGGGCCGGTGGCCGCGGCGCCCTGGGCCTCCCGCTGGTGGCATTGATAACAGCCGAAGCGCGTGAACAGTTTTCGCCCGTTCTGCGCGTTGGGCGTTTGCCCGAATGCGGCCGTCACGGCCAATAGCAAGAGAGCGATCCGCATGGTGTGCCTTTACCTCGGCTGCGTCACGACGTCCACCAGCGCCGGCTCGCCTTTCTCCACTACCGCAAGCGCCCGCTGGAGCGCCGGGCCGAGATTCTTCGCTTCCAGGATCGGGCCTTCGGCGTACACGCCCATTCCCTGCGCCACCTTGGCAAAATCGATGTTCGGATCCAGCAGCGTCGTGCCGATGCCCGCGTTTTCGATCCCACGCTGGTGCCGGTTCGCCATTCGTTGAATGTGCATCACTTCCTGGTGATAGGCCCGATTGTTGTGCATCACCGAAAGCAGCGGGATTTTGTGGTGCGCCGCCGTCCACAGGATGCCGGGCGCATACATCAGATCGCCGTCATTTTGGATGGTGACACTGAGCCGGCCATACTTGCGATTGGCCAGCGCGGCGCCCAACGAAGCCGGCGCGCCGTAGCCCACACCCGCGCCGCCGGAACCGCCGATGTGCTGGTAGTGCCGGTCGAACGACCACAACCGCGCCGGCCACCCGCCCGCTCCGGAAACCAGGGACCAATCTTTGTCTTTGATCCGCGCCCACACCTCGGCCGCCAGACGGGCGGTGCTGATCGGGCTCGCATCCCACGCGTAAGTCGCTTCCACGCGCGCCGCTTCGAGCGCCTTCTGGTGGGCGGCGGCGAGCTTCGCGCCGCGCTGCTCGAACGCGCGCTTCCGGTCGGCCGTCAGCAGCCGCTTCACGGCCTCGGTGAGGGCCGGCAGGGTCTCCTCCGCATCGGCCGCCATGGCCACATCGACTTCGGGGAAGCGCTCGAAATCCTGGTAATTGCTTTTCAGGTAGAGATCGCCGGTGGTGATGCTTACCAGCCTGGCCCCCGGCTTCGTGAGGCGGCGCGAGGTCTTGTGCGCCTGGTCCCGGAAGGAGTTCACCGTGCCCCAGAAGTCCGTCAATTCGAGCCCGACGATCACGTCGGCCTGCCCGATCAAACCGCGGCTGGAAGACTGGTTCAAAGGATGGCGGCTGGGGAAATTCATGCGGTCATTCTGATCGATTACCGGCGCCTGCAAAGCTTCGGCCAACTCGACCAGCGCCTTCATGCCGGCCGCAGTCCGGGCCGCGCGGCCGGCGATCAGCACGGGCATTTCCGCGTCCACCAGCATCCGGGCCACTTCGGCGACGCTTCCGGCATCCCCTTGCGGCGGGCGCGCCAGCGTCAGCTTGGGGATGCGCGGCCACGCTTCGGGATGCGGGTTCTCCTGCAGATCGAGGTCCGCCACCAGCAGCACCGGCATCATCGGCGGCGTCATCGCGATCTTATACGCCCGCACGGCGGATTCGCCGAAATGCTGCAGCGAAGCCGGCAGATCGTCCCACTTCACGAAGTCGCGCACCATGGAAGCCGCGTCCTGGACGCTGTGTTCCCATTCCACTCCGGGTCGCCGCGAAGCGGCGTCCACCGAATTGCCCACGATGACGTATACGGGCGCGCGGTCGCAATACGCGTTGTAGAGCGCCATGGCCGCGTGCTGCAGGCCTACCGTGCCGTGCGCCAGAACGCAGGCCGGTTTGCCCTCGATTTTTGCGTAGCCGTGCGCCATGGCGACCGACGATTCTTCATGGCAGCAGGTGATGAACTCCGGGCCGCGGTTGCCGCCGTAATTCACGATGGATTCATGCAGGCCTCGAAAGCTGGATCCGGGATTCGCGCAAACATACTCGAAACCCAGCGACTTCAGCACATCGGTCATAAAGTCGCCGCCCGGCCGGTCGGCCGTGAGCACCTCCACCGCGGCCGGAGTTCCCGCTTCGGCTTCGCGGGCGGCGGCGGACGGAGCGCTGGCGCGTGCCGGACGCGCTTCTTGCGCGCCCGCCGGGCCGGAGGCGGGAACCAGCGCCGCGGCGCCGGTAACAGCGGCTCCCTTCAGAAAGTTGCGGCGGTTCGGCCGGCTCATGAAACCTCCTTGCAGCAGTGTGTTTCGAAGTTTTCCAAGTATATATCAGCCACCCGCGGAGCGCCTCCGTGCCGCGGTATCATTCGTTCATGTCTTGGAACCGGCCGGCGCTCCTGGTTTTCGCGGCCGTGCAGCTCGCGGCCCAGCCGCCTGGCACGTACGTGGTGCGCGGAGCGCGCATCGTGCCGGTCTCGGGGCCGGTGCTCAATCGCGGAACAGTGGTGATCCGAAACGGGCTCATCGAATCCGTCGGAGAAAGCGTTGCAATACCAGCCGGCGCCTGGGTCATCGAAGGCAACGGCTTCACGGTCTATCCGGGCTTAATCGACGCGCTCAGCACATGGGGCATGCCGGCCCGCGGCGGCGTGATCAATGCCGGGCCGCCGGCGAAAGGCCCGGAAGACCGGCCGCTCAATAGCTCGTGGGTCAAGGCAGCCGACCAGATCGCGCCGGCCGATCGCAGCATTCAGGCAGCGCGCGAGGCGGGCTTCACCACCGCCGTCGTGTTCCCCAGCGGCAATATCTTCTCCGGGCAGGGCAGCGTCATCGACCTGGCGGGGGACCGCGCCGGACAAATGGTGATCGCCGATTCGGTCGGCCAGTTCGTCACGCTGCGCACCAGCGGAGGGCGGGGTTTTCCGAGTTCGCTTCTGGGTTCGATCGCCTATGTCCGGCAGGTCTATCTCGACGCCGGCCACTATCAGGCGGCGAGATCCATTTACGAAAAACATCCCGAAGGCTTGCCGCGTCCGGCATACGACCGGGCTCTGGAAGGAGTGCTGGCGTCGCGCCTGGTTCTGTTGCCGGCCGAGCGGAGGTTGAGATTGAGCGCATGCTGGCGCTGGCCGGGGATTTGAAGCGCAGAGTCGTGCTGTACGGAGGCCACGAAGCGTGGAAGGCAGCCGGCCGGCTGAAGCAGACCCAGACTCCCGTGCTGATCAGCCTGAAATATCCGGCCCGTCCCCCAGACGCCGACCCCGCGGAGGAAGAGCCTCTCCGCGTGCTGGAATTTCGCGACCGGGCGCCTTCGGCGGCCGGCGCGCTGGCCAAGGCCGGCGTCCCGTTCGCTTTTTATTCCGACGGGATGGCGAACCCGAAAGATCTCCTCCCGGCCGTCCGGAAGGCGATCGATGCCGGGCTGTCGGTGGATGCCGCGATTCGCGCTCTCACGCTTTCCGCGGCGGAGATCTACGGGGTGGCGGATCGCCTCGGCAGCATCGATGGGGGCAAAATCGCGAATTTGATTGTCACCGAAGGCGATCTGTTCGCCGAAAAAACCAAACTCAAATATGTCTTCGTCGACGGGGAAAAGTTTGAACCGCTTGCGGAGCAACCGGCCGCGCCGCCGGCGGGAAGAGGAACATCGCGATGAGATGGGCGGCTCCGATGGTCGCGCTGCTCGCCACCGCCGCGGTGTTCGCCGCGGATGCGCCGGTCCTGATCCAGAACGCCACCATCTTGACGATCACGCACGGCACGATCAATAAGGGTTCGATTCTCCTGGACAACGGGAAGATCGCCGCAATCGGGGAGCGCCTCGCCGCGCCGGCGGGAGCAACCATAGTGGATGGCTCCGGCAAATACGTGATGCCTGGCATCATCGATTGCCATTCGCACATCATGAGCGAAGCCATCAACGAAAATAGCGTCCCGGTTTCTTCGATGGTCGCCATGTCCGATGTGCTCAACCCGGAAGATATTGCGATCTACCGCGCTCTCGCGGGCGGCGTCACGACGGCGAATATCCTGCATGGGAGCGCCAACCCGATCGGCGGACAAACGCTTGTGATGAAAATGCGGTGGGGTCTTGGCGCCGAGCAGATGAAATTCGAGGGCGCGATGCCTGGCATCAAGTTCGCGCTGGGGGAAAATCCCAAGCGTCGCGGCAATAGCGGCCCCGGCGGCCCCGCTCTGCTCCGTTATCCGGCGACGCGGATGGGCGTGGAAGATGTGATCCGGGAAGCCTTCACCGAAGCCAAGGCTTATCAGGCGAGCTGGGACGAATACAAGCAAAAGTCCGCGCGCGGCGAAACGGCCATCCCGCCGGCGCGCGATCTGAAACTCGAACCGCTCGTCGAAGTGCTCGAAGGCAAGCGGCTGGTTCACGCGCACTGCTACCGGCAGGACGAGATTCTCATGCTCTTGCGCGTGGCCGATGAATTCGGGTTCAAGATCAGAACCCTGCAGCACGCGCTCGAAGCGTACAAGGTCGCGCCCGAGATCCTGGCCCACGGGGCGGGAGTGTCCACGTTTTCCGACTGGTGGGCGTACAAGGTCGAGGCCGAAGACGCCATCCCGTACAACGCGGCCCTGCTCACCCGCAAAGGCGTGCTGGTTTCGTTGAATTCGGATGACGCCGAGCTGATGCGGCATCTGGACAAGGAGGCCGCCAAGACGCAGAAATATGGCGGTCTCAGCGAGACTGAAGCGCTATCGCTGGTGACCATCAACCCGGCCAGGCAGTTGTTGATCGACAATCGCGTAGGCTCCCTCGAAGTCGGCAAGGACGCCGACGTGCTTCTGTACGACGGCCATCCGCTTTCGAACCTCAGCAAGGTGCTCAAGGTGTGGATCGACGGGCACGAGTATTTCGACCGGGATCGGGACATTGCGGAACGCCCGAAAAAGGACGCCGACAAAAAGGCCCTCCAACAGAAGGCCGGGGCCGGAAAGCGCACGCCATGAAAGCGCTGCTGCCGCTGGTGCTCCCGCTCGCGCTGTTCGCAGCCGACGATTCCTTCCTGCTCCGCGGCGCCACCGTGCATACGATGGCCGGCACGGAGATCGAAAACGGCTCCGTGCTGGTGCGGGGAGGCAAGATCGCCGGAGTCGGCAAGAACCTCGCTGCGTCCAAGGACATCAGGGTCATTGATGCCAAAGGCCTCCACGTGTATCCGGGAATGATCGACGCGGCGACGGAAATCGGTCTGGTCGAAATCAACTCCGTGCGCGAGACGCGCGACACGACGGAGATCGGCCGCTTCAACCCGCAGCTGATCGCGCTCACCGCCGTGAATCCTTCCAGTGAACACATCGCGGTGACGCGCGCGAACGGAATCACCACGGCCGCGACTCTGCCCGAAGGGCCGCTGATTTCGGGCCAGGTCAGCCTGATCCACCTCGATGGCTGGACCACCGAAGAGATGAGCGTCAGCCGCACCGCTGCTTTGCATTTGCGGATGCCGTTCATTGAAGTACGCGGCAGGCCGGCTCCGGCGGAAGCCGAACCCCCTACGAGTGGCGCGGCTCCCCCGAACACGTTTGCGGGCGCGAAGCAGAATTTCGACCGCCAGATGGCCGAGTTGAACGGATTTTTCGAGAGCGCCCGTCGCTACAAGCTGGCCAAGGAAGCGCATGCGCCGGACTTCAAGACCGACCTGAAGCTGGAAGCGATGATTCCGGTGCTCGAACGCAAGGAGCCGCTGCTGGTGACCGCGATTCGTGAGCGCGAGATTCGCGACGCGCTGGCCTTCGCGGACAAACAGAGCGTCAGGATCATCCTCTGCGAGGCGCCCGAGGCGTACCGAGTCATACCCGAGATCAAGCAGCGCGACATCCCTGTCATTCTCGGCCCGACTCTGGCCCTTCCGTTAAACGAAGACGATCCGTACGATCGCGCCTACACCACACCCGCTTACTTGCAGAAGGCCGGCATCCGGTTTGCCATCGGCACGTTTTCCGGCACGGCCAACCTCTCGTCGCGCAATCTCCCGTATCAGGCCGCGCAAGCTGTCGCGTTTGGCCTCCCGCATGAGGAAGCGCTCAAGGCCATCACGCGGAACGCCGCCGAGATCTGGGGCGTCGGAGACAAGATCGGCACCATCGAAGAAGGAAAGTGGGCCGATCTGATGGTGGCCGACGGCGATCCGCTGGAGGCCGGCACGCACGTGCGCCTGCTTTTTATCAAGGGGAGACCCGTCGATCTGGATAACCGGCAGAAACAGCTTTACGAGAAGTACCGCAATCGGCCCTAGAGGAGGCGGAAATGACGGCATTCGGCATTCTGTTCATGGCGGCGCTGGCCGGCTCGCTGGCCGCTCAAGACAACCCGCGCGACAAGGCTCAAAAGCCCCTCGTCATCGAGAGCCAGGGCAGCTTCTTCGTCGGCGGCGAATCGAAGACCATTACGTCTCCGGGGCGCGGCCCGGGCGCCGCTCCGGCCCGCGGCGAGATCACGATTAATCAGATGTACGTGCAGTATCAGAAGCCGCCGGGCGCCGCGCAGCACCTTCCGGTCGTGATGGTCCACGGATGCTGTCTGAGCAGTAAGACCTGGGAGACTACGCCGGACGGCCGAATGGGCTGGAACGAATACTTCGTCCGCCAGGGCCGTGCGGTGTATCTGGCGGACCAGGCTTCGCGCGCCCGGTCGGGCTTTGACCCGTCCGAGTTTCTCGCGGTGAAGATGGGTTCGGCAAAGCCGGATAAACTGCCCAATATCCTCGATGCCACGCATCAGGCCGCATGGACCATCTTCCGGTTCGGTCCGAGCTTCAACAAGCCGTTCGCGGACGAGCAGTTCCCGGTGGAAGCGGCCGGCGAGTTGTACAAACAGATGATTCCCGACCTGAACTCCACCCTGCCCGATCCCAACCCGACCTGGAAGGACATGGCGTCGCTCGCCGCGCAATTGAAGGGCGCGGTATTGATCGGCCATTCCGAATCCGGGTTTTTCCCGGAGCAGGCCGCCCTGATCGATCCGTCCGGCATCCGGGCCAACATATCGATCGAAATGCCTTGCCCGGATCTGAAGCCGGCGCAGATCGCGGCCCTTGCCAAAATCCCGACTCTGGTCGTGTTCGGCGATCACCTGGCGGATGTGCCTGGGATCTGGGGCACGGCCTTTGAGAGCTGCAAAAACTTTGTCGACCAGGTAAAAGCGGCCGGGGGCGATGCCGAAATGATGCATTTGCCCAAACTCGGGATCAAAGGCAACAGCCACATGCTCATGCAGGACAAAAACAACCTGCGGATCGCGGACTTGATCGTCGCGTGGATCGACCGGCATGCCGAGGCCGGGAAATCGGCCCGGCTGAAGTAGCGTCCTCTACTTGCCGACGAAGTGGCCGACGTCCCGGTTGTTCTCTTCGCAGATATACTCGATCAGCTCGGTATCGGGCTGCAATTCGGGATTTTCGTGGATCGTCCAAGGTTTGGTGTACGCTTTCGGATCGTCGATCGTGATCTCGACGTCCATGTGCCCGAAGTCCTTGCGACGATAACGCTCGATGACGTGCAGAGCGTCCGTGACGGGGTGCCCGTTGGTGTCGAGCCATCCTTTGCCGTTGAATCCGGTGGTCTCGACAACGAAGGTGTCGCCCTCCCATTTTCCGACCGAGTAACCCTGCCACGTCGGATTGGGATCCTTCGGTAAGGCGCGACCGTCGGTGAAAATCTGCCGGAAAATGGTGCGCGATTCGTACAGGATCAAGGTCAGGCCCGGCGTCTCGACGATCTTCCACGGCGAAGTGACCGCGATTTTTTCCGGAATGATGGACGGCAGGCAGAAATTGTTGGGATCATCCTTGCCGCGGTTGTCCATCCGCTTCTTGTACTCCGCCGCGGCCCACGGCTGAAACGGAACGTCTTTGAGATCGGCCGCGATGTTGATGAGATATTTCAGACCGGGAACCATCCAGATGCCCGACAAGTCGGGAGTGCCATCCGGCTTGCGCGGAGCGGGGGCATTGAGATCCGGCGAGCCGTCCTTGTTTCGCGGAATCCCTTTCGTCTGCAAATCCAGCCACTGCGCGGGCGACGGGGCAGCCAGCAGCGACAGACCCGCCATTACAAAGAGTGCCTTGTGAAGACCGGTGAGCATGAAACCTCGCAATTCTCCGGATTATACCCCAGCGATTGCGACGCTCTGCTCCCGCGCGGCGAACCCGCGGCTGCGGTTCAATCGCCGTGAACGGTCATTGCCCGGGAGGAGGCGGACGCGCCGCAGGCGGCGTCCGGTTTTCCGTCTAGCCCCAGCTTCTTCATCTTGTAGAGGAGCGCCTTGTAGTCGATGCCCAGCAGAATCGCTGCTTGTTTGCGGTTCCAGCGCGTGGAGTGGAGCGCCGCCGTGATCAGCTCCGCTTCAGCCTGCTGATTCGCTCTGGTAATCGCTTCCAGAGCCGGCAAGCCTTCCGGAGCGGCCGCCGCCGCGGCGGCCGGAAGGTTTTCGGACGCCGGCGCGCCCTGAGCTTGCCGGCGCTGCGCCTTGCTGTTCAGTTCCTGAATGATCAGCCCGGGGTCGCGCAGCACGATCAGCTTGCGCATGATGTTTTCCAGTTCCCGCACGTTTCCCGGCCAGTGGTAATGCAACAGGGCGTTTTGCAGGGGCAGAGGAAGTGAAGGAGGTTCGACGCCATGGGCGGCATGCCGCTTCAGCAGAAATTCGGCCAGCGGCACGATGTCTTCCGGCCGCTGGCGCAGCGGCGGCACCGTCAGGTTGAGCACGTTCAGCCGGTAGTACAAGTCTTCCCGGAACGCTCCATCCGCAATGGCCGCTTCCAGATCGCGGTGCGTGGCCGCGATGACCCGGACATCCACCTTGATCGTTTCGCGGCCGCCGATGCGCTGGAACTCGCGATCCTGCAGCACGTGCAGCAGTTTGGCCTGCAGCCGCACTTCCATGTCGCCGATCTCGTCGAGCATGATGGTGCCGCCGTCGGCCAGCTCGAACATCCCCGCCTTTCGCTGGAAGGCGCCGGTGAACGAACCGCGTTCGTAGCCAAACAGTTCGCTCTCGACGAGTTCGGAGGGCAAAGCGGCGCAATTGAGTTTCAGAAAAGGCTTTTGCGCGCGCGGCGACAGCGCATGCAACTCCCGGGCTAACACCTCCTTGCCGCTTCCGGTTTCCCCCTGGATCAGCACCGGGGCTTCCGACCAGCCGATCCGTTCGAGGATGCTTTGCAATTCGCGCATCGGCGCACTCCCGCCGAGCAGGCGGCTCTCCGGCCGTGCCTGCCGCGCCGGCGGCGTCGCGGGTTTGTGAGCGGCCAGCAGCGCCCTCCCCAGCGCGGATTGGAGATCATGGTAGGCCAGCGGCTTGGCCAGGAAATCCGTGGCGCCCAGCTTCATCGCGGCCACCGCGTCGGCCGTGGAAGCCTCCCCCGAGATCGCGATGACGGGCAGACGGCCGTCCCGCGCCCGAATCTCGCGCAGTGTTTCGAGGCCGTCGCCGGTCAGATCCAGCAACACGGCCGATAGTTCGCGGCCGGGGACCTGCAGCCGTTCCAGCGCCTCGTCTCCACGCTGGACGAGTTCGACCGAGTAGCCAAAGCACTTCAGCGCGGTTTCCAGGTAGCCGCGCATTTCCGCTTCCGGCTCCGAAACCAGGATCGAGGGAGCGTTTCTGAGGACCTGCATCACAAAGCCACCTTCTCTGTTTTCTCGAACTGCTTGGCTTCGGGCTGGCAAATCGACGCAAAGTACATGCAAGTTGTTGCTGCGGAACATCCGCAAGCAGCCCAAGTGTACAGTCGGGTCAAATGCCGAGTCAATACTATGAGACGCCAGTACCGTTCGCGCAACGCCTTGAAAATAATTGGGTTTTTCGGTACAGATCGGAAATCCGCGCCGTCCGGACCAAAAACGCGGCAACGCGGTTAAATGCCTGTGGCAAAAGCGGGATGCGCCTGTTTTACGCCCGCCGCAGAGTAGCCGGTTTTCCCGCTGGCGGGCCAGTACTCTGGAAATCCGATTCCAAACTACTCAGTGCGCGTCGGCGGCCCGCACCGCCTTGTCAACGGGCTCCAGAACACCGATTTCCACTCCCAGCGGCGCGGTCTTCAGCTCCGCGAACTTGCGCGCGCTCACCAGCACGCGGGTCTCGAGCGATCCGATGGCGCTGTTGTACGCTTCCACTGCGCGCTCCAGGCTTCGGCCAACCTTGCTCCAGTGCTCCGTCATGTCCGACAGCCGCTTGTAGAGTTCTTTGCCGAGCGCGCTGATTTCGGCCGCGTTCTCCGCCAGCTTTTCCTGCCGCCAGCCGTAGGCCACCGCCCGCAGCAGGGCGATGAGAGTGGTCGGGGTGGCAAGAATGATGTTCTGGTCGACGCCGAATTCGATCAAAGCGGGATCGTGCTCCAGCGCCGCGCTGAAGAAACTCTCCCCGGGAAGAAACATCACGCAGAATTCCGGCGCGTGCTCGAACTGCTCCCAATACGACTTGCGCGCCAGCGCGGTCATGTGCGCGCGGACCTGGCGGGCATGGTCGTTCAAGCGGCTTTTGCGCGATGACTCATCGGCGGCTTCCATGGCTTGCAAGTAGGCTTCCAGGGGAGTCTTGGCATCCACCACCACGGTCTTTCCCGCCGGAAGCCGGATCAGCAGATCCGGCCGCAGCCGCCCTTCTTCGGATTGAATCGTGCCCTGGCTGAAAAAATCGCAATGATCGAGCATGCCCGCCATTTCGACCACGCGCCGCAATTGGATTTCGCCCCAATGGCCGCGAACGCCCGGCGTCCGCAGCGCCGCCACCAGCCGCCCGGTTTCGGAGCGAAGCTTTTCCTGCGTTTCCACCAGGCTGCGGACCTGTTCGCTCAGGGTCGCATAGGCGCCGGCGCGCGACTTCTCCAAATCCTGGATCTTGGAATCGACCTTGTCCAGCGAGGCGCGGACCGGCGCCAGCAGTTCCGCGATCGCCTGCTGCCGCTTCTCCAGCTCGCCTCGAGCCGACTCCTGGGTCTGGCCGAGAGCCGACTTCGCCAGATCGAGAAACACCTGGTTGTTGCGCGCCAGCGCGTCCGCCGAAAGCGCCTGGAAGGCGTCCGAGAGTTTCTGCTGCGCCTCGCTCCACAAAGCCAGCTTTTCCGCGCCGGCCGTCCGTTCGGCGTCCAGCCGCGCCTGCCACACCGCCGCCGTCTCCCGAAGACGCGCGCGCAGCAGCAGCCACGCGATCGCAAACCCCAGGATGAAACAGAATACCGGCAGAATGTTTTGCACTGTTCCCATTATCCCGCCCCCGAGCCCCGGCTGCACTCAGCCGCCGCTTACAGAAGCACGGTATCGATCGGCGCTTCGGCGATCGAGGCTTCGGCTTTGTCCGCCGCCGGCTCCTCCTGGCCCGACAGAAAGCGGATCAGCTCGAGTTCCGACCCATCGAAGAAGCCGTCGACCAGTTCGCGAACCGCGGCCCGCCGCATGCTCTCCCGCGAGGCCTGCATGGTGTACACGTACGCGCGCCCCACTTTGCGCCGGGCCAGTTTGCCCTTGCGCACCAACCGGTCGAGCACGGTCATCACCGTGGTGTAGGCGAGCGGCCGGGTGCGGACGACGAGTTCCTGCACCTGTTTGACGCTGCCTTCGCCCAGCGTCCACAACGCCTTCAGGCACAGCATCTCCAATGGCGGCGGGATATCGCGCGCGGCTCGCGGCATCAGATCTCCTCGCCCGCGTCGGAAACGCCGGTGGGAGCGGGCGCCAGCGCCTGCTTGAGCTTATCGGCGAATAGCGAACCGGGCTTGGAAGCGAACAAGGGGTGCGCCGCGGCGTCCGGTTTCACGGCCGTTGCGCCTGCTTCCGGCGCCGCTCCGTTGCCAGCCGCCGGCCGGGCCGGCGGCTCCGGATTCAAAAAAACATCCTTCTTGAGAGCCGGCCGCTGCATCGCGCTGCTGTACGTGGTGAAGCAGCCTTCCACCTGCCGGTCGTTCGCGATCAGCGCCCGCATGCACTCCATCTTCGAATCCATGTCGTCGATATAGTGCAGCAGCAGCGCTTCGGGAAACTGGGGCAGCTTCGGCGAACCGAACTCCAGTTGCCCGTGATGGCTGAGGATCATGTGCTCGACCAGGGCGCGCAGCGCGGCCGGAAAGTCCGGCAGGCCGCGAACCTTGTCCGCCAGCATCCGCACGGCAATCGAAATGTGCCCCAGCAGCTGTCCTTCGCTGGAATACGAGAATCCGCGCTCGTAATTTAACTCGTAGATCTTCCCGATATCGTGCAGCACCACGCCGGTAAGCAGCAGATCGTAGTCGATGCCGGGATAGTGCTGCGCGGTCAGGCGCGCGAGGCCGCAAAGCGACAGGACGTGTTCGAGCAGGCCGCCGAGATACGCGTGATGGATCTGCTTGGCCGCCGGCGCGCGGCGGTACCGCGCGGCGATTTCCTCGTCCTGGAGGAACGATTCCAGCAGCCGCTTCAGATGAGGGTTGCTCATCGCCGCTACCTTGCCGCACAACTCGCTCCACATCTCGCCCGCATCCCGCTTGGAGGAGGGAAAGTAGTCGGCGTAATCGATTTCGCTGTCGTCCATCCGGCGCATCTTGTGGATGGTCAGTTGCGGCCGGTTATGAAAGACCTGGATGAGCCCTTTGACTTTGACGAAATCGTCGCGGTCGAATGCGTCCAGCACCTCGGCGACGTTGTCCCACATCTTGGCGTCCAACTCGCCGGTGCGGTCGCCCAGCAGCAGCGAAAGGTACATCTCGCCGCTCTTCTTCTGCCGAACCTCTTTCGAATGGACCAGAAAGCTGGTCGTGATGACGCGGTTCGGCTCGACCTCGTTCACATACGGGGATTTCATGGTTTGGCGGACGGAGCTCCGGAACCCGGAGCGGCCGGCGGCGGACTCGCCGGGGCTGCGCCTTGCGAGCTCTTCACAGTGCCCAACGGAATCACTTTCAACAGTTTGCGTTTCCGTTTCGCGGCGACTTCTTCTTTCGTCGTGGTCTCCGGCTTCAGGGTGGCGACGTCCTTCCAGCGCGTGTCTTTGCCGGGCGCCGCGCCGCTGTCGACGAATCCATCCTTGATTTCCAGAAACGCGTCCTCCCGCAGCCGGGTGAGATAATCGCGCACCTTTGGTTCCATCTTCGGCCCGGCGAGCTTTTCCATGATCTCGTTCTTCACTTCCTCGAAACTCGCCTGTCCCGCCTCGAAGCGCTCGTCCACCTTCAGAATCAGGAACCCGTTCGGGCGTTTAATCGGATCGGTCACCTGGCCTTTCTTCATCGAAAAAACCAGATCCTCGATCTGCTTTTCCATGAGGTGGTCGCTGCGCTTATAGGGAGGCAGCTGCCCGCCGTCGCGCGCGGTCGCCACATCATCGGAGTTCTCCCGCGCCAGCTCGCTGAACTTCTCTCCCTTTCGCGCGCGCGCCACCAGATCAGCGGCCTTTTTCTGCGCGGCGGCCGCCTGTTCTGGAGTCTTCCCTTCGGTCGAGATGAAGATCTGGCTCAGAAACACCTGCTCTTCGCGCACGAATTCGTTGGGATGCTCGTCGTAATATTTCTTGAGATCGGCTTCCGGGATATTGATCCGCGAGCTGATCTCCTCGCTGATCACCCGCTGCGTGAGCAGCTGTTTTCGCATCTGGTCCCGGAAATCCTCGAACGTCATCCCGGTCTGCTCGCGGATGTAGTCGTGGAACTTGTCCGGATCGGTGATTTTGCTCTGCGACTGAATCTCGGCCAGGCGGCGCGTCACATCGGAATCGATGTTGATGTTCATGTCCTTGCCGCGCTGCACCAGCAGCAGTTGATCGATCTGGTCGCGCAGCGCGTTCTTTTCCTGCTCGCGCTCCGCCTCGACGAGCTTGGGGCCGCTCAGACCCTGCCTTTTCAGCTCCTCCTCGATCATTTGCCGGGTGTGTTCGAGTTCGCCGCGGGTAATGATGTCGCCGTTGACCTTGGCCACGATCTCCTCGACAACCCGGACGTCGGCTGCCTGTACGAGGGGAAGAGTGGCCGCCATGATAAGAATCGGCCTGCAAAACCACATAACTGATGGAATCCTTATGTACCAATGTAACAGGATTGGACCGCCGCCGAAGGTGGAATCCGCCCGCCCGGCTGCGCGCCTCATCAGCTTCTTTGAAAGGGTGTATCAGCGGGCTGCGCCCCAGAGCGAGGTCCGGACGTGGTATTCTCTACTGAGGCAAGACGGAGTGACGGCTCTCCCCGCAAACAGTTGAGCGTGCAAGCTCGAAAGCCGGATGGGGATCTATAATCCCGCTCCCGACGTTGCCGCCCGTAGATTCTTCGGGCCACCAATTTTACGGTTTCACAGGAGGAGTAACCAACAAGATTATGAGTTCCCCAACCACAAGTGCCAAAAATCTGGAAGCGCTGCTCCAAGCCGCGGGCAATCCGGTAAATATGCTCCGCAATTCTCAGATTGGAGCTTACGTTTATCCGGTTGTGCCTTCCGAGTATTCCAACTGGCGCGATGAGCAGCGCGCCTGGCGCGAGAGTTGCGTCCTCTTCGACCAGTCTCACCACATGTTCAACGTGTACATCGAGGGCCCCGATGCGATGAAGCTGGTCACCCATCTCGGGTTCAACAGCTTCGCGAACTTCCCGGTGGACCGCGCCAAACAATTCGCCCCCTGCAGCTACAGCGGGCACGTGATTGGCGACGGCATTCTGTTTCACTTGGCGCCCAACAGCATGGTCTTCGTCGGCCGCGCGCCGGCCGCCACGTGGATCCAATTCCACGGTGAGACCGGCGGCTACAACGTCAAGATCACGCAGGACCCCCGGTCGCCTTCCAATCCCAACGGCCGGCCCGTCAACCGCACCTGCTGCCGGTTCCAGATCCAGGGTCCCAAAGCCTGGCCGTTGATTGAGAAGCTGAACGGCGGCCCGGTTCCCGAACTCAAGTTCTTCCACATGAGCACGATGAAAATCCGGGGGAAGACGATCCGCACGCTGCGCCATGGAATGGCCGGCGCTCCGGGTCTCGAGATCTGGGCGCCCTACGAAGAACGCGACGAAATCCGGGGCGCGATCGTCGAAGCCGGCAAGGAGTTCGGGCTGGTGCAGGTCGGCTCCCGCGCATACGCCACCAACACTCTGGAATCCGGCTGGATTCCGTCGCCGCTGCCGGCCGTCTACACCGGCGAGAAAATGAAGGCTTACCGCCAGTGGCTGCCGGCCACCAGCTATGAGGCAACCGGCTCGATCGGCGGCAGCTTCGTTTCCGACAACATCGAAGACTATTACGTGAGTCCGTACGAGATGGGCTACGGCTCATTCGTCAAGTTCGATCACGACTTCATCGGCCGCGAAGCGATGGAAAAAATGTCCAAGGAGCCGCAGCGGAAAAAAGTGACTTTCGCCTGGAACAAGCAGGACGTCATGAAGGTTTTCGAATCGCTGTTCGAGACGGGCGATCCGTATAAGTACATCGACCTTCCGCTCTCGAACTACACTTCGGCTTCTTACGACAAAGTGACGATCCGCGGCAAAGTCGCCGGCCTCTCGATGTTCAGCGGGTACAGCTACAACGAGCGTTCCATGCTTTCGCTCGGCATCGTGGAGCACGACGTCAAGATCGGCACCGAAGTCGTCCTGCACTGGGGCGAAGAGAACGGCGGCACCAAGAAGCCGACGGTCGAGCGTCACAAGCAGATTGAAATTCGCGCCGTGGTCAGCCCGGTGCCGTACGCCAAGACGGTCCGCGAGAACTACCACGAAGGCTGGCGGACTCACCAGGCCTAAGCCGTCTTTCGCTTTTCAAAGGGGTCGCGATTCCCGCGACCCCTGCCCTCTTTCCCTTCCCCTAAGCCATCGCGTCCGACATGGCTTCCTCGTCCGCCCCCGCCGTTTGCACCTGCTGTGCGTTGTGCAGCGGCCACATCTGGAAGAACTCCGCGTAGAAGATCAGGAACGGAAAGGTTACGCCGAGCAGCGCCGAAGCCAGCCAGATTTCGAAGTCGTAAGCCGGCGGCCCTGTCTTCAGCGTGCCGGTGACGGCGGGCGCGAGCGCGGTGTACATCGCCGCCAGCGCCACCCCCACCACCGTCGACGCTATCGCGTTCAGAACGCCCTTCACCGGCTGCTTCAGTTTCGCGAACAGGGAAGAATGCAGCATGTTGAGCACGATGATCGTGCCGAAAATGAAGGGAATCGGCACCTTGACCATGAAGGCCACCGGATCCATACCGCCCACATTGATACCGAGATACATGGAGAGAGCGGTTCCGGCGAGCACCGCCACGGTCCAGATCACGCCCAGCAGCGGCTGCTTCATGAGCGCCGGCGCCTTCGTCAGCGGCCACAAATCGAAGTTGATCATCAGGAACATGACCGCGCTCGCGGTGACGTAGAAGACCAGCGCGTACCACGCATTGAACATCCCATGCGGATCGAGCGAGGCCACGTATACCGGCGCCCCGCGCATGAAGCCGAAATCGAAGAACACGCGAAACAGCGCGAAATTCACCACGTAGCAGGCCGCCAGCAACGCCAGCCCGGCGGCGACCGGGTTCTTGATGAGCGCGGTGAACGGCCAGCCGCCCCACATGATGACGCCCCAGAACGTGACGATTACGGAGGTGATGATGCACATCATGGCCATCGGCGGCGGCGGGCTGATGCGGCCGGCCGCGATTACGTAGTGGACTGCCGCCACCACCGCTCCAATCACCACCGTGAGCAGAACCAGCAGGACGCCTTTGACCGGCTGCTTCCGGCAGGCGGCGAAGCCCGGCTGCTTGCAGCCCCACGTAATCCCCACCATGATCTGCGTCGGGATACAGCAGATCAACAGGAACGAGACCCAGCCCGAAAAGGCCTCAAAGCTGAAGAGAGAAGTAAAGCCCAACGAAACCGCCATCACGAGAATGGCCGCGGCGATGCCGAGCGCCGGCTGTTTGATCCGCATTTTTGTGTCCCCCCTGGTTCCGGTGCGATTGCCGAAACGAGAGTTATGCTATCACGCCCGGGCGGGCTCCTGAAGCAAGCGGCGGGCGGCGCGGCGGCCGAGCACCGTCAAAGCCGACATCCACGGCGTGCGGAGCACCGCGGTTTCGCGGCCGCGCTCCGGTCCCGTTTCGGTGCCGGCCGGCAGCAGGGCACGATTGACCCAGCCCAGGATATCCGCCGTCAGCCCCGGGAAAAGGCCGTGCCAGCGCGCCAGCAGATTGGCCGGAACACTTAGAATCTTTTCGGCTTCGCCGCGTTTGGCCGCCCTCACGATCTGCCGCGCGGCCCGTTCGGCGCTCATGCTGATTCCCGGCAGCGTGGATCCGAGGCTGAACCAGACCGCCTCGTTTTCGCGATCGCCCTTGAAGGAGGCATTCAGATAGGAGCCCGTCCGCATCAGCCCGGGCGCGATCGTCACCACACGAATGCCTTTGCCCGCCAGTTCCGCGCGGAGGCCTTCCGAAAATCCGATGACGGCGAACTTGGCGCAGGCGTACGGCAGCAGGTGGGGAACCGCCACCTTCCCTCCAATCGAGGTGATATTCACGATGCGGCCGCCCTGGCGGGCTCGCATCCGGGGAAGAACCGCCAGGGTCGGGTACACGGTTCCCCAGAACATCACGCGCATGGCATGGTCGAAGTCCTCCAGCGTCAGGCTTTCGAGCGGGCCGACCTGGATCTCGCCGGCGTTGTTGACCAGCAGATCGATTCCGCCGAAGCGCGCGTTGACCCGCTCGATCGCCGCCTGGACCTGAGCCTGGTCGGTCACGTCGCAGGGGACCGTCAGCAGCGCTTCGCCGAGCCGCAACTCGCCGCGGGCCGCTTCGAGTTCCGCCGGATCGCGCGCGCAAATCGCAATCCGGCACCCTTCCCGCGCCAAGGCGCGGGCCAGCGCCAGCCCAAGCCCGCGGGATCCCCCGGTAATCATCGCCGCCTGGCCGCGCAGACTCGGCATCGAGCGGCGGCGCACCGCCGCCCGGGCCAACAGGCCCGCCCCCAGACCGGCGGCGAGCATCAGGTTCTTCTTGCTCACGCGCATCGGCGGACGCCTAGCGGGTCCGTTCGCGGCTGCCTGCCATCTCGCCGGCTTCCAGGTGCTCTTTGAGCCGCCAGAGGTCGTCCTCGATCTGTTGGGTCGGCTCCTCGCCCCAGAGCCTCGCCACCGTCGCGCCGATGACTCCGCCGGGCGGGTTGTACTGCAACTCGACCCGGACTTCCGTCGCGCGGCCGTCCGCCGCGTCTTTGAACCAGACCGAGCCGGCGTGATCCACCGTCGAACCCGGCAGCGTCCGCCAGGCAATCAGCTCGTTCTCGATTTCATTGTGAATGACGGCGTCCCATTCGACCGTGCGGTGGTTGGGGGCGGCCACCACCCAATGCGAGCGCTTATCGCCCGTCACTCGAACCGACTTCACGTGAGACATGAACCGCGGCAGGTTGGTCAGGTCGCGCCAAAACCGGAACACCTCCGCCCTCGGCCGGTTGATGAGAATCGATCGATCGACGCGAATCCCGAGCTCATACGGCACGCTGGTCGTTTCCGCGCCCTGCCCTTTGGGAGCCGTGCGCATCCCCAGCGTTTCGAGCAGGTAGGAGTGGCCGGTAATGCCCCGCCTCAGAAGGTCGGCGCCGACCACCAGCATGGCCAGGCTCAAGGTCGAGCACCTCTTTAATCCCACGATGGCCAGCACCATGCCGCCGGCGATCGAGAAGTACCGCTCTGTTTCCGTGATGTTGACTGCGTGTTTTCGATGCGTGATCAGTTCCATGTAAACCGCCTGCTTCAACCATAAATCGGTTCTCGAACAAAGGCGGTGTCGAACTGTTCAGAGCGGCACGGCGCCGGCGCCGCCCAAGGTGCTGCCGATCACCATTGCGCGGGCCCATTGGCCCCGCCCGGTGGGGAATCAGGCGACGCGAACCGTCTTAATGTTGACGAACTCGCGGATACCGTAAGCGCTGAGCTCGCGGCCGTACCCGGAGCGCTTCACGCCGCCGAACGGCACGCGGGGATCCGAAGCCACCATCCCATTGATGAACACCATGCCGGCTTCGATTTCCTCGATGAACCGGCGCTGTTCGGCCTCGTCGTTCGTCCAGGCGCTGGCGCCAAGGCCGAACTCCGTGTCGTTGGCCAGCCGGATGGCCTCATCGATGCCGTTGGCCTTCAAAATCACCGCCACCGGCCCGAACAATTCCTCCCGGTATGCCGGGGAATTTTGGGGAACGTCGGTCAGCACGGTGGCGGGGTAAAAATTGCCGGGGCCGTCCGGCCGCTTGCCGCCGGCCAGCACACGCGCTCCCATCTCCACCGAGCAGCGCACCTGTTTGTCGAGGTCCTCCACCATATCCTGGGTCGATAGCGGCCCCAGCTGCGTGGATTCGTCCATCGGATCGCCCATCTTGAGCGCGGCCATCCCGGCGGTGAACCGGCGTTCAAATTCATCGGCGATCTTGGCGTCCACAATAAAACGCTTGGCCGCGATGCAGGACTGCCCGTTGTTGATGCAGCGCGCCTCGACGGCCGTGCGGATCGCGCGATCCAGATCGGCGTTCGGCGTGATGATGAACGGGTCGCTGCCGCCGAGTTCCAGAACGGTCTTCTTGATCTGCTTGCCCGCCTGGCTGGCCACCTGCATGCCGGCGGGTTCGCTGCCCGTGAGAGTGACCGCCTTCACGCGCGGGTCGTTAATGACCCGCTCCACCTGCCGGGATCCGATCAACAGGGTTTGAAACACGTCTTCCGGGAAACCGGCGCGGCGCACCACGTCTTCGATCTCAAGGGCGCTCTGCGGCACGTTCGAGGCATGCTTCAGCAGCCCTACATTGCCGGCCATCAAAGCCGGAGCCGCGAACCGCCACACCTGCCAAAACGGAAAATTCCAAGGCATCACGGCGAGGACCGCGCCGATCGGCTGATACTTGATGAACGCGCGCCCGGTCCCCATATCCACCGGTTCATCGGCCAGCAGCCGCTCGCCGTGCTCCACGTAATAGCGGCAAGCCAGCGCGCACTTCGCGGCTTCGGCGCGCGCCGCGCCGATGGGCTTGCCCATCTCCAGGGTCATGATCCGTCCCAGCCGGTCTCGTTCCGATTCCAGAATCTCCGCGGCGCATCCCAGCCACCGCCGACGGTCGGCAAAACTGGTACGCCGGTAACTCTGGAATGCGCGATCGGCTCGGGCGAGTTTCTCTTCGATCTCCGCTTCACGGAGCTCGTCGAAGCGGCGCACCACCTCGCCGGTCGCGGGATTTACGGTTGCAATCATGCATTCTATTCTACGTGCGGCCGGGCACTGCCGCGAAGCAGCGTTGCATAATGACACTGAAGGGAATTGATGCCCGCTTCACGAGCTCAGGCGCCGCGCGCGGAATTGCTGCGGCAGCTGGGTTTCTTCAGTTCGACCGCGCTGGTCATTTCGAACATGATCGGCGCCGGCATTTTCGCCACGACCGGAATCATGGCCGGCGACCTTGGAAGCGCCCGGCTGATCCTGGCGTGCTGGGGAGTCGGCGCCGTCTTCGCCCTGGCCGGCGCCCTGAGTTATTCGGAACTCGGCATCAACTTTCCCAGCTCCGGCGGCGAATACGTCTATCTCACTCACGCCTACGGCCCCGAGTGGGGGTTCATGACCGGCTGGGTCTCCTTCTTCGCCGGTTTTTCCGCGCCGATCGCCGCCGCGGCGCTGGCCTTTTCCGATTACGTCGGCCATCTGTTCCCGCCGGTCAAGACCTATCACGTGATCGGCTCGGGCGCCTGGTCACTGCACATCGGGGCGGCTCAGCTGCTCGCGTCTTCACTGATCGCGGCCTTCACCATTCTCAATTGCTTCGGGGTCGGCCGCGTTGCCAAAGTCCAGAATGTTTTGACGGCCACCAAGGTCGTCGTCATCGCGGGTTTTGTGGCCCTCGGGTTCGCCAGCGGAAACGGCGACTGGCATCACTTTTCCGAGCCGGCCGCTCGTACTTCGAGCATCAGCCTCCCGGCTCAATTCATCGTCAGCCTGCTTTGGGTGATGTTCGGCTATAGCGGTTGGAACGCGGCCACCTACGTTGCCGAGGAGGTGCGCAAGCCGGAACGGACGCTCCCCGCGGCGCTGGCCACCGGCACCGCCATCGTCGCCGCCCTCTACCTCGGGCTCAACATGGTCCTGATTTACGCTACGCCGCTCGAAAAGATGAAGAACGAGATCGCTGTCGGTTCGCTTGGCGCGTCGAACCTCTTCGGTCCGAATATGGCCGACGCCTTCTCCGCGCTCATGGCTTTATCCATCGTGGCCACGGTCAGCGCCGAAGTTACCATCGGTCCTCGCGTCTACTATGCCATGGCCAAAAATCGCGCATTCTTCCGGGCTGCCGCCGCCGTTCATCCACGCTGGCACACGCCGGTGGTGGCGATCCTGAGCCAGGGCTTGTTTGCCATGCTGATGACCCTCACACCGTTCCCCGACCTGGTCATCTATATCGGCTTCAGCCTCACGTTGTTTACCGTCCTTTCGGTCGGATCGATCTTCATCTTCCGGCGGAGCCGTCCCGGGTGGCAGCGCCTGCGCGCCCTGGAATTCGCCTGGCCGCTGATTCCCGCGCTGTATATTCTGGTGGGCACCGTGATGATGCTTTACGGCATTTTCACCCACCCGGTCGCCTCGCTCACCGCATTGGCCACGGTGGGCGCGGGCGCGCTCGCCTACCACTTCGGACGCCGCGCGGAAGCGTGATCGCGCAGCTTATTGCTGCGGGCGGGCAATCGTGTAATTGTGAGCCGCTACGCCGGAGATCACGCCCGCGGCCGCGAAGTTGAGAATCGACAGCGTTCGATATAACTTCGATCGCGAGGAAATATCCTGGAGTCCATGCGAGTACCGCCGGATCATCAGGTATTCAAAACCGAGCAAGCCGCCTTGCAGCCCGCCTTTGATCAGGGCGCCTCGCGTTCCGAACCTTCCCGAAGGTCCGGCCAGCGTCGAATTCAGTTCATGTTTGCCGAGCGAGGAATGCACATCCAGAACATTGGCCGCCGAAAGCGTCACGACGCTCAACTGCCAGAGCCGCCGTCCGGGGATTTCTCGAATCGCTGAGTTTTGTGAGTCCTGTGTCTTTTGTAAGGGGAGCGCTTCTTGCGCTTGCGCGCCGGCGATCGCAACTGCCGCCAGAATGAGCGCCCTCCAACCGCGAATCCACTTCATCAAAATGCCCTCCATTGCTGGGGCACTATGATCGCGGAATGGTACCGGGAGATGAACGGAATTCAGTCGAACGGCAATGTGGAACTTTGGACGGCGTGTACCAGGATTAAAGCCGTCAATTGGAGGATTGGAAATAGTAGTAGAACTAGAGGATGTAGGGATAACGAACGCGGCTCAGGACTTACAGGACAAAAGTTTCTCCCGCGGCGTGGTTACCCGCGAGAGAAATAGCAGGCCGCGGCCAGACCCGCGAGCATCACGAGCGCGGCGACAAATAGCAGCGGCAACTCCCAGGCGATCGGGCGCCGATCCACCGCCGTGAACAGATCTGCTTCCGTGATGGGATCGGCGGCCGTCGCGGCCGCGGGCGCGGGGCGCTCCGGCAAAGCCGCGATTCGATCGATGAGCGGAACGTGCGAGCCGGACGGCGCCGGGTCGATGGCGCGTTCCAGCATTTCGCCCAGCGCGGCGGCATCGGGCAGCTGCTGCTGAGCCGCCGGCGGCAGAAGCGCCCGGATGCTCTCGAACGGCGCGATTCGGAGCGGCGCCACCACCGCATACCCCAGCGTGTCCGCCAATTGACATGCCGCATGCACCACGGTCAGTAAATCGAACGGAGCGCCGGACGGCGGATCGTGATGCCTTCCGGCGATGATCCGGAACTCTTCCGGCAGCTTCCATTGATTCACGAGCTGGCGTCCGGCCTCGCAGTGATCCATCCCGAACCGCCTCTTTTCGAGATCGAGCAGCGATACCGCGTCGCGGTCGGCCTTGTGCAGCAGCGCCTCGTACTGTTCGGGATAACCGACCAGGAGCCCCAGGCGCCCGAGATCGTGCAATAAGCCGAAGCTGTAGGCGCGGTCCGGATTCATTCCGCTGCAGCGCGCCAGCTCGCGGCAGAGCACGGCGGACGCCAGCGTGTGACGCCAGCACTTTTGCAGCGCCTCGGTGCGCAGCGCGCCTTTCATGTAGTTGGTGGTGGCGACCGCCATCACGAGCGCCTGGACTCGCGACAAGCCCAGGGTCACGACGGCATGATGCACCGTCTCAACCTGGGAAGCCAGCCCAAACAGGGGAGAGTTGGCGAGCCGCAGCAGCTGCGCGGAGAGCGCGGCATCGGACGCCAGTTCCCGCACCAGAACCGCGGTCTCGGCGCCTTCATCCGCCAGCAGCCCCAGCAAACGCAGCACGACGGGAGGGAACGCGGGAATCCGGGCCAGTACACTATCTTCGGTTAGCGGCTGTTGTTCAGCACCAACCACCAATAACCCTCCGTATCGGTTCACTCATCGGCGAATCCGATCCGGTTTCGAGCTGAAATTCGGCGGGTTGGCGGGCCACTGCTCGCCGGTTATCCTTCGCGTCTTTTGCGGGTTAAAGAAGGAATCGCACGCCGCGCGCGGGTATGAATTCGAAGGCTACCGGCCTTCGGTAACGCACGGTTCCATGGCCGGGTGCTCGAGCGGCGACAGGGGGAGCGCGGTGTCGCCATCGGCCGGCGTCAGATCCCACGCGCCGGCCGGCAGCGGCCGATCGTTCTTCCGGCGGATGACGAAGGTCGACGGCGCACCCCGCTTCAGCGGGATCATCCCACCACGGCAGCCGCTGCAATCGATTTCGGGCCGGACACGAAACCAGATGGCGTCGGTGCGGCTTTCGACGTATTCCAGCATGCTCGCGACGATTTGCTGAAAGCTGATGTGTTCGCGAGGCCAAACGGCATCGAGCAGCACCGACCCGCGAATCTGCCGGCGGCGCCCCCGCACCACGTTCCCGAGCGCGAACCATCCCTCATGCCCGCGCGCGTCCCGCACCAGGCACACGCCGGCCGGAAACGCGTCCGTGTTCCGGCCATACCGCCACCGCAGGAATTCCGGCGACCGCTCGGCCGTAATGTGCTCGCGGCGGCGGTGCCGGTAAAACAAGTCGGAAAGCTTCTGCCAGTCCTGAGTCGGGCTGATCGTGAGCCTGGAGGACCGGGGCCGCCGCAGCTGCCACAAAAGATTCGCACAACGCCCTAAAATTGAGGCACATTTCCGGGCGGCTTCGCTGGATGTCTTTTCGGTCACGAATGCCGGCAGGACGCGGTCCAGCCGCAGCGGGAGGATGTACTCCAATTCCGAATCGGCGACCGGCTGGCCGCCCAGTTTGCTCCACAACAGAGCAGAATTGGCATTACACGTCGTGGCGAAGAAAAACGAATACCCGGGAATCGCGAGGTATTTCTTGAATAAAAAGAATCCCAGCGATTGGGCTTCCGGCTCGACAAAATAACTGCCGGAACCCAGGCCGGCGAGCCGCTGGTCTTCCCAGAGGAACGCGGCCGGAAAGCAGAGGTTCAGCCCCCGCATCTTGCCCGACCGATCGCGAAGGCAGAAGCCTCGCGGCGTGTCGGAACGCACAGCCGGGTTTTCCAGCAGCAGCCAGCGGAGCCGGTTTAGCAGCACCAACGCGTCTTCCTGCGCGCCGGGTGAATCGGATGCGGGATGGCGGCTGCTGAACCATCGCGCCAGGAACTCCGCCGCATCCGCTAGATCCGCCGGAAGAACGGCCTGTATGTCGAACGGTCGGTCGTGGTGCTGCATCTGCCACGATTCGGACTGGCAATGCACGTGCCAAATGCTTCCGTCGTGGATGGAACGCGTCGTGGGCAATCGAACAATGCAGCCCGTTATCTCCAGCCGCGTCCGGGACGCGTTCCGTCCGTCCAATCACCGATCATTGCCGGAGGATCCCTGTACTCATATGTCTGTCAGGTCCGAGATTATTGCTCAGCTCCATCAGGTGGCGCGGGAATACAAAAGGCCCGTTCTTTCTCTCACGGACGAGACGCCGCTTCTGCAGACCGGGCTCGATTCTCTTTCGCTGGCCGTCCTGGCCGTCCGCCTCGAAGACGTGCTGGGTGTGGATCCGTTCAGCAGCAGCAAAGCTTCGGAGTTTCCCGTGACGCTGGGCGATTTCGTCGCGTTTTACGAAAACGCCGTGAGCCGGTGCCGCATGGAACTCTCCCATTCGGCCGGATCGGATGACTAAGGTTACGCAGCTTGAGCGCAAACATTTGGATTTATTTCAGGAGAATATGAACGTGGCTTCTTCATCACCCGCTTCGCATTTGCCGGCGCCGGACGCCATTCACGCACTTCCGCTTCGAGAACGTGTCGAGTATGAAGTCGACGACGTCCTCCGCTCGCTGCCGGACATTGCCGCCATGACGGCCGAACAGCGGCGCGGGGTAATTGCGCGATATACGGCGGTCCTCGAAGGAAATTTCATCTATTGGATGACAGCCACTCTGCTCTCCGTGAAAACCGAGAAAGCCCGGGCGATCATCGTGGAGAACCTGCGCGAGGAGATTCGCGACTGTCACCCCGGCATGATGCGAAGGTTTGCGCTGGCAGCCGGGGCTGCGCCCAATGAGGGCGACGCCTTGGCCGTCCATGCGGATCTGACAAAGGTCCGGCTCTTCCTCGGCCGTCTGCTGCCCGTCCCGAATCTGGTCACCATGGCCTTCTTCGAAGGATTCATTCAGCGATTCATGGCCTATCTGGCCGACCTGGCGCGACGGCAGGGCTCCTCGGAGATGGAATACACCGACGTCCACGGCGTTTGCGATATCACCCACACCGAAGAACTGTTTCACGCGCTGGAGGCGGAACTGTCGGCTGCTTCGCCCGCGCCGGAGACCGATCTGTTCGAAGGCGTGTATCTGCTGCGCAACCTGCTTCGGTCGGTTATCCATGCGGACCCGCTGGCGGCTTCCGGCGCATCGCACGCCAATTGACGGCGGAACTCGAGGGCAGGCGCGAGGCCTGCGCGAATTATTTCCGTTTCGCCGCGGCGTCCTTGAGCGCCTTTAAATGAGGCAGGTCGTGATCCTCCTCGTGACACGCGCCCTCGGTCAATTCAAACTTCTCTCGCTTGAGCGGGAAGGCGATTGTCCAGGGCCGCGTGTACACCACCGGATCCGTGATGGTCGCTTCGTAGTTGATGGTATCGGGGCCGGCCGGGGTAAAGCGCTCCACCAGGTGTTCCGCGTAGCTCACAATTTCCCCGCCTTCGTTCAGCCAGGTCTTTCCGTTGAAATTCGTGGTATCGACCACCAGCGTGTCGCCTTCCCAGCGGCCCACCGAATCGCCCTGCCACAACCGGATGGAATCCGGCAGGTGCGGGCGGCCGTCCAGCCGCACGATCCGCCAGGAAGTCCGTTCATGGAGAAAGACGAGGTAGTTCGACGTCTGAATAATATCGAACGCCGTCGGGACGTACATGGACCGCGGGAGACCGGCCGGGAAACAGTGGGCAGTCGGATCGTCGTAGCCTCGCTCGGTCCGGTTCCGGTCGGCCCGCTCTTGCACGGCCCAGGGCCGCATCGGCAGCTTGCCGTCCGGCGGATCGACAATCACGCCGCGCCCGCCGGGCGTGACTGAGCTGGCGGGCCGTTTCTCCAGACCGTAATTGGCGCCTCCGGCATCGGGTTCGTAGAAGCCCTGAAAATCCGGCTTGCCATCCGGCCTCCGCCGGATGTTCGCGGCCGGCTTTGGCGCGGCGGGCGGACCCGGCGCGGCGGGACGGATCATGGCCGGAGCCGGCGTCCCGTCGCCGGGGTACCACGTCCGCTCTTCGCGCGGGAACGCCCCATTCGCTTCCTCAACTTCGGCCTGGCAGACGTACTCGAACAGGCGATCCCGGTCCGTGCGCCGGTGCAGGTCGAGCGCGATCGTCCATGGTTTCGTAAATACTTTCTCGTCCTCAATCGTGGCTTCGTAATGAATGGTATCCGCGCCGGTCATCCGATAACGCTCGATGACGTGGAGCGCGTCGCTGTGAAAGTCCCCGGCCATATCGAACCAGGTCTTGTCATTGTTGTTCCTGACGTCCACCACCAGGGTGTCGCCGTCCCAGCGCCCGCGCGAATCGCCCATCCAGAAATCGATATCGGCGGGATGCGGCGTGCCGTCCGTGTAAATGAGGCGGTAATCGAGCGACCACTCGAACGCCATGGTGATGAGCTGCGGCGTCTGAAAGATCTGGAACGGGTAATCCAGGTACATCACGCGCGGGACTCCGGGGATGTAGCACTGGTTCAGCGGATCGAGCTTTTGCCGGTTTTGAAAATTTTCGGCCCGCTTGGCGGCGGCCCATGGCTGATACGGGATCGTGCCGCCGCTCACGACCGACAGCCCCGCCGGCATGTTGAGCCGGGCGGCGTGATCCTGAAGATCAGCGCCCGCGGTGCTGGACGCTTGCCAGATGCCTTCCAGGTCGGGCCTGCCATCCGCCGTCCGCGGGATCGGCGGGCCGGCGGCGGGCGTGCGCGCCGGAGCGGCGTAGAGGCAAGCCGACAGGGCCAGAGCGGCGAAAAAGGCGAAATCACGAATCTGCATAGAAGTTGGGTTGAGCGATCGTTTGGCGACTGAGCTGAATCACTGGCCTCCGCGGCGGTTATCGGAGACCCGGCGCATCCGATCCAACCAATATCACAGCATAGACTGGTCGATTACGGGTATCGCCGGAATCGGGGTTCCGGGGCGTTATAATGCCACAAAGCCCGCGAGGAGGGCGTCCGAGTGCGTCATTTTGCCGCCGAACTCGAGGAGCTCAATCAAAAACTGCTTCAAATGGCCGGCATGGTGGAATCCGCCATCCACCGGAGCGTCCGCGCCCTGTTGGAGCGCAATCGCGAACTGGCCGAGGAGGTGATCCGGGATGAACCGAAGGTCAACCGGATGGAGATGGAAATCGACGGCCTTGCCACGCGCCTGCTGGCGCTTCGCCAGCCCGTCGCCCGCGATCTGCGCCTGCTGACCGCCGCGCTCAAGATCAACAACGATCTGGAACGCATCGGCGATCTCGCCAACCATATCGCCGAACGCTCGCTGTCGCTGATTCACCACCCGTTCCTGGAGCCGATGGCCGATATTCCCAAGATGGCGTCGCTGGTCCAGTCGATGCTGCTGAAGTGCCTCGACGCGTTTGTGAATGGCGACGCCGATCTCGCCCACAGCGTCCTGCTCGCGGATTCCGACGTCGATCGCCTGCGCGACGCGGTCTATTCCAAGCTGCTCGAAATCATGCGCTGCGAACCGACCCAGGTGCCTGCCGCGGTGGATCTGCTGTTCATTGCCCGCAATCTGGAACGCACGGGGGATCACGCCACCAACATCGCGGAGGACGTCATTTTTCTCGTGAAGGGCATCGATGTCCGGCATCACGCGCAGGATCCTGACAAGCAGTAGGTCCCTTCACACGTTGGGCTGGAAAAAATAGATGATCGCGAAGCAGATCCAGGAAATGACCGCCGCCGCCGGAATGGTCAGGATCCACGCCCAAACGATATTGGCGGCGATCCCCCACCGCACGGCCTTCAGGCGGTGAATGCTTCCCACGCCCGCGATTGCGCCTGCAATGGCATGCGTCGTCGATACCGGCAGACCCATGTGGGTCGCCAGCAAAACGGCTCCGGCGGCCCCGGTCTCGGCGCAAAATCCGCTTCGCGGCTTCAAGCGCGTCAGCCGGCCTCCCATCGTGTGGACAATGCGCCAGCCGCCGCTCAACGTGCCCAGTGCGATCGCTCCGTGGGCCGCCAGAATCACCCACAACCGGACTTGGAACGTCTTTTGGAACCCCGATGCCACCAGCAGGCTGGTGATGATCCCCATCGTCTTTTGCGCGTCGTTGGTGCCGTGCGAAAGGCTGAATGCCGCCGCCGAAATCAGCTGGAGCCTTCGAAAGTAGAAGTCCATGCGGGCGGGGCTGGATGTCCGGAACAACCAGTGCAGCAGCACCATCAGCGCGTACGCCACCATCAGCCCGATCAGGGGGGCCAGAAAAATAAAGGTGACGGTCAGCGGCCATGCACCCAAAGTCAGAGCGTGAAAGCTCTGCCGAAAGCCGTGGGCAAAGCCGACACGCGCCAGAGCCGCGCCGGCGTAGCCGCCGATCAAGGCATGGGATGAACTCGTCGGCAGCGCCCACCACCACGTAATGAGATCCCAAATGATCGCGCCCACCACCGCGGCCAGAATGACGTAGGGGGTGACCAGCTGGATATCGACGAATCCCTTCCCGACCGTGCTCGCTACCGCCGTGCCGAACGTGAAGGCGGCGACGAAGTTGAAGAAAGCCGCCCACATGACCGCCTGAAACGGCGTCAGGACCCGCGTCGCCACAATGGTGGCGATGGAATTCGCCGCGTCATGGAACCCGTTGATGTAATCGAAGAACAGAGCGATCGCGATAATGATCGCGGCCAGCGTGAAGGGGGACATGCGTCAGCTGTTCTTCACGACCACGCCTTGCAGGCAATCCGCCACGTCCTCGCAACTGTCGAGAGTGGCCTCGATAAAATCGTAGATTTCCTTCAGCTTGATCAGAGTAATCGGGTCTTTCTCTTTGTCGAAAAGCTCCGCGATGGCGCTGCGGCCGATCAGGTCGCCTTCGTTCTCCAGGCGGTTGATCTCGATGCAATGCTCCATCACCGAGCCTCCCTTTTCCAGCGCGGTAAAGGCGGCTTTCAAGATCTTGGCGCAGGAAGCGATCAGCTCCGAAAGCGCCACCATGCTCGGCGGAATGCTTTTGATGTGGTACGAGACCAGCCGGTGGGCCGCATCCTCGATTCCATCGAGCACGTTGTCGAGGGCGGACGAGAGATTGTGAATGTCTTCCGGATCGATCGGCGTGATGAAGGTTTGGTTGAGACGGGTAAATATGTCGTGAATGATTTCGTCGCCTTTGCTTTCCAGCACGTGGATCTCGGTCGCGATGCCGGCCATCCGCGAGTTTCCGGCCCGGACGCCATCGAGCAGCAGACGCGCGGCTTCCGAGATGATCTCCACCTGCTTAAGAAACAGGCCATAAAACTTCTCATCCCGAGGCAAAAGTCTCATAAATCGCAGGGAAGCCCTATGGTATTCGGTATCCTCCGCAGGGTCAACGGCTGCCGCGCGCACGCCGCGCCACCCGCCCTGAAACACGAAGCAGAAATCGTGTAGACTTGGCGGTCTGGGGAGGTTTCATGAAACGTGCAGGAACCGGGCTCGGGCTGGCCGTTTTGCTGTGGATGCCGGCCGCTGCCGGAGCGCAGATTCTGGTGGCCGGCGCAGGGCCGGTGGTGTACGGGCACCACCACCTCAACACGACCGACATGGCCGCGCAGAAGAAGTTCTATGTCGATACGCTCGGCGGCACGGTGGTCCGGTTCGGCTCCGGCGACCGGCAGCAGGAGATTATCAAGTTCCCGAACGTGCTGATGTTTTTCCGCCCGATGCAGGCGCCGACGGGCGGCTCGATCGGCACCACGGTCAACCACATCGGCTTTTCCGTCCCCGATCTTAAGCCGCTGGTGGCGAAGATCCGGGCGAACGGCTTCAAGATGATCACCGCCGAATCGGTGGCCGCGAATGTAAAGGTGACCGATGACATTGCGGCCTCCAGCCCGACGACGAACCTCGCGTTTGCGCTCGGCCCGGAAGACGTCAAAGTCGAGTTCGTCGAAGTCAAATCGCAGAAGGCGCCGATTCAGCTGCATCACATTCACTTCTTCGGGCAGATGAATACGGACATGCAGGCGTGGTACGCCAAGACGTTTGGCGCGAAGATCCTTCCGGCCCGGCCGGATTCGGCGTTCGTGCAGGCCCAACTGCCGGGCGTGTTCCTGAACTTCACGCCGTCGCCGGAGCCGACCGTCGGCACGACCGGCCGCGCCATCGATCACATCGGCTTTGAGGTCAAAAACCTGGAAGCGTTCACCAAGAAGCTCGAGGCCGAGGGGATCAAACTGGATCGTCCCTACACCAAGGTGCCGCAGCTTGGAATCGCGATCGCGTTCATCAAAGACCCCTGGGGAACCAATATCGAAATGACCGAAGGGCTCGCCGACATCCAATGAGAACAGCGCTCCTCGCTGTGGCGGCGGTGATGTCCTTTGCGGCGCGGCCTGCTTTCGCGCAACTGGTGAGCCATCCCGACGCGCCCGTCCGCATTGGCCACTATCACCTGAACGTCACGAGCATCGAAGCACACAAGAAGTTTTGGGTGGACACGCTCGGCGGCAGAGCCATGAAATTCGGCAATATCGATGTCATTGAGTTTCCCGATGCGTTCCTGTTTCTGCACGCGCAGAAGCCGGCGGGCCCGACGCGCGGCACGGCCTTCGATCACATCGGCTTCGCCGTGCCCAATGTGCCGGCCATGGCGATGAAGCTGGCAGCCGCGGGATACCAGGAAACCACGGGACGCGAGCCGAAGCCGGGCGAAAACCCGGCAGCTACATCAGGCACGTCGGCCGTGTATGGACGCTTCGCGTATTTTCTCGGCCCGGACGGCGCGAAGATCGAACTGGTGACCAACGATCAGAAAGGCGCGCCTCCCATCGTGGCGCATCATATCCACTTCATCAACAAACAGTATGTCGAGATGCAGCAGTGGTACATGAAGGCGTTCAACGCGACCTTGCGTCCGGGGCAAACCGACTTCTTCATCGGCGCCGATCTGCCGGGCGTCGGGTACAGCCTCAACTTTTTCCGCTGGGAAGGCGATCAGTCGATCACGCACGTGCCCACCGCGGGCCGCGTGGTCGATCACGTGGGATTCGAAGTGAAGAACCTGGAGGCGTTCTGCCGGGAGCTCGAAGCGAAGGGCATTCCGCTCGTTCGGCGTTACGTGAAGCAGGACCCCGCGATGAATAACATCGCCACTGCGATGATCGTCGACCCCTGGGGCGTCTCCATCGAACTGACCGAGGGGCTGGACAAGATCCAGTGAACGCCGGTTTTTTCAGACACTACACCTGAGCGAGCAGGTATCGAAAGGAAATGGCGCTGCGGGCGGCCGAGGCTTCGCGGACTTGTCGCCGTGCGTTTTCGGCCGCCAGTGATTTGAGCCGCATCTACGAGGCCATTGGAATCGCTGGATGGCGTTACTTTTCAACTCTCGTTTCGATGCCTGGCTCTCCGATATCCCGCGGGACGGCAATG